>Ga0302325_10000106_pt1 | contig 237176 bp, 179 predicted proteins | sample Palsa_T0_2_FD_201948 | JGI IMG/M metagenome (GOLD analysis project Ga0302325, IMG submission 201948) | Peat permafrost microbial communities from Stordalen Mire near Abisko, Sweden - Palsa_T0_2 | ecosystem: Environmental > Terrestrial > Soil > Palsa > Peat permafrost | place: Sweden: Abisko...
GCGCAACAGCCTGCGCATGGGCGAGCGCGAGTCGGCCCCGCTTAGCGAAGAGCTGGCGTTGGCGCACAGCTATCTGGGGGTGGAGCAAGTGCGTTTCGGAGCGCGTCTGTGCGTCGAGCAGGAGATTGAGCCGGGCTGCGAGACCTGCCTGGTGCCTCCGCTGCTGCTGCAGCCGCTGGTCGAGAACGCCGTCAAGCACGGCATCGCCAGCATGGTGGAAGGCGGATCGATTCGGCTCAGCGCGCGGCTGCAGGAAACCGCGCTGCACATCGTGGTGGAGAACCCTTTCGATCCGGAAGGCGCCACCGCGCGTAGGAACGGGCTGGGATTGCAGATTGTGAAGCGCCGACTGCTGGCGCGCTACGGAGATCGGGCGGACATGGTGACCGATAGCAGCGGCAACCGCTACCGGGTGGAGATTCTGCTCCCGTGCGAACGGGCGTGAGCGGGTGAATTCAGCGGACGCGCATACCCCTTCATAGTGGTAGCTCGCCTCCGGGAGGACCGAAGAACACAACCCAGACGGCGAGGTCCTCGCTAAAGTCCTCGAAACGATGCTCGGTCCCCGCGGCGACGAACATGCAATCGCCAGCCTCGAATGATTCGCTCTTGCCTTCGTGAAGCAGTACGCCTCGGCCGCGGATGATCATGTAGAGCTCGTCCTGCGCGTGAACTTTCTGCTGGTTCGGAGGCAGAGGTTGGGAGAGCTCTACGTCGAGGCTACCGCGGCGCAAAACGCTGATCGAACGCTCGCCGCCCGGACCAGGGATGCCGGCTTGAGCCTCCGCGAAGTGGATTACGCGCCTGTGGTCTGGCTTGCCCATAAATTATACGAGCCTCAAAACTCTGCCGGACAGCGCTGAAACGACGACCAATCAATACTCTGCTGAAACTCGTCATCCGGCGGAAACAGCGATTTGAACGTAAAGGCGAACGGCGTTGGACCATGTGCATCGAGATACGCGAGGCGTTTCTTAGCTTCGTCGATGCCCGGCAGGTGACCTGCCGGCACCCACCACAAGGCCACATATACACCCGAGATCTTCTCGAACCACCGCTCTCGCTCCCGCAGCAATTCCGCATGAGCTGTCTTGTAAACATAGTGTTTGAGCGCTTCCACCGTCTCCCAAACCGACATGTTGAGGAGCATTCGATCGTCGTCGTAAGGCCGAAGGTAGGTTGCATTGCCTTCCGGCGTCTGCAGCCGCCACACAAACCCGGGACTGTTATCGGCCAGCGCATTGATCTCGTCTAACCGGGTCACAAATCTCGCCATTACCGGGTCGTCAAGTTGAGCCCTTATTCGACCAATATTGACCTGGGCGATCTGATATTTCATCGGCCCATCTTATCGAATTCGAGCAATGTCACACTGTACGGCTCAAACACAAACTGCGGCTCGCTCCCTGCCGCCGAAACAGGCCCGGCAAACACTGCAACCCGGTCGCCATCGTCCGGCGTATTCATAGCCTCGCTATCTCCCCGGTTTTCGCGGTCCTTCAGAACGTAAGCGGTCCCCTTGGAATCTGCCGGAAAGTCCGCCAGGTGGAACCGCACACGAAGGCTCCCGGCGGTAGAATTCACGCCATAAATCCGCAGCAGTTTGCCATCCGGACTTACCGTAGCGCTCAAGTCGGGCTCTGCCAGGTGCCACGCCAGATCGCCGTCGCGCTCGAGGCGCAGCGGATAGGATCCAGCAGCGCGCGAGTAGAGTTGCTCCGTGTAGTAAGTCGGCGAGCGATAGAGCCAGCCGGGTCCGGTCACGATCACTCCCGAGCCAAAACTATCGATCAGGTTGGAGCGTATAGCCATCTCCACCAGGCCGGCATAGCGCTGCAGCAGGTTGTGATAGCGTGCGCAGCTCAAAGCGTTCCCGAGCGTTTGCAGCATCCCTCGCGCCAGTCCAAACTCTCCGCCGGTCGTATTCCACTCAGTCACCGCTACACGGACTAGCTTGTTGCCGGCATGCCGCTCGATCTGCTTTCGCAAAGCTTCAAAATCCGCCTGCTTCCCCTCCAGATCGCCGGCCCCGTAATGATGCGGGCAGAGGTAATCGAGAAAGCCCTGGCCGCGCTCGATGCTTTGTTCGTCGGGATAGGCCGAAAGAATCTTGATGGCCGGGTCAACTCCCTTCATTGCCTGTGCGAAATCTTTGATGGAGGCATCGTATTGCGGGCCGCCCACTTCATTGCCGATTTGCCAGTACTTCACTCCATAAGGGTCGCGATGCCCGTTTTGGGCGCGAATCTTTCCCCAGCGCGTTTCTGAACCGCCGTTCAGGTATTGCACCTCGGCGGCCGCATCTTCCGGGTTCTTCCCGCTCCAGCGCACGCAGATTAAGGGCTCCGCGCCCACATACTGGCAAAGCTGCACGAATTCCTCGATGCCCACGAAGTTAGGTTCGAGACCACCCCAATAAGTCGTGAACGGCGCGCGCCGGTCCCAATCGCCGATGGCCTGGTCCCATTCGAACCCCTCAATGGACGTTCCCCCGAAGCGAATCACTCCGGGGTTCAGATCTTTGAGCGCGGAGACCACGTCCGGCCGCCAGATTCCCAGTACCGCATCGTCTCCGATCAGATAAATGCGGTCGAGCCACAGCGTCCCTGGTCCTTCGAACTGAATCGACAGAGTGGCGTTCACCACATCTCGCGTGGCACGCAGTTTCACTTCGGCGAGTCCCCAGGTCGCGTTCGCTTTCCCTAGAGAAACCGGACCCGCAATCGCGCCGCCCGGGGCGCGGAGCGATGCCCACACCGGCACATCGCCTGTGCCCTTCAGGTGCAATCGAAGCCGGTAAGTAATACCGTTCTTCAAATAGAATCCATCTTGTGCGATGCCCGCGCGCACGTGCGCGAGCGGCAGGACGATCTTTTGCGACCGCTTACCGTTAAACGCCCCTTCGGTATCCGGTGAGAACTGCGCTACGTGCACCGCGCCATCGGGATACCACGGGCGGTAGGGCTTGTCGATCTCGCGCTTGTAACTGAAGCGGTAAGGCGGCTCGTCTTCAAAGCTGTCGCCATCCACCTGCTGCGCCAGCATGGATGGCACCAGCCGGCATAGATGCTCGATGAACTGCCCGCCCTGCTTGACGTCAATCGCAGTGTTGCCCGTTTTTTGGAATATGCGAACGTCCTGCGCCTCGGGCTCGTCCACAGGTTCCAGGCGCAGCGCGTCGAACCAGATTTTTCCCGTGCCCTGCGCTTGTCCCGGCTCGAAGTTCGCCAGCACGACGCGCACCCGGCCTGGCGAAGGAACCCGAAACATCACCGCTTCTTCCTGCCAGTCCGAGGTGCCGGACCTGGGCCGGCTCTTCCCAACTCTTCCGGCCGGCGTTTGAATCTCGATCAGCCCTCCGGCCGCCGCCAGCGCTTCGGTCTTTATCCAGGCTTTCAATCGGTAGAGCGATCCAGGCGGCAGATAGAGAGTTTGAAACACCCCCGCCGATGCCGCATCGTGCGCCTCAATCAGCAGGCACTGCCGGCCTTCGCGAGCCTGGCCGGAATCCAGGCGGACTACCGGATACTGTCCCGTCTTCTGGTATATCTTGGTTTCCCAGCCGGAGAGTGTCGCGGCCTCGAATCCGGGATTCTGAAGCTGCGCAACCGCGGCTGCCAGCAAAAATGCGCCGAGGAACATGGGTCCAAGCCAGAGTATCATGTAAGCTTCCGATTGGGGGCCACACTTGTATCCTGATTCAAGACTTCGCAAAATCCTCGCCATAGCCGTCATATCCGGCGGCGCACTTACCACGCCCGCCTGGCCGCAAGCTGATGCCGAACGCGTCGGCGCTATTCTGAGCGAACAGATCCTGCCCGATGATGTGGCGGTATACCAGCTCCGTGAGTACCTGCTCGGGCGGATCGCCAAGCCTCCCGTTGCTTCAAGCGCAACGGTCTGGACGGCGGAGGCGGCGCGCATCCGCGCCCATTTGCTGAAAGATGTTGTTTTCCACGGTTGGCCGCGCGACTGGGTTGAGGCGCAGCCCAAATTCGAAGAGGCCGGCACTCTCCAGGGCCAGGGTTATCGAATTCGCAAGTTCCGCTACGAGATCGTCCCAGGGTTCCAGTCCGTAGCGCTTCTGTATGAGCCGGAAAAGCTCGACGGCAAAATGCCCGCGATCCTCAATGTGAACGGGCACGTGGGCGCGCCAGGCAAGGCCGTCGAATACAAGCAGAAGCGCTGTATCAACTTTGCGCGCCACGGCATAATGGCTCTCAATCTCGAATGGTTTTCCTGCGGCGAGCTCGCGGCCCCGGGAAATGAACACTGGTACGGAGGCCACCTGGACCTGACCGGCACTCACGAGTTAGGCCTTTTCTATCTGGCCATGCGTAAAGGACTGGATTACCTGTATGACCATCCCAACGTGGACCGCGCGAGTCTGGGCATGACCGGCCTCTCGGGCGGCGGCTGGCAGACCATCATACTCAGCTCGCTCGATGAACGCGTGCGCGTGGCGGTGCCCGTGGCGGGTTTTTCGTCCATGGCATCGCGAGTCGAGGTGCGCGAGTATGGCGATGTCGGCGATGTCGAGCAGTCCGCCACGGATCTTCTGGATGGCTACGACTATACCCACTTGGCCGCCATGATGGCGCCGCGCCCGACTCTGCTAGCCTACAACGCCGAAGACGATTGCTGTTTCCGGGCGCCAGTGGTCAAGCCGCTGATCTTTGACGGCATTCAGCCCTTCTTCAGCCTGTACAACGCCGCGGATTCGTTCGAGTGGCACGAGAATCGCGATCCCGGAACGCACAATTACCAACTCGATAACCGGCTTGCCGGGTACCGCTTTTTCAGCCGCCATTTCAACCTGCCGCCGATCGAGGACGAAACCGGCGTGGATACCGAGGTCAAGAGCTTCGAAGAGCTTACTGTAGGCTTACCGGCTGACAACCTCACTCTGCTTGGGCTCGCCCGCAAACTGGCTCAGAACTCCGACCGGGGCCCCATACGCGCGGACGATGCGGAATGGGTTGCCGCCGAACGTAAGCGACTCGCCGACGTGATACGCTATCGGCCCGTACATCCCAGCCGTGTTTGGACCGTGGCAGTTACAAAGAACAAAGGCGTAGAGAGCAAGTCATACCTGTTTAAAATGGACAATGGCCTGAGTGCGGCCGGCGCCTGGCTGAAAGCCATTTCCGCTCCCGGGAGCGCGCCCGCGTCGATTGTTCTGAGTGATGCCGGAGCGAAGCACGCCGCCGCTGCGGTCGCCGAACGGATCAACCGCGGCGAACAAGTGCTGGCCGCGGAGCTGGTTTTCGGTAGTGACAACTGGCGCAAATCCGATGCCTGGGAATTCGAGCAGGTCGTCCACGCTACCGGCGACCGTGCGCTGGGCCTCGAAACGGCGCAGCTACTCGAGCTCGCACGCTGGATGCGCACGCAATCCGGGAGCAAACAGATCCGCCTCGAGACTGACGGCATCCGAACGCAAACCATCGGAGCGATCGCGGCCGCCCTCGATCCCGGATTGTTTTCGACGGTGGTGGCGCGCAATGGAATGCACAGCTTCTCGTACCTGTTGGACAAGCCTGTCGAGTACAAAGAGGCGCCGGATTTGTTCTGTCTCGATCTGTTCAAGTATTTCGATCTTGATCGTATAGCGGCTATCTCCCGGAAGTAAACTTTGAAACCACTCCTGCTTTCGTGTCTGTTGTTACTGCCCCGCGCCGCATTCGCCATCGGCCAGCCGAGCTATGTCGAGGACGTCCGGAGTCCAGGTAGTTTTCGCATCGAGGAAGGAAAGATATGCGCCCCAATTTACGTCGATGCGAGCGACAACCCAGGAGTCATCCGCGCCGTCGGCGACCTGCAGTCGGATGTCACTCGTGTGACCGACTGCGTCCCGCTAATCACTCATGACGCCGCAAGTCTTCAAACGGACGCCATCGTCATCGGCACGCTGGGCAAGAGTCAGCTCATCGACCAGTTATTCCATAACGCCGAATTGGACGCGGCTGCCATCGCGAATAAGTGGGAGTCATTCCTGGTCCAGGTCGTTCCTCATCCGTTTCCCGGCGTGGCCAGCGCACTGGTCATTGCGGGAAGCGACCAGAGAGGAGCTATCTATGGCATCTACGATCTGTCCGAACAGATCGGAGTTTCGCCATGGTATTGGTGGGCGGACGTTCCGGTCGGCCACCGCGATGCCCTTTTCATGAGGCCCGGCAAATATGTACAAGGCGAGCCCGCCGTCAAATATCGCGGCATTTTCCTGAATGACGAGGCGCCCGCGCTCAGCGGTTGGACCAGGGAAAAGTTCGGCGGTTTCAATCATCAATTCTATGTGAAAGTGTTCGAGCTGCTGCTCCGTCTGAAGGCCAACTATCTCTGGCCCGCCATGTGGGGCAGCGCCTTCAACGAGGATGATCCGCTGAACCCCAAGCTCGCCTCCGAATACGGCATCGTCATGGGAACGTCCCATCATGAGCCGATGCTGCGCGCGCAGAAGGAGTGGAAACGTCACGGCAAAGGCCCCTGGGACTACATCACTAACTCCGCGGTCCTCGACGCATTTTGGGACGAAGGCATCCAGCGTAACCGGAACTACGAGAGCATCATCACCGTGGGTATGCGTGGAAATGGCGATCTTCCCATGGCGCCCAACGGCGACATCCCGGCCAATACCGCGCTGCTCGAAAAGATCGTGGCCGATCAGCGCGCCATCATCGCGAATCGTATGGGGCCGAACCTGTCGGCCGTGCCGCAGCAATGGGCGCTCTACAAGGAAGTGCAAGAGTATTACGAAGCGGGTATGCGTGTTCCGGATGACGTGACTTTGCTCTGGTGCGACGATAATTGGGGCAATGTGAGGCGGCTGCCGACCGCGGAGGAACGCAAGAGAAGCGGAGGCGCCGGAATTTACTATCACTTCGATTACGTGGGCGGGCCGCGCAATTATAAGTGGTTGAATACAGTTCCCATCACCAAAGTCTGGGAGCAGATGAATCTGGCGTACGAGTACGACGCCAGGCGGATCTGGATTGTGAACGTGGGCGACCTCAAACCCATGGAGTTCCCTATCGAGTTCTTCCTGAGCCTGGCTTGGAATCCGCAAAGGTGGCCCCATGAGAAAATTTCCGAATTCACCAGGCTGTGGGCGGAGCGCGAATTCGGGGCGGCCTTTGCGCCGGAAATCGCCGGCATTGTCGCCGCATATACGAAATACAATGGCAGGCGCAAGCCGGAGCTTCTCGATCCAGGCACGTTCAGTTTGGCAAATTATGGGGAAGCGGATTCCGTGCTCGAAGACTGGAACAGCATCGTAGACAGAGCGGAGCGCATCTACCGTAGCTTGCCGCCTAACACAAGAGATGCGTTCTTCGAGCTGGTTCTCTTTCCCACCAAAGCCTGCGCCCAGGTGAATGCGCTCTATATCGCGGCCGCCAGGAACCGCTTGTATGCCAGCCAAGGCCGCGCCAGTGCCAACGATTTTGCCGCCAAGGTCCGGGAACTGTTTCAGGCGGATGCCGACTTATCGGCCACTTACAACCACACTCTGGCCAATGGTAAGTGGAGTCACATGATGGATCAGACTCATATTGGCTACACGGGTTGGCAGGAGCCGCGCGTGAACGTGATGCCCGAAGTTACTCGCATCGAAGTTCCGGATGCGGCCCGCATGGGTGTTGCTATCGAAGGCTCCGCGGACGCCCTTCCCGAGTTCGATGCTTTCAACCGGCAGCGCCACTATATCGATGTGTACAATCGTGGGCGCGCGCCGTTCGAATTCTCGGCCGCGCCCAGCGTTCCCTGGATCGTGCTGAGCAAGACGCGCGGAACAATCGAAAAAGAGGAGCGCTTGTGGGTGAGCATCGATTGGAATCGGGCGCCGCAAGGTTCCGCCAGTGGTTCTGTGACCATCTCCGGAGCAGGCTCCGATCCAGTCACCGTGAAAGTGCCGGCGTTCAATCCTCGGGAAATCGACAGAGATGCCCTCCAGGGCTTTGTCGAAGCCGGCGGCTACGTTTCGATCGAGGCCGCGCATTACACCCACAAGACGGATGCCGGCGCGGTTCATTGGGAAAAGATCGACGACTACGGCCGAACCTTGTCGTCGATGACGATAATGCCCTGCACCGCCGCCAGCGCCACTCCGCCCGCCAACTCTCCGTCACTCGAGTACCGGATGTATTTGTTCGATCCAGCAACCGTCCAGGTCCATACGATCCTTGCTCCGACGTTGAACTTCGTGCCCGGCCGGGGCCTGCGATTCGCCATTTCCTTCGACAGCCAGCCGCCCCAAATCATCGATGCCCTTGCGCGCAATTCACTGGCGGATTGGGAGCTCTCCGTCAAGGACAACGTCCGCATGGTCACCTCCACGCACTCGCTCTCCAAGTCCGGTTATCATGTCCTGAAGTTTTGGATGGTAGATCCCGGCGTGGTGCTGCAGAAGTTCATCATCGATCTGGGCGGCCTGAAACCGAGTTATCTGGGGCCGCCGGAGAGCTATCGCGCAGTCACACGCCGGTGAATTTTTTTTTAACTGTCAAAACAAACCCCTTAGACTTGTTTCGACCTGTTCTGTCGGCCAACTCCGGACACTGCCCGGCATATGATCGAGTCGGGAGAGATTGTCACTCCGGAGGTCCCATGGCAACAGTGAAGCAAATTGAGGCCAATCGTCGCAATGCCTTAAAGTCGACTGGCCCCAGGACGCCCGAGGGGCGGGCCGCTATCCGCCTGAACGCCGTCCGTCAATTGCGCGGCAGCTCTACACTCCGCGACAGGCTTCATCAGATTTGCGCCGAGCTCGATGCCGTCACCCATCTACGCACCAGGGACGTGAGGCTCTTGGTCGATCGTATGGCAGTAGCCCATTGGAACCTGCGGCAAGTGCAGCTCTGCGAGGCTCTGCTCTTCCCAAAAGACGAAGGCGTCCACGATAATTTTGCCTTGCTCGACCGGTTCTGCGTGTATAAGACCCGCTTCGAGAGCCAATTTTGGGAAGCACACCGCACCCTGGAGAGTCTTCTGCGCGACCAGCGGCGTCAAGTTAGAACTGGTTAGAACTGGAACTCAGCCTTGACGACCTGGTCCTCTAGCGAATGCCGCAGGCTGAAGCCCAGCTTCTCGAAGATACGCATGACATCGCGATTGTCCGGTAAAATGTCCGCCTGGAGTTTTGCCAGCTTCTCGTCCGCGCCCACGATTAACAGCCTTGCAAGAAGCTCTGTCCCGAGGCCGCGGCCATGGAACTGGTCGCTGACTAATACCGCCACTTCCGCGTCGTTCGTCCCGAGGATTTTCCTCAGGCGGCCCACGCCCAGAATCTCGCGCTCGCCTGTAACGGGATTGCGCCGCTCCGCCACCAGGGCCATTTCGCGGTCGTAATCGATAAAGCAGATGCGCGTCAGCCGCTCGTGCGCGATGCGCTGCGACAGGTTCATCAGATGGAAGTAACGCAAGTATACGCTGCGCTCGGAGAGCGTCGCATGAAACCTGACCAACAGCGGCTCGTCTTCCGGCCGGATGGGTCGTATGACCACCTCGGCGTCATCCTCGGCGTTACCCCTCATGGTCCACCGCGAAACGTAGCGGCTCGGATACGGCCGGATGGCAGGCTTGGGAAGCTCGTCCGCGCAGACTTCGGGGCCATGCACTACGATGCGCGCGTCGAGCGCCACCAGCCGTTCCGGCGTAGCCAGCAGCGGATTAATATCGATCTCCTTGATCCAGGGCTGCTCCACCACCAGGCGGCTGAAGCGTACCAGCAATTGTTCCAGCGCCGCCAGATCCACCGGCTTGCGTCCGCGCACCCCTTCGAGAGCTTTGTAGATCCTGGTCTGCTCCATCATGCGGCGCGCCAGCGTAGTATTCAGCGGCGGCAGCGCCAGCGCCCGATCCTTGAAAACTTCCACCAACTGGCCACCCATGCCAAACAGCAGCACCGGCCCGAATTGCGCGTCCAGGCTGCTGCCGACGATCAGCTCGTACCCGTCGCCGCTCCTGATCATGGGCTGCACGGTCACGCCCTGGAAATGCGCGGCGCCCGCCTTCTCGGCGACCGACGCCTGTATGCGCCGGTAGGCGAGCGCGACGGCCTCGCCATCGCCCAGGTTCAACTGCACGCCTCCTACATCGGTCTTGTGCGTGATGGTTTCGGAGTACAGCTTCAGCACGACTGGATAGCCGATGCCCCCGGCGTGGCTGACGGCCTCCTCTTCGCTGCCGGCTACCAGCGCCTGGACGGCCGGCACGCAATAGGCTTCCAGCACCTGCTTCGATTCCGACTCGGTCAGGATGGTCCTGCCCGCGCCGCGCGCCTTCTGAATGATCTCCTCGGCGAGCGGCTTATTTGGCGTATACTCAGCCGAATCTTCCGGCAGCGACGGCGTTTCGTAGAGGCCCTTCAAGTTATATGCCCAGCGCCACATATAGGTGAACGCCCGCACCGCGGTATCCGGAAACTGAAACGTAGGAATGTGAGCGTGGTTTAGAATGCTTTCGCCCGCGGCCACTTCGGCGCCGCCCATCCAACTGGCCAGAATCGGCTTGCCGTCGAGGCTCGCATACGGCTTCAGGCGCTCGGCGGTCTGCGTCGGATCGGTCATCGCTTGCGGCGTCAGCACCACCAGCAACCCGTCGCTATTAGGATCTTTGGCCGCGATCCCGACGGCTTTGGCGTAGCGTTCCGCGCTGGCGTCGCCCAGCACGTCGATGGGATTGCTGTGGCTCCACGCCGCCGGCAGAATTTGGTTCAGCGCCTCCATGGTTTCCGGGGTTAGCTCCGTCAATTCGCCGCCATTCGCTATCAGCGCGTCGGTGGCCAGCACGCCCGGACCGCCGGCATTGGTCAGGATAGTCAGCCGCGGCCCTTTCGGACTGGGCTGCTTGGACAACACCTCCGCCATGTAGAACAGATCCGCGATGCTGTTCACCCGCAGCACGCCGCAGCGCCGGAAGGCCGCTTCCAGCACCTCATCGCTGCCCGCGAGCGACCCTGTATGCGAAGCCGCTGCCTTGGCCGCCGCATCGCTGCGCCCCGCCTTGATCACGATAATGGGCTTGTTCAGTGCCACTTCGCGCGCCGCCGAAAGGAACGAGCGGGCGTCGCCGATGGTCTCCATGTAGATCACAATGCTGCGCGTGCGCGGGTCGTTCCCCAGATAGTAAATCAGGTCGCCCCACCCCACATCCAGCATCGAGCCCAACGAGAGAAACGCGCTGAAGCCCACCATTTCGCGCAGGCTCCAGTCCAGAATCGCCGTACACAATGCCCCGCTCTGGCTGATGAAGGCGACATTGCCGGGGCGCGCCACGGCCGCCGCGAAAGTGGCGTTCAGCCCCGTCATTGGGCTCATCACCCCCAGGCAATTCGGGCCGATGATGCGCATGTTGCCGCGCCGCGCCTCCACCATAATCTGGCGCTCCAGCTCCACGCCGGCCGGGCCGATTTCCTTGAAGCCCGCCGAGATCACAATGGCGCCCCGCACGCCTCGTTCGGCGCAATCGTGTATGATTCCCGGCACGGTTACCGCCGGCGTGACGATCACCGCCAGATCCACCGGCTCGGGAACTTCCGAAATGTGTTTGTAGGCCTTCACCCCCAGCACGCTCGGCCGTCTTCGATTGACCGGAAACACGGTGCCGCCGAAGGGGCTGGTCACCAGGTTCCAAAGAATAGTGCGCCCGACACTTCCGGCGGTTTCCGTGGCGCCGATGACCGCCACCGTCTTCGGGGCGAAAAATACGTCCAGGCTCATAAAAGAGGGTCCCACCTTTTATTTAGCACCGATCTTCGGCGTCGTAATCGAAGGCCGCTGGGTTGAATGGCGCCGGATGTGCGCGCTCCCAGGCCACCGTGAACGCCAGGGCTGCTTCGCGCGAGATGGCTTCGCGGTAGCCTAACTCGGCGCGTATGCGGCTCGTGTCCGGAGTCCAATGCTGCGCGGCGTTGAACGGCGGGATGAGGTGCGCGGGCGTGCGCTCTCGCGGCAGGGTCAGGATGCGACCGTTCCAACCGGCCGCCTGTCCCACGGCGCGCGCCCAACCGGCCCAGGGAAGCGCTTCAGCTTCGGCAATGTTGTAAGTGCGGCCGGCGGCGGCATCGCTGGTTACCGCCAGTGCGATGGCCGCGGCCACCTCCTCGACATAACCCATCGGGCCTTCCCAGCGCGCCCAGCTCTCTTCAATCGGGATGGCGGGGCGGTGGTCGTCCATGCGCTTGAGAAACGGGAAGAAGCGGTGCAGGGGATCGCCCGGGCCGTAGACCATGGGCAGGCGAACGATGGTAGCCGGAAGACTCGGCTGGCTTCGTGCCACCCGCTCTACGATGGTTTTGTCGTACTCCGGTGTGACCCAGTCGAAGATGCTCGAGAGATCGCGATTCCGGTACGGATACAGAACCGTGCGCAAGGGCGAATCTTCGGTAAGCGGCACTGGCTCCAGCGGAGCGTCGATCGATTCGGGCGTCAAGCCCAGGCTGATCTCGTAGGAGCGGTAGACATCCATGCTGCTGACTGTCACCAGGCGGCGGGCGATGCCGTGAAATGCGTCTACCACCGCGCGCGCCTGATGTTCGTCGCCGGAGATCATGTCCAGCACTACATCGGGCGACCACTGGCGGAATTCCGCTGCGTGTTCGGCGAGGCGGTCGCGATCCCCAACCATGCGCCGCACCGAAGCGGGAAGCGGCGGCGCGTGTTTGCCGCGATGCAGCGCCGTGACGTCGTGTTCCGTCGCCAGCCGCTCGACGACGCGCGCGCCGATGAATCCGGTTCCACCGACCACGAAGATGCGCATGGCCCTATACTACCCGATATGGAAAAAAGCGAAGAGAGCGTGGCCCGCTACTACGATACTGCGATCTTCGAGGCCGAGCTGGTGCGGTTGACGCGAGACTCGCCGGCGGAGCGCGGAGTCACGCTGCGCTGGCTGGAACGGCTGGTTCCCGACGCCGTGGAAGTAGCCGAGATCGGTGTAGGCGGGGGACTCTATTCGGAATGCCTGGCGCGCAAAGGTTGCCGGCTGCATCTGGTGGACGTGTCGGCCCGGCTGCTCGAAGCCGCCGCGGAACGGTTGCGCGCCGCCGGCCTGGGCGCGGCCATCGCCGGAGCCACCCACGAGTCCGCGACCAGCCTTGCGAGTCTCGCTACGGGCGCGTTCGATGCGGCGCTGCTGCTGGGACCTCTTTACCATCTGTGCTCCGCCGATGCGCGGCGGCAGGCTGTGGCGGAAGCGGCCCGTATTTTGAAGCCCGGCGGGTGGCTGTTCGCGGCTGGAATCAACCGCCTGTCTTATCTCCGCGATTTGCTGCGCGAGTCGCCGGAAAAAGCCTGCCAGCGCCGGGCCTTTCACCAACAGTACCTGCGCGACGGCAATCTGGATCCGGAGCACGCGCCGCCAATCGGCTTCGCGCATCTGACCACTGTCGCCGAGTTTCGGGCACTGTTTGCGAATAGCTTCGAAGACGTGGCCTTAGTGGGGGTGGAGTCTTTCAGCGCGGCCTGGCAGACCCGGCTGAACGATCTGCCGCCGGAGCAGGTGGAAGCGTGGCTGGATCTGATCGAGGCTACCGGACAGAGCCCTGAAGGTCTGGGGCTTTCCGATCACTTTCTCTATGTGGGGCGGCGCAGCTAACTTACTCTGTCTCTCGAATATGCCGTAATCTCTCGAGTAACATGGGCGTGAGCTCGCTTTCGACTTCCAGCGTGATTAAGGCGGCGGCATCCATGCTGCGAATGTGAACCCTGTCCTTATCGCGATACGAACTTAGCTTCATGGTTACTAAGTCCGCGACGGGAGCAACGAACACTTCCTCGCCGAGGATGTTCTTTCTCTCGGGTGTAATGGGCCCTTCCTTGACCGTGAACGTCAGATTCACGGCATTTCTACCGCGATCCGCGATACCGTGCGCCAGCGCGTCAATTCCGGCCTCCCGAATACGTTCCAGGTCCGCCCGGCGCACCTTGAGATCGACGTCTCTAGTGAGCATCGAGTGTTCCTGATTGGCTTCCTCGACATGAATCAAAACTGCCAGGCCGCCGATCAGCTCGTACGGAATATCTTCGTCGGCAAGAGTATGCGCGATCTTATGCAGGATACTCACCAGATCGAACAGACGTTCTTCAAACAAGGTGTTGACGGCTTCTCCCTTCCGTGCGGCATCGGCAAGAAACTGCGCGAACGTAAGCATCGGTCCCGATCCAGTACTCGTCACCGCGCAGCGTCGGTGGAAAATCGGTAGATCGTAGTCGTGCGATACTCACTGCCCGGCTTCAACACCACCGACGGAAAGCTGGACTGATTGGGAGAATCGGGAAAGTGTTGCGTCTCCATACAGAACGCCGCCCGCGGTCCGTAAACGTTGCCGCCCTTACCGTGAATCGTTCCGTCGAGAAAATTCCCGGTGTAAAACTGCAGCCCTGGCTCGGTAGTCAGCACTTCCATCACGCGCCCGGACTTCGGTTCCGTCACCTTGGCGGCCGGGAATAATGCGTCTCCGCTCCGGTTGAGCACCCAGTTGTGGTCGTATCCCTTGGCAATCACCAGTTGTTCATCGCCTGAGTTGATGCGCTCTCCAATCGCGTGCGGCTGGCGGAAGTCGAAGGGCGTACCGTCCACGCTACGCAGCTCGCCTGTCGGAATAAGCCCTTTGTCGACCGGCGTGAAGCGGTCCGCGTGGATAGTCACCTGATGAGCCAGAATGTCCCCTTCACCTTGACCGGCGAGGTTAAAATACGAATGGTTAGTCAGATTGACGACAGTATCTTTGTCAGTCGTCGCTCTGTAATCAATCCGCAGCTCGTTGTTATCGGTAAGTGTGTAAGTAACCGTGGTAGACAGATTTCCGGGATAACCTTCTTCGCCATCTTTGCTGACGTAAGTCAGGGCAAGGGCCGGCCCACTCGGTTCGCCTGTCGCCTTCCATACCACTTTGTCGAAACCGCGCTTGCCGCCATGCAGGCTGTTCTCGCCGTCATTTTTGGCCAGCGTGTAATCGACGCCATCCAGCGTAAACTTTCCGTGCGCGATGCGGTTGCCGTATCGTCCGATGATGGCGCCGAAGTAGGGCGGCGGCTTCAGATAGCCGTCGAAATCATCGAAACCGAGCACGATGTCAGCCTGCACGCCGGAGCGGTCGGGAACCTTGAGAGAGACAATCACGCCTCCGTATGTCGAAATGTCCGCCTCGGCGCCCTTAGCGTTCTTCAGCGTGTACAGTTCGACAGTTTCGCCGGCTGGTGTCTTGCCGAACTGGCGGCTGCCGATGTTTCCACTCCCACCAGCTTCTTTGTTCGATGAGCAGCTCATAATCACCAGGGCGACGGGAACCAACGGAGCCAGCTTGCGAGCGATCAATTCGCCCTCCTTGTGGATACAACATAGTATCACCGCCCGCGGTCCCCGGAAGTGAGAGACAGGCTGGGGAAGGCCTGTCCTACCTATCCGCCCAAGTGCCTGAACAGCCAGAACAAAAACCCCGCCAGCACAATCGACGCCGGCAGCGTCAGCACCCACGCCATCGCCAGATTGCGCACCGTCCCCCATTGCAGCCCGGAGTGATTGGCCGCCATGGTTCCGGCCACCCCCGAGGAAAGCACGTGCGTCGTGCTCACCGGCATGCCGAACCAGTCCGCCGCGCCAATCGTCACCATCGCCGTAATCTCCGCCGCGGCGCCCTGCGCATAAGTCAAATGGTCTTTGCCGATCTTCGAACCCACCGTGACCACGATGCGCTTCCAGCCCACCATGGTGCCCAGCCCGAGCGCCATCGCCACCGACACCTTCACCCACATCGGGATGAACTTGGTGGCCTTGTCGATGTGATTCTTGTAATTCGTTAGTACTGCCACGTCCGCGGCGGCGAACGCCGGCTGCCCGGATTTCTGCATCAACCGCAGCGCCTCGCTCACCAGATACATATCGTTGCGGAAGTTCGGCGTGCGAGCCTCCGGAACGTGCTTCAGCTCCTTGTATATCGCCATCTCATTGCCGATATCGCTCACCAGCGTGCGCAGCGCCAGCATGGTGTTCGGAGTGAAGTTGCGTGTCCGTATGTACGCCGTCACATCGTCCCGAGCATCTCCGATCACCGCGTTCGGCGAGACGTAATGCGAGAGCGAGTCAGCCGCCTGATTCGACACCATGACGAATTCCTGCGACTCCCGCGCTGTCACCGCGTGATTCAATGCGTATGCCAGAGGCACCGTGCCGACCAGGATCAGCATGATCAGTCCCATGCCTTTCTGGCCGTCGTTCGAGCCGTGGGCGAAGCTCACGCCCGTGCAGGTCCCGACCAGAAGCGCGCGGATCCACATCGGCGGCGGCGCGTCCCCCACTGGCGCCTGGTAGAGTCGCTTATCCGGAACCAACACCTTGGTCACCAGCAGCAGCAGCCCCGCGCACACAAACCCCACTACCGGCGAGATCAATAACGTCTTGCCGATGTTGGTAGCCTGGGCCCAGTCCACTCCGCTCGTTCCCGTCGTCGTCGCCATAAGCTGATTGGCGATGCCCACGCCGATAATCGAGCCGATCAGCGTGTGCGAGCTCGACGATGGCAGCCCGAAGTACCACGTGCCCAGATTCCAGATGATGGCCGCTACCAGCAGCGCAAACACCATGGCGAAGCCCGCGCCCTTGCCCACTTGCAGAATCAGTTCCACCGGCAGCAGCGAGATGATCCCGAAAGCCACCGCGCCGCTCGAAAGCACTACGCCCAGAAAATTAAAGAATCCGGACCAAACCACCGCCACGTGTGGCTCGAGCGAATGCGTGTAGATAACCGTGGCCACCGCGTTGGCCGTATCGTGAAACCCGTTCACGAACTCGAATCCCAGCGCCGTCAGCAGTGCCACCCCCAGCAATAAATACGCAAATGTCGAGCTCGAGCGCACGCCCGACAGGTCCGAAATCAGATTCACGGCGGCGAACAAAATGCCGGCCGTCAGAACCACGCCAAACACCAGCATGCCTAGCTTGCCGGGGGACTTCGAAAGCTTTGCCTCCATCGTGGGAGATAACGCTGTGGCTGCCATAATTTCCTCCATACCCTCGATTGGGATCTTCAGCAGGATACACCAGGGCGTGTTTATTTCAGATTACAAGTGGATGACAGTTCGGCAAAGGTGAGACTGCGGAGAACCTCAATTCACCCAGCGGTCCCGGTCGGACCCCTGCTTCCGCAAATAGACCTGGAACTTCCTTTTGGCGCGCTGCATTTTCCAGCGGGCGTACCAGCCGCGGACTTCTTCGAGGTCCAACGTCGGGAAACGCATCTTCAGATAGATGAAGCCGAAAGCCATCCCGCCGAGGTGCGCGAAATTGCTGACGCCGCTGTTGACGTTCATGGCACTGTACAATTCGATGGCCCCGTATATCATCACGAAATACTTCGCTTTGATCGGAAACACGAAGAAGAACAGTATAATGGTCTCGGGGTATAGCACGCCGAAAGCCAGCAGCAGACCGTAGATGGCTCCCGAGGCGCCGATCGTGCTTATGCCCCAGCGCCCCAGCAGCGCGTTGACCGTCACGTCGCAGAGGCCTGCACCGATGCCGCAGATGAAGTAGTATTTCAGGAACCGCCGTGTGCCCCAGTCTTGCTCCAGTGTTCTGCCAAACATCCACAACGTGAACATGTTGATCAGCAAGTGCAAGATTCCGCCGTGCAGGAACAGATAAGTGGCCAGTTGCCAGATCCGCCAGTTGTGGAAGACGGTGTAAGGTGAGAGAGCCAGCCAGGCGAAGACACCCCTAAGCACCCCCTCATCCCGCGCCAACAGAAAGGTCAGTAGGAAGACGGCGACGTTGCTGACGAGCAGCCATTTCACGCCATCCGGGAGGTGCTCGGACGAGAAGAAGCTGGTGGATCTGTACCTGGTGTTGTACCGCATGGCCCTTGCAGTTAGGATAACAGAGGTGGCGGGCCGCCTTTCTCGGCCGCGCGCCCGTACCGGTTCAACAAGTGCGAGCCCGTCTGTAAGAGCCCGGCCGATACCATCCACACCTGCCAATGCGAAAACAGCCCGTTGCGAATGGCAAAATTGCCGGCCCACTGCAGGTCCGCCGCCAGCCGCCACATGCCCAGCACCGCTGTCATCACCGCGGCCGGCGTCAGCAGCGAGGCGAACGCCAATGCCGCCCGCCGGTTCTTGCCGCGTCTGTGCTGCACTTTCGGACCTTTTCCAAACCGGATCCGAACCACCATCTCCAGTACCACTCTATCAATAATTGCGTTAAATTAGACGTTCGGAAAGAGGGCATCCATGATTCGTAAATTGAAAGCTGCCGTGTTGGGCGCGGGTTTCGTCGGCCGCGTGCACGTGGAAGGAATTCGACGCCTGGGTTCCGTCCAGGTGTATGCGCTCGGCGCCAGCAACAAAGAGCAGGCGCGCCGCCTGGGCGAGGAGCTGCACGTCGAGAAGGCCACCGACGACTACCATCAGATTCTGGAAGATCCCGAGGTGGATGTCGTCCACGTATGCACGCCGAATGCGCTGCACTTGCCCATGGTGATCGACGCGCTCAACGCCGGCAAGCACGTCATTTGCGAAAAGCCGCTGACCACTTCCGTCGAGAACGCGCGGAAAATGGTAGCTCTGGCCAGAGACAAGAACCTCCGCAACTGCACCTTCCACAACTTGCGCTTTTATCCCATGGTGCAGCAGATGCGCCGCATGTGCGATTCCGGCGAGCTCGGCGAGATCCTGGTATTGCAGGGCACTTACTCCCAGGACTGGCTGCTCTATGACACCGATTGGAACTGGCGCATCGATTCCAAATCCAACGGGCCCTCGCGCTGCATGGCCGACATCGGCTCGCACTGGTGCGATATGGCCGAGCACATCACCGGCCTGCGCATCACCTCCGTATGCGCCGATCTGCAGACCTTCTACACCACGCGCAAGCGGCCCCGGAAATCCATCGAGACCTTCGCCGGCAAGACCCTCCGTCCCGAGGATTACGATGAAGTGCCCATCGACACGGAGGATTTCGGCGCGGTGGTTTTCCGTATGGGCGACCGCACTCGCGGCGCCTTCACGGCAAGCCAGGTGTCGGCCGGGCGCAAGAACCGGCTCAATATCGAAGTCTACGGCAGCAAAGCTTCTGTAAGTTGGGACCAGGAGCGGCCCGATCAGCTCTGGATCGGCCACCGCAACTCCGCGAACCAGGTCATGGTGAAGGACCCCTCCCTCATGCTGGAGCGCGCGCGCCCCTATGCGGATCTCCCCGGAGGCCACAGCGAAGGCTATGACGACACCTTCAAACAGTTGTTCCGCCGCTTCTACAAATCCGTGGAAGATCCCGCCGCGCCGATCGAGTATCCCCAGTTCGCCGACGGTCTGCGCCAGTTGCAGATTCTCGAAACCGAGCTATCGAGCTCCGCCGCGCGCGCCTGGATGGACGTGCCGGCGACCGCGGCTGTGGCAGCTTAACTTACCGGCCTGCGCGTAAGCGCCAGATCTACCGAAAGCGCGCCCGAGCCCGCAATCATAATCGCCGCGGTCATCGCCAGCACCAGCAGGTGATACTCGAAGCCTTCGCCTTTCTGGTCGCCGGCCCAATTCATGAACAGCCCGTTGGCGGCGTGTACCTTGACGATGGCCACCACCATGTTGCAAGCGATCCCAAACGCCGCCACGCGGCCAAGCAAGCCCACAATCAGGCCCAGCCCGCCAAAGAACTCCGCGGCGATCGCCAGAAATGCGAACACCGCCGGAATCCCCATCCCTTGCGTAAACATCCCCATGGTTCCAGAGAAGCCATGGCCGCCCCACCATCCCAGCATCTTCTGCGCGCCATGCGCGAAGAACAGCACTCCCAGCACCAGCCGCAGGATCGCCGGAACCGCCTGATTATTGGTCTGAATCAGTTTGCGTAGCATATCGTGTGGTATCGTTTGCTTAACGATTATGACACGCGATTCTCTCTCCCGACGTACGTTCCTGGCTGTAGCCGCGGCCGCTCCCATTGCATCCGCCGTCGCGCTGGACAAGAAAATTCCGGTAGGCCTGGAACTCTATTCCGTGCGCGACGAACTCCAGAAGGACCTCACGGGCACGGTCACCGCAGTCGCCAAAATGGGCTACCAATGCGTCGAGTTCTTCTCGCCTTACTACGAGTGGACGCCCGCCTACGCCAAGCAGGTCCGCAAGCTTCTGGACGATCTCGGCATACGCTGCCTGTCCACCCATAACGGCCCGCAGTCCTTTACTGCGGATGGCCTTCTGCACGCCATCGAATTGAACCAGGCCATCGGCAGCCAGTTCATCGTGTTTGCCAGCGCCGGCAAGGTGGATAGTTTGGACGGCTGGAAACGGGTTGCCGAAACTCTCAATCAGGGCGCCGAAAAGATGAAGCCGGCCGGATTACGCCCTGGCTACCACAATCATCAGTTGGAGTTCAAACCGATCGATGGCCAGCGGCCCATCGAGGTGTTGGCAGCCAATACCGGCAAGGACGTGATGCTGCAACTGGACGTTGGCACCTGTATCGAGGCCGGCTCCGACCCGGTCGCCTGGGTCGATAAGAACCCCGGCCGCATCCGCTCCATGCACTGCAAAGATTGGTCCCCGGAGCAGGGCTACAAGGTTCTGGTGGGCGAGGGCGTGGCTCCCTGGAAGAAGCTCTTCCAGGCGGCTGAAACAACGGGCGGCATCGAGTTTTACCTGGTCGAGCAGGAAGGCAGCCGCTACCCGCAGCTCGAAACCGCCGAGCGTTGCCTGGCGAATTTCCGCAAGCTGCACGGGTAGCCCGCTTCGTTAGCGAGCTTCGCGAGCGGGTGAGGGGACGTGACGTTGCCGAGTTGCTACTTTGATTTCGACCTTTTCGTTAAACGTTCCTTTCTGGCTCGAAGCGAATAATTCATACGTGGTCGTAGTTTCTGGGAACACCCGCAGCACACCGCTGGCCTCCACGCCGCCAATGCCGTGGTTAATTCTAACCTGAGAGGCATTTTTCACCTTCCATCGCAGTACGGCCGCTTCTCCGGCGTTGATGGTCACCGGATCGCCCGAGAAGGCAATAATATGGGGCGGTGCGCCCGCCGGAATTGTCACGCTCACCGCCGCCGATCTGCTTACGCTACCGCCTGCCCCTTCGGCCTGTAAAACATAGGTTCTCGACTCCGTTGGAAATACCTTTTGGCTGGATTGCGTTCCCACCGGCCCGATCCCCGAAATCGAGACCTCCGTTGCATTGCGCACGCTCCAACGAAGCATGGCCGAGTTGCCCGATTGAATCGCTAATGGGGATGCGGAGAAGTCGTCTATAACCGGGCCCAGCGGTCTTTCCACTGTGAGAATGACAACTGAGGGATGATCCGTCGAGCCATTCGGGCCCTTCGCAAACAGTTTGTAAGTAGTACCGAGTTTCGGCGCCACCGAGCGTTTCCCGGCTGCACCGACTACGCCTATGCCGGGCTCAATTCTGACTTCCACCGCGTTATTCACGGACCACGACAGCGTTGCGGACTTACCCAATGCTATCGTCGCCGGCTCAACCGTGAACCGCTCCACGACCGGTAGTGGCAGCGCCAAAGGTTTCTGGCCGGCGTCCTCTTGGATTTTATGTTGCGGTGGGACAGCGTGCTTAGGCCAGACTACGTACCCAACCGCGCCGGCCAGTGCGAGAAGCACAGCTACCGCGACGACCACCCATTTCTGGGACGTCTGGGATGTCCGGGATGTTGGCGCCTTGGCCGGCGCTGGCGAGGGAGAGCCAACCTCAGCCAACTTCCCCAGGAGCGTCTCCACAAACTCGCTGCAGCTTGCATACCTGGCGGCCGGCTCCTTCGCCAAAGCCTTCTGCAGCACCTGGTTCACCTCCGCGCTAAGCGCCGGATTCATCTCATTCGCCGGGGATGGCGGGGTGCTCATGATGCGGAAGAACAGAGTCTGAATCGTGTCAGCCTGAAAGGGCCGCTGTCCCGTGAGGATCTGATAGGCCACCACGCCGAGAGAGTATTGGTCCGTGCTGCCATCCACGGCATCGCCGCGTATCTGCTCGGGGGACATGTAAAAAGGGCTGCCCAGCGACGTCCCCGTCCTCGTCAGCGAGGCTTGCCCGACAAGTCCTTTCGCAATTCCGAAATCGCAGATTTTGACATCGCCCTTTTCATCCAGCATGATGTTGGCGGGCTTGATATCGCGGTGAATCACCCCCTTGCCGTGCGCATAGTCGAGCGCCGCGGCGGTCTGCCGCAGCACCCGGCAAAGCACCTCCCGGCTGGGTGGCGGCTGCGCGGTCAGCGCCTTTTCGAGCGTGGCGCCGCCCACGTACTCCATGGCGATGAAAGCGGTTTCGCCCTCTTCGCCAATGTAATAAACAGTGACGATGCCGGGGTGATTGAGAACGCCAGCGGCCTGCGCTTCGCGGTAAAGCCGTGCCCGCAGCAGTTCTCTCTCTTCGGGATCGGAGAACTCCTGCAGAAGAATGACCTTGATGGCGACCTGGCGGCCGATGGCGGGATCGAGGCCGCGCAGAACCACTCCCATTCCGCCGCGGCCGATTTCTCCCATCACCTGGTAGGGGCCGATCCGGTCCATCTGTTTACACCGCTATCTTACTCTGAATAGTGAAAGTTAGCCCCGGTTCGTTACAGGCAGAGGGTGCTGGATGCTGGGTGCTGGGTTCTGGGTGCTGGGTCCTGGCAAACTTTGGAACCGTTTGCGATGAGTTTGCCAGCACCCAGCACCGCGAGCGTCAGCGAGCACCCACCCGGCACCCGTCCTAGCAGCAGCACCCGTCCTACACCCAGCACCCGTCTTAGAATCCCCCCGTATCCCGAATCCCCTTCCCCTCCACGCACTCATACATACGGCCCGCGCGCAGGTTCTTAAACTCCTCCACCCGTCCGCTCGGCCAGTGCACCACCGCCAGTTCCACCGTGTCCCGCCTGCCCAGCCCGAACGTTACCGGCATCTCCGATTGCGACAGATAGCTCGATCCGCTCTTCACCATCCGCGACCCGGTCTCCCCGCCGCTCGTCACACGCACCATTGCGCCGATGCCGTCACGGTTCGACTTGGTCCCAGCCAGCCGGAATCGTATGGCATGGTGTCCATTATTCTGGTCGTTTCGATAAAGATAAGCCGGGCCTTGATTAGTCGTGATCAGAACGTCCAGATCGCCGTCGCGGTCGAAATCGCCGAAGGCCGCCCCGCGCCCTACTTTCGGGTCCGCAAACCCGCCTCCCAGCGCGCCAGCCACGTCGTGGAATCCGGCGCTGCCCTTGTTCAGGAACAGGTGCGGCGGCTGCGCGTATTCCGTGTCGGGCCGTGCGTCGCGTATGCCCGGGTCGATGTGGCCGTTCACCACCAGCAGGTCCAGCAGACCGTTCAGATCGGCGTCGAAAAAGAAACAGCCGAAGCCCAGGCTGCGCCGCGACAGCCGGCCCACGTCCGAGTGCGCCGCCTGGTCGATATACAGGCCGCCGCGCGTGCCGCGATAGAAGCCCATCATCTCGTTATCGAAGTTCGTAATCGCCAAGCCGGGAATGCCGGAATTATCGTAGTCGGCCACGTCCACGCCCATGCCCGCGCGCGCCTTACCGTCTTCGCTGAAGGCTACTCCGGCCTTCACCGCGATGTCCTGAAAAGTGCCGTCCCGCTGGTTGCGATAGAGCTTGTTGGGCTGCGTGTCATTGGCCACGAACAGGTCGATCCACCCGTCCAAATCGTAATCCAGCATGGCCACACCCAGCGACTTCGAGCTGCTGTCGAAGATGCCGCTCTTGGCTGTAACGTCCTCGAACGTGCCGTCGCCCCGATTGCGGAAGAGCCAGCACGTCGCGCCCCGATAAGCCTCCGGCGTACAGTAGAACTTCCTCTTGCCGTCCAGGCTGCAAAACACATCCTGCTCGGGCGACCATTTTACGTAGTTGCAAACCAGCAGGTCGAGCTGCCCGTCGCGGTCGTAATCGAACCACAGCGCCGAACTGCTGAAGCCCTGCCGCCCGCCCAGGCCGCTGCGCCCGGTGATGTCCAAAAATCGCCCCTTGCCCGTATTCTGGAACAGGCGGCTCTGCCCCACGCAGGTCACGTAAATATCCGGAAAGCCGTCGTTGTTGAAATCGCCCACGGCCACGCCCATGCCGTACATTTCAATATCCAGGCCGGCGGCGCTGGTCACGTCCGTGAATGTGCCGTTGCGGTTGTTGCGGTATAGCTTCATGGTGCTGCGCTGCTTGCGATGTCCCGGCCAATCCATCCCGTTGATCAGCAGGATGTCCTGCCACCCGTCGCTGTCGTAGTCCAGAAAGGCGCAGCCGGGGCCTAGCGTTTCGGGCAGATACTTCTCTCCGAAAGCGCCGCTGTTGTGCTGAAAGCGAATGCCGGCCGATGCGGTGACGTCGGCGAAGCGGAAGCCCAGATCGGTGTCCGCGCGCGCCGCCGCCAGCGCCCCGAAAAGGAACTCCCTGCGGTTCACGGCAATTGCACCAGTCCCTTGCGGACCGCCCATACCACCAGCTCCGTGGTGCGGTGGATGCCCAGCGCGGACATCAGGTTGGCGCGATGCACCGAAACCGTGTTCACACTTAGAGTGAGCAGCCCCGCGATCTCTTTATTCGAATAACCCCTGGCGATCAATTCCAGGATCTGCTTTTCGCGCGGCGTCAGCCGGTCGTAATCCGGATCGGGCTCGCGGTTGGCCGCCAGGACCCCCGGGCCGATCACGTTGCGGCCCGCGGCCAGCTCCTTGATGGCGCCCGCCAGGTCCACGTCCAGCGCTTCTTTCAGCAGGTAGCCGCGCGCGCCGGCGTCCAGAGCGTTGCGCACGTAGTTCTCGTCGGAATACATGCTCAGGATCAGCACGGCGATTTCCGGAGCATGCTTCAGAATCTCGCGGGTAGCCTGCACGCCGTCCAGGCCCGGCATGGCCATGTCCATCACAATCACCCGCGGATGCAGCTCTTGCGCCAGCTTGATGGCTTCCACGCCGTTGACGGCCTCGCCGACCACGCGGATTTCAGGATCGTCTTCCAGCATGCGCCGGAAACCCTTCCGCACCAGACCGTGATCGTCCACCAGCAGGACCGAAATTTCATTGCTCATATGCATCCGTCAAAGGAACGTCGAGCCGAATCAGCGTGCCGCCTTCGCCGGGACGCAGAACTTCAAACCTGCCGTGCAGCAGCTCGGCGCGCTCGCGCATCGCGGTCATGCCGATGCCCTTGCGCGTGGCCCCGTTGCGCTGCTCCGGAATGCCCTGGCCGCGGTCTTCGATCTCCAGGCTTAACCGGCCGGCCGGAAACTCCAGCCGCACCATCGCCAGCGGCGAGCCGGAGTGGCGCGCCAGGTTGTTCAAAGCTTCCTGCAGAACGCGGTACACGTGGATCGCTATCCGGTCCGTGACGGCCGGACTGTTTGCCTGTTTCTCGTATCGTACCGTAATTCCCGTCTGCTTCTCGAATACCGGCAGATACCAGTCGATGGCCTTCTCCAGGCCGCCCTCGTCGAGGATGCTTGGATGCATCAACTGCGACAGGCTGCGGGTCTTCTCCAGCGTCGTCTGGGCCACTTCGCGGACTTCTCGCAGCTCCGCGCAGAACGGCGAATCCGCCGGCAGCCGCTTTTCCGCGCGGCGCAGCATGGCGCCGATGGCCGTCAGCACCTGTCCGAATTCGTCGTGCAGCTCGCGTGACAGTGAGTGCAGCGTCTCCTCCTGTACCGTAATGAGCTTGCGGGCCAGATCGCTGCGGTGCTCCGAGATGGCGGCCAGATGCTGAAACAGGCGGCGGTTGGAGTAAATCAGATACAGGGTGGTGAATGCAATGGCCACCAGCATGGCCGCCAGGAACACATACACGTTGCGCTCCACGCCCTGGTAGATGCCTTGTATACGGGAGGCGGCCTGCTGCTCGGTCTCGTTATTCTGCACCAGGAGCCGCGCCACCGCCGCGCTGAGCGCCGCTTCCTGCGCTTGCAGCGACGTGCGGATCAGGTCGCGCGCGGCGCCCTCGCGGCCCGCTGTGGCTACTTCGAACATGCGGTCGGCCGAAGTCCCGAGTTGCGTCAGCGAGTCCGCCAGATAGCGCCGGCGGTTCGGATCGCGCTCGACCGGCGCCAGTTCCGCTTCCAGGCGGAGCGCGTCCGCAAGATCAGCGCGCGTGCGGTCGAACTGCGGTTTCCATGCCGCCAGCGGATACGGCTCGTCGCCGTCCAGCATGTCGCGCATGGCGTGGCCCAGTCCGTTCAAATCGTTCTGTATGCGCAGAAGCTGCAGGGAGTCCTTCCGGTTGCGGTCCACCGTACGCGTTTCGAAATCCTCCAGCCCCCGGATCTGGTGCAGCGCGTTAATCGAGAAGATGCCCACGGCAGCCAGCGTGACCGCTAGCCCGGCCAGCAGCCGGCCCGTGGGCGAAACCACGGACTTCTTCATTTGGAGCTAACGTCAAGAATAGCAGAGCGAATCGCTAAAACCGGGTAGTGTCCTACTGGCCGATTGCTCTGATAGGAGGTTCCTATGCTAAACTGCGGTTGCCTATGGCCTACGTGGTCAACACGACTAGTTTTGCCATTCTTGCGCCGCCAGACAACCTCGTGATTGGGGCACGGATAGCGGCAGAATTTCCAGCTAATTTTCTCCAATTGTGGCCCGGCCAATGGATCATCGTGGCTTCAGGCACAGCCAAGGAGATCTCCGATGTATTGGGCATCTCAGAAGGCAAGAGCGGAGTTGCGATTGTTTTTGCAATCAGCGGATATTTTGGTTGGGCAGCTAATCCGACTTGGGAATGGATTGCAGCCAAATTGGGGCAGGCTAGAAGTGCCTAAACCCAGCCAGCCAGGGGCACCTACAACACCCCCGCGTTTTCCCGAAGGGACCCCTCCCCGCTCGACCTACCCTTCCGGCGATTACAGCTATACCCTCGAAGTCGTCATGGGGATGCAGAAGACGCTGGGTGAATTGACCCAAGCCGTCAGGACCCTCACGGACGAGGTGAAGGGGCATGGCGTCAAGATCGACGCATCCTGCGCCGATATTCACGCCGCAAAGGTAGTGGTGCGCGTACTGCTAGCGATCGCTGTAGGGACTGCGACTTTCCTGGGATTCATCGGTAAGGCATCGTTGGACTATTTTTCCAAGATGCCTCCAAAACCCTAGCAACGCAACATTCGGACACTTCCGAAAACCGGGAACTGCGCGCGGCGCTCAGTCGTATTATGGAAAGGCGGCAAGCTATGTTCAAATCGACTTTCTGCATCGTTACGATGCTTGTTCTATCCGCGGCATCTCGCACCGCGCTGGCGGATCAGTGGACCAAGAGCTTCAGCGTTGGCTCGACACCCGAATTGCGTGTTGAGACCAGCGATGGCAACGTGACCTTGCGGACCGGCAGCATCTCTACCATTGAAGCCCGCGTGGAAACCGACGGCTGGAAGATCGGGCCAAGCGAGGTAACCGTCACCACCCATCAGAGCGGAGACTTCGTCGAGGTCGATGTGAAGATTCCGTCGCTGCATTTCAATTTTGGGAACCGATGGGTGCGGATCGAATTGCAGGTCCCCAGCCAGACGAAAGCTGATATCCACACGAGCGACGGCAACATCCGTGCGGATGGCTTGCGGGGCAATACCAGGCTCTTCACCCACGACGGCAATATTGACGGAGAGCAATTTGACGGCGCCCTGGTAGCCAGTACCGGAGACGGCAACATTCACGTGCGAGGTAGATTCGACGGGCTGAACCTCCAAAGCGGCGACGGACATATTAATGCCGACGTGCAGTCGGGATCGCGCATGGCCAATAGCTGGACGGTACACAGCGGCGATGGCGGTGTGACGCTGCGCCTGCCGGACGGCTTTGCGGCTAATATTGACGCGCACACGGGAGATGGCCACATCACCGTGGACCTGCCGCTCACCACCAACGGAGGCAGTCAGGAGCACTCCGTCAGCGGAAAGTTGAACGGAGGTGGATCGGTGTTGACCATCCACACCGGAGACGGGTCGATCCACCTGGCGCGGTTGTAATCTACGGTTCATTCCGCGCTACCCCAGATCATGTCGATGTGGTCCCGGTCGGCGGTATTCCGGTCATCGGTATAGATCCGCCCCGTGCCGGTCCACTCCACGGATCCGGGGATCTCCCAGCTGGCCACCAGGAAATTGGTCGTTTCTGCATCACCCGGTTTGACGTCCTTGAGCCAGGCGCGTCCGAATACGTTTCGAAAAGATGCCAGAACGTTGCTGGCAAATTCCGACTCGGCCGCACGATCCAGAATTAAGTTAACCACCACGCGCTCCGCCACCGCGTGCACGTCGCGAAAAAAGTCGACGGTAAGCAGCTCATCCGGTACGCCCATCCCGCTGTAAGCGTCCAGCAAGACGAAGCCGTATCGCATGCCCTGTTGCCGGAATCGCCGGAGCGCATAGCGCGCGGAGCGGGGAAAGAACCGGATTTTGGCCGGCAGGGGCTGCCGCAGAAACTGCCGCTCCGCGATCACCCGCACGACCGGGTCGACATCCACCGCATCCACCTGCTTGACGAACGGCAACGCCGCCGCGTCTCGGGGGAACGTGAAGCCTGCCGCTCCGATGGCCAGCACGTATGGGCTGCGGGCGGCGGTTAGGGCCCGGCCAGCCTCGCGGACATATTCAAATGAGCTTTCGCCGCTATCGCGGAAGATTCCGGAAGCGCGTCCGCCATTCAAATACATCACTCTTTCCGCCCGTCCCGCGGCGCCCTGCTCCACCACGATGCGAATATTCTGGTGCGCGCTGTCAAAGGAAAACTGCTCGTTGGCCGGCTTGGTCGCCACGCCGATAAAGTGCACCGCGGCGAGAAAGAAGGCGCCTGCGCCGAGAATCGTCCAGCGGCCGGTCCAGCGTGCGGCCATCACGGCGGCAGCGCCAAACAGCAACCCGGAGACCACGTAGGTCGACCCGCGCACACCGAGATGCGGAAACAGGAAGATGGGAGTCACAATGCCCCCGGCGACCGAACCGACTGTCGAGTAGAAGAGTACCTTACCGGAAGCCTTGCCGGCCTTGCCTTCGTTGTTGGTGAGTTCGGCCAACAGCGGCACTGTCTGGGCCACGAAATACACGGGCGCCGCGAACAGCGCCGTAGCCGCCACGCCAATTCCCAGCGCCAGGCTCAAGCCGGCATCGAGGAGCTTCCCCAACAGAATAGCTTCAGCGGGAAATGAGATCGCCGCATAGATGGCGCCGCTAAGCAGAAGATTGCGGGTAAGAGCGGCCCGCGTCCGCGAGCTGTCCCACCTGGCGGACAACTCTCCGCCGCGCCAATAACCGGCGCTCAGCGCGAACAGAACCACGCCGAGCATCACCCCAGTGAGCGTCATACTCGACCCGGCCACCGGTATGGCCAAACGAATCGCGATGACCTCCACGGCCAGCGTCGAGAAACCTTCTGCAAATGCGACGATCCAGATGATAAGGACTTCGAGGTTGAAGGCGTTCATCTCCCGATCATTGTTTCACGCCCGCTCTGCCCCTAGCCCGCATCGTCGATAATTGTGGAGATGAGCACGCGCAGAGACTTCCTCCGCCAGACCGCCGCGTTTAGCTGCGGCGCAAAAATGGTGGGCGCCCTTCTGGCATCCATCGAGCGGGCTTCGGCGATCGATCCGCCAGAGGGTAGTTCGTTTCTCGATGCCGAACACGTGGTGATCCTGATGCAGGAGAACCGCTCCTTCGACCACGCCTTTGGGACTCTGCGCGGAGTGCGGGGGTTCAACGATCCGCGGGCCGTGACGCTGCCGGATGGGAAGCCCGTGTGGCTGCAGACGAATGCCGCCGGAGAGACCTATGCGCCCTTCTGGCTGGACTTCAAGGGCACCAAAGCGACCTGGCTCGGATCGCTGCCGCACTCCTGGCCGGACCAGACGGACGCCCGCAATTGGGGAAATCACGACGGTTGGTTGGAGGCCAAGAGTTCGGATCGCGAGGACTGCGCGGGCATGCCTTTCACCATGGGCTACTACGATCGCGAGGACCTTCCGTTCTACTACGCCTTCGCCGACGCATTCACCATTTGCGATCAACATTTCTGTTCGTCCCTTACCGCCACCACGCCGAATCGGTTGCACCTGTGGACGGGCACCATTCGTGAAAGGCCGGACGCGGCTTCCGTGCCGAACGTGCGGAATTCCGACGTGGACTATGGCTCGACAGTGAGTTGGAAGACCTTCCCGGAGCGTCTGGAGGAGGCCGGTGTTTCGTGGCGCGTTTATCAGAATGAAGTGAGCGTGCCGTCGGGGTTGGAGGGCGAGGGAGACGCGTGGCTCGCTAACTTCTCGGACAACCCGCTCGAGTGGTTCGATCAATATCACGTCGGATTCCGAAAGACGCACCTGGAGTATCTGAAGCGTATGGCGGCGACACTGCCGGCGGAAATCGAGAACCTGCGGGCGAAGGGCGGTCCTAAGAAGGAACTGGCGGCCAAGGAAGAGCTGCTCAAGTATGTTGCGTCGGAACGGGCCCAGTGGACGCCCGAAGCTCTCGCCCGGGTTACGGAGCATGAGCGGAGTCTCCATGAGAAGGCCTTCACCACCAACGAGGACGATTCCGGCTATCGCCAGTTGTCGACGCTGCGGTATCGCGACGCTGGTGTGGAGCGCGAAATGGCGATTCCGAAATCCGATCCCCTGCGCCGGTTCCGCAAAGACGTCGATAACGGGACCCTGCCGGCGGTCTCCTGGCTGGTTCCTTCCGAGCGGTTCTCGGATCACCCCAGCTCGCCGTGGTACGGTGCCTGGTACGTCGCCGAGACATTGAATATCCTGACCAAAAATCCGGCGGTGTGGAGTAAGACGATTTTCATCCTCACTTACGATGAAAACGATGGATACTTCGACCACGTTCCGCCGTTTGTGGCGCCGGAACCGGGCAATCCGGAGTCGGGTAAGACGTCGCCCGGAATCGACGCCGGCGTGGAGTATCTGCCGCTCGAGCAGGATCTGAAGCGGCATCCGGCGAAGGAGGCGCGCGGCGGTCCGGTGGGTCTGGGTTACCGGGTACCGTTAGTGATCGCGTCACCGTGGAGCCGCGGCGGATATGTGTGTTCGCAGGTCTTCGACCATACATCGGTTCTTCAATTACTCGAACGCGTATTGAGTCAACGGTCGGGAAAAGAAATCCGGGAGCCGAACATCAGCGCGTGGCGGCGAACGATATGCGGCGATCTGGCAGCGGCGTTCCGGCCATTTCAGGGCGACCGGGCGACCGTGCCCTTTCCATCCAGAGATTCCTTTTTCGAACAGGTGAACCTGGCGCAGTATACGCGCATGCCGTCGGGGTACCGGAAGCTCTCAGCGGATGACGTAGGTCAGTTTGAGGCCGACCGGTTCAAGGTTCCGTGGATGCCGCGGCAGGAGCCCGGCGTGCGGCCATCCGCGGCGCTGCCGTACGAGCTTGCGGCCAGCGGCGCCATCAGCGCTGACGGGAAGCGGTTCGAGATCGCGCTCGAAGCTCGAAACGAGATCTTCGGAAAGGCCGCGGCGGGCGCTCCGTTTCACGTGTACACACCTGGGAAGTTCCGGAATCAACTGAAACTGCGCACGCGCGCATACGCGGTGGCCGCCGGAGACCGTTTGACGGATTCGTGGGAGCTGGAAGGCTTCGAGAACATGGTCTACCACTTGCGCGTTTGCGGGCCGAACGGTTTTTTGCGCGAGTTTGCCGGCAGTGTCGAAGATCCGCGAGTGGAGATTCAATGCGAGTATGCCAGGCAGAACCACGCCATTTCGGGCGACGTCGAACTTCGTGCCGCCAGCCGCGCGGACCGGGTCTTGACGGTGCAGGTGAAGGACCACGGCTACCGGAGCGGTGAACAAACCATGGTCATCGAGCCGGGCGGCAGCCGGGCGCTGGTGATGGCTCTTGGGCGTAGTCACGGTTGGTACGATTTCAGCGTGACGGTCGCCGGCGCGGATCGATTTCTGCGGCGCTTTGCGGGGCGCGTGGAGACGGGCGAGAGCGGGTTCAGCGATCCAGCGATGGGGCGCGGCTAATCCCGCCCTCCACTCAGCATGTTGGCGAAAATGCGATAGGCCCCCGGCACGCCCGCCGGCAGCTCGCGGAACCATGAATAGCCGCTGAAGATGTACACGCCCTTGCCGTAGCGAGTATAGAGCATGCCGCCGGCCTGCGGCTTTTCGCCGGGATCGTGGGATTCGAGCACCGTCTCATAATGCGCGTCCCACTCCGAGGCGAAGTACAAACCGCGCTCCTGTATCCAGCCTTCAAAATCCTTCTGAGTAATTTGATTGGGCATGCGCAGCAGCGGGTTGCGCGGATTCGGAAACACCACCGGCGCCTCCTCCACGTCCACGCGCGCGTGGCTGACGGAGAACTTGTACGGCCCTATGGGCACGAGATTGGAGTCCGTGACGTTGTATTGGTCGATGAGCGTGCCGCCGTTACGGACGTATTCGAGCAGGCGGGGCAGGTTGGCGCGCAGGTCGGCCCGCACGTTGTAGGCGCGCACGCCGGTGACAATGGCGTCGAATTCGGAAAGGTCGCGCTGCTCGAGATCGGAAGCCCCCAGCAGAGCCACCGTGCAGCCAAGCTGGCGAATGGCCTCGGGCATTTCGTCTCCAGCGCCCATGACATAGCCGATTTTGTGCGCCGTGGTGCGAACCTCGACACGGACCAGCTTGACGACCGCCGGCGGGAATACCGTCAGCGGGGGAAGGGGCGGATGGGAAATCACCAGCATGCCCGCGGCGACATCGCGATCTCTGATATGCGCCGCTGCCCGAAGGTACGCCGGCGGATCGGCTCCCTGCGCGGGAGTGACGTCGAACATCAGCGGTGTCTGTTCGCCGGCTTGCGCCTGCTGGAACGGGCGCGATTGCGGCTGCGCGCTCCAGCCGGGATCGACGGTCAGTTGTACCTCTCCGGCGGCCTTTTCAATGTCGGCGAGCACCTCAATTTCGACTTTGCGCGCGATATTGTTGGGGAACAGCAGGACATTCTGCGGCAGGTTCAGCGCCACCGGCGGCACTACCGTTAATGCGCGGGTCTGTTCGCCTTCCACGCGATCGATATAACGATGCCGCACCGGGCGCACGATATCGAAATGCGCGCCGCCGGCGGCTATCCGGAAGCGCAGCTTGAGCAGCGGCGCATCGTCGGCAAGGCCGATCAGTTGCTGGTTGGCGATGGTGTAAGTATCGCCCGTCGCGGGGGCCTGCAGCCAGAACGGCTGCGAGTAAGGCTGATCGGCGGGGATGGCCCGTTTGACCGAGGCGTTGACCGGCTGGTTGGCGTTGAGCGCGGCGGGATGCGCATCCCCGAGCGACACCCCACCCACGCCTTCGAGCGCGACGCTTTCGAGCGTCATCGGAAACGGCGAGCGATTCAGCGCCGTATACTTCACTTCCACCGTCGAACCTGGCACGGCGGCGTACTGGTCTACGTCGGCGTCCAGCCATAGGCCGGCGCACAACGCAATGGTCTCATTAAGCTCGACCAGCTTGTCCCGCGCCCACGGATTGTCGCTGGCGGCGATGGCGGCCAACAGTGGATGCGCCTGCAGCAGCAGCGGAAGGGTCAGGTCGGGGCGATGGGGATCGAAGGCGCGGGCTGCCTCGGCGAGCAAGCGGCCGATCGCGGCGCCGCCTGGCACTCGCGTCCAAGTGGTATCGATGCCATCGAACGCGTCTTTCGAAGGCGGATCGCCGGCGACAAGCACCAGGTAATTTCGGGAAGGTCCGGGCCGCTGCCCAGCGCCCATGCCCTGGCTGCGATGCATGCTGCGGCTCATGCCCGCGATTTGATTGTACGAAACGCCCAGCACCGGGTTGTATTCGCCGGTATCCACCTCAATGCGGCCCTTCATGGCCGCGGATTCCTTCTCCTGCTCCTGGTTGAAGTTGAAGGTATTGAACAGCAGGCGAGTACCTTTCCAGGGCTCCACGAATTTCAATTGTTCCGAAAAACGGCTGGCGTCGGCCGCGGCGGAAAAAGCTTCTTTGCCCAGAATAGCGGAGACCTGGTGCTGGCCATGTCCGTCGCGCGGCGTGCCGGAGAAGCGCAGGATTACGACGTCGGGCCGGAAGCGGCGAATTACCCAGACGATGTCGGAGAGAATGCGGTCGTGACCCCACTTGGCCATGGTTTCGTCGGCCGTCTTGGAGAATCCGAAATCGATCGCGCGGGTGAAGTACTGTTCGGCGCCATCGATCTGGCGGGCTTCCAGGAGCTCATGCGTGCGAATCAGCCCGAGCAGATCGCCCAGCTCGGGGCCGATCAGGTTCTGCCCGCCTTCGCCGCGCGTGAGCGAAAGGTAACCCGTGCGCATGTGGCGGCCGCGCGCGTAGTAAGCCAGAATGGCGGTGTTTTCGTCGTCCGGATGCGCCGCGATCATCAGGACGCTGCCCAGCACGTTGAGCTTTCCCAGGGCCTGTTCAATGGCCGGAGTGCCGGAGAAGGGTGCCTGCGCGCGGGCCGATGCGAAAAGTACCAACGTGAGTACCAACGCGCGGAACCTGGCAGAAAAAGTACACATCAAAAACAATGGTAGTCCATTCGGAGCGCATTCAGAGAAATGGACAGGAGGGCGCGCCATGAAAGCCGCGTGGGACAGTTGGATAGGCGGGTTGGGCCGACGGCTGCGCCGGCCGGCCGGATTTAAAGCGGCGCCGGTAGCGCAGGCGGCCCCGGTCCCGATGAAGATTGGAATCGCGCTCGGTGGCGGGTTCGCGCGCGGCATCGCGCACGTCGGCGCGCTGTATGTTTTCGAGCAGAATGGGATTCCCATACATTGCATCGCGGGGGTCAGCGCGGGCTCCATTGTCGCGGCAGCCTATGCCAGCGGCGCCACCTGCGACGAGATTGCACTCACGGCTTCTTCCATGCGCTTTACGGATGTGGCGCGCTGGAGCATCGGACGAATGGGGTTTGCGGGCAGCGACCGTATGGAGCGTTTCCTGCGCCACCTGCTCAAGTGCGATTGCTTCGAACAAATGCGGATGCCGCTGGGCGTGCTCGCGACCGATGTGGTCACCGGTGAGCCGCTGGTTTTCCGCGATCGCGGCGATGTGATCCTGCCGATCCGCGCCAGTTGCTCCTACCCCGGCTTATTTCAGCCGGTCCGCTGCGGCGCGCGTCTGCTGGTGGATGGCGCCATCAGCATGGAAGTGCCTGCGCTATTGGCGCGCCTGCTGGGGGCCACCCACGTCATTTCGCTGCACCTGCCCATGCAGGGCGCCACGGCCATGCCTACCAACATGTTTCATGTGGTGAACCGCTGCTTCCAGATTCTGCACAGCCGCACCGAGAACAGTTGGCGGCAGCATTCCGACCTGGTGATCGAGCCGGATGTGTGCGGCATGGAGTGGGACGCGTTCGACAGCGCGCAGCAACTGATCCAGGCCGGCGCCGAAGCCGCCCGCCTGGCTTTGCCGCGTATTCAGGCGTGGATCGATTCCGTTAATTGCAAAGATAGGCCGCTGGTCCGCGCGCCCATTCCGGTGAAGCCGCTTGCGCCGCGTTCGGTATCTGCCTGACCTGGCTGGTGCGCCGCCAGCGCGGCTATGGGGCCGTGTTCACGGTGGCCCATTCGGAGCAGATGGGCTGCCCTGACCCGGAACCCAATACCGAGAGTACGGTTACCTCTCCCAGGTTCGGAAAGGAATCCCATTCGATGCTAAAGCGTGGGGAGGAACTGCGCCTGGAATCTCTTTCGAGAGCAGGTCCCCGATGGTGGCGCCGGCCGGGTTCTTATAGAGGATATTAAACGCGGCCGGAGTGTCGATCCCCAGATCGAAGTTCAGCGCCAGAGTCGTGCCACTGAAACTGGCACCGAGGCCCAGGGCGCACGCCGGAGTGCGCAAAATGTCACTGTCTATGCTGAGCTCAAAGCCCGTAAGCGTGGACCAGAGAGCGCCGTCTGGTCCTGCTGCGATCCCGCCCTGGGACCCGTCATTGGGATGACTCCGGAAGTGGTAATTCGGCCGATCTCGTCATGCGCGCATTGGTTACAAGTTACCGTGAACCAGAGCGCGCCGTCCGGCCCTGCCGTAATCCAACCGGTTCCGCCGCCCGACGGCCTTATCGGAATGGGGTACTGAGTGAACACTCCGGCAGTAGTAAGTCGCCAAACATTCCCCGCCGTGTCGGCAAACCACAGCGCGCGATCGGGCCCCGAGGTGTTCCCTTCGGCATCGCCGAATGGGCCGAACGTTATGGGCGCCTGGTATTCGGTGATCGCCCCGGTGGTGGTGATTCGTCCGACTCCGGCATTGGGGAATTCGGTCCACGTAAACCACAGCGCACCGTCCGGTCCCGACGTGATCCCCCTGGGGCCGCTGTTGGGTGTAGGCACGGCGAACTCGGTGATTACTCCGGCGGTGGTGATGCGTCCGATCTGGCCGGATGCTTCCGTGAACCACAGCGCATCGTCCGGACCTTTCGTCATCGAAGTGGGTGAACTGTAGGGTGTGGGCACCGGGTACTCAGTGATTACCCCGGCGGTTGTGATCCGCCCGAGGTTGCAGGCGCCCAGGCGCGGGGCAGACAGGCTCAGCAGCAATGCCCCGAGCCAGATAGCGTTTGCAATGCGGGAGTTAGTCTCCTTATACATAGGGTGCCATCTTTCAAGGTGAGTATATGCCTGCCGTACGCTGCGCACAACATGGGGATCTATGCCCGCGCAAACGCCAGCAACGGACCGATGTCATGATGGTCGGCGGCCTGCAACGCGGCGATATACCGCTGACGCATCGCGCCTGCATCGCGCAAACTCTCCCGTCCCCACGAAAACCGTTCACGCCCGAGCCTCATCACCAGGAGGTCTGCCATAAGGCGGGCGTGGCGGCCATTGCCATTCGGAAACGGGTGGATCTGCACAAGCTGGTGATGGAAGCGCACCGCGATCTCATCGAGCGGATACGTGCTGTATTCGATCCGCACTTTGGTATCGTCCAGCGATTGGCGCACGGCTACGGGAATTTCCCACCATGCAATCCCGATATTACGTTCGCTCGTCCGGAACTTTCCGGCCCACCGCCATACGTCGCCGAGCATCTGCCGGTGCAGGTCCTTGACGAATTTCTCGCTCAGCGGATCGCGGCGGCGGTTGAGCGCCCACTCCTGCGCGCCTGTGATGTTCTCCTGCTCGGCTTCGTTCAGCTCGCGGCGGTAGGCTATATGCGCGGGAATCAGATCGCGCATTTCCTCTGGCGTCAGCGGTGTGGCGGCATCGTCCGGCTGATCGAAAAGATCGCTCACGGGTTAGTCCCAGAACAGGCGCGGGTTCGTCTCGCGCACAATGTCGTCAAGCCGCGCGTCGGCATCCTTCCCCTTCACCTTCTGGTCCTCCAGCAGCATCGAGTGCTCGACAGGCTCCCGGCGCCGCCGCATGAACGCGCGCGCGCGGTTACGGACGATGGCCTCCAGCGGTTTGTTGGGCACGAGCGCATAGACAAGAGTGCAATCCAGCGCTTCCGCTACACGCCGCAAAGTTGCCAGCTCGATAGAACCCTTCGCCTCGGACTGTTCGAGTTCAACCAGGGACGGTTGTTTAATCCCCAGCCGCTTCGCCAGCTGCGCTGTGGACATGCCGAGCGCCGCCCGGATGGCCTTGATCCATCCGCGGACGGGCGGAGTGTAGCGTTTTGCCGGTCCCAGTACCCTGAAGCGTTGGTCGAGTTGCGAGCGGGACTGGGCAGTGAGTCGGGCTTTTTTCATAGGTCACAGCCTATTATTTTTGTTATTTTTAATAGACTATATCCTATAATTTGTCTGCTTGTCAATAGGCTATAACCTATTGATATAAACCCATGGAGAGCCTTGACACTGCCTCCGGAATTCTGCAAAATTAGAGTACTAGCGAACAAAAGGCGAAAACGATGTTGGCTGTCGCGCTCGGCAGAGAATTCCAGTTTCGAATTAACCGGGCGGAGGCCTGGCCATCTGGCGGCTTTCCACAGGGGTGCTTGACCGAGGTGTTTGGGCCGGCATCGTCGGGGCGAACCAGCCTGATGCTGGCGGCCATGGCGCAGGCCGTGGGCCGCGAGGAAGTCTGCGCTCTGGTGGATTCGAGCGACGCTTTCGATCCGGCTTCGGCAGCCGCCGCCGGAGTGGCGCTGGAGCGGCTCTTGTGGGTGCGCTGCGGAGGCAATGCCGAGCGCGCGCTGAAGGCCGCGGATCTGCTGGTGCAGGGTGGCGGATTCGGCCTGGTGGTGATGGACCTGGCCGATACGCCGATCGAAACCGCGCGGCGGATTTCGATGACCTCCTGGTTCCGCTTGCGCCGCGCCGTGGAGCATACACCCACGGTGTTGCTGGTCGTGGAGCAGCAGCCGCATGCCAAAACGTGCGCTTCGCTCACGCTCGAAGTGCGGCGCGAGCGGGTGGCCTGGTCCGGCACGCCGGGCTGCTCGCAGCTTCTGCGCGGTATCCGTGTGCACGTGGACCGGCGCAAGCCCGCCCCGGCGGCGGCCATATCTTTTGATGCGCGCTGGCTTTAAAAACTGGGGGCAGCGATGTTTGCGGCGATTCATGGGGACGGGGATGCTGAAAAGCTGTTAAAGCTGGCTCAGGAATTTTCGCCGTGGGTGGAGCGTACCACCGCGGATACCGTGGCGCTTGATGTGGACGGTCTGGAGCGCATATATGGTCTCCCGCAGGAGATCGCGGCGGCCCTGGCGCGCCGCGCCGCCGAGTGCAGGCTCAAAGCAAGCGTGGCAATAGCCGCGAATCTCGATGCGGCGGTGCATGCGGCGCGCGGGTTTGCCGGCGTGAGCGTAATTCCGCACGGAGATGAGGCCAAATTTTTGGGCAGCCTGCCGCTCACCCTGCTGGAGCCCACGCCCGAAATGCGGGAAACCCTGGAGCGCTGGGGCATACGGCGATTCCGCGACCTGGCCGCGCTGCCGGAGTTGGGCCTGGCGGAGCGGCTGGGCCCGCAAGGGCTGCGGCTGTATCAGCTCGCGCGCGGAGCCGGCGACCGGCTGCTGGTTCCCGTCGACGAGCCCCTCCACTTCGCGGAAGAAACCGAGCTGGAATATCCGGTAGAGCTGCTGGAGCCTCTTGCATTCGTGCTGGCGCGCCTGTTGCACAGCCTGTGCGCGCGCCTGACTTCGCGCGGTCTGGCGATCGCCGGATTGCGGCTGCGGCTGCTGCTCGAAAACCGTGGCGAGCACGCGCGCGCCCTGCGCTTCCCCGTCCCCATGCTGGATGCCAGTGTATTTCTGAAATTGCTGCACCTGGATCTGAGCGCAAATCCGCCGCCGGCGCCAGTGATGCGAGTGTGGCTCGAAGCGGAACCGGCCAAGCCGCGCGCCGCGCAGAGCGGCCTGTTCATCCCCATCTCACCCGAGCCGGAAAAACTCGAACTCACGCTGGCGCGCTTGAAATCGCTGGTAGGCGACGAAAACGTAGGCTCTCCGGCCCTCCTGGATACCCACCGCCTAGGAGCATTTCAGATGTTGGATCGCCCTCGCCCCCTCGCCCCTGCCCAGAGGGCACCCACCCCTCGCCCGCTCGCCGCATCCGCGTCCCTCCGTGCCATCCGCCCGCCCCGTCCCGCCCGCGTCCAAATGGCCTCCGGGCACCCGGTGCATGTGCAGGCGGAAGGAGTCCGCGGGCACGTGGTTTCGTCTGCGGGCCCCTGGCGCACTTCCGGAGATTGGTGGACTACCGACCCTTGGGCGCGCGATGAATGGGACGTGGCGCTGAGCGATGGCGCGCTCTATCGCATCTATTGCGAACAGGGGCGCTGGTTCGTGGAGGGCAGCTATGACTGAGCCATATGTCGAGCTCCACGCGCGCTCGGCATTTAGTTTTTTGCAGGGCGCCTCGGTGCCCGAGGATCTGGTGACAGCCTGCTGGGATCTGGGTATTCCTGCCATGGCGCTGGTCGACCGCGATGGCGTGTATGGCGCGCCGCGCTTCCACATGGCGGCGAAAAAAGCGGGGATCCGCGCGCATATCGGCGCCGAGATCACCTGCACCAACGGCCTGCGTTATCCGCTGCTGTGCGAGAACCGCACCGGCTATCAAAACTTGTGCCGCCTGATTACACGCATGAAAATGCGCGCCAAAAAGGGCGAAGGCGCCGCCACGCTGGAAGAAATCGGCGAGTTCGCCAAGGGCTTGATCTGCATCACGCCGGAGATCGACGAAACGCTGGCCGGCATGTTCGGGAAACACAACCTCTATGCCGAATTGCAGGGGCACATGGACCGGCAGGAGGAAGCGCGCAACCAGGCGATCGTCGAAAAGGCGCGCCGTCTGGGCATTCCGCTGGTGGCCACCAATGGCGTTTGCTACGCCAGCCCGCGGCAGAGGGAAGTGCTGGACGTGCTCACCTGCGTGCGCGAAAAAGTAACGCTCAAGGCCGCCGGCCGGCTGCTCACGCCCAATGCCGAGCGCTACGTCAAATCCGGCGCCGAGATGGCGCGGCTGTTCGCGGATCTGCCGGAAGCCATTGCCCGCACCGCGGAGATCTCCGCGCGGCTCGGGTTCACACTGGCGGATCTGGGCTACGAATTTCCGCGCTATCCGGTGCCCGAGGGCGATACCATGGCGTCGTTCCTGCGCAAGCGCGCGGAGGAGGGCGCGCGCGAGCGCTACCGGCCGTACCACGAGAAGGCGCAGCGGCAGATCGAGCGCGAACTGGCCCTGATCGAGAAGCTGGATCTGGCCGGTTATTTTCTGATCGTGTGGGACATCGTGAACTTCTGCCGCGGTAACGGCATCCTGATGCAGGGGCGCGGCTCGGCGGCCAATAGCGCGGTGTGCTATGCGCTGGGGATCACGGCGGTGGACCCTGTCAGCATGGAACTGCTCTTCGAGCGCTTCCTTTCCGAAGAGCGCGGCGAATGGCCGGATATCGATCTCGACCTGCCGAGCGGCGACCGGCGCGAGCGCGCCATTCAGTACGTCTATGAGCGCTACGGCAAGCTGGGCGCGGCCATGACGGCCAACGTGATCACCTATCGCGGACGCTCGGCGGCGCGCGAAGTCGGCAAGGTGCTGGGCTTCGAAGTAACGGCGCTCGATCGCCTGTCGAGCCTGGTGCGCGCCTGGGAATGGAAGGACCCCAACGACACACCCGAACGGCAGTTTCGCGATGCCGGCCTGGATGTGGTGAATCCGCGCATCCGCAAATTTTTAGAACTGTATCAGGCCGTGCAGGACCTGCCCCGGCACCTGGGGCAGCATTCCGGCGGCATGGTGATCTGCCAGGGGCAACTGGATTCCGTAGTTCCGCTCGAACCGGCCACCATGCCCGGACGCGTGGTGGTGCAGTGGGATAAAGAAGATTGCGCGGATATGGGCATCGTCAAGGTGGACCTGCTGGGTCTGGGAATGCTGGCGGCCATCGAGGAATGCCTGGGACACATACGCGAATCCTACGGTGAAGAAGTGGACCTGGCGCATCTGCCGGCGGACGATCCGGCCGTGTATGGAGCGCTGCAAAAGGCCGACACCATCGGCATGTTCCAGGTGGAGAGCCGCGCGCAGATGTCCTGTTTGCCGCGGCTGCGGCCGGCGCGCTTTTACGACATCGTGGTGCAGGTGGCCATCATCCGGCCGGGGCCCATCGTGGGCAAGATGGTGCATCCTTATTTGCGGCGGCGGCAGGGGCGTGAGCAGGCCGATTGCCTGCACCCTTCGCTCCAGCCCGTGCTCGATCGCACGCTGGGCGTGCCGTTATTCCAGGAGCAGTTGCTGCGTGTCGCCATGATCGCGGCGGGCTTTTCGGGCGGCCAGGCCGAGGAGCTGCGGCGGGCCATGGGTTTCAAGCGCTCGGAAAAACGCATGCATGACATCGAAATTAAGCTGCGCGAGGGTATGCACCGCAATGGCATTCGCGGCCAGACGCAGGACTCCATCGTGCAGGCCATCACCTCCTTCGCGCTCTACGGATTTCCGGAATCGCACGCGGCCAGTTTCGCGCTGATCGCCTATGCCAGCGCCTATTTGAAGTGCCACTATCCGGCAGCCTTCACGGCAGCCATGTTGAACAACCAGCCCATGGGCTTCTACCATCCATCGATCCTGATTAAGGATGCGCAGCGTCACGGCCTGCGCGTGTTGCCAGTGGATGTGACCAAATCCGACTGGCCGTGCACTATAGAAGTCTCCGCGTCTCCGCGTCTCCCTATCTCCGCGTCTCCCCCGCTCCGTCTCGGCCTCCGCTACGTAAAAGGCTTGCGGCAGCAGGCGGCGGAAGCCATCGTGCGCGCGCGGGCCGAGCGGCCCTTCACCAGCGTGTACGACCTGGCGCTGCGCGTTCCGGAGCTGCGCAAAGACGAAATGAACATGCTGGCGGAGGTTGGAGCATTGAATCCGCTGAGGGAAATCCATCGGCGCGACGCGTTGTGGATGGCCGAGCGCGCAGTGCGGCCCGTGGGCCCATTACTGGAGCCGCTCGAAACCATCGAGGGCGCGTCGCCGCTGGCGCGCATGACCACGGAAGAGCGTTTGACGGCCGATTTCCGCGGCACCGGCGTAACCGTCGGAAAGCATCCCATGGCTTACCGGCGGACGGAGATGCGAGCCTTAGGGGTGACTCCGGCCGCACATCTGGCGCGCATCCCGAATGGCCGCCTGGTGCGGATCGCCGGATCGGTGATCGTTCGGCAGCGGCCCGGAACGGCGAAGGGCTTCGTCTTCCTGAGCATGGAAGACGAGACCGGAGTCATGAACGCGATCGTCACGCCGGATACTTATAATCGCTATCGGCTGGTGGTGGTCGGCGAGCCGTTCTTACTGATCGATGGCGTGCTGCAGAATCAGGATGGGGTGATTTCGGTGAAGGCGGGGCGCGTGGCGGCGCTGCCGGCCGGCGCCGCGGCGGAGTCGCACGATTTTCATTGAGCGAACCGTGTGGCCATTTTTTTTGATCATCCTAAACGGTAGAATAAGCCTCATGAGAAAAGAAATCCTAAGCGTTGTTGCCGTCTCTGCAGTCGCCGTAATCGCGGGCGCGTGGCAGACCGCCGGAAAGAAGGTATCGGATTTGCCCGCCCCATTTGCCACTCCCTCCGCAACCAACAGGCCTCACGTGATCAGCCAGCCGGAAACGGCCAAGGTCATCGTTCCAAGTGGATTTGCGGTCGACGTTTGGGCCGAGGGCTTTGTGACGCCCCGCTTCATGCTGCAGGGCGGCCATGGCGAGATTCTGCTGTCCGACAGCGGGAGTACGGACGGCACCGGTAAGATCTACGCATTCCCCGGCGGTGATCCGAAGCGGCGCAAGGAGGTCGTCACGGGATTAACCAGACCGTACGGACTTGCACTGTGGCACGAGTATCTCTATGTCGGCGAGGCCACCTCCATCAAACGTTTCAGGTACGATCCGGCTACCTTCACCGCCACGGACGGAAAGGAGATCTTCGCCCTCAGCGGCGATCAGCAGGGTCACTGGACACGCAGCCTGCTGTTCGATCGCGAGGGTAAGAAACTCTATGTCGGTGTCGGCTCGGCGGGCAATATCGAAGTCGGCAATGAGGGTCGCGCGGCGATCAATCGGATGAATCCGGACGGTTCGGAGCACGAGATTTTCGCGAGCGGTACGCGCAATCCCATCGGCCTGCACTGGTATCCCGGAACGAACACGCTCTGGGCTGTCGTACAGGAGCGCGACGCTCTGGGTGACGACCTGGTGCCCGACTACTTCACCCATATCGAGCCGCACGGTTTTTATGGTTATCCGTGGGCATATTCGGGCCAACATAAAGAACCGAGGCTGAACGATCACCAGGAGATGATTGCCAAGTCGCTGACTCCGGATTTGCTTCTTGGGGCGCATGTTGCGGGACTCGACTACGTTTTTTATACCGGCACGCAGTTCCCGGCCAAATATCGGGATGGCGCCTTCGTTGCGTTCCATGGATCCTGGAACCGCGCCAAGCGTGTTGGGTATGAGATCGCATTCGTTCCCTTCAAAGGCGGAAAACCGACCAGTGCGCCCGAGGATTTCCTGACCGGGTTCATGATTTCCCCCGATTCTCCAGACGTATGGGGGCGGCCTGTGGCTGCGTTCCAGATGAGTGACGGCAGCCTGCTGGTCTCCGACGACGGTGGCAAGAAGATCTGGAGAGTGTCATACAAAGGTTAGGGGCACTGCGCGGGCCGAAGCGGAAATTGCAGCGGATATTACTGTTGTCTCTGTTTGTCGGTGCGCTTTCGGGTCAACAGTTTTCCCATAAGCTGCATTTACAGCTCAAGCGGCAGTGTGCCGATTGCCACACCACTGCCGCTTCGAGTACGTCGCCGCGGGACAACCTGCTGCCGGACGCCGCGGAATGCAAGCCGTGCCACGAGAGCAGGTCGATCCGTGCGGCGCGTCCTACGCCGCTCACCCACTTCAGCCACGTGCAGCATTTGAGGCTGGGGAATATCGCACCGTTAATCGCAGCGGCGATCGACCACAAGACATATCTGTCTGATCCGGACGACATTCGGGGTAATCTCAATGCCACGAACGCCTGCCTGGCGTGCCATCGGGGAATCGATACGTCGGATCATGTGACCAACGCCAACATGCCTCAAATGGCCGACTGCCTTGTGTGCCACAGCCAAGTCGACCCGCCTTTCAGTTGTGCAAAATGCCATGATCCCAAGTGGCCTGATCTCCAGCCTGCGAACCACCATGCGTCGGATTTCCACGACACTCATTCCACCAAAGCGATCGTGAAACAGGGGTGCGCGGTGTGCCATGGGCGTACCTTCACTTGCATGGGTTGTCACTTAGGATAGACGGGTTATTGATTCTACGACGACCCGGTCGGGGGGGTTCCGACATGATATGCCCGCGACGATATTTCCAGGATCGAACGCTATCCAGGTCCAGACCGTTCCGAACCCGAAGCAGATCGATTTCAAGCCCGGCGACCTTCTCGGCAGTGTCTCCGGCGAGCTCGGGCTGCGCAGGTTTCTCGAATCACAGGGCCATGAGCTGATCGTCACCGCCGACAAGGACGGCGCGAATTCGATCTTCGAGCGAGAGCTGCCAGATGCGGAGATCGTGATCTCGCAGCCATTTTGGCCTGCGTACCTGACCGCGGAGCGCATCGCCAAGGCGCCCAAGCTCAAGTTGGCGATCACAGCCGGTGTCGGATCGGATCACGTCGATCTGCAGGCCGCCATCGAGTGAGAAATCATCATCGCTGAAGTCACCTACTGCAACAGCATCAGTGTTGCCGAGCACATGGTGATGATGATCCTGGCGCTGGTGCGCAATTACATCCCGTCGCATCAGTGGGTGGTGGATGGCGGCTGGAATATCGCGGACTGCGTATCCCGCGCCTACGATCTGGAAGCGATGGCTGTAGGCACGGTGGGCGCGGGGCGCATCGGCGCCGCGGTCCTCCGCCGGCTCAAGCCCTTCGACGTCAGGTTACATTACACAGATCGGCATCGTCTACCAGCGGCCGTTGAACAAGAGCTGAATGTGACTACCATCCGACTGCCGAGCTGATGCTGCGCGTATGTGATGTTGTCACGATCAACACTCCACTGCATCCCGAGACCGAGCATTTGTTTCAATGACGCGCTCATTGGCCGGGTGAAGCGTGGAGCGTATTTGGTAAATACGGCGCGAGGCAAGATTTGTGACCGCGATGCGGTCGCGCGGGCGCTGGGGAGCGGGCAGCCTGCGGAGTACACTGGCGATGTCTGGTTTCCGCAGCCCGCTCCGAAGGATCACCCGTGGCGGACCATGCCGCATCAAGGGATGACGCCGCATGTATCCGGTACGAGGTTGTCGGCCCAAGCACGCTACGCGGCTGGAGTGCGCGAGATTCTGGAATGCTGGATCGACGGGCACCCTGTTCGCGATGAATACGTAGCGGCAGTTGAGCGGATTCTTGTGCAGGGCCTCGCATCTGGCTTGCCGGGGGTTGAACCGGCCGCCTCCTTCAAGACGCTACCTCCAACTCCCAACCAAATCCCGGCCGCTCGGAAGGGCGCATGTAGATGCCTTCCGGACCGCGCGTGATCTGGTTGTCTTCCTCGAAGCGTTTGTACACATCGGGCGGGCCGCCAGGGGCTGGCATGAACATTTCCGACCAGGGCGCATTCGGCGTGGCCATGGTGAAATGCACACAGTCCTGTACACCGCCCGCATGCGGAATCACCGGAATGTCGTACGCCGAAGCCAGCGCAGCGATGCGCCGCAGCTCGGTCAACCCGCCGCACCAGTGAACGTCCGGCTGCCAGATCGCCGCGGCGTTATGTTCCAGCATTTGCCGGAACCCATAGCGGAAATAAACGTGTTCCCCCGCCACAATGCGCGTGGACTTGATCGCCTCCCGCAGCCGCCCAAAGCCCTCGAAATCGTGCGGCGGCAAGCACTCTTCCATCCAGTAGACGCGGTAAGGCGCAACCATTTCCGCCAGCTCAATGGTGTACTGCTCGTTCAACGCCATCCAGCAATCGAGCATGATGTCGCCATCGGGACCCAGCGACTCGCGCGTGTGCTTCACCAACTCGGTGTTCTTCTTCAGCCCTTCCCGCCCGTCCGCCGGGCCGTAGGGAACTGCCAGCTTCAGCCGCTTGTAGCCGAACTGGATGTGCTGCTCGATGTCGTTGCCCGTACAGTAGGTCGGAATACGCGACTTGGTCTCGCCACCCAGCAGCTTGTACACCGGCATACCCAGCGCGTTGCCGATCACATCCCAGAGCGCCAGGTCCACGCCGCTGATAGCGTGAGGGACCACGCCCGCCTGGCCGTAGTACATGCTCGAGCGAAAAAGAATGTCCCAGATCCGCTCGATGTTGAAGGGGTCTTCGCCGATCAGCAGCTTGGTGAAATGTCCCGCCACCACCTGCCCTCCGGCGATGCCACCGCTGCCGTAGCCCTTCACCCCCTTGTCTGTCGAGATCTCCACCGTGAAGGCTTCCAGCTTTCCGGGATCCGGCATAAACAGTGACCGTTGTGGCTTATACTCCGGGTAAATGGACATGGGGTTGGCCACTTCCACTCCGCCGGTCGACCAGGAGCCCGCCGCCGGCAGGTATGCGGGCACCGGCCGCTTCGGCCGTGTGTGAACCAGCCGGACACCGGTAATTTTCAGCTTGCTCTTTTCGTCTTGAAAGGGAACAGGCATGGCACTTCCGTGATGCATGAGGCCTAGCGCAGCGCTGCTACCGAGTGCAAGAAAGTTCCGCCGTCGCACGGTATGCTCCGATTATTTGAAATCACAGCAATGTTGTCAAGGCGCAATTCGCGAAATTCGAGGGACCGGTTTTTCAGAGTATTCTTAAAAAGAAGCGTCAGGCCAGACCAGGAGGCAAAGATGCGGCGCAGAACATTTATCTCCACTTCCGCAATCGCGGGACTCTCCCTGCCAGGCGCTCGCGCCGCGACGGCGGCCGCTGGTGACATTCCTAAGCGGGTGTTCGGCAAAACCGGTGAAAAACTCACCATCATCGGCCAGGCGGGCGGCCGGTTTCCCCTGTGCAGCTATGAAGACGCCAAAGCCATCACGTTGCGCGCCTACGAACTCGGCATCAACTACTTCGACTGTGCGCGCATTTATTGGAACGGAAAATCCGAAGAAGTCTACGGCGACGTTCTGCCGCCCTTTCGCAAGCATATCTTTCTGACCACCAAGTCGCCGCAGCGCAGCCGCAAGGGCGCCGAAGAGGACCTCGAGAAGTCACTGCGCGCGCTGAAGACCGATTACCTCGACCTCTGGCAGATTCACCAGGTCAGTACCATGGATGAAGTTCAGCAGATTTTCGCTCCCGGTGGCGCCATCGAAGCTTTCGTCGCCGCCAAGAAAGCCGGAAAGACCCGTTTCATGGGCTTCACCGGGCACCACGATCCGGAAGTCCACCTCGCCATGCTCAAGAACTATGAGCAGTACGACACGATCCTGATGCCGCTGAATCCAGCCGACCCCGCCTACTTGAGCTTCGAGAAAATGGTGCTGCCGGTTGCCCTCGAGCGCGGCATGGGAATTCAAGGCATGAAGAGCACCGCCAATGCCAGCCTGCTTGCCGCGATCCACCTGAAGGACTGTCTCACCTACGTACTCAGCCTGCCCATTCACTGCCTGGCTCTCGGCTGTACGACCATCGGGCAGATCGAAGATGATGTCCGGATCGCGCAACAGTTCAAACCTATGTCGCAGCAACAGATGGCGCAAGTCCGGGAAACCGCTGCAGGCCTGGCGGGTCCGCGCCTGGAAAACTGGAAGCGCGACGTCAACAAGCAGGCTTCCGCGCCCCGCTACTGGGATGGTGCGTTCGCGTAGACGCCGTTATTGCTGGCCGCCGGCTATTGCATCGCTGTTTCTGCTGCCGCGGGCCGCGAGCGTCGCACAACCACTGCCGATAGCCGGCCGCCCCTGCGTCGGCTCGATCTGTCGTTCCTCGCCAAAAAGAACCAATCTTGTGTTGATCCGTAACCAAACCCTCTTAAATGTGCGTCTTAACTGTTAATAGGTACTACGAAGAGCATCCGAGCTGCGTGCTACCTGTGCCTTCATGCGTAAACAAGTACTTGCCTTCCTGCTCGCCATCCCCGCTATTCCTGCGCCCGGCGCCGTCACTTCTCTAGATCGCCAATTCGATCAAACCGTGCGGCCGTTTGTAACCAAGTACTGCGCGGGGTGCCACAGCGGTCAACAGCCCGCCGGGCAGTTCGATTTGAAGGCATACACGACCTTGAAGATGGTAACCGACGACTTTCCCCGCTGGTCGCTTGCGCTCGAACGTTTGACGGCTAACGAAATGCCTCCGAAGCCGTTGCCGCGGCCGCCCGCCGAAGCCAGCCAGCCTGTCATCGACTGGATTCGGGCCGTGAAAGCCGAGGAAATCAAGAGATATGCAGGCGACCCTGGCTTGGTACTTGCTCGCCGTCTGAATAACGCGGAATACAACTACACGATCCGGGACCTCACGGGTCAGGATATGAAACTCACGAAGGAGTTCCCCGTGGATCCCGCCAATCCCGCGGGTTTCGATAATTCCGGTGAATCGTTGACTATGTCGCCTGCGCTGTTGAACAAATATCTACAGGCGGCGCGCGACATAGCCGACCACATGGTTCTCAAATCCGATGGCATCGACTTCGCGTCCCATCCCCTGCTCGTCGAGACGGATCGCGACAAGTACTGCATTCAGCGGATCATCGATTTCTACCGCCGGCAGCCAACCGACTATGCCGATTACTTCGAAGCCGCCTGGCGCTACCGTTACCGCACCGCTTTGGGACAGCCCGCCGAAACGCTTTCCGAAGTTGCCAATGAGTCGAAGGTGAGCCCCAGGTATCTGCCGCTCGTCTGGCAAATTCTCCACCAAAAGCATGCGGTTGGTCCGGTCGTGAAGCTTCGGCGCATGTGGTTCGCTCTGCCCGCGCCCAGCGCTAAGCAGCCGGATGTGGTCCGCGCGAAGTGCGTTGAAATGCGCGATTTTGTAGTCCGCATACGCCGCCACACAGCCATGCAATTCGCCGCGCCGGTGGTGGAAGGCCTGCCGGCCGGGTCGCAGCCACTGCTCAACTGGAAGCTGCGCCAGTTCGCTTCGCATCGCCGCGATAGCGACCCGAACGATCTTCGCAACGATACCGACCCACCGCCCGTCATCCCGGTCATCCCGAAATATCCTGGGCTGCACCGCGAAGCGGCTCCGCGTTGGGCCGCGCTGTCCGCGAAAGACCGCGCCGGCGATACCGACCTGGTGGTTCCGGCGGGCGAGCGGCGCCGGTACGAGGCCGCCTTCGCACAATTCGCTTCCGTCTTCCCGGATGCCTTCTACATCGCGGAGCGCGGCCGCTACTTCCCGGACGATTCCGAGGATAAAGGACGGCTGTTGAGCGCCGGGTATCACAATACCATGGGCTACTTTCGCGACGATACTCCTTTGATGGAGTTGATCCTCGACGAAAATGGCCAACGGAAACTCAACCAGCTTTGGGACGAATTCGACTTCATCTCCGACTTCACGGCTCGCACATGGGTTCAATATTTCCTCAATCAAAGCGGCGAAGTGGCAGGCAAGGGCGCTGAGGCGGGCTCGCCGCGCCCGGCGAACCATGCGATTACAGACGAAGCGGTCGTCCTGCGATTGCGCGATGCGTACCTTGCCAAAGCGGCAGCCAATCCGAAGAACGATCCGATGGCTCCGACGGCTATCCGGGATCACTTTAGTCGAGTGAACGCCACGTTACGGTATGTGGAAAAGGAGCGCGTAGACTCGGAAGCCGAGCATCTCGAGGCTCTTCTCCAGTTTGCGGGGCGCGCCTGGCGCAGGCCGCTAATCCAAGCCGAACGCGACGACCTGGTTTCGTACTATCACACGCTGCGGGACAAGAACGAACTGTCGCACGAGGACGCCATGCGCGGTTCGATTGTCAGCGTGCTGATGTCACCCGATTTCCTTTACCGCATCGATCTCCTGAATGAAAGCGCAAGTGCGTCCGCGCCTCCGCTTCAGCCCGTGGCTGTCAATGCTCCTACGGCCGTGCCAGTCCAGCCGTTGCCTCCGTATGCCCTCGCCAGCAGGCTGAGTTACTTCTTGTGGTCCAGCATGCCGGATGACGAGCTGATGCGGCATGCCGCGGCCGGTGACCTGCGCAAACCCGACGTTCTGCTGGCGCAAACGCTCCGGATGCTAAAGGACAGCCGGGTGCGTGGGTTCGCCACCGAGTTCACCGGGAACTGGCTCGAATTCCGGCACTTCGAGAACAATAACTCAGTAGACCGACAACGCTTTCCCAGCTTTACTAACGAGCTGCGCGAATCGATGTTTCAAGAACCCATCCGGTTTGTCGAATACGTTGCGCAAAACGACGTTTCCATACTGGATTTCTTGTACGGCAACTACACTTTTGTCAATCCGGTGCTGGCTAAACACTACGGCGTGCCCGAAGTCGAAGGAGATGCGAATACCTGGGTTCGAGTGGACGATGCGGATCGCTATCATCGCGGCGGCCTGCTTCCGATGGCTGTATTCCTGACCCAGAACTCGCCCGGGCTGAGAACCAGTCCGGTGAAACGGGGACGTTGGGTTGTTGAAAAGGTTCTCGGTGAGACCATTCCGCCACCGCCGCCGGTGGTTCCCGAATTACCCAACGACGAGTCGAAATCGGACCTGCCTGTGCGCGACCTGCTGGCGAAGCATCGCGAGAATCCGGTATGTTCCGCCTGTCATTCGCGCTTCGATTCATTCGGACTCGCATTTGAAGGTTATGGCCCAATAGGCGACAACCGCACGAAAGATCTGGCTGGCCGGCCCGTCGACACCAACGTAACGTATCCGGGTGACGCTCAAGGTACTGGCTTCGAGGGTCTGCAGACGTTCATCCGGGAGCACCGTCAGAACGAATTCGTCGATAACTTCATTCGCAAGCTGCTGGCTTACGCTCTTAACCGGTCGCTCCAACTTTCCGACGAGTCCCTCATCGACCTCATGGAAACCCGCCTCCGCGCAGAAGACTATCGATTCGATTCGTTAGCGAAAACCATCGTTACGAGTCCTCAGTTCTTGAACAAACGAATTTCGGATTCGCCCACGACGCTCGAATCACGATTCAGAAAAGGTGAATAGAATGTCCACAACGAGAAAGAATTCCGTTCCTCGCATCTCCCGCCGCGCGGTACTTCGCGGAGCGGGTTGCACGGTCGCCTTGCCGTGGCTCGAGTCGCTTAACGTCTTCGCCGATACGAGATTGCCCGCGGCATTCCCAAAACGCTTCGGCATCGTCTTCCTGGGAAACGGGATAAATGAAGATCATTGGAGCGCCCAAGGACAGGGGCTGGCGATGAAGCTCAGTAAAACGCTCGAGCCGCTCGAGCCGCTGAAGCAGAAAATCAATGTCATCGATGGTCTCTACGTGAAATCGTTGACTGGCCAGGGCATCCACCCCGGCCAAACCGGGAGTTTGTTGTCGGGCGCGCACATCTCGAAAGGGGCGATCATCCACTCGGGTATCAGCATCGATCAGATGATCGCCAATCATGTGGGCCAGGACACGCCGCAATCGAGCGTTGTCCTTGCATGTGATCAACCCATGACGGGTTACCACGAGACCAACTTCTCGATGGCCTACAGCTCGCACATCTCATGGCAGACGCCCGATTCTCCCGTCCCCTTGGAAATCTACCCTTCGCTCGCGTGGGACAACCTCTTCGATAATCGTGGCAGCCTGCTGAATGTCAGCGTTCTCGATCGGGTAATGGAGCGCACCCAGGCCCTTTGCCAGAAGATCAGTGCGAGCGATAAGACGAAGCTGGATGAATATTTGACGAGCGTGCGCGAAGTCGAGAAGCGCGTCGAGAGCATGCGCAAGGGTAAGGAGAATACCGAGGATGCAGCCAAAGCGAAAAACACCATCGCGGCAACCATGGAAAGGCCGGCCAACGGACTGCCGGAAGATTTGCGGGAGCACGCGCGCCTGCTGTGCGATATTATCGCCATCGCGTTTCAGACCGACAAGACCCGCGTAGCTTCGCTGATCATTTCCCGCGATCTTTCGGCCATGTATTACCCGTTCCTCGATGTCAAAGAAGGGCACCATTCCGCTTCTCACAACAACAACTCGGATGGGTACGAACGCATCGCGCATTTTCATGTGAGTCAGTTCGCCTACCTTGCGTCCAAGCTCGACAGCGTGAAGGAAGGGGATGGCACGCTGCTCGATAATACCTGCCTGATGTTCCTTTCCAATATGTGGATCGGGCGCAAGCACGACAATTTCAGATTGCCGCTCGTGCTTGCCGGCGGTCTCGGAGGCACGCTCGAGACAGGGCGTACGCTGAATTACCTGGATTCGAGCGAGGATAATCGCAAGATGTGCAGCTTGTATCTTTCGCTCATGGATCGCTTCGGAATTCGATTGGAGCAGTTCGGGGATTCGCGCACACGCCTGGAACGGCTATAGGTCTTAACTGTTTGTCTCAGCGCAGGGGACCAGCCCAAGCCTTACCCTGGTAGCACGTCAAGCTTGTGTTTTGGCGCACTCCGGATGGTCGATACCGCGAGCTTCAAATGCGCCTCGGCCATTTTGTCCGGCATGCGGGCGATCCACTGATTGAGAGAAACGTCCTGATAGCGGGACGTTTTGAACATCTCCAGAAATACGAGATCCTCCGTACCGGTGTTCTCAATACTATGACCGGCCATGGTCGGCACATAGCCCACGTCGTTTGCGTTGAAGTCCATAGTGCGAGCCCTTGCCGCGGTCGTGACTACCGTCATGCGGCCCTTGCCCCTGATCCAGTACTGCCATTCGCTCACGTTGGGGTGCCAGTGCATCTCGCGTAACCCGCCTGGCTTAATCGTAACCATAGCCGCGGCGATATTTAAGGCGATAGGGAAGTTGGTCGAATCGACAATCCGCGTCTCCCCGCCAGCCGTCTTCATGGTGGGCGGCATGCTTGCCATCTTGAAGGTGTATTTGATTTTGGTTTCGAGATTCTCACCGAGAAAACGTTGGTCGTCTTCGAGGGGCCCCGGAAGCGGAGCTTCGAAGATGTAAAGTTCGGTCGCCGGCAGTTGGTTAAACACCTGCCTCGACCAACCCGTGTTCTTCTGCACGATATCGGGCGAGGTATGAGCCAGAAACTCCGAAAGAAGGAACGTGTCGTCCTCGGAGAAAGCGCCTTCATCGAACACCAGTAGGAACTCGCATCCATCGCCCTCTAGACCCTGAATCGAATGCGGGAAGCCCGCCGGGAAGTACCAGATGTCTCCGGTCGCAACGTCGTCGATAAACATCTTGCCGTCAGGCTGCATGACACTGATGCGGGCCCTACCGGTAAGCATGATCGCCCACTCATCGGCGGTATGCCAATGCAACTCCCGGAACGAGCCCGCCGTGAGCCGCATGTTGACGCCGGCGAGGTCCTTCGATGGAGGCAGCTCTCGCTGCGTGACCTGGTGCGTCCACCCACCGCCCTGCATGCGTTTTGGCGACAGGTCGAAAGAGAACCAGATCGGCCCGGGGTTGCCGTGGTCGGTAAACGGCGGATTGTTCGCACTGGGGTTCTCCCCTAGCAGCGTCTTATTCTCCGGGCCAGGATCACTGTTGCTCATTCCCTGTCGTCCGGCGACCTGCTCCGCGCGAGTCTGCGCCATCGCTTTAGCGCTCATGAAGCCCGCGCCCGCCAGCGCCGCCACACCTGCGAACATGCGTCGCGAAACAGATGGACCAGGCTGTGCAGGGCTCTCCTCACTCGACTGCTGTGTGTCCGACTCATTGATTGTCTTCATTGAAGATCTCCTTTCTGATTCTTCACGCTGCATCAACAATCATTAAGCTTCGCCCGGAGTTATAGCCCTGTCAAGCACTCAACGCAAGCAAGAAAACGCAAGAGCGGAGCCACGCGTGGCTCCAGAGCAGTAGTCATGCGGACTTAGACGGATTCGCCGTGAGATAATCCGTAATATCTGGCGCCCGTTCGGCGCGCGCTGAAGTCGAGCCGAAGACTAGAGTCTGCGATGGCCAAGTCCGATTTCAAATCCGTGGATGAGTATATCGGCTCGCAACCGGAGGCGGTGCAGAGGATACTGGCACGCGTACGGAGTGCCATCCGTAAGGCCGTGCCCGAAGCCGAGGAAATGATCTCGTACAAGATACCCACGTACACCCTGTACGGCGGTCGCCTGCTTCATTTTGCCGTGTGGAAGCAGCACTACTCGATTTACGCCGCCACTGACCAAGTGGTCGCGGCGTTCAAGGACGAGCTTACACGGTACCAGGTCGCGAAGGGCACAATCCGTTTCCCGCTCTTCCAGCCCGTCCCAGTGAACCTGATCGGCCGCATCGCGAAGTTCCGCGCGAAGGAAATCGCCGAGCGTGAGAAGTCGACAGCCGTGCCGAAGCAGCGCTCTCGCGCCGACAGCATCAAGAGAGTAGACACAAATCACTGACTTAATTTAAGCCGATCGGTCTCGATGCGCTGCGGTTCAGAGTACGGGGGGGTGACGACAACACTCCCGTGATTTGGCGTGACCGACACAGAAGGGCCATTCAGTCATTCCTTCCGCTCTTAACGCAAAATGTGATTTTTGAATTGGTTGACCGATCAACCCGAATTAAACATTCAAACCAGGGATAAGATGCGCTTCACTTGTCCGTGTTGCCGGTCGTTCTCGAATACGGAACCGATAAACACGACCGGTGATGTCCGGCAGGTGCGGAGTCGGGCGAAATGATCGCAGAACTGTACGAGTGGTCCCGTAAGCGCCTCTGCTTGGATCTGGCGTTTGCAACTTCTACGGTCAAGTGGTCGTGCAGCGGAAGAGCCGCGCCTCCGCGATTTGTGAGAAAATTCTTTGGCCAGGCGTCTTCTCTGGCAAGGAAGCGCGCGAGCTCCTCCCGGCGCCATCATGAACATCTCCGAAGTCTTCATCAAACGGCCTGTTGCGACCACATTGCTTACACTAGCAATTGCGCTGGCGGGTGCCGTGGCCTTTCGGTTCTTGCCGGTGTCGCCCCTGCCGCAGGTGGACTTCCCGACCATTTCGGTGGAGGCAGACTTGCCTGGGGCGAGTCCCGAGATCATGGCCTCGTCGGTTGCCACGCCGCTGGAGCGCCAGTTCACGCGCATTGCGTCGGTCACCGAGATGACCTCGTCGAGCAGCCTTGGGTCGACCGGCATCACCCTGCAATTCGACCTGAACCGCAATATCGACGCGGCTGCGCGCGACGTGCAGGCGGCCATCAATGCCGCGCGTGGATACCTGCCCACGAACCTCCCCAGTAATCCCACCTACCGGAAGGTGAACCCATCCGATTCTCCCATCATGCTGCTGGCGCTGACTTCGCCCATCCTCACCAAAGCCCAGATGTACGACGCGGCCTCCTCGATCATCGCGCAGAAGCTGTCGCAGGTGAGCGGCGTAGGCCAGGTGTCCGTCTGGGGAAGTTCGCTGCCGAGCGTGCGCGTCGAGCTTAACCCCACGATACTGAACAAATACGGCATCGGCCTCGAGCAGGTGCGAAGCGTGCTGGCGGCGGCCAACTCCAACACTCCCAAAGGACATTTTTCCGACGGCCACCGAACCTGGGAAGTGGGCGCTAACGATCAGATCTTCAACGCCAGCGATTACCGGCCGTTGATCATCACCTATCAGAACGGATCGGCGGTGCGGGTTTCAGACGTGGGCGAGGTCGTCGATTCGGTGGAAGACGTCCGCAACGCGGGTTATTCCAACGGCCTGCCTTCCGTACTGGTTGCGATATTCCGCCAGCCCAGCGCGAACATTATCGATACCGTGGACCGCATCCGGGTCGAGCTTCCGGTGTTGAAGGCGTCTATCCCGCAAGCCATCAACCTGATGGTGACCATGGATCAAACAGTCACCATCCGCGCATCGGTGCATGACGTGGAAGGGTCGTTGTTGATCTCGGTGGCGCTGGTGGTGCTGGTGGTATTCGCATTCCTCAGGAGCCCGCGGAGTACCTTCATCCCCGCCGTGGCCGTCTCCGTGTCGCTCATCGCCACGTTCGGCGTAATGTACCTCCTGCATTACAGCATCGACAATCTGTCACTGATGGCGCTGACCATCTCCACGGGCTTCGTGGTGGACGACGCCATCGTGGTGATCGAAAACATTACGCGCTACCTTGAACAGGGTATCCATCCCTTCGCCGCGGCGCTCAAGGGCGCCAAAGAAGTCAGCTTCACGGTGCTGTCCATGAGCATCTCGTTGATCGCTGTGTTTATCCCGCTGCTGTTGATGGGCGGGATCGTGGGCCGCCTCTTTCGCGAGTTCGCCGTGACCCTTTCGGTGGCCATCGCGGTTTCGCTGGTGGTTTCCCTGACTACCACTCCCATGATGTGCGCGCACCTTTTGAGAGAACACCGGGAGCATGGCTGGTTGTACCGGGTTAGCGAGCGGGCATTCCAGGCCACCGTCGATTTGTATGGCGTGACTCTGTCCGCCGTGCTGCGCGCCGCGCCGCTCACGCTGGCGATCCTGCTCGCCACCATTGGCTTGAACGTGTATCTATTCATCCATGTATCCAAGGGATTCTTTCCGTCGCAGGATAACGGGCGCATGATGGGAGCCATTCAAGGCGATCAGGACACTTCGTTCCAGGCCATGAACCAGATCCTGCAGCGGATGATCGCCATCGTGAATACCGATCCGGCCGTCGACACGGTAAACGGATTCACCGGCGGCGGCACCTCCAACACCGCGCGCATTTTCGTTAACCTGAAGCCGCTTCTGGAAAGGAAAATAACGGTGGACCAGGTGATCGAGCGGCTGCGGCCGCAACTGGGCCGTATACCCGGCGCCACGCTCTACCTGCAAGCATCGCAAGACCTGCGGGTGGGGGGGCGCATGAGCAATGCGCTATACCAGTTCACCATGCGCGGCGACAACTTGCCGGATCTCATGAACTATGCTCCCCGGATGTTGCAGGAACTGCGGACCATTCCTGTCATCACCGACGTCAGCAGCGATCAACAGGATCGGGGCTTGCAGTCCATGGTGCAGTATGACCGGGCGACGGCGGCACGGTTTGGCGTCTCGTCACAACTCATTGACAACACGCTCTACGACGCTTTCGGGCAGCGGCAAGTGTCCACCCTGTACAGCGCGCTCAATCAATACCATGTAGTCATGGAGGCGGCGCCGGAGTTCTTGCAGAACTCACAATTCTTGAGCCAGGTCTATGTGCGTACGCCTGGCGGACACGAGGTTCCCTTGAACGCTCTCGCGAGTTTCGGCCCGACCACTGCACCTCTGGCGGTCAACCATCAGGGCCTCGGTCCGGCGGTGACTCTCTCCTTCAACTTGCAGCCGGGCATTGCTCTGGGCGACGCCGTGCAGGCCATACTCGACGCCGCCGCGAGGATCGGCCTGCCGCGCTCCATACAGACTGGATTCGCGGGCACGGCGCAGGCCTATCAGCAATCCCTCGGCAACCAGCCTGTCCTGATCTTCACCGCGCTGGCGGCCGTCTACATCGTGCTCGGAATTCTCTACGAAAGCTTGGTCCATCCGATTACGATTATTTCCACCCTGCCCTCGGCGGGCGTCGGAGCGCTGCTGGCGCTGATGCTCACTCACACCGATCTCAGCGTGATCGCGATGATCGGAATTATTCTTCTGATCGGCATCGTGAAGAAGAATGCCATCATGATGATCGACTTCGCGTTGGTCGCCGAGCGGATAGAAGGCAAGAACTCGAGAGATTCCATCTTCGAAGCGTGCATATTGCGCTTCCGCCCGATCCTGATGACTACCACCGCCGCCATGTTGGGAGCGTTACCACTGGCGCTAGGGACGGGCACGGGATCGGAACTGCGCCGCCCGCTCGGCATTACCATTATCGGCGGGCTGCTGGTGAGCCAGTTACTGACGCTTTATACGACGCCGGTGGTGTATCTCTACTTTGACCGGTTGCAACACTGGTGGTATCGTGTGCTCCACAAAGAGCCGCCTGAAACGCGTCCGTTGCCGTCCGAAGTCTGACGCGAATCCCCTCGCTGCGCCATCACAACTGGGGGTGCAGGTGCAGCGTCCTGCCGGGCACGACGAAGACCCGTTCGGCGTACCTCGTCTGGCCCGCTTCCCTAATCTCGATGTTATAACTGCCGGGCCGAGGGTGCATCGACTCAGCGTCGTGCGTAGCGCCCGCGAAGGCGCCGCGGAACGTCATGATGACTTTTTCGGTGACAGGACGAACTAAACAGTTTGGATCTTCACCCGCCACCGTGCAGGCTTTCATCCAAGCGAATTTCAATGCCACGCCAATTGGCGACGGCACGGGAATTCTGATCACCGTGGAAGCAAATGAGCCCCACGTAATCCAATTTGTTGATCGCAGCCTATGGAGGACCGACTTTCCTCCAACGCAGTACGACACGACTCGCCAATACAGCTTGAGCGTGCGAAACACGCCGCCGATGTAATCGAAGGCTTGCTCGTGCCCCTCCAGCAACGCTGCTGCGTGGCGTTGGTGTGCGGCTATTGGACGAACTGCTCATTTTACAATTCAGTACCCGAGTGGCACGCTGACGACGCTATAATCAGGAACTATTGCTTCCCGCTGAATTCGACCTTGCCGTCGATCACAGTGCCCACACAGTGCGAAGTGTACTCGAACGGATCGCCGTCATACATCGCCACATCGCCATCCTTACCCGTTTCGAGTGAGCCGACACGATCAGATACTCCGATGAGCTTCGCCGCGTCGATGGTAATGCTGGCCAGCGCCTGATCGAAAGTCAGTCCGTTGGCAGCCGCGACGGCAGCTTCAAACAGAATCACTCGCGTTTTCGGCACATAGCCTTCAAACCCACTTTGCAGTGCCCAGACTATCCCGGCGGCCTCCAGATGGGCAGCCGTCTCGAAACCTGCATTTTCCGTCTCGCCGGTATGCCGCTGCATCGTGGCGTGGACGATTACCGGAACCCCGGCGGCCTTGATCTGGTCCATCACCAGGTCAGCCTCGGCCACGCCATCCAGAATCAACCGGAAATGGAACTCGCTCGCCAAGCGCAACGCACTCATAATGTCACGCGCGCGATTGGCCGTCACCAGCAACGGCAATTCGCCTTTTAAGATCCGCCCGAACACCTCCAGGCGTAGATCCCGGTCCGGCGGCTTGTCGGGCTTATCTTTGTCCTTTTCGGCGGGCGGCTTCTCCCACTTTTTCAGGTATTCTTGGGTCTTGATAAACTGTTCGCGCAGCAGCGCGATTTCCTTGGCCCGCGTGCCGGGACTCTTGCCTTCGCCACGCGCCCGGCCTTCTTCGCCGAGGCTGGCCGCCACCATCGAGACTGGCTTGACCGTGGCTTCCTCCACCGTGTTTCCGCGCGTCTTCGCGATCATCAGTTGTCCGGACACCAACGCGCCAGGCGCGTGCCCGGTATTCATCGTGGTGACGCCGAAGCTGCGCACCCACTCGATCAACCTTTCGCGCGGATCGTACGCGTCCACTGCCCGCAGCTCCGGCTGGATCGGGGCGCTGGTCTCCAGTTGGTCTTGGTCGGTCGGCGTATTCAGGTAACCGGTCAGCCCTACCGCGGTGTGCGCATCGACGAGCCCCGGCGTCACCACCTTTACCGTCAGAACCTGATAGCCAGCCGGAATCTGGACAGCGGATGCCGCACCCACCGAGGCGATCTTTCCGTTGGTGACCACCACCAGACCGTTCGTCAGGGGAGCGCCGGCCATGGTGTAGACCTTGTCGCCGCGTATCGCCAGATTCTGCGCGAAACCTCCCGTGCAAACCAGCACACTTGCCAGGATTTTCCGGGTCATTGGACCTTCTCCCCGTCGTCGTCCGTCCAGCCCGGCGTCTGATCGTGGCTCGCGCCGTAGCCGCCCACCGCTTCCAGACGGTCTGCCGCAGTACTGCGATCAAACACCTTCTGGCCCTCGATCCAGGTTTCCAGCACGTGTGTGTACACGCTCAGAGGATCGCCGGAAAGCAAGATGAAGTCCGCATCCTTTCCCACTTCGAGCGATCCCACCCTCGCATCCAGGTCTAGAATCTTCGCATTGCCCAACGTAAGTCCATACAGAGCCTTCTGTCGCGACATCCCGGCTCGTACGGCCAGAGCCGCCGAACGCATCAGCAGGCGCGAGTCTGTAATGGGGTCATCGGTATGAAACCCGACCAGTACGCCTGCCTTCTCCAGCACTCCGCCGGTGATCATCAGCGCTTCCTTGGCTTCTTCTTTACCACCCGGACTGTCGATGACGATCAGCGACACTGGAACACCCGCCTTGGCGATCTCATCCGGCAGCATCCATGCGTCACTGGCATGATGGAGCACAACGCGGAAATGGAATTCCTGCGCCAGTCGCAGCACCGTCATGATGTCATCGTGCCGATGCGTATGGAACTGAACGATGCGCTTGCCGTCCAACACCTCCACGAGTGCCTCCAGGTTCAGATCGCGCGCCGGCATTTTCTCCGGGTCGCCTTTGGCGGCTAAGATCTTGTCCCGGTATTCCTGAGCTTTCACATATTGCTCGCGATCCAGAGCCGCCGATTTGGCGCGCGTACCGGGAAACGGCGCCGCCCGTCGCGAGTTGGTGCCGTTGGCCATCTTCATCCCGCCCGCGGTGCGCCCGTCTGGCAAATGGATCAGCAGCTCTTCTATGGTTCGGCCCTTACGCAACTTTAGATATAGGGTCTGACCGCTCAGCAGATGGCCTGAACCCGGCATCACGTTTGCCGTCGTGACGCCGCCCGCGCGGGCCTTCTCGATATGCGCGTCCAGAACGTTGATGGAGTCCAACACGCGCACGTCCGGCTGGATCGGCGCGCTGAGATCGCCGCCCTCCGGCTCGCCGATATGGCTGTGCGAATCCACCAGGCCCGGCATGATGACTTTCCCGGAAGCGTCGATCCGCGTGGCATTATCCGGAATCTGAACCGAGCCTGATGGACCCGCCGCCACGATCTTGCCATTGGCGACCACGAGCACGCCCTGATCGATTTCCGGCCCTGAAATGGGAATGAGCTTGGCACCCGTCAACGCTAGCGGCGTTGTTTGAGCCAGGCAAGTGGCTCCCATCCCACACGACAGGATCGCGGGCAACAGGAAAGATGATTTGTACATTGGTTTGAGGTTCTACCAATATATAACGGTTGCCTCGTCCGAGACAGTTTTCGATAGGCGTGCCGGTCGGCGCAGCGGTGGCAACCTTTCGCCTGTGCAGCCAAGGGGCGCGTGCTCGACTGGCCCGGTTACACAGGCCCGTGGAGCGCGTCCAAGAGCGGGAGCGGCGCTGGAAACAGGCGCGGACTTAATTCGGAGATATTGATCAACCGCAAAATAAAAGTTGCCTGTGGCCTGCGCCTGTGATAACCTGACACCCAGCCACTTAGCTTCTTTCAACAGAGCGGCCCAGCCAAGCAATCCGGCCCTGGCCAACCCCTCCGTGCTGAAAAAGCAGTGTGCCACACGCTCCCAACGTATGTGCTTGTGAGGGAACCGCTTCATGACTTCGCCACCTAACAGCCTTCACAGGAGGACAAAATGGTAATAAGAGGATTTTATTCGTTAGCGCTGGCGGCTGCCCTGATTCCTTTCGCCCAGCCTGCGGCAGCACAGAACTACGGGGGACCACCTAAGCCCACCGTCCAAGATTACGGACCGTTTGGAAAGGTCGTGCCTAAGAACGTTACCCCACAAACTACTAGCGGGAAGTGCGGCAATCCGGCTGGCAACTGCTTGTTCTACGGCGGCGACTTTCTCTTTGATCCCCTTTACCCGTCGAGCCTTCCCAATGGCTTGGCCAACGAGGTTACGGTTCTGGTACCCGGAGCCCCATACGGAGCCGCAACCTGGGTTCCTTTCACCGTACCGGCGGGCGAGACTTGGGACGTGACGGGACTCTTCACGAACAATCTGGCGTCGTATGGCGTCCTCGACCAAGGAACCGAACCGACGTCTGTGGCCTACTGGTCGATTAATCGAGAAGTGTTCGCGGGTAATGGCGGAACCGTTCTCGATTCCGGTACTTCGCCGGCCACCAGCACCCCGACGGGACGCGCCGCTTTTGGACTGACCGAATTCACGATCGAAGTGACGGGACTGAGCGTCCCGCTGAGATCTGGTAAATACTGGATGATCGTGGTCCCCATTTGCACGAATACGGCCAATCCTTACTGTAGCGGCGTGTTTTTTGAGTCTGACGCCGAATACCTTGACACTACGCCCACAAACGCCTTCGGCACGGCCGAGCCGGTTGATGCTTCGTTCTTCGACTCTTCTTACTTTGGCCTGAGCTTCGATCCGGCCAATGGCCCCTTAGGGGCCTGTGCCGGGGACGGCTGCGACGCGTTCTCGGCGGGCGTGCTTGGGAAAAAAGTGGAGTGAGCTTGGCTGCAATTCGTCGAGGAACAGCGGCGAATAAGAATGTGCTGGCCGGCGCACTGCGCACGGCTTGGAAGCTGCACTGTTGACGAAGAGCCGAGGAGCGTGCCTGAGCCCCGCGTAGGCTGAAGCCCATGCCGCGGGGCTTGGAGGTGTGCGACACTTACTTCCGCGCAGCAGCCTGCGCTCTGGCGCTCTCCAAGGCAATTCTCACCTTAGGCTCCTGGCTCCCGGCACATTCGAGCGCCAATGCCGCTTGGCGTTCCGCTTCCGCACTGCGGCCGGTGAGCCACAACACCTGCGCCAGCATGACGTGCACGCGGTACCACCATGGCTCGGCGTCCACCGCGGCACGCAGCTTAACCTCGGCATTGCCAAGATCTCCGGCGATGACGGCTAAAACGGCGGACTGGTAGAGCGCGCTGAATCTCTGCTCGCCGCTTCGTTCAGCCTCGGCACTGGCCTCTCTTGCGGCGGCGAGCGCCTGCTGGCGCAGAGGCGCAGGCAGCGAGCGGGCCGCTGCAGCCATCTGCTGCGAAAACCACAGGCAATCCTCCGGAAACGGAAACCGGAGGGCGCGCTGGAAGCTTGCGCGGGCGCCAGGTATGTCTCCGTGAGCCAGTCGGCGCCCCGCTGTCGCGAGCAAGGCATCCGGAATCAGGTATAGAGTGGCGGCTGCCAAAATTGCCAACGCTGCCGCTGTCTGGACCGCTCTGGCGACTGGCCTCGGCGCGACACGGGTCGCAACGGAGGTAGGCTGATTCGCCGCGGGCGCTGCCAGCGCCACGGCCAGCGCGGTGGGCAAGTAGAAGTAGAGATCATTGGTGACAGTCAGCGGAGCGAACTGCTCCGAGATCGTCATACCCACGATAGCCGCCGCCAGCATGGCGCCCTCGGGCACCCCTTTCCGGACACAACGGTACGCGCAAAACAGCCCCAGCGCGATCAAGCCGGATACCAGCGCGAGCCCGGCTAGACCCTGGCTGACGGCGACGCTAATCATGAGATTGTGCGGGTCCTCGTGGTAACGATCCGGATAAGCTCGCGACAACTGGAGCGACTGCAGCCTGCGAAACTCGCAAGCAAACGCTTCAGGACCTATGCCGGCAAGCCAGTGATTCGCGATCAGCGGCCAGCATTCCCGCCAAACCATCAGCCGCGTGCCGCCGGCGCTATCCTGCACCCATTGGGTCAAGCGGATGCGGAAACTTCTTCCGGCCGGCGAAACAGCCAGCACCGAAAGAAAGGCCGCACACGCTAGCGCACACACCGCGGCATAGGCCAACATCCGTCTCTTGCCGATCCGGCGCGCCTCGATGAACCCAAAGAGAATGCCGCCCACTATCAATCCCAGGACCGCTGAACGGGTCCCGGTCAAAAGCAGCGCGGCCGCGGCGATGGACAGGACTGCTAAGTGAAAACGTCGCCAAGCCACGTGGGCTTCATGGAGGGCAAGGGCGGCCGCAATCAGAATGACGGGCAGCAGAAAGATCGCAAAGTACATGGCATGTCGCAAGGTGGCCGGCGGCCTAACAACATCGCCGGTAAAGCGTACCGTGTACAACCGCGGAGGCAGGAGGGGATCCCAACCGAGGTACTGCAGGATGCCGTAGACCCCGGCAATGGCGGCACAAACCTCGATGGCGATCAGCAGCCGGCGAGTAAAGGCCGGCCGAATGCTCACTTGCGCCGCCAAAACCGCAACGACGAATAGAATCACGATCTGAGTCAGGGCGCCCAGACGCCCCGAGGCCGTGCCGCCTACCGCCAGGATTGGGTCGTGCGAGAGTGCGGACGATAGGACCAGCGAGGCGGATTGCGCCAGCAGCAGCAGATAGAACATCCGGCCGAGCGGCGCCTGCCACAATTGCAGCGCGCCCGGCCACCACCGTCCTGAATACAGCAAGAGGATCGCGGCTGCAAGGTATACGATGGCCAGTTTCGGCGTGACGTCGTAGCCGACCAGTAATCCGGGCGTGATCGCCAGGGGAGTTACCGCAACGGCAATGAGCAGGACAGTCTCGACAAGCCTCGCATTGTCTCCGGGCGGGCCGGCCGCGCGTTTTATGCCACTTAGTTTTCCCGCCACCGGACACCTGCGACGACCCCGTCGGCCCGTCGCCAACTGCGAGGCACTTGATTGTCAAGCGAACAGCGGGTCCAGGGGGAACCCGCGCAGACCAGGGGGTCTACCCTACAAATTATAAAGCATTCCAGGTTTCGGGAAACCAAGTGGCCCAAATCAGCCCGCAGCTTTTGAGGCCACCCGCTTTAAATGAAGCGTGTTGGTTTTCCGAGATATGAAATTTTGCATCATACTCAGAAGTGTGAAAGTTGGGGGAACGCGGTCAGGTGACAATCCCAAAGGACATTCGAGATAAATTCGGTCTCGGACCGAATGCGGAAGTGGAGTTCACAGTTCAGGGAGGCTCCATCGTCCTGAATAAGGCTCCGAAGAAACTCGACCTCCAAAGATGGAAGGGCCGGTGCAAGAACGGCCTCGCGGAGATCGGATACGCGTCGGTTGATGAATTCATCGAAGGCGTGCGAGGACGATGATCATTGCCATCGACACGAACATCCTGTTGGATATCCAGCTGCCCAACGAGCTTTTTTGCGATGCCGCAATCGAAGCACTAGAACGTTCCGCCGGAGCCGGTTCATTAGTGGTCTGCGACCTTGTCTATACAGAGCTCTGCGTCCATTTCGCCGACCAGCCGGAGTGCGATGAGTTTCTGACCGCGAACGAGATTCGCGTAGAACCGCTGAATTGCGTCGATCATAGCGGCCCGTCGTTCTGGCGTTAGAGTGGCCTCACCGTTCATTTCACTTGTCACTTGTAAGACTCCAGCGCTCCGAGGTAACTTCGTCATGACTTCCGATAATGCTTAGGCTTGTATCCGGAGCGCTTTGGATGAGGCCTTTGGCTATCAAAACATAATAAGGTAGAATTGTTTGGTTCGTCTGGAGAATCCGTGGGTAACTGGCGGGGTTTCAGCGCTGGGATTGAGTGAGGAAGCGGTGGAACTTACGGCAGGTCGAGTCGAAGGAGCGCTGCTCGTCTTCCCAGCCGTTGTGGATCAGCGGGCCGCCGTCCTCATGGATCACGTTGCGGACAAGTTGTTCCGCCGATCTCTTTCTCAAACGAGGCTCTTCGTTCACGTCGCGGATGATCTCCCCGCCGAGCAGCCACATATTGTCGACATGGTATTGGATGGTTCTTTTCGACAGGCCCGACTCGGCGAGGTGAAGGAGGAAGGGCAGGAAGTATTCGACGAGCCTTCTGCCGGGCGGAAGATCCTTCGCTTCGCCCATCCAACGCTCCGGCCACTCTGAAAGATCGCGGCAATCGCGGCAGTAGGGCAATAGCGCGGCGGGTGTCAATGGAGGAGAATTGGAATTCGCCTTCATCTTCGTATCAATTCCAGACAACGCATGCGCCTTCCCAGAATTTTGAACCACTGTCATCCCATCCTACGATTTGTCTACGGGCAAGGCAGATTCACCGAAGACGGGCAAGCTGTCCTTATTCCGATCCGGCCGCGGAAACGATCCGCTGGCATTTGCTCTGGTTGTCATCAACCCGCGCCCGGCTACGACCAGTCTCGCACGCCGCGGCGGCTCACTTTAGGGGCGTATCACCAGACGGACACGTTGAGGATGGTCCTTTGCTGAAAAGCTGCTTAACGCATGTGCATCCATGACTAATTAATTAGTTGATCTCCTTATAGGGTTGATGTATTGCTGGGCGCCGCGGGAAGACGACCCTGGGCGAATCGAGGAAGCGAGGCCGCACGGTGGATCGAGTAGTTTTAGCTCTCCGGCTGCGGACTCTGCCTCGAAGCGACGAGTCAGCACAACTGGTAACGCAAATGAGCGCTTCGCCGTTGGAGCTGCCCAGTCCTCCGATATCCAGATAATTCAGCCCGGAACTCGTTCCGCTCGACACGGTCACGTTCATCTGGTATCCGGCCCCGAGCGCAAGTGGAGTTCCCGGCTCAATGCCAGCGTAGTCAATGGTACCTGTCACGCCGGAGAAAGCGACTGACATGTAGCTGAGGTCGGTGGCGTTGCCCGAGGAGTCCAGTGTGCCAAGGCCCGTCAGATAAACCGCCAATTCCTCACCGACCACAGCTGGGTTCGAAGCGCTGACGATCGTATTGTTGCCGTGGAAAACGGCTGGTGCGGAAGTTGCACTGTTGAATATGCCGAGTTGGGTCTCCCCCACGTAGTTACTTACTGTGTTCGATGTTCCCAAACTGTTGACCACCTGAATCGAGGCGGTGCCGTTGTCGATGTCCAGCGGGATCACCGCGTTGACCTGGCCGGGGCTGACGTAACGGACGGCCGTCGGAGCTCCATTCACCAGCACTTGCACGCCGCCCAGGCCAGTGGGGAGAGTGGGGTCTGTCGCAGTTGTGCTTGCCAAATTGGCTCCGAAAATCGAGATGAATTCTCCGGGCGCGAACTCCGCGGTGAAGGGGACGGAGGATCCTGCGTTCACGATCCCGGTCGGATAGATATAGGGCGAGGAAGTGGGAGCCGACGTGTAGTTGGGCCCCTCCATCAGGACCTCGATCCCCAGGAATCCGGAGCTCTCATTCGCAAAGCCGATCGCGAATGTGCCACCCTGGCCGAAGAAGTATTCGTAGTAGAAATCGGTGTACGTGCTGCCCGACACGTTTGGCAGTTCGGAGTAAGTGGAATCGGCGACGAAGCTGCCGCGTGGTGGGCCCACAGCGTTATCCCGCTGATGCACCAGAATCTCCACGTTGTTCGCATCAGTGAGGAAGTCATATCCGCCGTAGGTGCTGTTGAGCCAGACACAGTCGCAAATGCTGACCTGAGAATTGTCCTGAAAGAAACCGCCTGTGTAGTACAGAGTTTGCTCAGCGAAGGAACCACTGGATCCCTTGCGCACACCGACGATGAAGTCGGTATCCTCGGGATCGCCACCGAAAAAGAAACTACCATCGGGCGAGAAATAGAAGTATTTGGTGCCGGACATCAGTTTACTGTCGAGATTAGCGGTCGTCAGCTCGCTACCGAATGTCACAGCCGCAGCGCCGACACTGACAGAATACTTCACCCCGGAGAAAGCCGCCTGCGTCATCGCTGTGGTGTTCAACCCGAGAGCCCCGGTTAGGGCCGTGGTGGTGACTGTGTTGCTGGTGCCCGTCATGGTAAATGAGTAAGCGCGCGTGTGGATCAGGTCAAGGGTCAGCGCGGGAACGCCCACACCGATAACGGAAAATATGCCCTGCAACGAAGGCGTCGATGTGGGCGTCGGCGCTGCGAGGAACAGGTCATTATAACCGGTGTTGTTATCGGTCGTGTTCCCTACCACGACTTTGGATGGGGACACCAGCAAATTGATCTCATCGCCCTCGAATTGGGAGTAAACGAATTGGAGCGGTGTGGACATGTAACCGTAACCGCTGGAGGCGATGGTGTAAGTGCCGCTGCCAGTAATCGATGTGACCGTGTTTTCGGCCGCATCGGCAGCCTTTGCGCTGACAGTATAGGTTCCATTACCACCGAAAACGATGTTGCCGTAAACCGCTATGGCTTCCTGAAGATCATTGGCGGAATTATACCCACCGAGCCACATGACCTGGCGGAAGTAGTACGTGCCATTCAGCAATCCATTTCCGCTGGTATCCCAGCTTTGCGCGGCGGCGGGCCAGGTAGCCACCATGAATATAAGCAAAGAGCTCCAAGCGAGTCGTTTCATATTTTGGATATTTGGATGTACCGGACGCGAGAAAACGCTACATCTTTCAGCCTAAACTATTTGTGAGTTTCCGGTAAGGGTGCTGTGTCGGTGATGACAAGCCTGAGCACGATCATGGCACGGTGTCTATTATTGCTCCACCGTTTATAGCCTAGATGGATGCTGAGGAAATCGCTGGGAACCGGGAGCGGAAGCCCTCCGAACTGCCTGCCGCTCCCGTGGTCGTATCGAACGACTGAATGGATAGTGCGATCGAAACGGAAAGTTCTAAAAAGAATCGCAACCTCCCGTGGATAAATGTTGCGGCTGCTCACAGATGTTTAACCGGACCGAGGCTTCGCTTCCTTATCGGAAGCGCCGTCTACTCGCCGGATGGGATGCGCATGGCTTTTCACATTGGAAGCGAACTGTGTGGGTGGCAAACGCAGACGGCTCCGGCAAGCTGCGCCTGGCTTCCTTCCCAAGCGATGTGGATGCGCCCGCATGGCAACCTGGCGGCCACAAGATACGCTTCACAGTCGTAGCCAGTCAGCAGACCCCATCCAGCATTTGGGAGGTCGATGCGGATGGCACCGGCCTGCGCGGGATTTTGCCCAACTGGGCGAAGCGTCCTGGTATTTGTTGTGGCACTGGGACGGCGGACGGCAGGTATTTCGTCTTCGTTGAGTTGGGAGCGGAGCGTTTGTGGGTATTGCAGAGCGGCGAAAATGGCGGAAGCGCGGGTCGGCAGGGAAACCGCTTCCTACCCGCGCACGGCCCAGCGCACCAGATCGGCCAGCTTGGGCGGCTTGCCCTGCATCAGGATGGCGACGCGGAAGATACGCGCTGCCGCCCAGACCATGCCAAAGGTGCAGGCCAGCACGCCCGCCAGGCTCACCCAGGGCTGCCAGACTGGCACGCCGCCCGGCAGCGCCATGCGCAGCAGCATCAGCATCGGGGTGAACATCGGAAACAGTGACAGGCCTGTCGAGATGGCGCCATTGGGCTGCTGCATGACCACCGCAAAGACAAAGTACGGGATCATCACCGGCGCCATCAGAAGTATGGCAAGCTGCTGGGCCTCCTGCGGGCTGCTGCACCCCGCTCCCAGCGCCGCGGCAAAAGCGCACAGCATGGTTACATCGGCGATCAGATAGATGTAGAACCAGGGCAGCAGCGCAAACGGCAGCATTCCCGCCATCCCCAGTCCCTCCAGGACGAGAGTGCAACCAAGAACGTAGAACGCCGAGCTGGTGAGCGAAACGCCGACGGCGGCCAGCACTTTACCCATCATCAGCTCGAAAGGAGTCGCGAGGCCCAGGAGCATCTCGACGATACGCTGGGCCTTGTCTTCTGTCACCGCCGAAAGCATCGGAGCGGAACTGACCAGCACGATCATCCCGAGCAGCAGCATGAGCCCGAAGGGAACCACAAAGTCGTCGAGCTCGCTTTTCTTGTGCCCTTGCCGGATCTCGCCGGTCTTCTCGTCTCTCGAAACCAGGCTGAGCCTTTCCACGGAGATTTCCGCGAGCACATCGTCAAAATGGCCCGCACCGACTCCCAGTTGAGTCAGGCGCACACGCCGCAGGCCGTCGTTGATGGGGCCGGCCAGCCAGCGGCGGGCATCGTCGAAGGCGCCGGCGTTGGTATAACAGGCCACTCCGCCGGCCGGGGCATCTTTACTCAGGCGGCTCGGATGGCGCGGATCGCGCGGATGCAGGTCTTCGGGGCCGATCTCGAGGAACGCGAAGAGTTGACCGCGGCGCACCCGGTCCGACAAGGCGAGACGCTGCGCCATGGCATCGCCAGCCGGCGCCAGTGACTCGAACACGTAGCGGGCCGCGATCTGCCGGTGCGTGACCTTGTCGAACAATTCCATGGCATTCTTTTCCTGGGCGGCCTGAATCACGGCGGAGGCAACCATGCCGGTACGGTCGATGATCGCCACCGGCCGGTCCTTGATGTCCGGCTTGCTCTTCAATAGCGCGATGCCGAGAAACCCGCCGCCGAACAGAACGGGAGCCACCACCAGACCGACCAGGAATGCCTTGGTGCGAATGGTCGCCAGGTAGTCCCGTCTGGCGATCAGGAGAATCCTACGCAACTTGCGCCTCCTCGGCTTCGGGCCCGGCAATGCGCACGAAAATATCGTGCAACGACGGCTTCGTGATGGAGAAGCTGGTCACGCGGGTGCGCGATATCAACGTGCGGAGCACCTGCTGCGGGTCGCAGGCGGGGGTCATGCGCAGCTCCTGGATCTGGCCGAGATCGCGAACCCTGTCCACGTCCGGGAGCCCCTCTAGAAACTGCAAGCCGCCCTCGACCGCGACCTGGATGGTATCGATTCCGTAGCGGTCCTGGATGGAGGCGAGCGTCCCGTCGAGGACCTTCTTTCCGCGGAAGATCATAAAAATGTAGTCGCACATGCTTTCCGCCACGCGCATATCGTGCGTGCTGAGGATCACCGTGACGCCGCGCCGGCGCAGATCGAGGACCGCCGACCGGATAGCATCGGCGCTCACCGGATCGAGGCCGCTGAAGGGTTCGTCGAGGATCACCAATTTCGGCTCGGGGACCACGGCGGCGATGAACTGCACCTTCTGACTCATGCCCTTGCTGAGCGTCTGCACTTTTTGCGAGGCCCATTTGGACAGGTTGAGCCTCTGGAGCCAGGCATCCACTTCGGCGGTCACTTTCCGGCCGCCGCGCAGCTCGCCGTAGAACTCCAGCAGCGGGCGGACAGCCATTTTGCGATATAGCCCGCGCTCTTCCGGCAGGTATCCGATCCACTCCGACCGCGCGCCCAACATCTGCTTGCCGAACACGTGTATAGCGCCGCGGTCCGGGTAGAAGATGCTCGCGATCATACGCATGGTGGTGGTCTTGCCGGAACCGTTCGGGCCGATGAAGCCGTAGACGGAGCCTTGCGGCACGGCGAGCGACAGGTCATCGACCGCCGTTACGGCGCCGAACGTTTTTGTAACATTGCGGATTTCGACGGCATCCATCATGGCACCGGCGCCCGCACGGCGCGGCCCGGCGTTACGGCTTCCAGGGCGCCGTCGCGGACCACCGGCACGCCGTTTACCAGCACGTAGCGAATGCCCTTGGAGTACTTGGCGGGCTCTTCGTAAGTGGCCGCGTCTACCACGGTTTCGGGATCGAAAACTGTGAGGTCAGCGTCGGCTCCCACGCGGATGCGGCCCTTATCGCGCATCATCGGTACGCGGTCCTGCAGGCGTTGCGCGGGCATCAGGCTCATTTTGCGGATGGCTTCCATAAGGGTCAGCGCGCGAGCTCCGCGCACATAACGGCCCAGGACCCGGGCATACGTGCCGGAGCTGCGCGGATGGCCTTTGCCATTGTGCAGGCCGCCATCGCTGGCGATCATGGTAAACGGGCTCGCGAGGGCGGCCAGCACCGCGCGCTGGGGAATCATGTGCATGATGACTGCGCCGCCGATCTTCCGATAGCGGGCGAACGATTCAGCCGTGAGGCGCTCTCCCGTATCGGTCCACTGCAGTTCGTGGTAGTCGATGCCCAGCATGGATTGCCAGCCGGGATCGAATAGCGCGGATTCGATGGCGGTCATGGCGGAGGTGTAAGGATAGAGCTCGGTGGTGATGTCCAGCATGCGCGCGCGCGCCGCGTCGATCATGAGCAGCAGGCGCGGCGTCGAGCCCAGCCCGCTGCTGGTGATGTGGACTACGTGTAGCGGCGCGCCCGATGACCCGGAGTCCGAGACCACCTCCTCGAGTGCCTGCGCGCTGCCGTCGCCCGCGGTACGGAGATGGACGAAGCAGGTGGCCCGGAAGCGCGCGGCCACGCGGAACATTTCCAGGATTTCCCTGGGGGAAGCGGCGGGCGTGTATTGGATGCCCAAGCCCACGCCGGCGGCGCCGCGCAGCAGACCGTGCTCGATGCGGCGCTTCAATTGCGTGATCTCTTCCTCGGTGGCGGCGCGGTGGGCGGCATCGCCGGAGGGCAGGAAATCGCCGGGGTCGTGCATGATGCGCATGCGTATGGGAATGTGGCCCACCGATGCGCCGTAGTTGATCAACGAGGTGCCTTCGCGCGCGTCGTACCAGGCGTCCACATCGGCAACGCCCACCTCCATTTCAAGCGCCGTGGTGACGCCGTCCATGGCTTTCGCGCGGTAGTTCTCGGCGTCTTGCCCGTGCGAGTGCAGGTCTATGAAGCCCGGCGCAACCACCAGGCCCGCGGCATCGATTACGGTCCCACTCTCCAACGGGGCGACCGAGATTGCCTGTATCTTGCCGTCGGAAATGCCCAGGTTGCGAACGGCGTCCAGATTGCTTTCCGGATCCATGACCCGGCCGCCCCGGATCACCAGGTCATACTGCCGTGCTTGCAGAGCCGACACCAGTATGAAGATCCAGAAAATGCGCATGCGAAACGCTAGTGCGCGGCCAGCATGGGCCGGATCGCCAGCGCCACTACAACCATGATCGCCGAAGCGGCGGGGATCAGCAACAGCGCCTTTTTCAGGCGCCTGGGATCGCCGCCCCCGATAGCGCCGATGATGCGCGAGCTAACGGCGAGGCCGGTCCATCCGCAGGTGATCACTATTCCGAGGGCGGTGGCGGTCATGCGTGGGAATGCGTCGTGCACCATCGCCAGCGTGGTTGGGAAGACCGGGGCCATCGAGACACCCGCTAGAAAGACCAGGATCCACGCGATGGTGGAACTCTTGGTGGTGAGCATCAGATATGTCGTGATAGTCATCAGGACGGCAGCCGCCAGAGTAACCAGCGGCGCCGAAACGCTGATCAGGATCCGCGAAACCGCCACGCGGCCAATCAGCAGACCCAAGGCGAATCCCAGCGACAGGATGTTCAGCGCGCGTGATTCGGGAATGCCCTGGGCTATGAGATGTTGTGCCAGCCAGTTCCACACACCCACTTCGCAGGAGACATACAGGAAGAGAAAGAACGCCAGTAGAAACAGCGCGGGCCTGCCCAACACCGGGCCGATGTCTGAAAACACAAAGCTGCGAGCGCCGCTGGGCGGCGGCATGGAAGTGAGAATGTTAACCAACAACGTAACCGCCGTCAGCATCGCCACGGTGTAGCATAGCCGTACTGCATTATGCTTCAACAGATTGGCTGAAATGAAGGGCGTGGCCAGGCCGCCGAGGCCGAAAAACAGGTTCAGCAGATTGTAGTTGGTAGCGGCCCGCGCCGGGTCAATATCGCCCACCAGCGCATTGGCCGCCGTCACGATAATGCCGCCGCCGAGCCCCAGCAGCAGCATATACCCCATAAGGCCGCGGAAGCCTTTGGACTGCGGCAGGGCGAACAACGCCAGGGTGATCAGCGAAAGGCCGAGCACCAAACCTGCCTTCTTGCCCTCGTTGTCGATGAGTGGTCCGACGCCTATCGACGCCACGATCAGCCCCAGCGCCTGCGCGAACGCGATTTGGCCATTCTGGCGCGGCGTGAGCTGGAAGCGCGCCGACAGATCGGGCAGGATGGTGCCCAACATGGCGGCAATCATGCCGTAAACAAAGATGGCGAGGATGGCTGCAAGAATCAGCATGGATTCAGAATTTTACCACCATGCGCCGGAACGATTCCCCTCGCGAGTTAATGAGCGGGTTAGAATGGGAGGAGTCCGTGAGCCGTAGAACAGACAGCGGTGTCTCCAGCAGGACCGTAAACAGCGGCGTCCGCCCGCCGAAGATCCGCGCGCGGGCGAATCCCCCGAAGCAAGCCAAGCCTAAAGGCAGCGCGGTTTCCCGGGTTACCCCATTCCGGGTTACCCCATTCATGTTCATTGCCGGGGCCTTCTGCGTATGCCTCGTGGCCTTGCAGTTGTACTCGCCGGCTATCGACGGACGATTTCTGTTCGACGATATCAACCTGCCTTTTCACAAGGACATTGCGCATGAGCCGCTCAGGGTGTGGCTGTCCTATGTGCGGCCGCTGCTGATGTTTACCTACTGGGCGAATTACTCCACGTCGGGCATGTCATCGGATGCCTACCATCTGACCAACATCGCGATCCATGTCTTTAACGTCTGCCTGATCTTCCTGATTCTCCTCAGAATCTTCGATTGGACAGGCTGGACGGGCAAGGAGTCGCGCGTGGCGGCGTTGATTGGCGCGGCGATCTTCCTGGTGCATCCCCTGCAGACCGAATCGGTCAGCTACATAGCCGGAAGGTCGGAAAGCCTGGCCGCTTCCTTTATACTGGCATCCTACGCGGTCTTTCTCTATCGCCGCGCTCCGGCCATCTCGTGGCTGGAATCCGGCGCGGTTCTGCTGCTCTTCGCCATGGCGGTTGCTACCAAGGAAAATGCCGTGGCGCTGGCAGGCGTGTTTCTGCTGACGGATCTTTTCTGGCCGGGCGACGGCTGGCTCGCGCAATTGTGGCGCAACCGGCGTCTATACGGGCTGATGGTTCCCGGCGTGTTGGCCGCCCTGGTCGTCGTAGCCCGCGTGCTGGCCCACTCCGTAACGGCGGGATTCTCGATCCCCGGCGTCACCTGGTATCAATACGGCTTTACGCAGGCGCGGGCGATATTCGTATACATACGCCTGTTTGTTCTACCTGTCGGCCAGTCGGTGGATCACGATTTTGCGGTTTCGCATTCCATCTTAGAGCACGGCGCTATCTTTTTTTTAGCGGCTCTCGCGCTCCTCGTCGGCGCGGCAATCGCGTGGCGGCGGCGTTTTCGCCTGGAGGCTTTCGGGTTCTTGATGTTTCTGACTCTACTGGCGCCCACCTCTTCGATCGTCCCCATCACCGACTCACTGGTTGAGCGGCGTATGTACCTGCCGCTGTTGGGCCTGATTCTGATCGGTAGCGGCATCCTGCGCCGCGCGAAGCTACGCCCCGCCATTGCCGCTACGGTGATCGGTGTGTTCGTGCTGAGTAACATCGTGCTTTGCTACAGGCGAAATCAATTGTGGGGCGACCCGATCCGTTTCTGGATCGAGACCGTGGAGGACTGGCCGCACAAGTGGCGTCCGTATGGCAACCTGGCTGAAACCTTTATCGCGCAACACCGCTGCGCGGAGGCGCTTCCATACTTGCAGCGAGCACAGGCGTTGCTGCCGGGCAATGCGCGCGTCGAGGAGAGCCTCGCCCGCCTGCTCGAATGCGTAGGCCGGCGCGCGGAAGCGCTCGACTGGCTGGGCCGCGCGGTAGTGCTCGATCCGCGCTCCCGCGTCTATGAATGGATCGGGCTGCTGCACGGCGAAATGGGACACAGCGAGGAGTCCGGCCGCGCGCTCAAACATGCGGTTGAGATCGATTTCAGGTCGGTCAGCGCGCACGATGCACTGGGGTTGTGGTATGAGTCGGTAGGCCAAGTCAACGCGGCGCTGACCGAGTATCACCATTCGGTGAATCTGGACGGCGACGACACCGCGGCGAAGATCGCAATCATGCGTCTCGAAAAGTAGCGCGCGCGGCTCCGAAATACCGAGCCGTGACCGTCAGGGAGCGGAAACCAGCGGTTTAGCGTGGTGCGGTGGACAGCGTGGCGGCGGCGGCTACCGGTACGGCGACCGGATCTCCGATTCGCATTTCCGCCCAATCGTAGCCGAATTCCTTACCGCAATCCAAACATACGACATATGTGCCGTGGCGCGCGGCGCCGGGAGCGGAAGAGAAACCCGCCTTTCGTGCGGGCGTAATTGGGAAGGTAGTTCTGCGATGAGCACAGCCCAAGAAAGCGTTCCATAATGAGTTCAACATGCGAGGCCCCCTTTTCACCTATCTTTGATGCGCGAAGCGATCTCATAGTTTCATATACGAATTAACTTGGAGATCCCCAAAGATATAGTGAAAATCGGGAGCCGGATGTTTCACGTGGAAAGTTTGGCGGCGATGGCATCCGCGATCTGCTTGCCGTGAAAGCGCCCGTTTTCAATAAAGATTTCATTGGTGTGCATGCCCGCCACAATGACGCCTGCCAGATAGATACCGGACCGCTCGCTTTCCAGCGTGCGCGGGTCCGTGCGCGGTTTCTGGGTTGCCGGTTCGAGCGTTATACCAATGGAATTCAAGAAGTTAAGATCCGGGCTGTAGCCCGTCAGCGCGAATACAAAGTCGTTCTTGAGGACAATTTCACCTTGGGGCGTAGAAACGGCGATGGCATCGGGCAGGATCTCCACGATCTGCGAACGAAAATACGCCTGGATCTCTCCGACTTTAATCCGGTTCTCGATGTTTGGCTTGATCCAGTACTTCACCTTCTCCGAAATGCCGCTACCCCGGTGAATCAGGGTGACTCTGGCCCCGGTCCAGAAAAGCTCCAGCGCGGCGATGGCGGCAGAGTTCTTGGCGCCGACCACCGCTACGTCGTGGTTATAGTACGGATGCGGTTCTTTGTAATAGTGCAGAACCTTGCTCAGTTCCTCGCCCGGAACATTCAACAGATTAGGCACATCGTAATAGCCGATTGCCAGTACCACCTTGCGGGTGTGATAGGTTTGAGGGCAACCCAGCCGGTCGGTGGTGGACACCAGAAAAGCGCCATCTTCCCCGGTGATATTCTCCACCCGCTCGTAATCGTTGATATTCAATTTGTAATGATCGGCTGCGCGGCGATAATATTTCAGCGCTTCGTGCCGGTTGGGCTTCTCGTTGAGGCTGGTCATCGGAAGGTTGCCGATCTCCAGCAGTTCGGGCGTGGTAAAGAAGACCATGTTGGTGGGGTAATGGTAGAGGGAGTTCACCACGCAGCCCTTTTCGATCAACACCGTGCGGAGACCGCGCTGCTGCAACTCGATTCCACAGGCCAGGCCGGTCGGGCCTGCCCCCACAACGATCGCGTCATACTGGGTTACAGCATGTGTCACAGCATGGGTCACAGCCGGCGTCACAGCTTACCCTCGATCTCGGCATAAATCCGCTCCAGCGCCTCCGCAAGGGCCGCCGGGTTCTTGCCGCCGCCCTCCGCCATGTCGGGCCGGCCGCCACCCTTGCCGCCCACGGCCTGGGCGAGCGAAGCAGCCAGCTTGCCGGCGTGTATTTTAGCCGTGAGATCTTTGGTCACGGCCGAAACGATGGACACGGTAGAATCGTCGACGGAGGCCAGCACGATCACGGCGCTCTTCCATTTGTTGCGCAGGGCGTCGGCCATCTCACGCATCTGCTGGCGGTCCATGCCCACGGCCTGCTCGGCCAGCACTCGGGAGCCGTTAACCGTGCGCGCGCGGCTCTCCAGATCCGCCGATGCGGATTGCGCGAGCTGGCTCCGGAGCTGCCGGTTCTGATGTTCCAGCGCCTTCTCGCGGGCCAGCATCTTTTCCACGTGCTCCACCAGGTCCGGCTCGGAGGCGCGCATCAATTCGGAAAGCCGGTGCAGCGCTCCGGTGGTCTCCTGATACTGGCGAACCGCGGCCTCGCCGGTGATGGCTTCAATGCGCCGCACGCCCGCTGAGATACTGCTTTCGCTCACGATTTTGAAAACGCCGATATCGCCCGTGCGGTGAACGTGCGTGCCGCCGCAGAGCTCCCTGCTGAAATCCGGCACCGAAACCACGCGGACCTGGTCCCCATACTTCTCGCCGAACAACGCCATGGCGCCCGTGGCGATGGCCTGCTCGAGTGGCAGAACTTTGGTCTCGACACCCGAGTTCCGCAGGATTTGATCGTTCACCAGGCGCTCGACTTCCGCGATTTCCGCCGGGTCCATGGCGGCGTAGTGTGTGAAATCGAAACGCAGGCGCGGCGGTTCGACCACGCTGCCCGCCTGCTTGACGTGCGTGCCCAGCACCTGACGCAACGCCGCGTGCAGCAGGTGCGTGGCGGTGTGGTTGCGCATAGTCGAGAGGCGCAGGGGAACGGCCACCTCGGCGCGCAGCTCATCGCCCACGCGGATCGGCGCCACGGAAACAACGCGATGGACAGTCAAACCCGGGACGGCGGGATATGCTGTCCGGACATCCGCGACTTTATCCCCGTCGAGCGCAAACAGGCTGCCGCTATCGCCCACCTGGCCGCCTGTCTCGGCGTAGAACGGTGTGCGATCGAGGACCAGCTCCGCCTCGACGCCCGCCCCGATTTCGTCCCGCGGCTCGCCCTCTTCGACCAGACCCTTTACCACGGATGTGGACACCAGGCCCTCGTAACCCAGAAACCTGGTGCGCCCCTGTTCCACCAATTGTTGATACGCAGGCGCAAGGTGGCCCTTCTCGGCGCCCTTCCAGCTGGCACGCGCGCGCACGCGCTGGCGCTCCATTTCGCGCTCGAATCCTTCGCGGTCGATAGCCAGGCCGCGGTCGCGAGCCATATCTTCCTGCTCGTCGAGCGCGAGGCCGTAGGTGTCATAAAGCTTGAAGGAGATCGCGCCCGGAATGTGATGGTCGGCGAGCGATTTCACCTCGTCGTTAAAGACCTTTTCGGCCACCAGGAAGGTGGTCGCATAGCGATGTTCCTCGTCCTTAACGATGCGCGCGATGCGCTGCACGCTTTCCATCAGCTCCGGATACCCCGGCTTCATCAGCTCGGCGACGTACCCGGTCAGCTTATACAGAAAGGGCTCTTCCACACCGATCATGCGCACGTGCCGCATGGCTCGCCGCATGATCTTCCGCAGCACGTAACCGCGGCCCTCATTGGAGGGCAGCACGCCATCGTGAATCAGGAACGTGGTGGCGCGGGAATGGTCGGCCGCGATGCGCAGCGCCGTATCGACTCGCACATCAGCGCCGTAAGAGACGCCGAACATGTCCGCCGCCCGGACGATGATGGGAAATAGCAGGTCCGTGTCGTAGTTGGAAAGCTTGCCTTGTAAGACCGCGGCCACGCGCTCCAGGCCCAGGCCGGTATCGATCGAGGGCCGCGGCAGCGGAGTCATGACGCCACTCGCATCGCGGTTGAACTGCATGAAGACCAGGTTCCAGATCTCGACGAAGCGGCCGCCCGCGTCGCTCGGAAACTCCTCATGTTCGTGCCCTGGCTCGGATGCCGCGGGTCCCATGTCGTAATGAATTTCCGAACACGGCCCGCACGGTCCGGTGTCGCCCATCTGCCAGAAGTTGTCTTCTTCGTCGAGGCGAAAAATACGGTCCTTCGGAACTCCCGCGACCGTCTGCCAGAGCCGCTCGGCGTCGTCGTCTTCACGAAACACGGTGATGTACAGGCGGTCTTTCGGCAGCCCGTAGTCTCTGGTCACCAGCTCCCAGGCGAACTCGATGGCTTCGGCCTTGAAGTAATCGCCGAACGAGAAATTACCCAGCATCTCGAAGAACGTGTGATGCCGGCGGGTGTACCCAACGTTTTCCAGGTCATTGTGCTTGCCGCCCGCGCGCACGCATTTTTGCGAGGTGGTGGCGCGCAGGTATTCACGCTTCTCCCGCCCCAGAAAGACGTCCTTGAACTGGTTCATGCCGGCGTTGGCGAACAACAGCGTCGGGTCGTTGGCGGGCACCAGCGACGAGCTGCGCACCACGCGGTGCCCGCGCGTGGCGAAGAAATCCAGGAACCGCTGTCGTGTCTCGTTACCTGTCACATATTCAATTGTAGCGGAGGCGGCCACGAGTACGCCCCCATGGCCCGTGGCCCCATGCCAGGGGCGCCGGCCAGCAGGGCGTCGATTAGCGGATTCCCTTCCTTGGCTGGATTTCGGGTCCGGTGGCGCACGGCTTGGCCGGCCTGGATAGGAGGACGGGGGCTAACAGGCGTGGACGAGCTCGCGGAATTCGTAGAAGTGCGGGCATCGCTCGGCAATTCTGTCGAGGTCTGCTGCACAAGCGATCTCTTCATACACTTTATCGTCTGCGGAGAGGCTAGCTTCAGATAGCATCCTGAGGAATAAAGACTTCGGATCGATGATTTCTTCCAATCGCCAGTTGACGGATTTGATCGACCGTGTTCGGCCGCGGACCAGAGAAACCTTGCCCAGAGCCTGCTCGTCGGCAAGGAGCCAAGTCTCGACCATGCATCTTGTCGCATAAAAATGGACCGGGAAGGTCGGCGTAAAACCCGATTTGTTCAGTAGGTTCTTTAAGTCCGCCTCCAACTTCTCCGGGTCCTTCCTGTCGGAGTCACGGATGACCAACGCCTTGTCTATGGGATGCTCTTCGTGGTATTGAAAATCTTTCAACCATCCCACAAACCTCTTAGGGAGCGCCGGAATGCCGCCACATGGCCGCGCCACTTCGGATTATGGCTCACCGGATAGACCGCGACGTCGCGCTGGCCCTCGACGACGATTCCAAAGACGCTCATTCTTCACTAAGCGCTCCGGCAAACATCAGGTCACCCAGACCCAGTTCTTCGTCCTCGACCAATTTCCGGAGATGCGGCTTGTCATTCGGCCTAATCACTCTGGTCTCGCCCTGTCTCTTCTCAACCCACAAAATTTCCTCAAGCTTCATTTGATCGAGTACGAGCGGCGAATGGGTCGTGAAAACGATTTGAGAACGCGGAACGCCTCGGTCAGCGACTTCCTGTTGGACCAGCCGCAACAAAGCCACCAACGTCTCGAACAGTTTGGGATGCAAATGATTCTCGGGTTCCTCGATGAAAAAGAGGGTGCCGCCCAGTTCATCAGGGGCCAGGATGAGGGAGAGGTATGCGACGAATGCTAACTCGCCATCTGACATCTGAAAGAGTGAGGTTGGGCGGAGCAACCCATTCTCCTGCGAGGTCAAGTAAACCGTACCCTGCTGTGTCGGCCATGTCAGTAGCTCGCGGATTTCCGGAAAGACATCACGCGCGACCTCCGCGATGCGGGCGAAGGCCTGAGGCGATCGGGTTTGTAGCCACATCAGCCACGCGGAGAGGTTTGAACCGTGTAGATCGAGGATATTGCCAGCCGTCATCGCGTTCGCCTGCTTCATCACAGCGGGAACGAACTGATGAAACCGCCAGTTCTGGGCGAAGAGCTTCAGGGGATAGCCATCCCAGTTGGGGGGGGCCATCTCCATGCCCGATCTCTCAGCCTGGACAATAACGAGTTTGGATTGGTCGGCGTTCTGAAGCCAGCGCCCATTGTCGTCTCGGACGATGAGCTGGTAATCTCTGTCACCTTCGTGTAGTGTGAGTGCCTCCTTTTGAATGGTGAAATACCCGCCGGCGCCGCCGACGATTTCGAGTTCATACGCAAACACTCGACCGGGGCGCGCGGGTTCCAACTCGATGGCTATCGAGAGCAGCCGATCTTGACTTCCCTTCCACAAGACCTCGTCGATCCCTTGCCGTTGGGTCAGGGCATTCCCAGGCCCAAAAGTTGCCGCCTCCGGAAACCAGCATTGGTACAGGAAGCGAAACAAATCGAGGACATTGCTCTTGCCGCCCATGTTGGGCCCGACCAGAACATTCAATGGTCCCAGAGAAACATCAACGTCTCTCAAGCTTTTGAAATTCCGCGCGCGGACTCGCGTAATCATAAGGACACCGAAACAATGATACCCCGCTCGGCCCCGGCCGGTTGGTTCGCGACGGGATGGACTTCAGCAGTCCCCTCGGGCAGCGAGGCTCCGCCGCCTACCGCAAAAACGAAACGCCTTCTTAAGCAGACATGTGGGAACTCCATCCGCGGCAACAAGCGCATTGGTCATTCCCTATCCGCCCGAATCGCTCGGAGCTGCTGGAATAGCGGAGAGTTCGGCTTCATGGGACGGCCACAGGGACCTGTCCGCGAGCGTCCCTAAAGAGCTTGCGATTACTCAGGAGGGATCTTGTCTTCGCGCCATTCCCAATGTTCTTTCGGGCTCTCATCATTTTGCCGGGGACTCCGCCTTTTGCTACGGCGGAAATACGCCTGGGGCGTTGTTTCGAGTGCGGCACGGAATACTTCATTGAAGGCGCTCACGCTGTTATATCCGACCGCAATTGCCACATCCGTTATGGATTCCTCTCCCGCGAGCATCTCGAGAGCTGCAAACAATCGTGCCTGTTGCCGCCAACGGCCAAGAGGCATGCACATTTCCCTGGAAAAGGCGCGCATGAACGTACGCCGGCCCATGCCCGCGTCTTCAGCCCACTCATCCAGTGTGCGGTCGTCCGGACATTTTTGAGCAGCGCGCGCCACTTTGGCCAGCTTCGCTTACCCAGGAACTGGCAGGCGCAGGAGTTGTTCCTCGGGCCGCCGGAATCCACGCACAGCGCTGGGAAGGAAACATCCACCGTGCCCGGCCGCCTCCAGAATAAGTAACCCTTGAGTTACCGCGAATAGCTGGCGGCGCGCATTCGCGCCGCCACGCTGCGCAGCTCACGACTGGAGATTCTCGGGGCCGACAACGGCAGCGCGCCACCGGCAGCCATGTGGGGCCCTGGCTTCCAACAGCTCATGATCCAGGTCGCCACCGGCAAACTGCGCATCGACACGGAGCCAGTTCCCGCTCGGTGCCATCGATGCCGCATGGCGGCGCGACCAAGGCGGCCGCAGGCTGGTTATGATTCCCAAAACGGGGGAGTGTCTGCCAGCCACGGGCCGTGCAGTCAAAGTGCAGAAGTGCTCCGCGCCACGCCCATTGTCAGTAAGAACTGTGTGTCCGCTCCAGCGCCTGCTCGAAATCCGCCAGCAAATCGCGCCAGTCCTCGACGCCCACCGACACGCGCACCAAGTCGTCGCCGATGCCCGCCTCGTCGAGCTCCTGCTCAGACATGCCGGAATGCGTCGTCGATCTCGGGTGACAGACCAGCGTCTCCACGCTGCCGAGCGAAACCGCATTGCGCCCGATCTTCAAATTTCGCAGAAAATCGAAGGCCGCCGGCTTGCCGCCGTGGAACTCAAGCGAGAACAGCCCGCCCGGGTACGCGCATTGCTCTTCAAAAATGCGGCGCTGCCCGGCATCCTCGAACAGCGTCGGATAGAGCACCCGCTTGATCTTGCCGTGGCCATGCAAAGCTTCGGCCAGCCGCTGAGCGTTCTTGCTTTGCCGGTTCATGCGCAGCGAGACGGTCGGCAGGCGGCTGTTCAGCATCCAGCACTCGTCCGGCTGCAGGATGCTACCGAACATGCTGCGCTTGGCCAGGATCTTGCGCATCAGCTCGGGGTCCTCGGAAAGAGCCGCGCCCGCCACCATGTCGCTATTCCCCGACAAATATTTGGTCGCTGAATACAGCACCAGGTCGGCGCCCAGCAGCAGCGGATGCTGGAAGACCGGACCGAGAAACGTGTTGTCCACCATGATCACGGGCCGGTCCGGATGGTTCCTGGCAGTCTCCGCGGCGCGGCGTATGTCGGTCATCACCATGGTCGGATTGGCCGGCGTCTCCAGGCATACGATGCTCAGGTTCCGGGCCGAGCGGATGGCCTGGTCGATGGCCGCGGAGTCGCCCCCTGGCACCGGCACGCCCAGCACTCCAAAAGGTTCCAGGAAATTGTGGATCAGTCCGGTGGTGCCGCCATAGAGCGGCGTCGTGTACACGATGGTAGTGCCCGGCTGCGCCACCGCCGCGAACGCGCTCATGATGGCCGCCATCCCGGAGTTGAAGACTCCCGCGGCCTGCGCGCCCGGCTCCAGAGGGACGATCTGGTCTTCCAGGATCTCGGAGTTGGGGTGGGAGAATCGCGAATAAATCAGGGCGGGACGCTCCCCGTCCTCCACCTGCACTCGACCGGCCATGATCGAGAACGCGCGCTCGGCCTCTTCGGGGTTGGCGAACACGTAGGTGGAGCTGCGAAATACGGCTGGACGGGCCGATCCGAACGACAGCAGTGGATCGAAACCGCGCGTGAGCGACGCCGTGCGCGGCCGCACCGAGGTGTGCGTACCGTCGGGATGTGTCATAATCTCTCCTATTCCGAGTGTAGCGCCGTATGTCCGGCAAATACCGTTACGAAGAGTTTACCTGGCCTGAGATACGCGAGGCGGTGGCGCAGAACCGTGTGGCAGTGCTGCCCGTAGGCACGGTCGAGCAGCACGGCCCGCACCTGCCCCTGGTCACGGATGTGCTCACTGCCGGCGAGATGTCGCGCCTGGCGGTCGAGCGCGTGCCCGATGAGTCCGTGCTGCTGCCGCCGGTGTACTACTCGTTCAACGAGCACCACATGGATTTCCCCGGCACCATCGCGGTCGAGGGCCAGACCATCATCAATTATGTGACCGACATCGGCCGCAGCCTTGCGCGGCACGGTTTTCGCAAGATCCTGCTGGTGAACGGGCATGGCAGCAACGTTCCGTTTCTGGATGTGGCCGCGCGCAACATCACCAACCGCACGGAGGCTATTTGCGCCATGGCGCCCTGGTGGAATCTCATCCCGAAGCCGCTGCTGCGGGAGTTGCGGGAATCGGAATATCCGGGGGGCATGGCGCATGGGTGCGAGCTGGAGACGTCGGTGCTGCTGCATCTTCGTCCGGACCTGGTCGAGATGGAGAAGGCCGAAAAAGATATCAGCTTCCAGGCCACGGAATTTTTTTATTGGGATCTGGAGGGTCCCTCGCCGATCTTTTTTCAGGAATGGTTCAGCCGTTATTCGCGCACCGGCACGGTGGGAGACCCAACCAAGGCCACGGCGGAGAAAGGCAGGCGCTTCGTCGAGGCGGTGGTCGAGCGGTTGGCGGGGTTGATCCGCGAGTTCCGCGCGAGAGAGATCCGGCCGCGAGTGGACCATCACTAAAGCCGGGCGGGCTGGCCGGGATTTGCATTAGAATAAGAGCTGACCTTTTAAGAGCTGACTTTATGGACACGCAGACCGGCACGCATCTGCCCAGGCTGTTCACGCCCCACCCGAACCTTGGGGATGCGGTGAACCACAATTTCATCGCTTCGGAGGTGGAAGGCGGCGTTTTTCTAGACCAACTGCCGCCCGGGGCCGTGCTGCGCGTGGAGACCCGCAACCGCTCCTACACCCTGGTGAATCGAGGCAACGGACAGGCGCTCATCTCCGGCCATCCGACGTTCTGCCCCGAGCCCGTGCTGGTGCACATTGAGGGATCCAACTGGGGCGGTTCGATGCTGAAGGCCGCCTTCATCGGCCGTGGAATGCACCTGGAGTTTCGCCACCCGGAGCATCGCACCATCATGACCTCGTGCATCGTTGACGTGCGGGCAGCGTAAGCCGCGCGAGGCCCCACCGGGCAGCCTCGGCCACTACGGGATCCGGCAAATTCGCCAGTCTCTCCAGCGGCGCACCGAACGCCGCCCGCCCGGCATTGCCCATGGCGATTGCCACGTTGCGCAAGAATCCGGTATAGCGCGCGCGCTGGATAGCGCTGTTCCGGAACAACTCGCGAAACTGCTCTTCGGAAAGCGCCGCCAGTTTTTCCAGCGGCGGCGCGAAGTGCGCGGGAGCGAAGGCCGGCTCCGGGCTGGCCGGCGCGCGCCGGTTCCATGGGCAGACATCCTGGCAGATATCGCAGCCGAAAACATGCCGTCCCATACCGGACCGCAACGGCTCGGGGACCGCACCGCGCAGCTCGATGGTGAAATAGGAAATGCACAGGCGGGAGTTGAGCGCGTAGGCCGGGCCTTGCGGCAAGCCCGTGGGCACGATGGCCTGTGTGGGGCAGGCATCGATACAGCGCGTGCAGGTCCCGCAACGATCCGGGGGCGGCTGGTCCGGCTGCAAGTCGAGCGAGAGCAGTAGTTCCCCCAGGAAGAACCAGGAGCCCATGCCCTGGTTGATCAGGCAGGTGTTTTTAGCGATCCAGCCGAGTCCTGCATGCCGGGCCAAGGCTCGTTCGAGCAGCGGCGCGGTATCCACGCAGATCTTCCACTCGAAAGGCTCGACGGTGTGCGCGCTCAGGCGGTCCACCAGGCGCAGCAAGCCTCGCCGCAGCACTTCGTGATAATCCTCGCCCCAGGCGTAGCGGGAGATCCAGGCCAGTTCGCCGCCGCTGAAGCTGGTCGAATACGGTTGCGGCCCGTTGTAGAGCTTGCCCACGCACAGGATCGAGCGTGCGGAGGGCATCAGGTTTCTCGGATCGTCGCGCACGGCGGCGCGGCGGTCAGTGAGATATCGCATCTCCCCCGCGAAGCCGTCCGCGACCCACTGGCGATAGAAGCTCGCTTCGGGGACCGGACCGGCCGCGGCTACTCCGGCAAGCTCAAATCCGCATTCACGGGCGAGGGTCTTGATTTGTTCTGGATACACGAGGCAACTGCTGACATGGTACGTACATCCTATGAAAGTTGCAAACCTATCTCTAAGCTCTGGAGGTCCGGCAAGCACTGGGTGGCGCTATGCTCGTTGCGCCCGCGTCAAAAGAAGTATTGCAACGCGTGCCCGCTCTTGATAGCATCTTCGCGCCGAACGGTACGGGCCGTCGGTCTCGACGAGGGCCATTCAAGCACTTGCAGAGGCGGCGGCGCCCTGGGAAGCCGGCGGTTGGGCTTGGATGCCCAGCGCCGACAGGAAAATGAAACAAACGATTTTGGTTTTCGCGCTTTGCCGGCTCGTTTCACGCGCCGGCGGGCCAGCCGCCCGGGCCGATTGGCGCGACGCTTGCGATATACAACGAGCCGGAAGGCGGAACGCCGCTATGGACCGAAGAGCAGAACGTGGAGTTGGATGCCGCCGGCAATTACAGCGTGCTGCTGGGCTCGACTAAGAACGAAGGGGTGCCCGCGGAGTTGTTTGGCGCCAACGATCTCCGTTGGCTTGCAGGTGAAATTCAATGTGCCGGATGCGGTGGACGCCCCGCGCGTATTGCTGGTAAGCGTGCCCTATGCATTGAAGGCAGTGGATGCCGACACGCTGGGAGGCAAACCGGCTCGGGCTACATGACGGCTGCGACCGCGGCGGCAACAACCGCGCCGGCCGTCGCCGCGCCGGTCAAGAGGTCCGCGCGGCCGGATGTGGTCAGCGGCACGCTGGGCTATATCCCCTATTTTTATGACACCAGCAGTGACCTGGGAATTCGGTGATCCATAGCAACGGGCAACTCGGCATCGTCTCGTCGTCCCGCCGCTACAAGGGAGGACATCCAGGATATGGCGGACACCAGCAGCGGATTGATGCGCCTGCGGCCGGTGACCTTCCGCTACAAGAAGCCCTATAACGATGGGTCGCAATCGCGCCAGTACGGGCTGATCGCCGAGGAAGTGGCGGAGGTGTATCCGGATCTGGTGGCGCACTCGGCGGACGGGCAGATCCCTGGCTGGCGAAGGAATCAAATGGGGTGGCGGCGGCAGCCTAAATCGACGAGGGCGAAGGATTGGCGATGAAGCACGCAAGTAGTGAGCGACCGAGCTTGAAGTGAGCCGTTGGTTTGCTCGATAGCCGTGCGGCTCCGCGCTGAGATCTGGTCAGCCGACGTAGATGGTTCTGCGGCTTGCCTGCTGGATCGTCATTAGCGGCTGGAGGCGCTGTGCATTCTCGGAACTACGCAATCGATGAAGGGCCTTTACTTCGATCTGCCGAATCCGCTCACGAGTCAGGCCGAAGTCCCGAGCGATTCCTCCAAGGTGTGCTCGCGATCACAGCCAACTCCGAAGCGCATGCGGATCACCTTCTCTTCGGTAGGCGACAGCCCTTGCAGCACCCCTGCAGTTTTGATGTCGCACCTCGTGAGCCATCATCAGAGGACCGAGGTCTCCCAGACCAGCTCCCCCGTCCTTTTTCACCGGCAGGTCGAGCGATACCGGATCGCGGGACATGGCCCGCAACTGCTGCACGCTGTCCGGAGTAGTCGCCATCCGTTCAGCGAGTTCTTTTTCCAGTGCTCGCGATACCTGCAAGTACTTGTTCAAATGCTTGACGAGAGAAATGGTGCGGTCGATCACCAGCAGGAGGCTGCCTACGACTTCCATTTGCATGATGCTATCACGGCGGCGCGTCGAAGCCAAGTCGCACGACAGCTGGGCGCGCGCTGAACGGCCCTCGGTGTGCACAGTCGCTAACCGGAGGTAAGAATGCGTAAACTTTTCTTGACCGCGCTGTTTGGAGTTGCCATGGGAATCGGTTCAGCTCAGGCCGAAGAAGTGATAATAAGGACCCGTCCGCCACATGCGATTGTGGAAACGCGGGGCGTGCGGCCTAGCCGCGATCATGTGTGGATTGCCGGATATCACCGTTGGGACGGAAACGCTTACGTGTGGACTCCTGGACGCTGGGAAGCCCCACCACGTCCTCACGCCGTATGGGTGGCTCCGCGGTACGTCCACAGGAACGGCGGCTATGTATTCGTTGATGGCCGGTGGCGATAGTTCCGAGATTAATTATCAGTTCATAAAGTGGAGCGAGATACGGCGAGCCGAAGCTTTTCACAAAAGCCGACTTCGGCTCGCTGTTAGGAACCACCGGGTATGCTCTACCGGCGGTCATCGGGTTAGTGCATGAAGCGTATGGGGCGGAGAAATGAATGTATGGTGATTGAATTCAAGTCCGGAAAAGCGACGCTGCGCCCGCGAGGCGCGGAAGTCGATATCAGCGCCTCCGCTACTGTGGCACTGATGCGCGATGGCAACCAGATAGTTGCCATGCTCGGACCGGATCTTCAGACTGGCGTAGGCGGATTCGGCGATACGGCTGCAGATGCCCTCCGGGATCTGGCGGCGCAGATGGAATTCGAGAAGCACCCTTTGCCTGGGATTGATTTTTGAGCGAATCATCGTCACGCGAGCAACCATCACTACCACCGCGATCTGAAATGTAACCGCAGCGGCGCCGCCCGGCGGGAGGCCAACACAGCAACGGCATATCGATCGCACTCGGCGCGCCAATTGCTTCGAGGCGAGGCTCGGCCGCGATGATGGCAAATGGCACGCAGGGGTCAAGAGCAATTGGATCTAGCCGCAATGTAAGGTTCTTCGGGCATGGAACTGTAACGGCTTCAATGACTTTATCGACGAGCAGGCCCGTAGGGGCGGCTCCAGATAATACTGAATCTTGTGAGGTCTCACCGGGTGCGCCGTCAGAATTTTGGACACCGTGCCCCAGCTTTCGCAACTGGGCTCTGGTGCAAACGCGGCCGCATTCGGCGACGATGGACAGATGCCACGATTCGTACCGGTCGAAGAACTGTTCAAGGGTCGGCACTTCGATCGGGAGATCGTGGTTCTGTGCGTCCGCTGGTATTTGAGCTTTAAGCTCAGTTATCGAGACTTGGTCGCTATGATGGGCGAACGGGGCATAGGCATAGCGCACACGACCATTCTGAGGTGGGGGCAACATTACACGCCGGAATTCGAGAAGCGCTGGAGACGGTTCGCTCGCACCGTCGGCGTATCTTGGCGGATGGACGAGACCTATATAAAGGTACGCGGCGAATGGATGTGCCTGTATGGAGCGGTGGACAAAGCCGGGAAGACGGTCGATTTCCATTTGAGTAGGAAACGCGACGGGAACGCGGCGAAAGCCTTTCTGCGCAAGGCCATGAAGGGTCAGCGGAGCCCCACGAAAATCACCCTGGACGCCTATGCCGCCTCCCACCGGGCGGTGGCGGAGTTGAAGGTTGCCGAAGTGCGTGCCAGTACGGACCAGCAAATACCTGAACAACCTCATCGAACAGGACCACCGGCGCGTAAAACAACGGCTGCGCCCGATGCTGGGACTGAAGAGCTTGCGGACGGCGGCGGTGGTAATCAGTGGCATCGAGCTGGCAGAGAAGATCAAGAAGAAACAGTTTCACATGAGCAAAGCTTGGCGGACTCACGGCAACGATGCCGGAGATCTGGGCAAGGGCCCTGGCTGCATAACCGGAACCACTCTCCAATCCACAGAGCAAGACCCATCGAATCTGACTCAATTCCGAATTCGCACCGTACCCCTCCCGAAAACATCCCCGATGGGCTTCGGGTCAGCACCGTCACGATTGAGTCCCTAGGCCCGGACTTCACGCCTCGCGTATCTGTCCGGCGCCCAGAGCAGTCGCACATCGCCCAGCACCAGGTAAGCGCTTCCCTCGATCTGTACGAAGCAGCCGTCGGCAATGAGCGCAGCGGGGCTTCGTAGGTGACCTTTCTCCGCTTTTCGATTCGGCTAAGGCAGGCTTTACTCGGCTTAATAGTTCAAAATACTTGAGCGCTTGTCTCTAGTCCATTACGGAGAAAGCGTGTTCACCAAGGATCTTAAGCCTCTCCGATTCGCCGACGCAACCGCTCAGAGTCGTGGCAGTGGCCAACTCTTTCTGATAGGCTCGCATGTCGCCAAGGTGCTGAAATGCAATACCCAAATAGCAGTGGGCCATGGCGAAGGCCGGGTCGGTTTCGACGGCGCGCTGGAAAAAGTGCACGGGGTTCTCGGGATCTCCGTTGTACAACTGGACGTTTCATCAATCCTGTATTGCTCACCTTTTGGTTACTGGATTCACCTGTAGATTCAGTGCGGCAGCCGGATACAGGTGCATGCGCGTTCCGCCTCCGGCTCCCAATCGGCTGGATTATCAGCGATTTGCGCAAGACCGTTCAGCCAGTTCCGGGTTTGGTAGAGCGCTTGCCTTGGGTATGCGACGTGATCCACCGGGAAAAGCAATCGGTGGAAAACTAAAGGAGACCCGAAAATGAAGACGTTAAAGACCATAATCCTGTGCGTCGGCGGGGTTTCACTGTGGGGAGTCAGTGGGCTCTACGCACAGACCGTGGCTGCCGAGATCCCATTCGATTTCTCCGTGCGGAACACCACGCTGCCAGCCGGCAAGTACACCATGGAGCGCAAGTTCGCGACTTCCGGCGCGATGGTGATCAGGAATGTCGAAACCAACGAGGCAATCGCCGTGTTCGCGCCCAGCAACGTGAGCGAATATAAGGTCACCGATGACAGGAATGTCGTCCTGTTCCATCGAGTCGGCGACCGTTACTTCCTGGCTGAGGTCAAAACCGCGGTGCTATGCGGCCACGTTGCCCCGTCCAAAGTGGAGCGTGAGCTCGCGTCGGAGGGTAGCGGCCCGCCGATGGCCGCCGTGATCGTTCCGGCTCTGAGCTTTCGCTAATCGCGGATCGAACTGGTCAGGCTCCGCCGCCCGAGGTTATGCGGAGCCTTTTGTTGTTGGCCGGACGCGTTGATCAAGCCACTCTGCGGTCCCCCGCCAACTCTTTGTTTATTTGGCCCGCCAGATGCAGAGTGCGGGTCGGGAGGAAGACATGAAAAGGATCGCGTTTCCGAGGCCGTCACTCGCATGGAAGGTAGCCACCATCCGGGGGAGCGGCCACAAACCATTCTGCTTTGCCGGTCAGCCGGCGCCTTGCTCTGGGTATTTCGAAAATGATGTACTGCCGTGCGTGTGTGGCGCCACCCAAGACGTGCTCTCCGTGCTGCAACAGGTTCAAGTCCCGCTGACCCCTGTCGTGAAAACAGTCCGCCGTGACCGTGGGTCGGGCCGTCGGTCGCCACACCGGTCTACGAAGCAAGAAACGAAGCTGCCTATGGCCCGGCGGTTCGCATGTTAGGCTATGACCGCGTGGGGGGAACCCTCCCGCCCCGGCTTTCCCCCGGAGGGGGAAACGGGAAAGGGGGCGTCCAAACTCCTTGGTGCCGCATGCAATTTGCTTGCGCGTCATGCCTGAATCCGCATTCCCCTGCGTCCGTCCGCAACTCCTTACAGCCACTCAAAAGCCGGAATTCCCCATTTGGTTTATACTTATCGAAGCCGTAAGCCAAAATGGAGATCCTCGCGAGCATGGATAAACGAACCAGTAAGCCGTTTTTCCTCTGGCTAGCCCTGCTCCTTGGAATCCTGGTTCTGGCGGCCTACCTCTTCGCGCTTGGATTGCTTTCAACCGCGGCCGACTGATCAAGGATTCTGGCTGGACAGCCACCTCTCGAGGCGATTTCTGGTTCATGGATCGCGTGGATCCGGCGGGACCCGCGGCTGGAAAGCTTCATCCCGGCGAGCAGATCATCGCCGTCAACGGGGACATCCGCGCGAGTCGAATCAACCCCGCATTTATTCTCCAATTCCTGAGCCCTGAGCAATCCTATACAATTCGCGTGAAGGCCGGACCGGATCTGCTCGAACCACAATTGAATTGGGTGCTGCGAAGCGATCGCAGCAACCTTATCTGGGTTCTGTCTCTCGGTATCGTTGGTCTTGCCTTCTATGTCATCGGGATGATGATGGGACTGCTGAAACCTTATGATCCCGCCACTCGACTGGGCATGGCTTTCTCGCTGGCGTGCGCGCTACACCTTTTGGGCCTGGGACTGCTCCCGCTTCGTGATCTTCTGTCGGGCGCGGCGCTGATTTTTTCGCTTCTCATGTATTCGGTGAGCTACTTCCAATATGCACTTGGCTACCATTTCGCCTCGCGTTTCCCGGCCACGGCTGCGGAAAGTAAGTCGTGGGTGTGGTTGAGACGATCAATCTACGTGAGCTGTATTCTTCTGTTCTTACCCAGGACCGCACTGAACTTATTGCCCGCTTTAGGACAAGAGAGAGCTATTGACAGGTATTACAGGCACTGGGAAGGTATAGCTCGCTATCTGGAACAACGGTTCACTTACGAAGGCTTATTCCAGCTACTAACTATTGCTTCGATCGGCGCGGTCTTCGCACGCAATTACCGGCAGGCGCAGCGCGCTGACGAACTGCGCCGCTTGCAGTGGCTTGCTTATGGAGTTGGGGCGGCACTTGTGCCGCTTGCAGTCTATGCGATTACCCTGTTCTTTCTTAGTGTTTCAGGGCAACAACATTTGTTGCGTAGCGAGATCTGGTCGCATATCACCCAAGGCGTTAACGTCTCTCTGATTCTGGTGCCTATATCGGTAGGCTATGCAGTGATCAAACACAGAGTCTTGGGGATCCACCTTGTAATTCGACGCGGACTGCAGTACCTGTTGGCCAAAAACGTCTTACGCGTTGCCTTATTCCTACCCGTTATCGGACTTATCTTGCGCGTAATACGCAGCCGGGATGAAACGGTCGCAGAGATATTCTCGCAGAATTCTTGGTCGTTTTACTTTTTCGTGATCATTACGGCGGGACTGAGCCTGAGATACCGTTCGCAGCTTCAGGGTTGGTTGGATCGAAAATTCTTCCGCGAGCTGTATCAACAAGAGAGAGTTCTTGTGAATCTGGTCGAGCGAATCAAGGATCTTGATTCCATGCCGGAGATCCTGGGGCTGGTAAGCACGGAAATCGCGGCCGCACTTCACCCCAAAACCATCCATGCCTTCTACCGAAGCAGGAGTCGGGAAATATGAAAATTGGATACTCTTCCGGCCCGGATACTGGGGAAGTTGAGGTTCCCGAGGATTTCGAACTGTTCCAGCGGCTCGAAAGAGAGAGAAGTGTTCAGGAGTATCCATTTACCGCTGAGGGTGAACTGCCGCCCAACGAACAGGAATGGCTCGAAGGGATGGGGGTTGATTTGGCGGTCCCAATTGTGGGCGCCGCGAGGCGACTCGGAGGCATCTTGCTGCTGGGAGAAAAAAAATCCGAGGAACCCTATACACGGGGCGACCGCAATCTGCTGCGTGCCATCGCTGGGCAGATTTCCATGGCGTGCGATAACCTTCGGCTGCGCGAGCGCGTCGATCAGGAACAAAGACTCCGGTATCAAATGCTGGCGAGGTTTGATAAGGAGCAGTTCAATCTCCTCAAGGAATGTCCTTTGTGCGGCTGTTGTTTCGACAACCCAACTCAAATCTGCCCTGCCGACGGCAGCGAGTTGGCACTAAGTATGCCAGTAGAAAGGACCATCCAGGGAAGATACCGTCTGGACAAGCTGCTAGGCAAAGGCGCCACGGGGGCAGTCTACGAGGCCACCGATCTGCAGCTGTTTCGCAAGGTGGCTATCAAAATCATGATCGGAAGCTTATTTGGGAGCGCGACCGCGCAACGGCGTTTTCAGCGTGAAGCCCAGGCGTCGGCCAGGCTGAGCCATCCCAACATCATCACCGTTTACGACTTTGGCGCAATTCGCGCCGAGGGGGCCTTTCTGGTCATGGAGGTGCTGCCTGGCCGCACCTGGAGGCTCGAACTGTGCAAGGTGAGAGCGTTCGCTCCGGCAGTCGCGGCTCAGCACTTCAACCAACTGCTGGAGGGACTGAACGCCGCCCACCGTCAAGGCGTAGTCCATCGCGACCCCCTCCTGTACTTATCGTTGGTGCGATTGGCCGTGGAACGGCTATTTTCGGCAAGGATGCAGCGATTGGTGCGGGATGCATCAGCTTCCATAGGGCCGTTCCAGTTATCGCTGCATAGAAAGCAATAGCCGCAACCACGATAGAAACTTTGGTCACCTGTGATTTGCGCTCAAGCCACTGCGATCTCCATAGTGACAAAGCCAGCCCCAAAAGGCAAAATGCAAGGACAACGATCAATAGCGGCAACGGAATCATATAAGCAATTCCCAGCACCCCCAAGGCGACGGTAGCAACCAGCGACATGACAGCAAGCACTGTCGCTGTATCAAACTGACGCTTTGATAATTCGACGGATTCCGGAAGCCAGAGACGTGGTTTCGGTTCCACTGTCAGATATGGTGCCAGCCATTCCCGGACAGTGGCAGCCAATTGAAGCTGTCCTGAATCTCCCCAATTATCGTAACGTCGGTACGCTGCCGGTGTCTACGCGAGCAGGTCGGCAATTTCCGGCAGCAGGGCGGCCCCCGCAGGCATTACATTTCAGAGAGCGGCTGCGGCGATGGTTATGGGTGAGGCCCCAACCGCTTACGTCACGGATGGATCAGGTCCCGCCAGGTTACCGCCAGCAGTATCATTTCGTCAGCTCGCAACCTAGTCAACCCGCCCGCTCCTTCGGTCTGCGAGTATGCCCACCGTGTTACCCGGTTCGACGACGCTAGTTCGGCGATAACACCGGGTCGGTCCAGTTCGCTGGTAATCGACGGTTTGGCAGCGCCAGTCGGCACAGCTTTCACTGTGTTCGGAGGCGTGCTGCGAAGCGATTATAATTGTCCGTGACGGCGCTCCAAATTCAAAATAGAACGATCATGCGCACCATAACCCTTGAAGAACATTTTGCCATTCCCAGATTCCTCGATGGTCCGGGGCGTGGACTCAAAGAACAAGCTTTAAAATTCGGCGGTCCCGCTGCCAAACTTTTTGAACAGCTCGGCGACCTTGGCGACAAGAGGATCGCGGAAATGGATGCCGCTCAGATCGATATGCAAATACTGTCGCTTACTTCCCCCGGCGCAGAGCAGCTCGAAGCTGCTGAGGCGGCGCCGCTCGCCCGCGAAACGAACGATCTCCTCGCGGATGCCCTGCGGCGCCGTCCGACTCGTTTCGGCGGATTTGCCACACTGCCGACCGCGGATCCCAATGCCGCTGCCGCCGAACTGGAGCGAACCATCCATGATTACGGTTTCCAGGGAGCGCTCATCAATGGTCATATCCAGGGCCGTTATCTCGACGACAAGTTTTTCTGGCCTATTTTCGAGCGTGCCGAAGCACTCAATGTCCCCATTTATCTCCATCCGACTCAACCTCCAAAGCCAGTGATCGAGGCATCGTATGGCGGGTTTGCGCCGATAGTAACGGATATGCTCGCCGGCGCGGGCTGGGGTTGGCACATCGAAACCGCGGTCCACGTGATCCGTATTATCCTCGGCGGAACATTTGACCGGTATCCGAGGCTGCAGCTGGTGGTCGGTCACATGGGCGAGACGCTACCTTTCATGTTACAACGACTTGATGTCATGCCCATGGCAATGACAAAGCTCAGCCGCCCGATCAGCTCTTACCTCCGGGAAAATGTCCACTATACGTTCAGCGGATTTAACTTCACGCCGACATTTCTCGACCTATTGCTTCAAGTTGGTGTCGATCGGATTATGTTCTCGGCGGACTATCCCTTTGCATCCATGGCCCAAGCGCGTGCATTCTTGGACCAACTGCCGCTCAGCACCGCCGACCGGGAACGGATCGCACATGGCAACGCTGAACAACTTCTTGGGTTATAAAAGAAAGAATTCTGTCCCAGTGACCGCTATTCGCCCCGCCGAAGGGCACGTGACAGGCCCGTCGTCAAATCCGGCGCCTTCGCGACCTCCTGGTAGCAGCAGGCGAGGAGGAGGAACCTTGGTCCGTTTTGCCGGCAACGATGCGCCGTCCATCGACGAACACGCCGCAACGCGCGGGCGCACCCAACCGAAGGTCGCGATGGGCGCGCCGGTGCGAAGAGGCGTTATCCGTTCGAGACCCCGCTCTCGTAGGTCATGCGCACGCCGACCATCATATGGAGCTTTTCGCGACCGCGTTTCATGCGGCGTTATGCTGTAACTCCCGTCTCGCGAACCGGATCGACCGGCGGGAACTTCGGCGCGCTTGGCGGCTGCTCGACCGACTGAAGACGGAAGGGCGCTGGATGAGCGTTTGGCGTCCGCACTCGTCCGCCTTCCTCGCCGACAACGATGCGCCGCTCATCGGCGAACGGGCGCAACGCGGGCGCATCGCGACGGAAGGTGGCGATGCACACGGCGGTGCGAATCGGGCTCGAGTTTGCGTTCCAACCTCGCGAAGCGGATCGCTGGCGGTCAATCGACCGGCTGAAGCTCGTACGCCAAACCCGATCGCCCGCCGGCGGCACGCCCGCAGCGGTCGGCGCGGCCAGGGACGCGCACGCTCGTCGGCAGTCGGCGGACCCGCACTGCCCATCGACGCCGCAAGGCGCGGGCGAAAGACCGACGGAGAGTGGCAATGAGCAGGCCGGTAGAGCGCGTGATCCGTTCGAGCTCCAGCCTGGCGAACGCGCCGCATCGCGCGGGCACTCCGCAACTGAGGATGGCGATGAGCACGCTGGGCAGCCCCACAGCACACCGCCACCGGCGTTTTCGCATCGGCGCCAGCCTCGTGAACCGGATCGAACGGTGGGAACCTTGAGGGATGGGCGAAGTCTACCGCGCGAAAGACATGAAGCTCGATCGCGAAGTGGCCATAAAGGTCCTCCCCTGGGCCCTCGCACCGAATTTCATCGACGGAAAACTCTATCCAGTTCGCTGTCGAGCAATCTGCGTCCGCCTCTGTTCGGCTTAAAATGTGAAAGAGCTCAGAGGAAAGAGAAATTATTTTCATAGGCTTACGATGTTGTTTTCATGATTCAGGGGGTGTATGTGTCATGATTCACGGAATGGGGTCTTTCGGTGCGGAGTGTGAAACCGCATCCACTTTGGGCGAGACTCAATATGAATTACAGAACCATTTGGTCCATGTTCCGTCAAACGTTCTCCGCGTGGGACGAGCACGAATCTCCACGCTTGAGCGCGGCCCTTGCTTTTTACACAATCTTGTCACTGGCACCGTTAATTGTTTTGGTGGTTGCCATCGTTGCGTTAATATTGGGACATTCCACAGGCCAGAACCAACCGCGACAGGGAAGAAAACTGAAGGCCGCGGAATCAGCGTCTTCCGCATTGTGGACGGAAGGCTGAAGGAAGAATGGACTGAATTTAGCCAATTGCTCGTCCTTCGCCAGTTAGGCTTGCTTCCAGGGCGACAGTAGGAAGAGAGCGAAGACTCGGAGCTTCGCGCCCTCCTATAGCTCCTCGGGTTAGGCTGAAGCCGTATCGCCCCCGGCGGTGACATAACAGGTACAGGCGCGATCACGTTTCACCTCCACTATAATTTCATTTCGTAGCACCCTTGGCGGTGGGAATCACTCGACCGGTTCACTCGCACCGGAGGGCAACGACTGGATCGACCGCGGTGGCCCGCCGCGCTGGGATGTAACAAGCCAGTAGCGCAATCCCTCCCAGCAGCAGCGTTACCGCCAAGAGCGTCGCCGGATCGGCCGGGCGGACGCCGTACAGCAAACCTGCCATGAATCGCGTGAGTGCCAGAGCCGCCACCAGACCGCCGGCCAATCCGATCGCGGCCAGGCGCATACCCTGGCGCAGGACCAGTCCGACGATCTCCCGGCGGGACGCTCCCAAAGCCGCTCGGATCCCAAGTTCATGGTTACGCCGGGTCACTGCATAAGACATGACGCCGTAGATTCCGACCGCGGCCAGCAGCAGGGCGGTCGCCGCGAAGATGATGAGCACCAGCATGGTGAAGCGGCGCTCGGCGAGCGATCCCGAAATGATCTGCTCCATCGTGCGAACCGCGTAGATGGGCTGATCCTGGGTCGGACCGGCGACCTTTACGCGCACGGCGGAAACCAGGCTCAGGGGTTCGGGTCCGGTGCGCAGCGCAAGCATCAGTCCCGTCACAGAGGCGCTCATGAATCGATCTGGCACTTGCAGGAATGGAAAGTAAATCTGGTCGCGTACCTTGTTGGTGTCATCGGAATCCAGTCCCCAATGCTTCGCGTGCCCGGTTACGCCGACGATTTGGACGGTCCCCAGCACCATGAGGCTAATCTGCCGGCCGATCGGATCCTGACCTGGAAAGATGTGCCGCGCCAAAACATCATCGATCATCACCACCGGCGTCGAAGCCAGATTGTCCCTATCCGTGAAGGATCGTCCACGACGCAAGGGAATCTGCATCGCGTTGAAGTAATCGGGACTGATGATAAAGAACATTGCCCACGGCGTGCGGTCTTGAGGAGGCTGTGGTCCGGTACCCAGCCAGAAGGAAATTTCGTTGTCGGTATCTGTGAGCGGAAGCAGATTCGTAAGGGCAGCCGATCGAATCCCTGGAACCGCCGCCACGCGACTCACCAGTTGCTGATAAGCCAGCCGGATGGCCGGTGGGCTGGCCATCACTTTGGGCGACACGGCGACCTGCATCGTCAGAACCTTGCGCGCATTGAACCCTGGATCGACACGCAATAGCCGCCAGACGCTCTGCATCATAAGCCCCGCACCCGCGAGCAGGATCACCGCGATGCCAGTCTCCAGGGTGACGAAGATGCCCTCCGCACGATGCCGTCCACCTCCAGCGCCGCGCGTCCCTTCCTTCAAGGATTCCTGCGCGTTCGCATTCGCACTGTTGAACGCCGGCGCCAATCCGAACAGGATGCCGGTGACGATCGAGACCACCAATGTGAACAGCAGGACGTTTGGGTCGATCCCGATTTCCGCGGAGCGCGGCAGGGTGCCAGGCGCGGCAGCCAGCATCAGGCTGGTCCCCCAGCGGGCGAGCAGCAAGCCAATCACGGCGCCCCCGAGAGACAGCAGGACGCTTTCCGTCAACAACTGGCGCACCACGCGCCAGCGTTCGGCGCCGAGCGCTGCGCGAATCGCGAACTCACGTTTTCGAGCCGTGGCACGGGCCAACATTAAGTTAGCCACGTTGGCGCAGGCAATGATCAGCACGAATCCGACGGCGCCGACCAGAAGCAACAGAGTCGGACGGATGGTCTGCACCATGTCATCCTTCATCGGCACCAGCCTCGCCGAGTGGGACTCGTTCGTCGTGGGATACCGGCGCGCGAGCTCGGCGCAGATGGACACGATTTCCGCTTGCGCCGCTTGAACCGTTACGTCCGGCTTCAGACGGCCAATCACCGCGAATCCCGGATGCGACTCTCGCGTGTGCAGCTCAACCGAGTTCCATTGCTCGATCGGAACGTAGATCTGAGCATCGTCGCGAAAATGAAAATCCGAGCGCAAAACGCCAACTACGGCGCAGCTCATGGCGTTGAGGGTCAGGACTTTGCCGAGGATATTCGGGTCCCCTCCGAACCGCTGTTTCCAGAACCCATAGCTCAGCATCACCGCGCAGGCAGCGCCTGGCTTGTCTTCCCGGGTCAGGAAATTGCGGCCAAAGGCTGGAGTGACTCCCAGGATCGGGAAAAGGTTCGCCGAGATATAGTCGCCCGAGAGGTGCTCTGGCTGGCCGGTTCCGGTGAAGTTGAAGTCATCGCCGCGGGAGGCGCCCATATCGGTGAAGGAACGGTTTTCGCGGCGCCAATCGAGGTAGTTCGGATAGGAGACCGAGAACTCGCTGAACTCCGCCATCGTCTCGAAGATCCTCACCAGCCGGCTAGGATCCGCAAACGCCAGCGGCCGCAGGAGCACACCATTCACCACACTGAAAATGGCCGTGTTCGCCCCGATGCCGAGCGCCAGCGCCAGCATCGCGACCGCGGTAAAGCCGGGGCTCTTTCGCAGCGTTCGGAATCCGTAGCGAAGGTCCTGCCAGAGGCCGGCCAGCGGATGCGGTTTGCTTCCTGCGCCCAAAACAACCGGCTCCGCCGCGTCCGTGCGCTCGACGGCGCGCAGTTCTCTGGCCAGCAGTTCGTGGCCGGTAAGCTCGTCGAGCGTGATGCGGCGGGCTTCCGCCTCCGTAGCCCCGCCGCTCAGGAGTTCGCGGTAACGATCCTCGGCGTGCTGGGCCAATTCTTCTACAATCTCCGCTTCGCGGGCGGGAGTGAGATGCAACTCCGCCAGTTGCTTGCGAATCTGTTCGTTCCATTCAGGCATTTTCGACTCCGGTGATTCGGCTGATGGCCTCCACGAACCTCTGCCAGCCCTGCCGCTGAGCCGCCAGGACTCTGCGTCCCTGCGGAGTCAGCCGGTAATAGCGCCGGCGGCGCTGGCCGCTCTTCTCGACCCATCGGCCCTGAATCCAGCCGCGCTTCTCCAGACGATAGAGCAGCGGGTATAGCGACGCCGCGTGAAAGCGGAGCGCGCCTTGCGATCGCTGTTCGATCAGCTTGCCGATTTCGTAGCCGTGGCGGGGTAAAGCCTCGAGCAGCGAGAGCAGCAACAGCTCGGCGCTGCCCTTCTTCCACTCGCGGTCGATAGCTCGGTCTTCCATATGTATCGTTGCCATATATTATACTGAAAGTGGTCCTGCGTCAAGAGGCCACGAATGGCAATGGATGGTGTCCTGACAAGCAATGCCTGCCGCACAATTTACATCCTATTTACAGGAGTGACGCAAGTTCGTTCCGCACGCGCGCCTATACTCGGGAAGAACGCTCAGGAGGAGGTGCCGCGTGCAAGCGCACTTTACGAATTTCCTCGCCCGGCTGATGGCCGTCTCACTAGCCGTACTGGTTCCGGCTTACGCTCAGGCGCCGCAATTTTCATTCTTTGCGCGGCACGACATTCTAGCCGCCATCACCAATGACGCGCCCTCGCTTGCCGCGGTTGGGTTGGCTGATTTCAACGGCGACGGCATCATGGACATGGCCGCGGCCGACGCGGGCGGCGATATGAGGGTGATGCTGGGCACGGGCAATCTCACCTACACGACGACATTGTACGGTGTGCCGGGCCTGGGCCAACTGGAGACCATCGTCATCGGCGATTTCAACAACGATGGGCATCCCGACATCGCGGTGGGGGGCTTCCTTTCAGGAGTGGGTGTCTATATCAACAACGGGGACGGCACGTTCACCGGGCCGGCGACTTATGCGCCGGGCGTCACCACCTTCGGCCTGGCCACGGCGGACGTCAACAACGACGGCAATCTGGACCTGATCGGTCAGGGGTTCGTCCTATTGGGGGTGGGCAACGGAACGTTCGAGACCTCGGCGCCCCTGGTGCGGACGAGCCAGCGGCCGGCCGGCAAAATGCGGGCGGGGACCGTGCCCACGGTTACCAGCGTGATTGGCGGTCCGGTTGCCGTGGCGGATTTGAACGGCGACGGCAACGTCGATGTCGTGGATGCCCCAGACCAGGGTGGGCCTGCGTTCGTTTACCTCGGCAATGGGAACGGCACGTTCAAGCAAGTAAGAGAAATCGGCTGCAGCGACTTGAACGGCCCGGCGGTGGCCATCGCCGATTTCAATAACGACGGCATTCCGGACTTGGCCTTCCCCCTAAACGGCGAAGTGGGAGTGTGCCTCGGTAACGGCGACGGAACCTTCGGGAAGGCGACCATGTTTGCCAACGGCGGCGCCATAACCGCACAATCCATCGTGGCGTACGATCTGAACGGCGACGGTAACATCGACATCGCTGTCGTGGATCTCAACCGCGGCGGTGAAGGCGACACCGCACTGGCGTCCCCGATGGCAGTGCTGTATGGCAACGGAAAGGGCGAGTTCAAACCCGCTGTGGTCTACGAAGTGATCTTCCCATTTGGCATCGCCGAGGGCGATCTGAATGGCGACGGCATACCCGATCTGATAGTCGCCGGCGGCGAAGAGACCGATCCGCTGATTTTCGCCTTTTTGGGAACATCCGCTGGAAAATTCCAAGCCGCGGCGGACTTTCGCGCGGGGGTGACGGCTCCGGAAGCGTTCGCCGTGGGTGACTTCAATGGCGACGGCAACCCGGATCTGGCCGTCACGGGGTCGCAGTCGAACAACATAAGCATCCTGCTCGGAAACGGAAAGGGCGGCTTCTCGCCGGGCGCCACCTTCGATACCGGTCCGACGCCCATCGGCGTGGTGTCCGGGGACTTCAATGGTGACGGCAAAACGGATCTGGCCGTGGTCAACAACGGGTTGGATAACGTTTCCATTCTGCTGGGGAAGGGCGACGGTACCTTCGGAACGGCGGTGAATTTCGGGGCTGGCCAGGCGCCTGTTTATGTGGTAGCTGGCGATTTCAATGGCGATGGAAAGTTGGATCTGGCGGTGACCAATTCGGCCGGCAACAACGTGTCGATCCTGCTCGGGAAGGGCAACGGGACGTTTGGCGAGCCCACGAATTTCGCAACCGGAGTGGAGCCCGAGTTCATCGCGGTGGGCGACCTAAACGGCGATGGCAAACTGGATCTGGCTGTAGCTAACTTTGCCGAGAACTTCGGCGTGGGCAGCGTCTCGGTTCTGTTCGGCAAGGGCGACGGCACGTTTCAACCTGCGATTTCCCTTGCCACCAATGCCTTGGAGGCGGCAGGCATCGCGATCGCCGATTTCAATGGCGATTCCAAACCGGATATTGTCGTGGCAAACTTCGGGAACGCGTCGGTGTCGGTATTTCTGGGGAATGGCGCCGGATCGTTCCAGAGTGCGATCACGAGCCCGGTTGACAATGTTTTCCCCAGCACGCCGTGGGCGCTGGCGCCCGGCGACTTCAACGGCAGCGGCAACATGGGCTTGGCCGTGCTGGCCTACGGTCTGCAGGATGTCGCGCTGCTGCCCGGCTTGGGCAATGGCAGTTTCGGGCCGGCCACGCTGTTCGGGGCCGATGCCCTGCCATTCGCCATCGCCAGCGTTCCGCTGGTCAAAGGAAAGCCGAAGGATCTGGTGGTGGTCAGCCCTGAAACCGGCTTGATTTCGGTGTTGCGGAACACGGGTAAGTAGAGGATTGATTCGATGCGTCCAATATGGTTCCTGGTCCTGGCTCAGATGCTGCTTAGCGCGGCCACGCCGCCGCCGATATCCTTCTCCGCTAGGCGCGATACGCCCGTCGGTTCCGGGAATATTCTCGGCGGCGACGCACCATCCGATTTGACTATCGCCGACTTCAACGGCGACGGACGCCCGGACGTGGCAGTGCTCAGTTCGTCGACGAACTCGTTGTTCGTGCTCATGAATCAGGGCAATGGCAGTTTCCGCGCGAGCAAGGCGATCAATGTAGGGCTGGTGCCCGGGGCCGTGGTGGCGGGCGATTTCAACGGTGACGGCAAACAGGATCTGGCGGTCGTCTCGCTCAGCGGGCTGGGCATTCTGCTGGGTAACGGCGATGGCACATTCCAACCGCTGGTGAACATTCGCGATGCGTTCGGCAATGCCCTCGCGGTGGGCGACTTCAACGGCGACGGAAACCTCGACCTGGTGGTGGGCTACACGCAGTCCGAAACCCTGGATTTGCTGCTGGGCAACGGGAACGGGACGTTTCAGCCGATCGTTAGCGTGCCCGCGGCGAGCAATGCCGTGGCGCTGGCGGTGACCGACCTGAATGGCGATGGCAATGCGGACCTGGTGGTAGCCACCGGCTCGGAGGGCGAAATCGTGACTATCCTCGGCAACGGCAACGGAACTTTCGATCCGCCAAACGTATTTTCCGTGCCGGGGGCTACGGTCCTGGCCATCGGCGACTTCAACGGCGATGGCGACATGGACGTAGCCTGCGCCACCCTGGTGAATGGCGCCGCTGCCGTGGTTTTGCTGCTGGGTGAAGGGAACGGCCAACTGGGAAGCCCGACGACTATCGTCAGCGAAGGCAGCCCGACCGGCGCCGCGGCAGTGGCAGCCGCGGATTTCAATGGCGACGGCCACCTGGACCTGGTTGCCATCCACACGGAGCTTGGCGGCAACGACACGCTGGTGCTGCTCGGCAATGGAGACGGCACCTTCCAGCGGCCCAAGGCCTACTCGATGGCGGGTCCCGTGGTGCTGGGCGCCGCCGATTTCAACGGCGATCAGAAGACCGATATCGTCACTGCCAATTCTGCCGGGAACGTCAGCCTGTTGTCGGTGCTGCTGGGCAAGGGTGACGGAACCTTTCAAGTGGCGCCGCAGACGGCGTTGACTGCTTTTGCGGCCGGCGCCACTTCAGTCGGCATGGCGTCGGCGGATCTCAATGGCGATGGGTTGACCGACTTTGTAGTCGCGGAATCCACCGGCGCGCAGGTGCTGTTGGCCGCGGGCAACAATCAATTCACCAAGGGCCAGTTCATCAACACGGTGGCCAACGCGATTGCGCTGGCGGACGTCAATGGCGACGGCCGTTCGGACTTGATCATGACTACCAGCGGCAACAGTGTGGCCGTGTTTCTGGGCAACGGCGACGGCACTTTCCAGTCCGCTTTGAATTCCAATGCCAACGGCAGCCAGTACGCCGTGGCTGCCGGCGATTTCAATGGGGACGGCAAGCCCGATTTGGCTCTGATCGTCAACGGGGGGGCCCTCGGCGTGATGCTGGGAGATGGAAACGGCAACTTCGCTCCGCCGACGCAGTTGTTTACGGTGGGAACGGACCCCGACTCCGTTGCCGTGGGCGATTTTAACAATGATGGCAAACTGGACGTAGTGGTGGCGAATTTTGGAGAAGCCGGCTTCGGTCCAGCCAGCATTTCCGTTCTTCTCGGTAATGGAAACGGAACCTTTCAGCCTCAAACCAAGCTGCCGCTGCCGGCCAATGCCGGTGCCTGGGACGTCGCGGTGGCGGATCTGAACGGCGATGGAAATCTCGATATTGTATCCTCAAACAACAACGAGTCGTACCTCTCCATTTATCTTGGCAATGGCGACGGGACGTTCCAGCAGCCCACGCGCGCCCCGTGCGCTTTTGCGCCTGAGAACATCGTGATCCTGGACTTCAACGGTGATGGCATTCCCGATATCGCTTTCATGAGCTTCGGCGAGGGCGATGCAGGCATGCTGGCCGGAAAAGGCGACGGGACGTTCGCGCCGGCGGTCTTCTTCGGCGCCAACGTCTTCCCACTCCAGATTGCGGCGGGGACGCTCGATCAGGGTGGCAAGCCGGGGCTCGTCCTGGTGAACAACGGGTTCGGCCAGGAACCGCCGGTGGCTTACAGCGTGCTGCGGAATACTACCAAGTAAGGAGTTCGCTAAACGCGCAGCTCGGACCTGAGCTGTTATTTCCCAACGAAGAATTCGCGCGTGGCATCGACTTCCAGGAACTTATTCGTATCCGGTATTTCCGCCGGTTGATCCTGCAAGCTGTCGTAGTTCCACCAGGTGCCATCAGCACCTTTCAGGACGGCGATAAAATGCGCCGTACGAAGCACCAGCACCATGCGGGTGTAATAGTCGAAATCACCCGGCGTGATAGCCTGCTTTCTTTCCGCTTCACCTTTCAAGACGTTGGCGACCGCCTCCGGGTCGTTGCCGCCGAGGGCGAGGTCCTTGCAGAATTCGCGGGCTACCCCGGCATCCTTCAATTGTTCGGCATAGAAAGTGGTCGACTTGCTTACAAACACCTTCTCATTGATTTTCCCCTTGAGAAAATGCGCGCACGCATAGAATCCACACAGATTGCTGTAGACGTCCTGGTGGTAGAACGGCGCTGGGAGTGTCTTGGGCATGATTGATAATCTCCTTTGATGTTTTGTCTGCTCTCACCCATCAAAGCGACATTCCGCGCCAGACTCTCTCACGATCCATGGAAAAATTGCGATTCTAGCTTGCCGCCGCGACAGAACGCCCCCAGACAGAACGCCCCCATTGTCGGCCCTGAACCGATCTGTTATCCTTGTAATCGTTGAATTCATAACAAGTTCCCACCCGGTGAGTGAAGACCGGGCCCCTCAAGAGGTTTCGCCATGTCAGGCCATTCAAAATGGGCGACCATCAAGCACAAGAAAGCCGCTCTGGACGCCAAGCGCGGAAAAGCGTTTACGCGCATTATCAAAGAAGTCTCCATCGCCGCTCGCAGCGGTGGCGATCCGGATTCCAATCCCCGCCTCCGTACCGCAATTCTGGCGGCTAAAGCAGCCAGCATGCCCGCCGACAATATCAAGAAGGCCATCATGCGCGGCACTGGCGAGTTGGAGGGCGGGCAGATCGACGAAGTCATGTTCGAAGGCTATGGACCGGGCGGCGCGGCCGTTCTGGTCATGGTGGCCACCGACAACCGTAACCGCACGGTCAGCGAGATCCGTCATTGCTTTTCCAAGAATGGCGGCAATCTCGGCGAGCTGGGCAGCGTCGCCTGGATGTTCGAGCGGAAGAGCCACATCGCTATTCCGCGGGACAAGGCCGGGGAAGAGCAGCTCATGAATATCGTGCTGGACGCCGGGGCCGACGATCTGCGGGACGATGGCGAAACCTGGGAAATCATCTCGCCGCCTGAGGCGCATGAAGCCGTGCTGGAGGCGCTCCGCAAGGCCGGCATCCCCACGGAAGGCGCCGAAATCGCCATGCTTCCGAAGAACCTGGTGCATCTGGAAGGCAAGCAGGCCGGCGCCATGCTGCGGCTCAGCGAGGCTCTCGAAGAGCACGACGACGTGCAGAACGTGTACTCCAACTTCGACGTCGATGAGAAGGAGTTGGCGGCTCTGGCCCAATAACGTGCTGGTCCTCGGGGTCGATTGCGGTACGCAGCGGACCGGCTACGGCGTCATTGATTCCGATGGCGGCGGGCATCGGCTGATCGCGGCGGGAGTCATATCGACCGCGGCCGCCGACCCGTTCGAAAGACGGCTGGCCGAAATCGCCAGCGGCTTGCGCGAGGTGATCCGGCGGCATGCTCCTTCCGCCGCGGCCGTCGAGCAGGTGTTCTACGCGGCCAACGTCCGCACGGCCTTGAAACTGGCGCACGTACGCGGCGTCGCGTTGTTGGCTATTGCCGAAGCGGGGCTGCCATTGGGCGAGTATTCGCCACTCGAAATCAAGACGAGCGTGGTGGGCTACGGGCAGGCCGGCAAGCGGCAGGTTCAGGTGATGGTCCGATCGTTGTTGGGGTTGGAGTCCGCCATCGAGTCCGAGGATGCCTGCGATGCCTTGGCAGTAGCCATCTGTCACGCTACGTTTGCAGCCACGCGCTCGAAGCTCGAAGGGGCCTGGTCGAGATGAGGTGGTGTCTGCTGTTGCTGGGGTGCGTCTGCCTGGAGGCGGCGGATGTGCCGCGCCTCTATTATTCGAAATCCTTTCCTGGCAGCGTGCCGGCCTTTGTGGCGATCACCCTGGACAAGACCGGCGCCGGCGAATACAAGGAAGCACAGGATGACGACCGCCCGCTGCGCTTCCAGTTGAGCGAGCCGGAGTCGGCCGAGATCTTCGGTCTGGTAGAAAAGCTCGGCTATCTCGATCACCCGCTGGAATCGCCGCTCAAAGTGGCCTTCATGGGCACCAAGACTATCCGCTTCGAGAACGGCGCCATCAGGAACGAGGTAAAATTCAACTTCTCTGAAGACTTGGCGGCCCGCGAGCTGGCCGACTGGTTCGAGCGCATCGGCGAATCCGAGCGGCTTCTGACCAATCTGGAAATAGCCGCCAAGTACGACAAGCTGGGCGTCATGCAGGCGGTGCTGCTGCTCGAATCCTGTTACGACCGCAAGCGCCTGGTGGACGTCCAGCAGTTTCTGCCTTTGCTCGACCGCATCGCCAACAACGAAAGCTATCTGCATCAGGCCCGCCTGCGAGCCGCCGGCCTGGCCGGGGAGATTCGCGCCGCAAAATGAAATTCCCAGCGGCAATACTCCTATTCGCAGGCATGGCGTTCGCTCAGACATCGCCACCGACGGCGCCCCAGACCGCCGTCAGCAAAACCGCGGCCGATCAGGACGAGCAGCAGCAGTTGAGCCTGGCCCTGGGGGAAGCCGGCAACAGTCCCGTCGATTATATCCGCGCGCTTGAAAAGCACCTCGCGAAATTCCCCAATTCGGCACGCAAGAATGACATCGAGCGTGCATTGGTGAAGGCGGCCATCGAAGCCAAGGATGACCGCCGCATCATTGAATATGGGGAGCGCGTGCTGGCTCGGGAACCCGACGACGCGCAGATTCTGGAGAAGGTGGTCCGCTCCTTGCTCACTTCCGACGCCAAGGACACCTCCGAGCGCGCGCTGAAGTACGCCAAGCACTATGAGGAAATGCTGAACGCAACGCGCGCCCAGAGTCCTCCGGGCCACCTCAGCCAGGCACAATGGCGCGAAGAAGTGGATAAGGGCCTGGGACGCGCACTCGCGTGCGAAGCGCGGGCCACCGGCAATCTGGGCCGCATCGATGACGCCGTCGGGCTGGCGCGGCGCAGTTACGAACTCTATCCTTCGGCCGAGTCCGCCCGGGAAATCGGCCGCTGGCTGGTGGCCGCCGGCAAAGACACCGAGGCGATCGGCTACTACGCCGACGCTTTCGCCATCGCCGACAGCCGCAATACGGAGGCTGACCGCGCCAAGGACCGCGCGCAGCTTGGCGACATCTATCGTAAGATGCACGGTTCGGAAAAGGGGCTGGGCGACGTCATCCTGGAGGCTTACGACCAGACCTCCGGAGTGCTGGCGGCGAGGCGCCTGCTTCTGCGCCAGAACGATCCGAACGCCCAGGCCAGCAACATCGAGGAGTTCACCTTATCGGGCGTGGACGGGCACAAACTGCAGATCGCCTCACTCCAGGGAAAAGCGGTGGTGTTCGATTTTTGGGCCACCTGGTGCGGTCCCTGCCGCGCTCAACACCCGCTCTATGAGCAGGTCAAGGAGCGCTTCCACGATTCCGCCGATGTGGTGTTTCTCTCGATCAACACCGACGAAGAGCGCGACCTGGTAGCCCCGTTCCTGAAGGAAAGCCAATGGGACCAGCGGCAGATTTATTTTGAGGACGGCCTTTCCCGGGTGCTGCGCATCACTTCTATCCCTACTACTGTCGTGCTCGACCGCCACGGTGAAGTGGTCAGCCGTATGAACGGCTTCCTGCCGGAGCGTTTCGTGGACATGCTGAGCGACCGCATTCGCGACGCGCTAAAGAATTGAGTCGCCGTGCGGCCGCTGTGTTTTCTTGGTGATTCGCTCAGGCGCCTGCGAGACTTCCACGGGGCAAGCGGCGAGTCTGAGAGCGCGGGCCGAACTGATGCAGAAGATCGGAGCACGCCTGAAGATACACGACTGGACACAGGCCGAAGGGGCGAGCCGTTGTGGCGTGACGCAGCCGTCACTCATGTGCACCCGCCGTCTAATGTTTCTGTAGTGACTCGATCAAGGCCGTGACGGCTTTGCGAATCGGTTTTAGGTCAAAGTCCGGCGCCAAGGCCTCGCGGTCGAAGCTCTCAGCCAACCGGTCCATGCCGAAGAGGGCCCGCGGGAATCTCGGGTAAAGAACCTGGCCGAGAAGCCTGTGCGCCGCCTCGGCACTGGATCGAGCCGAGAGTCCCAACGCTGTCTTCAGGTAAGCGCTCAGGCGTGCGTGGACCTGCGTGAACAACACGTCGAAATATTGCGCCGCCCCTTCGGGGAATCTCGCGGTCTCGGCCATGCTCACGCGGCACATCTGAATCGAGCCCTGGTAAAGCAGAATTTCAAGATACCGGCCGCAGAACATCGCCAGGGCTTCCGCAGGCTTCTCTGAATAGTCGGCGGGCATCCTCAATCTGCTGAGGAAGAGTCCTCGCACCAGGTCAATCACAGCAAGGAACAGCTTTTCTTTGCTCTCGAAGTGAGCGTACAAGGATCGTTTCGAGGTTTCCGCCCGGCCGGCGACCACATCCATCGACGCCCGCTCGAAACCCATCTCCAGGAACACGTCCTTGGCGATCCAGAGGATATGTTCGCGAAGTTTGTCCCCTCGTCTTGCCACAGCCTATTGTCCGCTTACCTCACCCGCTTGCCAACAAGTAAACGGTACGGTATAGTATACTATGTAATTCGACCCTGGAGGAAAACGCAACATCATGATCGTCGTCACCACACCAACAGGCACTATCGGCCAACAGGTCCTCGAGCATGTCCTCGACAGCGGCGAGCCTATCCGCGTGATTGCGCGCGACCCCTCCCGCCTCCCCTCGCACACACGCGAGCGCGTTGAGGTCGTGCAGGGATCGCACGGCGACATCGACGTCGTCAACCAGGCGTTCGCGGGCGCCGATTCCGTGTTCTGGCTAGTGCCCCCGGACTTCCACGCCGAGAGCGTCGAGGCCGCCTATGTGGACTTCACCCGGCCGGCGTGCGACGCTCTCCGGAGCCAGGGAGTCAGGCGGGTGGTCGGAGTCTCGGCCCTCGGCCGCGGGGTGGCCCGGAACGCCGGCCTAGTCTCGGCTTCGCTGGCGATGGACGACCTGATCGCGAGCACGGGCGTGAGCTACCGGGCGCTGACGATGCCCTCGTTCATGGACAACCTCCTCAACCAGGTAGAGTCGATCAAGAGCCAGGGTATATTCTTCTCGCCGATCTCCGGGGACCGCAAGCTGCCGACCTGCGCCACGCGCGACATCGCCACCGTCGCGGCCAAGCTGCTGCTCGATCCCTCCTGGAGCGGACAGGGCAGCGTCCCGGTACTCGGGCCCGAGGACCTGTCCTTCAACGACATGGCGCAAATCATGTCTGAGGTGCTGGGGAAACCAGTGCGCTTCCAGCAAATCCCTGGCGAGGCGTTCAAGGCCAGGCTGACCGGGTTCGGGATGTCGGAGGCAATGGCGCAGGGCATGCTCGACATGATGGTGGCCAAGAACGAGGGCCTCGACAACGCCGAGCCGCGCACCCCGCAGTCCACCACCTCCACGAGTTTCCGGCAGTGGTGCGAGGAGGTATTGAAGCCAGCCAACGGGAACGCGATATTCTAGGTCTGGCCTACTCGAACGATTCGCAAGACGTCTTACAGGAGAAAGGATTTATGCGTCTCACCGGCAACACCATCCTCATCACTGGCGGTACCAGCGGTATCGGCCGCGCCCTTGCCGAGGTTTTCCATCAACGCGGCAATCAGGTCATTATCGCCGGCCGCCGTCAGGCTCTCCTCAACGAGATCACCGCGGCCCACCCCGGCATGCGCGGTATGCAACTCGACGTTGAAGATCCTCGTGCCGTCGATGCCTTCGCAGCCCGCATCCGGGAACAGTTCCCCGAACTCAACGTTCTGATCAACAATGCCGGAATCTCCAGGCCTGAAGACCTCACCGCCGGCACCGCCGATCTCTCCGTGGCGCGGTCAATCATTCACACCAACATCATCAGCGTGCTTCACCTGACCGCGGCACTACTCCCGACCCTCAAACAGCAGCCGAACTCAACCGTCATGACTACCTCCTCCGGCCTGGCCTTCGTTCCCCTCGCCGCTTTCCCTACCTACTGCGCCAGTAAGGCTTTTCTTCACTCCTGGCTGCAGTCGCTCCGCTTTCAGCTACGGGGAACGTCCGTGGAGGTCCTCGAACTTGCCCCGCCGTACGTGCAAACGGAACTTGGTGGGCCCGGTCAGGCGACCGACCCCAACGCTATGCCGCTGGCTGACTATATTGGTGAAGTGATGCAGGTCCTCAGCCACACAGACCCGTCCCGTGGCGAGATCCTCGTCGAACGCGTCAAAGCACTTCGCTGGGCTGAAAAGAACGACGATTATGATCAAATGTTCACGGCTCTCAATTTAATGTTTAGGTGAGCGTATTTGGCGCAAACTGAACGGGATACTCAGACGTCTATATACTGTTGACCGCTCCCTGACGGTCACGGCTCGGTATGCCCAAACCCGACTCTCTGCAAGGCTCGCTCGACCTGCTCGTGCTGAAGATCCTTTCGCGGCGGCCGCGCCTGCACGGCTACGCCATCATGTCCGCCATCCAGGACATCTCCGGCGAAGTGCTGCGCGTCGAGGAAGGTTCGCTCTATCCGGCGCTGCACCGCATGGAGGAAGCCGGCTGGATTCGCGCTGAATGGATCACCAAAGACAACGGGCGGCGGGCGCGCATCTATGAACTGACGGCGGCGGGCAGGAAGCAACTGTCCGCGGAAGAGTCGCGCTGGCAGGCGGTGACTTCGGCGGTCAATCGAGTTTTAAGGACGGTCTGATATGTCGTTGTGGTCGCGCATCGCCAATGTATTTCTCGGGCGCAGTTTGAGCCGCGAGATCGACGAAGAGATCCAGTCGCACATCGCGGAAGCCATCGAACAGGGCCGCGATCCGGCCGAAGCCCGGCGAGCGTTCGGCTCCGCGCTGCGGCGGCGCGAAGAGAGCCGCGATATCAGGCTGGTCGCGTGGCTCGATGCGCTGCGCGCCGACGCCGTCTTCGGCTGGCGGCAGCTCAAGAAGAATAAGGTGACTTCCGCGGCGGCGATCCTCTCGCTCGCTCTGGCGATCGGGGCCTGCACATCGGCCTTCCGGCTCATCGACGCCCTGCTGCTGCGGCCGTTGCCGGTGGCGGAACCGGAGCGGCTCTACGCAGTCTCGCGTCAGGAAATCCGGCTCGCTTGGGATGGCAAGCAGCATATATACGACGGATGGGCGTATCCGGCTTTCCGACTGATGCGCGCCGCGGTGAAGGACCAAGCCGAGTTGATCGCGGTCTCGGGCGTCAACCGCACAGACGTGACCTATGCGTCCGGCCAGGAAATGGAGAAGGCGCACGTGCAGTACGTTTCCGGGTGGATATTCGGCTCGTTCGGACTTCAGCCTGTTTTGGGGCGGCTGCTCACCGAAAACGACGACCGCGAGCCGGGCGCGCATGCCTACGCCGTGCTCTCGCAGGACTACTGGGCGCGCCGGTTTTCCAGGGATACGAAAGTCATCGGGCGCACCTTCCGGATGGGCAACCGCCTCTACGAGATCGTGGGTGTCTGCGCGGGGCCGTTCACTGGCACCGATACCGGCTTTGTGACCGACATCTTCGTACCCACGATGATGAATTCCGCGGTAGGCCGTTCCGACTCGACCTGGCACGAAACGCTGGCGCGATTGAAGCCGGGTGTGGCCGTGGAGCCCGTGCGAGAGAGGCTGAATGCAGTCTCGCGGGCATTTGAAGCGGAGCGGGCCAAAGGTTTCACCGGAATGTCCAAACAGAGTATCGCTGATTGGCTCGAGCAGAAGGTGTTGCTGGAGCCGGCCGGCGCGGGCTTCTCCGCTGTGCAGAAATACTACCGCCAGCCGCTCGCGGCGCTGGCTGTGTTGGTGGCGCTGGTGCTGCTCATTACCTGCGCCAACGTGGCCAATCTGATGGCGGCACAGGCGGCGGCGCGGGCCCGCGAAATGGCTCTGCGGGTCTCGATCGGCGCGGGACGATGGCGCCTGGTGCAACTGGTCCTGGTCGAAAGCGCCTGGATCGGCTTGCTGGCAGCCGCGGCCGGCGCGCTCTTCGCCTGGTGGTCCGCGCCGTTCGTCGTCGGCATGCTCAATCCGTCGGGCGACCCGGTGCGTTTGTCTCTTCCGGCGGACTGGCGCGTGCTGGGATTCGGCCTGGCGCTCACCCTCGGCGTGACGCTTTTGTTTGGTTTGGCGCCGGCGTTGCGGGCCTCGGCCGTGAAGCCGGCGACGACGCTCAAGGGTGGCGAAGACCCGCACTCCCGGCGCCGCCTGATGCATGTGCTCATTGCCGTGCAGGTAGCCTTCTGCTTTCTGGTGCTGTATGTCACCGGGCTGTTCGTAGCCACCTTCGACCGGTTGTCCCATGAGCCCACCGGCTTCTCCGCGGAACGGCTGCTCACTCTCGAGACGGTCACGGCGAGCCCGCAGCCGTCGGTCTACTGGGACCAGGTGGCCGAACATCTGCGAGCGGTGCCAGGGGTGGAGACGGTCGCGCTGGCCAGCCGGGCGCTCCTCAGCGGATATAGTTCAAACGACGCCGTGGCCGTCGATGGCGGCGCACCAAGCGAGGACATGGCCTACTTTCTGAACATCTCGCCCGGCTGGATAGACGCGATGAAGATTCGCTTGATTGACGGCAGAGACTTCCGCGCGGGAGACACGTATCCGGGTGTGGCCATCGTCAGTGAAGCCTTCGCCAAGCGATTTTTCCAAGGCAGGAATCCAGTGGGAAGGTCGTTCGACAGAGCGGGGGATGACGGCGGGCGGCTGCGCCTCCAAATCGTAGGGTTGGTTCGCGACTCCCGCTACCTCGGTATGCGTGGGCCTATCCTGCCGGTGTCCTATATTCCGTTTCGACAGGTGGATGACAAGGGCGCGTTGCGGCCGACAGGCCGGGGGACGTTCATTGTCCGCACCGCCAGCGCCAGCCCGTGGGCCCTCGCGGCGGTCCTGCGCCGGGAGGTGACCAGAGCACGGCCCGAGTTCCGCGTGAGTAACATGGAAACGCAGACAGAGATCAACCAGGTACACACGGTTCGCGAGCGGCTGCTGGCCATGCTGGCGCTGTTCTTCGCTGGTGTAGCGCTGTTGCTCGCCGGTGTCGGCCTGTATGGGGTGCTCGACTACTCCGTGCTGCAACGGCGGCGCGAGATCGGCATCCGCATGGCGATCGGCGCGCAACCCGGCGGCATCGCGCGCCTGGTCACTGTGGAGGTCTTTTCCATGGTGCTCGCGGGAGCGTTCGCCGGCCTCGCGTTGGGTATGGCATCGGCACGCTACATCGCGTCGCTGTTCTACCAGGTGAAGCCTACCGACTTGGACGTGCTGGCGCTGCCGTCGCTGGCCATTCTCGCGGCGGCATTGCTGGCCGCGCTGCCCGCGGTGATCCACGCGGTGCGCATCGACCCGGTCACGGCCTTGCGCGCCGAATAGGCCGACTATCACGCCTTCGGCTTCCCGTTCCCACCCGTGTGCAGCATGCCGTCTACGAGCTTGTCGATCTTACTGCCGAGCGCGGCGATATTCACCGTGTTTTCTCCAGAGATCCTAAGCGGTCCCTGATAATGTCTTCGCAATTTCCAAGACGGTTGTCGGTGATGTCTTCGTGACCCGCGATCAATTTCTGCATGGCCTTTAAATGAGCCGTCTCGGTCTCCAGTAGCTTGATGCGAAATTCGTAATCCATATATTTAGATAACAGCGCTCGGATGAGATGCTTACGCGAAGCGCAGCGCCGCCGCCGTCGCGCGCGCCGTGCATCAGTGCCGCATAGGCTTCCTTGGCCACACTTATCCGGGCATGCTGGACATATACCGGAGCGAGGTGCGCCGGAAGGTCGAAACCGCGCAAGAGATCTTCGAGATCGACGCGAACGTGGCGGACAGCGATCTGGATTGGGCCGCGCAGGTTGCCGCTCGACCGAATGGTGCAAGATTTCGCGCTGGACGGCCTTACGTACTACTATCGGGGTCTCGATGGCAACGAGTTCGAGCGGCTGGGCGCGGGGCTCATTCTGGGCAATTCGCTGCTGACCGCGCGCGGCATTCCGGCCAGCGGCGAAGGCGATCTCAAGACCTGTCTCGCCATGATGATGGATCGCTTCGGCGCGGGCGGCTCGTACACCGAGTTCTATGCCGTGGACTTTCGCGAGGACTTCCCGACGCGCGCCCGATGCTGCGCCGCTTGGGGCTCTATCACGGCAAGCGCGGCTATGGTATTTCGGTAGAATTCAAGGTGAAGGCCGGGCCGGTGACGATCCTGGGCCTGACGCAGACCGCCGAGGGCAGGCTGAAGCTGATCGGCGCCGAAGGCGAATCGCTGCCGGGGCCGATTTTGCGCATCGGCAACACCAATTCGCGGCTGCGGTTCGCGCTGCCACCCGCCGAATTCGTGAACCGCTGGTGCATGGAATGCCCCACGCATCATTGCGCGCTGGGGATCGGACACAACCTGGCGCGCATCGGCAAGCTGGCCTCGCTGTTGAAGATCCGCTGCTGGAGGTGAAATGAGCGAACGCGTATGCTTCTTGCTGAAGGTGCGGCCCGAGCGGCTCGTGGAATATAAAGAGCGCCACAAGACCGTCTGGCCGGAGATGCTGGAAGCGCTGCGGGAGACCGGATGGCGGAACTACTCGCTGTTTCTGCGGGACGACGGGCTGCTGGTCGGGTACCTGGAGACTCCCGATTTCCAGGCGGCGTTGAGCGGCATGGCGTCGCGCGAGGTGAATGCGCGATGGCAGCGGGAGATGGCGCCGTTTTTCGAGGCGCTGGAAGGGCGGCGGCCGGATGAGGGCATGTTTCCGCTCGCTAAGTCAAGGGTCGTCGGAGGCTGAGGCCGAGGCCAACATCATGGATGCAATTCGAGAGTGCCTTGCGGTTCGGACGGAGATGGGGTTGCCTCCGACCGTCGCCACGCGGGAAATCGAAGTTGCAATCTGATGCCCGCGGTGCCCCTGCTGCGTCCGCGCGAGGCGATTCGGGCCTTCGAGAAGCTCGGATGGCAAGTGGCACGCCAAAGGGGTAGTCACATCGTGCTGACGAAGGTTGGGCAGCATGTTACGCTTTCGGTTCCAGACCACCGCTAGGTGGCGAGAGAGACGTTGCGGACTGAGCAGCGATCCTGCCTGGACTCAGCGTCCCGGAGATCCATCGCCGTCGCCGTTCGCGCACGGCAATCACAGCACTTCTTCCGACCAGCTTTCCAGAACTTCCTTCACCTTGGCGGTGAACTGATCGCCCAGCGCGCCGTCGATCAGCCGGTGATCGAAACTCAGCGAGAGATACGAAATCGACCGAATGGCTATGGCATCGTCGATTACCACCGGCGTCTTCTCCACCGCTCCCACGCCCAGGATGGCTACTTGCGGCTGATTGATGATGGGGGTCGCGACCACGCTGCCGAAGCTGCCGAAATTGGTGATGGAGAATGTGCCGCCCTGCACTTCGTCAGGCTTGAGCTGCCGCGAGCGGGCGCGCGTGGCGAGATCGACGATGGAGCGCTGCAGGCCCAGCACGTTCTTCTCGTCGGCTTGGCGAATTACGGGGACGATCAGCCCGTTCTCCAGCGCCACCGCGATGCCGATATTGATTTCGTTGTGATGGATGATGTTACTGCCTTCTATGGACGCATTGAGCAGCGGGTAAGTGCGCAGCCCGACCACGGCGGCGCGCACGATGAACGGCAGGTAAGTGAGCGAGATCCCGTAGCGCGCCTGGAAATCGGCCTTGTGGCCTGCGCGCATGCGGGCCACCTTGGTCATATCCACCTTGTGTATGGTGGTGACGTGCGCGGAAGTGCGCAGGCTGGCGATCATGTGCTCGGCGATGCGGATGCGCATGGCGCTCATCGGCTCGACGCGGGTCTTGGCCTGCCCGGCGGCGGGCGGCGGCACTTCTTGGCCGGGCGCGGGCGCGGGTGGCGCCGTGGCCTGCACGGGCGGCGCGTCCTGCGCAGGCGGTGGCGGCGGGGGAGCGGCGGGTTGCTGGCGGGCGATGTGGCCCTCCAGATCCTGCTTGGTGATGCGGCCGCCGGCGCCGGTGCCCTGCACCTTAGTGAGATCGATCGAATACTCGCGGGCCATGCGGCGCACCAGCGGCGAAAGCGGACCGGAGGGCTCGGCGGCCTCCTCGATGGGCGGCGGCTGTGGCGCGGCCTGAGCCGGTTCGGCCGCGGGTTCGGGCTTAGGCGCCGGCGGAGCTGGAGCAGCGGCCGCCGCCGGTTCAGGCTTCGCTGGTTCGGGCTTCGCCGCCGGCTGCGCCGCCGGCGCACCGCCTTCGTCGATGCGCGCCACGATAGTGTTGATGCCGACGGTCTTGCCTTCTTCGACCATGACTTCAGCCAGCGTGCCGGCGGCCGGCGACGGAATCTCCGTGTCGACTTTGTCGGTCGAAATCTCGAATAGCGGCTCGTCACGCTCGACGCGATCGCCGGCCTTTTTCAGCCATTTCGTCAGCGTCCCCTCCACGATGCTTTCGCCCATCTGGGGCATCACTACGTCCGTCATGTGTATTCGCCTCTGTTTGCTGGAATCACTTCGCGTTCAAAAACGCGGCCAAAATGCGCGGTCAGGCTCTCTGCCACTTCTTCCCAGGATGCCTGGCAACCGAGTTGAGCCATGGAAGTCACGGGCCTCGACAGGCCACAAGGAACAATGTACTGGAAATAGCGGAGATCGGTCGAGACATTCAGCGCGAAACCGTGCGATGTCACCCAACGGCTGATGTGCACACCGATGGCGGCGATCTTGCCACCTTCCACCCACACGCCGGTGAGCTTCGGAATGCGGCCGGCGTGAATGCCGAAATCCGCCAGCGCGTCGATCAGCACCTGCTCGATGGCCCGCACATAGGCGCCCACGTCTCGCTTCCAATCGCGCAGATCGAGGATCGGATAGCCCACCATTTGTCCAGGTCCGTGATAGGTGATGTCGCCGCCGCGGTCCGTGGGATGGTAGGCGATGCCGGCGCGCCGCAGCAGATCTTCGCCGGCCAGCAGGTTCTCCGCGTGGCCGTTGCGGCCCAGGGTGATGGTGTGAGGATGCTCGACGAGCATAAGCTGGTCCGGGATGGCGCCGGCCTTGCGTTGGGCGACGAGTCGTCGTTGCAACTCGAGCGCGCGACTGTAATCGAGCCGCCCGGATTCGCGCAGCTCGCACTTAGGCATCGATGGCCAGACCGTATACGGCGTTGAAAGCCTCGCCTACCGCCTCGTAAAGCGTGGGATGCGCGTGGATGGTATGCGTGAGCGTGTCCACGGTAGCCTCGGCTTCCATGGCGGCCACCGCTTCGGCGATCAGCTCGAAGGCGTCCGGCCCAATGATGTGTACGCCCAGGATCTCGCCCATCTTCTCGTCCGCCACTATCTTAACGAAGCCGCCGTGGCTGTCGAGTATGGTGGCGCGGCTGTTGCCGGCGAACGGAAACTTGCCGATCTTCACCTGGTGGCCTTCCGCACGGGCCTGCGCTTCGGTCAGCCCCACGCTGCCAATACCCGGGTCGGTGTAAGTGCAGCCCGGGATGCGATTGCGATGGATCGGCGTGGCCGGCTTGCCCGCGGCATGCGCCACCGCGACCATGCCCTCCATAGTGGCCACGTGCGCCAGCTGCGGCGTGCCCGCCACCACGTCGCCGATGGCATACACGCCCGGCTCGCCGGTCTGCTGGTACGGGTTCACTTTGACGAAACCGCGATCCAGCTCGACGCGCGTATTTTCGAGTCCGATGTTTTCCGTGTTCGGCTTACGGCCTACCGCCACCAGCAACTTCTCCGCCTCGACTTCTTCCGTCTTGCCGGTCGATAGCGTCACCGTCATCTGTACGCCCTTGCCGCCCTTGCGCACGCTCGCGACCCTGGCGCCGGTCTCGATGCGGATGCCCGACTTACGGAAAGCCCTGTCCAGCTCCTTGGAGACGTCCTCGTCTTCCACCGGCACGATGCGCGGCAGCATTTCGAAGATGGCCACATCCGTTCCGAAGCGATTGAAGATGGAGGCGAATTCCACGCCGACCGCGCCCGCGCCGATGATCGCCAGCGATTTCGGCACAGCCGTCAGATTCAAGATCTCGATGTTGGTCAGGATCAGGTCCGGATCGGGCTCCAGGCCGGGCAACATGCGGGCCTCGGAGCCAGTCGCAATAATAATATTACGGGCCTCGACCGTCTGCACCCCTTCCTCGCCTTCGACTTCGATGAGGCCGCCGCCTTTCAGGCGCGCGTAGCCCTTGATCCACTCGACCTTATTCTTGCGCAGCAGGCTCTCGACGCCCTTGGAATGCCTGGTTACGATCCTGTTTTTCTTGTCGATGACTTTGGGATAGTCAAGCACCGGGTCCTGGCAGCTAATGCCGTCGATTTCCGGGTGCAGGAAGTGCTCCCAAACGTCGGCCGTGTGCAGTAGGCTCTTTGTTGGAACGCATCCAACCAGCAGGCACGTCCCACCTAATCTGGGTTGCTTCTCAATGAGCGCGGTCTTCAGGCCGTATTGGCCGGCGCGAACGGCGGCCGCATATCCGCCTGGACCGCTGCCGATGACGATCAGATCGTAGGACACTTTTTCCATTTTACATCGCTCCTACAATAAAGAAATGATTTGGCTTGTGTTATTACTGATGTGCGGATACGGGGCCGGGATTCCGTCCGCGTCGGCACAGACCAAGCGCGCCAAAGCACCGGCCAAGGCAACCCGCTGGCCCATTCAAACCCTCACGGTGGAGGGCAACCATAACTATACGCAGGAGCAGGTGCTGGCGGTGGCGGCGTTGAAGGTGGGGCAGCTTGCCGGCAAGGATGAATTCGAGGCCGCGCGCGACCGCCTGTCGGCCACCGGAGTCTTCGAGACGGTAAGTTACAAGTTCGCCCCCGGCGGCGATGGGAAGGGTTACGCCGCGTCGTTCCAGGTGGTGGAAGTCGACCCGGCCTACCCGATTCGGTTTGAAGACCTGGGGATACCGGAGAAGGATCTCACTGCGTATCTGCGCGGCAAGGACCCGCTATTCGCCCCGCGCCTGGCGGCCACCAAACAGTTGCTCGAGCGTTATACCAGGTGGATTCAGGAATACGTGACGGCGCACAACGGGAAAGATAAGGTCATCGTGAAGGTGATGCCGCTCTCTGGCGATCAGTTTGTGATCGTGTTCCGTCCCGAGCGCGCGGAGCCGGCGGTGGCCGAAGTTGCCTTCGACGGTAATCAGGTGCTTCCCTCGACCATGCTGCAGAAGGCGATTGCCGAAGTGGCCATCGGTGTGCCTTATCACGAAGACCGGTTCCGTCAGCTTCTGGACGCGGCGGTCCGCCCGCTGTACGATGCGCGCGGCCGCATCCGCGTGTCATTCCCCAAGGTCACGGTGCAGAATGCGCAGGATGTGCAGGGTCTGGCCGTCAAGGTGACCGTGGACGAAGGCGTAACGTACAACCTGGGCAGCGTGCGTATCGAAGGGGCGGCGGGCCTGAAGCCGGAGGATCTGCTGAAGACCGGGAAGTTCCAAACGGGCGATCTCGCCAACTTCGACGATGTGGGCAAGGGCGTAGACCGTATGAAGAAGATGATGAAGCATCAGGGCTACCTGCGAAACGATGTCGAGATCGTGCGTAAGATCGACGATGACAAAAAGACCGTGGACCTGGTGCTGCGGGTGAAGGAAGGCCCGCAGTTTTTGTTCGGCACTCTCAACATATCCGGGCTGGACCTCAATGGCGAGGCGGCCATCAGGAAAATGTGGACGCTCAAGGAAGGCAAGCCGTACAACCCGGACTACGCCGATTACTTCCTCGGCCGGGTGCGCGAAGAGGGTGTCTTCGACAATCTGGGCGAGACTCGCTCCGAGGCGAAAGTCAACGAACAGGCCCACACGGTTGACGTTACGGTGTACTTCAAAGGCGGAACGCCTGCGAATAACCCCAAAAAGCGCCGGGAGTTTTAGTCATTTCGCCCGCCCTTCCGCCATTTGCCGCACGGCCTGGAGCGTGTCGGCGTCCCCGGCGGCCTTGTCCGGCCGATAGCGCTTCACGCGCGCGAAACGCAGCGCCAGTCCGCTGGGATAGCGCGGGCTGATCTGAATGTCGCCGAACGCGATCTCCGCCACCAGTTTCGGCTCGACATAGACGGTGTAGTTATCGCGTGCAATCTCCAGCTTGAGCAACTCCGCGGTCTGCCATGCCAGCATCTCGTCGGTGAGCCCCTTAAAGGTCTTGCCGAGCATGGCGAAACCGCCATTCTCCGTATCGCGGGCGCCCAGGTGCAGGTTGCTCAGCCAGCCCCGGCGCCGTCCGTTGCCCCATTCCGCCGCCAGAATAACGAGGTCCAGCGAATGAACTTTCTTGATCTTCAGCCAGCTCTGGCCGCGCGCGCCGGCGGCATAGGCGGAACCGGTCTCCTTCGCCATGATACCCTCGTGGCCCCGCTCCAGAGCTTCGCGCAGGAATTCCGCGCCGCGTTCGGGGTCCGCCGTGACGAGGTGCGGGACGAGCGCGCCCGCCGGCGACAGGTCCTGGAGCGCCTGGAAGCGCCGCGCCTGCGGTTCGTCCATCAGCGACTGCCCATCGAGATACAGCAGGTCAAACCAGAAAGGCTGCAGCGGCAGTTCCGCGCGCATGCGATCCAGATCGAGCTTGCGGCCGAAGCGGCGCATGGTCACTTGAAATGGCTGCGGCCGGCCATCGGGTGTCAGGCTAAGGACCTCTCCGTCCAGGATCAGATCTCTGGCCGGCAGGGCGCGCACGGCTTCCACGATCTCCGGCACGGCGTTGGTCACGTTGTTCAGCCCCCGCGTAAACACCTGGACCTCGTCACCCGCCCTGTGCACCTGCACACGCGCGCCGTCGAACTTAAACTCCAGCGCGGCCGCACCCAGCTCGCCCAGCGCCCCGGCGACATCCTCAGCAGTCTGTGCCAGCATGGGCTGCACGGGCCGGAAGAGCTGGACCGTGTATTGATCCAGACCGGCCGCCCCGGATTCGAATACCGAGCGCGCCACGCGTCCCATATCGCCAGCCATCATCACGGCTCGCCGCAATATTGGCGGGCTCGCGCCCGACGCCTTGGCCAGCGCTTCCAGCATCAAGCCCTCCAGCGCGCCCTGCCGGATTTCCCCCGTTAGAAGGCCCTTCAGAAAGTCTTGTTCCGCCGCTGTCGCCCGGGCAAACAGGGAATGCAACAACGCGCGCTTCTGCTGCTCCGAGCCGCGTCCCTGCACGCCCGTGAGAGACTCCAACGCGCTGTCGACATCGCGGATTTCCAGGCTCGGTTCCCGCGCTTCGGGCGCGGCGGCGTCCCGCAGCGTCGCGTAGCCAATGCCAATGCGGCCTTGACGCGTGCTGCCGGACAGGAAGGCGACCACGGTCTCCACCTCGTCCACGGCCAACTGCTTGAGCAGCGTGGCCAGCAGATCGATCTTCTCCAGCCGGCGAGTGGTCTCCCCCACGCGCTGGGATGTCGCTACCACGTCTCGGAGCAGCATCGTGATTATTGCACTGCCAGCGTGACCCCCGCCTGCGCCTTGATCCCCCCGATGACAGGCGCCTGCGCCAGGGACAGCGGAGCCGTGACGACCAGGCCATCCATGCCAGTCGGCATGGTTGCGCCCCCGCCTGTGGCGAAGATGCTCACCCAATCGCCAAGTGCGGCCGGATTCGAAGGGGAATTCACGCTCTCATCCGCGGCATTCAGAATCGCCTCCGCGCCCCCACCGGAGCCGTCCAGCGTGAAAACGCCGGGAAGCGTAGCAGCCACCGGCAGCGTTATCGCGGCCGAAACAGCCTCCAGATATTGTCTTCGCGCGTGGGTCCGCCGGTGGAACCCACAATCAGAAGACCGACCGGCGCTAGAACGACAACGGCGGCCAGCCCGATCAGTAATCTGGTCCGGTTCACCCACCCAGAATACCCCAGAACGCTTACTCACGTTCGCAGGCGAATCGTGGCGAATTGGCCATGGGGGCGGCAATGGCCGCTCGGTTTATCGGCGGCGCCTGCTCCAGCCACGGGCCAAGGCCTCCAGCTTTCCGGACTAATTAAATGTTACAATTCGATGACCGCATTGTAAGCTGAAATAGAGCGCCGCATGGGCCGATTTCCCTTTTAATCCAATGCTGCGGGGCTGGCGACTTTATTTGAGAGCATGCCTGTGCCAAAACAATACCTTGGACATCTCTCCTCGTACGATCCTTTGCATCCCTATCTGGTGCAGTACGTCCTGCCGCAAATGGGAGTCCGCAACAATGCCGCCGACTTCCGCGTCTTCAGCATGAAGGACAGCAAAGTCTATCTCTATGAGGAGCGTCACAGTTCCGCCCAAGTAGTCGGCAAGTTTTTCGTGAGTGGCGGCCACCACGAGGCCGACGGCGTCGAGCGTATGCGCCAGGAGTTCGACAATCTGCAACTGCTCCGCGGCTACGGACTGGCCGGTTACCCGCATCACGTCGTCCGGCCGTTGGGCGCAAATGCCTGCCTCAATAGTGTTCTAGTAGAGGAGTACTCACAAGGCGTCCCGTTAAGCGCCTTTGTCAATGAGGCGATTCACCAAGGGCAATCGCACCCACTATTCGACAAGTTAACTGCCTTGGCTTACTTCCTGGCCACCCTGCACAACCGCACCGCCAACGGGCTGGGTGTGGATTTCCAACAGGACTGCGCCTACCTGGACCGGCTCGTTCGGAAGCTGCGGCGTAAGGAGGTGATCGGCACCGGTGACGCGGCCGAATTGACCTGGTTGCGCGACCGCTGGCGGGAAAAGCCGCGCATGTGGGAGGATAACCAAGTGCTCGTGCATGGCGATGCCACCCCCAGCAATCTGTTGTTCGGCCGGGGACTGAGCGTGATCGCCATCGACTTGGAGCGGATGAAGCGCGCGGATCGCGCCTTCGATCTCGGACGGATTGCCGGAGAATTGCAGCACTATTTCTTGCAGGCCACCGGGAACAAGCACGCCGCCGAGCCCTTCATCGGGCACTTTCTCTGGGAATACGCCTGCCATTTCCCCGACCGCGACCGCGCATTCCGCTCCATCACCGGCCGCTTGCCCTTCCAGATGGCTCTTACTTTGCTGCGCATCGCCCGAAACTCCTGGGTCAACGCTCCGCAACGCCGGCGGCTGGTGGAAGAAGCCTTAGTCATTTTGCGGACACCGTGATGGAAATTCGCGCTCTGCTCTTCGATGTCAACGGAACCCTGATCGATATCGAAACGGACGAGTGGATGGAGGAGGCCTATCGGGCCATCGCGCACTTTCTCACCTATCAGGGCATCGCATTACACCGCGGCGAGGTGCGTGATTTGTACTTCCAGATCATGAAAGAGCAGTTCGCGGCGAGCACCGAAATATTTCCCGAGTTCGATGTGGTCGCTGTTTGGCGCGAAGTGTTGCGTCGGTGCGCCACAGCTTACACCCGGTCTCTCGGAGCGGAGAAGCTCCGGCAGATGCCACTGTTCCTTGCCGAACTGCAGCGCGGGATTACCCGCAAGCGGCTAGTGACATTTCCGCGCACGCAGGAGATGCTGGCCCAAATGAAGACGCGCTATCGGCTGGCGGTGGTTTCCGATGCCCAGAGTGCCTACGGCTTACTCGAACTTCGGGATGTCGGCCTTGCCGATTACTTCGGGTCCGTCATTATCTCGGGGGACTATGGCTATCGCAAGCCCGACCATCGGCTGTTTCAAGCGGCTCTGACCCAATTGAGGGTCCGCCCGGAAGAGGCGATTTTCATTGGAAACGACCGCTTCCGCGACGTCCATGGAGCGCGGCAGGTTGGAATGAAGACGATCTTGTTCTGCCCGCACGGTGACCCAGGTGGATCTCCCGAAACCGAGCCGGACTATGTTCTCCATCAATACGCCGAACTTCCCCGTGCCATCGAGTTTTTTGCCGCCGGATAGCGATCAAGAAGGTTCGGTGGCCGAAGCCGCTCATTCGCGACCTGCGCATGCTTGCCCTTCCAGGTTCCTGGCGGGTCATCGTCGGTCGCGCGTCCGGCAAGAAGCGGGCTCTTGGGCTTGGGTGCTGAAGGCGAACGGAGGAGAACGTGACGTTTTGGGACAACGGAACAGGCCAAGCTGTCCTCGGCTGTCGTGAGGCGGAAAACGGGCGAGGCTTGTGTCATCTGTAGTTGTCCTTCTGGCATCCCCCAAAGCGTGGAGCTGTCAACAGGACATTTCTACTTTGCGCAAAAGGGGACATTTCTATTTTGCCTTGACAATCTCACAATTGCCGTTGACATCGCTACGCTGACGAGAATATAATTCACCCGGAGACGATTTGGTTAGTCCGAATAAAGTCATCTTTTCGGTTGGAAACGAAGGCTTTCGAGAATCTTTGGTTAGCGACAGGAGGGGTGCCATGAAGCATTTTCAACGTTTGAACCTCGCTTTCTGTGCCTTGGCCGTACTATTGTGCGGCTTAACCGCGTTTGTACCCGCAGCCAACGCGCAAGTTGCCTCGGGCGCACTCGTGGGGACCGTAACCGACGCGAGCGGCGCTATCGTACCCGATGCTGAAGTCACCGCGAGCAACGCCGATACGCAGCAGAGGCGTACCGTGCAAACGAATGCGCAGGGATTTTACGCCATAGAGCCGCTTCTCGCAGCCAGTTATGATATCACCGTCAAAAAGGTCGGATTTCAGGTGTTCGCCGCGCAAAACGTCAGGGTGGATGCCGGCTCGCGCGTTCAGATCAACGCCATCCTTCAGGTCGGGACGGAGGCCACGCAGGTCACCGTACAGGGCGAGACGCTGTCTGTCGAAACAGCGTCCAGCGAATCCGGCGGCGTGATTGGCAGTCAGCAGATCCAGAACTTCGCATTGAACGGCCGGAACTTCCAAATGCTCGCCATGCTGGTTCCCGGCGTGAACAATACGAACGGCGCTCAAGAGCTCGGCGGGGGCGGCCTGACGCAGAACAACCCGATTTCCGTGAACGGAGTCGGCACGGAATTTACGAACTTTCTCCAGGACGGCACGTTTAACATGAACACTGGCTGCCAGTGCGGACTGGATGTCACTTCGCCCATCGAGACGATTTCGGAATTCCGTATTGTGAAAGACAACTTCAGCGCCAAATATCCGTTATCGGGCAGCGCCAACATCATGGTCGAAACCAAGTCGGGCAGCAACTCGCTTCACGGCGTCGGCTACGAGTATCTTCGCAACGATGCCCTCGACGCCCGCAACTTCTTCGATGGGAGTCAAAAAACGCCGCTGCGGCAGAACATCTTCGGCTTTGAAGTAGCCGGGCCCATCAGGAAGAACAAGACCTTTTTCATGGGAAGCGAGGATTTTCGCAGGCGCGGCACGGGAGACACCCTGCGGGGCGCGTTCCCCGACGCGTCGTTACGCAGCGGTGACTTCGCCGACAGCCCCACGCTCGGCACAGGCGGCCTGAAACTCGACGCGAATTCGGTCGCCCTCGAGAACCAGCTTCATCCCGGCGTTCAATGCGTGGTCAGCTCCACCCAGTTGAACCCAGCCTGTTTCGACCCCGCGGCGGTGGCCATCATGAACAAGTATTGGCCTCTGCCAAACAATGCGGGAGCCGGTTTTTTGAACTACCTTAACAATGGCGTCGAGAAACTTCCGCAGCGCGACGATACCTATCGCATCGACCAATACTTCAGCGAGCGCTTCACGTTGATGGGCCGCGTTTCGTACGAGGCAGCCACCGATACGCCCGCTGCGGAAACCTGGAATGGCCTGGTCGCTCCGACGCTGGGCCAGTCGATCAAGACCACTGGCCTCAACGCGCTGGTGCGCTTTACCGCCAACATCAATCCGAGGACCATCAACCAGATCACCATCGCGGAGGCGTATGACAAGCCGCGCCTGACGGTGGTCAATGCAGCTCTTCCCTCGGATATATCGCTCACGCGGCCGTTCACGGACCAAAATCCCCTGGTTCCCAACATCAGCATCAGCGGAGGCTGGCAAGGTCTGGGCGCCTACTCGTTACCCGTCACGGCGAGTGACGGAGAGGGCACCTTGACGGACGACTTCACCCATATCAAGGGCTCGCACGTGCTCCAGGCGGGCGTGCTGGTGATCTTTGGTATCAAGCGCCAGAATTTTTACAGCAACACGCATGGCTCGTACAATTTCAGCGGCGTACACACCAACGATCCTATGGCCGACTTCCTCCTGGGCCTGGACTCGAGCTTCTATCAAGCCAGCGCTCAGCGCGAGGGGTATTATCACTACAAGCAAGTCGAAGGGTATTTCCAGGACGATTGGAAAGTAAGCAAGCGTGTCACTTTAAATCTGGGGCTGCGGGAAGTCTGGTACTCTCCGGATACCGTTTCCAATCTGCCCTGGAGTGATTTCGATCCGTCGACGTACAACGCGGCCAACGCCCCGGTGGTACTGCCCACGGGAAATTTTGTCACAAATTCAGCAGGGGTTCCCTTAAATTCCGCGGGACAGCCGGTACCGAACTATCTGCTTAACGGCATTGCCATTGCCGGTCAGAATGGCACTCCCAGCGGAGTCTTCAAATCCCGGACGTGGAACCTGGGTCCCCGGGTCGGCTTCGCGTGGGATGTGTTCGGCGATGGAAAGACCTCGATACGGGGCGGCTTCGGAATCGGATACAGCCGCGTTCCGTTCGCCAATTATGCTTCGCTCAATAACCCGCCCTTCGTGCAAAGCGTCAATCTGATCAATGGCACGCTGTCCAATGCAGCCCTGGGCAGTGCGGCGGCGCCCATCTCGGGATCGGACCTGAACTTCATCGGCGGGCCGGATTATAACTATAAGCCCACCCAGCTCGACACCTGGAGCTTGACGCTGGAACGGCAGATCGTTCCGCGCGGGGTGCTCAGCCTGGCGTACGTAGGCAGCGCGGCGCACTATTTGGATGGTGGTTTCGACTACAACTTCCCGCTGCCCGTGGCCGGGCCTTCCGTCAATAACGCGGCGTGTCTGCAGCCAGGCCAGACCATACCGTCAGGCGGTTTCCAATTCGATCCGTGCCTCAATGCCAGCATCGTTTCGGCGGATTACACGCGACCGTACAAAGGCTGGAGCGCCATTTCGACCGCCGGCTCGGATGGCTATGGCTATTTGGGCAACTCCAACTACAACTCCCTCCAGGCCGGATGGAAGTACGGCTCCGAGCATTTCACCTGGACGGTCGCCTACACCTTCAGCAAAGCTTTGAGCGATGTGGCGAGCCATGGTTTCATGTCCAGTGGCCAAACCGGCAGCGGAGCGCAGGATCCTCGCGATTTCGGTTTGGAATATGGACCCGTCGGCTTTGACCGCACGCATATCTTCACCTCCGGTTACATCTACGCGTTGCCATTCCTGCGCAACGCCAAGGGTTTCGTTGGCGCGGCTTTCGGAAAGTGGACGTTCTCCGGCCTGACCGTCATCGAGAGCGGATTTGCTTCTACTGTCGGATTGTCGATCTCGACTCCTGGGGAGGCGAGCCGCCCGAACGTGGTCGGAGCGTTGACCTATCCGCATACCGTTGGCGAATGGTTCAATACCAGCATTTTTACCGCCCCCGCATATGGCTTTTTTGGAGACGCGGGAGTCGGGATCATTCGCGGCCCCATCGAGAATGTGTGGAACTGGGCCCTATACAAGACTTTCCCTATCAAGGAAAGAGCTAATTTGCAGTTCCGCGGCGAGTTCTTCAACGTCTTCAACCACCCCAGTTTCGGCAATGTAGACACTAACCTAGGCGACGGAAGTTTCGGTCAAGTCACTTCCGCTTTGAACCCTCGCATCCTGGAGTTCGGGTTGCGCCTGAGCTTCTAGCTTCTAGCGGCTTCTGCATCCGAGGCCGCTTCGTGATAATCTCGGGCCATGTGGGGCCGCTTGCTGGCGGGCGTGATGGTAATGGTAACGGTCGCGGCAGGCGCCGACACGGCGGATGTGCATTTCGCGCGCGCCGCGCAGCTCGCGCAACAGGGCAAACTGGAATCGGCCCAGGCGGAGTATCAGGCTGGATTAAAACTGCGGCCCGGAGACCCGCAGGCACTGAATAACCTCGGTGTTCTCTACTTTCAGCAGCGGAGACTGCAGCCGGCGATCAGTGCTTTCGAGCGGGCCCACGGTCTGGACGCTCGCAACTCTGAGATCGACTTCAATCTCGGCCTGGTGCTGTTTCAGACCGATGCACCGCGGCGAGCCATCGGCTACCTTACGGAAGCCTCGCGCGCCGGATATGACCCCGCCGAAACACACTTCCTTTTGGGAGTCTGCTGGTTCGAGTTGGAACAGTGGCGCCAATCGGTCGCGGAGCTGGAGCTTGCTCGAGGCAACCAGCCCGGCACCCCGGAGACGTTATTCCTTCTCGTACGAGCCTACCGAAACGCTGGGGATCCGAAAAAGTCACTAGATGCCGTCGCGCAGTTTCTGAAGAACTATCCGGATTCGCCGTTGCTGCACGAGATGCTTGGTGAAGCGCACGATGAGGTCAGCGAGCCGCAGGGAGCCGAGGCGGAATTAAAAGCGGCCGTCGCAGGATCGCCCCAGGCTCCGCAGCTTCACTTCCTGCTCGGCTATTTCTATTGGCGATGGACGCGCTTCGAGGAAGCCATTGCGCCATTGCAGGAAGAGATCCGGATCAACCCGGGTTTTGCGCCGGCGTATTTCTATCTGGGGGACGTTCGCTTCCGCCAGGGCAACGCGGAAGAGGCCGCCCAGAGCTTTGCCAAAACTGTGGCGATCGATCCCGCATACGGCGAAGCGCAACTCGGGTTGGGCAAGGCCTATGTGGACTTGAAACGGCCGAATGATGCGGTGCCGCTGTTCCGGCGCGCGGCGGAGCTGCTGCCAGGACATGTCGAGCCGTATAACTGGCTGGGCAGAACACTGGTGCAACTCGGACGGGCGGAGGAAGGCCGTAAGGCGCTGGACGAAGTCAAACGTCTGAACGCGGCCAGGCGCGAAAGCTTGCCCTCTATCTTGAAGCCAGCCGCCATGGGGCCTGGGAACTCTCCGTGATCATTGCGGCACTTTCTTTGGCGCTTGGATTGTTTCTGGCCGATTCCCAGAGTTGGGAGACGCAGCTCCGTCAGGGAACGGAACTGCTGCGCGATAAGAAATACGCGGAGGCGCGCCAATGCTTCCAGCGCGTCACGCAGTTGAATCCGCAGTCCTCCCAGGCATTCTTCTATCTCGGTATGAGCGCGTTGCATGCGGGCGACCGTCCGGCAGCCGAGGCAGCGCTCGAGCGCGCCGTGAAGCTGGAGCCCAAAGCGCAAAGCGCCCTGTACAACTTGGGCCTTCTGCGGCTTGAGGACAAGAACCCGAAGGAGGCCGGCGAATATCTGGAAAAGGCACGCCAAGCCGGTCCTCTCAGCCCGGAACTGGCCATCAACCTGACGCGGGCGTACCTGGAAGCGGGCCAGAATGAGCGGGCCGTCAGCACGGTGGAAACGGCTGCAACGCAATTTGCGAACATGGCCGACTTTCATGTCCTCACAGGCAAGTTGCTGTTCGAGCACGGATTGCCAGGGCCGGCCTGCACTGCCCTGTCGAAGGCCGATCGCCTGGAACCGCGCCAGAGCGGAATCGCGCTGCCGATGGCTACCGCTTGCCTGGCTGGTAAGGACCTCCAGGCTGCTAGGGCGGCCTTGGCCGGCATTGAAGAGCAGTCGCAGGGCAGCGTCGAATTTCACTCCCTGTCGGCGAAGCTACACCTCGCGGCCGGCGAGAAGGAGGCGGCGGTAAGCGAGATGGATGCCGCCGTCCGGCTGCAACCTGATAATCCGCTCCTTCTTCTGGAGCTTGGCCGTTTTTATCAGAAACTCGGGCAGCAGCAGAAAGCCATCGAGATTCTTCAAAAAGCTGCCGCTCTTGACCAGGGTTTACCGGACATCCCGTACAGCATGGCGGTAAGCTACATCACCGCGGACGACGATTCGAGCGCGGTTGAGCTGCTCGAGCGCACGCTCAAGATCGACCCGCATTTCGATCGGGCGCTCTTTCTCCTGGGAAGCATCCATCTGTGGCGACAGAGGCTGGACCAAGCGGATCGCGCCCTTACCCAGGCGCTGCGGCTACAGCCCAAGAATCCGTTCTACCATTGCTTCATGGGTATGTTACGTGCCGGCCAAACTCGCCCGGAAGATGCGGAGAAGGAGTTCAGGGAAGCTATCGCCATCAGCCCGTCCTATGCGCTGCCGCGTTTCCATTTAGGGCGCCTTCTCGCTCGCGAGGGGAAGAACCAGGAGGCCCAGGCCGAACTGGAAAAGGCGCTCGCACTGCAGTCGGATTTGCCCGAAGCTTATTACGAGCTTGCCCTGCTGCTGCGCAAACGTGGACAGACGGAGAAAGCCGCCGCAGCCATGGCGCATTTCAAAAAATTCCGCGACGTGGAGCCTGCCGAATCGGCGGTTATCCTGAAGCAGCTACAGGACACAGTTCGCTAAGACCGTTACAATCGGTTGAGAAAGGAAACTCCGTGCGCTAACGCGGCTTTGGCTATGATGCGTAAACTCATCTTGAGTAATCACCAGTCCCCCGGTGACATCGTCATGCTGACGGCCGCCGTGCGCGATTTGCACAAAAGGTATCCCGGCGAATTCCTGACCGATGTCCGCACGCCCTGCGGCCATCTCTGGGAGAATAACCCGCACATAACAGCGCTCGATGAATGCGAGCCAGGGGTGGAAACCGTGGACTGCCAATACCCGCTGATCGATCGTAGCAACCAGCAGCCTTGGCATTTCCTGCACGGATTCATCGACTTTCTGAACCGCCGCCTGGACTTGCAAATTGAGCTTACGGATTTCAGGGGCGATATCCATCTCTCGGCGTCCGAAAAGTCTTGGATGTCACAGGTGCAGGAGATCACTCGCGATCCGATCCCGTTCTGGATCGTCAACGCCGGAGGCAAATTCGATTACACCATCAAGTGGTGGGACACTGCGCGCTATCAGGAAGTCGTAGACCATTTCCGCGGGAAGATTCTTTTCGTTCAGATTGGCGAGCAAAGGCACTATCATCCTCCACTACGCGGAGTCATCGACCTGCGGGGAAAGACGGATCTCCGCCAGCTCGTCCGCCTGGTGTACCATGCGCAAGGAGTTCTGGGACCGGTCAGCTTGCCGATGCACTTGGCCGCCGCGCTCGAAACCAGGGCGGGAATGCCCAAAAACCGGCCATGCGTGGTGATCGCCGGCGGCCGGGAGCCCCCTAACTGGGAAGCATATCCGCATCACCAGTTTATTCACACTGTGGGCGCGCTTCGTTGCTGTGACAATGGTGGCTGCTGGAAATCCAGGACGATTCCGCTCGGTGATGGCGACACGAAGGATGATCCGGGCAGCCTATGCGTTGACGTCGTCGGCTCGTTGCCGCGCTGCATGGACATGGTGACGGCGGACGAAGCCATCCGGCGAATCGAGTGGTACTTTAGAGGCGGCGCGGTAGACTATCTCACCCTGGAGCAGTCCGCTATATTGGATGGTGTAACGCTGCCCGGGCCCATCCATTGGTAGCCGAGGTCAAGGCGGCCTCATGAGCGCTACCAACGGTGATGGTTCACATGAGCCCCGCACGATCACAATCTGATGTACACTCAACAGAGTTCGCCGAAAACTCCCACCACGAACTGGTGAATTCGCGCGACGAATCGGCGCGATTGCGCCTGTTGAAAAAGTTGATGTATCCGACGGACGGGTATTTTTGCCTTTATGTCTTCCGACCCAACTCCAGCAGAAATGTCTCAGTCGCAGGCTTTGGACGCCGCGGCAAGGGACGCTGACGCTAACGCCGGAGAGGGGAATGTAGGAGACCCGGTCACCCGGTGCGAGGGAGCTTCGAGCCCAGAGTCAAGCTCGTCGGGGAGTCCCTCGTCGGTGAGTAGCAGTTCGCCAAGCAGTGGTTCCTCGTCCGTGTCGAGTAGTGGTTCCTCATCTGTATCCAGTAGTGGTTCCTCGTCTGTGTCCAGTACTGGTTCCTTGTCTGTGTCCAGCAGTGGTTTCTCATCTGCGTCCAGCAGTCGTTCCTCGTCTGTTTCCAGCAGTCGTTCCTCATCTGTGTCCAGCCGTAGTTCCTCGTCTGTGTCCAGCAGTAGTTCCTCGTCCGGGTCGTACAAGGTAGATCTCGTTGTTCAGAAACCGAGCAGTGGTTCCTCGTCGAGCAGCAGTCCCCCGTCCTCGTCGACGATCCTGACCCTGAAGCACGACGATAAAGCGAACCTGGAGGTGAAAGTCACACCAGCAAATGCGGTTGTAGATGAGTACCGGATCGAGGTGAGGAGGGCGTCCGCAGCGACGTGGGCGGCGATTGGACATACGCGGAAGCTTGCCCCTTGGACCGCGAAGATTGCCGGAAAATTTAAGATTCGCGGCGTGGCCAAGATCGGGGGTAGGGACGTGTTGTCCGCCGAAAAGGACATTGAGGTTCAATTCCCGACCTACACGCAGATTGTGGGCGACGCCGGGGTTCAAAGCGCTTTGAATGCGGAATGGACCCGCACCCTTAGCGACTGTACATCCTCCCCGAACCAACGTCGGGAGCATGGTTTCTGGATCAACTTGAATACAAAGACGGGGAGTTACGAGTTCGGAACTACCGTGTTTGGTAACTTTACGGGGCCAGCGTCGGGAGCGGCTGTGAATTTGCCGCCTAGGCCCCCCGATGTTCCAGCGACGCCAGCCGTAACCGACAGTGGCGCAACCTATCCGGTCGCGTCTTTCCATACCCATACAGCCACGGAGTTCCGAGCTGCTGCAGTTCCAGCTGGCAGCACGAGAGGAGTCGGTCCATCCGGGGCGGATAACAATGCCGACAATAATGACGACGTTCCTGGCGTTGTTTATGATTTCGTGGAATCGCCTGCGGGGAGTGGCAGTATCCCCATGGGATATCCAAAAACCTCACCCGCGCGGATTTATTTTTCTGCGGGGAAAACCAGAAGAACTACGCCACCATGATGAAGGCGTTCCATCACTTTTCGAGGTTGTGCACGGTGATAACAGCTGGAGCGATTGGATGTGCACTGACATCAGGAGGTTGTTCACTTCGGGGACCGGCGCAGTCGACGCGCGCGGCGGCTGGGGTGCCAAGCCAGACAGGAGAACATCAAATGATTACTTTTCATCAAGCGCTTGAAGCGGCCTGTTCGGTCGTTGAGCGGACCGGGCCCGGAGATCTGGTGGTTGAACTAAAAGAGGGCGCATTTAAGACAACCGTTTTCTTTGTCACAGCTGAGGACAGACGCTTAGACTACGTTGTGGAAGTGGCGGTCGATGCGGAGTCGGGAAAAGTCTTGACGAAAGAGGACGGGGGTTTAGTGCATTTGCTGCAACCCTATCCGGTCGCCGGTGGTTGGGATAAGTTCTTATCGGCGAAGCAAGCCTACGATATTGCAATGGAAGCTCTTCGGGGATTTCGGGAATACGATGAGCGCGGGCGCCTTACCGTCCAATTGCGCGGTGACGTTTATTACGTTACGTTCCCTCTTATCCCGATCACGGGCGGAAGTTCGAGGAGTGCCGACTTCGCCATTCAGGTTCATGTGGACGCTCGCACGGGGAAAGTAGTGAAACTGTTAGCGGCAAGCTGAGAAAGCGGACCATGGCTAAACGCAAGTCGAACAATGCGAACCGGCAGTGATCGTGCTCAAAGTATCTATCATCCTGCCGGTCTATAGGTATGCGTCAACATGCTGCGTAAGCAGGGTTGCCATCGGGCCGTGGGGGTGACCTGCATCACCGGGCAGGAAGTCCGCAAATTGTACCCGGCCTGTATTCTCAAAGGCTGGGAGATCAAGGCTTTCGCCCTTATCCACAGCGCTTTCCGTGAGGTTTTGTTTCTCGACGCGACGATGTGCCCGTCGTCGACCCGACCTTCCTCTCCGAAACTAAGCAGTTTGAGGAAACCGGGGCCATCTTCTGGCCGGATTTCTGCAAGGCTCGAACCCTTCCGAAGCATCCGGGGACTGGCCGGTGTGACGTACCGCGACGAGCCCGAATTCGAATCCGGACAGATCGCGCTCGACAAGGCGCGTTGCTTCCGGGCCCTCTCGCTGGCGATGTGGCTCATTGAGTACAGCGATTTCTGGTACCGGCATATTCACGGCGATAAGGAGACGTTTCACATGGCTTTGCGCAGGCTCGACGCGCCGTATAACGCTAAACCGCCGACAGCCCCCGATGCGACGGTCGGCGCACAAACAAAGGATACTCCGATAACGAACCAATCAGTCACGACTAAGGTTATATGGAAGGGAAATGATCGATGCCTTTTCGAGGAGGCGGACACTTACGTGAAAACTATCTGGGACGCTGGGCCCTGCGAGAAGAGTTTACGGAGATTCAGCCGGGAATCAAGAGCGGGGAGATCGAACAGTTTGGTGGCTCTACCGTAGATTTATCTGCCGAGTTTACTTTGGAAGCTGGGATTCAGGTTCGCAGAAAACGTGTCATTACCGTGGCCAGCGAAATAACTCGCATTGCAAGCAGGGGGCGCCAGCCGTTAGTAAACCCGAGTATCTTCACCAGATCATCTTTCATTTCTGCCCGAGTTTAGCGCAATCTTGGGAACAACGGCGCGGGCGGGTTGGGCGGGATTGAGTTCGACTTGGTGGAATTCGAATCGGAGGCAGTATCTGCGGAGTCCGGAATGGGAAACGTATCTTCGGGGGTCGCATGTTTGTCAAAGGGCACATCGTCAGCGGGTTAAACCACTTTCAGCAGCGTATAGCCAGATATCGCGGTGTGTTCAAGGAGAGGACAGGGCAAGAGCTCTTCCCCGGCACCTTGAATGTGAAGATCGACCGCCAGATAGAGATCAAGGAGGATTTCAGAATCAAGGGCACTGAGATCGGTGAAGCTGAACAGGACCTCATTTTTGAGCGCTGCAAGATCAATGGGATCGAAGGATTCCGAATCCGACCGTTCGATTTACAGACCGGGCTCGGTGGCCATGGAGATGATACGCTTGAGATAGCCTGCGCCGAGAGGGTCCCGTGTGTTGGGATCGGCACGGAGGTTGAAATCGAGCTGTTTAGTTTTACGGAGTGAGGCCGCGAAGTGAACTCGTCGAGGAGCGCTTACCGGTTCTTCGCGAGCCCGTCTCACACGGAGTCCTATCCACGACACAGGCTGGACTAGGCGCGAGACAACAGCACCTGGTATCCGCAAGCCAATATGTTCCAACCTCTGTCCAACAGGTAGGGTATCCCCTTCGCTCCCTTGCCCATCCACTTGCCCTCCCACGGAGAATCGTCGTAGACCACAATCGCGTTCCAGCTGAGTTTCGGCTCCGCGGCCTGAATCTCCGCTAATCCGTGGTCCGCATGAGCAGGGTCTTCGATATCCATCGAGTCCAAATAAAGCACATCGATCCTCTCGTCCGTCCCCCGAAGCCAATCCACGGAATCGGCAACTTGCACAACAACTCCCGGCGCCCACGCTCGCGTAGCTTCCGTGGCAAACTGTGAATGCCGATCGCTGTTATCCACGGAGATCAGTTTCCCTCTGCCAAGACCATTGATGAACGCCGCGAAAAGGTATGTGCTGCAGCCTGCGCCGGACCAGTCTTCGAGTGACCGAATGCAGCCAGTCTCCACGATCCTCGGTTCGGCGAATCTTCGGCGAGTCTCGCGTAAGAGGAAGTCCAGTGTGTGGTTGCGGTCAGCCAGCGGCGACGTACTGGTTGATCCGAGCGCCCAGTCCCGCACCCATTGCTGGAGCATGATATCGCGACCGAGTTGTAGACCGTATCGCGGGCCGGCGATCATCCGTAGTGCATGCCGAGCGATTTCCTCCGCAGCCGGCAAGTTTCCAGCGTACTCCACCACGTTCCATCTGGCCCGGCGGGCAATGTTGACGTCTTTGCAGCCGTCCCGACGTACCATATTGACGTTCCTCGCGCGCGGAAGAGTGACACAGGACGGATAGTGCTTATGAAAAACTCCGAGCGCGGGCAGGTTAGTTAGTGAGGCAAAGTGATAGGGGCCGGAGTCCACACCGATCAATAAGGATGACTGCAGCATAAGCGCCGCTAGTTGGTTCAGGCTGAGATGACCCCAATCACGCTTAATGTGCCGGAAACGTCCGTGGGCCAGGGTGGGCACCCGGAAATCCCAATCCAGCACCACCAAAGAACCGTCAGAGCGATCGAGCAGGATTCGATAGAGATCGGCCACCACATCGTGCGGAATATTCTTGGATGGCGCAAAATTGGTTCCAGAGGTGTGCAGGAGGATGATTGGTCGCGGTAGATTGCGAAGGAATTTCCCTGCTTCGTACACATCAGCCGGCTTGAGGTGGAGGAGGCATGATTCTTCAAGGCTAACCGAGCAAAGCTCCTCCCAAAGGGCGTCGACTTCGCCGATATACGGCAGCGGATGCTGGTTGATATTTGAAGCGGTCTTGCTGCCGGACCAATCGCAGTCTGGCTGTGGCCGGTTGAAATCGGCTGCATAGCTCCAGCGGTGGCGAGCAGATCCTTCCAGTTGCACGTAGGGAATACCGGCTGCCTTCCAGACGAGTTTCTTGTTACCTTCGTAATGCACGCAAACTTCATAGCCCCTGCGTTTGTAAAGCTGCAGCACGTGAGCGAAATGAACACAATCACCCAGGCCGTGGTCAAACCAAAGCTGTAACCGATCAGTTGCCTTTGGAGCTATCGTGGCCATGTTTATCCCCAGGAGATATATAATCCAGCTTGCGGATCACCCATCGTCGCGAATGATGAGGTTTATGCATTGGGGAAGCGTGCACCCAACACCAACGCACGAAATTTTCTCTTTGTCATTATCATCGGCGTCACGCAAACGGAAGGCTCTCGAACGCGTTGGCCGACCGTCCGAAAGCCGCAATAACCTCGCGCCCATGGTTCCTTATAGTATCCAAGCTGCGAAGCAGTCCGCAACACGATCACCTGGTTTGGGCAGGTGTGCTCGACGCGCCGTATGCAATGCCGGAAAGTGGCATTCACGCACTGCCATTCACCATGTGCCAACACGACTTCATTGGACGCAGAATCTTCCAGCACCGCAACCTGGCCAAATGGAGGCTTCGCGGCAATCCCCAGATCCCTGGTTTTTCACAGGAGCGGGAGTGCCTTAGCTTCATCGAACAGTTGGTGCCGCATTGGACCCGTATCGCCCAGGTCAGTAAATATTCTCCGGCCGGCCGGTCCCTGGATGAACTTCAAGCGGCTCAGGAACTGATCGGCCGGCGCTGGATCTACGAGCGGGTGGGGCACGACCGTCGCCAGATCCTCTTCCAGGCGGAAGTTTCTGGGACATCGCCCGAAAGAGGGAGTTTTAGAGCTTGAAGATCCAATCCGATGAAGCTTTGACTTGCCGTCTCATCAGAACTCGGGGAGGGGCATGGCAGGGCCGCTGGAGAGTTTCGAGCGCATGACGGTTCTGCTGTTCCCGGCGGATCTGCCTCCCGGAGGTTTCGCCGGTCCCGAGTCCGGTCATGTTAGATAGGTAAAGAATGTTCTCGTTCCACGAGCCGTCGGGGTTCGGCGTTAACTTGAAGACAATGCCGCTACCGGAGACAAAGGTGTCCACTCCGGGGCTACCGGCGCCTCCGCCCATGTCGACCGCACCGTAAAGGTTCCCGCTTGCATCGATGGTGAGCCCGTTGAAGGGATGTACCCCGTCCGGGCATCGGTTCGGACCGCACAGAGCGAACGAGTGGATGATCGATTCCGTAACACCGCCGCCGGCCTGAGGCGTCACTTTGAAAACGGTCCCGTTGCCGGCGCCGCCGTTGGTAGTCATGCCGTATAGATTGTCCGCGCTGTCAATTATCAAGCCATCCCAGGGATTGAAGCCGGTGCTTTCCCCGCTAAAGGCAAACAGTGTGCTCTCGGTCCACGCGCCATTGGAATTCGGTGTCAATTCGAAAACTGTTCCGCATCCGGTGGGGTCTTGAAATGGAAAGCAGGCCGGAAGATTGCCGCCGGTTTGCGTAGCGCCCCAGAGGTTGCCGGAGCTGTCGAAAACCACTCCTCCCCTGGGATTCTGCCCATCGGTGCTACCCGATGTCCCGGGAAAACTGTGAATCACGCTCTCCTTCCAGGTTCCGTCCTGGCTCCGCGCCAACTGGAACACCGTGCCACAACCGTTGAAACAGAACGTGCCGCCCACGCCGCCGCCACCACCCGTGTTGGTCGTGCCGTAGAGATTCCCTGCACCGTCGAAAGTCAGGGTGGAGTAGGGAGCACAGCCATCGTTGTTGGTTGGAACATGGTTGAAGCTGTGCAGGATTGTTTCAGTGTATGTTCCCGTACCCGTGGGCGCCAGCTTGTAGACCACGCCACAACCGTTACCCCCGTTGGTGGTGGTTCCGTACAGGTTGCCGGCGCTGTCCAAGACTGGAGCTCCCGTGGGAGCAGCCCCGTCCGAAGGTTGTCCCTTGAAATTGTGTAACACGCTGAAGCTGAAACTTCCGTCAATGGCTTTAGTCAGTTTGAAGACGTTACCGCAGGACGGGACGCACCCCGAGGTGCTTTGGTAGGTTGTGCCATACAGGTTTCCGGCCGCATCGATCGCCAGGCCGGACTGCGGTCCGATTCCAGTGTTGAACTCCGAAAACGTGTGCAGCACGGTCTCACTACTGGCTGCCCAGGAAGTGGCGGCGATCGCCGTCACCATGGCTGCTAGCACCGCGCTCGCGGGCGCGGCGCCACCTAAAATGCCGATTCGTCTCATACCAATCTCCTTTTCAGATACGGGCCACTGTGTGGTTCGTACAAGGATGGCAGGCATCCAACGGGGATATGCCACAGTTGTGTAAAAGTTCTGTCAATCCGGAAGTGCATGGGAAACGTCGCCCCCGCGAGTCCCGTGCCGCCCAGCTCCGCGCTACAGTAATTGGCATGCATCGTAAGCTGATTCTGCTCTGCCTGGCGGCGTCCGTGTCGCCGGCCGCCGTTCCGAACGTCGTCACTGTGGATACCGGCCGCGTGAAGGGCGCGGTGAACAATGGCGTCGCCGCATTCAAAGGCATTCCCTTCGCCGCCCCGCCGGTAGGCGCGCTCCGCTGGAAAGCGCCTCAACCCCCGCCACACTGGAAAGGCGTCCGCGAAGCCGCCGAGTTCGGTCCGCGCTGCATGCAGGGCAGTATCTATGGCGATATGGTTTTCCGCGACAAAGGTCCCGCCGAAGACTGCCTCTACCTCAACGTCTGGACGCCCGCCACATCCGCGAAGGCGCGGCTGCCGGTGATGGTGTGGATCTACGGCGGCGGCTTCGCTGCGGGCGCAGCCTCCGAGCCGCGCCAGGATGGCGAGAACCTGGCGAAGAAGGGCGTGGTGGTAGTCAGCATGAACTACCGCCTCAATGTATTTGGATTTTTCGCGAATGCCGAACTGGCCAAGGAGTCGGACCGTGACTCCTCCGGCAACTATGGTTTGCTCGACCAGTTGGCGGCCCTCCAATGGGTACACAAAAACATTGCCGGTTTCGGCGGCGACCCCGCCAATGTGACCATCTTCGGGGAATCCGCAGGTTCGTTTTCCGTCAGCGCGCTGATGGCGTCGCCGCTGGCGCAGGGCCTTTTCCAGCGCGCCATCGGCGAGAGCGGCGCTTTCTTCGGCTCCGTGCTTAACCTGAAGCCGCTGTCTCAGAGCGAAGAGGCCGACGCGAAATTCGCGGAGTCTCTCGGCGCCCATTCTCTCGCCGAGTTGCGCGCCAGGCCCGCCGCGGAGCTGCTCGACGCGGCAGGCAAGCAGAACCCCATCCGGTTCGCGCCCAATATCGATGGATATTTCCTGCCGCGGGGTGTGCGTGAGATCTTCTCGAGCGGCCAACAGAGTCACGTGCCGCTACTGGCGGGATGGAATCGCGATGAAGGCAGCTATCACAGTATCTTCCAGAAAGACGAGCCGACCGCGGCGAATTTCGTGGCGTACGCGCACCAGCATTATGGTGACAAAGCCGGCCGGTTCCTGGAACTCTACCCGGCGGAGAACGACGACCAGGCCAAACGATCCGCGCAGGATCTGGCGGGCGACCAGTTCATCGCGTTCTCCACCTGGAAATGGCTCGAGATGCAAGGCGCCACGGGTAACTCGACGCTCTACCGCTATGAGTTCGACGATGCTCCGCCCGCGCCCGCTAACGCGGAGACAGCCGGCGGCGAAGCTGCTCCACACGGCGCGTACCATTCGGCGGAGATTGAGTTCGTGTTCGGCGCGTTGGCTTCGAAGAAGCTGCCCTGGCGCCCGGAAGACAAAGCGCTGTCGGATCTGATGTCATCCTATTGGGCGAACTTCGCCAGGACCGGCGACCCCAACGGCACGGGCTTACCGGCCTGGCCCGCTTACGGTAAGGAGAGCTACGCGGTGATGCACCTGGATGCCAACTCCCACCAGGCCCCCGACGATCACCGCGGCCGTTACGAGTTTCTGGACAAGCTGGAGTAAGCGTGACCACTGCCGCGGCCGGCTCTAATCGCTACGGCCGAGGCTACTCCGGCAATTGGATCTCTGCAAACGAGTTTACGATCAGGTCCGCGCCCTGGAGTTGCCCAGGCCCGAAAGTCGTAGTAAGTGCAATGGTGAACATACCGGCCGCCAAGGCTGCCTGAATACCGTTCGGGGAATCCTCGATCACGATGCATTGCGCTGGGTCTGAGCCAAGCTGCCTGGCAGCATAGAGAAACACGTCGGGCTGCGGTTTACTCGGAAGGTTCGTTTGCTCCGTATTGTAAATGCGCGAATCGAACAGCGCGGTCAGGTTGAGCTTTGCCGTGACGATAGCCAGTAACTCGCCGGACAGCACTGTGGCGACGCAGGTCTTATACCGGGGGCTGACGCCGCGGTAGAATTCGAGAAAGCCGGGGACGAACTGGACCTCCGCTTCGAATAAATTACGCACAATTTCCATGCGCTCGCGGGCCAGTGCCGCCGGATCGCCGGGAATATGGAATTGCTTTTGCAGCACCAGGACGCCGTCTTCAAGGCTTCGTCCGGCCAGCAGCGGCTTAATCTTCTCGCGGTCATAGGCGATCCCGCGGCGGAGCAGGAACTCGCGCTGGCTCTGATCCCAGATCGGTTCGCTGTCGATGACGACACCTTCGCCATCGAAGATGATCGTCTCGTGAACGCGCGAGAACGCCTTAGTCATCGTCACGATTGCTGCGTGGAAGAATTCTCATGACAAGTTGTTTGAAAGTCGTCTCGCCAATAAGACGGTAGGCGACCAGGCAGGCCAGCATCAGGAAGACAAAAGTCATCGCGGTTAACGGTTTGAACTTGCCCGAGACGCTGAGATACGTGACCACACACGTCAAGAGGACCGCAAACACAAGGATCGCATTCCCAACCTTGCCACCTTGAACGTCTTCCGCCGGACGGGCGGTGATGGAGGTCAGGTGCCTCTCAGTGGACGCGATCGCGTTGAGCCCCGCGGCCGTCGACCAGGAGAAAACTCGCTGCCCATAGAAGCCGTAGGACCGCTCGTCATAACGCAGGCTGAGACCACGCTGTACGTCATTCCAGAGCCGCGTGTTGCGGTGGCGCGAGTCGTCGGACCCGCCAAGAACCCTGATCAGCAGCGCTTCATTCGGAAAAATGAAGCCGTAGTCGGCATCCCCTTCGGGATCGATGTCAATGATCTCTTCGACGGGCGCCAGCGCCTCATCCTGGTATTCGAGGAGCCAGTCGATGGCTTTTCGCTCCGCATCTGGAGGAACGTTGAAAGCGCACTCTCGCGCCGACTGCAGAACAAGAACTGCATGAATCGTGTGAATAGCCGCGGACGCACCGTCGCCGAACGACGAATTCGGCTTCCTGAAGCGGCCCGTCAACTGATCGAGCCCGCGCTGTATCTGCTCCCTCCACTCGTTCTGACCGGCATTGACCGTCAGTCGCATGAGGGCTACGAGCGCGAAACACGTAGGAATGACCTTGCTTTTGGCGCCACGCTGATTGCTCCAGCCGGTATCGTCGTTCGCGCGATTCTGACGATCGATCACCCACTCGATGGCTTTGCGTACGGCCGGAACCTCCGGGCCTTCGCCCGCTTTGACCAGAGCACTGATTGCCACAGAAGTGCGTACGAGATCGGGGATCACTCGCGGATTCGCTGCCGTTCCCGCGCTTCTTGCCCAGCAGCCTTCATTAGGAGGAAGCACTGTCGGTCGGTCGCGATACAGGAATGCGACGGCTTTGCTGATGGATGGATCGCCAGCTTCCACTCCGGACACGATCAGAGCGATGATCGCCTCAGCAGTATTCAACGAGCTCAGCCGACCTCCCGGATGCTCTGCCCAACCTCCCGAACCAGGATCCTGACTATCAAGCAGCCACTTGCGTGATCCGTCCGCAAGCGATCTGAGATCATGCACTTTTCCTGACATACTCTTTCTCAGGCCTCCGATCACCTGCCGAAGGGCGACACATCAGCCATTCTACAATAAGGGCTGTCAGACAGAAGACACTGAAGACCGTAGCAGCGCTGACTTGTCGAACCCGGGACCAGTCGTGCGGATGCAAACCAGGTGGCCGCTCTCCGCCAGCACCTGATGAGCGATGCTGGAAGCCACCCAGGCGTTATACGTGGTCCGATCCAGAACGCAGACCCGCGCTACGCCGCTGCGCAGTTCCGCCAGCAACTTTTCCCGGTCGGTCAGCCCATTGAGGTAGCGATCTCCGTACCACTGCATCTGGTTGAGTTCGTCATACCGGGCCTGGCCGGCGTCATAGAATGCCACCCGCTCTCCGGCGGAGGTCGCCGCTGTCGCCGCCAGCGCGATCGGCCGGATCTCAGCCGCCTCCCAGTGCGTCCGGGGGAATGCCGCCACACCCAGCACAATCAACCCCAGTACCGGAGTCGCAATGCGCAAGCCGCTGCGCAGACGCTGCGCCGGCGCCAGTTTCAGCAAGCCCAGCGCCGACAAAATGGAGAAGGCCGGATACGCCGGAAGCATGTATCGCAGCACGCGGCTGCGTGTCACCGAGCACAGCGCAAAGACCACCGCCACCCACCAGACCAGCAGCCAAAGCCTCCGATCCTGGCCGCGCATTACCACCACCGCGCCGGCAATCATCACCGGGAGCCACGGCCAATAGGACTTCGCCATCATCCAGGCGTATTCGAACGGCCCCGTAAACCGCCGCCACGACGGCGAGATCTGTCCGTAGACTTCGTTCCTGAGCCAGGTCGAGTGTACATCGAAGAACCACCCGCCATATTGATGCATCATGTTTAAGTAAAAGACGGCCGCGGGAACGAGCGCGATTGCCAGTGACGGAATCGCATAACGCCATACCGGGCGCCGCCGGCTCGCCGCCAAGTCGAGCGCGAACAGCGCGGGCAGCGCCAGACCCATCAGGCTCCGGGTCATCAGCGCCAGAGCCGTCAGCACCCCCGTGGCCAGGTACCAGCGCGCATCGTCCTCGGTGAGCGACCAGGCGCAAACGGCGCAGAGAAAGAAGAACGTAAATGGCACGTCCGTCATGGCGCGCGCCGCGTATTTTAGGAAATATATGGACGTGGCCATCACCAGCATGGCCAGCACCGCCGCCAGCGGATTACCCGTCAGCCTGCGCGCCAGCCACCCCACCAGCAGGATCGTGCCGAATCCGCATAACGCCGAGGGCAGCCTGGCGAGCGCATCGGAAAAGCCGAAGACCGAGAACAAGGAAGCCTGCATCCACTCCAGCAGCGGCGTATTTTCCATGGCCGGATAGCCGTTGCTGTGCAGGGTCAGCCAGTCTCCCGAGCGCACGATGGCCTTGGCGATGTGGGCATATTGCGCGTCGTCGTATCCGGCCAGATCTCCGGTGCGGAGAGGCGCGAAAAGGAGAATGGCGGAGAGAATCGTCAGGGCCCAAAAGTACTTGCGCACGCTCTACGCCAAGTATATCGCCGATGCCCGCAGCACCTGGTACGCCCTTCTGGCCACCATCAGCTCCTCATTGGTCGAGAGCGCCAGCACGGCAACCTTTCCGTTGGACACTATGCGATCGCCCCTGCCGTGCTGGTTGGCTTCCGTGTCGAGTGAAATTCCCAGAAATTCGAGGCCCTGGCAGCAGGCCGCCCGCAGCCTTGCGGAGTTCTCACCAATGCCGCCGGTGAAGGCCACCGCGTCGAGTCCTCCCATGGCGGCGGCGTATGCGCCGATGGTCTTCTTCACCTGGTATACAAAAACCTGCAGAGCTTCGGCGGCGCGGGTGTTGCCTTCCGCGGCGGCCAGTTCGAGATCGCGCACATCGCCGCCCTCAATGCCGGAGAGCCCCGCCAGGCCGCCGCCCTTCGCCAGTTGCCCGCGCACCTGATCGCAAGTCCAGCCGTGCCGCTCCATCATGAAGAGCACTGCGAAGACGTCCAGATCGCCGTGGCGCGTGGCATTCTCCAGGCCGGATTGCGGCGAGAAGCCCATGGTAGTGTCCACCGACCGGCCGCGGTCGATGGCGCACATCGACGAGCTGCCGCCCAGGTGGCAACTCACCAGGCGCGTCTGGCGGCCCAGCAGCTCGGCCGCGCGCTCCGCGATGTATTGGTGCGAGGCGCCGTGGAATCCGTACTTACGAACGCCGTCCGCCCGCCATTGTTCGGGTACGCCATAGAGGCAGGCGTAGTCCGGAATGGTGGCGTGGAATTCGGGCTCGAGCGCGGCGACCAGGGGCGTGCCGGGCAGGCTTTCGCGGAAGGCCTGTATGGCAGCCAGATAGATGGCATTGTGGGCGGGAGCGGCGGGCAGGAACTCCGCGAGAGCCGCCAGCACGCCGTCATCGATAAGGTGTGTGCCACGGTATTGCGGCCCGGCATGTACGGCTTTAAAAGCTACAGCATCCACCCGAACGCCGCCGGTGCGGATCTGGCCGATGGCTTCCCGATAATCCTCTACGCGCTCGAAGCGGCCCTTGCCGAGCAGTTTCTCGGAGGGCATCTCCAGAATCTGGTACTTGAGCGAAGTCGAGCCCAGATTCGGAACGAGCAGGTTCATTGGATCCCGTGATACTGGGCGCGTATGGCCGTGAGGTTCTTCGTCGCCAGCGCCTGGTACGGGCTCTTCACCGCCGCGCACTGTTTGTAGAAATTGGCGGCGTCCTGAATCTTCTCCATCTTGTAATTGGCATAGGCCAGCAGATAAAGCACTTCGGTACGGATAGCCACGTTGGTATCCACCAGGGGCAGCGCCTGTCGCAGGTCCTTGTCGGCCGGGGCGAATTTGGACTGGTTGTAATAATCTTTCCCGCTCATGTAGTAGGCCAACCCGAGGATAGTGTTCTTGCGTTTGGTCCAGTCCGCATCGGCTACGCCTTCCGGCTTCGGGGCGGCATTCGTTATTTCCACCAACTTGGCCGTGTAGGTGTGGACTTTTTCGCTGTCTTTTTTCTTCAGCGAATCGTCGGCCAGCACCAGCAGCATGTCTTCGCTGGCCTGGCCCGCGTTGGCCGCCTGCTGCGCCAGCGCCAGCGCCTTGTCGTTAGCGCCCGCTTTTTGGTAGGCCACAAACATCACGCCGGTGGCCTTGGCCAGATACTCGCTCTTGGGGTTGCGCTGCTGCAGAGCTTCCAACAGCTCGGCCTGCTTCTTCGGGTCCGGCGTCTGCAGGGCCATGGCGTAGAGCGAATACTCGGTGTAGGTGTTCACCTGTTTGGCATAATCCACGCGAGACTTCCAGTTCTCGACCTGATCTTCCTCCTTGGGCTGCGGAGAGGCTATCACCTTCTGCGCCAATTCGGCGGTCTTCGCCGACCACTTCTTGACCAGGTCGGGGTCCTTCTTCATCTCGGCAGCCTTCAGCGTCTGTTGAGCCGACTCCACGCACTCGGGGGGAATGGCGTCGAGCTTCTCGCCAGCCGCCAGCGCTTTATCGGCGTCGTTAGCCTTCACGTAGCCATCCAGCATCTGCTCGTATACCCAGCCGATGGCCTCGTTCTTGGGATACTGGCCGGCAAACTGTTCGAGCAATACCAGTTTCTTGGCGTTGTCCGATTCCTGGCTGGCCTGCTGCAGCAATTGCCCCTCCGGAGTGGCGGCGTTAAGTTCCGCGAGCTGGTGACACTGGGCCCAGCCATTGCCAATAGCGATCACGAGCGAAAACAGGAACGAACCAAGGACGATAGGCGCTTTCATGCGTAGCCTCCCCAAACTGCGGAATATTATCACACATCGGGCGAGATAGGTTAGGGCGCACCGTCTTCCCGGCTTTGTCTACCGCTCGAATACAGGTACATCCATTCACCGCGTACCTTTATATAGTTCTCGTCCATCCGCCAGGATCCGCCGACGGTGCGAGCGAACCGTCTCCAGCGCACAGCACCACGATCTCCCGATGGAAGTGCCGCCCTTGAACAGTTCTTCGACCGGTACGAATCGTGGCATCCGTCCATCATCGCCGAATGCGGCCGCGTTTGCACCAGAGCCGACGGCACCTCCTCGCCCTCTTCCACGGACGGGGTCAGGCAGGTTGAATTCGCTACGCGCCCTTGTTTGCTGCTGTCTTTCCAATCCCTTTTTTCGCCTCGAGCGCATCTCTTTCGAGCCTGCGAATGCCCCGGCGGGCAGCAGTCGCGATGACCGCATCGATGGCTCGCATCGCTTCCCCGCGCCGCCCTGTGTGGGCCAACAGGAAACACTGCGCAATTTCGAATTGGACGACGCTCCGGGCCGGAAACTTGGCGGGATAAGGAGGTGGAAACTGCGCCAGCAACGTCGATGCTTCAGCCGTACGGCCATTACTCATCAAAGCGCCTGCCAGGATCGCCGCCGCCTGGTAGCGGTCGCTTTCTCGCCCGGAGGCAGTGAACCCGCTGAGCGCCAAACGCGCCTGCGAGGCTGCATCCGCGAAATGGCCTTCGGCGAAACTCAGATGCGCAAAAGCCAGTTCGGTTTCCGGCAGGCTGACTCCGCCTGGAAAACTGCGTCCCAAGGTGCGGGCTTCTTCGAAACTTTTCCGAGCACCCGCTAAGTCAGCCTGATCGAGTTGCGTGTTCCCGAGATCGAGCAGTGCCTCGCTCAGTTCGTACGGTTCGTTCACTTCGCGCAGAATAGCGAGCGCCTGGCTGTACTCGTCCAGCGCAGCCCGGGTCTTGCCTTCCAGTTCCAGCGTATGCGCCAGGGCCGCCTCTCCCAGGCCGGCGCCTTCCCGGTCGCCGGTTTGCCGCGCGATTCGGAGAGCCTGCTCGATCAAACTTTGCGCCTCGGAAATACTCCCAGAGTCAGCGAGCACATCCGCCAGGCCCAAACACACCGAAATGGATTTCTGGGGACCAAGGTCGGAGGCGATGGCCAGTGCCGATCGATAATAGCCTTCGGCAACGGGCAGGTCGCCCCGCAGTTTTGCGGCGTTCGCGAGGCCGTTCAAGGCGTTTAGCTTCTCGATTGCGTTTCCGCTTTGATTGGCGATCTCGAGAGCGGCCTGGTATAAACGCTGCGCTACCGCAAGTTCGCCAAATCCCGCCATTTGGTTGGCTTCGATGCGGTATGCGGCAGCCACACAAAGACGATCTCCCAGTTCCGCGCAGATGCGCCGGGCCTCCGCGCGCACGTCCTCGAAGCCCGCCATATTTATGTTCTGCATGGCTCCCGATTGCAGCAGCCGGGCCTTGGCATAAAGCAATCGGGCCCCGCGCGCGCTGGCTTTTTCCGCGGCCGATCGAGCTGCGCTCTGCGTGTGCGCAAAATCACTGAGGGCGCCGGCTGCCTGCGCCTCGGTCAAATCGATACGCGGATCGTCGCCGAGCGGAGCGGGGAGGCCGCGGAGCGTTTTAACGGTCCGCAACGCCTCTTGCGCCTGGCCGCCGCGGACCTCGACCGACCCGAGCAGGAGCCCATATTCCAAATCGTCCGGCAAAAGCGTGAACAGCGCCTGGTAGACCTGAATGGCCCGCGGCCAATCGTGCGCGATGTTGCGGTAACGCCCTTCGATCTCGAGTTGCTCCACCCGCCCCAGGTCCGACGAGGAGTCCATGGCGCGTTTCGCCTCCTGGCCGGCTTGCGTGTCCAGACCGAGGGCGGACAACACCGCCGCGAGACCGGAATGAAAGAGAGAATGGGACGGGTCTGCCGCGACGGCTTTTTCCAGGTACGCCCGCGCGCCCAGCGCGTCGCCTTGGCGCAGGCGTTCCATGCCTCGCGCATATTGTTCCATGCCTTGCCCATACTGCTCCAACCCGCCGGCTCGGAGGAATGGCGCCCCGGAGGCGGGCAGGCGCACACCCAATTGCGCGCGTAATCGCCCCGCGCATCGGCTGGCGAGCTCCGGCAGATTGTCCTCCGCGGACTCATCGCGGATAGCCGCCACCTGCTGCCCGGAGCGCACGTCGAACAACACTACGTCGAGATGGATCCGGTGGTCCTGCTGCAAATAGGAGCCAGTGACTACATAATCGCTTCCGAGATCGGCGTGAATTCGTTGCAACAACTGGACCGGATAGGAAGCCTGCTGCGTCAGTGATAACTCGGTCCGCATACGGGCCACGTTTTCGAGCGGCAAGGTCCGTAAACGTTGTTCCGCGCCAAGGTCGATGTTCATTAACTCGGATACCGCCGCCGAAATCCAGGAGTCTCTTTGTTGCGGGGACAGGTCGCGAAAACCCAGCACGGCGATGGATGCACGTAGCGGTAACCCGGGCCTAATCTTGCGGAACCCATACCAACCCGCCACGGCAATCAGGACCAGAATCATCCCGATGGCCGGCCAGACGAAGACCGCACGATGCTTAGGCGGCGCGACGGGCGGCGGCGCCGGGGCGGGGTCCATAATCCCCGGTGCAGGCACTTCGGGCACGCTACGGAACCGGAACTTCGGAACGTAGGCGCCTTTGGGCAGATCGATGACTACGCGATCGGTGAGGCCCTCCTCCTGGTAATACTCTGCGAGCTTTAGGCGCAGACGGCGAGCTTCCAGCCGCACTATCGGGTCGATGCGAGGATCGAAGGATTCCGGCCGCTCTAGTACCGTTACACCCAGACCGTATTCCTTGAGTTCCCCGCTACGCCCTTCCAGCGTGACATTGGTCAGGTGACGCAACAAACGCAGGCAACGCTCGGCCTTGCGAAAGCAATTCGAGGAGGCTAGCCGCTCCAATTCATCAGCTACCGCGTCGTCGTCCGGCGCCATGCCGCTGGCACTGACGCTGTTAGGCATCTTGCGCTCCCCCGGTACGAACATCATGCCATGATCAATGGATCCATACAAGTCCTGGCGTTCCAGTACGTTACTCCGCGTAGCCTACGGTTGTCTTCTTGCATTGGCGGCAGTCGAGTCCCTAAGATCGATAACATGTTTCTGAAATTTGGGAAGACGGCATGCGCAGCTTTGGTGCTGTGCGCTACGACGGCGATCGCCCTACCGGCGCAAACCCTCACGATTGTAGAGAGCTTGAACAATACAGACGGCGCCTACCCGTTCGCGGGGTTGGTCCAGGCCACCAATGGACAATTCTACGGAACAACCTACAGTGGCGGGGCAAACCTGGACGGCGCCATCTTCAAAGTCAGCGCGAGCGGTGCGCTGACGATAGTGTACAGCTTCTGCTCCAAAACCAATTGCATCGACGGCGCACTACCCAGGGCGGCGCTCATGCAGGATAGCAACGGATATCTCTACGGGACGACCGTCGGCGGCGGAGCCAATAATCGCGGCACGGTCTACCAGATCACCCCGGCCGGCACGCTGACGGTCCTTTACAGCTTCTGCAACCTGACCTCGTGTACCGACGGCTCTCAACCCTATGCCGGGCTGGTCCAGGCCAGTAATGGAGATCTATACGGGACTACCTCATCTGGCGGCGAGTACGGATATGGGTCAATTTTCTCAATCACTCCGGGCGGTGCACTGACTACGTTATACAGCTTTTGCGCCAATAGCGGGTGCCCGGACGGCGCCGATCCCTCCGGGACGCTCATCCAAGCCGGCAACGGGGAATTCTACGGAACAACCCAGGACGGGGGCGTGAACATCTCCTGCGGCGCACAGGGTTGTGGCACGGTGTTCAAATTCAGTGGGGGCGTGTTGACCACGCTGCACAAATTCTGCGCCAAGACCGGGTGCCCGGACGGCCAAGCCCCCTACGCAGGGCTGACGCTTGCCACCAACGGTAACTTCTACGGGACGACTCCGTTTGGCGGGGCAAACAACAACAATGGCACAGTCTTCGAGATAACCCCCGCCGGCAAGCTGACCACGCTGTACAGCTTTTGTTCCCAGACCGGATGCACGGACGGCCAGGGCCCCTACGCAGGACTGATCCAGGGCACCGATGGCAACCTATACGGCGCCACCACCAGTGGGGGGGCCGAGGGCTACGGCTCGCTCTTCGACATCACCTTGAGTGGCGCACTGACGACGCTACTCAGCTTCGATAACACGGACGGATCGGAACCCGACGGGACACTAATTCAGGCCACTAATGGCGACTTCTATGGGACGGCATTCGATGACGGGGCATACGGCGCCGGAACGGTCTTTGGCCTGAGCGTGAGTCTGGGCCCGTTCGTCGAAACGCTGCCCACTTCAGGCAAGGTGGGTGCGGCCGTCAAGATTCTGGGGACCGATCTGACCGGCACGACCAGCGTTAGCTTCAACGGCACCGCGGCTGTCTTCAAAGTGGTTTCGAGCTCCGAAATCACTACCACCGTACCCGCCGGCGCGACCACCGGCACGGTAAAAGTGATGACGCCGATGGGTTTGCTTTCAAGCAGCGTGCCGTTCAGGGTGCCGTAGGCGCACCGTTAATTCCGAGCAACTCAGACCGCCGGAGAAAAAAACCTGGTCTTGACGTTAGCGAGCACGTCCCGCTGACCGTCGGACATCGATGTTCCAATGCTGACCGGCCACCAGCGGTTGGGCTTTTTTTTCGGACACAGCGCGAATTACAGGGGGCATCATCCGCCGGTCTTCGTCAGTGGCGAGGATGCCTGTTTGCCCGTGCCCGTTTCTACCGCTGGCGCGTAGCCCGGCGCTTGCCGCCGTCGAGGTGCGCGGCGTTCCGTCACGAAGGTTCACTTCTACAGCAACGACGGCACGCAGAGCCAGTATCATAGCGACCAAGTCTCGATAACTGAGCTTAAAGCAGTTCTTCGACCGGTACGAATCGTGGCATCAGTCCATCATCACCGAATGCGGCCGCGTTTGCACCAGAGCCAGATAGGGGCTTATTCAAGCCGCAGGCGCGCCACCCGTCCGTTGGGACCTACCGCCCACACCGCGTCGCTCCCTGTCGCGCCGATCGCATTGTAAGCGCCGGTGTCGAATTGCTTCCAGCTCTGACCTGCGTCGCTCGACAGATCCGAACCGGATGTTCCCACCGCGATCCACAATTTGCGCCGGTCGAGGTAGACCACCGCGGAGCGGTAGCCGTGCGGATGCGCGCCGGACGGATCGAGCCAGGTGTGCCCGCCATCCGAAGTGATCGCCACATTGCCCTGCACATCGCCGGGCTTGGAATAGTCTCCGCCGGCGGCCACGCCATGGAGCCGGTCGGCGAAGCCCAGCGAGAAGATGCCGGCCGCGGCTGCACCGTTCAGCAGCGGAGCCGCGGTAACATCCCAAGTCTGCCCGCCATCCTGCGAATGGAAAACGCGCGCCGCCGCGGCTCCGCCGGTAACGAACCAGATCTCGCGTTTGCCGCGCACGATCAGGCATGAGTTGCTGGCGGCGAAGGCTCCTTCGTTCGCAAGCGAGGGAGGCGTCTTGCGGCGTGTCCAAGTCCTGCCACCATCTTCGGTCGTCAGGATCACGAACTCCCCGCCCACCGGATCGCCGAGCACCACGCCGCGGCTTGCATCCCAAAATGCCAAGCCATCGAAGAAACCGCCAGCATCGGGGTTCGAGAACAGCAGCGACCAGTGCGCGCCCGCATCCGCGGTCTTGTAAACTCGGGATTTGTCGCCAGGTCCACTGCTCATCAGCCAGGCCGTGTTGCGGTCGAGCGCGTGTACGGCGCGAAAGTCCAGATCGGCGGCGCCTGGGACAACCGCGGCATGCCAGACCGTCCCGCCGTCTATCGTACGCAGATACGTGCCGCCCGAGCCGCTGGCCCATATCGCGGACGCGTCGACGGCGCTCACTCCGCGCAGCGAAGCCTTAGTGCCGCTCGCTTGCGCCACCCACGTTTGGCCCCACATTTGAGCAAAGCCGGCCGATACCGATAGAATGGCAACCGTGAAGAAACTCTGTCTCATCGCTTTTTCAATTACTCTAGCTTACGCCGGAAAGGTCACCATCCTGCGGGATGAATATGGCGTACCGCACATCTTCGCCGCCGACCCCGCGGGCGCTGCTTTCGGCTCAGGTTACGCGCAAGCCGAGGACCGCCTGGAGGAGATGCTCAAGAACTATCGCCGGGCGGAAGGCACCATGTCGGAGGCCTTCGGCGCGGAGTTCTTCCGGGACGATTGGCGCCAGCGCGTATGGCGGCACCGCCTGGTGGCCGAGCAGCATTACCAGGAGCTGAGCCCGCGCAGCCGCGCCATCATCGAGGCCTTTCAGGCGGGCGTGCGGCAGTATATGCGGGAGCATCCCGAACGCGTGCCGGCCTGGGCGCCCAAGCTGGAGCCTTGGCAAGTGGTAGCGCTGGGCCGCTACATTATATGGGGCTGGCCGGAAGGCGAAGCCGCCGGCAAGCTGCTGCATGCGGGCATTCAGCCCGATCCCATCGCCTATCACGGCTCGAATGAAATGCTGCTCGCGCCCTCGCGCACGGCTATGCATGCGCCCATCGCCATCGTGGACCCGCACCTGAGCTGGTACGGCCCCTTCCGTTTCTACGAAATCAGGTTGTACGGCGGTGAGCTGGCATTCTCAGGCGCCTGCATCGTGGGCCTGCCGTTCCCCGCGCTGGGGCACAGCCGCTACGCTTCCATCGCCATGACTACCGGCGGTCCGGACACTTCGGATGTTTACGAAGAGGAGGTCCAGGACGGCAAGTACAAGTTCCGCGACGAGTGGCGTCCGCTCGAGACGCGCCACGAAAAAATCGGCGTCAAGGTGGGTGACAAGATCGACTGGAAAGACGTGACCATCGAATCCACGCTGCACGGGCCCATCGTGGCGCACAAGAACGGCAAGTCCTACTCGGTGGCGATTCCGTACGCCGATGAAGTGCGCTTGATGGACGAGAGTTGGGAAATGGCCACGGCGCACAACCTGGCGGAGATGAAGAAGGCGCTGGCGATGCTGCAATTGATGGCGCAAAACATCATGGTAGGCACGGTGGATGGCGACATTTATTACGTGCGCAACGGGCGCGTACCGGTGCGGCCCAAGGGCTGCAATCCGGAGCGGCCTATGTCCGGCGCGAGCGGCGCTTGTGAGTGGCAGGGGCTGCATCCGTTTGAGGACTTGCCGCAGATCACCAATCCACCGCAGGGATACATGCAGAACTGCAACATCTCGCCGTTCACCATGTTTAAGGATTCGCCTCTCGTGCCGGAAAAATACGCGGAGCATCCCTATCTTTACAACGCCGGGCGTACGCCGCCGCATCAGCGCGCGGCCATGGTGCTGGATCTCCTCGATGGGGCGCATGATGTGACCGCCGACCAGGCCATCGACCTCGCATTTTCGCCGCAAGTCTGGCACGCCGAGTTGTGGCAGGAGCGCATCCGCACGGCTGCGCCCGAAAGCGCGTTCGGCAAAATGTTGGCCGGCTGGAACCGGCGCAGCGACGCGGACTCGCGCCCGGCACTGGCCTTCTACCTGTTCAAGACTTCGCTCGAATCGGGGCATCCCGCGCTGGAGCCGCCGCCATCGCTGACCGACGACCAGATCCGCGCCGCGCTCGACAAGGCCGCTGCGAGGCTCGCTTCCGAGTTCGCGCCGGACGCGGTCTTCGGCACACTGTTCCGGGTTGGGCGGCAAGGCGCAGCCCACACCTATCCTGTAAGCGGCGGCTCGTTGACGGATGCCGGCATGGCCACGCCGCGCGCGGTAAGCTTCGACAAAGTCGGCAAAGAAATGGTGGGGCACGGCGGGCAGACATCCACGCAGATAGTAATTCTGACGAATCCGCCGCAATCGTATATGGTGATTCCCCTGGGCGAGAGCGATCGTCCGGATTCGCCGCACTTCGACGACCAGGCGGAGAAGCTTTTCAGCAAGAGCCGTGTGAAGCCGACTTACTTCCTCAACCGCGGGGAGTTGGAGAAGCACGCTGCGTCGCGGGAAGAGATAGAGTTCAGCTCCAACTAGCCAAGGCTTCGCCTTGATATCCTTCCGACTCTCGCGCGAACCGCACACCAACAAGATTCTCGTTTCGCCGGGCATAACGGCATAAAGTTTAGGCCGCAAAAAACCGCCGCTTGAGACGGCTCGCTAACTCGATAAATTCTCACTGCGGAGCATAGCTAAGCGATTCATCATCAGCGACTTGCGGCAAAATGCTTGCAGAATTTCGGAGTGGAGCAGGACAGTGCTTGGCGGGCGCGGGCGGGATGCAATAAATAACTGTGGCGTAGAGACGGCGTAGCGCGGGTTAATTCGCGTGATGCCCTACTGGTTTCCACTTTCCGGCCAAGCGTTGGGCTTCGGCGATTTGTCCGGGCGTCATCATCTTGGACAGCCCGTCCCGGAACTTGGCTCCATCAGCGCTGCCACTTGCGGCTGCGAGATTAAACCACATGTGGGCACGGACGTAGTCCTGAGGCAAGCCCCTTCCGAAGTAGTACATCGAACCCACTTTGACTTGGGCATCGGTATTATTCTGGTCAGCACTCAACTGAAGCCACTTCAGGGCCACCTTGTAGTCCTGGGTGGCGCCGTTTCCGTTGAGATACATAACCCCTAGATCCCGTTGCGCATCCGGGTCTCCTTGGTCCGCGGCTAACCGATACCACCTCGCGGCCTCCGCGTAATTCTGTGGCACGCCTTGCCCTTTCTCGCAGAGGCCACCGAAGAACTCTTGCGCAGGTACAAGTCCCTTGTCAGCGGAACTGCGAATCCATTTTGCCGCCTCAGCGGGGTCCCCTTGGCTGGCCCCGTCAGCACTTGGGAGGAATTCCGCGCCGAGCTGAAACTGTCCCATAGCGTTCCCTTGTTCGGCTGACAGCTTTGCCCACTTGATACTCTCACCTCGGTCTTTGGCTACACCAGTTCCGTTCCCGTACGCGTACGCAAGGTGCCACTGCGCTTCAGCATTCCCCTGTTGAGCGGATAGCCGGAACCACTTCACCGCTTCGACGTCGTCCTGCTTAACCCCACGTCCGGCACGATACATAGCCCCTAAGTTGAGTTGCGCGCCATCGTTTCCTTGGGCGGCGGCCAGTTGAAGCCACTTTACCGCCTGCGTGTCATCCTGCGATACCCCATCTCCAAACGAGTACATAGTCCCCAGGCTGGCTTGGGCGGCAGCGTCTCCTTGTTCGGCAGCCAAGCGAAACCACTTGGCGGCGGTGTCTAGCTCCTTTGGCACACCATCTCCATTCGCGTACTTGAATCCGAGTGCGGCCTGCGCATCTGCATAGCCTTGCGCGGCAGCCAAGCGGTACCAATTCAACGCCTGTGCTTTGTCGCGCTCCAGACCTCCTGTCCCAGTGTCGTAAAGCGCTGCAATTTTGAGTTGGCAGGGTGCATAACCAAGTTCTGCCGAGTGCCGATACCACCTGACGGCTACGCTGGAGTCCTGCGGAACCTCTTTGCCCGCTTGGTAGAGGGACCCGAGGCCGCATTCAGCAGCCGGATCACCCGAATTCGCGAGTGGAAGCCAGTATCGGAGGGCGGTTGCGAAGTCCCCCCGTTCGAGCGCATCCTGTCCAGCATAGTAGTCCGGTGGGGGGACCGGCGCCGATGCTTGCCCGGCCTGTCCAACGGCGCTGGTGTTGCCGGACTGCGCATCCAGCTTGGAGCAAAAAGCGACCACGAGCGAGACGGCAAGCGTGAAGTGATATCGGGTCATTTGCTGACGATTCTCCTTTCAGCATGGGAAACCCGTGGAGACTGTAGCACTGCATATCACTCCATGTCAATCGGTGGCAAAGGTGGCAAAGGTGGGCCATACGCGACGGGTCACTTGAACGACCCGGCTTCCGACGAAGTACATTGGACACCGTCAAGCAACCTGATTCTAACTAAGAGTCTTACTAAAAGTTGCCCTTTGCGGGCGCACTTCGGGATGCCTGCCGGAAGTTACAAATTTGCCGGCTTGGGTTCGCGGCGCTTTGGTGTACATTTCTGCCGGAGGCACCAGACCATCAAGACCACGCCCGCAATAGCGGCAGGCACCGATGTCGTCTGAGAGCTTTCGGAGTTGCTTTCAGCCGCAGTGATCTGCAACCATCTTTTCCAGCGTTGCGCGGCTGATACGGTAGTCCTCACTGCCCATCTCTTGAATCTCACTCATGGGGTGGCGGCTCACGTACCCAGACAAGTATTGGGTCATCTCATATGCCAGGAGATCGGCGGATTGCAGCGGCAATACCTGCTGGTCGTCACGGAAGCTCAACCCCCCGAGAAGGAAACGCTGCCGATCTTCTCCATTCCAGAACTTTTGGTGTGCCTCACCGAATTCCCCTTTGTTCTTGTGCCCGGCGTCAAAAACGTATTCGACTGGCTCCGTGTATCCGCGTTTCGTCGCCCATTTCCCGCCGTACCTAAAGCACTGCGCAGCACAAAGGGTATAGGCCGATCCAATCTTGTTTCTGATCTTCCCCGGCTTGACAATTTCATCGTAGTCCACCACAGGGACCGCACAAGCCACCGGTACAGTCTTCGCGTTGCGAATGGCTGTCAATAGCCGACCCATGAATCCTCGCTGCCGATTTTCATCCCAAGACTGAAAGAACTTTTTCCGCTTGTTGAACCATTGGGCTTTAAAGAAAGGGACCGAATAATCGCGTAACGCGGCGGCCCATTGGTTGTTAAACTCAAGCCAGTGTTCGGCCTCCGCAATGAAGCCAGCTACTACCAAGTGGCTGCTGTCGGAAGAACCGCTTTCGTCGAAATAACCTTTCAGGAATGCCATTCGCTTTTCCCTCCCGCTATACCCAGAGTTACTCTAGAATATTGCTATGGCTACCACTTTCGGACAACGTCTCGTGGTGGTTAGCCCCCACAAACCGTTATGGGAATAACCCTGCCCCTCAAGCGCTTCATTGAGATGGCGAACGCCGGAAGTATTGATCTCGGTCTCTGCCACGCTAAGTTTTTGTTGGGACTCCCCAAAATCGAGGTGGTTGGTAGGGCAGAGCGCCTCAGAGACACGATCCTGCATGTCAAGGATAGTCCCTTTGCGACGCTCGGAAACTACTATCGCGCGCGGCAAGCCCGCGCTGTTCTGTTGAGAATCGCCAGCACGGGCGAGTTTGTTAAGCGGCGAATTGATGGCAGGAAGAGAGGCGCAGTCTATCTTTCGAGAATTGGCTCGCCCGCCAACTCCGAACAGGGACGACTGCATTTTCTGAGAACTGAGCTTCCAATCATTAGGACCCGTTACTATGCGGACGTTGCGTCCGATGGCCGGATTGCCCTGTCGGAGGAAAAAGCGGGCGACACGCAGTTCTTCGAGGAATTCGCGCGAGCACTAAATAACGTCGATGCCACGGCGATTCGGCGTTGTGGCCCTTGCGGGCGGCTATTCTGGGCTGGGCGCCGTGACAAGGCGTATTGCTCCAACAACTGCCGACAGCGGTGTTGGCGACAGGAGAATCCGGCAGAGGTCGCGGAAATACAGAGTCGGTACGATGCAAAACGGGAGCGCCTGCGTCCTGCTTCAGAGACTGGGGAACGACCCACACGCAGAAGGGCAGAGCCCGAGATTGGCCAAGGAAAACGGCACCGCGCCCCGCGACTGCCGGGTTCAACCCCGTAAAATTGTGACGTGGATTGTGAGGCAACCCCCAGGAGGTCTGCGGTTCGAGCCCGCGACCGCCCGCCACCTAAACCTCACCTAGACCCCGCCAACTGGCCAAGGCTTCGCCCTGATATCCTTCCGACTATCGCGCGAACCGCACAACGAGAACAAAATTCTCGTTTCGCCGGGCATACGGCCTAACCACCAAAAACTGCTCAACTTGAGCAGTTTTACGATACGCACCTTGAAAACAAACATCTTACACGCCGGCGACTCCTCATGTGAGCAGTTTTCAACGCCCGCGCGCCCGCGCCCGCAGCGCCATCTGAGCGGCGTGAAACCCGCACATGCCATGTACCGCTCCGCCGGGCGGCGTGGATGACGAGCACAGATACACTCCATCGAGCGGCGTGCGATAGAACAGGCGCGTGGGCCGCAGGATGAACTGTCTCAGATCCTGCGCACCTCCCGTTATATCGCCGCCCACCAGGTTGGCGTTGTGCCGCTCCAGCTCCGCGGGCGAAAACGTATGCCGCGCCAGAATACGCGCGCGAAAACCCGGAGCAAACCGCTCCACCTGGGATTCGATCGGTTCAGTCATATCCGCGGTCGAGGCGTGCGGCACATGGCAATAAGCCCATGCCGTATGCCGGCCTTCGGGCGCGCGGCTCGAGTCGAACAAGCTGGGCTGCGTTACCAGGACGAAGGGCCGCTGGGCTGCCGTGTGGCCGGCGGCCGCGCGCTCGGACTCCGCGATTTCCTCGAGCGATCCGCCCACGTGAACCGTGCCGGCGCGGGCGCACTCGCCGGCCTTCCAGGGGATCGGCGCACTCAAGGCCCAATCGATTTTGAAAACGCCCGGACCATAGCGGTAGCTCTCCATCCGGCGGCGGAAGCGCTCCGGTAAACGGTCGCCCGCCACTGCCAGAAACTGGCGGGGAGTCAGGTCGAAGAGGATGGGCGTGGCATTGCCCGATTTATAATCGCCCAATTCGTCCAGCGAACGGATTCTGGTGTTGGTGACTATGCGTCCGCCCAGCGATTCGAAGTAGGAAGCCAGCGCGTTGGAGATCGATTGCGAGCCGCCGCGCGGTATGGGCCAGCCGACAGCGTGCGCGGAGATGGCAAACACCCATCCGAAAGCGGCGGAGCCCAGCGACTCGAGCGGCAGCACCGCATGCGCGGCGAGGCCCGCAAACAGGGCGCGCGCCGCCGTGCTGCGGAAGAGCAGCCGGGCTGAGGCGGTCGCCGGCCACAGGGCCAGCGCGCCGAAGCGGGCCAGCAGCCAGGGATGAGCCGGCCACTGCGGAAGCGGCTGCTGGATCATCGGTACCAGCTCTTGCCAGCGCCGCACCAGCGGTCCAATGGCGCGGCGGTAAGCGGGACCATCCGCACCCAGCCGGGCGCAGGTCGCCTCCAGCAGCATTTCGAGGATCGCGGCGGACCCGTCGTCGAGAGGGTGCGCCACAGGCAGCGGAGGGTAGATCCACGTGAGCCCATGCTCGGCCAGCGGAAAGGTCGCAAACACCGGCGAGCTGACCGCCATCGGATGCACGGCGGAGCAAACATCATGTACGAATCCGGGCAGCGTCAACTCCGCCGAGCGGGCGCCGCCGCCGATGGTCGGCTCGGCTTCAAACACCGTGGTGCGGAGCCCCGCCTTCGCCAGTACGATGGCCGCGGTCAAGCCATTCGGTCCGGAGCCGACCACGCACGCGTTGCCGCTAGCCATGCTGGCTCCTGGTGGGGCGGTCCCCCTGGACCGCGGCCGACGCCCCCGTCGGCCTGTCGCGAAGACGCGGGTCCAGGGGGACCCGCGCAGACCAGGGGGTCTGCCCCACAAATTCTTGCAGAGTTACGCGGGACGCCATGCTAGGGACGGGAATGATCATCCTCCATCCAGCCCTGTTCTTCGAGCAACTGGCGAAAGCCAGGCGTGGCCAGCGACACGGGCGGAAGGTAGACTGACACCGGCTCCCGCTTCCACCATTGGGCGCTCGCGGCGCGCTCCGCCGGAGTCGTGAAATGGTACTCGTAGAGCAGCGCGCGCACCTGGAGCGGCGGCCGGTCCGGGAAGGGATTGGAGCGCAAGAGTCCCAGGATCGCGCGATCGCCTTCGAGCAGCTTCGCCATCAAGTTCACAAACCAGGGATGCTGGCGATAGGACGACAGGGCCGCAAACCACATGAGCCAGTCCAGCCGCAGGTGATAAGGCGCAATCTGCGGCGGCATCTGTCCCAGGCTGCCGGGCTTGCCTTTAAACTCGTACTCGCGCCATTTTGTTGCGGCGCCCGGCGCGGCGTCGTCCGTTCCCTCCACGATCACCTCGTAGCGCGGGCGCGTAATGGAACCGAACGCGCCGTAAGTCCCCACGAGGTGAAATCGATTGTAGACGGTATTCATCACCTGCCTGGGAGAAAGCATGTTGCGAATGGGCTCGATGCTGAGAAAGGCGACCAGGACGCCGACACCGATGACAGCGATGCGATGGGCCAGCGCGGGCGCATGCGTGGCCGCCGGCGCATGGATCGGGAGGAGGCGCGAGAGGAAGCCATCGTCCAAGGTACTGACGGCCAACACCATCGTTAGAGCGTTCAGCCACGAGAGATTGCCGCCGGCGAAGATGAGCGCCTGAAAAGCAATCGTGATCAGGCCCGCGATGGCGCTGATCGGCTGCGGCAGGAAATAGGCGAACGGCACGACCAGCTCGGAAAAATGGTTGAAGAGCACTCCGCCGTGGTGCGTCCAAGCGGGCCCCCAGTGAAAGAACCAGCTCAGGGCATTGGGCATGGGCTGGGTTTCGTAATGGTAGTCGAGGCAGGTGAGATCGCGCCAGCACGGGTCGCCGCGCATTTTGATGAGGCCCGCGCCGAACATCACGCGGAACAGCAGCCATCGCAGCAGCCAGACGCCGATGGTTTGCGGCGTGGTGTTGCGGCAGCCCAGGAATATGGTGTAGAAACAGGCCTCGAGCAAAATCGATTCCCAGCCAAAGGCATAGAAGGTTTGGCCCACGTTGACGAAGGAGATGTACAGCACCCAAAGCGTCGCCCACACAGCCATGGAGAGCCAGGTGCTATAGCGGTCCGCGATGCCGGCGAGGGCCAGACACGCGAGCGCCACGCCGAGCCACGCGGCCATGCTGAAGGCTGTGTCGTTGGCGGCAAAGAAGAACAGACTCGGCGATTCGCGAAACGGAACGGACTTGGTGAACAGGCGCACTGGAAGCAGTCCATGGTCGCCCAGCAGCGGCTTAAACTGATTTGCGGCGTTGAGGAAAGCGAGCAGGAGGATGGCTGCCAGCGCTCTCTGCAACACGAGTCTGGTCAGCCAGAAGGTTTCCGAGCCTATCCAACGCATCGTCGGTCCCGCCCGCGCTCATTCGATGTTAGCTTACTCCTGCGTCCGGTTTCTCGACGTTTTTCGCGGCGTTTTTCAGCATGACCGCCCACACTGCCGCCGGAGCCAGCACGGCGAGTCCGGTAACCGTGGCAGTCGCGCGCGGCGGCACGGACCAGTCCATCGCCAGGCCCGCCAGATAGCTGCTCGCTGCGATGGTGACCGTGAACAGGCTCAGCTCGGCGGAGAAGACTCGCCCGCGGAAGCGGTCGTCGGTGTACATCTGCATCAGGGTCGTGGAAAAGACCCAAATGGTCGAGCCGCCGGCGTGGGCCAGAATGACCGCGGCAACGGCGCACCAGACCGAGGGCGCCGCGCCCACCGCGATGTAGCCCAGGGCCGCTGCCAGAAATCCGAAGAGGATGCCGGTCCTGAACCGCGCGTGCCGGCCCCTGGCCCAGGCGCCGCTCACGAATGGGCCGATAATGGCGCCCGTGCCGCGCGCGCCTAACAGCAGGCTCATGCCCAGCATGGCGCCGCGCTCGGCCGAAAGGCCCGACAGACGCACCGGAAAAATCCGCGCTCCCAGCAGCGGCAGGATCACGTTATTGGCCCCGATGAACCCCAGCCCCATTTTGACGAACAGCGTGGTCGACAGGCGCGCGTCCCGCCGAATGTAGCGTATACCTTCGACCACCGGCGAGAAATCCACCAGGTCGCGCGCGCGCAGCCTGGGCGCATGCGCGGTGTGCGGCTCGGCAAAATGCATTCCGCTGATCAGCGCGGCCGACGCCAGAAACGAAAACGCGTTGAACACGAAGACAGCATCCCGTCCGAAGAGCACGGCCGCCACGCCGCCCAGCGCGGAACCAACCGCCAGATCGAATGACCACGTGGTGGCCGAAAGGGTATTAGCGATCAGCACGCGCTCTTCGCCCACGATATTGGGGATGACCGCGCTGCGCGCCGGCTCGAAAAACGCCACCATCGAGCTTTCGAGAAACAAAAGTACGTAGACCAGCCAGACTGAGCGGGGCGAGCGCACCAGCAGCATGCCGGCGACAATCGCCATGCGCGCCAGGTCGGCCGCAATCATAACGCGCTTGCGCCGGATACGATCGTTCACCACGCCTGCCGTCGGCCCCGCGAACGCCTGGGGCAGCACTTGCAACACTACTGCGAGGCCCACCGAAGACGCGCGGCCGGTCAGTTCGAGCAGCAGGTTGTAGATGGCCAGCGCGTAGAACCAGTCACCCAGCTCGCTGACGATCTGCGCGCTCCACAGCCGGCGGAAGTTGCGGTTGTCGCGAACCAGGCGCCAGTACGCGGAAAGCGAAGCGGCGTTCGAGTCCATTTCAGGACTCTGTATAGAGGCCCATGCGCTGCTTGACGAGGTCCACCGTGGAATTGGCGATAGGGCTCACGCGCGCGGCCCCTTCGCGCAAGATGCCGGCGATGTAACCGGTCTCCGCCATCATTTGGTGGTAGCGCTGCTGGAACGGCTCCAGGTGCGCGATCACCATGTCGGCCACCTGCTTCTTCAGTTCGCCGTAGCGCAGCCCGCTGAAATGCGCGCGCACCTGTTCGTCGCTCCAGCCGCCGAACGCCTGAAAGATGTTGAGCAGGTTGGCCACGCCATCGGTGAGGTTTTCAAAATCCACTGCCGGCTGGGAATCGGTAGTGGCGCGCATGATGACCTTGCGAATGCGTTCGGGCGGATCGAGCAGGGCCACCGCATGGTTGGAACCGCTGGCGGACTTGCTCATCTTGGCCGTGGGATCGTCCAGCCCCATGATGCGCGCGCCCACGCTGGGCAGGCTGGTACCGGGCACCACGAACGTCTCGCCGTAGAGCGAATTGAAGCGCTGTGCGATATCGCGGGTCAGCTCCAGGTGCTGCGCCTGGTCCTCGCCCACCGGCACGATGGCGGCCTGGTAGAGCAGGATATCGGCGGCCATCAGGGCGGGGTATTGCAGCAGCCCGTCGCCCACGGACTCCTGTTTGGCGGCCTTGGCCTTGTACTGCGTCATGCGCTCCAGCCAGCCTACCGGCGTAACGCAGGTGAGCATCCAGGCCAGCTCGGCGTGCGCCGGCACGGCGGATTGCACCATGATGCTGGATTGCCGCGGATCGATTCCCGCCGCCAGGTACAGTCCCGCGCTCTCGACGATTTTCGACCGCAGCTCGGCGGGGTCCTGGTACACGGTCACCGCGTGCAGATCCACGATGCAGAAGATGCATTCGTATTCCGATTGCACCCGCACCCAGTTCTTCAACGCGCCAAGGTAGTTTCCGATATGTACACTTCCGGACGGCTGCATGCCGGAGAAAACTCGTGCTCTCATGGTAGGTGGAGTAACGGAGTATTTTTTATCGTAAGCGATTTCGATATCGTCGTGGACAAGCTGGTATACGGCGGCGGCGGGCTGGGCCGTTTGGACGGTCGCGCGGTGCTGGCGCCCTTCGTGCTGCCGGGCGAGCGTGTGCGCGTGCGGGCCGCTTCCGAGAAGCCCGGCCTGGTGCATGCGAGTCTGCTCGAAGTGCTGGCTGCCTCGCCTGAGCGCGTCACACCGGGCTGCCCTTACTTCACGCATTGCGGCGGGTGCCACTATCAGCATGCGCCGTACGAATTGCAGCTTTCGCTGAAGCGCGCGATCCTCGAAGATCAATTGCGCAGGATCGGCAAGATCGAGCCTCCCGCGGAGATCGAAGTTGTCGCCCGGGAGCCTTGGAACTATCGCAATCGCGTGCAACTGCGCACCGATCGCGCTGAGCTCGGATATCGCCAGGCCCAGTCGCACAGGCTTTGCCCGATCGCGAGCTGTCCGATCGCCTCGCCGGCCATCAATGCCGCCATCGAGATTTTGCGCGAGATGCTGCGCGATCCCCGCTGGCCGCGCTTTATCCGCTCCTTCGAGCTGTTCACCAATGAAACGCAGATGCAGCTCAATGTTCTCGAAACCGAACGTCCGGTGGCGCGCCGCTTCTTTGACTGGTGCGCCGAACGGATTCCCGGCTGGATCTCCGGCACGCTGGATTATGCCGACGCCGGATACGCCTGGCGCGTCAGCAGCGGCTCGTTCTTCCAGGCCAATCGCTTTCTGATCGCCGGCCTCGTCGACCGCGCGATCGAGGGTGCGGAGGGCCGCGCGGCGCTCGATCTCTATGCGGGCGTGGGCCTGTTCTCGCTACCGCTGGCGCGGCGCTTCCGCTCGGTGACGGCGGTCGAATCGGGCACGCGCGCCGTCGAAGATCTGCGTTTCAATGGCGAGCGCGCCGGTGTCGTCGTCCAAGCGGAGCGAGCGAACGCCGAAGCTTTTCTGGAGAATCTCGAAGCCGCACCGGATTTCGTGCTGCTGGATCCGCCGAGGGCCGGGATCGGCAAGCGCATGGTCGAGCGCCTGGCCCAACTGCGTGTGCCGCGCATCGCGATGGTCTCCTGCGACCCGGCCACGCTGGCGCGCGACCTGGCTGGCCTGCTGAGGGCAGGTTATCGGATCGAGCGCATGACCCTGATAGATCTGTTCCCACAGACCTACCATCTGGAAACAGTTGTGCATTTGATGCTATAGATCCCCACCCGGAAGGCGGAATACAATTACAATATTTTACACTTCATTTTGCACTGCCAACCGCTCTACATTCGTCTATTTGAGCAGAAGACAAAATTCTCAAAGGAGTACCAACTTAATGACATTCAAGTCTCTGACTCTTTCTTTTTGCTTAGCCGCGGGAATGGCAGCAACGCCAGCTCTATTGTCGGCTGCCACCAGCCCCGGGACTGCCGTTCTCGACAAGCTTGGGGATTTCCACGCCATAGCTGTCAAGGCATCGACCAACGCGTCGGATCTCGCGAGTCTCAACCGCACCGACGGCAGCGCCTGGGAGAGCCACGCCGATCAGTGGATCAGTCTCAAAGCGTTTATCAACGACATGGGCCGCAAGCTCGTTGAACTCGAGAGTCTCCGCGGGTCCGCCACTCCCGCCGAGCGCGAAGCCATTGACCACGCGGCGCCCCTTCTCAAGCAGATGGCTGACAACGCCGAGGCCGCCATCAAATTTTTCAACGACAACCATGCAACCCTGTGGCGCCCGGATTACCAGAAGTACGTGGATAGCGTCGCTGATGAATCCGCCAAGCTCTCCACGACGGTCGGCCAGTTCATCCGTCTGGAAGATCTCCGCGCCAGGGAGAAGCATATCGAAAGTACGATCGGCACCGAAGCTGTTGACTGATCGTATCGTCCCCAAACTCGCCAGCGTTTACCGATGACCCGTCGGTCCCAGTCATACATCGGTAAACGCTGGGCGACTTATCCGGCCAATCTCAACCTTGGTCGTCATGAGTTGGCCAGGGACTGAACCGCGGAATCCATCGAGAAACACCTCGGCAGAAGTTCTCGTATTCTGGTCCGAAAGCAGCCCGCAAAGTTGGCTCTTCATACGCGACTACAAACAGATGGAAAGCCAACCAGACGAGCGCACCATACTCAATCAGGCGCGTATTTGCAAAGATCAGACCTTGGCCAGCTATGAGGGCCACAACGGCTACGTACATCGGATTACGGACGTAACGATACAGTCCGGTGATGACGAGGTAACGCGTCGGAAAAACAGGCGCGGGCGTGCCCAGCCCTTTGATCGCAAAGCGGGCAAATGAATCTAATAGGACCAGGGTTCCTGCCGCGACTAGCACGCCTCCAACAACTCGTAGAGGGAGCCACCAGACCGCAGCAGTTTCAAACTGCCATCGAGAGATCCACCAGGGCGCCAGACCGGCTACAGTACCTGGCGCAAGCACAAGAAATAACGCAGATCCGAGGACAGCGAAGACTCGCCTCATAACTAACTAGCCAAGGCTCCGCCTTGATATCCTTCGCATCGAGGATTTTGTGCGGTTCCCGTAGAAGCGTTCATGGCGTTATGCTCCTGGTATCTGTTTACTCAGGAGTTTGCCATGAACGCTTTCCATGAACATCACCAAGATAGCATCCGATTTGGCTACCGGTGCTTCGACCGGCTGCTGCTCAACGGGCTGATTCAGCCGTTTCAGCAACCGGAACGAGTGATCGGTTTCTTCAACACTTATCGCCAGCAGTATCCGGTGAGCCGCGACGTTTTGCGCGAAACTGCCAGCCAGTTCCAGAACTGGGCCGTCAACCGTTCGCAAAAGTGGGGCGCACCGATTCTCGAAGCACCCGAAGACCGCCGCGACAAGTTTCTGGATCCCTATTTCCGCAAAGCGAAGCCCAACCAGGTGGTCGCTATTGTGAAGGGCCGCGAGCCCGCCCGCATCATGATCGCCATCGGGAAGCAGAAGGAGAATCGCTGGCATTTGCAGATGGCGCAGCGCTGGGTGGTGCAGTACAACTTCTACATCAACGACGAGCGTTGGGGACGCATGTTTGTACGCATGTGCCCCTACCTGCCATTCTCGGCCCGCGTCTGCCTCAATCAACATCATTGGCTGGCAGTGCGCATGCGCGAAGAGGGCATCGATTTTCAGCAATGCACCAATGCGTTCCTGCGGTGCTCCCATCCGGCTCGCTTACAAGAACTGGCCGATTCGCTGACGGCGCGCGACTTGTTGACCTGTGGTCAGAAGTGGCTGGCCACATTTACCCCTTTTTTCACCGAAAGGGAACGCCGGCAGGCGGGTTGCCAGCATCGTTTGTTTTTCGCTCAGGTCGAACTTTGCGACAACCTCATCTTCCGCCGTCGTGCCGCGCTGGACCGGATCGGAGAACGGCTGTTGGACGCCAATCGGACCATTGGCCAGCCCGACAAGATCACCGTCATCTTCGGCCGGAAGGTCACCAAACAATACCGGGGAAAGCTACAGACCGTCATCGAGGACATGCATCTGCCCAATCCCGTCATCCGCAGTCATTATGGCAACGGCTTCGTCAAGCAGTATGTTCGCGACCACGTTCTGCTCCGCACCGAACCGGCTTCCAACAATGTCAACGATTATGGCTGCAAGAAAGCCGTCGAGCATCTCCCGCAACTGCGACAGAAGATGTCTTCGGTCATCGACAACTATCACAACATCCAGCAGGACATCCTGGAAACGTTCGTCGATCGCGGCCAACTGCACCATCTGGCGGAACCCACGATTCTGGCGAATGGAAAACGCATCGCAGGGCTGAAGCTGGACCATCCTCGGCAACTGGCGCTGATGCACGCCCTGGTCCGCTTCAGCCACGTCGCGGCACAGAGCACTTTCAGGACATCGGAGATCTACGCCGACACCCTGGCGGCGCTGGAGGTTTCTCCCAAAGATTACAGCCTGGCTTCGCTTCGGTACGATCTTTCGAAGCTGCGTGCCAAGGGGCTGGTGGAAAAAGTCTCGCATTCCCGCCGCTATCGCATGCTGCGCAACGGCTACTCCGTCTGCCTGGTATTCCTGAAACTGTTCGAGCGGATCTACGCGCCCTTGACTGCCGGCCTGCTATCTCCGGTCTCCGGAGACGAGAAACTGCAACAGCAAAAGCGCTCTCAACTCGACCGCCTCTATCAGCGCGTCATTGACGATCTCGACAAGCTCATGGATGCCGTCGGTCTTAAAGTCGCCTAATGTCCAATGCGTAACGAGAACAGAATCCTCGTTACGCTGCGCATAACGGTCTAAAGACCTGCTGCGATAGCCGGCGTTGTACTGATGGGATCGGTCCTGTCTGCGCGTCAGCGATGCTTGCTGATCCGGCACTTCGACGGGATTACGGAGCCCCCTGATTTCCCATACGGACAGCCAATCCAAATACGGGAGAAAAGCTTACGATCTGAAACTCGCCTATTGGTTTTGCTTGACTGCAAAATCAAAGATGTCAGCCGCCCCAGCCGCTCCGCTGGATGAAGCTGAAATGAAAGCGTACTCGCCAGGCTTCATATCCGCAACCGGAACAACGCGGTAAACTCCCGGATGAACTCGTTCTGATTTGAACGGGAGTGTCTCCTTCGACTCACTGCCGCTGGAAAACGAGCCGAAACCAATCGTGGCTACGACCACTTGGCGAGTATCCTTTTTCTGTTCAAATTTCACGATGCTGAACTGGTTGGGATTCGAAACGGTCTGGGCGCCGAAGCCATGGGACTTTCCTAGCGCCGCGGATTTATCCTCGAAATAGAAAAAGAATACGGGCCTGAAATCGTCCGTCCGAATAGTCGCCCTAGATCCTGGAACGACCGCCTTAGTCTTGCCCTTGACAATGCCATAAGTCAAAACATGCCGCACAACACCGGTTTTTGTCCCTTGCGTCGAAGCCCGTTCGAGCGGAATCATCACCTTTAGGTGACCAGTTTCATCCTCAGTGTACAGATAGATTCCTGAATCATGCGGCGCATCCGGATTGTTCAAATTGGCGGCTATAACCGCCTCCGACATTCCCGGACTCGGTGTAGCGCCCGAGGGCTGGGCTACTCCGGCCAAACGAACTTCCTGGACATTCACGGGGACCGCTGCGGGCGGAAGCGCTGCGGGAGCTACCGAGGCTTTTGGATCCAGCATCACCTTTATGATGTTGTCGCTGACCCCTGCCTTTTTGAGTTGGACCATCTCCGTCGCGCTCAACTCACAAGCATGGTTTTCCTTGCGTAACGCGGCTACGATCAAATCCTCCGAAAGGCCGCCTTTGACCATCTCTTGCACGTCGGACACGTTCGATCCAGAACCGACCGGCTTTGGCGCATCCTGCGCACCGGCCAGAACGGCGGCCCCTAGAAGCACGATCGTGAACACGGACAGCTTCATACCAAGTATCTCCTTTATCGTTGCAATTTCTTCCGCGATTCGTTTCATGGTGTGTACTCCTATGCGGGCCGGCGCACACTGCGCTCCCGCGGCCTATGTTCGGGCCGCAAATGTGGCTTTGCGATGAGCCGCCCACTATATCGGCCCGACCGTAGGCGATACCTTCTGATCTTCCATACGGACGGACACTCAGAATACGGGAAGAAAATTTATGGCCCGAGCTTTCAGAGATCAACTTTCCCAGGAGGACTTGCGGAGAAACTACCGACGCCCACCTTCGTGCTCGATATCACTTTTTCTTCCACTGGGCGGCTTTCTCCGGCTTGTCCCATGCTTGATAGAGCTGCACAATCCATTCGCGGCCGCGGTCCAGGTGATACCGCTCCGGGACGGCAATGCGGTCTTTTCGCGCCAGCATTCCGCGATAGCCTTCCAGCAGCAGCGGTTCCGCTTCAGTGTACTGCTTCTGCCCAGCCAAGCTAGCGCCCAGCAAGCTCTCGGCGCGGAACCGTTGCCAGTCGTCTGGCTGCTTCAGTCGCTCGAACTCCACGGCCTCGCGCGCAAGAGGCTCGCTCTCGATAAACTTCCCCCGCGACAGGTAAGCCAGTGCCACATCGGTCGCAGCCTTCATCCTGACCGCGCTCACCGGTCCCAAGGCGTGCTGCCACGCCGCCAGTACCTCTGCGGCATAGGTCTCCGCCAAGGCGTATTTGCGCTCTCGCTGGTACATAAATGCCATATCCGAAAGGGTGTTGAGAGTGAAGTGACTCTCGGGACTTAACGCTCGCCGCTCGATCCCAAGCGTTTGGCCGAACAGGGCCTCGGCCTGCGCGTACTTGCTCTGATCGGAGTAGGCGCAGGCCAGATTCTCCATGGAGAGCAGGGTGGAGGGATGCTCGGAACCTAACACGCGGCGCTTGATCTTCAAGGTGTGGCTGTGGAGTGTCTCGGCCTCCGCGTACTTACCCTCTGCCTCGTAGATGTTGGCCAGATTATTCATGGAATACAGCGTGTCCGGGTGCTCGGGGCCTAACACTCGGCGTCTGATTTCCAGGGTCTGGCTGTGGAGCGCCTCGGCCTGCGCGTATTTACCCTGCCCTCTGTAGACGGCGGCCAGATTGTTCACGGACGTGAGCGTGTCGGGATGCTCCGTTCCCAGCACGCGCCGCTTGATCTCCACGGTCTTGGCGTAAAGCACCTCAGCTTGCGAGTACTTACCCTGCGCGTAATAGAGGTTGGCAAGATTGTTCATGGAAGCCAACGTTTCGGGATGCTCGGCCCCCAGCTTGTGGCGCCGGGCTTCCAGGGTCTGGCTGTAGAGTGACTCGGCCTGAGGGTATTTACCCTGCGCCGTGTAAACGTTGGCCAGATTGTTCATGGAAGCCAGCGTGTCGGGATGCTCGGGACCTAACACACGGTGGCTGATCTGCAGGGTCTGGCCGAGAAGCGCCTCGGCCTGCGCCAGCTTGCCCAGGAGATGGAGAATGCGTCCAAATCGGCTCATGGTTTGGAGGGTCTTCGGATTCTCCGCCCCCAGCGCCCGGCGGTGCAAGGTCAGCGCCCGCTCCAATTGCGTCCGTGCCTCTGGATATAGTCCAAGCTCCGCGTAAGTCTGCCCAATGGTATCCCGAATGGCCGCCTCCACCTCCGGTTGCTGGTTGAACTTTCCCCCGATGCGCGCCGCTGCCCGATCTAGCGCCGTGCGCACCTCCAGGTGTGGATCGGGTTTCGCCGTCGCCCCCGACTGGTTAGCGGCGCTGGCTTGAGCCAGCAGATCGTTTTGCAAGAAATCATTGACCGCCTGGGCCACCGCCGCTTCCGCATCAGCGCGGTCACGCTGCTTCGTCGCCAGTACGCTCTGCCGGATGCTGACGACGGCTGCCAGGATCAGCACCAGCACGAAAGCACTGACGGTGATCAGGACTCCCCGATAGCGGCGCGCGAATTTGCGGGCGCGGTAAGCAGCCGAAGGCGGGACTGCGAGCACTGCTTCGTACTTCAGGTATCGCTCGATGTCCGCCGCCAAATCCGATGGCGAACCATAGCGGCGCGACCGGTCCTTTTCGAGAGCCTTGAGCGCGATCGCGTCCAGATCGCCGCGCAATTGCCGCGCCAGGGTGGGAGGATCGGCGCCGCGATCTTGAGCCGTGGCCCAGGACTTGCCTCCCAGAGTGCGCAGCCTGGTGCTGGGACGAGGCGCTTCCTGCTCCCGCAACCGCCGCAATATCTCGTCGAATGCCAGTTCGTGGAAATCGAGCGGGCGCACTCCGACCAGCAACTCGTACAGCACCACTCCCAGCGAGTACACGTCTGTGCGCGTGTCCACATCCGCTCCGGACGAGCCGGCCTGTTCAGGACTCATGTAGGCCGGCGTCCCCAGAATCGCCCCCGTCTGCGTGAACAGAGTTTCGGCGGTCAGATGCTGCGAAATGGCCTTGGCTATGCCGAAGTCGATGATGCGCGGCACGGGCTTGCCGTCCACTTCGCCCACCAGAATGTTGGATGGCTTCAGATCGCGATGAATGATGGCTTTTTGGTGCGCATGCTGTACGCCTTCGCAGACTTGAATGAATAGCTCCAGGCGCTGGCGCAGAGTCATCTTACGCTGGTCGCAGTAGGTCGTGATGGGAATACCGGCGATGTATTCCATCACGAAGTACGGCCGACCTTGCAGTGTGGAGCCGGCGTCGAAGACTTTGGCGATGCTGGGGTGGTCCATGAGCGCCAGCGCCTGCCGCTCGGACTGGAACCGCGCCACGACTTCGCCGGTATCCATGCCGGCCTTGATGAGCTTCAGAGCGACGCGGCGGCGCACGGGCTGGGTCTGCTCGGCCAGCCACACCTCGCCCATGCCGCCCGACCCGATGGGCTGCAGCAACTGATAGGGGCCGATCAACTCCTGCGCCCGCCATATAAGCGCTTGCGGCGAATCGGCGCGCGGATCGACAGATAATCCCGAGATATCGATGCCGGGACCTTCTGGATCGCTCCGATCATTTGCTCCGGATTGTTGAGGCGACACTGCCGAAGCGCCTCCTTGGTCGCTGACTATGGTCAGTTTAGCTCAATGAGCGGAATCCGGAGCACCCGCCTCGCAAGGCTTGCTTCCACGCTCCCGGCGGCGGTATGCTGCTTTGGGGTAGCTCTACGGAGGTGGTCCGGATAGGTGTGCGAGCAGTTCCCAGAAACATCATGGACGCTACTGGCAAAGGCCCGCGAACAGAGTGACCGAGGAGCCCGCGCGAGAGAAGATTTTGCGGATAGATACTATCGGCCGGTTCAGCAGTTTCTTCTGCTCCTCGTTCAGGACGGCGAACAGGCGCAGGAATTGGCCCAGGAGTTCTTCACCAGGCTCAGCGGGCCGGGAGGACTACTGGAGCGTGCGCGCCCTGAGAAAGGCGCATTCCGAGACTATTTGCGGGAATCTTTAAGAAACTTGGTGAGGGATTACTACCGCCATAACCGCACGCAAGGCCTGCAAACGCATCCCGATCAGGCGAGCGCGGGAGGGTGGGACCTTATGGAGCTACCCGGGTTGCCCGCGGCCGAAGCCGCGTTTCATCATGAATGGGTGAAGGTCACGTTGGCAGAGGCCCTGAATCGAGTACGCGCTCTCTGCCTCAAGCGAAATCAGCAGGTACATCTTAATCTGTTCGAGGCGCGGTACCTCAGCGAGGCGGAACTCGCGCCGTCTTGGGAAGAACTGGGTGCGCGCTACAGCATGAATCAGAAATCTGCCCGCGAGCGCGCCGACACGGTTGCCCGCCATTTCCGCCTCGTTTTGCGCCGCATGCTCCGCAACGAGATTACCGCTCCAGCCGGCAGCGGGCGATGGCGTTCCCAGGTAATGGAAGCAGCCATCGACGAAGAGATTAAGGCGTTACTTTCGCCTCTTAAGGACTAAAGCATGTCAGACATAGAAATTTCGGTGTTGGACCGTTGCACGGACCGGCAACTCAAGGAGTTGCTCGCGTTAGCGTCCACTAACGTGAGAGCGACGCGGGATTGGCTCCTGGAGATCGGCGAGACGGAGCGGCTGGAGCACCTGCTCACGGAAATGTCCACCGGCACCGAGCACTCTGGAGGCGAACTGCTGAGGGCGGTCTGTTCCGCGGACACCCCGGTGGAGGTTCTGGTAGAGATTAAGAGCATTGCCAAGCGTCTGGCCGTGGCAGCCGAAGCCCCCGCCCAAAACGCCGCTGCCACACTGCTCTACCACCTGTCGGTGGCATCCGCGCTGGCGCACCACGCGCGAAACATCTCGTCGCGGGATCCGGCCGAGCGCCTGCCTCTGTATAAGGACCTGGCGGCTGAGTTATCTGACGATCAGTTGGCGGCCGTCTTCGAAAAGGCCATCGCAAGCTTACCCTCCGCAAGACCTTGACGCCCCTGGGCGGTTCGCTTTCTGAGACCCTCGGACCATAAATATTTCTCCGTATTCGGATCGCCCGTGCGTATGGACGATCAGGGCTCAAGAATCATCGCAATTACAATTCTTGAGGACACGGGCACGAAGCTGAGTCAGGCTCACATTCCAGAATTCTAGCGTGCCACAGACAACTACGAGAATATCAGGTAATAACAGGCCCTAAAATCCGGTGCGTTTTATGAGACCCCTGATACGCCCTGTTCCGGCTTAAATATATTTGGCAGTCCTTTTGGCGCGCAAGCCCCATGGAATCGGTCGCCTCGTGCTTCGTGATTAAATCACAGAGCTCTGTGTCCAGGCGACTATATAATCTTGCATCGCGCGCTCTTCTTCGGCGCAGCGCTTCCGCCACATGCAGGCTTGCTCGAAAAGTCAGCGGCGTGTAAAGGGCGGCGGGAATTCTTTCGAGGAGCCGCGAGCACCGAAAGCTGTACTTATTACTTCGCCCTTTCCTTCGTGCTGAACCACACCGCGTTCGGCGCATCGCTACGCGCCGCGGCGATATCGGGCCATCCGTCACCGTCCAGGTCCCCGATCGCCAAACCGTAGACCGCTCCTTTGCCATCGCCCCAGGGGATCTCCAGAAAATTCGTGCCGGTTCCGTCGTTGAAAAACACTGAACCCCGCGCGCCCAAGTTTCCAACGACGAGATCCGGCTTCCCGTCGCGATTCAGGTCCGCTATCGCAACCGAGTACGGCACCCGCTGTCGGCCAACCAGCATGATCGGGTCGCTGAAGTCCCGCTTCCCACGGTTGAGATAGACGAAAAGCCCCTGCCGTTCGTCGCCCACCACGAGATCGGGGCGCCCGTCGCCGTTTAGATCGCCCGCAGCCGCGGCGCGCGCAGCCTCATTGGGCGGTCCAACCGGTGTCTTTTGCTGAAACCCTCCCTTGCCGTCGTTCCAAAAGATCACGCTTTGACCGCCGTCGCGATGCGGCACAAACAAGTCAATCGCACCGTCACCATCAAAATCCGCCGCGACAATGATCGTCGCCGATTCCGTCCCGGCCAGCGGAGTGCAAGACGGGAATTGCCCCTTGCCGTCGTTCAAACAGATGAAACTCAACTGCGGGTGTTGCGGCGGATTGCCGCGATTGGCCGCGATGATGTCGGGATATCCGTCTCCGTTGAGATCGGCGAGAGTCACGTAACGCGTCGGCCACTCCGGATCGCCAAACGTTCCCGAGACGTGGAAGTTGCCTTTGCCGTCGTTCAGATAGATGAGCTTGCGATCCGGTTCGTCATTGCTGATCACGACGTCCAGATAGCCATCGTGATTGACATCGGCCAATGCGGCGGAATACGTGCGATCCGGCGTGTTTCCCAAGTCGTGAGCCGTGAAGTGGCCCTTTCCGTCGTTCAGCAGCACGCGGTCCAGCAGCGGCCAGTGCCGCCCTTTTCCCAAAACCAGATCGAGATATCCGTCCCCGTTCAGATCACCGATGCTGACGCTGGCCGAGGTTTCCCCTTTCTCTTCGAGCGGTAACTTACGCTCAAACGAGCGCGGCGAAATCGCGGCAAGACGGCGGTCCAGGCGCTCCGCTGCCGTTTTCAGCACGGCATGGATGTCGGCGAGCGTGGTGGTGCGATCGTTGTTATATCCCATCAGACGGTGATCATATTTGTCTCCTACTCTTTCTTCGATCACGTGGCGTACTTCTTCCATCGCCGTGGTCCGATGCGCGGATTCGCCCATCACTTCGCGGGTTGCCTGGAGCAGCGCGCAATATAAGCTGATCTTCGGCGCGTCCGGCGGACACTCGCGGGTATCGGCGCGGTTCCAATGCGATTCGTCCGCCAGGAGTTCGGCCGCGCGGTTCAGAATCCGAGTGTCGACCGTTTGCGCCGGAGCTTCCGCCACCGGCAGGAACAGTATAAAGAGAATGATCGTTGCATAACAGAAACGCATCGCGTCAGGTGCTCCCGTATTCATCATCTTAATGCAGTCAAAGCTTGGCTACTTTCCAAGTAGCCCTCTACCGAATCTTGCTTTACGAAAGCAACTTTTCGTAAACAAGGTAGCTCTTTCCATATTGCGCTCTCGACCAGTCACGTTCCGCATTTCGCCGGTAGCCAACCCGCTCATACAGACGGTGGGCCGCTAGCATCGTGGGCTGCGTGGAAAGAACCATCTTGGAGTACCCGAGAAAAGAAGCCCGTTGCTCGCACGCTGCGACAAGGGCGGCCGCCACACCTTGGCGGCGTGCCTTTGGTAAAACCGCAAGCAAATGTAGCTCAGCTTCGTCCGTTTCCGCCACCTGACATGCGGCGCTGGTGGGACAAACGCAAATCGCCATTCCGAGAAGATCGCCAGTCCCGGACTTCGCCAGAAAGATATCCCCCCGGTGACACAGTTCATCGGGTGCGCTCATCATTTCCGCGTTTGGTCTGTCGGTATAACCCTCTCCGGCGAACACCTGGATCAGCAGGGATGCAATTTCTCTGTCTTCATCGGAGTCGCCAAGAGGGCTCCGAATTTGAAAGCTCACTATCAAGATACTAACATTCACCGGCACGCCCGGTGCCTTAAACGGTTACGGCGGCGGAACCGGCGTAAGAGCAAGGCCGCGTATAGTTGACAGACGCGATGAGCCTCCTCGTGTGGCAGTTCGGCGGGCCGGAATTCCAGACGAAGCGGTAAGTGCGCGTGGTCTGCCGTAGCCGCCTGCGCGCAGAAATCGCTCCGTGGATGACGGGCACTCTGTGACGGTACCGACCACTAACGTGACGCGGCCGGCGATGGCCGATCACCTCGCTGTCACCGGCAGAATCAAGGGATCTATCAACGACGCGATGTGCTGATCTTGAATCGTGGCTTTGGATGAGTCCACTTCACCCAGCGGTTTCGGTTTTGGTAACAGCCAGACGCCAGCCATCGGCAGGACTGAGCCCAAACGACGCCTCGAACAACTCCCGATCCCAGCAATCCATCAAGCCGGTTCCCCCTTCTGCCAAAACTTAAACAGCGAACTAACGTCAACAACGGGAGTTGGTTCGCGCTCCAGCACGATCTCGATCAGCGTAGTCGTATATGGATAAAACAGCCTCGCGCCACTCCCAAGTTGCGTGACGTCCAACTTGACAGCATTCATCTCTCCAAGCTCCGGCTTCAGCTTCTTCGCCACCGCCGTCCGGTCGTCGGGGTTCAGGTTGCTGTATGCCTCATATTCGATGTACGAGGTCCCACTCGAAGCAATCAACTCCATCCAGGCCTTTTTCGGATACCCATTGGTCCCTACGTTTACCATGTCTTCCGAAAGCCGCACGTAAAAACACCGATAGCTGCTGTCGTCGCTGTAGCTGTCCACAATCAATGGCACCCGCGGATAGGTGGGATCGTCGGACTGCCCCAGATCGTCCCCGACGAACAGCTGCACGTTGTAGTCGCTGACGCCGTCGCCATGATCGTCCTTCACATGCATGACGAATTGCTGCCATCCCGCCCCGCCCGTGCCATCCAACTTGCTCATCCCGTTCATCTTCGCCAGGGCATTCTGTCCATAAGCCAGCGCGTTCGTCAGCCACGTCTGGTAGCCATCGGCCGTCTTCACATTGCGTAGAAAATCACTCACCAGCGCTACAGCACCATCGTCCGGAGCCGACAGGATAGTCCCATGGTTTTTCCCCTCGAGGGCGATGATCGGACATCCCAGACGTCCCGTAACCCAGTCCGAAATCTTTAGCCGAGTTGGTTGTCCGCTGGCATCCACCAGCCTCGGCTGCCGCAGAAAATCCAGCTCCACCATCCGCGTATTCAACGCGCACCCGGCCCACCGAACGGTGCCGTCCGACCCCGGCGAGTTAGCCACCGCCGCAATCCCGCTGTACCCGACGTTCCCGATAAACACGGCGACATATGGCGTCTCCGGCCCCTGGTCATACAGCGGCTTCGGACCAAGCATGTCTTCGAGCGCAAGGTCCCAAGTATACCGGCTCCCTAGTTCCAACCCGTCCAGCACCATATCGCCCGCATTCATAAAGTCCGGCCCCAGGTCGCGGTTTCCTTTCACCAGCGCACCCAGCCAGCTTCTGCCCTGCTTTCCCTGCGGCGATCCAAATGTCGCCGGCGCCAGCCCCACCAAGTGCTTCAGCCGTCGCACCCGGCTTCGCGGATTGTCGGGTCCAAACGGATCGCTCGTCAGCCACTGCCGGACCACCAGCATTCCCGTCGAATGCACGATCGCATCAAAGGTCCAGGCGTCATCCTTCGACCCCGCACTCCACTTCGTCAACCGCAGTGCCCGGTCGAACGCTTCCCCGAGATCTTTGATCGTAATCTCGTTATTGAGAGAAATGTAGTTCCCGATCTCGATCGTGGCGACGTCCATCTTCGCCGCTACCAGCGCGTCCCTCCACGCCTCAAACTCTTTGCCCGTCGCCGAATACCCATGGATCAGCAGCGTACGGTTTGGCGTAAGCGACTGGTCCGACGGCGCCGCCGGCGATACCTCCACAGACGGAGCCGAAGGTTCGGCAGACGCATCCGGCTGCGCACCAGCTTCGCGACGATGAATCAGTTCTTCGAGCTTTTCGATAATTTCGCTCATAAATGCTTCCACAGACCACCGTGCGGTTCAGCCAGTTGACGAGTCCGCGCGCGGCACCCGACCGCGGTGCGCGGCAATCTTCTGCTCGATTCCGCGAATGTACCGGCAGGCGTCGGCCCGGGTCTGAATTCCCGCGACCAGCTCATAAATCGAATCGCGCTCGTGATCGGCGGCCAGCACGAGATGGCTGCGCAGCGCGGCACCGAGAAACCCCGGCAGATTCGCGCCATGCACGGGACCGTCGGGATCGGGAATCTGCTGATTCGGAGCCAGCGGCTGCTCCACGGGCTCGGGCAGAGTCCTCGGCGCATCCTGGCGCGGCTCGCTCCGCGCCAACAGCGGCAGCAGGCTTTTCGCACTGGCATCGCGTGCGGTGAAGGGATCTCCGCCGAACAATTCGCGCGTAGTTGCGAGCACGCTGGTGTGATCGTAAAGCCGGTGATCGATGAGGTTTTTCTCTACATATGGCGAAATCACAACCGCCGGCACGCGTACTCCGTAAGTGGCGAAATCGAACCCGAAACGGCTGGCACCCGCCGTCATGATTGTGTCGCTGGGCGGTGGCGCGGCCGGCGGGATCACATGATCGTAGAAACCGCCGTGCTCGTCCCAGGTGACGATTAGCATGCTACTTTCCCAGAGACGCGAATTGCGGATGGTCTCATATACCTCCTTGATCAGGCGCTCGCCACCAGTGATGCTGTCGAGCGGATGCTGCGATGTTCCACCGGTGTAGGGGCCCAGGAAATCGCCGTAGTCAGGTTCGATAAAGGTGAACTGTTGCGCGTATGGTTCGTTCCGCGAGTAAATGTCGGAGGCGAACATCGCATACGGGTGAACATCTCTGAAATCGATATTCCTCAGCGTTTGGGCAATGCAAAGAATCCCGCCACAGTAGATGCGCGACTTGAGATTGTCGCGATCAAAAATAGTTCCATTCTGGATCGTGAATCCTCGGAGAAGCTCCCATTCTCCGATCTCTTTGTTGCTGGGGCTATGGTCGAGCCCGCCGGAAGTGCCCGCCACGACGAAAAAACGGTTCGGCCAGGTGGGTCCCGGTATCGACGAAAACCAGTTGTCGCAGACAGCGAACTCGCGCGCCAATGTGGCAAGCACGGGTATCTCCGCCGGATCAAAGCATTTCATGATTTCGCCCGGTTCCTCAGCGCCGCCCGACCCGGCAAACGACGCCACAAATCCCGAAAGACGAATCGGTGGATAGGCCCCTCCAGCTTGAAGCTGCGGCGGCGTTCCCGGTCCTGCAAGTTGTTCCAGCACATTTTCAAATTCATGCCCGGGGTCGAAGGCCATCGAAGTTCGTACGGGCTTCGACACCGCGTAGGTCTGGCCGTTATATGTGTTCGCTTCACGGCCGGTTAGCCCGTTAAGAGATGTCGGATCTCCGGTGACGGAATCCACGCCCGTAATACCCGAAAACCCCAATAAGTGATCGAACGAGCGGTTTTCCAGCATGAGCACAAAAATGTGCTGAATAGGGGGATTCGCCATCGGGGCATTATATCTTAACGTCCCGCGCATTTCCGTGCGTGCGCGATTGCGAGAGAGTAAAAGCTCGTGGGGCGACTACGCGGCCGCGCAGCTCATCTTTCGTTACTTAGGGAGAACTAATTGGTGCGGATCGAAGCGGGTCGTGGTGCTCGACAACCTGCGCGAGGGGGTGCCCAAGCCAGACATCTACGATCCCACCGTGAACCCTCGTATCGTGACATACGCCAGCATTACCATGTCGTCGCATTTGCCCCGCCGCGTCACGTTGAACGTGTTAGTCGGACTCGCGTGTTGATAGCTCGCTTATCTGTGATAACGTCATGGCTGATCGTGGTCAGCACAGGCTTGGCCAAGTCCCACGCAAACCGGAGGCGCTTCAATCGGGTATTCGGTCCCGCGGCCCAGGCAGGGCAGACCGCATCTACTTGAGAGTTGGCTTCAGTCCACCAGCGCCTGGTAGGTCATTCGCTTGAACTGGTCGGGGGCTACGATGTCCGTAGGCGGCAGCACATTAATCAGGAACACGCCGATCAGGTGCTCCTTCGGATCGATCCAAAAGCTGGTTCCCGCGGCGCCACCCCACTCGTACTCGCCCTCCGAGCCAACCGTAGCCGACTTGCCTGGTCCCAAATTAACGGCGAACGTCAGCCCGAAGCCATAGCCCTCTTTCAGCAATCCGGCCCGAGGGAGGTCGCCTAGATGATCGCTCCGCATTAACTCAACCGACTTGCGCGAGAGAATTCGCGCGCCGTCCAGTTCGCCGTCATTGACCAGCATCATGACGAACCGAGCGTAGTCGTCGAGCGTCGACACCGAACCGGCGCCACCCAGCAAGAGAGTCGGCTTCTTCTTGTAATTCTCTTGCGCCGGAGCCGTGGATCTCTCGATGCCGCCACCTTTCTTGGGCGTGTAAAGTACCGCCAGGCGGTTCCACTTTTCCTCCGGCACGAAGAACGCCGTGTCTTTCATTCCGAGAGGGCGGAATATTCGCTCTTCGAAGAATTGGTCGAGCGGCTTTCCGGAGATGACCTCAACCAACCGGCCGAGCACGTCGATCGAGAGGCCGTAGTGAAACGTGGTTCCTGGCTGGTGGTTCAGCGGCGCAGTCGCCAGCCGCTTCACCGCTTCCGCCAGATCGAAGGACACCCACCCGTTTCCGCCCTCCACGCCAAGAGCCTTATACGCAGGTTCCCCGTTTTCCCCTTTCGGCCCCGCGTAATCGAGACCCGTGGTGTGGCGGAACAAGTCGCGGACTGTGATCGGGCGCTCGGCGGGTACGGTATAGTAGGTTCGCTTGCCCGTGGCGTCAAATGATTCGTGGGCTACGATCATCTTCGTGAATTCCGGAAGGTACTTCGACACGGGATCGGTGAGCGAGAACTTGCCTTCTTCGTAAAGAATCATCGCTGCGACGCCGGTGATGGCTTTGGTCATCGAGTACATGCGCACGATGGTGTCCGGCTTATAGTCGCCCCAACACTCGCGGAAAACGACCTTGCCGTTGCGTGCGACGAGCCCGGAAGCGCCGTTCAGGCGCCCCGCTTCGATGTGCTCACGCATGACAGTGCTGATCCGGTTAAGACGATCGCGAGAGAAGCCCACTTGCTCTGGAGCGGTTGTGGGGAGGCTTGCGCCGAATGCCAGGGATACGACGAGAACGAAGGTGACGAGAATCCGCATGAGCGCGAATTTACCACAGAACGCACATATCCCGCTGGCAGACGTGTTCGCGCGGTTTATTTCGACCTGGTGGTGATGCCAAGAATAATCGGGGTCGCGCCGTTATAAGTGTCCGTAATGATTATCTGAACCAGTTCCTCGGTAGCGAACTCGACACTGAGAGTGAATACCTGCTCGTCGATCCGGTAATTGCCCGTGTAGCCCGTATTGACGTCTCCAGTCCCGCCCGCACCCAGGCAAGTCTTGGGATCCTGGCAAGTGAAGGCGTTCACGGCGTCGACGCCGGAAATCCCGTTGCTCAGCGTATCGGCAAAGGATCCATGATAAAAGTCGCGGATATCCTGGCCGGCCACCAACGCGAACGCGTTGGTCGCGCCGCCCTTCCCTACAAATTCAATAGTGGCGATTTGCGTTTCGGGCGGAGGAGCGTAGGCATTCATCAGCGTAAACACTTGCGTGACGTGCGGGATCGACACGTTTATGGTTAGCGCCTGGCCGCTGCCGCTCATTCCAAAAGCGTCGTAGAAGTTGCAGGCTCCCGTGCCCGTGTATCCGCAGGTCGCCGGGACAGTGGCGATGTTGAATGGCGTGGCCAGCTCATTATTGGCCGTAAACGTTGCTTCAGGGAAGGTGCTGATCAGATTGGTTTGGATGCAGTTATTCGCCCCGGGGATGGCCACGAACGTATAGCCAGACGCCCCGAAGAGCGCCGAGCCAAGCATGACCAAGCCAACCAGGACTTCTATCTTGAAGCCTAGTTTTCAATCTTACACCCTTCTCGCGCACTGACACCTCAAACAGTTTATGCTGAATATGTTGTGGCGCTCTTGAGCACCTCGCGGACAATGCCTGGCGGCATCGCCGATCGCGCCGCTCTGCCGAAAGGGAACAACGGCCGGGCGCTCTGCCGTTGGTGTGGTCTGGAAGTCCCAACGCGACGCTTCACGTTTTGTTCGGATTGGTGTGTCCACGAATGGCGCCTCCGCAGCGACCCCGGTTATCTTCGCGAGCAGGTTCTGCAGCGGGACCAGGGCATTTGCGCGATCTGCCGGATCGACACGCGCTCGGCGTACGGGGAGCTGCGGCGCTCGCGTGGGACCCACCGGCAAAAGCTTCTGGCCAGATGGGGGCTCAAGCAGCTCACGCGCAAGACTCTCTGGGATGCCGATCATATCCTGCCTGTGGTGGAAGGTGGAGGAGAGTGCGATCTTCAGAATTTGCGCACCCTGTGTCTGCTGTGTCACCGGCAGCAAACCCTTGGGCTGCGGCGGCGACTTCTGCTGTCTTCCGTTGCGGTGAGCGGAGACAGAGAAAGCCTAGGTCCATAATTCTCAAGGTACTTTCACGGAAGGCTGCAGCTTCCCTTCCAACACCACCCACCGCGCATAAAGCCGCTCGACATCCGCTTCCGCCGCCTGTAGCTCCTCATAGCGCTGCCGCAGCGCGAGCGGGTCGGAAACGACTTCCGGCGCCTGCAAACCCGCCCGACGCTCCTCTAGTTGACGCTCGGCTTCCAGAATTTGCGGCTCCATCCGATCCCACTCGCGGGCTTCCAGATACGACAGTTTCCTCTTCGGCGCGGACGCATCCGTGCGTGCTTGCGGCGCCTCTCTCCCGGCCCGCGCAGGCTTGACCGCCCGGGCCTGCTCCCACTGGGAGTAGTCCGCGAACACCTCGGAGCCGCCTTCCCCGTCCAGGCCCAGCACCACGGTCGATACGCGATCGAGCATGTAGCGGTCGTGCGTCACCAGCACAAGCGCGCCCGGAAAGTCCGTGAGGCTCTCCTCGAGCACTTCGAGCGTGGGAATGTCCAGATCGTTGGTGGGCTCGTCGAGCAGCAGCACGTCGGCCGGCTGCAGCATCAGCCGGGCGATCACGATGCGCGCCCGCTCGCCGCCCGAGAACCGGCCCACCGGCGTATCGAGCTGATCCGGCTGGAAAAGGAAGCGCTTCGCCCAACCGGCGATGTGTATGGCACGGTCGCGATAGATCACGCTGTCGCCGTGCGCGCCCAGGCCTTCCCGCAGCGGCGCCTCGGGATCGAGCTGTTCGCGCCCCTGATCGAAGTACACCACCCGCAGCCCGTCGGCCCGCTCGATCGTTCCGGCGTCCGCCTGCAGCTCGCCTTTGAGCAGGCGCAACAGCGTGGTCTTACCGCTGCCGTTCGGTCCCGCGAGGCCGAGCCGCATCCCCGGAGCAAGCGAAAAGCTCAGATCGCCGAATAACTGGCGCCCTCCCAATTGCTTCGAGATCCCCTCGGCGCGGATCAGCTTCCTGGTCTTGCGCCCGGACGCCGTGAAGTCGATCTGCGCGGTGGCTTTGGTGTTGCGCGAGGTCACTTCGGCAAGCTCTCCGATCAGCTCCCGCGCCGCGTCGACCCGCGCCCGCGATTTCCCCGTGCGCGCCTTCGGGCCGCGCCGCAGCCATTCCACCTCCCGGCGCACTCGGTTGGCGAGCGCCGCCTGCTGCTGCGACTGCGTCTCGAGGAACGCCTCGCGCTTCTCCAGGAAATCCGCGTACGCCCCAGCCGCGCGGAAGATGCCCTCCGGATACGCGCGGCTGATCTCCGCCATTTCAGTCGCCGCGTTTTCGAGGAAGTAGCGGTCGTGGCTCACCACCACGCAGGCAAATGGCGCGGCTTTCACCAGCTTCTCAAGCCACAGGATGCCTTCGAGATCCAGATGGTTGGTGGGCTCGTCGAGCAGCAGCACGTCGGGATTGCGGATCAGCTCGAGCGCGATCGACAGGCGCCGCTTCCAACCGCCGGAAAGCGACTCGACCGCCGCATCGCCATCCGTGAAGCCGGCTTTGCCCAACGTGACACTCACCGCCGCCGCACGTTGCGCCTCATCGAGGCCGTGCGATGGCAGCGCCTCCGCCAGCACCCGGCCGGCCGTCGTGCCCCGCGCGAACTCGGGTTCCTGCGGCACAAACCCGATGCGCGTCAGCTTGCGCACCGTGCGCGAGCCGGTATCCGCCTCCATCAGGCCAGCCATGATCTTCAGCAACGTGGACTTGCCGGAGCCGTTCGGGCCGATCAGCCCCAGCCGCTCGCCCTCCGCGATATGCAGGGTGATATTGGAAAACAGCGCTCCCGAGCCGAACGACTTGCCGGCGCCGGTCAGAGACAGTAGAGGCGCGGGCATCCGCTTTCAGGATACCCTAGTAACGTGCGCCGTCTCTTCTACGCGATCGAATTCCTGATCGCTCTGATCGCCACTTACACCGTCTGGAGCCAGGTGGGCGGTCAAGGCCATCTCGACATGATGGCGTGGTATTGGAAGCTGTTCCTCGGTGTCGGAATCGCATTTGCCGCGGTCAAAGCGACGGCGGCCGCCGTATCCAATAAGCGCACGTGGAATGCCCGCACCTTGAAATGGATTTCCGTGGCGCTGGCGCTGGCGCTAGCCTGTGGAGCGGTCACCTACTACTACCACCTCACCGAGCCCCCCGACGAAGAGGAGGACTCGACCACCCCGACGCAGACGGCGCTGTAGCGTATCTCTGGGTAGACAGCCCGGCTAAGCTGGACTCCGCGTCGGCGAGCGATTGCGGTCCTAACGGCGTTTCAAACTCACGCCGCCTCGGTGACTAGACTAGTGCTCGTATGAAGTTTCAATCGCCGCCCGCGCGGGCGGCGACGCGCATGGCGGTCGCGTTTTGCTCCGGCCTGTATGCAAGTGGGTGTGTCCATGCCGGGCGGACGCCGCCGACAGTGAGTGAGGATTGCCTCTTCCTCAATCTCTGGACGCCAGCCAATAACCTCGATGCCCTTGTACTGGGGTGACCGCCTCGCCCACAAAGGCGTCATCGTTGTCACCATCGCCCATCGTCTTGGCCCGCTTGGCTTTCTTACGCTTCCTGATCTGACGCGCGAGTCTCCGCACCACTCTTCCGGGAATTACGGCCTGATGGACCAGATCGCCGCGCTCGAATGGGGCGCGGGCCTTCCCCCGTGGCCTGCGTTCGTCAACACTGAGAGCAAGGTCCAATATCTCGCCGATGCGATCACCGTTGGCGGCGTAGCGAATATCACTGACCTGACCGTCTTCGACTCCGCCTATACCATGGTGCGCGGCAAGCCCTTTGCCGCACGGTAGAAAATCTTAAATCACAATTCCCGACGATCTATCGCGACATCGGAGAAGCAATAGAGACTACTGAAGCGCCCGAATTCGTACTGCAATCCCCGGCCTGGCTGCGGACCATCGCATGGAAAACCTGGCCTTCCGGCTTCTTTCCCTGGCGATTCCGCTCCTCGTTCTGTTCACAGGCCCTTGGGGCACGTCTACGCCGGATGTGCGAATCCATCTCCGGCCGCCGCTGGTTCCGGACGGTCACGCTCTTCGCCTGTGGCTATTTGATCCTGGCCGCGCTGATCGCGCTGCCCTTCGACTCTTGTGCCGGCTATGTGCAGCCACACTCCGCCGGACATTCGGAACAGACCTTGCTGAATTGGCTGACGGGCCATAGCGTGCCGCTTGCCGTACGATTGATCCTCGCATCGCTGTTTATCTGGATTCCTTATCTGTATCGCCAGACTCGGGGGCAATGGTGTTCGCCGGGGGATGTCTGGTTTACGGCAATGTCTGCAAATCCGGGGACCGGTCGTGGGTGGATACCAAGTTGGTTCATTTCAGCTCCGCGTTCAAGTCTTGAAGATGGGTCAACCGCGGGGCAAGGCCAGCTGCGCGATAGGCTTCGAGCAGCGCCCCTACCGCAGGGCCGTGCTCCGGCGCACCGGCCAGATTGCCCTCCTCCAGCTCCACCAGATAACGATAACGCTCCAATAACATGCGGCTGCGGAACACGCCGCCGATCCAGGCCACGCGCGCCGGCTCGCCGAGTTCCCAAAGCTGCCGGCGCACGGAGGAGGTCAACGTGGCAAGCTGCTGCGCGGCGCCGTGCAGGATCTCTCTCGCAATGGCATCCCCGGCCATGGCGGTTTCGTCCACCAGGGGAGCCAGACCTGCGACGCGCGGGCGCGGCCATGGATCGGAGTAGAAGTGGTGCAGGGCGTCGTTGGCATCCACAGCGCCCGTCGCTTCGAGCAGCACGCCGTGCAGCGCGGTCGGCGGTCCCCAGCCCTCGTCATAACGGAGCGCGGCGCGCAGAGCCTGGCGGGCGATATCGAATGCCCCACCCTCGTCACCGAAGATGTAGCCCCAGCCTCCGGCGCGGGCCGTGCGTCCGCCGGCGTTGCGGCCGAAAGCGATCGACCCGGTGCCTGCTATGACGACGATGCCCGGCTTACCCGCGGTCGCGCCGGCCAGCGCGGTCACGGCGTCGGTGGTGACTATCAGTGTTTCGACTGCCAGGATTCGCTCGAGCACGGCGAGCTTGTCGGCCGGGCCTCCACTCATACCGAAGCATGCGGCGGCGAACCGCGCGGCGCCGGCCACCAGTCCTGCGTGCGCGCAGGCAGCGGCTACGGAGTCGCCCACCGCGCGAGCCAGCTTCTGGCGGCCTTCCTCGGCGCCGGCATGATTGCACGGACCTCCGGTGCCCGCTCCCAGCACGCGGCCGCCTTCATCGCCGATCAGCGCGGTGGTGCGGGATTGGCCGCCATCCACTCCCAGGAACAGCTTCATTTGGAAGATGCGAGTATAGCAGGCGCCGTGCCGCATGCTGCTATTCTGGCTTTGGGTTGATCGCAGAGGGGGACCGGAGGTAAGCGCGGTGCAAGTAGTCGCCGGAGTGGATCTTGGCGGGACGGCCATCAATTATACATTAGTGAATCAGCAGGAGCAGTTCCTCATCGAGGGGCTGTGCGAGTATCCGGCGCGATCGAAAGAGGGCCCCGACGTCTGCCTTCGGCAGATCGAAGACGGCCTCGGGATGGCGGTAGCGAGGGCCGGTGTGGCGCTGGCCGACGTGACGGCGATCGGCCTCGACACGCCGGGTCCAGCGAGCGCGGAGGGCGTGCTCAGCGCGGAGGGTTCCACGAACTTCCTGCATGCCAGGTGGGGCGGATTCAATATCCGCGAGAATCTGGCCATGAAGCTGGACAAGCCCGTGACATATCTGAACGATGGGAACGCGGGAGCGCTGTGGGGACACTTTGCGATCTTCGGCGCCAGCAACCGGGCCACATCTATTTCGGCGGTGATCGGCACCGGGCTGGGCGGCGGCGTGATCATTGAGGGCAACGTGCTGAAGGGCAGAAAGGGTTTTGGCGGAGAGCTGGGCCATGTGCTGATTCCGTATCAGAGCATACGCGGAATCGGCGGGCTGAGGCCGCAATGCAACTGCGGCCGCGAGGGAGACCTGGAGGCATTGTGCTCGCTCACCGCCATTGAGAAATCATTTCTTCCATTTTTCCTGCCACAGTATTCCGGCCACGAGCTGGGCCGGTTCGACGATCTTCACAAAGCCGCCAAACAGGTGCGCGGTCTGGCGGAGAACGGCGATCCGATGTGCAAGGAGATCTTTCGGGTGCAGGCCCATGCGCTAGGGCTGTTCTTCGATGAGATGGTGAACACGTTCGATCCCGATGCTTTAATTGTGGGAGGGGGCGCCCTCGAAACCGGGGAAGAGTTCCAACGCTGGTTTCTCGATGAGATTCGCGCGGCGATGCCCGTGCAGCGGGAGGAGCAGGCGGACGTTCCAATTCATGTAATGCCCAACGGCGATACGGCGGGCGCTCGCGGCGCGGCCATCGAAGCGCTAAAGCTGGCGCGGCAGAGCGGGCTCGCGCCTATTTGACCACGTCGAGTTTCACGCGGGCCGAGCCGGCCTTCACGAAGCCCAGTTGGTCGGCGGCGCTACGTGTGACGCTGATGATGAAGCCATGCCGATGCGGCCGGCGATCGTTCACGCGTACGATGACGCGGCGCCCGTTCTGGAGATTGGTGACGCGCAGGCGCGTGCCGATGGGGAAGTCCCGGGTCGCCGCGGTCATGGCCTGGTTGCTGAACGTCTCGCCGCTGGCCGTCGGGTGGCCTTTGAGGTTGTCGGAAAAATAGTCGGCCCGGCCAGTGTGCTGAGCCGGGGGGAAAGGCGTGGGTTTGGCTGGCGCTGACGCCGGCGGGGGCGCCTTCGCCGGAACCTTAGCGGGGGCTACTGCCGGAACTGAGGGCTGAACCGGTACGGCGGCCGGCTTGCTCACCGGTGGAACTGCGGGTGGCTGCGTGGTGCTGGGCTCGCGGCGCAGAAGCGCATATGCCAGCAGGCCCAGGATCACCACGGCCGCGGCAGTCGCGAGCAGCGCGGGCCGGGCGATCAGGGCGCGCACATAGCCGGGCGCGGGTTCATCAGTTTGCGCCGCGGCAGCGGGTTGGACGTCAGGAACGAGAATGGGCGCCGGCTTCAGCAGTTTCCGAATGTCCGGCAACGAGAGCCGCCGGCCAGGATCCGGTTCGAGACAACCGCGCACGATAGCGTCGAAGGGGGCAGGCAGTCGTCCGCGCTGGTCGGCGATAGCATCACGGAGCAGCACTCCCAGCGCCCAGACGTCCCAGGCCGGCAGGATGGAGCCCGCGGCGGCTTCCGGCGGCACGGTGCGCCGCGCGGGATCGACTGGGCTAAATTCGCCGGCCGGATGAAGTTGGCTCAGATCGGCGAGTTTCCAGCGGCCGTCGGCTCGGACAATGGTTTCCGGTTCGAGATTCCGGTATACCAGACCTTGCGCGTGCAGCCATTCGAGCGCGGTCAAAATATCTTCGAGGAGTGTCACAGGCGCGGGCGCCGGGCCGGCCGCGAGCGTCCCAGCCAGGGTACTCTGGGCGGCTTCGGTGACGATGAAGAGCATGGGAACGTCTTCGAGGACGCACTCTCCGGCATCCAGGATCTGCAACAGATTGGGATGCCGCAGCTGCCTGGCCCTGGCGATGGCCGCGAGCTCCTGCTCGGCTTCCCCCGGCTCCGGTTCGACGAGCGCTATCGATACCGGCGTTTCGCCCGGATCGGAAGCCGTGGCCAGAAATTCGCTTTGATGGCGCCCCGCGTAGAGAAGGGTGCGCAAGGTGTACCGTCCAGCTACCTGGACGCCGATGAGATCCTGCCAAGTCACCTAACAACTATATCCTGAGGCGAAGGCGGGGGACCGGGGTGGCCTGGTCCCAAATCCACCGATGGGCTTGAACCGCAGGCAAAAAGGGTGAAGAATATAAGCTGCCCCAAGATGGACGGACACGGGCAAAGGAGAGGATTACCCCTATGAAGTGTTTGTTGTTCTTAATGGCATTGTGGGCTTCGATCGCGTCGGCCGCCGACATCAGCGGCACCTGGAAAGGGACCGCCGAAACGCCCAACGGAACCGTCGAGAGAACCTTCGTTTTCAAAGTAGATGGTAACAAGCTCACGGGCGAAACCGAGAGTAACATGTTTGGTAAGTCAACGATCGAAAATGGTAAGATCGACGGCGATAATGTCTCGTTTACCATTACGGTGAAGATACAGGGAAACGAAGGGAAGGCCAATTACACGGGCAAGGTAGACGGCGACCAGATCAAATTCAAGGTGGAGATTCCGGACTTCGGGCAGACGGTCGAGTATACGGCCAAGCGAGTGTCATAGTTTCCCCTGCGCTGTTTCGTTACAATGTGGAATGGCGGTGGCCAGCCGGCGCCGCCGCGCAAGTCATCCAGATGGTCCGTGCCCGGGTGGCGAAACCGGCAGACGCAAAGGACTTAAAATCCTTTTCCCGGCAACGGGAGTGTGGGTTCGATTCCCACCCCGGGCACCACTCCTGAAGCTTCCGGAAGACTTCGTGGTGAAAGCAGACATACATGCACAGTTGAAGCAGGCGAAGTTCATGTCACTGGCCGCATCGAGAATGTTTGTGAGGCGTCCGGCAACGCGCAGCAACATTGAGCAGGCGATTGTTGACGTCGCGAAGGCCTACCGCAGCAGCGACGAGCCTGTCCATGGCGCTCGATCTGGGCAGTCACCATCCGGGTCTGGATCTCGCCGAGCATGGACTTGCCTTCTGCGCGGCTCAGGCCGAGAGATATATCGTTTCAATAAAACATATCCATATATTCCTGTTTGTGATATGCTACGCACATGGCTCGGGCTTCCACACGCCCGAAACTCGCTCCTACCGATGAAGAGAAGAAGCATCTCGATCAGCTGCGCCAGTCCAAGACGGCCGCTTTCCGGGATGTGCAGCGGGCGCAGATCCTGTGGCGCTATGATGCCGGTGAGAACGTGAGCCAGATTGGGGATGAAGGACACCCCGCATAGGCCCCGGGAAGCGCTCATCACCATGGACAGAATCTCGTTGGATGAAAGGAGCCGACGGGTCCGGTGACGGCAACCGTAGTGAACCGCAAGGCGTACAGCGCAAAAAATGAAACGAAACGGCGCGTAAGCTCACTGTCTCTACGAACGCATCATTCCGGTCGGAGTGGCGGCAAATGGTTACCAAAGATTCACGAGGAGGTTTCATGAAGGACAGATCAGGCTCGGACGCATTTGTGGACCGCAGTTGGAGCATAAGGAAGGTCCGCATTGCCAAAACGCTACTCTTCCGTTGTATTGTGGGTTCGTTCCTCCTGCTTGGGTCCGTGGCCGTGGCCCAGCGGGAGCCTGAGGTTGACATCAGTGCCCGCCGGCATCCAAATTTGGCGGCCGCACAACAGTTTAGCCGGCAGGCTTGGGACAAAATTGCCGAGGCCCAGCGAGCCAACGAGTGGGATTTGGGCGGACACGCGGCCAAGGCGAAACAGTTGCTGGATCAGGTCAATCATGAGCTCAGGGAAGCGGCGACCTACCTCAACCACAAATATCCCAAAGTACCGCTCCTAGTAACTCCGCGCGGACATCAGGCTCCATTTTTCTACGAACTGGTCAAATGGCTGTTGTCCCCACCGGAGCTTTTCAAGTCCTCGACTCTCAAGTTGTCGGCCTAGCGCAATCCCTTTGATTCCGTCCGATACCTTTCCAGTACGACATGTCGATCCGGTCACTTCGAAGGCCCGATGAAGGTGATCGTTTTCGTCATTACCTTCCCGTGTTCCGATACCAGGAGTGCTATTGGGGCGGTGGCGGCCGTAACATTTCAGGTCGCGGCTGTGATGATGTTATTCTGAGACGTAGGCCAAGGGCATCGCGGCGATTACGAGTGAGTTCTTTCTTACTCCGGCCGAACTGCTTCTCGTACCGCCGCTTTCATCCTGGCCAACCCGGTCCTGGCGGTATCCAGTGGATCTCCCTTCCAATAGGTTGAATTAAATAGTTCGAGTGATAAGATTATGCCCGGTGCGACCCGATGCAATTCGGCCAGAATCTGTTTTGTCGGCGCGACACCATCACCTGGATAGACACGGTCGGCGTCCGTTATGAGTTCTCGGGGAGGCTCGGCCGGATAGTCGTTCATGTGAATCACCTGTAGAGCCTGACCGCTGAGCAGTCGCAGTCCCTGAAAATCTGAGCCACCTTTGTACAAATGAAAAACGTCCGGAAGTACGCACGCCTTTGAGTGACCGGTTTCAATGGCAACAAACGCGGCCTGAGACAATCGGCTTAAGTGAGGCGACATTCCCCAGAACTCCAACTCGGGTACCACGCCCATTCGGTCACCAAGCTCCAGGACAGCGCGGTAGCGTTCCGCAATCCGCTTCAAGCCAATTACCGTTCCGTTGGATGGCCCTGCTGGAGGTGCGGCGATGCGTTTACCGCCGATTTGGGCCACCACATCCATATCGCGCCTGGTTTCTTCCAAACCACGCGCCCTGCTAGTTGGATCATCCACAAGCCATCGCGGAAAGGCAATCGCGCTCTCGACTGTCAAGCCGAGATCCGCTAAGCGTTTCTTTAAATCTGGCAACGAACCACCTCCGGTCGCATACTCATGAATGAAGCTGACCCAGGGTTCGATGGCCTGGTACCCGGCCTTGGCCGTCGTCTCGATCACGTCGGTCAAGCTGAGCTTGAAACCTTGGAGCGTAGCCGCATTGAGGCAATAACGAAACTCGGTCTGGCCGTCAGAAGGGGCTGCATCAGCGCGGGGAGCCGTGGCAGAAGTCAAACCCGCACTGGAAATGGCGGCGCTGGCCGCCAGAAACTGTCGTCGAGACGGGTGTGTCATGATTCCTCTTCAAAGTATAGAATCACCAGACTATCTGCATGACCTCAAGCGATTCCGGACCTGGATCAAGGAAAGCCGTGGAGCTGCTAACGGTCCCCTTGACACTGCGTTCAATACGCTAGAGTAAAAAACTCGCGAACCGCGCCCGCTACCCCTATTACGCTCGACTTGCTGTCGACGCCTATTTCACCAAGTTTCTAATGTGTCAGATCGTAAATAAAATAGTTCATCGCGATGCGATAAGCGAGCGACGCCCACTTCTCCGCGTATCTCGCATCATCCGACCACTCCCAGGCATCGCCCAAATCCATGTTGTGGCAGATGGCGACCATGATCCGGCCCTTGTCGTCGCGAATGCAACGCCAATGCGGTACTTTCCCGGTGGGGCCTTTTTCGTAGGTGATGCCGGACTCAAAGATTTGCGCGCCGGGAACCTGAAAGCGGTCCTGCAAGTCATAGATCGTGTGAAAAATTGGGTCGTCGTCGGGGATGTCCTCGATGGGGCGGTCGGGAAAGACCCGCGTGACGCTGTGGACGAAAGTTTCCCACTCGTTCAGTGGCTCCCGGGTCGCGTAATCGGGATACAACTCTGATCCGTGAAAATCGTCGACCATAAGGAAACCGCCGCGGAGCAGATATTCCCTCAATTGGTTGGCCTGCGCCTGGGGAAGCAGCCAATGGCCGACCTCGACCGCGTACATTATCGGCCAGTTGTAAACGTCGTCGGTGCCGTCCAAATCCACAACCTGCTCCACCGAACGCGTATCGATTCGCGTCAGCCGGCGGACACCTGCGAGCAGGTGTCGGTCGGATCGGGGGTAATCCATGGTCCACTGACCGGGCCACGGGCGGTTGGGTCTCAGGCGAAGGCGCGAATGGTCCGGATAACCAAAGATATCGGGATACCGAAGACGCGCCCGGACCCATTCGTGCTGCTGATCCTTCCAATCGGGAGGAAGCGGGAAATCCTCGTACTCGATTGCCGGGTATTCTTTAAAGGGTCTTTGGGCGTGCAGCAGAGCCAGGAAGCCCATGCATCCGAAAGATCCCACTGCTAGCGCGGTACGGAAGCACATTAACGTACACTTTCACCCGTCAGAATAACACCCTAGCGTGAAGCCAGGGGGCAGGCAAGGTTGGGCTGCACCTTGCGCCGGTCCGAGTCCGCGGCGCCAGCCGTGTACAAGAGCGGGAATATCTCAGAATCCGAACCAGCACACAGCGCGTATGAGCGGCGGCAGTGGAGGACGGCCGTAGGAAACCTATGCGCTCGTGCGTGCGCCGATCTCCAGGAGGAAAGCCACCGCAGCCGCGCCACATTCGCCCGTGTTGCGCCGACGGCGGCCACCGCAAAGCAATAATGGTTGCCACCGGGCGCCGGGCGCCGCCAAGCCGAACGGAGTCAATCGTGCGCCGGGGCCGGTGCGGGTCCCGCTGCTATTCTATGGTTTCTCTTCCCTAATTGCCGCCTCAACAGTTTCTTCCGATGGCGGCTCTTGCAGCAACCGAGATACACTCCAACGGCGATGGTCCAATAGGTAAGCCACCTGCAAATTGAAACGCCAGTACAGACCAGACTTCTTCCAATCCATTTCCGGTACTCCAGCGAGATAAGCGCGCCTGGCCTTTTCGTAGTTAAACGAACTGCCCTTGCCAACATAGTCGGCATATCCCTCGCGGACCCATTGTGGCAATTGGAGGTAGTGCACGGGTCCTATTTCATGACCCGTGAGCTGGTGGGTTATTTCATGAGCGATGAAATAGTCTAAAGTCCTGTCTCCCAAAACAGGAGTCCCGCGAGGCGAGATCACGCGGTTGTCCTCAAGCAATGCATCACGGAGAAAGACATTGGCCGTTAAGGGATATGGTGCTACACCACCCACCCCATAGTTCTTATTGAAGAATAGCGCCTGTCGCCAACGTGCGTTGCAGATATAGATGTGATGATCCTGACCAATCGAATAAAGCGGAGACCTCGCCAACTTGGCTTGGGTTAGCGCCAAGACGCGTTTGGCTGCGGCTCCTGAGAACGGCTGGTCTGAGTGGAGGACAAGATTATCGGCTCGCACAGAAAATGAGAAAAATGACTCTGGAATACACAACAGCTCCGAGTAGGCGACAAAAAGTATCACGCTCGCGGCCACGATCCTGAGTAGGGCGGCTTTGCAGATTCTCATACACTGTTCACTATGGCCGGAATGTAGCCCGTTTGCGAGGTGGCCGAACGATCCGACGAAAGTTAGGCGCCTCCTCTGCCACCTCGTATCTACCCGGAAGGAGATAACTGACGATGTAGTTACCTGTGGCGTCTGTTTCGGTCTCTTTGACGACCCCGGCCTGAAGATCCTTTACCGTGATTCCGCAACCGAAAATTGGGGCCTCCGAGGGATCAATTACGGTGCCCACAATGCTGTTCGCCTGGCCGAAGCTCAAGCGGGAGAAAGAAAGCGACAAGACAACAAGGAGCGTCATACGCAACGCTGCGCCTATCGTTTTTCGATCGGGGTTAGCCATCGGCCCTAAAGGATAGTGCGTTTCAAAAGGTGTTCGTTACAGGTGATTTTGAAGACCGTGCGACGGCCGTTGGCCCCGCCATATTGCGTTGTCCCGTAGAAGTCCCCATTGGTGGCCTGCAACGTACTCAATATTAGCGACAACATCACGGCCGCCAACAGCCCCACCGTCTCATTAAGCATTGGACGGCACGCAGAACCCGAATGCGTTCCAGGTACCTCCACCTGGACGTTGCACTTGAGATCCAATCCAGCGGCGGCCAGCGTGACATCGCTGATTTGGTCAGCGAAGGAAATGGCCGGCTCCGGCGGGGATGCCATGCCCTGGCTGTTCCGCAAGTCGGGCATCGGACCCGTAGTCAGTAAAGCGGACGTAGGGAGTACTGGTGGGCCATTACACCAATCCCGCGGATTTGATCGACCAGGGGTTTACGGGCACACCGAACCTGGCCTTCTACAGCACGGACGGCAAGTGGGAGATCGAAAATCACGGCGTGGCGCCGGATGTAATGGAAGCCTTTGCACACCACGGTTTCGGCAACCGTCTACGGCGAATTGAAAAAAAGCCCCGCCGGGCCGCCAGCCGATGCAGTTGGCCGCGTTCGGCGACCCCGAGTAGCCCAACACGAACTGGAACAGCCAATGAATTGCGATCGATCCGCATACCTGAAACCGGCGGTCAACTGTAGAATACACCCAGATCCTCAGTGTCCACGGAGGTTTACAGCACCAGACTACGTTCACGCGGTAAGATTCTGAGCCTAAACAAAGCCCAAGAATCTCTTCTTGTTGGTCCCCGAAGTGCTTTGACCTGTATTGGGGCGAAACCGGTTTCTCAAAGTAGCCCATTCTTGGTTTCTGTGGCGATTCCAAGAGATCCGAGCGATAGCCAATCGCGCCAGCTGCCGTCGCCAACGTGGCAAATTCGTCATCCGGCACTACAGGATTCCCAAAAAACGCCCGGGTCTCGGCAGCGTTGCATGAGGACGCCGTCACGAGCGGATGAACCCCCCGGAGATCAAATGGTCGCTGGCCTTCGAAGACACGCCACAACGATGCTGGCCTTCTTTGCCTGCGCGGCGACGGCCGGAGCTCAGCAATATAGTTTTCAATACTATGGCGTCGACCAGGGATTGACCAACCTTGCTGTCAGGTCACTTTTTCAGGATACCAAAGGGTTTCTTTGGCTCAGCACAGAGAGCGGCATTTTCCGTTACGACGGCGCACGCTTTCAGTCGTATGGAGAGAAGGATGGAATACCATCTTCCAATGCAGCTGTGTTCGGCGAAGCGCCGGACGGGAGTCTTTTGGTAGGTAGTAACGCCGGGCTTTACAGACTAACCGCAAACCAATTCCGAAAAGTTCCCATGCCCGGTGCGGCCAAAGTTAGCTTTGGTGCGGGAATCGGGTCCGATGGCAACGGGCGGTCGTACATCGCCACTGACGGCGGCCTGTTGGCGATGACCAGGAGTGGGAGGACAAACCAGCTAAATCTGGAGTTACTTCAAACCCCGCCTCATCTCGGGGATCCGGTCGCGTACGGCGTTCTTGCGGAAAAAAACAGCGTCTGGTGGGGCTGCGGTCTCGAACTCTGCGTTGCGGAAGGTGGGAAAACCCGGATATTTGGCCAGTCTCTTGGCCTTTCTCCGTCTAAATGGAAGGGCATCATAAGAGCGGGTAACGGAGATCTCTGGGTTCAGAGCAAGAGCGGAAAAATTGCCGTCCTGCGACGCGATAAGACCGCTTTTGAGATACCAGACTTGCCGGTGTCGCGTTTCGGCCCCAAAGGGCTCCTGAGCGTTGATAAAGGGGGCAGAGTGATGGTCCCGGTCGGTGAGGGTCTGGTGATCCAGGAAGACAACCACTGGAGACAAATCGACCGCCAATCCGGTCTGCTGGGCCCCGTTTATGCCATCCTGCAGGATCGCGAAGGATCCCTCTGGCTTGGCTTATCCGGCCACGGCCTTGCCAGGTGGCTCGGATATGGCCAGTGGGAGCACTTCAATTCCGATAGCGGCCTTGGCAGTGATCTGGTATACGAGGTGCTGCCAATGCCTGGCGGGGCGGTTTGGGCCGGTACGGACTCCGGTCTGTTTCTTGGCCGGAGAGTTGGTGGAAACTGGAACTGGCGAAGGCAAACAAACATTGGAGATACCCCGGTCCATTCCATCCGTCCGGACCGGCAGGGAAGGCTTTGGTTGGGGACCGAGGGCCATGGTGCCGCGCGCTTTGAAATTCAAACCGGACGGGTAGAGTGGTTCGGCAACAGTCGTGGCCTGACGGCCGATAGTCCTTACACGCTACGGCTCGACCGCGAGAACCGGATCTGGGCCGCGACCTTGACCGGCCTCTTTGTGGCGGACCTGAAGACGCTACGCTTCCACCCGGTCAAAGAGATATCTGCAGTCTTTTGTGTCGCCGTGATCGAGGCGGCAAACGGAGAGATCTGGGTTGGCACCAACAAAGGGTTGTCTCGTCTGGCGGGAGGACAATGGCGCAGCCTTACGACCAAGGATGGTCTGAGCCACAACGAAGTGCTCAGTTTGGCGGCCGACAATAATGGCGACATCTGGGCCGGATACCAGTTCGCCAGCGAGATTGATCGAATCCGCCCGAGTGGTAGCGGGTTTACGATTACCCGAGACGCCGGCGCGCAGAATGATTCCAGAGGAACCACCTATTTTCTGGGATTTGATGCCGGGCACAGACTTTGGGCCGGAACGAATCGGGGCGTGGACGTCCGGGATGGCGCCACGTGGCGTCACTATGACCAGCACGACGGTCTCGTCTGGGATGACTGCGATTTGAATGGCTTCGCCGCGTCCGCGGACGGCACGGTCTGGATTGGTACCAGCGGGGGGTTAGCCCACTTTACTCCCGGTGACGATGCTCCCTGGAAAGATCCCCCGGTTGCCATCTTTACGAAATTGACCCTGGGAAAGACCAGCTTGGAGCCCGCACGACAAACCGTCTCCGTCGGGTACGACGCTAACGCTTTTGCCGCTAGTTATTCGGCGTTAACGTTTGTGCGCGAGAGCGCGGTGACTTTCCGATACAGGCTCACGCCTCTATTCACGGAATGGCGGGAGACGCGGGAACGTGAACTTCAATTCCCGGGATTGCCTCCGAACGCTTACCGCCTGGAGGTCGAGGCCCGAGATGGATGGGGCAGGTGGAGCACAGAGCCGACGACCTTCTCGTTCGTCGTCAGGCCGCCATGGTGGCAATCATGGTGGTTTATTTCGCTTCTTGCGGCCGCTTCTCTGGGAATGTTGGCCATGACATTTCGATGGCGAGGTCGCGCGGCGCGGCAAAGAGAACGCGATCTGGTTGGTCTGGTGGACGGGAGGACGATGGAATTGAAGCAAGTCAATCGCAGCCTGGAACAAGCTTCATCGCAACTACAGGAAGCCAACCGGCACTTGACCCGGCTGTCAACCCTGGATGGGCTCACCGGCATTGCGAATCGGCGAATGTTCGACCAAACGTTGGAAATCGAGTGGCGCCGGGCGCGGCTAATGGGAACTCACCTGTCGCTGATCCTGGTGGATATCGACCATTTCAAGCGCCTCAATGACGCGGCGGGCCACCAGGTTGGAGACGACTGCCTGAAACTCGTTGCTTCGGAATTAGCAAATGCGGGAAGGAGGGCCACGGACCTTGTTGCGCGCTTTGGAGGTGAAGAATTTGCGCTGATCCTGCCGGGAACCGATCCGTTTCAGGCCGCGCAATTGGCGGAATCGGCCCGTTTGGGAGTGGAAAAATTGCGGATCCGGCCTTCCAACCAGCCCGCGGGAGCGAGTCTCACGATCAGCCTGGGAATTGCATCGGCAATTGGGGATCTCTTTCCATCACCCGAGGCGTTAGTGGGAGCGGCGGATGGCGCCCTTTACGCAGCCAAGCATCAGGGACGAAACAGGATCGTGTCGCACGCTGGGCCGGGTTGCCCGGACGGGTCGGTCGGTCTCGACCTGAGCGGCATTTCAATGCCCCAACCCGCACCGACGCGTGGACCGTGAAGCGCCAAGTTCCGGGTACATCGATTAAATCCCATTTGGCCATTCGCAACTTCCTTAATTTTCTCGGCGGCAAATATCCGCAAGTGCGGTCCCTCGAACAATCACGCCGATCCGCACCTCCTGGCTTGGTTCTGCTTCCTGCGCTCCCCCACCAGCCGCCTTTGGCCATCATCACTTGCGCCACTCAAGTTATCCATTTGCGTTGCATGTTGGAGGAACTGGCCTGCACCGAGGACCTCCCCACGCTGGCTCGCTTACTCCTCCGACAAGACATACCACGCCGCGAGCATTATCTACCTCGCCCACTGACTGCCGACCAGGACCGATTGCTTCAGCAGGAACAGCTGCGACGCGATGACCGAAACAGTAACGCTTTCCTGCTGCTCCGCCACACCGGCATGCGCACAGGCGAGTGTGCTGACTTATCCTTCGATTGTCTTCGCCTTGTGGGACCACAGGAATGGGCCATCCATGTGGTTGCAGGAGGAATTCGTGGCCAGCGACGTGAGCGAGAGTGCCGCTGGCGAGCAAACTATGCGACGCGATCAGGCTGAAGTGAAACGACTCCAAGACCGCCTGGATGTGCTCTATGTACGCCGAAAAGATTCGCCAACAACAGGATCGTTTGCGGGTTGGGCTCGCCCAGCCTCAATCTGCCGCGCTACCGCCCGTAAGCCAAGCAGTAGACCTCGTAGCGCTCACGGCCAAAGCTGCTGAGCTGTTCCTCCAGCAACCGCGGCGGAACAGCGAAAACTCCTTCGGCTCGTCCTAGAGGTCTCGACCTGGAAGGCGGGGAGTTGCGGATGTCGTTCCGCGAACCCTTTTTGCAATTACGACTTTCGAACCACGCAACTCACACGAACAATGGGGACTCAAGCACCTACAGCAGTCATTTTGATATCTGGCGGAGGAAGAGGGATTCGAACCCCCGAACGAGTTACCCCGTTAACGGTTTTCAAGACCGCCGCCTTCAACCACTCGGCCATTCCTCCGTCTTCTATCTTACCTGATTCCATCATGTTGTGGATGCTGTCACAACGCTGTTTGTCCCTGTTTTTCGCTTTCTTGGCACCACTGTAACTTCTGTCACTGGTCAGGACATTCGCCACGGCGCGGGCCTTGGTGTCTTGGTTGCTGTGGGCGTACCGCACGGTGGTGTTGATGATCGAGTACAGCAAGTGCCGGATTTGCGGCGGGTCTTGCTCATGATGATCGAAAGCCGACTCCCCTCTAAATCCACCTGCTCTCACGATGAGAAGGAATTTCCGCCGGCTTCTCGCACACCCTTCCTTCTTTTCGCCAGATTTCCCGCCTGCCAGCAGCCAGCTTTACCCCGCTGGCATCGGGAGAGCCGCGATGCGCCGCATTATGCTTGCAAAGAGCCGCCGCGTCAGGTGGCTTTCGGCCAGCAGCAGCCATTAGTACCGCGCGTGTCGCCAACCCACCGTGTTGGCGCCAACATCGATGTCCAATCGATTGACAGCCCCCGGAGATTGGGGTAAGCTGTACCATTTGCATGAGCCCCCCAGTATGAGGTGACCCGAATGATTCGCACCCTCGCCTCCATCTGTCTCCTCATTCAGGCGTCTGCCGCCGCTGCTGTGACAGTGATCGAAAACCCCCTGATTTTGGCGGACCAGAACGGAAACGCCACTGCCACTATGATTATCGGCAAGGCAGTCGCCGATACCCTGTCTCTCTCGGTGACGCAGTTCGTCCAAACGCTGCCGGCCGAGGGCCAGCAACCCGCTCACAAATTCGCGTTGCATACAGAATGCACCCCAGCCGTCACGGCCGCCCCGGCGACTGCGGGCGCGCCGCAGACTGTATCCGTGAAGCTCACCATCACCGGTCTGACGCAGGCGGGCACGGCAACCGCGACACTCCTGAACGGAGCCGATACACTGGCGACCCTGACGGCGCTGCGCATTCCAACTACGTACAACATCACGATCGACGGGCCTGCCGGTGCAACGCCGGAGGTCGTCTTTTCCGGAGTGACGCGGTTTGGCGTACACTGGCCCTGGACGCGGACCAGCCTTCAGCTCAAGAATTCGGATTCAACCGCTTACCGGTTCCAGTGGCGGCTCATCGCGAACGGCATCGCACGCGCCTCGACGCAGCATACCATCGACCTGCCCCCGAACTCTACCGTGCTTTTGGACCTGACTGATGCATCTCCCGATACGCTTTTCGTGGCTTCCGGCACGTTGAAAGACGAGAACCTGAATGGTCAACTGGAGTTACAGCCGTCATTCGACACAGGGCCCAAAGTTCTTCCGTTGAACGTGCGGATGCAACTCTACCCGCCCGGGATGCAGTTGATCGTGAATTCGGTCTTTGTCTTCCTTTTTCTTATGGCGGGCGGAATCGCGTCTGTTCTGGCGCATTGCTACATCCCCAACGCCCAGGGCGCTCTGGCGCTGCGCAAGAGAGTGAAGGCCATGGCGGACAAGCTCGCGGGGATCGGCCCCGACATCGATTCGCAGTGGCGGGCGCTGCTCGATTCGCACGTACGCCGCATGAGCCGGCAACTGGTCTCCATGCCAAAGATGTTTCCCGCTTACACCACCCTGCTCGAGGAGACTAAGGCGAGTGTAACGATGTACGAGAAGTGGCTGAATATCGCATACGACGTTTCCATCGTTCTTCGGGATACCCACAGGGAACTCCAGAACGGGCTCCCGCCCACGATGCTCGATTCGATCAGGGACTCCTGCAATATGGCGCTCGCCCCCATCGCGACCGGCTTTACCAATGACGCGGAATTACAGGAAATGAGTATAGGATTGAAAGCTGCGCAGGACATGCTTCGGAACTTTCAGGAATCGACCGAGCTTCCGGATCTGGCGAAAGAAATCACCGCCCGCGAGAACCGCATCAAGGACAGTATCCCGGATCTGAAGAGTATGTTTCCGGAATTTGCCGCAGCTCTGGATCGCTGGTCTCAGAGGCTGACCCAAGCCCTCAGCCCGGATTCGTATCAGTATCGGGATATCTCGTCGCTCCGCGCCGAAGTGCTGCTGGATTATGCGGAACTGCTGATCTCAAACAAGCTGGCTCCCGCGTCAGGAGCTCAGCCGGCCGGTGAGCACTCACCACAGAGCGTCACTGCGTATGAGCGGATGAGCAAACCGGAAGCCCGTGAAAGGCTGTTCAGTTACCTTCGCCCCGATACTTACGAATCCCTTCGTATCGCGAAGATATTCGTGCTGCAAATGCACCAGGATTTCTATGAAGCGGCGCTGAAAGACGAAGCGAAGAAACCCACTATTGGTTTAAGAATAGTCGCCGAACCACATTGCGCGGAAGTGTGTTCGCCGGTGCGGTTCTCGGTTCGGTTCGATCGCCAGGAGCTACAGGATACCAGCGCCTGCCAGGAATGGAGTGGAGACTGGACGTTCGGCGACGGCCAGCCCAGGGAGCTCGGGGGCTGGGACGCCTATCATAGTTGCAGCCAGAGCGGGCAGTTCAAGGTCACTGTATCCATGCGGGATCTGAAGGGCGATCCGATTCTCACGCAGCCGCTGGAACTCGACTTTACGGTGATCGCGGGCGATGCGGCGCGTGGGCCCTGGTGGAAGCTCGGTCCGGAATCGAAGCTCGAGGCGGGGCGCTTGCTGATGATCATGACGGTGGCGATGTTCGGCATCTTCGCGGCTGCGCGGTCACAGATCGCGAGCCTGACGTGGCCCGCGGCGGTTGCGGTGGTCGTGGGTTTGGGCTTCGGCGCGGACGCGCTGAAGAATCTCATCACGAGAGCATGAAAACTCGTGGGTAGAGCTCCCATTCGGTCACGTCGTGCTCGACCGACTCGCCGGGCGCCCGTTCTACGGAGTTTATGCTCTCATCATCCTCATTATTCTTCGCGTCGGCTGTGGATCGGATCAACCCACCTGACAGGGCTTGGCTCCTCAACAGGTTCAATGTCCAGGTTCACTACTACCGCTTCTTTATCGCTGCGCACCAGGACACACTCCAGCGTCTCCTCGCTGGACGCGTTGATCTCCTGGTGCGGCACGAAGGGCGGCACATAGATAAAGTCGCCAGGCGCCGCTTCAGCGACATATTCGAGACGATCACCCCAGCGCATTCGGGCGCGGCCGCGCACCACGTAGATGACGCTTTCGAGCGCGCCGTGATGATGAGCGCCGGTCTTGGCATTGGCGAAGATGCTGACGGTACCCGCCCAGATTTTTTGGGCTCCCACGCGCGCGTAGTCGATCGCAGCGGCGCGATTCATTCCCGGCGTCTGCGGGGTGTTCGTGTCGAGAGAGTCCCGCGGGATCACTTTCACCCCATGAGTCTTCCAGTCGACTTTCTCAGTCTCAATCATATTGATCCAGTCTAAACCGGCGCATGCTAGCCTAGCGGGATGATGCGCGCGCCCGCTGTGGTGCTCCTCCTTGGCTTGGTTGGATTGTCGACATTTCCAGTGAATGGGGTAGTCCCGGACTTTCGGCTGCAAAACCTCGGCAACGGAGTTTGGGCCGCGATTGTGAACGACGAAGGACTGGCTGGCGGCAACGCCGGGTTCGTGATCGGCGACGACGGAGTCGCGGTGATCGATACCTTCCAGGACCCCCGGCCCGCACAGGCGATGCTCGGCGAGATTCGCAAGCTCACGCCTTCGCCGATACGTTTTGTGGTCAACACGCATTATCATCTGGACCATGTCAATGGCAATGACGTGTTTGCCGCCGCCGGAGCGACGATTGTGGCGCATCGCGCCGTGCGTGCCTGGATGCGCACGGAGAACATCAAGATGCTCGATCCTCCGGTAACGCAAGAGAAGAAGGCGCGCGTGCAATCACTCACGTTGCCGACGGTGGTCTATGACAGTCACATCGATCTCTACCTGGGCTCGCGCCGGATCGACGTTCGATATTATCCCGGCCACACCGGCGGCGACTCCGTTATCTGGATCCCGGACGCGCACGTTGTGTTCTGTGGCGATATGTTGTGGAAAGAGCACGTTCCCAATCTGATCGATGCTTCCACCAAGCCTTGGATTGAATCGCTGCACGCGATGCGAATGGCATACGCGCCGGCCACCTGGATTCCTGGACACGGCGATGCGGCAAACGTTCAGGACGTTGTGACTTTCCAAAAATATCTGGAGGACCTGCGCGCCGGAGTGCGCCGCGAGCAAGCCGCGGGAAAGTCCGGTGACGCGCTGGTGCAGGCGCTGCTGCCGGGCCTCAAATCCAACTACGGCAAATGGGGCTTCTTCGCCGACTATGCCGGCGCGGACATCGAACAGACGGCACAAGAGTTGTTGGGGACAAAAAGACTGCCGCCTACTCCCCAGCCATAGCTTCGAGGGGTGCGGCTTTGGCGGGAGCGAGGATGACGGTCTGGTGAGCGATGCGCGCAAGCGATGCGCGGTGTGTGATCAGAATCGCCGTGCGCCCCGCGGCCGCGCGGACCAGCATTTCCCCAATAGCGCGCTCGTTGGCTTCATCCAATGCCGAGGTCGGTTCGTCTAGAACCAGTACCTTCGGATTGGCCAGGAGGGCGCGGGCCAGCGCGACCCGTTGGCACTCGCCCGCTGAAAGCGTTTGTCCGCGTTCGGCGATGACTGTGTCATAGCCATCGGGCAAACTAAGGATGCGTTGGTGAATGGACGCGGCCTGGGCAGCCCGCGCGATCTCATCGTCGTCAGCCTCGGGCCGGGCGTAGGCAATGTTCTCGCGGACGCTGGCGTGGAGCAGGTAAGGAGCCTGATCCACCAGCAGGACGGCGCGGCGCACGTCGGCGAGCGGAAGGTCGCGCAGATCCCGGCCGTCGATACGGATTGCGCCAGCATCCGGATCGTAAAACCGGACGAGCAGATCCGCCAGCGTGGACTTGCCCGCGCCGCTCGGGCCCAGGATCGCGCAGATCGTGCCGGGCGCCACGCGGAACGAGAGGTCTTCGAAAACGGCATCGCCGCCGTAACTGAATGAAACGCGATCGAACTCGATTTCGCCGCGAACATTGGCGAGGGGCTTCGCGCCAGGCCGGTCGAGAATCTCGGCGCGCGTATCGAACAGTTCCCAGACACGCGAAAGAGAGACACCGCCGGACACCAGATTGCTGTACAAGCTCATCAGGTTCTGCACGGGCGACAGGAGGCGGAGGTGGTAAGACATCAATGCGACAAGAGAACCGGTGGTCAGCGCGCCGTCGATCACCAACTTGCCGCCGTAGAGGAAGATCGCGGCCGTGGAGAGCGTCAGGATGGTCCCGGGAACAGCGCCGGACAAGAAAGATATGAGTTGCATACTCATGAGCGCATCCAGGAAGCTCCGGTTTCGGGCGCGAAACCGTTCCACTTCCCGCGATTCCGCTCGCGACGACACAACCAGGCGGATACCCAGCAGGGTTTCGAGCAGAAAGCTTCCAATGTCGGAACTGCGCTCGCGGACCGCTCGCACCCGCCGCGCCAAACGATGTTGGTAGTGCTGCAACGCCCAGACGCTTGCCGGAACCGCTGCCACGCTTACCAGAAACAGCCGTGGACTGAGAGCGATCATGATGCCGGCGCTGCCAATCAGAAACACGAGGTTGGAGAGCACGCTCAACAAACTGTCCGACGAAACGCGCTGGACCTCGGCTATATCATTATTGATGCGCGAAACTACATCGCCCAGCTTGGTCCGCGCCCAGAAACGCGGCGAAAGCGTTTGCAGGTGCCGGTACAGCGCCAGGCGCATGTCAAAAAGCACACAGGCCGAAACGCGGACGTACTGATAGCTGGACAAGATGTTCAGCACAAATCCCACCACGGTGACGCCGAGCATCAGCCCGCTCACGACCATAAGCATGTGCAGATTTCGCTTCAGCAGCGCGTCGTCGATGAGAAGTTTCGAAATATAAGGTTGCAGCAGCCCGAATCCCGTGGCGGCGATGCCCGCCAGGAGCACCAGAACCAAGCGCCCCCGGTAGGGGAGGATGAAGCGCAGCGCCCGGCGATAACCATCGAGTGGAATCCCACGGTCCGGCATTGTTCCCTTTGTTAATAGCACATGTCGCGCGTCGCGCGGACGGGCGCGGCGATATGCGTCGTATAAAAAACTTTTATCGAACGGTCCTCTTCCGGCAGCGCGGCGACGGGGGTATTATATCCGGATAGGCCTATGAAGACCCTGCTTGCAACGATTCTGGTTATACCTCTGCTCGCGCAGAGCCAGAAGCCGCAAGCTGCCACGTCCGCAGATCCGGCGAAACCGGCGCCCGAGGAGGGCATCCCGGTTGTGAGTCCGTTGGTGATCTCCAAGTGCGGGGGTTGCCACGCCAAAGACCAACACGGCAACATGCTGCGCATCTCCTGGGAGCGCGCCACGCCCGAAGGCTGGGAAGAAGCCATCAAGCGCATGGTGCGTTTGCAGGGCGTCCGCCTGACACCGGACGAAGCCCGTTCGATCCTGAAGTATCTCGCAACCTATCACGGCCTGGCCCCCGAAGAGGCGAAGCCGGTCATGTACTACGCCGAGCGACGCATTCAAGACGAGACCAACATCCCCTCCGACGACGTGCGCGGCGCATGTGCGAACTGCCATCCCATGGCGCGCCCGTTGTCGTGGCGGCGCTCGGCGGAGGATTGGAAACTGCTTACCAATCTGCACATCGCCTTATATCCGCAAGCCGACGAAGCATTCCGCTTGGGGATCAATGCCGGCGGCTTCGATGAAGAACGCCACCACAGGGACCCCGGCGCGCCTCTGCCGGTGGACGAGGCGCTCGCATTTCTGGCCAAGACCGCTCCGCTCCAAACCCCTGAGTGGGCCGCGTGGCGCGCGCGCATGCGGGCGCCGAAGCTCGCCGGACGGTGGCTCGTCTCTGCCTACATGCCGGGCCACGGCAGATTTTATGGAGACATGGAAGTGGAGCCGGCCAGCGGAACGGATGACCAGTTCACGACGCGGGTGAAGCTGACATCGGTAAAGGACGGCTCGACTATCTCCCGGACAGGGCGCAGCCTGGTCTATGCAGGCTATGCCTGGCGCGGCCGCTCCCAAGGAACGCCGGCGGCGAACGCCGCTCCGGACGACCTGTCGAGCGAGATGCGCGAAGTGCTGTGGGTTTCGCCGGACCAGTCCACGGCGGAAGGCCGCTGGTTCTGGGGCCAGTATCAAGAGTTCGGCTTCGATGTGAAATTGCAACGCGCGTCCGCGGACCCGACTTTGCTCGGCGCCGACCGCTCCTCGTTGAAGACAGGCTCGCAGGGGACGCGCGTCCGCCTGATCGCTGAAAGCTTGCCCCCGCAAATTGTGCCAGCGGATCTGGACTTCGGAAGCGGCGTGACGGTGCGCCGCATCGATTCTCACACGCCTACCGAAATCGTGGCGGAGGTGGATGTAGCAGCGGACGCGATGCCGGGCAAACGGGACATCGTCTTTCGCCGCTCCGTGCTGCAGAGCGCCATCGCGGTTTACGATCGCGTCGACTATGTCAAAGTAGTACCGGAGTCGGCGCTGGCCAGGCTGGGCAGCGAACACCATCCCAAGGGCTACCAGCAGTTCGAGGCGGTCGCCTACCAGCGCGGCGCTGACGGCAAGCCGCACACAGCGGACGATGTCGAACTCGGACCTATCGACGTAACCTGGTCGGTCGAAGAATTTTACTCGGTCTATGGCGACGATGACAAGGAGTTCGTCGGCTCGCTGAATCCGACCGGCTTCTTCACTCCAGCCTCCGATGGCCCCAATCCGCAGCGCAAATTCAGCCGAAACAATTATGGCGACGTTTGGGTGGTGGCCACCGCGAAGGACGAAAAAGACAAGGATGGCAGGCCGCTCGCCGGCAAGTCGTACCTTGTGGTGACTGTTCCGGTGTATATGCAATGGGATCAGCCCGAGGTGGGGCAATGATCTCCGCCGCCACGCGCGTTTACCGTTTGGGCGAGTTTCACCGCTTTGACGCGGCAGGGGCACACTTCCTCTACCTGGTGCCGGCGGGCGCCATCTTCGCCGTGGACGCTGCCGTCGGAAAATTGATCGACTGCCTGACTGCGGGCGAGTTGCCGCATGAGCGTTTGATTGGCGGCCTGGCGGCCAGCGGCCTCACAACCGGGGACGCGGAGGAGTTGATTGCGGAGATGTATCACGCCAACGTGATCGTCGCCGATGACTCCACTCCGGAACAGCCGCAAAGCCTTCCCGAGGTTTTTCCGATCCAGACGCTGGTGATGAACCTGACCAACCAGTGCAACCTGTCCTGCCAATACTGTTACGAGTTTGGCGCCGATAAAGTGGCCACCCCGGAAGGCAAGCCGAAGTTCATGGACCTCGAAACCGCCAAGGCTTCGGTGGATTTTCTTTTGGCGCAGTCGGGTGACCGGCGTTCGATTCACATAACCTTCTTCGGCGGCGAAACGCTCATGAACTTTCCGCTGTTGAAGGAAGTGGTGGCGTACGCCAGTGAGCGAGCCGGGGAGCAGGGGCGGCACGTCGATTTCAGCCTCACCACCAACGCGACTTTGCTCACGCCGGCGATCATCGAGTTTCTCTCCGACAACCGCGTCGGCGTCACTGTGAGTATGGACGGGCCCAAGGAGATGCACGATCATCTGCGGGTCTTCGCCAACGGCCGCGGCAGCTACGACATTATCGAGCCGAAGGTGCGCGCCCTGATCCAGAACCATCGCACGCGGCCGATCACGGCGCGCGTCACGCTCACTTCCGGCGTCTCCGACGTCATCCGCATTTTCCGGCATTTGAAGCAGGACCTGGGATTCCACGAAGTGGGTTTTGCGCCGGTGACCACTTCGCCGAATCAACTCTATGCCATCGGCCAGAAGGGCATGGATGGCGTATTGGAGCAGTTCCACATCCTTGCCGGCGAATATCTCGAGTATGCGCTGCGCGGCGAAGCGCATGGCTTTTCGAACGTCAGCGACACTCTGGCCGAGCTATGCCAAGGCGTGAACAAGTCGCATCCTTGCGGGGCGGGCCTGGGCCTGCTGGGCGTGGGGCCCTCCGGGGACCTTGCGCCGTGCCACCGTTTTGTCGATTCCGATGTCCACGCGCTGGGGCACGTCTCCACGGGCATCGACCGCGAGAAGCAGGCTGATTTTCTACGCCGCGGCCATATCGATTCCAAATACGATTGCCACACGTGCTGGGCGCGGCCCCTATGCGCTGGGGGCTGCCACCACGAAGCATTCGTACGCTACGGAGATACGGGCCATCCCAATCTCCACTATTGCGATTGGATACGGGACTGGACCAACACATGCCTTGAAATTTATGGCGCGATCGCGGCCAGGAACCCGGGGTTTTTGGAGCATTTCGCCGAAAGGAAAGCACCATGAGACACATGCGACCACTGAATAAGAAGGCCGCCCGCATCGACGCCTATGTTGCCTCGCGCACTGACGACGTCGTCGCCTTGCAGGACCGGCCGGCCAACCAGCCGCGCCCCCACGTTCCGATGGGGTGCTCATTGATGTTCACGCCCGGCTGGGAAGTTGACGCGGCCGGTGGCGCGGCCGGGCTTTGCCAGCCCGTCGAGCGCGACATCTATGACTGCTTTGTCAGTTGTTACTGGCCGGCGCAGGTTCCCGATCATTTGAACAACGCACCCGACTGGACCGCCAAGTGCGCCTCCGCTACGAAAGACTGGCGAAATCTCGATCTGGTGTTCCCATAGAATTCTCCATGGCCATGGCCCTATCAAGACTGATACTGCTGGCCGCTAGCGGCGCGGTGCTCGCCGGTTTCGCCGGTGCCGGCACTCTGTATCTGCCCGCCTACCCCGCCGCCGTTCTTGTATTCGACGAGCAGAAGGCCCAAATTGTCGACCGTATTCCGCTCGAGACCGGCACCCCTATGTCGATTCGCCTGTCGCCGGATCACAAGAAGATCTACGTCACCACCATCGACCACAATGGTATCGAGGTAATTGACGTCGCGACGCGCAAAGTGACGAATCACTTTGTGCTCAACACGGCGACCAAACAATATCGCTTTTTTGCGGGAACGCCGGACCCCGACGGTAAGCTGTTCTATGCGGTCACCAAGGAAATCACCAAGTTTCCGGAGCACTATGAAGTCGCCAAGCCTAAGTACACGGTCATCGATCTGAACCAGCAGAAGATTGTCAAGACCGTGGAAATTCCCAAAGAGGAAGAGCCCCAGAACGAAGGCGACTACGGGACCGGAGCGATTGACGTTTCGCCGGACGGCCAGTATCTGTACCAGTTCGGCGATAAGATCACTATTCTTCAGGCCAGTGACTTCAAAGTGCTCGATCATATCGACCTGGCCAGACCGGAAGCTCCAGGGATGGAGAACGTACACTTCGGCAGCGATCTCGATCTGATCAATGAGCCTGGAGAGCACACCGCCATGTTCGTTTGGGCCGACCCCATCGTTCACAACCACGTTTTTGGCCTGGCTCGCTTCGACCTGAACACGAAGCACATCGACTTCAATCCGATTGGACCGGCTCCGGCCGGCATGGCGGGTATCGAGGTCACGCCGGACAAGAAGTGGGCTTACACGGTCGTAGCCAATGGAATACACGGGAACAAGCGATGCGAGTTCTGGACGTTCGACCTGGCGAGCGACCGCATTACGCAGAAGGCGGACGTCCCTTGCCGCACGCGATTCACGCTCGGCATTTCGGCCGATGGGAAGAAACTCTACATCTATGGGGCGGGATTCGATATCGAAGTCTACGACGCCGCCACCCTCAAGTACGAAAAGACCTGGGATTTGCACACTGACGTCACTTACGCCGGCATCGTGGTTCTACCATAGGTGATGGACGTAGTCATCCGTGGGGACGGAGTGGCGGCGTATTGCTGCGCGCATCTGCTCCATAAGGCGGGTCTCCAGGTCGCTCTCGAGCATGTAGATCGCCCCAGGTTACCCGCGATCATGCTGGGTGAGCAGGCGATCGCGCTGATTCGGGATGTTTTCGAACAGCCCGGCCTCTTCCATGACTTGCCTCGGATTGAAAAGCGCGTCGTGGCTTGGGGGCCGGGTGCGAAAGCGGTCGCGGTGGAGCACTCCGCGGTCGTCGTGTCGGAGAAGGTTCTGCTCGAGAACATCCGGCCTGTGCTCCTCCCGGAATGCAATCCAACTCAGGAAGCGTGCTGGACGGTGTTCGCGGCGCGGCCTCTCCCTGCCCACACAGTGGAACATTGTTTTGGATCGCGCATGGCTTCCACAGTACCCGTGGCGCTCAAGCACAGCTCCGATCCGGGCGCTTGCTGGATTGAATCGCTGGAGAACGGCTGGTTGTTCCTGGTTCCGAGCTCGCCCCCATCGGGATGGCTTCTGGCGGTTGGAGAAGCGCCTGAAGTTTTGGCCGGCCGGAGCAGAGTGGTTGCAGCGGAGCTCGCCCATCGCAGCTCCTCTTCGGGCGAGTTTCCAGCCTACGCGCGAATTGCTTCGCCGCTCTGCGCCCCCGGTTGGCTGGCCTGTGGACCAGCAGCGATGGCGTTCGATCCGATCTGCGGCGACGGAACCGCGCATGCTATCCGCGAAGCGATCCTAGCCTCGGCGGTGATCCGCGCGCTTGCTAATGACGGTTCCGCGGACGGCTTGCTATCGCACTATGAGGCGCGCCTGACCGCGGGGTTCCGGCGTCATCTGATACTTTGCCGCAGCTTCTACCAATCGGGTGGCACGACTGCGCTATGGCGCGCGGAACTGGACGCCATCGATCGCGGCATCGAGTGGTGCGATGCCAGGCTCAGCACGCACGTGAGTTTCCGCTATCGATTACGAGGCTTCGAATTGGAAGCGGTCCGCTGAACGCCTTCGTCGCCGGCTCCGAGCAAGGCTGCCGTGGCATAGCCGGTGGCGGCGTCGGTCATGAACTTCTCGGGGACTGTTCCAGGGTCATGTTTGTGATTCATCGATTCCGCGGCCCAGTAGCCGCCCTGAGGGTCCTGGTGGGTCCTGAGCCACGCCAGCGCCTTGGACAAACCCGCCTGCGACGGTTGGATCCCGGCCTGTTCTACCGAGAATGCAATCAGCGCAGTGGCGTAACTGTTCGAGCCGACCGCGGCCGGCGCCTTGTCGCGCTTCTTCCACTGGCCGAGCGACTGGATCGTCCATCCGCCATCCGCCTCTTGTTTGCGCCACAGCTCATCCAGGATCGCTTGCTTGTCGGCGTCGGGCAGCAAATCTCGCAGCTTGGACGACGCCCACAGCAGGAACACCCGGTTATGCAACGGCTGGGTCTTTTGGCCCTCGCGAAGATAGATGCGTAAAGCGGCCACGTTCTCCTGGATCTCCGGACGAGACTGATAATCAGCCGGAGCCAGACCGGTCGCCAAGGCCCCCAGCGCGGCGCCATAGAAGGCGGCGTCCTTGGTCTCCCAGGGATCGAGGTCGAAGTCCGACCAAAGCCAAGCGCCCTTGTCGGGCCCGCTCTTTACCTGCAGCGACCACATGCGATCGAACGCCTTTTCGCCTTCCGCGCTCAACCTGCCGCGCGGTTGATCGTCCATCGCCAGTACGAGCGAGGCCAGCACCACCTGCGCGCCATAGACCTGATCCACGATCAGGCCCTTGAGGCCACCGAACAGATCGTTGGCGTCCGTGCGGATCACGGTCGACCGCATGCTGGCGACCAGCACCCCTTCGTACAGCGTGGGGCCGGTCTTCTCCTTCAATGCGTGCCGGAGCGCCGGTCGGGCCAGCAGGTACGGCAAGCCGGTGTGGCAAGACACACAGGCCACGCCCGAGTGCAGGGCCGTGGGCCACGCGACCCACTCCTTCTGGCGCGAGTCCATGTATTGGGCGGCCAGGCGCGCGTTCCAGTCTTCACAAAATGCGGGCGCCACAGCAAGGGTCAGTAGAGCGACAAGACGAATCGACATAGGTGTCCCTTTCGAGAGAGTATAGCCTGGATTCGCCCGCGGGTCCAGCGCGGACTGTGCGCGGCTCGCACAAAATTGCACTAACTTTGTCCTTGACACTATGACAGCGGTTGGTTATACTACCCTCCAAATTTCCTTTAACCCACGTTGGTTATTTCCTTAGATCAGGGGCAGTGGACGCCACACGCTTTCTGATCTTTGAAGGCCAAAAGTTCATCTAACTGGTGCAGCGTAAACGTTTCCCGCTGTACGAGCCATCTTCTACGAGCCGGCCTTTTTCTGTTCGTAGAAGAGGCAGCAGCCACAATGGGGTTGGCTCAAGCTCTCCGATGAGCAGCCCAATGGAATCGATATAGGGCCCATCCAAAACTTTGATTGAAGCATCTTTACGGCTTCCTAACGCGGCCCTTGAATTGAGTACCGATCGAAATTCAGAAGGAGAGATCTGATGTCCACTGCATCTTGTGCAACATACCCGGCTTTCTTTATGTCTCATGGTCGCCGGCTGATACGTTCTGTTTTCTACCTGGCCTTCGCGATCTTTTGCGTTCTGGCGTTCCGTCAGGCGAGCTACGGCCAGTCCACCTTCGGCGCCGTGCTGGGCAGCGTGAAGGACCCTTCGGGCAGCCTGGTTCCCGCGGCCAAGGTCAGCCTCCTCAACACTGGAACCAGCGCGACACGTTCAGCAACAACGAATGCGAACGGAGCCTATGAGTTCGTCAACGTGGATGTCGGAAACTACAAGCTCAAGGTGGAAGCGTCCGGGTTTCAAGTCACGGAGTACCAGCCGTTCGATTTAGCCGCCAGAGACACCGTGCGCATCGATGTCCTGATGACGGTTGCTTCGCAAGCTACTGCGGTGACCGTGGAGGCGGTCGCCGTTGTGCAAACGGATGCCTCGAACGTCGCGGAGACCAAGGGTAGCCTTGAGTTGACCGACCTTCCCGTGTCGATCGGCACGCGCGCGAGTGGTTCCACCAGCGCCTACTCGACGCTCACGGCGCAGCCAGGTGTGCAGATCGACAGCGCCAACAACATAGTTGTATCGGGAGCCTTACCTTCGCAGCTTTCATTCACGATCGATGGCATCAGTTCCGTCGGTCCCGGTTCGCTGGGCGCGCTCACCGAACTGTTCCCGTCCTTTAATGCGATTGAGGAGATCAAGATCAGCGAGACCCTGAATCCCGCCGAATACGGAGGGGTTGCCGACATCACTACGGTTTCCAAGTCCGGTACGAACGATTTCCATGGAGGCGCGTTCGAAAACCTACAGAACACCTACTTCAATGCCAGCGACACCTTCAGTCACGAAGTCACGCCTGTCAAGCTAAACGACTTTGGTGTGTACGTGGGCGGCCCGATCATCATCCCGAAACTTTACAACGGCCGTAACAAGACATTCTTTTTCGGAAGCTTCGAAGCGCTTCGATTGCCGAAATCGTTGACCGCGCTCTTGAGCGTTCCCACTCAATCCATGCGCAACGGGGACGTGTCCGCCTATCTCGATCCCAGCCAGGGCGGCTCAGCCAACCAGTTAACTGGCTATCCAGGCAACATCATTCCCCAGAGCCAACTGAATCCGTACGCTCAAAAGTTGCTGAACCTCATCTATCCCTTGCCGAATTACGGACCTGCCGGATCAATTGCGAACAACTATCTTGCCAGCTATGCCATTCCCATTAACAGCGCGCAAGACGACGTACGCATCGACCAGACCCTCGGCCCGAAGCATCTGGTGTACGTCCGGTACACCTACAAGAATCGCCGTATCACCGGCGAGCAGATAGACCCCTCCGGCAACCCCAGCACTCCGCTTCTTGGGAGTGTCTCGACTCCCCAGATCTACAATGCCCTGGCGGCGTCTTACAATTGGATTGTTTCTCCGTCCATGGTGAACGAGCTGCGCGGCGGCTTCAGCCTTGTCCATCGGGACGTCACCTATGGCATAACGGCCCAGCAGGCCGCCAACACCCTGGGTCTGACGGATTTGCCAGGGGGCATTCCTCCAGGAGATGACATTCCCACTTTGACCATTACGGGGTTCATGGGGATTCAGGGCCAGGCCAATGACACCAATCCGCACGAGGGCACCTACCAGCTCACGGACACCTTTACCTGGACCAAACAGAAACACACGCTGAAGTTCGGCGGCGACTTCCGGTATCTCAGCAGCCTATTCACGCAGGTGTTTAACAACTACCGCATGGGCAATTATCAGTTCAACGGCTCGGTGCTCAGCCAATATCTCGGAAACGGGGCGGCGACGCCTTTTGCTTCGTTTCTGTTGGGCTATCCGGACCTGACTACCATCGCCTCGGTGGTGAACCCGAATACCAATGCCTACGCCGAGCATTACGCCTTCTTCGGCCAGGACGATTGGAAAGTCTCACAGTCCCTCACTATCAACTATGGCTTGCGCTGGGAGTACCATCCCGGCTTCCACGACAAGAATAACAATGTAGTGAATTTCGATCCGTACTATTCGAGCGTGATAAATGGCCAGACTGTCGCTGGCGCGGTGATTCTGCCCAACCAGGCCGCCTTCGCCAACATCAATCCGCAGTTTGTGCAGTCCATTGCTCCGACTCCGCTGATCCTTGCGTCGCAAGTCGGTGTTCCATCGGATTTACGCTTTTCTTCCAAAAGAGATTTTGCGCCCCGCGTGGGCTTCGCCTATCGCATAGGAGGCGGAAACAAGACCGTGATTCGCGGAGGATACGGACGATTTATTGAAGCGCTGATGAGCGGCACGGCTATCAACGGGTGGTCGGTTGGATCCAGCGACGTCGGCTTCTTTTCAAACGCGTTCAATGCCGATGGCACACCCCAATACACGTTTCCCTATTCTTTTCCGTCCAACATCGCGCAGCCTGGCACGCAGTTCTTCGACCTGGCGTCGGAGATCAAATATAAGGACCCTATCGTCGAGGAATGGAACCTCACGCTGGAGCGGGACCTGAACAAGGGTATAGGCATACGCTTATCGTACGCCGGCAATCACTCCTATAACATTCCGACGGTGGTCAACGCGGATCAAGTTCACGCGAACACTTTGGGCTTTTCCGACCCGGCTACGCAAGCCAGTATTCCTTTCCCGCTAATGTCGTACATTGCCACGGGGACAAGTCTGCTGGGCTACGGCAACTACAATTCCGGAACAGTCTCGGTCCACAAGCGCAGCAGCAGCTTTCAATTCGAGGCGAGTTATGCGTATACACGAGACCTGACCAACGTCAATGGAGCTCCCTACACCAGCGCCAGCAGCTTCGTCAACGAATTTGGCAATACTTTGAGCGATCCTTACAACCCTGGGATCGACTATGGCAATACGCCGTATGACCGCCGCCAGCGGTTCCTGGTGACGTTTCTCTACGTTCTGCCATTTGGAAAGGGTAAGACTTTCTTGAGCGGAGCCAACGGCGTGGTCGATCGGATCGTCGGGGGCTGGGAGTTGAGCGGGGTCGGCGTGGTTCAGACCGGGCCGTTCATGTCCGTGGCGACGCTGAACGACCCATCCGGCACGGGCTACAACATCTTCAACGCCAACGGCGGACGCGCAGACACGGTAGCAGGAGTAAGTCCTTACGCCGGCCAGTCGATCAACCAATGGATCAATCCGAACGCATTCGTCGACCCGAATAATAATATCGGCAGGTTCGGCGACTCGCAGTCAGGCGGCATTGTCGGTCCCGGCACGAACGTTTTTTCCTTGTCGCTGATCAAGCACATTCCTCTGGCTGAAAGCGTTCGGATGGAACTTGGCCTGCAGGCATCCAATATTGCTAATCATCCGAACTACGCTCCTCCAGCCAGCTTGACATTGGGGGTAGCCGGCTTCGGTCAAATCACAGCTATGCAAAGCGCTGAAGGCGCGGGCCCACGGGCGCTCCAATTGACCGGCCGAATCACGTTCTGACTGCTTGCGCAATCAGCGCCTCTCGAATCGCCGATCGCGGCGTGTTCCGCAATCCGCGCGCGACGAAGCCCGTCATGTTGGCAACCGCGAAGCTGGTTCCCTGCAGGTTGCGATCGATGGGAACGCCTGGAATCGGGCGCGGATACGGGGACGCCTGAAACACACCCGCATGATAGCGGAAAGCATCGCGAGGGCAATCGGAATCGGAGGCTACGCCGATGACCCCAGGCAAGCTGCCGGGCAAAACATGGGCCGCGCTGACTACCAGCAAGTCGTCGCCCAAAACGTTGAGGAAGCTCGCGCGATGTGCCGGATTCTCGGTCCCCAGGCTCAGGTTGACGATATCCATGCGATGTTCCCGGCACCAGGCCAGTGCGCGAAGAATCACGCCGATGTTCGCCGCCAGCCTCCGGTCGAAAACTTTGACAGCGTACAGCTCGGCGTCCGGCACTTTTTCGCGAATGGCGCCCGCGACCGCGGTTCCGTGCCCCAACCGGTCGATGGCATCCGGGCCCTCACCGGCAGGCGTGATTTCAACCGCGCCGGCGATTTCGCCGACATGCGGATGGCCGGGATGGATCCCGCTATCGATGATCGCTATCTTCATAGCACTCTGCCAACGTTTATTGTAAGGTTGAAGGACACTGCGAGGTGACTGGATGGATTGGTCGCGACGGCAATTCTTCGGTGCGGCAGGCGTGCTCACGCTGAGTCAGGCGGCCCTTGTCAAGGCGCAATCACAACGCGAGGCCGCCGATCTGGTTCTATTCAACGGCAATATTGTCACCGTGGACGACGCGTTTTCGATCCGCCAGGCGATCGCGATCAAAGATGGACGAATTCTGGCCGTGGGCGGTAACGAGCTTCGCGATCGCTACCAGTCCGCTCGCTCCATCGATCTCGGCGGCCGCACCGTGCTGCCCGGATTCTTCGACACGCACATCCATCTGGGCGGCCATTCCCGCCGTTACATCGACTTTCGCGAGACGAAATCGCTGGTCGAGATGAAGCAGCAGGTTCGGGACAAGGCGAAGGAACTGGGTCCCGGCGAGTGGATCACCGGCGGCGACTGGGACGAATACCATTTCACCGAACAGCGGAAGCCTCTACGCGCCGATCTGGACGAGGCCGCGCCCAACCACCCAGTGGTGCTCACGCGCGCCGGCGCGCATAGCTCGGTCGGCAACAGTAAGGCATTGGAACTGGCGGACATCAACCGGGCTACGCCCAATCCGGATCGTGGCCTCATCGAAAAAGATGCAAATGGCGAACCGAACGGCGTGATTCGCGAGCGGTCGGATCTCTACACGAGCCTGGTCCCCCGGGACAAGCCGCAAGACGTCCGTGAGAGCCTGTTAGAAAACGTGCGCGATCAGCTCAAGCTCGGCATCACCAGCGTCATCGAAGCCGGCGCCACGGTGGAACCCGATGTGGTGGGCTCGTATGGCGAGTGGGATATTCTCTACGAAAGACACGGCACGGAGCTGCCGCGCGCCTCCATTCAGATCGCATACCCATCCGAAGCCGGGAACGCCAAAGCCGGCGCCCTGAAGCTGAGGGAGTTTGGCCGCAAGACCGGCGACGGCACCGAGCGGCTGCGCGTCGGATCAATCGGCGAAATGCCCGCCGATGGGGGGTTCACCGGCCCAACGGCATGGTCGCTGGTCGATTACAAAGGACAGCCGGGATTCCGCGGACGGGCGTTCTTCACGCCGGAGCAGATTCACGCAAACATCGAGGAGGGCCACCAGCTCGGTTGGCAATTCGGCATTCACGCCATTGGCGATGCCGCTATTGCCATGACCGTGGATGCGCTCGATAGGGTGTTGCATGACTACCCGCGCCGCGACCACCGGCACTATCTCTGCCACTTCACGGTTCTTCCTCCGGAGCGCACACTGCAGCTCATGGAGAGCGATAAGATCTTCATCGCACAGCAGCCCAACTTCACTTACAATCTGGAGGGCCGCTACGTGGAGACCCTCGAGGGGCAGCGCCTGGCCACCAACAACGCCATTACGACACCGATCCGGCATGGGATTTACATGGCGTTCGGCAGCGACAATCTCCCGATCGGGCCCATGGTCGGACTCTACGCGGCCGTCACGCGCAAAGGTGAAAGCGGCCAAGTCTACGGTCCCGAAGAGGCGGTCAGCATCAAAGACGCCATCACCATGTATACGCGCAACGGCGCTTTCCTGACGCGTGAAGAGAAGCTCAAAGGCACGCTCGAAGCGGGCAAGCTGGCCGATATGATCGTGCTGCCCCAGGACCCGCTAAGCATCTCGCCAGACAAGCTCCTGGGCCTGAAGGTGGACATGACCATCGTCGGAGGCCGCATCCTCTATGATCGCTCGCAGCGCGGCTAGCTAGCTCGCGGCTCTAGCTTGAAACGCTACGGCAGGACAATGATTCCCGCGTAGGTGATGTCATTCTGGAGATTCCACGTCTTCTCCAGCTTGAGTGTGGCGGTATCGTAAACCTCAATCTCAAAGCCGGCGCCATAGATGTAGAGCTTCTTGCCGTCACTCGACATGCTGAAACTGAAGCGCGTCCGGCAAGGAACTTCGACTTTCTGAGTCAAACGATCGGTGGTCAAATCGAACGACCAGAACTCGCAGCGCTTATTCCCGTGCATTCCGTTTGCGACGATTGTGTAAGCTAACTTCTTGTCCGGAGTGACCTGCAGACCCGCCATACCGGGCGGCGCGGGTCCGATCGGATTATAGGTCACCTGCCGCGTTGCCAGATCGAAACGAGCGAGGCCAAAGACACGGTTGTGGACGATCGGATCGGCCGAGTTGAAGATGGACGTGTGCACGCCGGGCTGGCTGATTAAATCCAAATCGCTTCCCAGGTGGACATTTTCCATGCCGGCGAAATCCGGTTGCGCCAAGTCCAGGTGATCGACTACCTTGAAGTCCGAGGTCTGGAGAATGGTGATTTTAGGCCCGAACTGGTATAGATACTTTCCATCGGGCGAAACCTCAAATGAGTAACGGTTGGTTAGCTCGTCCTCGCGTGACATGTCCGCGGTGCGGACGATCTTCTGCTGCTCCAGATCGATCACCGTGTACTTGGCTCTGGCCACTTCGAAGTGTTCCGGGAACTTGTCAATCTGCTTGGTCACAGTGTAGAAGAACTTGCCATCCGCGTCCACCGCGCCGCTGCGAAACCGGTACTGCCTGGTTGCCGTATTCAGCACGAAATGATTGATCACCTTGCGCGTCGAGACGTCAATCACTTCGATGCCGTTGTGATCGACGGTCGTAACATAGATTTTCTTGTGATCCGGCGCCAAGCGCATCGACATGGGTGTACCGGTTTCCAGAGGGATGCGGTCGACGATCTGGCCCTTGGACTCATCGAACACCAGGACGGCAGCCGGATAGGCCGGAAGATACAGCGTGCCCGCGCTGGCAACAGCCGCGAACAGTGTCAGCAAGAGAGACAATCGTTTCATAACTTGCGAACGCCCGTACTTAGTGGCAACATACTTTCGCAGGCGGCGGAGGCACGTCCATGGCGGGGCTACGCTCGAAAAATCCGTCGGGACGGAATTGAAACCCGATCGTCGCCACGGGCATCACCGGCCAGTCCTCGGGACGCGGCACGTGATTATGCGCGAAGACGTACCACAGCGTGATCTCGGTGTCGTCGACGTTTCGATTCGCCTTAGTCCAGTGCGGCAGACCGTCTCCTATCGGGTGCTGATTCGGATACTCGCCGGCCGCGTACCGCTCTTGCGGATGGTAGGGCGTCACCCAGACGTGATTCGAGGTGAACCCGGCACGGCGCATTACCGCGGCGTCCGGCTGCACCAGCGGCGGGCAGTTTTCGCCCGGAACCAAACGATACCCCACCGGCCGCCCGAGCCGATTGTTCTTGCGCGGATTCACCACGCGCCAGAAACGCGCGGTCGCCGAATTTACCCGCCGTTGCGCCTGCTGTTCGGTGGAGAGCAGCGTTTCCTCGGCGACGAACGCATTGCCGTGCGGATTGCCCTCGCCAGTAGGCACGCCGACGCTGTTCACTTCGTAGACCGAATTGTTCGGACCGTCCACGCCGGTCACCAGCCGGGCCGCAAAAATGTGCTGATGAAATGGCGCATTCAATCGTGGGGCGACTTCCACGCCGTACGGCGATTTCTCCCCCGGCGCCAATGCGGTGGTGTTCATGATTCCCGTCAGCTTGATCTCGCATTGAATCGATCCGTCCTGGTAGAAATACCAATAGAATCCATATTCATAGTTTCCGACGGTAGCAATGAAGGATACCGACAGCCGCCGCGACCTGCACACTTCCGATTGGCCGGTGCGCCAATCCGTGTGCTTCCACAGAATGCCGACGTCTTCCTCGTGCAGACACACCGCGTTTTTGAGCGGAGTGACCTTGCCGTGGCTGTCCACCAGAGGAAAGTCGAAGTAATGGATCACGCCCAGACAATCGCAACCTAACGCCAGCGAGTTAGCCAGCATGCCGAGACCGTATTCGCCGATGTCAAACGCATTCTTGCGATAGTACTGCTCGCCTGGATCGCCATAGGGAACTACCATCTCACAAATCGATGCGCGGTAAAGGATGGGGCGTTCCACACCATCGTCGTCGTAGCTTATGGTGTGCAGCACCAGGCCTTCGCGCGAAGTGAAGCCTACGCGAAACTTCCATTTCTGCCACTGGACCTGGTTGCCTTCCACCGTGAAGCTGGGGCCTTCCGGCTGCACGATGTCCACCGGCTTGAGATCCTTCCGCATGTTGGGAACGTACTCGCGCGCCCAATTACCGCTCTCGGGCGGCAACGGCACGATGCCGTATTCCTCGATGCGGGTCACCTCCATTTTGTAGAGATCCACGACAATCACCATGCTGTCGATGGGTCGCGCGTAGCCATTGTCTTTAGGCTCGGACCGGACAAAGCACAGCGCCCGCATTCTCCGCAGACCCTTATCTTCCGGCAATTCGGTGCCGTACATGCCAGCCGACCAAGGTTCCACCATCACCAGATCGGCGTCCGTCACACCGCGCTTCCGCAGCGCGGCCTGGAAAAGAGGCGAGCGCCGGACGGCCTGCTCGCCCTCACTGAACTCGTCGAGCATGATGGAAGGCTGCACGCCGCTCGGAAGCTCGGTTATCGACGTGACTGACTTATCGGCCAGATCCAGCACCGCCTCGTACGCCGAGCGCTTGGCGCGGTCGAGGAGTATAGCCACCGCCTTCCGTTCAAACGGGCTCCCGGGCCGATGCTTCTCGACCAGGTTCTTCGCGGGCTCTGTCAAATTGATGGAGACAATCCGAACATTTTCGCCGAGGTGCTTTTCCCGCTCCAGTAAAAGTACTGCCTCCTCCAGCTCGGCGGCGGACAAAGGATCGAGTGGATGCCCGGGTTGATGGGAAATGGGTGTGTGTGAAATCTGGGCCGAAGCCGCGCTGTGCTCCGGAATCTGGATGTCAGTTGTTGTTGCCATGTTGCCGCCTCTCTTACATCGCTGGAATGAGTCGCGATTTGCTCAGCCACTGAGCTGACAAGCGGCAGGACGTTCGCCAATGCGGATGCGGCGGGCCTATGGTCCAAGCCGGAACGATCGCTTCCATCTGATGCTAGTATAATTGGATGGAACTTGGCAATACCTCGGCAAGGTTGGTAAACCCCGCCGCCCCGTCCGCGCCAGAGTCTCCAACATCCTCCTATGGACTGAAGTCAGCCGCCCTGTCGCCTAGCGAGACTTTGGCTCAATCCGTAGCGCTCATCGCCCCCACCGGCGCTCCCGTCATGACCGTGCCCATCGTATTCGGGTTGGCGGGCGATGGCTGTGCGCTGGCTTTTCTCATTTCCACCATCACCATTCTGCTGGTTGCCCTCAACGTGAACCAGTTCGCCAGAATCTCGGCCTCGCCGGGCTCTCTATACACCTACATTACCGACCACATGCATCCAAGATTCGGCGTGCTCGCCGGTTGGGCTTTAGTGATCGCCTATGTCGCCACGGCCGCGGCTGTCAGCGCCGGCGTCACCAACTATGCCAATGTCATCTTACGGGATCGCTTCGGAACGCAGGCTTCTCCGTTGTTAGCGACCGCGCTAGTGATGGTGTTCGCGTGCTATTTGGCCTATCGCGACGTACAAATGTCCACACGCCTCATGCTTTGGCTGGAAGCAGGATCGGTAGCTCTGATTTCCGTCGTTGCGCTCGGCATCATCGTTAAGCACGGCTGGCGCCTGGACGTCGGGCAGTTCACGTTGCGAGGAGTCACTCCGGAAAAGCTTCGCCTGGGGCTGGTGCTTGCGATATTCAGCTCGGTAGGGTTCGAGAGCGCAACCTCGCTCGGTTCGGAAGCCAGGAATCCGTTGACCAGTATCCCGCGCGCCGTCAAATGGAGCGCGGCCCTGGCCGGCCTGTTCTTCTTCCTTTGCGCGTACGCGGAAGTACTGGGTTTTCGAGGCGAGACACAACCTCTGGACAAGAGTCTCGCGCCTTTGCACGTACTCGCGCAAAAAGCCGGACTCCCGCCACTGGTGGGCACGCTTACCGATCTGGGCGCGGTGCTCAGCTTTTTCTCGTGCTTTCTGGCTTGCATCACTGCGGCCGCGCGTGTGCTTTTTCTCATGGCGCGGCATGGCGCGCTGCACTCCGTGCTGGGCGAGGCGCATGAACAGAATCGAACCCCACATCGCGCCGTGCTGCTGAGTTCCGTCGCCGCCTTTCTGCCCGCTGGGATCATGACTTTGCGAAGGGTGAGCTTGTTTGACATCTACGGCCTTACCGGAACTCTCGCAACGTTCGGGTTTGTTACCGTGTATATCCTGGTCTCCGCGGCCGCGCCGCTCTATTTGCGCTCACAAGGCCGCTTGACTCCGCGGGCCATCGGTATTTCCATTTTAGCTGTTCTCGCGATGGGAGCAGCGCTGCTTGGCAGCCTTTATCCGGTTCCCGCCCCGCCGTACTCGATACTGCCGTACCTCTATGGGGGGCTGCTCTTAGTCGGTTTCGCCTGGTCGATGATTTGGATCTCCCGGCCGCCTACGCTCGCGGTCGAGACTGCCGGCGATTGAGCAGATATGAGCGATCGCCAGCCAGACAAGGACTTAGGCATGCAACGCCTGATCGCCCGCCGCGATTTCCTGAACGGTGCGGCGATGGCCGCCGGTACGGCCGCCTGGCTTCTCGGGATGGAGGAGCCCGCGAAGGCCGCGCAACAAGACGCCCCCGGCTATTATCCGCCGGCGCTCACCGGCATGCGGGGCAGCCCGGACGGATCGTTCGAAACGGCTCACGCGTTGCGGGATGGGACATTCTGGAAAACGGCGGGGCCGCCCGTCGATACGCGCGAAATATACGACCTGATCGTCATCGGCGGCGGAATCAGCGGCCTGGCCGCGGCGTATTTCTACCGCGCACGCACCAGTCCGTCGGCGCGCATCCTCATCCTGGACAATCACGACGACTTTGGCGGCCATGCCAAACGCAACGAGATCACGGCCGGCGGACGCGTGCTAGTGGCCAACGGCGGCACTCTGGCGATCGAATCGCCGTATAGTTATAGCAAGGAAGCCCGCGGCCTGATGACGGCTCTGGGCATCGATCCAGCCGCGCTAGAGGCTAAGTGCGCCGATCGCAAGGTTTATCGCGGACTAGGGACGGCTACCTTCTTCGACAAAGAAACCTTCGGCGTGGATCGCCTGGTAACCGGACAGGCGAAAGGCAACACTTTAGCCGAATTTCTGGCCATGGCCCCGCTTTCGGCCGCTGCCAAGACTGACATTGCCCGCCTCCAAACCGGCAAGGTGGATTACATGCCGGGGCTCTCGCAGGCGGAGAAAAAGGACCGGCTCTCGCGGGTGAGTTACAAGGATTTTCTGTTGAATCTGGTCAAGGCCGATCCTCAGGTGGTCCAGTTCTATCAGACGCGCACGCACGACCTCTTTGGCGTGGGTATCGATGCGGTTTCGGCGCTGGATTGCTGGGCCATGCGTTACGCGGGATTCGAGGGAATGAACCTCGATCGCGTGCCAACGCCTCGCGTCGACTTTACCCCTGGCGGCGACCTGGTGCAGGATCCCGAGCCTTACTACTTCCACTTTCCCGATGGCAACGCGTCGATTGCGCGAATGCTTGTGAGAGTACTCGTCCCGGGCGTAGCGCCGGGAAGGACGGCGGAGGACGTGGTCACCGCAAAGTTCGACTACAGCCGCCTGGACCGCAAAGACTCGCCGGTGCGCATTCGCTTGAATAGTACGGCGGTGAGCGCGCGCCATCTGGGCGATCCGGTGTCTTCCAAAGAAGTCGAAGTCACTTACGCACGCGAAAAGCAGGTCTACAGGGTGCGAGCGAAGGCGGCGATCATGGCGTGTTGGAACATGGTGATCCCGTATGTGTGCCCGGAATTACCGGACGAGCAGAAGCGCGCGCTGCGATACGGCGCGAAAGTGCCGCTGGTCTACACTGTGGTCGCCGCGCGAAACTGGACGGCCTTTCAGAAGCTGGGTGTTCGCAGCGTGTCTTCACCTGGCATGTATCACACGGGAGTCCATCTCGATCAGCCGGTGAGTATTGGCGGCTACCAGTGCCCGGAGTCGCCCGAGCAGCCCATCCTGCTGCGCATGACCCGCACACCTTGCAAGCCTGGATTGCCGGAGCGGGAGCAGCACCGTGCCGGACGCGTGGAATTGCTGACCACGCCGTTCGCCACCTTTGAGTGGAAGATCCGGGATCAACTAGGCCGGATTCTGGGGTCCGGCGGTTTCGATCCGGCGCGCGACATCACTGCCATCACTGTCAACCGCTGGCCCCACGGCTACGCCTATGAGTACAACGCGCTATGGGACCCGGATTGGCCGGAGGGCCAACGGCCTTGCGAGGTGGGAAGAAGGCGCTTTGGCCGTATCGCGATTGCCAACTCCGATGCCGCCGCTGCGGCTTACACCGACCAGGCCATCGATCAGGGCTATCGGGCCGTGCAGGAGTTGTTACACAGCGCTACGTGAACAGGCGCGGTTCGCTACTCCGCAGGCAGGCCCGCCGCTTTCCAAGCGTCAAAACCGCCCTTGACATTCAACACCCGGGGAAAGCCGGCACGTTGTAACAGACTGGCGGCAATCGAGCTGCGATAGCCTCCCTTGCAGTGCACGGCGATAGGGCGACCTCCGTCGAGCTGGCCCATCGCCGCCAGAAGCTGGCTCAACGGCATCGGCGTGGCGCCCTGTATGTAACCCTCTTCCCAATCGGCCGGCCGCCGGACATCCAGCACTTGAATATCCTCGTGCTTTTCGCGCAGGAGCCGGTCGAGATCCTGTACGCTGATTTCGGGCGCCTTTCGTCAAGCAAAAATTGTATTATTGTTTTCAATCTGTTACAGGCAATTCTTGTCACTCGCCGCCGGAGTGTGCTAATAATAATAATTGGACTTCGGTTTAGCCGGATTCCAATTTACCCCGAAGACATAACTGAAAGTGGAGGTTGTAAATCTCAATGAAAATCCGTCCGCTCTACGACCGCATTGTGGTCAAACGGATCGAGGAAAAGGAAACCATGCAAGGTGGCCTGTACATCCCCGATTCCGCGAAGGAAAAGCCGCAGGAAGGCGAAGTTGTCGCAGTTGGTAAAGGCAAACGTCTGGAAGATGGCAAGCTGGTGCCCCTCGATGTAGAGGTCGGCAATCGCATTCTGTTCGGCAAATATTCCGGCAGCGACATCAAGCTGGATGGTGACGAGTATCTGATCATGCGTGAGGACGAAGTTCTCGGCATTCTGGAAGCCCAGCCCAAAGTGGCCAAGAAAGCTTCCTAAAAGTAAGGAGAATCAATGGCGAAACAGATTATATACGCAGAAAATTCCCGTCAGGCGATTTTGCGCGGCGTCAACCAGTTGGCCGACGCCGTGAAGGTAACCCTTGGCCCCAAGGGTCGCAACGTCGTTCTGGAGAAGAAATTCGGCGGCCCTAACATCACCAAAGACGGTGTCACGGTGGCCAAAGAGATCGAGCTCAAGGATCCGCTGGAGAACATGGGCGCGCAGATGGTGCGCGAAGTGGCCTCCAAGACCTCTGACGTGGCCGGCGACGGCACCACTACCGCGACCATCCTGGCGCAGTCCATCTTCCGTGAAGGCGTGAAGGCCGTAGCGGCGGGCGCCAACCCGATGGCCCTGAAGCGCGGCATCGACAAGGCCGTGCAGGCAGCCGTCGACGAAGTCAAGAAACTCTCCAAGCCGGTTTCCGGTGACATGATCGCGCAGGTCGGCACCATTTCCGCCAATAGCGATCCCACCATCGGCAACATCATCGCCGAGGCCATGAAGAAGGTCGGCAAAGACGGCGTAATCACGGTCGAAGAATCCAAGACCATGGTTACAGAGCTGAGCACCGTGGACGGCATGCAGTTCGACCGCGGCTATCTGTCGCCGTACTTTGTGTCGGACGCCGAGCGCATGGAGTGCGTGCTCGAGGATCCCTACATTCTGATCCACGAGAAGAAGATCAGCAATATGAAGGATCTGCTGCCGCTGCTCGAGCAGATTGCGCGCTCCGGCAAGCCGCTGCTGATCATCGCCGAGGAAGTGGAAGGCGAGGCCCTGGCCACCCTGGTGGTGAACAAGCTGCGCGGCACCCTGAACGCCTGCGCGGTGAAGGCCCCCGGCTTCGGCGACCGGCGCAAAGCCATGCTGGACGACATCGCTACCCTGACCGGCGGCAAGTCCATCATGGAAGAGACCGGCATCAAGCTGGAAGGCGTGCGCCTGGAAGACCTGGGCCGCGCCAAGCGCGTCACGGTGGATAAGGACAACACTACCATCGTGGATGGCAACGGCTCCCAGAAGTCCATCGAGGGCCGCATCAAGCAGCTCCGTACACAGATCGACGAGACCACTTCCGACTACGACCGCGAAAAGCTCCAGGAGCGTCTGGCCAAGCTGGCCGGCGGCGTGGCCATCATCAAAGTCGGGGCGGCCACCGAGACCGAGATGAAGGAAAAGAAGGCTCGCGTCGAGGATGCCCTCCATGCCACTCGCGCGGCCGTCGAGGAAGGCATCGTGCCCGGCGGCGGCGTAGCCCTGCTGCGCGCGTCCAAGGCTTTGGAAGGTTTGAAGGCCGACGGCGACGAGCAGATCGGCGTGAACATCGTACGCCGCGCCTGCCAGGATCCGCTGCGCCAGATCGTGCTGAATTCCGGCACCGAGGGAGCCATCGTAGTGGAGAAGATCCGCGAGAACTCCAACCCCAACTACGGCTTCAACGCGCAGACCGACCAGTACGAAGACCTGGTGGTTTCGGGCGTGATCGATCCGACCAAAGTGACCCGCACGGCGCTGCAAAACGCCGCATCTATCGCTTCGCTGATGCTTACGACCGAAGCCATGGTGGCCGAGATTCCGGAGAAGAAGTCTGCTCCGGCGCCCGGCGGCGGCCATGGCGGCCCGGAAGGCATGGACTACTAAGAATGGCTGGCCTGTAAGACTAGCGTAATTCAAGAGGTCGCGCTTCCCGCGAATGGGGGGCGCGGCTTTTTTTTGGTATGGATAGATTTATGACGCACGATCAATCTTTGCGGGAGCATTTAGTTTACCTGCTGGCCGGCAAGGGAGCACATCTGGATTTCGATGCCGCGGTGGCGGATATGCCGCTCGCTTTACGCGGCGTGCGGCCGCCGGGACTGCCGCACTCGCCGTGGGAACTGCTCGAGCATCTGCGCATCGCGCAGTGGGACATCCTGGAATTCAGCCTCAATGCGAAGCATGTTTCACCCGATTGGCCGTCGGGGTATTGGCCGGCCGGTGCGGCGCCGCCGGACGCCGCGGCGTGGGATAAGAGCGTTGCGGCATTCCACCGCGACCTGGCGGCTATGCGGCAGCTCGTGGAAGACCCGCGGACGGACCTCTACGCGCGCATCCCGCACGGCGAGGATCAAACGATTTTGCGCGAAGCGCTGCTGGTGGCGGACCACAATGCCTATCACCTGGGACAGCTTGTGCTGGTGCGGCAACTGCTCGGCGCGTGGAAGTAGCTCAGCGACGGCCCAAGTCTTCATGCTGTAAATTCAGTGCCTGCAAGCGTAAGCCGGTTAGTTAGCGGTCAATACTGTTCACTTAGAGGTGAGACAGGCCTCCGGCCTGTCATCCCACGATTTACAGGCCCTGCCTGAGCTCATTCGGCGTGGGCACCGTGGAAGGATCCCAGCCGCCGCCCAGGGCTTCGACCAGAGCTACGCTCGAAACCATACGGCGCGTCAGGATATTCACCGCCGCCGCCTGTTCCTGCAGCAAGGCCGCCTGTGCGGTGATCACCTGCAGATACGCCACCGTGCCGGCCTTGTATTGATAGGTGGAAATGTTAAGAGAATCCTGCGCCGCCTTGACTGCCAGCTCGGTAGCCGCCGCTTCGTCGGCCAGAATCTTGAGTGCCGCCAGATTATCCTCGACTTGCTGGAACGCTGTCAGCACCGTCTGCCGGTACGTCGCCACGGTATTGTCGAACAGAGCTTCCGCCTGATGCACCTGCGCGCGCCGCTTGCCGCCCTCGAAGACAGTTTCCGACAGTTGCGGGCCAATCGAGAAAAAGCGGCTCGGCCACGTAAACCACTTGACGAAATTCGTATTCTCAAACCCCGCCGACGCGCCGAGCGTCAGAGTCGGATAATAGGCAGCCACCGCGATACCGATCTGCTCCTGTACCGATGCCATCTGGCGCTCGGATGCGGCAATGTCGGGGCGCCGCTCGAGCAGAGTGGAAGGGACTGCCACGGGGACGGGCGGTGGAGGCGTCTTTAGCAGCGCCGCTGGAACCGTGAGCTCCGCGGGCGGCTTCCCGATGAGAATGGCAATGGCGTGCTCATATTGCGCGCGCGCCACTCCCAGGTCGATCAACTGCGCCCTGGTGGTATCCAACTGCGTTTGCGCCTGCGCCACATCCGCGCCGGAAGCTACGCCGCCTTTGTAACGGTTCTGCGTCAGCGTCAGATACTCCTGATACGACTTCACCGTGGTCTTGAGCAAGTCTTCGTCGCCATCGGTGCCATGCAGATTGAAGTAGTCTTGCGCCAGCTCGGCCTGATACGAGAGGCGCGCATTCTCCAACAGCGCGAAATCGGCTTGCGCAGTTGCCTGGCTGGCCTTGATATTCCGCCGGACCGCGCCCCAGATATCCGGCGCCCACGAGGCGCTCGCGGCCAAATCATAGATGCCCACCACGCTTGTGGTGGCCAACTGACTGCTGCCTTGACTACCCGATCGTGAGGCGGTAATCGATGGACCGACGCTGACGGTCGGATACAACGCCGCCCGCGCGATGCCCACTGCGTAGCGTGCCGCGCGGTACTGCGCTTCGGCCGCCAGCACATTCTGATTCGATAAATTCACCTGCTCCTCGAGCGCGTTCAGCGCCGGATCGTTATAAATCTCCCACCACTTTCCGCGGATCGCGCCGTCGTTGGGCTGTGCCTCTTTCCAGCCGTCCGGCAACGGCTCTTTAAACGTCTGCGGAACCGGCGCGGCGGGCCGCTTGTAATTCGGCCCAACCATGCAGGCGCTCGAAACCAATAGCGCGCCGGCGACTGCGATCCATACTGACTTGGGCGACTTGTGCAACATCCTCTCCAACTTCAAACCTCCGACCCGACCGGCCCGCCAAGCGGCGGTTCCTTGTGGCGCAAGCGATACCACCAGTGTTGCAGCCGGTCGAAATACAGATACACCACGGGAGTGGTGTAGAGCGTCAGCAACTGGCTCACTGCCAGTCCGCCGATAATTGTAATTCCGAGCGGGCGGCGCAACTCCGATCCAACGCCGTTGCCGAGAGCCAGCGGCAAAGCGCCCAGCATGGCGGCCATGGTGGTCATCAGGATCGGGCGGAAGCGCAGCAGGCACGCCTCGAAGATGGAATCCCGCGAATTCTTGCCCTCGGTGCGTTCCGCGTTCAGGGCAAAATCGATCATCAGAATGGCATTCTTCTTGACGATGCCGATCAGCAGAATGATTCCGATCATGGCAATGATACTGAGATCGGTATGGGTGAGCATCAGGGCCAGCAGGGCGCCGACGCCGGCCGACGGCAGCGTGGAGAGAATCGTAATGGGATGGACGTAGCTCTCGTAAAGAATCCCAAGCACGATATACACCGCCGCGATTGCCGCTGCGATCAGGACGGGCTCGTTGCCCAGCGAATCCTGATAGGCTTGTGCTGTTCCGGCGAATTTGGTCTGAATGGTGGGTGGCAGGCCAACCTTTTCAGCGGCCGCATTGATCGCGTCCACGGCGTCTCCCAGCGCCACGCCCGGCTGCAGGTTGAAGGAGACGGTAACCGACGGAAAAAGGCTCTGGTGGTTTACCGCCAGGGGCGCCGTGGTCGGGCCGTAGCTCGCCAGAGCGTTCAAAGGAACCTCTTGTCCGCCCGGCGAGAGGATATATACGTCGCGCAACGCCAGGGGATTCTGCCAGTACTGCGGCGCCACCTCCATGACCACGTGGTATTGATTCAGCGACGTGTACATGGTGGATACCTGGCGCTGGCCGAACGCATCGTAGAGCGTGTTGTCGAGCAGTTGCGACGAAATGCCGAAACGCGCTGCTGTCTTTCGGTCGTACACCAACATTGACTGCAGCCCTTTGTCCTGCTGGTCGGTATTCACATCGGCGATGATGGGAATGGTGCGCAGCTCCTGGAGCATGCGGGGGCCATAGGCGACCAGATCCTGCAGGTTGTCGCCCTGCATGGTGTATTGATAGAGAGCGGCGCTGGAGCGTCCGCCGATGCGCAGGTCTTGCGATGCTTGCATGTACAGCGTGGCGCCCGGTATGCGTGCCAGTTTCGGCCGCAGACGCGCAATGACATAGTCGACGGTGATCTTGCGCTCCGCCAGCGGCTTCAGCGAAACGAACATACGCGCGCTATTCGCTGCGCCGCCGCTGGGGCCGCCTCCGCCGCCAGTGAACCCATTCACCGTATCGATAGCCGGATCTTTATCCACGATGTCTACCATCTGACGCAGAATCCGATCCATGGCCTGAAACGAAGTGTCCTGATCGCCTTGAATGGCGCCCATCATGCGCCCGTTATCCTGCTGCGGGAAAAAGCCCTTGGGTACGCGAATGAACAGGTAGACATTCAGCGCGATGGTGCCGAGCAGGATTGCCAAAGTGATCGGCGCGTAATCCAGCGCCTTGGACAGCGTCCTCCCATAACTATTGATAATCCAGGTGAAGAAGCGCTCACTGGTCCGGTACATCCAGCCATGTTCCGAGTGCTCTTTCAAAAGGTGCGCGCACATCATGGGCGTGGTAGTGAGCGACACCACGAGCGAAACGGCAATGGCGATCGAGAGGGTAATGGCGAACTCGCGGAAGAGGCGGCCCACGATGCCTCCCATCAGCAGTAACGGAATAAAAACCGCAATCAAGGACAAGCTCATGGAAAGCACGGTAAACCCGATTTCCTTGGCTCCCTTGAGCGCCGCCCGGAACGGAGTCATACCCTGTTCCAGATATCGCGTGATGTTCTCGATCACCACGATGGCGTCGTCGACCACAAAGCCGGTCGAGATAGTAAGCGCCATCAGCGATAGATTGTCGATGCTAAAGTGCAGCAGATACATCGCACCGAACGTTCCAATCAAGGACACCGGAACGGCCACGCTGGGGATAAAGGTCGTTCGCACGTTCCTGAGAAAAAAGAAGACCACCAGCACCACCAGAATCACCGAGATCAACAGGGTCCGTTCCACGTCGTGCACTGAAGCGCGGATGGTGATGGTTTGATCCATGGCTACCTGCACATGGATGGATTGAGGAATGGACGCCTCCAACTGCGGCAGCATCGCTCGGATGCGATCCACGGTATCGATGATGTTCGCGCCGGGCTGCCGGAAGATGACCACCAGAACCGAAGGCGAGCCATTGGCGTAGCCGGCATTCCGAAGATCCTCCACCGAATCCACTGCTTCCCCTACATCGGATACACGCACCGCCGTTCCTTTGCGGTAAGTCACGATCAACGGGTTGTAGTCGATGGCGTGGAAGATCTGATCGTTGGCGCTCAGCTCCCAGACGCGGTGATTGTCGGAAAAATGCCCTTTGGGAGTGTTGGAATTGGCGGCGCTCAGCACGCCCCGGACCTGCTCGAGGCCGATGCCGTATTTGTTCAGCGCCATGGGATTCAGTTCCACGCGAACACCAGGCAGCGCGCTGCCGCCCACAAACACCTGTCCCACACCGGTGATTTGCGCAAGCTTCTGCGCCATGATCGACGACGCGGCATTGTACATCTGGCCCTTCGTCAGAATCGGCGACGTGAGCGCCAGCAATACAATGGGAGAATCCGCTGGATTCACCTTCCGGTAGGTGGGATTACTAGGAAGATTAGTGGGCAGATAACCGCGCGCCGCGTTGATAGCCGCCTGCACGTCGCGCGCCGCCGCGTCGATGTTCCGGTTCAGATCGAATTGCATCGTAATGCTGGTCGATCCCAGGCTACTTGCCGAGGTCATCTCGGTTATCGACGCAATGCGGCCGAACTGCCGCTCCAGCGGCGTGGCCACCGAGGAGGCCATGGTCTCGGGACTCGCGCCCGGTAGCGACGCCGACACGGAGACGGTCGGGAAATCCACCTGGGGCAGCGGCGACACCGGCAGAAACCTGAAAGCCACGCCGCCGGCCAATGCGATGGCAATGGTGAGCAGCGTGGTGGCAACCGGTCTGCGGATGAATAGCTCGGAAATATTCATGGCTCTACTGTGCCGGGGCCGGTTCCGCGCCCGGAGCGATCTCGCGCGCTTCCTGGTGCGAGAAGCGTCTTGCCAGCCGATCGAACCAAAGGTAAATGACCGGCGTGGTGTAAAGCGTCAGCGCCTGGCTGAAGATGAGACCGCCGATCATGGTGATACCGAGAGGCCTGCGCAGCTCCGAACCGGTGCCGCCCCCGAACGCCAGTGGCACCGCGGCCAGCAGCGCCGCCATGGTGGTCATCAGGATCGGCCGGAAGCGCAGCAGGCACGCCTGATAAATCGCGTCCTCCGGCTGCATGCCTTCGTTGCGCTCCGCCTGCAAGGCGAAATCGATCATCATGATGCCGTTCTTCTTCACGATGCCGATCAGCAGGACGATGCCGATCAGCGAGATAACGCTGAAATCCTGGTGGAACAGCGATAGAGAAAGCAGCGCCCCCACACCCGCGGAAGGCAGCGTCGAAAGAATCGTGATCGGATGGATGTAGCTCTCATACAGCACACCCAGGACGATGTAGACCGTCACCAGCGCCGCGAGAATTAGAACCGGCTCGTTCGAAAGCGATATCTCGAAGGCTTCCGCCGTGCCCTGAAAGGACGCCTGCACGCTCGGCGGCATATGCATCTCGTCTTTCACCTTATTCACCGCGTTGACGGCATCGCCCAGAGATGCATCCGGCGGCAGATTGAAGGAGAGAGTGATTACCGGAAACTGGCCCTGGTGGTTCACGGTAATCGGTGCGCTCGACATCTGCAAATGCGTAAAGGCGCTGAGCGGCACTTGGCCTCCATTGGGAAAAGCCAGGGAAGACGCGGACGCGGCGCCGAACGCGGCGCTTGACGCAATGGTCGGATTGGTCGACGAAGCCGCCCCGGAAGCGCTCGCCACCGAAGCCCCCGACCCGCTTTGCGGGCCAAACGTCTGCGTCGCCGAAGACCCGCCCGAAACCAGGCCCGAACCGCCGGTGGTGGCGGAAGCTCCCATGCCCGTCCGAATGTACAAGTCGCGCAGGTCCAGCGGGTTGTTCTCGAAGCCGGGCGCCACTTCCAACACCACGTGGTACTGGTTCAACTGCGTAAAGATGGTGGACACCTGCCGCTGCCCATAAGCGTCGTACAGAGTCTGATCGATTTCCGAGGGCGTGATGCCCAGGCGGTAGGCCGTCGCTCGATCGAACACCACCGTCGCGCGCAGCCCGCCAACCTGCTGATCGCTGGCGACATCGCGCAACTCCGGAATCTGCTTCAGCTTCTCCAACATCTGGGGTGCGATGGTATTCAGTTCATCGGCGTTGGCATCCTCCAGCGTGTATTGGAACTGCGTGCGGCTCACGCGGTCCTCCACGGTGAGGTCCTGGATCGGCTGCATGTACAATGTGATGCCCGGCACGGTGGCGAGGCCGGGCTGCAGCCGGCGAATCACGTCGCTGGCGCTGATCTTGCGGTCGTCGAGCGGCTTCAGGTTAATCTGAATGCGCCCGCTGTTCAGCGTCGTATTGGTTCCATCGATACCAATGAACGAGGAGAGACTCTCCACCGCGGGATCTTTCAGGATAATCGCCACCAGCGCTTGCTGCTCGGCGGACATCTCCCGGAAAGAGACTGTCTGAGCGGCTTCGGAGATCCCCTGGATCACGCCGGTGTCCTGAATCGGGAAGAACCCCTTGGGTATCCTGATGAACAGAATAATGGTCAGCGCCAGCGTGGCCGCAGCCACCAGCAGCGTCAGCGTCTGGAATCCCAACACAAACCGCAGCGTCTTGCCGTAGAATGCAATGATGGCGTTGAAAGCCCGCTCAGACGCCTGGAAAAGTCGTCCTTGACTCTCCTCGGGCGTGTGCTTCAGCAGCTTGGAGGCCATCATGGGCGTCAAAGTAAGCGAAACGAAAGCGGATACCAAAATCGTGATGCTAAGCGTAACCGCGAACTCCCGGAAAAGCCGGCCCACGATATCGCCCATGAACAGCAGCGGGATCAGCACGGCAATCAACGAAATAGTCAGCGATATGATGGTGAACCCGATCTGCTCGGACCCTCGCAGCGCCGCCCTCATGGGAGCTTCGCCCTCCTCGATATAGCGCGCGATATTCTCGATCATCACGATGGCATCGTCCACCACGAAGCCCGTGGCGATGGTGAGCGCCATTAACGTCAGATTGTTCAAGCTGTAGCCCAGCAGATACATCACTCCCAAGGTGCCCACCAGGGAGAGCGGTACGGCCACGCTCGGAATGACGGTCGCGGCAATGTTCCGCAGAAACAGAAACATGACCAGCACCACCAGCACCACCGTCAGCCCTAACTCGAACTGCACGTCCGCTACGGATGCCCGAATGGTGTTGGTCATATCGGTCAGAATGGAGACCTGCACCGATCTGGGAAGGTTGGCGGTCAACTGGGGCAAGAGCAGCTTGATGCGATCGACCACCGAAATGATGTTGGCGCCGGGCTGCCGCTGAATATTGACGATCACCGCCGGCACATTGTTCATCCAAGCGGCCTGCCGCACGTTTTCGGTATCATCGATGACGCTGGCAACGTCGGTCAATTTGACCGGGGCGCCATTGCGGTAGGCGACGATCAGCGGCTTATAGTCCGCGCTCGAAAGCA
>Ga0302325_10000107_pt1 | contig 235744 bp, 232 predicted proteins | sample Palsa_T0_2_FD_201948 | JGI IMG/M metagenome (GOLD analysis project Ga0302325, IMG submission 201948) | Peat permafrost microbial communities from Stordalen Mire near Abisko, Sweden - Palsa_T0_2 | ecosystem: Environmental > Terrestrial > Soil > Palsa > Peat permafrost | place: Sweden: Abisko...
CTCGCGCTGATCGCTTCTCCCGTCTTCGATCGACCCACGACCACCTCCTCGATGATCGCGGCACCCTGATCCTCGGCGGATCGATCGTCAACACAATTGGATCTCGGGCTACGAGATCCTGTTTAGAGCCCCCTCCCTCGCCCGCGCCCGCCTCTACACTCGCGTCCGATCCAAATGGGATGCCCGGATCGATGCCGAGAAGCGCCCCGCACGCCATCGGGGTGCTCGCGGCCATGACCACCAGCACCGCGAAGGGCAGCCTCCGGAGGAAGGCGCGCGTTCCCCAAGCCATGGTAGATCAAAGCTAGCATAATTACGGGGATACGAAGGAAGTCCCCATGAGCCCGACGCCCGTTTAGGGTTAGCGGGGCCTTGGCCCACTCGGCGGCGTCGGTTCATTGCACGGTCGCGCGTTTCCCTACGACGCGCACTTGCACCATGTTCTTAGGCCCCATGGTGATATTTCGGCGAACCGCTCGTTCCGGCTCCTTGGTTGCGAGCTCGAGATCCCATTTCGAAGCAATCGCCGCGAGCGCGATGGCCAGCTCGGCTTCCGCAAACGCCGCGCCCAGACAACGCCGGTGGCCCCCGCCAAACGGCATGAACTCCGACGCGTTGTAACTTCGCTCGAGGAAGCGCTGGGGGCGAAACCGGCGCGGCTCGGGAAAGAGCGCGTCGTTCGCCAGCAGCGCGCTGACGTTGACGAGCGCAAGCTCGCCCTCCGGTACGTGCCATGGGCCCAGCGCCAAGGGCTTGCGGCAAACCCGCGACACGTCCGTTACGACGGGCTCGATGCGCAGCGTCTCCGAAATGACGGCGCCGAGGTATGGCAGGCGCGCGACGGCCTCGACTCCGGGACAAGGCCCGAGGCCGTCGATCTCGCTCCTAAGCCGCGCGAGCACCGTCGGCTCTCGAAGCAGCCAATACACGCCCCACGCCAGAGCGACCGCCGTAGTCTCGTGACCCGCCAAAAGGAGCGTCATCAGCTGGTCGCGAATTTCGTCATCGCCCATGGAGCTGCCGTCGTCGTAGGTCGCCTCCAAGAGCATCCCGAGAATGTCGTCTCCCAAGACGCCCGATTGCCGGCGAGGGGCGACGAGCGTGTCCACCCAGATGTCGAACTCGGCGCGCCGCCGTGTGAAGGCGCGCCACGGCGGAAAGACCGGCGATCGCAGCGCCGCGGCAAAAACGAATACGGGCGAAAGTCCTTGAATGAGCCGCATCAGAACTCGGCGGGACGCAGCACGGTCGAGACCGGCGCTGGCTCCGAATGTCGTCTCGAGAATGACGTCGAGCGTCAGTGCCTGGGCAAATTCTGCCATCGCAATGATGTCGCCCTGTGCGGCGGCCTTCCCAAAATCGGCCAGACGCTCGGAGACGGCGCGATCGATGACGCCGAGCAGCGCTTTCACGCGACTGCCGTGGAAGCGGGGATTGAGAAGCTTGCGCTGCCGCTTGTGAAGAGGACCGGATGTGCCGAGAACCGACGCAGGTCCAAAAAGGTCGGCGAGCACGCGCAGGGGATCGAGAAACGCAGGGTCGGCCGCGAACACCTCGCGCGCGAGCTCCGGGTCGCTCACCATGATGCCGTCGCCGTTGAGCGATCGAAACCGTGAAGTGTGCCCATAACGGGCGATCACCCCGAGCGAGTAGTCTCGCGGCGACGACGCGAAACGTAGGGCTTGCCAGAAAGCGGGTGTGCGAGGACCAGGGGGGAGCATGGGCAACGGCGGATGCTACCCGAGAGCCGCGGCCTGCAGGTTTAGAGCGCCCGCGCTAATCCTTGGCATCCCCCCGCGCGAAGATCGACGCCACGTAGTTGAGCACGTCGGTCGCGCTGACCTCATTATACCCGAAGTTCTTTATGAGACGCGACTTGATGATGTCGATCTTCTCTTGGGTGTCTTTGTCGACGACGGCGCTCACGAGCGTCTTCAGCTTGATGCTGTCTTTTTGGTCCTCGAAGAGCTTGAGCTCGAGTGCGCGCCGCAAGCGGTCGTTCGTATTCCATTCGAAGCGTCGCCCATCGACCGCTAGTGCGCCGATAAAGTTCATGATCTCCCGGCGGAAGTCGTCCTTCCGATTCTCCGGAATGTCGATCTTTTCCTCGATGGATCGCATGAGACGCTCATCGGGCTCTTCGTCCTGTCCCGTGTAGCGGTTTTTGACCTTTTCTTTGAGCGTGAAGGCCTTGATGTTGTCGATGTAGTTCGCCGCGAGCTTGCTTATCGCATCCTCGTCGGCGCTGATCGCCCGCTGCACCTCGTTTTTCACGATCTCTTCGTACTCGCGCTTCACGATTCCGATGACTTCCGCATAGCGCTTGCGCATCTCCTCGTTGGTGATGAGCGAGTGGTGGCGGAGGCCCTTCTCGAGCTCATTGAGAACCATGAAGGGATTGATGGTCCCTTCGCCCGATTCATTGACGAGCGCGTTCGAGATCTTGTCTTGGACGTAGCGCGGGCTGATCCCCTCCATGCCTTCGCGCTTGGACTCCTTGCGAAGCTCTTTCACCGTGTCCTGCGTGTACCCAGGAAGCACTTTGCCGTCGTAGAGCTTGAGTTTTTGCAGCAACGACAAGTTGTGCTTCTTCGGGTCTTCGAGGCGGGTGAGGGCTGCCCACATCGCCGCCACTTCGAGCGTGTGCGGCGCGATGTGCTTGCCCTTGATCTTTTGCGAGTTGAAGTCTTTCTCGTAGATCCGAATCTCTTCCGTCAGCTTCGTAATGTACGGAATGTCGATCTTGATCGTACGGTCGCGCAGAGCCTCCATGAACTCGTTGTTCAGGAGCTTTCGGTACTCAGCCTCGTTCGTGTGACCGATGATGACTTCGTCGATGTCGGTCTGCGCGAATTTCTTGGGCTTGATCTTGTGCTCTTGCGTGGCGCCGAGCAGATCGTAGAGAAACGCCACGTCGAGCTTGAGAATCTCGATGAACTCGAGCACCCCTCGATTGGCGATGTTGAACTCGCCGTCGAAGTTGAAAGCTCTCGGGTCCGAGTCCGATCCGTACTCGGCGATCTTTCGGTAGTTGATGTCGCCCGTCAGCTCCGTGGAATCTTGGTTCTTCTCGTCTTTGGGCTGAAATGTGCCGATTCCAATGCGATCTTTCTCGCTCAGCACAAGGCGCCTGACACGCACGTGATTGCGCACCATCTTGGCCCAGTCACCCTCGTACTTCTGCATCAAGCACTTGAAGATGAATCGGCTCGCCGGATCCAAATCGCCGTCGACTCGGACCTTGTATTTGTCGTCCGAGAGGCCAAGCTGATCGATCACCCTTGCGCGCCACTCGGGCGGAATGATGCGCAAAGGCTCTTCGTTCATCGGGCTTGGAAAGCGATCTTCGTTGTTGTTCGAGATTCCCGTGCCGGCGAGGCCTACCCAGTCGAACGTGAAGAGCGCGCCGTCGGGCGATCGCGAGTATTGCTCGACGCCCTGCTTGAGAAGGCGGGCGATCGTGCTTTTGGACGAGCCCACGGGCCCGTGAAGGAGAATGACGCGCCGCTCGGGCCCATAGCCCTCCGCCGCGGCCTTGAGCACGTGCACGAGGCGCATGAGCGGGATGTCGAGCCCGAAAATCGCATTGCTCCCGCCGTTGTGATCGTCTTTGAAGAAGGTGTACCGGACGAGCTTCTTCTTGCTGTCGATGTACTCCTCGGTGCCGTAGCTGATGATCATCTCGTAGATGCGCTGGTAGGCGTTGCGCGTCACTTGCGGCTTGTCGCGCACGATGCCGAGGTATTCCTCGAAGCCGCCCTCCCAGTGAAGCTCGCGGTAGAGCCTGAAATCCTGCATCGCCGCGATGCGTTCGGTCATCTCGTGCATTCGGGTTTCGACCATAGGTTGTGTTCCCTCGTCGGACGTGACGGAAGCCGGGGCAAGACGAGCGGCCAAACATCATCATACCATCGCGAGCCGCGGTAGGCGCCCACGGACACTTTGTCGCGAAGTGCCCATGTCCGGGACGTCTTGTCTCCGCCCACATCGTGCTGGCGCTGGACAACCTGCCCGGACGTGCTTCGATCTTTGCCAATGCGCACGGATACGCGGCCGGCTCGGGTCTTGCTGGGAGAAGTGCCCGTGAGGGCTCGCCTCGCCGTGTTCGTTGTGGCCGTGGGATTCGGCGGTCTCTCGTCCTTGGTTGGCGGCTGCGCGGTCGAGGAAGCGCAGGCGCGTGAAGCTGACTACCCGCAGGCCATCGGATACACCCCTGTCGGGACCGATTCGCCAGCGACGCCTCCCCCTCCGCCTCCGCAGCAGGCGGCTCTCGCTCCCCCAGCCAGTGGCCCTCCCGGGGCCCCTCCTCCGCCCCCCTCCGCGGAAGGGCCCGGCAACTGGCAATCGGCCCCACCACCCCCCCAAGGGCCGCCTGACGGTGCCGGCGCAGGTGGCCAAGTCGCAGGTGGCCAAGATGACGCCGGGGATTACTCGGATGCAGACCCTTCTGCCCTAAGCGACTTTCGCTCAACCCTCGACCCTTATGGCAACTGGGTCGAAGATCCGACTTACGGTTCGGTTTGGGTGCCATCGCCGTCCGTCGTAGGGGACGGCTTCACGCCGTACGCGTCCGCGGGCCATTGGGCCTACGACGACGACTACGTTTGGGTGAGCGACTACGACTGGGGCTGGGCTCCGTTTCACTATGGCCGTTGGGTGTATGCCGGTCCCATGGGCTGGGAGTGGCTTCCGGGACGCACGTATGCCGGTGCCTGGGTTTCGTGGCGCTACGGAGTGGGCGATTGGGGCTACGTGGGCTGGGCGCCGCTCGGTCCCACGTGGTGCTGGCGCGGAGGCGTAGCCGTAGGCATGGGCTTCGTCCCCAGGGCGCCCTACTCGTTTGTGGGAGCGCACGAGCTTTTCGCCCCCGCAGTGGGAGGTCGGCTGATCACGGGGCCGCAAGTGAGCGTCGTGGCTTCCCACACCCAGCCCTTCGTCCCCGCCTCTCCGAGGGTGAGCTCGTCGTTGGGAATGCGCTTCGCCGTCGGGGGCCCGCCGCTCGCAGCCCTCCACATTGCTCCGTCCGCGGCGGTACGTGTCTCCGCCGCGACCAACCGCGGGCTCGCGCAAGCGCAAGCGTTCGCGCGCCCCGGCACGGCGGTCGCGCTGGGGGCCCATGGCCCCCAACTTGCCGCGCCGCGCGCGCAGGCGAGTTTTCCTTCGACGCGTCTTTCGGGCACCGTTAGCAGTTCCCGAGGGCTGGTGTCCGCGCCACGAATACCGGCTTACGCCGCTTCAGAGCCCTCGCACTTCGGCGGGCGCCTGGGTGCGGGCTTCGCGGGCGATCCAGCTTCCGCCCCAGCTCCGCGGGCTTACTCGGGATCGGGCGCCGCCTATGGGGGCGCCTCGCGCGAAGCCGCCCCCCCGACCTACGGAGGTAGGCCTTCGGGCATGTCACCCGGTGGTGCTTATCGCAGCTACTCGCCCCCAAGCGCCGCGTATTCCGGGGGAGCCTCGCGCGCTAGCGGAGCTGGAGGAGCGTCGGCACCGACTGGGGGCGCCTTGCACGGCGCCAGCGGCAGTGGCGTTTCACGAAGCGGAGGGGGTCGTGGCGGCGGGCGTCGGTGAGGCCCTATCTTTCTTCGGGCCCCGTCGGCAGCCTTCGGCGCTCTTTTGGCCTGTGTTGATTCTTGCCGTGGGCTGCGGCCCCTCGACCGATGCGACCGGCGGTGGTGGACAATCGAGCACGCCATTCGACTGGCTCGGGCGTACGGTACCGACCACCGATGCGCTGGCGATGACCGTGGAGGTCGATCCCGACGCGACGCTCACAATCTCGCCCGGGCAAGGGGTCGGAGTCTTCGTCGAATATCGCGCGGGGGGTCACTGGCGGCTGTCGTGGTCTTGCGACACCTCGCTGAGCGGTGAGCCCTGCCAGTATCAGGTTGCGATAACCGCCCAGGGCGGCCCTCTGAGCAACGTCGTCACGCTCGCCTCGGCCGACGCCGTCACCCAACCGGCGCCGCAAGAGGTCGACGCAAGCACGTTTACGACGACGACCCTGGACGGCGTGACGTTCGATGCGCCCCCGGGAACCTCGATTTCGCTCAACGTGCTGCTCGACGGGGCCAAAGACGGGGTCTCGATGTTTTTCGTCCAGGGCGGGGTCGTCAACGGCGGATACTCGGGCGCCTTGACGGATCCACTCGTCTTCGAGCCTTCGTCTCCTTGAGGCGTCGCTCGGTCGTCGGCCTGGGCGCAAACCTGGGTGATCGCCTTGCGGCAATGCAGGCCGCTGCGCGAGAGATCCACGTTGCGGTATCGATCGAGGCGACCTCGCGGGTATACGCGACGGCTGCGGTGGGGGGACCGCCCCAGGGCGAGTTCTTGAACGCCGCAGTTCTCCTGATGCATGACGGATCGCCGTCACAGCTCATGTCCACGCTCCTCGATGTCGAGCGCAGGCTCGGTCGGGTGCGCGGCCCGCGCTGGGGACCTCGGACGATCGACCTGGACCTGTTGTGGATCGAGGGGGTCGCAATCGAGAGCCCGCCCGTCACGGTGCCGCATCCGCGCCTGCGCGAGAGGGCATTTGCGGTCGCCCCGCTTCTCGATCTCGTGGCCGACGCCTGCGATCCCCAGACAGGGGAACGCTACGTTCTACCGGGCGGGGATATTCGCGTCATCATGCACGCCCTGGCGTGGGCGTGAGAGGCCGCTCACAAGCCAAACGAGCGTAGCTTCTTGTGCAGGCCTTCTCGGGTAATTCCGAGCGTCTTCGCAGCGGCCGTCTTGTTGTTGTCGTGCTCCCGTAGCGATTCGATGAGCAGCCAACGCTCGACCTGATCGAGCATCTCTTTGAGAGTGCCCTTGGTGGGTCTGACACGCTCGATCACGCCTTCGATTCGACGCACCCGAGGCGACAGGATCTCGGGAGTGACGAACTCGCCGCCTTCGATTTGGATGACGAGACGCTGCACTTCGTTTTGCAGCTCGCGCACGTTGCCAGGCCAATCGTAAGCCTCGAGAAGCTCCATGGCCTGCTGCGAGAAGCCAGGGACAGACTTGCCGAGCTCGACTCGATATCGTGCCAGCCAATGCTCCGCGATGGGGCGAATGTCTTCACGCCGCTCGCGCAGCGGAGGAACGCGAATGGGAAACGCTTCGAGGCGATAATAAAGATCTTCGCGCAGGCTACCGTCGGCCATCGCCTTTTGCAGGTCGCGATTGGTGGCTGCAACGATGCGAACGTTGACGCGTCTCTCGTGGGTTGCGCCGAGCGGACGAATCTCGCCCTCCTGCAGCACGCGCAGAAGCTTGGACTGGAGCGCGGGTGGCAGCTCCGTGACCTCGTCGAGAAAGAGGGTGCCGCCGTCCGCGATTTCAAAGAGCCCCTTCTTGTCTTCGTGGGCTCCCGTGAAGCTTCCTCGACGATGACCGAATAACTCGCTCTCGAGCAAATGCTCCGGAATTGCGGCACAATTTTGGGTGACGAAGAGTTGCGCCCGGCGTCGCGACCTGTAATGTAGCGCGGCAGCGATTAGCTCTTTGCCGACTCCCGTTTCGCCCTCGACGAGTACGGTGACGCGGGTATCGACCACCTTGGCCAGTTGATCGAGGACGGCGCGCATGGCGCTCGACTGACCGATGATCTCCTGGCGCCCCTTGCCGACGCGTCGCGACTCCTCGCGCGTCTTGAGGAATGCATTTTCTTTCTTGAGTTGCTCCTCGGCGGCGCGGAGACGCTGGAGAAGACGAGCGTTGGCGACGGCGAGAGAGGCGTGGTGGGCAAGCACAGCACAGACGTCGAGATCGGCGTCCGAGAAGACGCCTGCGCTGAGTCGATTGTCCAACTGGAGAACCCCGAGGATGTCGTCGCCCTTCCAGAGCGGTACCGCCAATACGCTGCGGATTTGCGCGCCCATGAGCGATTCGCTTTTTGCCAGCTCCTGCGGCGCGTCGGCCACAATGATGGCCGCACGCTCGGTCACGACCCTTCGGAACACGCCCCGAGCCACTGGAATCGGCCGCGTCGGCGAGCTTGGGTGCTCGCGCGTCCGTGCGACGATCGGCACGTAGGCCGATGCCCCTCGGCCGTCTGGCTCGTGATCGTCGCGGAGCACGATGGTGACGTGCGTAGCTCCGGCCACCAGTGAGAATGCGGCGTCGCAGATCGACGTGAGCACCTCGCCGAGGTCGTCGGAAGCACCGATTCGCTTCTGCGCTTCGTACAGCGAACGCAAGCGAGCGGCGTCTCGCTCAACGGAGGGCTGCACCTCTCCGAGATCGTCGATCTTGCGCGTCGCGAGCACCTTCGGGGCGGGCTCTTCGGTAAGGTTCACGCGGAGGCGGACGACATGCTCGCCGGTGCCGAGCTCGATGATGTCGCCGGTCTCCAGAGCTGTCTCCCATTCCATCGCGTCGTCGAGGGCTATCCGCCGGCCTTCGCGCAGGACTGCGGTCCCATGGGTCGACCGAAGGTCGCGGACGAAATACCGTTGCCCACCGAACACGATGCGTGCGTGCTCGCCCGAGACATGCGAATCAGGAAGGACGACGTCGTTTCCCTCCGCCCGACCGAGACGCACCACGTCCGCGGACGATTCGTGCCGCGACCCCGCCGTCACTCCCAGCGACACGTCAAGCCGAATCATCTCCTTCTCAGGATAGCTTCTCCGAGACTACGGCGCGGCGCGGGCCCGCAAGCGCAGCGCCACCTTGACCACGGAGTCGTCGGCCATGAGCACGTTCTTGTCGCCGGCGAGCGTGTCGGCCGCGACGATCTTGTCGAGCGCGTCTGCAATCGCCACGTCTCCTTTCGGAGCCAGCTCGTCGATGGCCTCGACGACTGACAAACGAGCCTCGGCGTCCTTCACCTTGTCCACCCGAGAGAGCAAATCGTGGCGCGTGGCATCCGCGGCGGATGGCTCTCCGTAGATGACAGCCATCCAGGACGCTTTGATGGCTCGAAAATTCGCCGTCTTCGGGGACGATGGGATTGGCTCGTCGAGTACCGACACATAACAGCCCGCCGTCGCTCCGCACTTGTCGAGCACCTGGCTCGCGTAATCGTACATCTGCTTGATCGGCCGATAGTACTCGGGCGAGAGCCCCACTTTTTGGAGCACGACCCCGACATCGCCCTTCTTGTTCGGAGGCATGACTTTGAAAGCGCTCTCGAGGGGCAAGAGCTTGCTTTCCACGTCAGGAGCTCCCGCCGTTTCTTTGACCAACCAATCTGTCAGGCTCGCATCATAAAAATTGGCCGACGCTTGGGCGAGCGCCGCCCGGGGCTTGAGCCGATCGAGGAGCTCGACCGATGAGGTCCAGGTGAGTTTTTTGTACGCGTCCATGAACGCGGGCTCGACCCGAGCGTCCTCGGGAAACTGCACGAGGGCCTGAGCAAACCAAGCTCTCGTCGTGTCGGTGTCCGCGCTGGGCAGGGCGGCCAAGATCGCATCGCGCCCGGCTGGACGCGACAAAAGCGCCAGAACGTCCGCAACGATGGCCAGATTGGCCTTGTCCTTGAAGTTGACCGCGGCCTTGGCGTACGGCTCTTGCCCGTTCAGCGCCTTGATGAGCTCGACTTCCGCCGCCTTGGGCATCTTGAGAAGCGCCGTTCGTGTCGTGGCGATGAGGTCACTCTTGTTCGGCGTGAGCAGCACCATGACTAGCTGCGGGATCGCCTTCGTGTAACGCAGCTCGCTAATCACCTGAATCGCGGTCAGCTGCCACCAGTTGATCTGGTCCTTGACCAAGTCGACGGTTTCTGGCGCGATGCTCGGGACGTCGACTCCGAGCTTCTCGATGGCCTTGTCGCCGTAGCTCGGGTCGTGCACGGCCACAACGGCATCGTGGAGCGCCTGGTAAAGCCGCTGGCTGCTCGTCTTCGACAGGCGGAACCTCGCAAAAACGTTCCACAGCTCGTCGACCACGGTCTGCTCGGGCTTGGTTCCGGACTTGACCATGGCAATGATCGACTCACAGGCGACGCGTACTTCGTCGTCGGTCTTGCCCATCTCGAAGTCTTTGAGAGCTTTGGCCAACGCCGGCTGAGTTCGCGGGTCGTGCGTCTCCGCGAGAAACTTCACAAGGTCCGTCCGCGTTTTGTCGTCGAGACCGCCGGCCGTGTATTGCTTCGTCAACGGGTCGACAATGGTGTCGAGGAGCTCTTTGACCGCCGGCGAGCTGGCGTTGTTGCTCGCCTTTGTCATGTCGTCTTCGAAAAATTGCGTTAGACGTTTAATCGAGTTGGCTCGCTGAGCAGGGTCATCCAGGCGCTTCACCCAAGTCTTGGGATCGTTCTCGTCGTCGCAGGCGAGAAACGACACTCCGATCAAGAGAGGCATCGCCAACGTGGCGATGGCCGACATCCGCCGGAGCGTGCAGCAGAGCGTGCGCACAGTCTTCATTGACGTCTCCCCGTGCCCACCGCGACGCGTCACAAGGAGCGCGTATCCAGAGGGTGCGACACTGCTGGCGCACGGTACAAGGGTGCGGCAGGGATAACAAGAGCAGCTTCGTCGGAAGGCGACTCCCACAAGTGCTCACCCTTGGACCATTTCCCTCCGCGTCCGCGCCTCGCGCCCCATGCCTCGCTGGGCGGCACTAGCGGGGTGCGCGCTCTCACGGGCAGCGCGACGTGATTGACGTTCGCCCCGATCGCGTGTTTAAGGCGAGGGCCAAAGGCGCAAGAAAGCGGATCGGCCCATGAAATTGCTTGTGACGCCGAATCGTCCCACTCGTGGAGGTATCATTATGAACAGGATTTCGCGTACGGTCATCGCCGGATGTGCGCTCAGCGCGGTCGCCTTGGCGATTTGCAGTGCGAGCGCACGAGCCGGGTCACTCGAGACATCAGACGTGCTGGCGTCGGCCAAGGACGGCGGGGTAGCTATCGAGCTCGCTGCTAAGGACGCCGGGAAGCTCGAGCTCGCGGCCAAGGATGCCGGCAAGTTCGAGCTCGCGGCCAAGGATGCCGGCAAGTTCGAGCTCGCGGCCAAAGACGCTGGGAAGTTCGAGCCCGCGTCCGCCAAAGACGGCGGAGTCGCGATCCTTTCGACGTTCTAAGTCGAAATCCGGAGACCCCGGGAAGGGGGGTCTCCGTGGCGCTTGCTTCCGGGGGCCACCTGGATGACTCAGCGAGCCGCTCGTAGAGCGCCGATCGTCGGTTGGTGGAGTAGGCCGTTGGTGGCTACGAGGCCGTGGGCGTTCGAGAGGTCTACGGTCCGGTAGTCGAAGGCGTTGCCATCCGCGTCCGTGCATGCGCCTCCGGCCGCTACGACGAGGGCTTCGCTGGCGCACGCATCCCAGCGCATTCCGGCTGGTCCCGGTTGCAGATAGATGTCGCGCGCGCCCGTAGCCACGAGGACGGCCTTGAGCCCGGCGCTACCGTGGACGACGGCCTCTCTCGCGCGAATGGTCGCAACGAGCGCGGCGATCCGCGGTGGCGTGTGAGAGCGAGACACGAGGACGGACGCGCCTTCGAGGGTAGGGTGCGAAGACACCCGTACCGGGTTCCGTTCTCCATTTCGCGCCACTTCCCAGGCGCCGTCACCCACGATACCGACGAATGCGCGCCGCCAGGTCGGCGCCACGATGACCCCGAGCGCGGCGCGGCCTTCTCGCGCTAGGCCAATCATCACGGCGAACTCACCGTTTCGCGCCACAAACTCGCGGGTTCCGTCGAGCGGGTCGACAAACCAGCTCTCCGTGGCGGTCTCGAAACCGGCGTAGGTAGCGGCCAAGCTCTCCTCGGCGACGATCGGGATTTTGGGAAACTCGGCGGCCAATCGCTCGCAGATGAGGTCGTTGGCTTCGCGGTCGGCGCGGGTCACCGGATCGTCCTTCGCCTTGTAGTCGACCGAGAAGGGCGTCTGGTAAACGCGCATCACGACTTCGCTCGCCCTGTGCGCCGCCTCGAGGGCCACCTGGGCCGCGCGAGAGATGTCGATCAAGTTGCGATTCCTGCCATGTCGAGCATACGTGGCAAAACCGCAAGATCCGCCTCGCGAAGGTATATCGGGCCCATCCCAACGTGCCTCACGATGTCCTCGAGCTGTGCGGCCGACCGGGGGCCGAGCACCGCGCTCGAGACGATCGAATTGGAAAGCACGAAGCGAACGCCCGCCGCGGTCAGGGTCTTCACGTCGTTTTTCACGAGAAATCGAAAGTACTGAATTTGGTCGATTCGTCGCTCGAGCTCGCTCGGGGTCCAGCGTGTGGCTCGATGGTCTGCGGCGGAAAACTCACGGTTCTTTGCCCACGTGCCGGTCAGCAGGCCGTGCGCCAAGGTCGAACGGGCGAGCACTCCCGCCCCCGAAACGATGACCTCGCCCGCCAGTCGGTGCAGTTGGGCCGAGTGGACGATGTTGTAGGCAAGCTCGATCACTTCGGCACCCGCTCGGAGTGCTGCGCGGCCCACCGCACCATCTCCGGCGCTCACTCCCCAATGGGCGATCTTGCCTTCTTGCTTCAGCTCGAGAAGGGTCTCCGTAGCTGCGCCCGCGAGCAGCACGTTTTCCGTGGGGTTGTGCAGAAGGTAGACGTCGATGCGGTCCCTCTGCAGGCGCAACCGAGATCTGTCCACCGCCGCTCGCAGATATTCACGGTCGAAGTGCTTTCGCGCGGGTGTTGTCGCGCGGTCAGTGCCGCCCTTGGTCACGACAACGACGTCGTCGCGGCCAGCGATGGCCCGGCCAATCGAATGCTCCATCCGGCCGCCGCCATATGCATCGGCGGTATCGATGAGTGTAAACCCCATCTCGAGCGCCCGACGGAGGACACGTTCCTGCTCGCTTACATCGACCGGGCCGTACCCATCACCTGAAAGGCCCCATGTGCCGAGACCCATCTCGGTGACGCGAAGCCCAGTCCTGCCGAGAGTACGAAAGCGCACGGCTGCTGGCTTAGCGCTCCCGGGGCCGAGAACCAAGCCGCACGTTTCGCTTCACGGTCGAGCTCAAACGGGCTAAAGCAGCCTCCCGTTAGGTATCTCCCGGGAGGAGGCCCATGATGCGATCGACCCGTGTTGTAGCGAGTTTGGCGACGGTCTTTGCTTTCGCGGCATGTGGTGGAGAAGAGCCGGCCCCGCAGGCCCCGCCGCCACCCCCGCCTCCGGCACCGACGGCGAGTGCCACCGCGGCCGTCGAGCCACCACCGCCACCACCCGCTCCCAAACCTAGCCTCGCCGAGCTCATCCCGCAGACGCTCAAGGGCGCCGAAGATGCCTTCAACGCCCACGACGCGAAGAAGGTTGCCGGCTTCTACACCGACGACAGCACAGTCCTGGCGTATGGCGAGCCGGGCGGCCACAGCCGCGACGATGTCGAGAAGTCCATTCAAGGGATCTTCGACGGATTCCCCGATGCGAAATCGGCGACGGTCCGAGTTTGGATCAAGGGCAGCGTTGCCATCCAGGAGCTCGCTTGGACCGGAACCATGAACGCAGACTTCATGGGAATGAAGGCGACCAAGAAGGCTGTCGGGGGGTTGCGGGTGCACGTCGCGTGGTTCAACGACGATGGTCAGATCAAAGAAATGCACGAGTACGGCGACGCGGGCGGCGTGATGGCGCAAATGCAGGGCAAGCCAGGGGCTCCGGCGGTGCCGGCCCTTCCGGCCAACCCCCCTGACGTTCATGTCTCGAAGGGGACTCCCGATGAAGACAAGCTCGTCGATTGGCTGAAGACCGTCGATGACACGTTCAACAAGGACGACGTCAAAGCAGCGGTCGCGTTGCATGCGGACGACGGCGACGTTTGGATGTCGCTCGGAGGCAAGCCGGCCCTGAAGGGCAAGAAGGAAATCACCAAGGGTCTGACGGACTGGTTCAAGACGTTTCCTGACCAGAAGTGGACGGACTCGAACGTGTGGGGCATCGATGGCTTCACGATCGCCGAGAAGATCGTAGTCGGGACTCAGAAAGGTAAGCTTGGACCCCTGCCCCCATCGAACAAGCAGGTTTCCTGGCATTGGCTCGAGATCTTGCAGCCGAATGCGGACGGCAAAGTTGCCCACGGTTGGCTTTATGCCAATGCCGTCGAAGCCATGACGCAAATCAAGCCGCCGGGCGAGAAGCCCGCGAAGGCTGCTCCGGCCGCCAAGGCGCCCGCTCCCAAGGCCACGGCGGCTCCGGGGAAGAACTGACAACGCTCAGCGAGTCGTCAAGAACCAGTAGTGAAACACGCTGACGCTGCCGTCCTCGACGCGTAGCTCGACTTGGGTTTGCTCGCCGATAGAGCCGGCGGGAAGCTCGAACGATCGTTCGATCCACTTGCCGCCCGCTTCGTCGAGCTCGAACGCGCCGGCGGGCACGCGATCGACGAGGACGTGCACTACGGTGCCGCGCGGCCCTTGGATGCGCACGATCCCCATCACGGCAGCGCCGACCTTCAAGTGGGCGACGAATCTCTCGTGCGTCCTCCCAGTTCGGCCGCCGTCGACAATGACCGTGCCCGTCGCCGACGTGCCCTCGTAGACAGTTTGCTCGCCCTCGCGCGCCCCGAGAAGCTCGTAGTCGTGGCTCGCCTCGCTTTCGAGGTCGGCCACGTCGAGTGTGTCGAGCACGTCGCCCGAATGCGACCAGGGATCCTCCCCGCTTCCGAGCTTCGTCCAGTCCGCCACGTAGGCCCGCATCGTTTGGCCCCCCAGGATCGTCGAATCGGTTACGACCGCCTCGGAGAGGGGCGCCCCAAGAACGGCGTCGAGGCCCATCCACTCCGGATAGACGATGAAATGCGTGGGCAGCTCGGACAAACCGCTTCGTCCGAGGCGCTCGTAGTGCTCGAAGCGCGACCCCACGCCTGCCACCCAGTAACGCGCCTCGTCTCGCGTCGTAAGGCCGACAATATCGAAGGTGTTGCGGTTGCTGAAGTACGCGATCGCCCCTGTGTCGTTTACCCCGATACGAGCGTCAGCGCGTAGATGTTCCCGGGCCCAGCGTCCGAGCGCAGCTTGCTGCCGGTCGATGCCGCTGGCCGACTGTGCGACGTCGTCGAGCGCCCATTCGACCTTCGATCCAAGCAGGCCCGCAAAACCGCCGCATAGGATCCCGGTCGCGATGCGCCCGCGGCGCCCGAGCAAGCCAAGAAGATCGCCCGCGACTCGCGCCAGGCAGGCCAGGCCGATGATCCATCCGGTCGCGAAGGGCCAGAGGTAGCGTAGGCGGTTCCATAGGAAGGTAAGGTAGAAGCACGGTGCGAACATCGTGAGCGCGAGCAGCAGGATCCCCGCGGCACGCCATCGCGCTCGGGCCCGAACCCCCAGAGCCACCACTGCGCCGAGGCCGGCGAGCAAGACCGGCGCGCTCCCGTGGGGCAGAAACTCTGTGGACCAGGCGTCGCCATTCAGCAGGCTGCTGACGAGGAGCTGTGCGTGCGCAGCGACCGTTCCGGTCAAGGCTGGGCCCACGTAGTATGGGTTGCCCGGTAGCAGCTTGGCGATGGCGGTGGTGCTCCGCGGCGATCCCGTGAGCGTCCAAAGCAGAACGGGTACAGCACAAGCGGCGGCCGCCGGCGCGAGCGCGAGGCTTCGTGCGCGCAGCGAGCCGGTGCGGGAAAAGGCAGCCAAGGTGACGCACGCGAACACCGCGGTGACTGCCCCCTCGGGCCTAAGCAGCGCCGAGATCCAGGTCAACGCTACCAGCTCCACCGTGTGCAGGACCGAGCGCGCTCGAGCTGTAGCGTCGCGCGAATCGGCTTCGGCCCACTCCGCCGCTCGCCGCGACGTTCGCGCAATCGCCCAGGCGAAGGGTACGACCTCCATCCCGCTCGCCGCGCACCAGGCGAAGCCCGCAAAAGTCAGAGTCATCACGCTTGCGCCAACCGCTGCCGTGCGCCCCGCCAAACGCTCCGTCAGATGGAACGCTTCCCAACTGAGCGCGCCGAGAGCGGCAAAAGAAAACGCCCAGGCCGGCCAGAGGATGGCTTCACCTCTCGCCCCGAGGGCCCAGAACGGAGCGAGAAGAATCGGCCAGAGCATGCTAGTGCAGCCGCTTGTGATCGGCGCTCCGGCTTCGAATCGCAGCGGATGGCCTTCGGCGATTGCGCGCGCGTATTGGAAATGGATGTACGCGTCGTCGAGGGCTGCACCTGGGTGCCCGACGCGCTGCAGTACCCCGCTGATAGCTCGGTATGCGAGGAGCGCGACTCCGGCGGTCAAGGGCCCGAACGCCAAGAGTTGGGCTCTCCAAGGGGTCGGCGTCACCCGTGCGACCGTGGCCGACGACGCCCCGTCCGGTCAAGCGCGTCGCGTGTGTTAGTGCCGGCCATGGTGCGCCCGTACGATGACGCGCCCCGCCTCCCCGAAGGAGATCGGGTCGACTTGCACGCGCTCGTAACGGGTCAGTGGCTGGAGCTCGAGGTCGGCCCTGGACGAGGTTGGTTTCTCGTCGAGCGCGCCGAGGGCGAGGCGGGGCTCGCTCTGCTGGGTCTCGAAGTGCGCCGCAAGTGGGCCAGCGTCGTGGACGCGCGGCTTCGTGAGAGAGGTCTCGGAGCGCGCGCGCGGGTCTTTGCAGAAGACGCGACCTTCGCGCTGCAACGTCTCGAGCCGGAAGGCTCAGTCAAGCGGGTGTTCGTCCATTTTCCGGATCCGTGGTGGAAAAAGCGTCATCAGAAACGTCTGGTGATACGCGAGGAGTTCGTCGGACAAGTTGCGCGCCTTCTCCAAGTCGGGGGTGAGCTCTTCGTGCAGACCGATGTCGAAGAGCGGGCCCGGGCCTATGAGGAGCTGGTCGCAGGCGAAGGGCGCCTCGCTCCTCATGGTGATTCACCGGGGTCCCCGCGTATCGCCGAAAACCCTTATGGGGCGCGTAGCCCCCGCGAGCGGCGCGCCATCTCCGACGGCCTCCCTGTCCATCGGTTGCGCTGGGTCCGTGTGGTTCCAGAGGCCGCTTGATGTTTCGCGTCGCCAGCGTCGTCGCGCTCTTTGCGGCGCTCGGCTGGACGGGTGCTGCCTACGCCGGCGCGCGGCTCACCAAAGGGCCGTACGTCACGGGCGTCTTTCCCACCGGGGCCGACGTTCGCTTCGAGCTCGATCAAGCGTTGCCGGCGACCGTCACCTTGACGCGCGACGCGGATCCGGCGTCGCCGCTTCGAGCATTCGAAAGTCGCGATCTGCAGGGCATGCATGCCGTGAGCGTGACGGGGCTCGAAGTCGCGACGCGCTACGCATATTCGGTTCGCTCTGACGGCGTACGGCTCGGCGAGGGTCACTTCTCGACGGCACCGCAGGACGGCTCGAGCGCGCCCGTGACATTCCTCGTCTACGGCGACGATCGCACGGACTCGACTGCGCATGCCGCGATCGCGCGCGCCATGTTGCAAGTGCCATCGGCCTTTCTCGTGAACACCGGCGACATGGTGGAGGACGGGGGCGACGCCGACGCCTGGCAGACGTTTTTCGACGTGGAGGCGCCTTTGCTTCGCGACCGCCCCCTCTTTGCAGCGATCGGCAATCATGAGCTTGTCAACGACGCGGCCGGGGTCAGCTTCGCCCGCTACTTCGGGTTCCCTGACGTCGCGGGACAAACGAAGCTTTACGGCACCCTACGCTTTGGATTCGTCCGACTCTTTTTCCTCAATGCGATGCATGGCTTCGATTCGGGCGAAGAGCGGGAGTGGCTCGCGCGCGAGCTCGCGAGCTCTGACACCGAGCCGGGCATCGTGTGGCGCATCGCGGTGACCCACCACGGACCTTGGTCGTCGGGTCCGCACGGCCCGAACCGCAAGCTGCTTGACGCGCACATTCCAGAGCTGCTCGCGGCGCACCACATCGACTTGGTTCTGTCCGGTCACGACCATATCTACGAGCGCGGCAGTAGCGGCAACCTCAAGTATCTGGTCTCGGGCGGCGGGGGGGCCCCGCTCTACCCGATCGGGCAGGTCGAGGCCACATCTCTCAAGGCGGAGTCGACGTACCATTTCATCGAAATCACGATGACATCGTCGAAGGTGAACGTGGTCGCTCGGCGAGTCGACGGGACGGTGCTCGACCGTTGCGGCTTCGGCAAAGACCGGCCCTGGGATTGCGACCCACCACGCCCGATACTCTCGGCGTCCGCCGGCGTTGCGCCGCCGCCAAGCGCGTCGCAAAGAGCGCGCTGCAGCTGCGAGTCGGGAAGTCGGGGACTCAATCGTCCAGCCCTTGTCATCACGGCTCTCTTGGTCGGGTTTGCCGCCCTACGCCGGCGCAGGGCGCGTCGGGGGCCATCGGATGGCGCGAGGGCCGGCGAGGCGTTCACCATGGCTGAGGCCGCGCAGCGTTTTAGCGCCCCGCAGCGCGGCGCTACCTTGTAGTGGTGCCGGTCAAGAGCGCGTGCCTAGGCGTTTTGCTCCTCGCGACCGCGTCGTGCGCCAGGCCCCATCCGGCCGCGAGCCCGGCGAGCGCGGTCATTCAAGCCCAGCCGCGCGTCGTAACGCCCGATGAGATCACGACTGAGGCTGAGCTGTCGACGCGGGCCGAGCAAGCTCTCGTCGAGCAGCGCTGGCGAGACGCTGCGCGAGACTACGGCACTCTGGTGTCGGCGGAGCCCAATGGTCCGCTCGTTGCCGACTACCTGTTCGATCTGGGTCTGGCCCTCGAAGGGTGTCAAGAGCGGGCGCGCGCTCGCGACACGTTTCTGGGCCTGTCGCGACGCTTTCCCGAAGGGCCCAAGGCTCGCGCGTCCTTGGTCCGAGCCGCCACGTTGGACGCCTACTTGGAGGATTGGGGCGCTCTCGAAGGCATAGGCGATTCGCTCATGGCTCAAGCTACGGCAGGTGACATCGAACGGTTGGTTGCCCTGGGTGCGCGGGGGCTCGGGCGCGTGGAGCTCGGCGACGACCGCGCCGCTTCGCAGGATATCCTGGACGGCCTCGAGCTCGCGGATCGCCTCCACTATGGCGACAGAGACGTCCTTCCGGTCGCGGTCGCCGAGCTGCATTTCGCCCTCGGGGAGTTGCGGCGTATTCGCTCGGAGCGCATTCAGTTCACTTCGCTCGCACCGGATTTTCGCGATGAGGACTTCTTGGGCCCGTTCGACCTTCGATGCGCAGGCCTTTTGCAGGCGCAAGCTGCCTACGCTCAGGCCGTTCGATCGATTGACCCGCATTGGGCCGCAATGGCCGGCTACCGCGTCGGGGAGATGTATCGAGCCTTGCACACCGATCTGATGCGGCTCTCGCCTCAGGCGTCAAAGAGCGAGGCCAAGAAGAAGATGTTCTATGCCTTCATGCACGTGCGGTATCGAGTGCTGCTCGAGAAGGGACTGCGCGAGATCGAACAGACGATCGCGCTTGGGGAGCGCACCGCCGACTCATCGCCGTGGATCGAGCGCGCGCGCGGAGCCAAGCAGCAAATGCTCGCCGCGCTCGATGATGAGCGGGCGCAGATTGCCGCCATGCCTTTCAGCGAGGCGGAGGTGCGAGAAGCGCTGAGCTTGTTGCAGAAGAAAATCAGGGTGTCCCATTAGGGGGGGCCGGGGGGCTGTTTTGGTGGCCCGCTACTGCCCCCTACGTTGACAGACATCGAGCGCCGAGCTACCGGGGGCCCGCGCTGTCTGCGCAAGTCGATAGGTGGTGCTCGAGTTGCTGTCCAAAATAGGCTTCCTTTTTGCTTGCGTGTGTCATGGGGCGCGAGTAACCTTCGCGCCCCCTAGCGTCGGCCCACCGTCGCGAGGGCTGGCGTAGCTCAATCGGCAGAGCACCTGTTTTGTAAGCAGGTGGTTAGGGGTTCAAGTCCCCTCGCCAGCTCGTAGCCGACAAAGTATAGAAATTTCAATAGGTTTGGAGGGTTGCCCGAGTGGCCAAAGGGAGCAGACTGTAAATCTGCCGGCTATGCCTTCGATGGTTCGAATCCATCACCCTCCACGGCGAAGGAATCGAAGCGCGCGGGACGATGTGCTGGCAAATAGGTCGACGCTTCCTCAAATTGATGCGCGGGAGTAGCTCAGTTGGTAGAGCGTCAGCCTTCCAAGCTGAACGTCGCCGGTTCGAACCCGGTCTCCCGCTCGAAGGAGAATTTTCGCAACTCAAGTGTTCAGTTCTACCAGTCCCGGCCCACCTAGCTCAGTGGTAGAGCACTTCCTTGGTAAGGAAGAGGTCACGGGTTCAAGCCCCGTGGTGGGCTCGAACCGATAGCGTTCCCCCTCATTCGACACGTCTCAGGAGACTTCAGCTATGGCCAAGGAGAAGTTCGTACGCAGCAAGCCGCACGTGAACGTGGGCACGATCGGTCACATCGACCACGGCAAGACGACGCTGACGGCGGCGCTGGTGAAGGTGCAGTCGAAGAAGGGTTTGGCGAAGGTCATCAGCTACAAGGACATCGCGAAGGGCGGGACGGTTCGCGACGAGACCAAGACGGTGACCATTGCGGTGGCGCATGTGGAGTACGAGAGCGAGAAGCGGCACTACGCGCACGTGGATTGCCCGGGTCACGCGGACTACATCAAGAACATGATCACGGGGGCGGCGCAGATGGACGGCGCGATCTTGGTGGTGAGCGCGCTCGATAGCGTGATGCCGCAGACGCGCGAGCACGTGCTTTTGGCGCGCCAGGTGGGTTTGAACCATATCGTGGTGTTTTTGAACAAGTGCGACGCGGTGGACGACCCGGAGATGCTGGACTTGGTGGAGATGGAGGTTCGCGAGCTTCTCAACAAGTACAAGTTCGACGGGGACACGGCGACGGTGATTCGCGGCGCGGCGCTTCCGGCGCTCAACGGTGACGCGAAGTGGGAGAAGTCGATCGACGAGCTTCTATCGGCGCTGGACACGCGGATTCCGGACCCCGTGCGCGACATCGACAAGCCTTTTTTGATGGCGGTCGAGGACGTGTTTTCGATCAAGGGTCGGGGGACGGTGGCGACGGGTCGAGTGGAACGCGGGATCGTGAAAGTTCAGGAAGAGGTCGAGCTGATCGGTTTCGCGGACACGCGCAAGCTGGTCGTGACGGGCGTGGAGATGTTCCGCAAGCTTCTGGATCAGGGTCAAGCGGGCGACAACGTGGGAGTGTTGCTGCGCGGGATCGAGAAAGACGAGATCGAGCGGGGTCAGATTCTGGCCAAGCCGGGCTCGGTGACTCCGCACACGAAGTTCGAGGGCGAAGTGTACGTGCTCAAGAAGGAAGAAGGAGGGCGTCACACGCCGTTTTTCACCAACTACCGGCCGCAGTTCTACATGCGCACGACGGACGTGACCGGGACGGTGGCGCTCCCGGAGGGCACCAAGATGGTCATGCCGGGCGACAACACGAAGATGTTCATCGAGCTCATCACGCCCGTGGCGCTCGAGGAGCAACAGCGTTTCGCCATCCGCGAAGGCGGCCGCACCGTCGGCGCCGGAATCGTCACCAAGATCTTGCAGTAGGCAGATGGCCGAGCGGCTGACCATCGCGCTCGCGTGCACGACGTGTGAATCAAGGAATTACCGGACGACAGTCAAGCCCAACCGAAGCGGGCAACTTACCCTGAAAAAGTTTTGCCCGACGTGCAAGGAGCACACGGTCCACAAGGAGACGAAGTAGTTGACGGGGCCTCCAACGGTAGAAGCAGAAGCAGAAATTGAGTCGAACGCCCGGAGGCCCGGGAATAGGGGTTTAGCTCAGTTGGTAGAGCAGCGGATTCCAAATCCGCAGGTCGTGGGTTCGAGCCCCCCAGCCCCTGCCCGTAGTTTCATTGCAGTCGAGAGCGATCACAAATGGCCGTCCAGGAAGAGGTGAAACGAGAGAGCACGCAGGAGGCGGACGGCGGAGCTTCGTCGACCGACGAAGCGCGCTCGGCGCTCGACGGCCCCGTCGCTGCGTCCCTCGCGCCCGAAGGCGATGTGCAAGACGTCGCGCCAGTCGGGGCCGCGTCTCCTTCCCAGCTAGGCACCAGGCGCTTCGTTTACGCGGCCTATTTTGCTGCGGCCATCGGCATCGCTTTTCTCGCCTCCAAGCTCATCGATTTCGGCTGGCTCAAAGCTCAAGCGTACAAGCCCGCCATCGGCGAACCGCGCGACGAGCTCGTCATGCCCGTCTCGGCGCTGCTCGGCGGAGGGACGGCTGTCTACTATTGGACGCACACGAGGGCTCGCGAGCTCGCCGACGAAGTCGCGACGGAGATGTCGAAGGTGACATGGCCCACGCGAACCGAGGTAACCAACGGGACGGTCGTGGTCATCGTAACCACCGTTCTTTCCACCGTTTTTTTCGCACTCATGGACAAGTTTTGGGGTTTCGTCACCAACCTCGTCTACGGGGGCTCGTGAGCGTCATGGCCAAGAAGTGGTACGTCATCCAGGCCTACTCGGGATACGAGGGCAAGGTGAAAGAGGCGCTCCTGCAGCGCATCAAAGAACACCACATGGAGGATCGCTTTGGCGAGGTGCTCATCCCGACCGAGACGGTGACCGAGGCGCGCGCGGGCGGAAAGAACCGCACCCGTCAGAAGACGAGCTTCCCGGGCTACATCTTCGTCGAGATGGATATGAGCGAAGACGTGTGGCACATCGTCAAGGACACCCCGAAGGTGACCGGTTTCATTGGCAATCAGCGTCCTCAAGAGGTTACCTCGCCGCAGATCGACGATCTCCGCAAGAGCATCGTCGAGGGCGCGGTCAAGCCCAAGCCTCGCGTGTCCTTCGAGACCGGCGATGAGATTCGCGTGATCGACGGAGCGTTCGCAAACTTCTCGGGCACCGTGGAAGAAGTGAAGCCGGACAAGCAGAAACTACGTGTGAAGGTGTCCATTTTTGGTCGAGCCACTCCGGTCGAGCTCGATTTCAGTCAAGTCGAGAAGAGGGTCTGACATGGCGAAAAAGGTGTCAGGGATGGTGAAGCTGCAGCTCGCGGCTGGGAAAGCGAGCCCGGCGCCCCCGGTCGGTCCCGCCCTCGGTCCGCACGGCATCAACATCATGGCGTTCTGCAAGGAGTTCAACGCCAAGACGCAGGGGAGCGACATGATTATCCCCGTCGTTCTCACGGTGTACTCCGACCGCAGCTTCAGCATGCTTTTGAAGACTCCGCCGACGAGCGTGCTTCTCAAGAAGGTTGCCGGCCTTCCGACGTCGAAGAAGCCGGGCGCCGGTTCGAAAGAGCCGAACAAGACCAAGGTCGGCAAGGTGACCATGAAGCAGGTACGTGAGCTGGCCGTTCAGAAGATGCCAGACATGAATTGCACGGATATCGAGTCCGCCATCCGTACGGTGATGGGGACGGCGCGCTCGATGGGGATCGACATAGAAGGGTGATGGGACGACCACCGACCGCGGTCGCTTTGCGGATCCGGTGGGAGGCGAAACGAAGCCGAAAGGGAGTTCGATGTCAGCGCTACCGAAAAAACGTACCGCCATGGCGGGTCTGGTCGATCAAGTCCGGAAATACAGTGTCGATGAGGCCTGCGCGCTCGTGAAGAAGGTCAAGACCGCAAAATTCGACGAAACGGTCGACCTCGCGATCCGTTTGGGCGTCAATCCGAAGCACGCCGATCAAATGGTACGCGGGGCGATCGTTCTGCCTCACGGAACCGGCAGAACCGTCCGGGTCTTGGCCTTCGCGAAGGGCGAGAAAGAGCGTGAGGCGCGAGAGGCGGGTGCCGACTTCGCGGGGAGCGACGACTTGGTCGCGAAGGTCTCTGAAGGCTTTCTGGATTTCGATCGGGTCATCGCAACCCCGGACATGATGGGTGCGGTCGGCAAGCTTGGCCGCGTCCTCGGTCCTCGCGGGCTGATGCCGAATCCGAAGGTAGGAACGGTCACCTTCGACGTCGCTGCGGCCGTGCGCGACGCCAAAGGTGGCAAGATCGAGTACCGCGTCGAGAAGGCCGGTATCGTTCATGCGCGAATCGGGAAGGTGTCCTTCACGGAGCAAGCGCTATCGGACAACGCCAAAGCGCTCATCAGCGCGCTCGTTCGCCAGAAGCCCTCGACTGCAAAGGGGAGCTACCTTCGCAGCATCACGGTCAGCTCGACCATGGGCCCCGGTATCAAGATCGACCCCGCCGAATTCATGACGGCCGGCGAAGAGGTGTGACGCGCCATGGACCGAACGAATAAAGAAACTCAAATCGGTACGATCCGGACTCGGTTCGACAAGATGACCGCGGCCGTTTTTCTCGACTTCACGGGGATGACGGTCGAGAACGTCACCAAGCTGCGCGCCGAGTTCCGTAAAGCCGGCGTCGAGTACAAAGTGTGCAAGAACACCCTGGTCAAGTACGCGTTGAAGGACGCGGCTTTTCGATCGAAGCTCGACGACGTTCTGGCGGGTGCTACGGGGATCGCCTGGAGCTACGAAGACCCGAGCGCCGCCGCGAAGGTTGTCAAGGCGTTCCGAAAGGACCCCGCTGGCGAGAAACTTCAGATCAAGGCGGGCCTCATCGAAGGCTCGGTTCTGGACGCCAAAGGCGTTGAAGACCGGCTTGCGACGATGCCCGGGAAAAACGAGCTTCGCGCAACCCTGCTTGCCACCCTGCAAGCGCCCCTGCAGCGATTCGTCGCGCTGCTGTCCGCGCCGCCGCAAAACTTCGTCTACTTGCTGTCGGCCAAAGAGCGGGCCGACAAATAAGACCACGACTTTTCATCCCATCGCAGACACGGAGAATTCACAATGTCAGACATCAATCGTGAGCAGGTCGTCGACTACCTATCGAACCTGCCGGTCATTCAGCTCGCAGACCTCATCAAGACGCTCGAAGACAAGTGGGGCGTCAAGGCGGCTCCAGTGGCCGTTGCGGCTGCCGCTGCGGGTCCGGCCGCTGCGGCGGCGGCACCTGCTGAAGAGCAGACCGAATTCAACGTCGATCTCAAGGAGGCCGGCGCGAACAAGATCTCGGTCATCAAGGTCGTGCGTGAGATCACGGGTCTCGGTCTCAAAGAGGCCAAGGACCTGGTCGAGGGCGCTCCCAAGACTCTGAAGGAAGGCGTTTCCAAGGCGGATGCCGAGGAAATGAAGAAGAAGCTCGAAGACGCCGGCGCCAAGGTCGAGCTCAAGTAGGTGAGCGGCCCTTCGGCTAGCTGGGTGGGGCCCTGGGCCTCGCGTCGGAGGCGATGTGCAGCGGCCGGGACCGCCCGGTCGAGCGTACGTTTGCACAATTTTTCCGGGCAGCTAGGCTACGGGGCCCTCGACGGCGTGCCTTTTGCTTTACCGCGCCCGATTTCGGACTAAGGTCCACGGCGCCTGCAGACACAAGCCGGGCTTTGCGCGAGCCCGACTTCAATTCGAGAAACTTTCTGGTCCGCGGTGTCGGCCGCGTGTCCGAGGCGTGAGCCGCATGTGGACACAAACCGACGAAAACGTCAGGAGCACCGATGGCGAGCGTCATCCAATCGAACTTTCGCATCCGCAAGCGTCTCGGTCGTGTCCGGAAGGTCATTGAGGTCCCCAACCTCATCGACATTCAGAAAACCTCGTACGACAAGTTTCTTCAAACGACGGTGCCTCCGCACGAGCGTGCCGAGGTAGGCCTGCAGGCCGTCTTTCGGAGCGTCTTTCCGATCAAAGACTTCAACGGGACGAGCGAGCTCGTTTTCGTCAGCTACAACCTCGAGAAGCCCAAGTACGACGTCGAAGAGTGCCGCCAGCGCGGCATGACGTACGCGGCACCGATCAAGGTGACCACCCAGCTGATGATTTACGACACCCGCGAGGGCGGTGAGCGCATCGTGCGCGACATCAAAGAGCAGGAGGTCTACTTCGGCGAGATCCCGCTCATGACCGACACCGGGACCTTCATCATCAACGGTACCGAGCGCGTCGTCGTCAGTCAGCTGCATCGCAGTCCGGGAGTCTTTTTCGATCACGACAAGGGCAAGACCCACTCGAGCGGCAAGGTTCTCTATAGCGCGCGCATCATTCCGTATCGCGGCTCTTGGCTCGATCTCGAGTTCGATCCGAAGGACATCATGTATGTGCGGATCGATCGGCGTCGGAAGATGCACGCGACCGTCCTCCTTCGCGCACTCGGATACTCGACGCAGGACCTACTCAACTATTTCTACAGCACCGAAGAGGTGTACGTCGAAAAGGGCGGCAAGTACGGCAAAAGCGTCGAGTTCGATCTGCTCCCCGGCCAGCGCGCGACGCGCGACATCCGAATTGGCAACGAGACGATCGTCAAGAAGAATACGAAATTCACGAAGGCAGCCATCAAGAAGCTTCGCGATTCGAAGATCGATCGCCTGCCCGTCGATGTCGAGGAGCTCGCCGGGAAGGTTGCGGCTCACGACGTCGTCGACAAGGAGACTGGCGAGGTCGTCCTTGAGGTCAACGAAGAAGTTACAGAGGCCAAGCTCGACAAGTTGCGCGAGTCCGGGATCGAGCAATTCAAGATCCTGTTCATCGACGGGTTGAATGTCGGGTCGTACCTCCGTGACACGCTCCTCGCGGAGAAGGTCAAGACCACCGAAGACTCGATCATGGAGATCTACCGTCGCCTTCGGCCGGGCGATCCGCCCACCCTCGAGACAGCGAAGACGCTCTTTCACAATCTATTTTTCAACCCGGAGCGTTACGACCTGTCGAAGGTCGGACGCCTGAAGCTCAACTACAAATTCTACCGAGACGTCGCCGAGGATCAGCGCCCGGGGCTCGACACCGCCGTGCTGACTCCGCAAGACATTCTGGAGACCGTTCGCCATCTCATCGAGCTGAAGAACGGTCGGGGCTCCGTCGACGACATCGATCACCTCGGCAATCGTCGTGTGCGTGCCGTCGGCGAGCTGATGGAGAATCAGTACCGCATCGGCCTCGTTCGGATGGAGCGCGCCATCAAAGAGCGCATGAGCATGTCGCAAGAGATCGACACGCTCATGCCGCACGATCTCATCAACGCCAAGCCGGTCAGTGCCGTCGTCAAGGAATACTTCGGCAGCTCGCAGCTGTCGCAGTTCATGGATCAGACCAACCCACTCAGCGAAGTGACGCACAAACGGCGGCTCAGTGCTCTCGGCCCCGGCGGTCTTACGCGCGAACGGGCGGGCTTCGAGGTCCGTGACGTTCACCCGACCCACTATGGGCGTATCTGCCCGATCGAGACGCCGGAGGGGCCGAACATCGGGCTCATCGCGTCGCTGTCGACGTATGCCCGTGTCAACGAGTTCGGCTTCGTCGAGACGCCGTACCGCAGGGTTTCCGAAGGTCGTGTCACCGACGAAGTCGCGTGGTACTCGGCGCTCGAAGAAGAAGGAAAATACATCGCCCAGGCCTCCGCTGCGTTCGACGACCGAAACAAGTTCAAGGAGTCGCTCGTGAGCGCTCGGCTCAACGGCGACTTCCACATGGTGACGCCGGACATGATCCAGCTTCTGGACGTGTCGCCCAACCAGATGGTGAGCGTCGCCGCGGCTCTTGTTCCGTTTTTGGAGCACGACGACGCGAACCGCGCGCTCATGGGCGCGAATATGCAGCGTCAGGCGGTGCCGCTGATCCGTAGCCATGCGCCGCTCGTTGGAACGGGCATGGAGGGCAAGCTCGCGCGCGATTCCGGGGTATGCGCCCTTGCGCGTCGAGATGGCGTGGTGGAGAGCGTGGACGCGACGCGTATCGTCGTGCGCCCCGACAGCGACAAGCCGGAGATCCCGGATATCTACCCGCTGATGAAGTTTCAGCGGTCGAACCAGTCGACCTGCTACAACCAAGCGCCGATCGTTCGCGCGGGCGACCGCGTGAAGGCCGGGGAGGTCTTGGTCGATGGCCCGAGCTGCGACATGGGCGAGCTCGCCCTCGGCCAGAACGTGCTTGTGGCGTTCATGCCGTGGCAAGGTTTCAACTTCGAGGATTCGATTCTCGTTTCGGAGCGCATTGCGAAAGACGACGTCTTCACCTCGATTCACATCGAAGAGTTCGAGTGCGTCGCGCGCGATACGAAGCTCGGCAAAGAAGAGGTTACGCGCGATATTCCGAATGTCGGCGAAGAAGCCCTGAAAGATCTCGACGAGTCGGGCATCGTGCGCATCGGCGCCGAGGTCAAGCCGGGCGACATCCTGGTCGGCAAGATCACCCCGAAAGGCGAAACGCAGCTCAGCCCTGAAGAGAAGCTTCTGCGCGCGATCTTCGGTGAAAAGGCCGGCGATGTTCGCGACAGCAGCTTGCGGGTGCCGCCGGGCGTCGGCGGCATCGTGATCAACGCCCGCGTCTTCTCGCGCAAGGGAACGGAGAAGGACGAGCGGTCGAAGGACATCGAAGATCAGGAGCGCGCGCGGCTCGAGAAGATGCGCGACGAAGAGATCAAGATCCTGCGGGATTCGTTCTACCGCCAGATCAAGAAGCAGCTCGTCAAGGTCACGACTACGGGCAAGCTCGTCGATGACAAGGGCCGCGTTCTTCTCCCCAAAGGAGCCGTGCTCGACGAGGAGACGCTCGAGACGGTGCCCCGCAAGTACTGGACGGAGCTACCGGTCGAAGGTGCCGAGGACATCGGGCTGAAGGTACGCGAGCTCGAGGAGATCGTTCAGGTTCGCGAAGAACATTTCCGCGACAAGATCGATCGCCTCTCCAAGGGAGACGAGCTGCCGCCGGGTGTCATCAAGATGGTGAAGGTCTACATCGCCATCAAGCGCAAGCTTCAAGTCGGCGACAAGATGGCCGGCCGCCACGGGAACAAGGGCGTTATCTCCCGCATCTTGCCAGAAGAGGACATGCCGTATCTGCAGGACGGCACGCCGGTCGACATCGTTCTGAATCCGCTGGGCGTGCCGAGCCGCATGAACGTCGGACAGATTCTAGAAACGCACCTGGGATGGGGAGCCCGCGTGCTTGGCGCGCAGCTTCGCTACATGCTCGACCAGAAATTCGGCGTCAATCCCCTTCGCGAGCACGTCCGGCGAATCTTCGAGGGCGATGAAGACATTGCCAAGCTTCTCGCGAAGCTCCCGGACGACGAGTTCCGGCATCTGGCGCACAAGCTGCGTCGTGGCGTTCACTACGCGAGTCCGGTCTTCGACGGAGCCCAGGAACAGCAAATCAAGAACACGCTTGCCCTCGCGGGTCTCCCGTCGAGCGGGCAGACGGTGCTGTTCGACGGCCGTACCGGTGAAGCGTTCGACCAAGAGGTCACCGTCGGCGTGATGTACATGCTCAAGCTTCACCATCTCGTGGACGATAAGATCCACGCTCGATCGATCGGCCCCTACTCCCTTGTCACCCAGCAGCCGCTTGGCGGTAAGGCCCAATTCGGGGGCCAGCGCCTCGGCGAAATGGAAGTTTGGGCGATGGAAGCGTACGGGACCGCGTACGCGTTGCAGGAGTTTCTAACGGTCAAGAGCGACGACGTTCAGGGCCGCACCCGGATGTACGAAGCCATCGTCAAGGGCGAATACAACCTGGAGCCCGGCCTCCCGGAGAGCTTCAACGTGCTCATCAAGGAGCTTCAAGCGCTCTGCCTCAACGTCGAGCTCATCGAGCCCGGCGCGGCACAACGCGTCGAGCACGCGGCTGAAGAGTAGTCGCTACCCTCGCTCGTCTTCATAGGTTTCCGTTTCTCGTTGGCAGTTAGACACAAAGGAAGAACCCGATGCGCGACATCTTCAGCTTCTTCGAGAAGCCCAAGGATCCGCTTTCGTTCAGCGCGATCCGCATCTCGTTGGCATCGCCCGAAAAAATCCGCGAATGGTCGCATGGCGAGGTCAAGAAGCCGGAGACCATCAACTACCGCACCTTCAAACCGGAGCGAGACGGCCTCTTCTGCGCGAAGATCTTTGGCCCGGTGAAGGACTACGAGTGCAATTGCGGCAAGTACAAGCGCATGAAGCACCGCGGAATCGTGTGCGAGAAATGCGGCGTGGAGGTCATCCAGTCGAAGGTCCGGCGCGAGCGGCTCGGGCACATCAATCTGGCTACCCCGGTGGCGCACATATGGTTCTTGAAGTCGCTGCCTAGCCGCATCGGCAACATGCTCGACATTTCGCTGAAGGACTTGGAAAAGGTCCTCTACTGCGAGAGCTACATCGTCATCGATCCCAAGGAAACGGGGCTGACCAAGGCCGAGCTGCTCAGTGAAGAGCGCTACATGCAGCTTGCCGAAGAATACGGCGATGACAAGTTCGTCGCGGGGATGGGCGGCGAAGCGGTTCTCGAAATGCTCAAGCAGGTGGACGTCCACACGCTGAGCGAGCAGCTTCGCCAAGACATGCGCACCGCCACCAGCGAGGCGAAGCGCAAGAAGGTCGTCAAGCGACTGAAAGTTTGCGAGGCGTTCAAGGAGAGCGGCAACCGGCCAGAGTGGATGATGCTTACCGTCATCCCCGTTTTGCCACCGGACTTGCGTCCGCTCGTGCCACTCGACGGCGGTCGGTTTGCGACCAGCGATCTCAACGATCTCTATCGTCGTGTGATCAATCGCAACAATCGCCTCAAGCGCCTTCTCGAGCTGAACGCGCCCGAGATCATCATCCGCAACGAGCGACGCATGCTTCAAGAGGCGGTCGACGCTCTGTTCGACAACGGCCGCCGCGGGAAGACGATCACGGGCCCGAACAAGCGTCCGCTCAAGAGCTTGAGCGACATGCTCAAAGGCAAGCAGGGCCGCTTCCGTCAGAACTTGCTCGGGAAGCGCGTCGACTACTCAGGCCGCTCGGTCATCGTCGTAGGACCGACGTTGAAGCTTCACCAGTGCGGCCTGCCCAAGCAGATGGCCATCGAGCTCTTCAAGCCATTCATCTACAACAAGCTCGAAGAGCGGGGTTACGTCAACACCATCAAGAGCGCCAAGAAGATGGTGGAAAAGGAGCGTCCCGAGGTTTGGGACATCCTCGAAGAAGTCATCACCGAGCATCCGGTGTTGCTGAACCGTGCGCCGACGCTCCATCGCCTCGGCATTCAAGCCTTCGAGCCCGTCCTGATCGAGGGCAAGGCGATCCAGCTACATCCCCTCGTTTGCGCGGCCTTCAACGCCGACTTCGACGGCGACCAGATGGCCGTTCACGTGCCGCTGTCGGTCGAAGCGCAGATGGAAGCGCGCGTGCTCATGATGAGCACGAACAATATTCTGTCCCCCGCCAACGGCCGTCCCATCATCAACCCCACGCAGGACATCGTGTTGGGCCTGTATTACGCCACCCGCGAGCGAAAATTCGCCAGGGGTTGCTTCCGAGAGGGTTCGCTCACGGTCGACAAGAAGGGGCACGCCGAAGGGTATCTTCGTGGCGTTTTCTCGAGCGTCGACGAAGTCCGCATGGCCTACGATCACGGCGAAGCCACGTTGCATTCGGGAGTCCGCGTTCGCGTTCCCGGCGACGACGGCGGGACGCGCATCGTAAGCACCACGGTGGGCCGATGCCTCATCGCGGAGATCCTCCCCGAGGGCTTGCCCTTCGATCTGGTCAACAAGACCCTCGACAAGAAGGCGCTCTCGGCGTTGATCGACGCTTGCTACCGCAAGCACCGGAACAAGGCGACCGTCCTTCTGGCCGATCGCCTGCGGAGTCTTGGCTTCGATTACGCAACGCGCGCCGGAGTCTCCATCTGCATGGATCACATGGTGATTCCGCAGGCCAAGGGCGTGCTTCTCGGCGAGGCGCAGGGCGAAGTCCAGCGAGTCATCGATCAGTACCAGGAGGGGCTGATCACCGACGGTGAGCGGTACAACAAGATCGTCGACATCTGGGCTGGCGTTGCCGACAAGGTGACGCAGGAGATGATGAACGAGATCGGCAAGGAAAAGATCACCGATCCCGAGACCGGCAAAGAGCTCATCGAGCCGAGCTTCAACCCCATCTACATCATGGCCGATTCCGGCGCTCGAGGTTCGACCCAACAGATCCGGCAGCTTGCGGCGATGCGAGGCCTGATGGCCAAGCCGTCCGGCGAGATCATCGAGACACCGATCACCGCGAACTTCCGAGAAGGGCTGACGGTTCTTCAGTACTTCATCTCGACGCACGGCGCGCGCAAGGGTCTGGCGGACACGGCGCTCAAGACGGCCAACTCCGGCTATCTCACGCGCCGGCTCGTCGATGTTGCGCAGGACGCCGTCATTGCGGAGTTCGATTGCGGGACCCTCGATGGTATCCGCGTCACCAAGCTCGAGGATGCGGGCGAAGTCATTCAACCGCTGGGAGACCGCATTCTGGGGCGCGTCGCTCTAGAGGACATCGTCGATCCGCTGACCGGCGAGGTGCTCGTCGCCGCAAACACGGAGCTCGACGAGCATCTGGTGCACGTCATCGAAGAAGCAGGCATCGAAGAAGTCGTGATTCGCTCCGTGCTCACTTGCCAGACCAAGCGCGGGGTGTGCGCCAAGTGCTACGGACGAGACCTCGCCCGCGGCTACAAGGTGAACATCGGCGAAGCGATCGGAATCATCGCCAGTCAGTCCATCGGCGAGCCCGGCACGCAGCTCACGATGCGGACATTCCACATTGGCGGAGCGGCGGCTCGTGGGAAAATCGAACAGAGTTCCCTCGAAGCGCGCAACGAAGGTCACGTCCGCATCCGGAACGCGAATGTGGCGCGAAAGGCCGAGGGCCTCATCGTCATGAACCGTCACGGCGAAGTCGTGCTCGTCGACGACACCGGCCGCGAGCGCGAGCATCATCGCCTCGTCTACGGCGCCATGTTGAAGGTGGCAGAAGGCGACAAGGTCAAGGCCGGCCAGCTGCTCGCTGAGTGGGACGCCTTCGCCGTTCCCATCTTGAGCGAGGTCGGAGGCATCGTGAAGTTCGGCGACATCGTCGAAGGCGTCACGATGACCGAGAAGCTCGACGAAGTAACCGGCCTCTCACGTAAGGTCATCGTCGAGTCGAGGGCGGCCGACCTGCGTCCACGCATCTCGATCAAGAGCCCGCAGACCGGCGAGACGCTCAAGCTGCCAGCGAGCACGCTCGACGCGCGCTACCTCCTGCCCGTGGGCGCCAACATCGTCGTACAAGATGGCGACGAGATCAGCGCGGGCGATGCCCTCGCGAAGATCCCGCGCGAAACGACAAAGACGCAGGACATCACTGGCGGCCTTCCGCGCGTGGCCGAGCTGTTCGAGGCACGCAAGCCCAAAGACCACGCCATTATTGCGGAAATTGATGGCGAGGTGAGCTTCGGCAAGGACACCAAGGGCAAGCGAAAGGTGGTCATCACCCCGTTCGCCCCCGACGGCGCGCTCCTCACGGATCAGGCGCGCGAGTATCTCATCCCCAAGGGCAAGCACATTCAGGTTCAGCCTGGAGACCGAGTCCGCGCGGGCGAGCCGCTCATGGACGGGCCGGCCAATCCGCACGACATCTTGCGCGTCAAAGGCGAGAAGGAGTTGGCGGCCTATCTCGTCAACGAGATCCAGCAGGTCTATCGGCTGCAAGGCGTCGCGATCAACGACAAGCACATCGAAGTCATCGTTCGCCAAATGCTTCGTCGGGTTCGAATCAAGGACGTCGGAGACACGAACTTTCTCATCGACGAGCAGGTCGAAAAGTACATCTTCGAGCGGGAGAATCAGCGCGTCATCGAGCGCGGTGGTCGACCTGCGGTCGCTGAGCCGCTCCTTCTCGGCATCACCAAGGCCAGTCTATCGACCGAGTCGTTCATTAGCGCGAGCTCGTTCCAAGAGACCACGAAGGTGCTGACGGAGGCTGCAGTTTCCGGGAAGGTCGACTACCTACGCGGCCTCAAAGAAAACGTCATCATGGGGCGTCTCATCCCTGCCGGAACGGGGCTGTCGGCCTACAAGCAGCTCAAGGTCGTGGTCGAGGGCGACGAGGGGGAGCGCTACGTCGCATCGCCTCCTCGAGCCGCAGAGGGCGCGCTCGCAGCTGTAAACGAAGAGTAGAACCTCAGGCTGCGGCAAGCAGACCGAACGCCGCGACTCCGTGCTTTCGGAGCTCGCGGCGGATCGCGTCAGGGCGCACCGGGCCCCCAAGCACGCGAGCGATTAGATCGCACGCCCATTCGTCGAGGGTCGTGGCACCGCAGGCCGCGAAGTCTTCGCTCCTCTCCCGCAGGATGTCCTGCCACGCGAGCACTTGCCGTGTGAGCCGCTCCGAGCGCACGAAGCCGGCCGCCGAGCGCGATATGAATCCTGCGTTTAGGAGGCCTTCGCGCGCCGTCGTCGGCGGGTCGATGCCTTCCATTCGGACAACGCCCAGCATCGCTCGGAGTAGCTCTATGACCTCCCGGGTACCCCCGAAAGCTTCGGCCGTCGACTCGACTGCCCTCACGAATGTGAGAAAGCGGTCGCTGATCTCCTGGACGGCAGGCTCGTCCTCGGGAGCCAGGTCGAACGCGAGCTCATCGACAATTTCCACCGCGTCGAGGGCTGTCTCGTCCTCGTCGTCGGCGTACCACACGTGGCGCAAACCTTCGTTATCGATTGTGAATTCGGAGCAAGGAGTTTTCGCGTCTTCCACGGGCACACCTCGTGTGGGTAACGGTAGGTGTGAGGACCGCGAAGGGCCAAGAAAGGCACGGACCAGTCCGACGAGCTCCGGGTGCGTCGGGGACGCCAACTACACGACGGCCCCGTCGCAGTATCGGCGCCGCGCCCACTGATACATGACGATGCCCGCGGCGACCGCCACGGGCAGAGAATGGTTGACGCCATAGAGGGGGATCCCGACGATTTCGTCGGCTTTGTCGAGTAGCGCGCTCGGGAGCCCGAAACGTTCGCTGCCGAACGCGAATACGACCCCAGGCGGAAACTCGTGGACGGCATCGAGCGAGATTCGCGCGCTGTCTTTTTCGATCGCCCAAAGCGGCCGTGCTCCCAGGGCGTCGAGGAGGGCGTCGGTGTCGGGGACCCGGACGATTCTCTCGTATTTGTGCATTCCCATAGACGCTTTCGCGTACCACTTACCCCCCCCGACGATGATGATCTCTCGCGCCAAGTAGCTGTGCGCCACCCGAATCACGGCGCCCACAGCGAAGGCATTGCCTGGCGAAAAGAGCGCTACTGAAAAATCATTTCGGAGGGGCGCAAGCGCGTTTCGGACAGCATCTGTCGAGGATTCGATCGGTTTCTCGGTGGCCATAGCCTGGCTCAGGTCTTGACAGGGGTTGGCCCGCAAGTAAATTGCGCCTCCCCCGAGTTCCGGGCGCCGGACAAGTGCGCCCTGCGCCGGACCACCCGTCTGCGGCAAAAAACCAGCGAATGCCTACGATTAATCAGCTCATACGTCACGGTCGTCTCGCGGCGCGGGTCAAGACCGCGTCCCCAGCGTTGCGCGCATGCCCCCAAAAGCGGGGTGTTTGCGTCCGCGTGTACACGACGACCCCGAAGAAGCCTAACTCGGCTCTTCGCAAGGTCTGCCGGGTTCGCCTGACGAACGGTATGGAGGTGACTTCGTACATTCCGGGCGAAGGGCACAATCTCCAAGAGCACTCGGTCGTGCTCATCCGTGGGGGACGCGTGAAGGATCTGCCTGGCGTTCGCTACCACGTCGTGCGCGGCACGCTGGATGCCTCGGGCGCAATCGGCCCATCGTCGACCAACAAGGTCAACCGCAACCGCAAGCGTTCGAAGTACGGCGTGAAGCGGCCCAAGGCGTAGTCGAAAACCTCATTCCCCGAAGGTCGCGCCCACAATGCCCCGCCGCCGCGAAGTCCCCAAACGTAAGATCATTCCGGATCCCAAGTTCAAGGACAAGCTCGTCACCAAGTTCACGAACACTCTCATGCTCGACGGCAAGAAGTCGACCGCCGAGGGTATTCTGTATGGCGCACTCGACGTCATTCGCGATCGCTTCAAGGAAGAGCCTCTCGAGGTTTTTCGAAAAGCACTCGACAACGTCAAGCCCAAGCTCGAAGTGAAGAGCCGTCGCGTCGGCGGCGCGACCTACCAGGTGCCTGTGGAGGTTCGGCCCGAGCGTCGCGTCACGTTGGCCATGCGGTGGCTGGTCTCGTTCGCGCGCGATCGCGGTGAGAAGACGATGCGCGAGCGACTGGCGGCAGAGTTCGTGGACGCTGCCAACGGGCGCGGCAACGCCGTGAAGAAGAAGGACGACACCCACAAGATGGCCGAGGCCAACAAAGCTTTTGCCCATTACCGTTGGTAGCGGGTGTCCGATGACTAGGAGCGCGATCCATCGATCATGACCAAGCCGACATAAGGATCGGGTCACGGAACTTTCTCAGCTCGCGTGCCCCGACACCCTCTCTGGACTTGCCGCACGTCGTCGACGTGAACGCTCGCTTCTCGCGGGCGGCGGCGCTCACCCGAAAGGCGGGAGAGCTTGGCCAGAGGGGGTTTCTTGCGTTTGACGCTAGTGAGAGGAGTGTTTCCGTGGCTCGTGAGTACCCGCTCGAAAGGACGCGCAATATCGGCATCATGGCGCACATCGATGCCGGTAAGACGACGACTACCGAGCGCGTTCTCTACTACACCGGGGTCAACTACAAGATCGGCGAGGTTCACGAGGGCGCCGCGACGATGGACTACATGGTTCAGGAGCAAGAGCGCGGCATTACGATCACCTCCGCCGCAACGAACTGCTTCTGGCGGCCCGTCGATGGCCCGTCGGCCGGTATCAGCCACCGCATCAATATCATCGACACGCCAGGTCACGTCGACTTCACGATCGAAGTCGAGCGCTCTCTGCGCGTGCTCGACGGCGCCGTCGCGGTGTTCGACGGAGGCAACGGGGTAGAGCCGCAGAGCGAGACGGTCTGGCGGCAAGCGGACAAATACAACGTGCCGCGCGTCGCGTTCATGAACAAGATGGACAAGGTTGGCGCGGATTTTCTCATGTGCGTCAACAGCATGAAGGAGCGGTTGGGCACCAATCCCGTTCCGACTCAGTGGCCTCTCGGCGAGGAAGAGCGGCATCGCGGAATCGTCGATCTCATCACGATGAAGGCGGCCGTATTCGACGACGAGTCGAAGGGTCAAAAGTTCGAGTGGGTGGCGATCCCCGAAGAGCTCGAGGACGTCGCGCGCGAATGGCACGACAAGCTCATCGAGTCGTGTGCCGACGTCGACGACGAAATCATGGCCCTTTATCTCCAGGGGCAGCCCGAGAAGGTCACCAGTGCGATGCTTCATCGCGCCTTGCGTTTCGGCACCATCAACTTCAAGTTGGTGCCAGTCATCTGTGGGTCCGCCTTCAAGAACAAGGGCGTGCAGATGCTGCTCGACGCGGTCGTCAACTACTTGCCCTCCCCCGTGGATATTCCTCCAGTCAAGGGTCTGGATCCGAGCAAGAAGGACAAACCCGAAATTTCACGCCGCGCGTCCGATGACGATCCGTTCAGCGCGCTCGCCTTCAAGATCATCAACGACCCGCACGGGAACCTGACCTTCTTCCGCGTCTACTCCGGGAAGGTGTCGAGTGGGACGATGGTGCTCAACTCGACCCGGGACAAGCGTGAGCGCATCGGCCGGATCCTGCGCATGCACGCCAACAAGCGGGAAGAGGTGCAGGACGCGGACACGGGTAACATCTACGCAGCGGTAGGGTTGAGAGACACGCGCACGGGCGACACGCTGTGCGACGAGAAGAGTCCCGTTCTTCTCGAGCAGATGATCTTTCCCGAGCCCGTCATCTCGATCGCGATCGAGCCCAAGACCAAGGTCGACGTCGAGAAGCTCGGCATGGGCCTACAGAAGCTCGCCCAGGAAGATCCGTCCTTTCGAACGCACACCGACGAAGAATCCGGACAGACCATCATCAGTGGAATGGGCGAGCTTCATCTCGAGATCATCGTCGATCGGCTCCGGCGAGAGTTCAAAGTCGAGTCCAACATCGGCAAGCCCGAAGTTGCCTACCGCGAGGCCATTACGAAAAAGCAGGCCTGCGAGTACAAGTACGCAAAGCAATCGGGCGGCCGCGGCCAGTACGGTCACGTTCTGATGGAGATTGAACCCGGCGAGCGCGGGTCGGGATTCGTGTTCGACAACGACATCGTCGGCGGCGTCATTCCCAAGGAGTTCATTCCAGCCATCGAGAAGGGCGTCCGCGAGGCAATGGCGCGCGGCGTTCTGGCCGGGTTTCCACTCGTCGACGTGCTTTGCCGCCTCACCGACGGGAGTTATCATGAAGTCGACTCGAGCGCGCAAGCGTTCGAGATCGCGGCATCGCTCTGCTTCCAGGAGGGGGCCCGGAGGGCGGGCCTCACACTTCTGGAGCCGATCATGAAGATCGAGGTGGTCGTACCCGAGCAATACATGGGCGACGTCATAGGCGATCTCAACGCCCGGCGCGGGCGCATCCTCGGGATGGGCCAGCGTGGCAACGCGCAGGTGATTGACGCCGAAATCCCACTCGCGACCATGTTCGGCTACGTCACGGACTTGAGGTCGATGACCCAAGGCCGCGGGACGTCGAGCATGCATTTCGCGAACTATTCACCTGTCCCTCCTGCGCTTCAGGAGGAAATCGTCTCGAAGGTCAAGGGCAGCTGACCGCGGTAGATCCCCCCAATCGAATCGAAAGAGAGATCTCGTCATGGCCAAGGAGAAGTTCGTACGCAGCAAGCCGCACGTGAACGTGGGCACGATCGGTCACATCGACCACGGCAAGACGACGCTGACGGCGGCGCTGGTGAAGGTGCAGTCGAAGAAGGGTTTGGCGAAGGTCATCAGCTACAAGGACATCGCGAAGGGCGGGACGGTTCGCGACGAGACCAAGACGGTGACCATTGCGGTGGCGCATGTGGAGTACGAGAGCGAGAAGCGGCACTACGCGCACGTGGATTGCCCGGGTCACGCGGACTACATCAAGAACATGATCACGGGGGCGGCGCAGATGGACGGCGCGATCTTGGTGGTGAGCGCGCTCGATAGCGTGATGCCGCAGACGCGCGAGCACGTGCTTTTGGCGCGCCAGGTGGGTTTGAACCATATCGTGGTGTTTTTGAACAAGTGCGACGCGGTGGACGACCCGGAGATGCTGGACTTGGTGGAGATGGAGGTTCGCGAGCTTCTCAACAAGTACAAGTTCGACGGGGACACGGCGACGGTGATTCGCGGCGCGGCGCTTCCGGCGCTCAACGGTGACGCGAAGTGGGAGAAGTCGATCGACGAGCTTCTATCGGCGCTGGACACGCGGATTCCGGACCCCGTGCGCGACATCGACAAGCCTTTTTTGATGGCGGTCGAGGACGTGTTTTCGATCAAGGGTCGGGGGACGGTGGCGACGGGTCGAGTGGAACGCGGGATCGTGAAAGTTCAGGAAGAGGTCGAGCTGATCGGTTTCGCGGACACGCGCAAGCTGGTCGTGACGGGCGTGGAGATGTTCCGCAAGCTTCTGGATCAGGGTCAAGCGGGCGACAACGTGGGAGTGTTGCTGCGCGGGATCGAGAAAGACGAGATCGAGCGGGGTCAGATTCTGGCCAAGCCGGGCTCGGTGACTCCGCACACGAAGTTCGAGGGCGAAGTGTACGTGCTCAAGAAGGAAGAAGGAGGGCGTCACACGCCGTTTTTCACCAACTACCGGCCGCAGTTCTACATGCGCACGACGGACGTGACCGGGACGGTGGCGCTCCCGGAGGGCACCAAGATGGTCATGCCGGGCGACAACACGAAGATGTTCATCGAGCTCATCACGCCCGTGGCGCTCGAGGAGCAACAGCGTTTCGCCATCCGCGAAGGCGGCCGCACCGTCGGCGCCGGAATCGTCACCAAGATCTTACAATAAACGTCGTCGCCCGAGCCTCAGGACGCCGCGCCGCGGCGCTCCGGGGAAGAAAGCAGAGTTTGGAGAGCCAATGGCCGCCGCTACCAAGATTCGGATTCGACTGAAAGCCTTCGATCACCAGCTTCTCGACAAGTCGGCAAGCGACATCGTCGAGACGGCCAAACGCACGGGTGCCCGGGTGGCAGGCCCGATCCCGCTGCCAACCCACATCGCGCGGTACACAGTCCTTCGGGGCCCCCACGTGGACAAGAAGTCGCGCGAGCAGTTCGAGATCCGAACTCACAAGCGCTTGCTCGACATTCTCGAGCCAACGCAACAAACCCTAGACGCCCTGATGAAGCTCGATCTGTCGGCTGGCGTCGACGTAGAAATCAAGAGCTAGCGCGAGGCACCGATGGCAACGTTCGATGTCTTCAACATGAAACGAGAGAGGGTCGGTTCCATTGAGCTGGCCGATGAGGTCTTTGGCGTCGAGGTGCGCGAGCACTTGTTCTACGAGGTGGTCAAAGCCCAGCTCGCGAGCAAACGCCAGGGCACCCAGGCCGCCAAGAATCGCTCGGCGGTCAGCGGCAGCACCAAGAAGCTCTTCAAACAGAAGGGAACCGGGCGAGCACGCCACGGCTCGCTCAGGGCGCCGATTTTCGTTGGCGGCGGCCAGGCGCATCCGCCACGGCCGCGCGATTGGGCGTACGCGCCGCCTCGCCGCATGCGGGCGCGAGCCCTCATCGGAGCGCTGTCGAAGTTTGGCAAGGAGGGCCGCCTCTTGGTCGTCGACCGATTCGAGCTCACCGAAATCAAGACAAAGAAGCTCATCGAAACACTCGAGACGCTCAACGCGCAAAAGAACGCGCTCGTCGTCGATGTGGGCCAAAACGACAAGCTTCGCCTCTCGATCCGCAACTGCAAGGCACACCAGTTTCTTCCGCCCGAGGGCGTCAACGTGTACGACCTTTTGCGGCACGACACCTTGATCCTTTCCCAGGACGCTGCAAGAGCGCTCGAGCAGCGATGCCTCAAGCAGGCCGCGTCGCGAAGTGATCGCGACGACGAGGTTTCGGGCGATGTGTCGCCGGCCGCCGCCAAGAAGACCAGCAAATCTGCGGAACAAGGAGGTGCGTCGTGAGCCCCGAACAAGTCATCCGCCGCCCCATCATTCTGACCGAGAAGGTCAACTGGCTGCGTGACAAGCACAACCAGGTGGTCTTCGAGGTCGCGCGCACGGCGAACAAGGTCGAGATACGCGACGCTGTGCAGAAGCTCTTTCACGTCCAGGTTACGGCCGTGAACACGATGGTGATGCGGGGGAAAGACCGGCGGATGGGGCGCGGTCACGCACGTACCCAGAACTGGAAGAAGGCGATCGTGACCCTCAAAGAGGGCGAGTCGATCGACTTTTTCGCGGACTCGGGCGAAAAGAGCGCATGAGCGATGGGGTCTCGATTGGCAATGGTGCAAGACTCGGAGCGACTCGTCGGCCTGCGGCCGCAGAGCGCGAAAGGTGCAAGTCATGGGCATTAAGAATTTCAAGCCGACGTCGCCCGCGCGTCGCTACTACTCGGTCTCCGATTTTCGCGAGCTGACGAAGGACACGAAACCGTTCCGCAAGCTGCTCGAGCATCAGACCAGCAGCGGCGGTCGCAACTCGTTCGGGCGAATCACGTCACGCTTTCGCGGCGGTGGGCACAAGCAACGCTACCGGATCATCGACTGGAGACGCGAAAAAGTGGGCGTTCCCGCGAAGGTCGCCACCATCGAATACGATCCGAACCGAACGGCCCGTATCGCGCTGCTTCATTATGTCGACGGCGAGAAACGTTACATTCTGGCACCCGACGGAATGAAGGTCGGAGACACGGTGGTCTCGAGCAAGAACGCCGACATCAAGCCCGGAAACTCGATGCCTCTTCGGTACATTCCTCTTGGCACGATGATTCACAACATCGAGCTCAAGAAGGGCAAGGGCGCGCAGATGGTTCGCGCCGCGGGCTCCTCTGCGGGATTGATGGCCAAGGACGGCGACTACGCCCAGGTGCGCCTACCGTCTGGCGAGGTCCGCATGGTCCACCTCGAGTGCCATGCGACGGTCGGCCAAGTCTCCAACATCGAGCATGCGAACATCTCGCTCGGGAAAGCTGGCCGGTCTCGGTGGCTGGGTCGCCGTCCGCACAACCGCGGCGTTACCATGAACCCGGTAGACCATCCGATGGGCGGAGGAGAAGGTCGCACCTCGGGAGGGCGGCATCCGTGCTCGCCCTGGGGACAGCTTTCGAAAGGGTTGAAGACCCGCAACAACAAGCGAACCGACGGCATGATCGTGAAGCGCCGCGGAGAGAAGGGATAAGGAGAAGCCATGGCTCGTTCAGTCAAGAAAGGTCCCTTCGTCGACGGACACCTCGCCGAGAAGATTGCGGCGGCGCAGGCCGCGCAAAGCAAGAAGGTCATCAAGACCTGGTCGCGCAGGAGCACGATCACTCCCGACGCCGTGGGTCTGACCTTTGCGGTCCACAACGGACGGAAGTTCGTTCCGGTTTTCGTCACCGAGAACATGGTCGGTCACAAGCTCGGTGAGTTTGCGCCCACACGCACCTTTCACGGTCACTCCGGCGACAAGAAGTCCAAGGTGGCCTCCGGTCCCAGCGCTCCGGCTGCGGCGGGTGGCGCAAAGGGCGCGGGGGCGCCTGCGAAGGCCTAAATTGCGCCGCGTTGCGCTCGGTTGAGGGCCTTTCGGCCATACTCGGCCATACGTAATGCTCGGTTCTGCCTCTTTGCACTTGCGAAAATCACGCCGTCTTCTACAGTACGCCTCCCCGTTTGCCCCGAAAGGTGCGAGCGGTTTCTATCCCGACTCTGCGACTATCTTCGGCGTCCGTAACGGCCCGTGCCGCGAGCAAATTGGCTCGATGCCCGTGGGTACGACGGTCGCCTGAGGGCCCGACCATGTTGAGCAAGGCAATCGCCCGGTTTACGAGGATCAGTACGCGCAAAGCACGCGTGGTCGTGAATCTCGTGCGCGGGCGTCAAGCGGGCGAGGCGCTTCAGATCCTCGAGTTCACGCGCAAGTCCGCGGCTCCACTCATCAAGAAGCTGATCGAGAGCGCGGTGGCCAACGCCAAAACCCAGAGTCCGAGCGTAGACGTCGACAGCCTCTTCGTGGAGACGGCGTTCGTCGACAAGGCTCCCACCAAGAACATGCGCAGGTGGCGTCCGAGGGCGATGGGCCGTGCGACGCGTGTCGAAAAGGGCCTGAGCCACATCACCATCGTTTTGGCTGAGCGATAGAAGGACGCAAATCCCATGGGTCAGAAAGTCCACCCGTACGGCTTCCGCCTCGGCATCATCAAGACCTGGAACTCGAAGTGGTTCGAGGACAAGTCCTATGCAAAGTGGCTGCACGAGGACATCCGGATCAAACGCGCGGTCAAAGAGTATCTCCAGAACGCGGGCATTGCCGGCGTCGAGATCGAGCGCGCGGCCAACAAGTGCAAGGTCATCGTGTTCACGGCCCGTCCGGGAATGGTGATCGGCAAGGGCGGCAAAGGCATCGAGACGCTGAAGACCGGAAATCTGAAGACGGCAGCCAAAGGTGAGACGCTCTTTCCGGGCGTGCAGTCGTTCACCGAGAACGAGGTCTTCATCGACGTTCAAGAGGTTCGCAAAGCCGAGACCGCGGCCCAGCTCGTGGCGGAGAACATCGCGACTCAGCTCGAGCGCCGCGTGGCGTTTCGCCGGGCGATGAAGAAGGCACTCTCCACCGCGATGAAATTCGGAGCCAAGGGCATTCGCGTGCGGTGCTCCGGGCGCTTGGGTGGCAGCGAGATGAGTCGTGTCGAGACCTATCGCGAGGGGCGAGTCCCCTTGCACACGCTCCGCGCCGACATCGAATTCGGGACGGCTGAGGCGCGTACGAAATACGGGATTATCGGCGTCAAGGTTTGGGTCTTCAAAGGCGAAGTGCTCCAACGACGCAATCGGCGTCCCCTCATCGCAGGAGCCTGAGCCATGCTTTCACCCAAACGCACCAAGTATCGCAAGGCCCAGAAGGGCAACAACCGCGGGATAGCCAACCGCGGGAGCGATGTCTCGTTCGGCGACTTTGCCATGCAAGCCGTCGAGCCGGGTCGGGTGACGTCGCGCCAAATCGAAGCGGCGCGCATGGCCATCACCCGCCACGTGAAGCGACTCGGCAAGCTTTGGATTCGCGTGTTCCCCGACCACCCGGTGACAAAGAAGCCTCTCGAAGTCCGCATGGGTGGAGGCAAGGGTGCCGTCGAGGAGTGGGCGGCCGTGGTGCAACCGGGGCGCGTGATGTACGAGCTCGCGGGCGTCGACGAAGTGACGGCTCGTGAAGCGTTTCGCCTCGCCGGGCACAAGCTCCCCATCGGCTACAAATTTCTTGTCCGCGGAGCGATCGCATGAAAGCCAACGACCTGCGAGAGAAGACGCTTCAAGATCTGGTCGATCTGCGCAAATCGCTCACCGGCGATATGTTCCAGAATCGCCTGAAGAACTTCACCAATCGTCTCGACGACACGAGCTCGATTCGCAAGGCACGCCGGGATCTCGCGCGAGTCATGACGGTCATCCGTCAAGTCGAGCTGCGATCGGGCGCCGCGGACGTTGCACCGCTCGTGGTCGCCGAGCCGGCGGCGGTGAGTCTTTCTGCGGCCGAGCCCAAAGCCAAGGGCGCTTCGAAGAAGAAGAAGGTCGAAGGCGAAGCACCCACGGCAGCTTCACCCAAGAAGTCGAGCAAGAAGAGTGAGGCGAGTTCACGATGAGCCAGAACACACCGGCCGGCACCGGCGACGCCAACCTGGCGGCTCCGAGCCATGCACAGGGGGCGGGTCACGAGACGCCTCACAGCTCTCGGCGCAAGATGGTCGGGCGCGTGATTAGCGCCAAGATGCAGAAGACGGTCGTCGTCGAGGTCGTGACGCACCGGCGCGATCCCCTCTATGGAAAGTATGTTCGCTCTCGCGCTCGTTACAAGGCACACGACGAGAACAAACAGTTCAAGGTCGGCGACCAAGTCGAAATCCAGGAGCACCGACCGATCAGTCGCGACAAGCGCTTTTTGGTCATTCGGCTCGTCAAGAAGTACGTGGAGGAGTGACGCGCCATGATCCAGATGCGAACGATACTGGAGGTCGCGGACAATTCCGGTGCCAAGCGGGTTCAGTGCATCAAGGTCCTCGGCGGGTCGCGGCGTCGCTACGCGGGGCTCGGAGACCTGATTGTCGTCTCCATCAAAGAGGCGCTGCCGGGGACCAAGGTGAAAAAGGGCGAGGTCGCACAGGCTGTCGTCGTTCGAGTGCGTACCCAAACGCAGCGCCCCGATGGCAGCTACATTCGCTTCGACGAAAACAGCGCTGTGCTCATCAACAAAGAGCGCGAGCCTATCGGGACACGCATCTTCGGGCCCGTCGCTCGCGAGCTACGTGGCAAGAAGTTCATGAAAATCATCTCTCTTGCACCGGAGGTCTTGTAATGGCCGCGCGCATCCGCAAGGGGGACACCGTCGTCGTCATCAGCGGCAAAGACAAGGGCAAGACCGGCAAGGTCATGCGTGTTCTTCGCGAAGACGATCGCGTCGTCATCGAGGGAATCAACCTCGTCAAACGCCACACGCGCCCCTCGCCACGCAACCCTTCGGGAGGGATTCTGGAGCGCGAGCAACCTCTGCACGCGTGCAAAGTCATGCCGCTCGATCCCAAGACGGGCAAGGGCACTCGCGTGCGGTTCAATACGCTCGAGGATGGCAAGAAGGTTCGAGTTGCGGTCAAGAGCGGGGACGAGCTTCCCGCGGTAGCGGAGTAGTCGGCCATGGCGGACGAAAAAAAGGCCAAAGGCGAGCAGCCGAAGCCCAAGCGCGACAAAGCGCCGAAGGCTGGCAAGAAGGGCGGCGGGGGCGAACGCGGCGAATCACAAGCTGCGGCGCCGGTCTCTACGACCGAGGCGGTCAGACCACGCTTGCTCGAATCCTACAAGGAAAAGGCGATCCCCGCGCTGACCAAGCAGTTCAATTACAAGAACCCGATGCAGGTGCCGCGCCTCGAGAAGATCGTGGTCAACATGGGCCTCGGGGCAGCTGTGGCCAACCCGAAGATCATCGACACCGCGGTCGAAGAGCTCAAGGCTCTCAGCGGCCAGAGGCCCGTGGTCACGCGCGCGAAAAAGGCGATCGCCAACTTCAAGCTTCGCGCCGGCATCCCGATTGGGGCCATGGTCACTCTTCGCAGCGCTCGCATGTGGGAGTTTCTCGATCGTCTCGTGTCGGTCGCCCTGCCGCGAACACGCGACTTCAAGGGTGTCTCGCGCAAGGCATTCGACGGCAAGGGCAACTACACCCTCGGTCTTCGAGAGCAGATCATTTTCCCAGAGATCAACTACGACAGAATTGACGCAATCAAGGGCTTGAACATCAGCATCGTGACGACGGCTAAAACCGACGAGGAAGGGCGCGCGCTGCTCCAGCAGCTCGGCATGCCCTTCCGCGCGACCTGATCGCAGAGGAAAACCATGGCGCGTGCTTCTCAGTTTGCGAAACTCAATCGCCGGCCCAAGTTCGTCGTTCGTCATCACAACCGATGCAAGGTGTGTGGGCGACCGCGGGGCTACTACCGCAAGTTCGAGCTATGCAGGATTTGCTTTCGAATGCTCGCGCTCCGTGGCGAAGTCCCCGGCGTGATCAAGGCGAGCTGGTGATTCCATGATGACCGATCCCATCGCAGACATGCTCACCCGCATCCGAAACGGGGCCATGGCGCATCACGACCGCGTGGAGATGCCCCACTCGAAGCTCAAGGAACACGTCGCGACCGTGATGAGAGCCGAGGGCTATCTCGACGACGTGCGGACCAGCGAGAACGAGGACCCGAAGGTTCTCACGGTCGTCTTGCGCTATGGGCGCGATCGTGAGTCGGCCATCGATGGGCTACGCCGGGTGTCGACACCCGGCCGCCGCGTCTACGTACGCCACGACCGAATCAATCGCGTCTGCTCGGGGATGGGGATCTCGATATTGAGCACGAGCCGCGGCGTGATGACCGATCGCGAGGCTCGCCGGCAGCGCGTGGGCGGCGAGCTGCTTTGCGAGATCTGGTGAGCCCAATGACCACACAAGCTCAGACGCCGCGCGTGCAGACCGACGACAACGTTCGTCAGTCGCGAACCGGCAAAAAGCCCATTCCCATGCCCAAGGGTGTGACGGCGACGGTGAAAGACCGATCCATCGAGATCAAGGGTCCCAAGGGGACGCTGGCTCGCGCGCTGCCGCTCAACGTGAGCCTGAAGCTCGACGGCGGTCAGATTGCAGTAGTTCCGGCCATCGGAGGTCGCGATGGCGCCCGTTTTCAGGGGCTCGCGCGAGCCCTTCTCGCGGGCATGGTAACCGGCGTGGCCGACGGGTACACCCGGACGCTTCAGCTCGTCGGGACCGGGTACAGAGCGGAAGTCAAAGGGCAGACTCTGAATCTGAACCTCGGCTTCTCGCATCCCATAGCGTTTCCGTTGCCGAAGGGTATCAAGTGCGAAATCCCCGGCGATTCGAAGGGCACCATCCTCATCTTGACGGGTTCGGACAAAGAGGCCATGGGCCAAGCCGCCGCCAAGATTCGGGGCTTTAGGCCGCCGGAGCCCTACGGCGGCAAAGGCGTTCGGTATCAGGGCGAAAAGGTCCGCGAGAAGGCCGGCAAAGCGGCCAAGGCCGGAGGCAAGTGAGCCATGGCGATGCGAATCGTTGGGCGGGAGCGCCGCAAGCTGCGCATCCGCAAGAAAATTGGCGGAACGTTGGAGAGGCCGCGCCTCAGCGTGTTTCGGAGCGCGAGGCACATTTACGCCCAGGTCGTCGACGACGTGGCGGGCAAGACCCTCGCGCACGCGTCGACGCTGTCACGCGACGTTCGGGGTCCCGCTGCGGATGTGACCAAGCTCGACGCGGCAAAGAAGGTGGGTCAGGCCATCGCCACGCTTCTGTTGGCCAAGGGGATCGACAAGGTGGTCTTCGACCGAAGCGGCTACCTGTACCACGGGCGCATTCGCGCGCTGGCCGACGCTGCGCGCGCCGCCGGTTTGAAGTTCTGATTGGAGAGCACCATGGCTTTTGACCTTCCCAGGCATGCGGGGCACGGCGCGCCCGATCAACTCCAGATCGACGAAGAGAAGTTGAAGGAGCGCGTCATCTACATCAATCGCGTAGCCAAGGTCGTCAAGGGAGGCCGGCGATTCAGCTTCAGCGCGCTCGTGGTCGTTGGCGACGAGTCAGGCCACGTCGGCGTGGGCCTCGGCAAAGCCAACGAGGTGCCCGAAGCCATCCGCAAGGGCAACGATCAGGCGCGAAAGAATGTCTTTCGTGTGCCGCTCGATGGCGTGACCATCCCGCATCAAACGCTCGGCCATTTCGGCAGTGGGCGGGTGTTTCTCAAGCCGGCGTCCGCCGGAACGGGCGTCATCGCGGGGGGAGCCGTGCGCGCGGTCGTGGAGAGCGCCGGCATACACGACATCCTTACCAAGTGTCTGGGCAGCTCGAATCCGCACAATGTCGTGCGCGCCACGGTGCAAGCGCTCAAGTCACTGCGAAGCCGTGAGCAAGTGGCCCACAAGCGCGGCAAGCTGGTCGAGGACCTCTTCGATCGTAGATCGACGCCGCAAGCTCCGCCGCCACCGGCGCAGGGCTGAGGCCGAGAGGACGGGCGAGACCATGAAACCGAATCTCCGCGTGACGCAAACGAAAAGCACGATTGGCCAGGAGCACACCATGCGAACGACCATCCATGGCTTGGGTCTGAAGGGTCCCGGGAGCTCGGTGGTGGTCGGGAACACGCCGTCATTTCGCGGCGCCATCAAGAAGGTACTTCACCTAGTGCGCGTCGAAGAGGTTGATCATGGCTGACACGCTGAGCCACTTGGCGAAGCCCGCGGGCTCGAGCCGACCAAAGACTCGACCCGGGCGAGGTGTGGGTTCGGGGCTCGGGAAGACCGCGGGTCGCGGTCAGAAGGGGCAGTACGCCCGCTCGCGCGGCTTCAAGCCTCACTTCGAAGGCGGCCAGACACCGATACAACGTCGGTTGCCGAAGCGCGGTTTCCGTAATCCCTTCCCTGCAATCATCGCCGAGATCAACGTCGGCGATCTGGACGCCTTTCCCGCTGGAACGAGCGTCGACGTCGGTACGCTCGTGGCGCGCGGGCTCGTCAGGGGCCGCTTCGATCGCATCAAGGTTCTCGGCACGGGCGAGATCACCAAGGCTGTCACCGTTTCGGCGCACGCTTTCTCGAAGGCCGCTGCGGAGAAAATCCAGCGCGCGGGCGGCAAAGTCGTGTTGCTCGGAAACGCGTAGCGCCCTCCGGTCGCCATGTCGGCTCTCTCAGCGTTCGCCAACATCGGCAAGGTGCCCGAGCTCCGGCGGCGGGTCATTTTCACGATCGGGCTCTTGGCGGTCTACCGGATCGGCGTCTTCGTGACGATTCCGGGGGTCGATCGCACCGTCATGAACGCGGTGATGCACAAGCAGGGCGCGGGGTTGCTCGGGCTCTTCAACATGTTCAGCGGCGGCGCGCTCGGGAATCTGTCGATCTTCGCCCTTGGCATCATGCCTTATGTCAGCGCGAGCATCATTTTGCAGCTGCTGACCATGGTGTTCAAACCTCTCGACGACCTTCGCAAGGAAGGCGAGCAAGGGCAACGTCGGATCAATCAGTACACCCGCTACGGCACTATCTGCCTATCTCTTCTGCAGGGTTTCGGGATCGCTCTCAGCCTCGAGGCCATGAACAACGGTGACTTGTCCGACTCGGCTGCCGTAGGCGACGTCGTGACCCACGCGGGCTGGGGTTTTCGGTTGATGAGTATGCTCACGCTCACGACCGGAACGGCCTTCATGATGTGGGTAGGCGAGCAGATCACCGAGCGAGGCATCGGAAACGGGATCTCGCTTCTCATTTTCGCCGGTATCGTCGACGGGATTCCCGATGGCGTCGCGGGTTACTTTGCGACAAACAAGGGCAACATCCAGCCCCTCAATCTCGCGGCGGTCGGAACGATCGTGCTCGCCACGGTCGCCACAATCGTGTTTTTCGAACGGGCTCAGCGCCAGATCCCCATCTACTACGCCAGGCGAACGGTGGGGCGGCGGGTCTACGGCGGCCAGACGGCTCACTTGCCTCTGCGGGTGAACACCAGCGGAACGATTCCGCCCATCTTTGCCTCGTCACTTCTGATGTTCCCGGCGACGCTGGCCAACTTTCACGTGCCGGGCATGTCGCAGCTCCAGTCGATGCTTCAACGAGGCGACTGGGCGTTCAACACGTTCTACGTCATCCTCATCATCTTCTTCTGTCACTTCTACACGGCTGTCACGTTTCAGCCGGTCGATGTCGCCGACAACCTGAAGAAGCAGCAAGCGTTTATCCCGAGCGTTCGCCAGGGAAAGCAGACGGCCGACTACATCGATTACGTGCTCACGCGAATCACGTTCGGCGGCTCACTCTACGTTGCCGTCGTGTGCATCGTTCCGAGCATCATCAGTCAGCAGTTTCACGTGCCCTTTCGGTGGGGCGGCACCTCGATCATGATCGTCGTGGGCGTGGCCCTCGACACGGTCAACCAGATAGAGGCTCATCTCATTACGCGTAACTACGAGGGGCTTTCGGGTGGCGGTGGACGTACGTCGCGCATTCGAGTCCGAAAGGACTGACGCCATGCGAGTCGTATTCGTCGGGCCGCCGGCCTCGGGCAAGGGCACTCAGGCAAAGCTCGTCTGCGTAAGCTGGAAGATCCCGCAGATCTCCACCGGCGACATGCTTCGCGCCGCCAAGGTCGCCGGTAAGCTTCCAGCCGAGCTTGTCCAGCGCATGGTCGCGGGAGCGCTGGTTCCGGACGACGTGGTCATCCGCCTCATCGCCGAACGCACCGAAGACCCCGATTGCAGCCTCGGATTCCTGCTGGACGGCTTTCCGCGGACGGTCCCCCAGGCCGAATCCCTCGACGCCACGCTCCGAGCTCGAGCGGTGACGCTCGATCACGTCGTCGCCATCGAAGTTCCCATGGCGATGCTGATCGAACGTGCAGTCCTGAGGCGCACGGACAAACGAACTGGACAGATTTACCACTTGAAGTATAGCCCACCTCCCCCCGGGGCCGACCTCGAGCACCGGCCCGACGATCGGGAGGACGTGGTGAAAAAACGGCTCGCTACCTACGAGGCGATGACCGCTGAGCTGCTCCCTTACTATGAAAACCTCCGTATCTTGAGGCGCATCGACGGAGTCGGCAGCGTGGACGAGGTCAGCCAACGCATTTTTTCCGCGCTCGGCGCTGCCAAATGAGCCAACCCAAGGAGACCCGGTGTTGCGATGAACGAGCGACGCGAACGCAAGGAGCCGAAGGGCGACAAGCTGGAGTTCGACGGCGTCGTGCAAGAGGCACTTCCCAACGCGATGTTTCGCGTCAAGTGCGACAACGGCTTGGTGGTGCTCGCGACGATCAGCGGACGAATGCGTCAGTTCTATATCCGAATTTTACCGGGCGACCGAGTTACAGCCGAAGTGAGCCCGTATGACCCCACCCGCGGCCGCATTACCTACCGACACAAGTGAGATCCGACCATGAAGGTCCGACCCAGCGTCAAAAAGATTTGTGAGAAGTGCAAAGTCGTCCGACGCAAACGCGTCGTGCGGATCATTTGCGAAAACCCACGTCACAAGCAACGGCAAGGCTGATCCCCCATGGCACGCATCTCCGGAGTCGACCTCCCCCGCCACAAGCAAATCGTTTACGCCCTTCCGTACCTTTACGGTGTCGGTAAGGCGGCGGCGCGTCGCATCTGCGAGGGCGCAGGCATCCCTCCGACCAAGACGACGGAAGAGCTGACCGAAACCGACATCAAGAAAATCCGTGACCTTCTCGACTCCGACTACAAGGTCGAGGGTGACTTGAGGCGCGAGATTCAAATGAACATCAAGCGGCTCATGGACCTCGGTTGCTATCGAGGCCTTCGGCACCGGCGCGGTCTCCCCGTAAACGGGCAGCGAACGCACACCAACGCACGTACCCGCAAAGGACCGCGAAAGGGTCTCTTGACGCGGGCCCGCAAGCCGTCGACGGGTCCCACATAGGCGGCCTCCGGTCGTCAAAGCCTCAGATCGCGTTCGCCTGTTCCAAGGAAAACTGCCATGTCGCAATCGAAGACGAGCATCCCCCCTGCACCCGGTGCCGCCCCCACCGAGGGCAAGGCCAAGGCAAAAAAGAAGAGCAAGAAGAATGTTGCCACCGGGATTGCGCACATTCAGTCGACGTTCAACAACACCGTCGTAACGATCACCGACGTCAACGGCAATACGGTGTCGTGGTCGAGCGCGGGCTCGCGCGGGTTCAAGGGCTCTCGAAAGAGCACCCCCTTTGCAGCCCAACTTGCGGCCGAAGAGGCGGCTCGCAAGGCGATGGAGCACGGAGTCCGCTCGGTCGCGGTGTTCGTTACCGGGCCTGGCGCGGGGCGAGAAAGCGCGCTTCGAGCTCTTCAAACCGTGGGCTTCAAGGTCACGTTGATTCGCGACGTGACTCCGGTGCCCCACAACGGCTGTCGTCCCCCCAAGCGACGACGCGTCTGACGAATGTTCCCGGCGCGCCTACGTCGCGCCGGTCCGGGACGAAGCGGGCTCCGCTCGCGTAAACCGGTTTTGGTCGCCCGCAAAGAGCGGGCACGAAAAAAAGAGAGAGAGACGATGGCTCGTTACATTGGTCCTGTTTGCAAGCTGTGCCGACGCGAAGGCATGAAGCTCTTCCTGAAGGGTGAGCGCTGCTACACGGAAAAGTGCGCCTACACTCGGCGTCCCTATCCGCCGGGGCAGCACGGTCAAGCCAGGGTGAAGCTCAGCGAGTACGCGATCCGCCTGCGCGAGAAGCAGAAGGTGCGCAAGATTTACGGCGTGCTCGAGCGCCAATTTCAGAGGTACTACTTCGACGCGACGAGGCGCAAAGGGCGCACCGGCGAACAGATGCTGGGCCTTTTGGAGTCACGCCTCGACAACGTCGTTCACCGCCTCGGTTTCGCGTTCACTCGGTCTCAGGCGCGGCAAGTCGTCCGGCACGGGCATATCCTCATCAACGGCAAGCGCGTCGACATTCCGAGCGTGATCCTGCGTCCTGGCGACAAGATCGAGATTCGTCCGAAGAGCCGGGACATCAAAGAGATTTCCGCTTCGCTGGCCCAAGTCGACAAGCGCCCAGTCATGTCGTGGCTCGAGCTCGACAAGGCCAACTTCATCGGAACGTTCAAGGGCGTACCGGTTCGTGAAGAAATGAACGAGCCAGCCATTCGAGAACAGTACGTCGTCGAGTATTACTCACGCTGAGGCACGAAGAGTCACACACGGGCAGGCGACGGGCGCCGCTGGAGAGCGGGTTCGAAAGCGCGTTGGGATCGCCGCGTGAATCATGGAGACGGAGATCAGAATGACCACCACGAGCATTACGACACGCAATTGGCGCGACCTGATTCGGCCGCGCGGAATTCACGTCGAGAGCGACACTCTCACCGAGTTCTACGGCAAGTTCACGGCTGAGCCTCTTGAGCGCGGGTACGGGATCACCGTCGGCAACTCCTTGCGGCGCATCCTGCTTTCTTCGCTCCAGGGCGCGGCCATCACGGCTTTGCGCGTCGACGGCGCTCTGCACGAGTTTACGACGGTCAGCGACGTCGTCGAAGACGTCACCGACATCGTCCTCAACCTGAAAGAGGTCGTGCTCAAGGCTGCCCAGGCCAAGACGTACACCGTGCGCATCGACAAGGAAGGCCCCGGCCCCGTCCATGCGCGCGACATTCAGCTGGTGGATGGACTGCAGGTGCTCAACCCCGAGCACGTCGTCGCCACGCTCGACAAAAAAGGTCCCCTCGCGATGGAGCTCACGGTCAACGTGGGTCGTGGCTACGTGCCGGCCGAACGCAACAAGACGCCGGCCATGTCCATCGGCACGATCCCGATCGATGCGCTCTTCTCGCCGGTTCGCAAGGTCAACTACACGGTCACCAACGCCCGCGTCGGGCAGCAGACCGACTACGACAAGCTCACGCTCGAGGTGTGGACCAACGGCGCCGTGCGCCCCCAAGATGCGGTCGCCTATGCGGCCAAGATCCTCAAGGAGCAGCTCTCGATCTTCATCAATTTCGAGGAGACCGAAGAGACGCACTACGCCGCGTCAGGTTCCGAAGAAGAGCCCCTCAACGAGAACCTCTTTCGCAGCGTCGACGAGCTCGAGCTGAGCGTTCGCAGCGCGAACTGCTTGCAGAACGCCAATATCCAGCTCATCGGAGAGCTCGTTCAACGTACCGAGCAAGACATGCTCAAGACCAAGAACTTCGGTCGCAAGAGCCTCAAGGAGATAAAAGAGATCCTGGCGAACATGGGTCTCTCTTTGGGAATGAAGATCGACAACTGGCCGCAAATGCTGGAGCGCTGGAAGCAGCAGCAGCAGAACTAGGCATCGAGGGAATCCATGCGACACGGAAATGCGGGTCGAAAGTTCGACCGGAACACCAGCAGTCGCCGCGCGATGCTGCGAAACTTAGTGGCCAATCTCGTCCTGAACGAGCGCATCGAGACGACCGATGCCAAGGCCAAGGAGCTACGCCGCGTCGCGGAGCGCCTCATCAGCAAAGCTAGGCGGCTCGGCGAGATCGCCTACACGCCACACGCCGACCTGAAACCCGCCGATCGATCCCGCCGCACGGCTGCGTCGCGAATGATATCGGCGTACATTCCGCGGTTCGGCGTTCGCGTCGAGCCGGGAGGCGCGCTCGTTCGTATCGACCTGGTCGAAAAAGTCCTGATCGAGTTGGCGAAGCGATACGAAGCTCGAGCCGGAGGCTACACGCGCATCGTCAAGTTGGGGCCGCGCCGCGGCGACAACGCGCCGATCTCCATCATCGAGCTCGTCGACGGGCCGGACTTCAAAGCGCAGTCCGAACCGGGGCTGGCCAAAGCCGAGGCGCTCGGCTCGAAAGCCGCCACGGCCGCTGAGCCTGCGGCGCCCGCGAAGGCGGGCTAAGCTCTCAGCTGTCCACGATCCGAAAGTCGGAAAACTCGCCCGTATAGCTCCGCCACCTGACGTCGACATCGTCGACGCGGGCGGCGGAGGGGCCATGCTGCGCCCAGGACACCATCTCTCGAATGGCGTCTTCCTCGGCTTCGGCGAGGATCTCGACGTTGCCGTCCGGGCGATTCCTGACCCAGCCGCTGATGCCGAGACGGCGCGCCTCACGCTGCGCCGCCGCGCGAAAGAAGACGCCGGTGACTCGCCCACGAACGATGAGCAACACCCGCTTCGTAGCCATATGATTAGTATAACTCGGGATGCCTTGAGGCTCACTCCGCGTATGGTTCTAGAAGGAGTCGGGTTGCATACCGGCGCGGCATCGCGAGTCGTTCTCACGGCTCGTCCAGGGCCGGTCGTTCTGCGGTCGGCCGGGGTGGAGGCGCGCATTTCAGAGCTGTCTGTCGTCTCCTCGGAGCGGAGCACCACGGTCCAAGCCCACGAAGGCCGCCTGCGTGTGGCCACGGTCGAGCACGCATTCGCGGCGCTCGCCGGCCTCGGGATCCGGAGCGACGTGGTGATGGATGTCGAGGGTCCCGAGATGCCTCTTCTCGACGGAGGCTCCCGGGTTTGGTGCGAGGCCCTGGCTTCACTCGGGGTGAGCCCGGCGGCGCCGCGCCTTCGCATCACGCGTGCAGCGAGCGTCGAGGTTGGGGCAAGCCGGTACGAGCTGACTCCGGGGTCCGGGGTCGACCTGCAAGTCGTCGTCGAGCTCGAAAACGCGCTCGTGGGCCCCTTCGCCCGATGGAACGGGGACGTCGAGGATTTCATCCGCCGCATTGCGCCCGCCCGAACGTTTGCGCAGACGCGCGATCTCGACGAGCTGGCGACAATGGGGCTGTCTCGCCATGTTGCGCCCGAAGCCGTGGTTCTTCTCACGCCCGAAGCCGTGCACTCGTTCGGTCGCAGCTTCACCCCCGACGAGCCTGCGTGCCACAAGCTGCTGGACCTCGTGGGCGACAGCTATCTTTTCGGAGGTCCGCCCATCGGGCGGCTGCGCGCGATTCGTCCTGGACATCGAGCGAACGCGGCGGCGTTCGCTCAGGCGGTGGAGCAAGGCGTCTTTCGCCTCGAGCGAGCCTCGTCTCCCACGGTCAGTTGATGGCGGGATGCGCTTCGGGCTGTTTGCGCGGCTCTGCCTTTGCGCGAGCCGCTTGTCGCTCGAGAGCCGCGCGCACGAAACGTGCGAAAAGCGGGTGGGGCGCGGCGGGCCGGCTCTTGAACTCAGGATGAAACTGACACCCGACGAAGAAAGGGTGATCCCGTAGCTCGATGAGCTCGACGAGGCGCCGGTCCGGCGACGTGCCGCTCAGCACCAGGCCCGCCGCCGTGAGCTGATCGCGATAGTCGTTGGCGAACTCGTAGCGATGGCGGTGGCGCTCGGTGATGTCCGTGGCCCCATACGCATCGGCCGCGAGCGAGCCTGCCGCAATCACGCACGGGTAGGCGCCGAGCCGCATCGTCGCGCCCTTGTTACGCATCCCGCGCTGTTCGGGCATCAAGTCGATGACCGGGTGCGGCGTGTCCTTGTCGAACTCGGTCGAATTCGACCCCGAAAGTCCAGCTACGCTGCGCGCGAATTCGACCACGGCCAGCTGCATGCCGAGGCAGATCCCGAAGAAGGGGATGCGGCTCGTCCGGGCGTATCCGATCGCCGCGATCTTTCCCTCGGTGCCCCTGTCTCCGAAGCCACCCGGAACGAGGATGGCGTCGAGCGAGGACAAGACCCCCTCGGGCGCCTGTTGCTCTAGCTGCTCGGAGTCGATGTACTCGAGCTCCACACGACAATCGTTGCTGAGCCCCCCATGCACGAGAGCCTCGTGGAGCGACTTGTAGGCGTCCTTCAGGTGGACGTATTTGCCCACGATGCCGATCTTGACGCTTCCGCGGGATGGTTCCTTGAAGCGCGTCACGATCCGCTGCCATGACGTCAAGTCTGGCGCTCGGCTCCAGATGTTGAGGCGTTCGGCCACGAGCTCGTCCAGGCCTTCGGCATTGAACATGAGAGGCACTTCGTAGATGCACCCCACGTCCATCGCGCTAATCACTGCTTCGACGGCGACGTTCGAAAAAAGAGATATCTTCTCTTTGACGCTGCGCGTGAGCGGCATCTGAGTGCGGCAGAGAAGCACGTCCGGCTGGATCCCGATCTCGCGCATCTCCTTGACCGAGTGCTGGGTGGGCTTGGTCTTGAGCTCGCCGGCCGTCGGGATGTAGGGCACGAGGGTGACGTGAATGTTCAGCGCGTTCTGCGGCCCCGCCTCGACCTTCATCTGGCGCACGGCCTCGAGGAAGGGCAAAGACTCGATATCTCCCGCCGTGCCTCCGATCTCGATGATGGCGACGTCGACTCCCTCGGTAGCATCGCGCACGCGCGCTTTGATTTCGTCGGTAATATGAGGAATGACCTGGACGGTGGCGCCCAGGTATTCCCCCCGCCGCTCCTTGGAGATGACGGCCTCGTAGATCCTCCCCGTCGTGAAATTGTTCTGACGCATCATGCGCGTCGAGGTGAAGCGTTCGTAATGCCCCAGGTCGAGATCGGTCTCTGCGCCGTCGTCCGTCACGAAGACTTCGCCGTGCTGGTAGGGGCTCATCGTGCCTGGGTCGACGTTGATGTACGGATCGAGCTTGACGTGTGTGACACGCAGGCCCCGCGCCTCGAGCAGCGCCCCGACCGAGGCGCTGGCGAGGCCTTTGCCGATCGAGGAGACGACACCGCCGGTGACGAACACGTACTTCGTGGGCTTGCGGCTCATGGCGAAACGCGCTCCCTCGACGCTTCGCCGCGGATAGCATGTATTTTTCGAGGAGTCACCCACGGCCGCCCGCGCGAGGGCCTCTTGGAGGCCGACTCACCGCGCGAAATGCGTGTTGCGGCACGCGGCGCGGAGCGGCCCGCGCACGAAAAGTACTCTGGCGACGTCACAAGAGCCTAGGTTGGGTGCGCACGATCCGGAGGTCGACATTCCCATGAAGGACGAAACGAAGGCTGAGCTCGAGACGATTCTCGCGGCGTACGACGAGAAGGTCGCCGAGATCGAGCGTCGCAGTGCCGCCGTCCGCGCCGCCCAGGCGGCGTTCCCCGAGCGCTTTGCCGCGCTCAAGACGGAGATGCTTCGGCCGGTGCTCCAAGAGTTCATGAACGTCCTCGGAGTTCATGGACACGTGGCCACCGCACGCGAGCAGGAGGAGTCGTCGAGCACTTCCGGGGGCATCACGCTCGCCGCGATCTCGCTCCGGATCATTCCGAAGCCCTTCGCGCACAAGTCGGTCGAGAAGAACAACAACTTCGTCGAGATCACCTTCTCGGCCAATCGGAACGAGCGAAAAGTCACCGTCTCGTCGACCAACACGATCATCAACTCTGGCGGCAGCCGCGGCAAGCGCGGCGAGTACGAGGTCGAAGCGATCACGGTGGATGTTGTCGCCGGCCACGTGATGCAGACGTTGCAAGAAGCCTTCGTCGACCCTCGCTAGCTCGATCCGCTCGCGCCCGCGGCGTCCCGACGGCTTGTCACGGCGCTAGCGTCGACGTGCAGGCTTTGCAGCGCGTGGCGGCGAGCGGCACGGTCTCCATGCAGAACGGGCAGAGCTTGGAAACCGCTGCGGGCTTGATCAGGCGCTCCTCGGCGGCCTTGACCAGCTTGGACACGATGATGAAGAGCACCAGCGCCACGATGAAGAAGTCGAGGACGGCCCCCAAAAAGTCGCCCCAGCGAAGGACGACATTGTCCTTGGCGTCGACCGCGTGGCGCACGACCACGCCGCTCGATCGCCAGTCGCCGCTCGGCATCACCAGCGCGATGATGGGCATGATGAGGTCGGATACGAGGGCGGAGACGATTTTCCCGAATGCGGCGCCGATGACCACGCCGACGGCCAGGTCCACTACGTTGCCCTTGAATGCGAAGTTCTTGAAATCGGACGCAAACGACATGGCGGACCTCTCCGTTCAATGGGACGGTTCAGGAGTTGGCGCAGGCTCGGACGTCGAAGCCGGAGGAGCCGGCGCAGCGGGTGGGGCGGCGCCGGGAGCTAGCGTGGCAGGCGGAGGCGGAGGCGGGGGAGGCGGCTGCGGCAGGCAGGGCGGAGGCGGCGGGGGAGGCGGCGGCTTGGGCACCTGGGTGAATGAATAGAGAAGGCTCACGGTGGTCGTCGTGTCGAGGTCTTGCTTGCCGGGCAAGGGATCGTTGTCGTACCGGGCGCTGAACCCCAAGCCCACCGAGAGGCCAGAGCCGACTTTGGCCACGAAGAGCAGATCGAAGTTGAGCCTCGACCTCTTCGAGTCGACGACGCTTTGGAGGTACTCGACGCCCGCCGAAAGGTTCACTTGCTCATTGAACGCGCGCTTGGCTCCAACGAAGGCGCGAACCGAGTGGTCGATCGCCGTCTTGTCGACCCACTCCCATTGGTCGGTCACCGGGTCGACGACGCGATTGCCATTCGCGTCGAGCACGTAGCGCGCACTGTTGTAGCGGTCGTCGTACTGAAAGTCGTAGCCGAGCTCGCCCCAAAGGACGCTCTTCGGAGTATCCACGAACCGATACTTGAGCCCGGGGTCCAGATTGAGGCGAAAATACAAGCCCTGAAACTTGTCTTGCCGACCGGTAGCGATGAAAAACACGCTTGCGCGTTCGGTGACGTACCGATCGTAGCGCACGCGTCCTTGGACATTCCTCGCCGTCTCCACGACGGCCGCGCCCGGAGCCGCGCCTTGCCCGTAGTTTCCGAGGATGGAGGCGCCGACCGAGTTGTCACCGAAACGGGTCTCGAAGAGGCCGTTTGCGGTTGCGGCGAGCAGCCTCGAGTTGCCGGTGGCGAGCTGCCCGCCGGCGGAGAGGGTGGCCGAGGTCGCGTCGGTGGGCTTCGCGATCACGGGCGCGGCTTCGGGACCCTTCGGCGCGTCGACGAGCGCCTTGGCATCGGCCGGAGGCGCTCCTGTAATGACGGGCTGCGCGCGCACCGCGCCTGCCGCCAACGTGAGAGCCAAGACAAGCAGCGAGACGAAAAAAGCACGTCGCAAAGAGACCTCCGGCCGTTCGAGGCGCGCCACATTGCAGGAAGCCATGGGCGTTGGCAAGCCGTCTGGCTAGGGCAGATTCGCGACGCTCAGCCAGCGTCCCTCGGCGCTAGGAACGAAGGACCGTGCTCGCTCGCTCGTCACGGCGACCTGGTCTTCGTGCCAGAGTGGAATGACATGCATTTGCTCGCGCTCGCGCGCTTCGACCTGGGCGTAGATGGCGCGCCGGGCCGCGGGGTCGACCTCGCGATCCCCTCGATCGAGCCACTGGTCGAGGACCGGGTCGTGCACACGGCCTCGATTGGCGCCGACGGGAGGCACGAACGAGCCGTGAAGAAAATGCCGCAACACATTGGGCTCGGTCATCTCCGGGAGCTGCAGGATTGCAAGGTCGAAGTCCCCGGCCGACAACCGCGTGAGCATCGTTCCGAGCTCGAGCGGCACGACACCCACGTCCATGCCCACGTCGCCCAGCTCTTGGGCAACGGCGCGGGCGACATCGACGCGCAGTCTTTCAGTCGACGACAGCAACGTCAGGTGGCGTCGCTCGCCAGCACCGGTGGCGAGGAGCGCACGAGCGGCGACCGCGTCGAAGGCGAACGGGGGAGCCGACGCGTGCGCCCAGTTGGCCGGCGCGATGAGTCCTCCTGCGGGCTGAGCCCTGCCGTCGAGCAGCGAGTGGCAAAGCATCGCGCGGTCGATGGCAAGCGAGAGCGCGCGTCGCAGACGCACGTCGTCGAGCGGAGGGCGCTCTTCTTGAACGACGACGTACGTGAGATTTGCTCCGGGGCGAGCCACCACGTGGAGGCCCGCCTGCGCGGCCAGCGCGGGGACGAGCGTGGGTGAAATCACGTTGAGGGCGATGTCCGAGCGACCGGCCTCGAGGCGAAGAGCCCGCGCGTTCTCGTCGTGCACGGTGCGCAGAGTGATTGCGTGCGACGGACGGGGTAGCGCGCTTCGCTCGGCAGGCTCGAGTCGCACCTCGCCCCGCGCAGTGCCCGCGACGAAATAGGGCCCGAGGCCGTCCAGAGCGCCGCTGGGCGAAGGACGGGACGCTGCCTGGTCCGCCCGCAAGATGGGTAGCTCGAGGTCGGCGAGCAGGGTCGCGTGAGGACGCGAGAGCCGGATGACGACGGCGTGGGCCCCGTCCGCCTCCGCACCGGCGATGGCGTCCACGATGGAGGCATGTCGAGACGCGACCTCGGGCGACGCCAGGGCGGCCAGCGTCTCGACGACGTCGCGAGGGCCGAGAGGCGCTCCCGAGTGAAAGAAGACGTCTTCCCGGAGCTCCACCCGGAGTGTAAGGTCGTCGATCCAGCGCCAGCCCCGCGCGGCATACGGCATCGGCTCGAGCGTGTCCGGATCCATGCGCGTGAGGCCCGCGTGAACCAGGCGCGTCGTGCGCAGGCCCACCGCATCGGTCGTGTATCGGGGGTCGAGCGTCTCGGGGTCGCTCGCGACGATGACTTCGATGGGGCGAGCGCCGTCCTGCCGCGCACGCGACATGCAGCCGGTGGCGAGGGCCGCCAGCACGAGCGCTTCCCAGCTCGCCCGCCGCGATCTATGGATGGGCCAGCGTCGGAGCCGCCGCAGGAGCGCTAACCCCATGGTCCCCCGAATCCTTCGCGCGTCGGCGGCTCTATCGTGCGGGGTCGCCTTAGGGCTTCTGTCGTCCGAGGGGCGACCGGATCCCGCGGTCGTCGATGCCGGGGTGGCGCCGACGTCGTTCGTCGCCGAGCTGCAGGCGGCGGCGTCGGCCGCTTCCGAGCGATCTCTCGGCGGCGGGGCAAGCGTCGGCATCGCGATCGTCGACGTCGATTCGGGTCGGTGGCTCGCGGCCGTCAACGAGCACCTCACCCTCAATCCTGCGTCCAACGCCAAGCTATACACGGCGGGCGCGGCTCTTGCGATTCTTCGAGGCGAGCACCGCTACGAAACGACGCTTTCCGGAAAGCTCCAAGGCGATGCGGTGTCCGGTTCTCTCGGGCTGCGCGGCTTCGGCGACCCGTCACTCAAGACGGCGGATCTCTGGGCGATGGTGCAGGAGCTCAAAGGATATGGCGTCCGGCGCGTCGAAGGCGACATCGTCGTCGACCAAGAATTCTACGACGAGCTGACCACTCCACCGGCATTCGAACAGCAACCGAGCGAGTGGGCCTCCTTTCGCGCCCCCGTGAGCGCGGTGGCGCTCGATGAGAATTGCATCACGCTCACGGTGCGTCCTTCCGCTTCCGGCGGTGTCGCGCAGGTCGAGGTCGACCCGCCGGGGTTCGTCGATCTCGATGGAACCGTGCGCACCGAGCACGAGGGCGCAGCCGACAACGTGGAGCTCGAGCTCGCCGGAAGCGGCTTGCGCATGAGCGCTCACGTGAGCGGAGGGATCGGAGCCGACTCACGCCTCGTGCGTTACACGCGCCGGGCCGAGGATCCGAGGCTGCTCGCCGGATACGCTCTCAAGGCACTCCTCGAGAAGGCCGACGTGAAGGTGTCGGGGGGTGTGAAGCTCGGCTCGAGCCAGGGGCGAGCTCTCGCCAAGCACGCGTCCGAGCCGCTCTCGTCGCTTCTCTACGGGCTGGGAAAGATGAGCGACAACTTCTACGCGGAGATGATCTTCAAAAGTCTTGCCGGGGAGGCGAAGCATCGCCCCGCCAAGAGTGCCGACGCGGGCGAGCTCGTGGCGGGCTTTCTCGAGCGGATCGGCGCGAGCGATCCCGGGGTCGTGCTCAAGAACGGCTCGGGCCTCTTCGACGCTGACCGCGTCACCGCGTTCAGCACGGCCTCGCTCCTGCGCTGGGCCTGGCGTGATCCGGACATCGAGCCGGAATACCTCGCTCAGCTCGCCATAGGAGGGGTCGACGGCACCCTTCGCAAGCGCTTTCGCGGCGAGACTACCAAGCGCAGGGTGCGAGCCAAAACCGGGACGCTCGATGACGCGATCGCTCTCAGCGGCTACGTATTGCGGGACGGCAAGGGGCCCATCGCTTTTTCGATCCTGTACAACCGCGTCGCCGGCAAGCAAGACGTCGCAAGGCGGAGCGCGGACAGGCTCGTCGAGCTCATCGCGAAGCTCTACAGGTGAGTCCCAGCGGAGGCGAGGGAGCCACGAAAGCGGCTACGGCTGCGCCTGCCACTCGAAGGCGCGCACGCCCGGGATGGACGCCCGGCTGGACACGACTTCCTCGGTGACCACGTTGAAGTTCGTGAGAAACGTCGGCCCGAAGGCGGTGCTGATGGCTACGTCGGACGCATCGCGGCCGCGGGCGATGAGCACGCGGCCGATTCGCGGAATGTTGTGGCGCGCGTCGAAGGTGTACCAGCGACCCCCGAGATACGCCTCGAACCATCCCGAGAAGTCCATCGGCGCATCGGACCGTGGGACGCCGATGTCCCCGAGGTAGCCCGTGCAGTAGCGCGCCGGAATGTTCAGGCTCCGGCAAAACGCGATCGACAGGTGCGCAAAATCGCGGCACACGCCGGCTCGCTCTTGAAAGGCCTCCCAGGCCGTTTTGGTCGACCGAGCGAAGCCATATCCAAACTGGATGTAGTTGTGAACGAAGTCACAGATTGCTTGAACTCGCTGCCAGCCGGGCGCGACGTTGCCGAAGAGCTGCCAGGCAATCGGCGAGAGCAGATCCGTCTCGCAGTAGCGGCTCCCCGTCAGAAACTCGAGCGTTTCTTGAGGGAGCTCCTCGACGGGCGTCTGAAGCGCGCCCGGGACGACGACATCGGGCAGGCCCGTGTCGTTGACCAGGGCGTCGGAGAAGACGCGAATCTCCCCGGCTGGCGCAAGAATGCGAGTGCACCAGTTGCCGAACGAATCGCGATATCCCGACACCGGGCACGCGGGCTCGACACGGACGAGATCGGGGATGACGACGTCTCCGGCCCGCGACGCGTGGATAGTCAGCGCCAGGATCATCGGCGTCGGTTGGGGGCAGGAGTACGTCAACGCATAACCGACGCGAATTTGCATGGCGGTTTTAGACCTACGCACGCATCGTGCCACTACGCTGTCGGGTTTCATGCCCGCTCATTGGCGAAGACTCGAGCGCGCGTGGCAATTCAGTCGCGGCGTCCGGATACATTCTGCCCCGAGTGGGGCGAATAAGGACCCTACGGATGAAACACGAGAGTCGTCGCGCTCATCGCGGGCATGCTGTAGCGAAACGCGTTCGTGGCGACGGCCGTGAGCCCCGCGCCCTTCTGTGGCGCCGCACCTGCAGAGGTGAGCGTATAGACGTCAGCCGCGGTTAGCTCGGCCGTGTGCCGGATCGTAATGCCCGCGGTGAGCGGCCCGGTCGTCTTGTTGATTGCGACCGCGATCACGTTGACGCCCGATGACGGGGAAACGCTCGCGTACGCGGAAGCTCTCGCGATGTCCGAATTGGCCAGACTCACCGACGTGTCTCCGAATGCCCCGCCCGCGCCGTCGTAGTTTCTGTACATGGCGAAGGCCGCGAAGAGATAGGTGTTGGCGCTTGCCAGCTGCCAGTTGGCGCCGGCAAAGACCCCCTGGGTGCCGAAGACGCCGAGGACGTCAACCTGCGCAAGCCCACCGGAAATATCGGCCGAAGCCCCGTAGTTGTACTCACTGAAAGAGAGAAGCGTGCCCGGGTAGTGAGCGCTTATCTTTTGCATCATGCGGGGGATGAGCTCGATGGGCCCGCTGCCACTCTGCGTGATCCAGCTCGTCTCGGTATACGTGGGGTCCCAGAGCGAGCGGGGGGCTTGCACGCGCGCAGCCACCTCTCCGGCGGTGACTCCGGTGCCCGTGACGCGGTTGCCGTCGCCGGTGGCTTCCGGATACCAGTGCAGGTCGAGCACGTCGACCAGGCGCTTGCCGGCGCTCTGTTCCGCGGCCTTCATCGTGTCGAGATAATAAGAAATCCAGTCTCGTCCGTTTGCATCGGAGGCGTTTTGCAACGTGACGTAGCCCTCCCACCCGTAGTCGACCGCGCCGAAGATCATGGCTTGGGGTGCTACCGACTTGATGGCTGTCGCAAACTCGATGTTCCTTTGCGTGAGCTCTGCGTAGGTGACGGGGGTCGGGTGAATCTCGCTGTGCGTGCTCGACCAGAGGTCGGGCTCGTTGTCGAGCATGTAGAAGATGCGCCGCGTGGGGTCGGTCTGGGCCGTCGGGAACTGCGACTCGAGCCACCACACGAATTCGTCCGCATAGACGTTGCCGTCGGTCGTGCTCGGGGGGTAAGCGAACGCGCTGGGCTTTTTGGGAAGGATTGGAAGAAAACGTTGTGCGATCTGTGCGGCGGTGGGCTTGGAGGGGCACGGGCCGTTCTCGTCGGCCGACACCCATCCCGCGATCGGCACGGTCATGATGATGCTGGCCGCGGCGCTCACCGAGGTTTGGACGGCTTGCTTCATTGCAGCGCCGGCAACCTTGCTGGTGCTCATGAACGCGTCGTTCTCGTAGAGGTAGTCCGATCCGGCGTTCGAGGCGTTGGTCTCCCAGTTGTACGCGGTCAAACGATTGCCCCCCGAACGTGTCAGGGTCACCCCCTTGGCTTGCTGGGCCAGGTCGCCTCCGTTGCTCCCATAGATGTACGGAGAAATCGGGCGCACGTTCATCGACGTGTCGATCGCGAGCACGATGTCGCTCGTTCCGGGGCTTGCCGGTGTCAAAAGCGCGCCCTGGCCCGCCCCGGAGGCCGTCGTGGTGCTGACGTTCGTCGCCGCGGTCTCGCTCGCGCTAAGTTTCCCCGGTCCGGCGCCGGCGCCGGCGCCGCAGCCCGCCAGACCCGCAAGGGCCAGCACGAGCACACTGCAGGTCGGGAGAGGTGCCATCGCGTCCCCTCCAAGCAGCTTCACCTCTACGGCCCGGCTCGCGCAAGATCACGCCCCGATTTGTCTCGCCCGCGCCCACACATGAACCGAGAGCTGCCTACTCGCGCATTTGGCGGCGAATCTTCCCGAGCGCCTGCTCCTGAAGCTGCCGAATACGCTCACGCGATAGATTGTACTTGTCGCCGATCTCTTTGAGGGTCAGCTCGTCTTCGTCGTCCAGGCCGAAGCGCCACCGGATGATGCGCGACTCGATGGGCGTGAGCGTGGTCAGCAGGCGCCTCACCTCTGCGCTCCAGTTGTGATTGGCCAGCGACTCGTAGGGCGTCACGGACGACTCGTCCTGCAGAAAATCGATGAATTTCCGCCCATCCTCGTCGCCCACAGGGCGGTCGAGGGAAAAGGGTGTGTCCGCCCAGGCGCCGCTCACCTTGTCGAGCTTGTCCTGCGGGATACCCGTCTCGTGCTCGAGCTCGCCGAGCGTGGGCTCGCGCCCCGTGCGCGCGAGCACCGCTTGGGTTGCGCGCTGGATGCGGTTGTGGGTGTCGAGCATATGGACCGGGATGCGCACAGCGCGGCCCTTGTCGGCCAGGGCGCGGCTGATGGCGTGGCGGATCCACCAGGAGGCGTAGGTCGAAAAGCGATATCCGCGGCTGTGGTCGAACCGCTCCACCGCCTTCATCAGGCCGATATTGCCTTCCTGGATGAGGTCGATGAGCGGAAGACGCCCGCGGTTGTAGCGGCGGGCGATCGAGACGACGAGCCGCAGATTCGCTTTGACGAACACATTCTTGACTGTCCGTGAGCGTCCGGCGGCTTGGCGGATCTTGTCGAGGAACTTTCGATAGGCGGGCGTGGGGACAAAGGGCGGCGAGCTGGGGATCGCGACGCTTCCTTCGGGAAGCTCCGGCGCGACCTCGCGCTCTTGTTCGCCCAGCGGCTCTCCCGCTTTGCGGACCGCCTCCTCGGCGTGCGCAATCCAGAGGCGATCGCCGTCCGGCAAGCGGATGGCCTTGGCAAGCGATGCGCACCACGCGCGGTATTTGCGCTCCTGGTCGCGCCCGAGCTTGTGCTGCTTCTTGTAAGCTCTCAGAAGCTTGCGAATCTCTTCGAGCTGGGGCAGCTCGAGGGCATCCTCGCCGACGGGGAGGTCTTTCTCGAGCGACGCGAGCGCGAGCTCGGCCGTGGGATGAAAGCTCAGGATGGCCGACCAGTGGTCGACTTCGACCTGCTCGACGGCCATGGCCGTGTGAAGCTCCTCGGCTTGACCCATCACAGCGTGGGTTGCCATCTCCCGGAAGTAGCGGGCGAGCATCGAGTCGCCCCCCCCCTCTTCGATCTCTCGATCCGACGGTGGGACCTGGCTTGGCGACGGCTCGAGGCTCGCGTCTTCGGCGCTCGCGGTCGGCAGCTCGACCTCGTCCTCCACCACCTCGAGATCCCCGCTTACCGGGGCCTCGCCGACGGGGCTCTCCGACTCGAAGTCGTCGCGGACGCTGGCTACGGCTGCCGTGCTGCCCTTGCTCTTGCTCATGTCGGGTGCTTCCTCGTTCGTGTGCGTGTGGGCGGCGCCGCGGGCGGCGCCGTGGGGACGAGTTCGCAAAGATTGCGGAGCAGTCTTCTGCATCGTGGGGCAGCGTTCTCGCGGGCTAGCGGCTAGAGATCGGTATACGAGCGCATGGTCATGCGAGTTTCCTCGTACGTGAGATGATCAGTACCTCGTGAACATTCCGTCGCGTCAGTGCGTCACCGCGGGCTCTCGGATCCCGCCTCCCAAAACGCATCAACCGATGTCGTGTGATTCGGCTGTGTTGCCCTACTATCTTAAGGCGCTTCGCGGCTTATGCAGTCGAACGTCGGTGGCCGCGGCTTTCGTCGTCACTTCAGCAATGCACGCTCTTGGCCACGCTCTCATGGCGCTCGTGGCAAGCGCTCTGGCTCTGTCGCTTGCCAGCGGCTGGGGTATGCAAAGCGGGGGCATTGGCGCAGGGTGGTCGCGCCTGCTGGTTCACGGCCGCTCGGCGGCTGACACTGCATTTCTCTTTTCATTCGTGGGGCTGGCCGTCGTCGCCATGAAGGCCGGAGCCGGCGCTTACGCCACCTACATTCAGTCGGGCCTTGCGGCCCAGGTGGGTTGTGCAGTTCGGCTGGAGCTGCTCGACGCACTTTTGTCACGACATCGGTTGCGCCACCCGCGACAGGACGATCATGGATCGGACCCCGCCGCTGCGGTGGTGGCTCTCACCGAGCGGGTCCGAGACGTCGAGGCGGGGCTCGCGTGGGGAGTGCTCGGGGGCCTTCGAGCCGTCGCACAGCTCGTTCCTCTCGCGCTCCTGCTCGTCGTGCTGTCGTTTCGCATGGCCGCGGTCGCAGTCGCCGCGCTCGTGGGATTCGGATGGCTGCTCGGGCGGATTCGTGCGGGGTATCGCCAGGCGAGCGTTCGAGCTTCTCGAGAGCAGGCACGGTTGCTCGAGGCGGCCGATGAATGCGTGAGACACGCCGACCTGTGGGTCACCTACGGGGCCGAGAACAGGGCGCGCTCGGGGATGACGGATCTCGGACGCCGCTTGGCCGATGGCTCGGCTCGGCTTGCCGCCAAAGCGGTGCTCTTGAGCGGGACGAATGAGGTCCTCGGTGCAGGCGCGCTCGTCGTCGCCCTCGCCGCGCAGCGAGCAGGAGCCCTAGGCTCGTCGCTCGACGGCTCCACCCTTCTGGCGTTCGCGGTTCCCTTTTTTCTCGCGTATCGCCCTCTTCGTGAGCTCTCGGACGCCCGTCTTGCTCTCGTTCGCGCCCAAGCTGCGCACGAAGAGCTAAGGCGCGTCATCGGGCTTACCACCGGTCCAGTGCCTGCGGCCCCCGACGCGCCGGACGAGGCGATCGCTCAGCGCATCTGGCCCCTCGGCTTGCTCGAGCTCCGTTCGCTGCGGCTCGTGCGTGGAGCCTGTGGGCCCGTCTCGATGCGCATCGAGCCCGGAACAATCGTCGTCATTGTCGGACCGACCGCGGTCGGCAAGACCACGCTTCTTCGCACTCTCTTGGGGCTCGAGCGGGCAGCGGGCGGTGAAATCCTGTTCGACGGCGTCTCTCTCGGAGAAGCCCCGGCCGGTCCCCTCGCGCGTCCGTTCGCGTGGGTCCCCCAGGATGCCCCGCTGCTCGCGGACACGCTCGCGGGCAACGTCTCGCTGGGCACCTCCAAGGCCGATTCGGTCGAAGCTCTCGGCCCGCTAGGCGCAGGCCATCTGGTCGAGTCGCTCGGCGGAGCGAGGCTAGGAGCCGGCGGGCGGGTCGTCTCCGGAGGCGAGAGGCAGTGGATTGCGCTCGCTCGGGCGATTGCGACCCGCCAGCCGATCGTGGTCTTGGACGAGCCGACCAGCGGCCTCGATCCCGCCGCTCAGCGAGCCGTGCTCGACGCGATTGCGGCTCTGCGGGGACGCAGGACCGTGATCCTCGTCACGCACCGAAGCGAGCCAGCCGCCATTGCCGACGTGGTGATGCACCTCGAGCCGAATCTCCCCGCTTTTACGGAGCGGCCAGCAGCGTGAGAACGGGTCCCGCGACGATGGTGGCCCAGCGGGCGCGAAAGAGGTCGCCATCCAAGACGTACGCGCCGTCTTCACCCGTGAAGTCGACGCGCAGGGATGCCGCCAGGACATCGATTCGCGGCTCACCGCGCAAGGGCCGTCCCGCGAGCACGCGGACCATTTGCGGGCCGAGCAATTCAGCGGGCAATGCGCTGCCGACGACATGAAACCGTGCCTGCTCCTCGGCCGCCCGGTAGTTCAGGCGCAGCCCCAGCCCCACGTCGCGTACGACGCTCGCCACGAGCAAGCTATAGCTCGGTGCGGGCTGCGCCCGGCCGTCGATGGCGACCGTGAAGGCGACCGGCTCGAGCATCTTGCGCGCAAACTTCGACCCCACCAGGGATCCGACGAAGGCCCGCGCCACGATGCCGGCGGCTACGCGTACCCCGCGTGCCGAGACGTCGTAGATCTCGAAGAAGCGCTGGACGAGGCCGCCGCCGAAGATGAAACCGACGTGCTTTCGTGCCGCGTCGTCGTCAACGCGAAGCGTAGGCCAGCGCAGCCTGCGGGCCGCGCCGTCGCAAACGGCCTGAACGACGGCTTCTGGGGCGACGCGGCGTCCGTCGATGTTGTGGGCAATGGTTCCCACCGTGCCCGCCTGCGCGAAGGCAATCGCGGGGAGGCATCCCTCGCCGAAGGCTCGCCTCAGCGCGCTGACACCCGCCATGCAAGACCCGTCGCCGCCCGCAAGGATGACCGCCTCCGTCCCGCGCCCGGCGATGTCGAGGGCCACGCGCTCGAGGTCACCCAGATCGCGAGTCTCGTGCAGGCGCGCTCCACATCGATCGGCCGTCCGCGCGAGCGAGTCGCGAAGGCCATCGCGGCCTAGCAGGCGCCGCGCATTGCGGTTGAGGACCACGTCGATGCTTCGAACCAAGGAGCGCGGGGCCTAGCACTCGAACTGGAGACGGGCTACGTGGCTCCGCGCATGGTGACCCACCGGGAGTGCCGCGTGTGGGCGCTTGCGTGGGGGATGGCGCTGGCGGGGTGTGCGTCGTCTCCCGCCATGCATGCGGCCGAGAGGGGCGATCGGGCCACGCTTCGCCAGCTCCTCGAGACGGCGGAGAAGTCCGGCCGCCTCTCGAACGGAGAAGCGGCCTCGCTGGCTCGGGCCGTCGCCGAGCACGACTTGCGCGCCGCGTCGGGGGCGGATGCCGTCCTTCGTCTGCGCGAGCTACAGCCGTGCGCCCGCGAGCTCGACGAGGTCTTGAGCGAGAGAATGCTCACCCACGATGCGACGGGCGCCCGTGCCGCGCTCGCGCGGATCGAGTCCGAGCGTTGGGGTCTCGGTAGCGCTCGCGCCATGCTTCGTGAGCCAAGCCCCGAGTGGCGCGCCGTCGGCACTCGCGCTCTCGTGCGGCCGGAGGATCGCTCCGCGCGCGAGCTCGCGCTTCTAGACCCGGATCCGGGCGTCCGCCGTCAGGCCGCTCGGGCCGCACGCGATGCGGCCGATGGTTCGGATCTCGACGCGCTCGGGGAGGCCGCAAGAGTCGATCCCGAGCCCATCGTGCGTACCGAAGCCGTGCGCGCGATGGCGGCTCTGCCGCCCCTGCCCGGGTCGCGCACCGCACGGGTCTTGGGCGACTTGTGGACTGTGGGCGATAGCGCCTTGCGGGGAGACATCGCGCGGGCGTGGTCGAGCGCATCGGTTTGGCCGGCCGGTGGCCGCGACGCGCTGCGGGTCGTCATCGCGTCCGAGCACGGACCGGCCATCGTCGAGGCGTCGGCCGCGGTTCTCGCGCGTCGAGACGCGGGCGAGGAAATGTCGGACCTCGCGGTTGCCGAGATGGCAAGCTCCATCGCCACGGGCTCCGAGATCACACGCGTCCAGGCACTGTTCGAGGCTCCCCTCGATCGGCCCGACCTTCGGGCCGCGATCAAGGCCGCTTCCGAGGACGATGACCGGGCGGTGCGCATTGCGGCCCTTGCGCGCCTCGCCGCGAACGACCCTGCAGCCGTCGTCGAGCTCGAGGGGCTCGCGCGGCCCGGAGAGCGGTGGGGCGCGCGCGCGCGATTGGCGCTCGCCAGGGTCGGCGATCGACGCGTGCAATCCTGGATTGAGCAAGACCTCGAAGCCCAAGCTCCGGAAGACCGACTCGCGGCCGCGACCGCGCTCGCCGCGCTCGGCCTCGCCGCCCGGGGCGCGCCGCTCCTCGCCGACGAAGACCCGTCGGTCCGTGTGCGCGCCGCGTGCACTCTCGTGATGGCGGCGCGCACTGCGCGCTGAACGCTACACCCGCCCGTAGTGGCGCTTGTAGCGATTGATGAGCGCGTTGGTGGAGACGTCGTGGGTGGTCACGGGTCCCTGGCTCGCGAGCTCGGGCTCGATCTTCTTGGCAAGCTGCTTGCCAAGCTCGACTCCCCATTGGTCGAAGCTGAAGATCTCCCAGATGATGCCCTGCACGAAGATCTTGTGCTCGTACATCGCGATGAGCATGCCTAGCGTGCGCGGCGTCAGCTTCTTGAAGACGATGGAGGTCGTCGGCCGGTTGCCGGGAAATGTCTTGTGCGGAGCAAGCTCGCGCACGCGCTCGGCGGGCAGCTTCTGCGTTTCGAGCTCCGCGCGCGCTTCTTCTTGCGTCTTGCCACGCATCAGCGCCTCGGTCTGGGCAAAGAAGTTGGCGAGCAAGACCTCGTGGTGCCTACCTGTCAGGTAGTGGGTCTCGAGGGGAGCCAAAAAGTCGCAGGAGACCAGACGCGTCCCCTGATGCAAGAGCTGGTAGAAGGCGTGCTGGCCGTTGGTGCCCGGCTCGCCCCAGACGATGGGCCCCGTCGTGTAGTCATCGATGAACTGCCCATCGCGACTCACGCGCTTGCCGTTGCTCTCCATGTCCCCTTGCTGAAAATAGGCGGCAAAACGGCTCATCGACTGGTCGTAAGGCAGGATGGCGTGCGTCGAGGCGCCGAGAAAGTTCGAGTACCAAATTCCGAGAAGCGCGAGGACGACGGGCACGTTCTGCTCCATCGGCGCCAAGCGAAAGTGCTCGTCCATCGTGTGGCCGCCCGAGAGCATTTCTTCGAAGTGGTCCATGCCCGCCACCAGCGCGATGGGCAGGCCGATGGCGCTCCAGAGCGAGTAGCGACCACCCACCCAGTCCCAGAAGGCGAACATGTTGTTGGTGTCGATGCCGAAGCTCTTGACCTCTTGGGTCGCCGTCGACACGGCCACGAAGTGTTTGGGTACGGCGTCCGCGCTTCCGAGCTTCTCGACGACCCATGCCCGAGCCGTGTGGGCATTCATCAGCGTCTCTTGCGTCGTGAATGTCTTGCTCTCGATGACGAAGAGCGTGCTCTCGGCCGAGAGGGTCGCGAGCGTGTCGACGATGTGCGCGCCATCGACGTTCGAGACGAAGTGCGCGCGCATTCCCGGCTGCCAGTAGGGTTTGAGCGCGAGGCTCGCCATCGTTGGCCCGAGATCACTGCCTCCAATGCCGATGTTCACGACGTCGGTGATGCGCTTTCCCGTGTGACCCTTCCACTCTCCGCTGCGCACCGCGTCCGTAAACTTGCGCATCTTCGCCAGGACCGCGTTCACCTCGGGCATGACGTCTTGCCCATCGACTTGGATGGGCCGATTCGAGCGATTGCGAAGCGCGACATGAAGGACGGCGCGGTTCTCGGTACGATTGATACGCTCGCCCGTCATCATCCGGTCGCGCCATTCGAACACCTGCGCTTGCTTGGCGAGCGCGAAGAGAAGGGCCATCGTCTCGACCGAGACGCGATTTTTGGAATAGTCGACGAGGACGTCTTCGATCTCGAGAGAGAAGCGGTCGAACCGCGACGGCTCGCGGGCGAAGAGGTCGCGCATGTGCACGCCCTGCATCGCGCCGACGTGGCCTGCCAGCGCCTTCCAGGCGTCCGAGTGGATTAGCGTGCTCATGGGGCCTCCAAGTTCGGAGGCAGGATAGTTCTGCTCGCGAAAAATCTCATGTCGCTCGGCTCGGCGAGCGGCACTAAGCTGCCCCACGCACTCGCAGCGAGGAGCCTCCCATGCTGACCCAAGGCCAGGCCGCGCCCGACTTCACCCTCAAGACCGACGCCGGCCAAGAGGTAACGCTCTTTACGCAGGGCACCCGGCCCACGGTTCTCTTTTTCTATCCAAAGGACGACACTCCCGGCTGCACCATCGAGTGCAAGGAGTTTCGAGATGCGCGCGCCGAGTTCGTCGACCGCGCCGACGTCTACGGCATCAGCCCCGATGACGCCGTCAGCCATCAAGCGTTTCGCGACAAGTATGGCCTGAACTTTCCTTTGCTTTCGGACCCGGGCCATCAGGTCGCGAGCAAGTTCGGCGTCTGGGGCCCGAAGAAGACGGGCGGCGAAGGGATCCGTCGTACGACTTTCATCATACGTGCGGGCTTGATCGCCCGCGTCTTTACCGACGTGAAGCCCGAAGGGCACGCCAAAGAGGTTCTCGCCGCCCTCGAGTGAGAAAACCGCCAGGAGCCAGGGCCGCCTGCATTTTCTCGTGGCGTTCCTGGCGTTTCCTCGCCTTCCTGGCGGTGACTCTCTCAAGGGGTGCAGGCTTGATCGCCCGCGTTCCCTCCAGTGAGAAAACCGCCAGGACGCCAGGGCCGCCAGCAATTTTCTCGTGGCGTTCCTGGCGTTTCCTCGCCTTCCTGGCGGTGACTCTCTCAAGGGGTGCGGGCTTGATCGCCCGCGTTCCCTCGAGTGAGAAAACCGCCAGGACGCCAGGGCCGCCAGCATTGAAGAGGAGTTTTGGTTGGCGTCCCCAGCGATTCTTGGGCGTCGGGCCGCCAGCATTTTCTCGTGGCGTTCCTGGCGTTTCCTCGCCTTCCTGGCGGTTACTCTCTCAAGGGGTGCGGGCTTGATCGCCCGCGTCCCCTCGAGTGAGAAAACCGCCAGGACGCCAGGGCCGCCAGCATTTTCTCGTGGCGTTCCTGGCGTTTCCTCGCCTTCCTGGCGGTTACTCTCTCAAGGGGTGCAGGCTTGATCGCCCGCGTCCCCTCGAGTGAGAAAACCGCCAGGACGCCAGGGCCGCCAGCGTTGAAGAGGAGTTTTGGTTGGCGTCCCTGGCGATTCTTGGGCGTCGGGCCGCCGGCATTTTCTCGTGGCGTTCCTGGCGTTTCCTCGCCTTCCTGGCGGTTATTCTCTCAAGGGGTGACCCCGCGTGACCCGCGCACGACTTGGTCGAGCAGCCGTTCGAGCCACGTCGCCGGGTCTTCGCCCAGGCCTGCGTGAGGGGGAGAGGTCTGCAGGATCGTGCTTCGCGGCGCGACCAGCCAGTGCCACCTTTCGCGTTTCGTCAGCCGTCCGATCGGCCCGGCCAGCGCTCCGCCCTCGCAAATGCGAGGGATGGCTTCGAGGTGGCGTCGTACGACCGCGAGGTCGACGTTGGGCGCGAGCGCGAGCAGGCGCCCTTGGTCGAGCTCGATGCGCGCGTTCAAGTAATCGTGCGCGTCGCAAAAGACGATCACGCCCGCGTTGACGAACTCCTCGCGCTCCACGTGCGGCACGACTCGCACGATGGCGTAGTCAAACGGGGATGGCCCGGGCACGCTCGGCCTCCTGTAGAATGAGAGGTAAGGCCAGCGCGCGCGCGCGGAGCCAGGCGACGTAGGCGCCGCGCTCGGCCTCCACGTTTGCGAAGCCGAGATCGCCGAGCCAGGTCGCAGGGATCTCCGAGACGATGCTCTCGAAGATCTCGCCGGTCAGCGCTCGGGCGAGGTGGACGGCGGCGTCGCCGAGCTTCGAGGCCCACGGCAAAAGGACGTGATGCTTTACTTCGAAGAACGCATCGTCACTGCCCTCGAGCCGGTTGCCTGGACCCCAGCCATGATGGAAGTACAAAGACGCGCCGTGGTCGATGAGCCAAAGCCGCCCATGCCACCACAGCAGATTCGTATTTTTCGCCGTACGATCGATGTTGGCCACGAACGCGTCAAACAGCACGGTGCGCGAGGCGGTCACCAGGTCGGGGGCAGGGCCCGCGACAGGGTCGAAGGCGATGCTTCCAGGAAGGTAGTCGAGGCCCAGGTTCAAGCCCGTGCTGGCTTCGAGCGGCAGGCATAGCTCCGGGTCGGGCTCGCTCGCGGCGAGCGCACGATCGAGCGTGACCCGTACGATCTCCGGCACGGCGAGCTCGCAGGCCCGGGCGAGCTCGCCGGACACGAGCTCGGCGACGAGCGCCCGCGCTCCTTGTCCTGCGCCCCTCAGCTTGACGACGTAGAGTCCGAGGTCGTCGGCTTCCACGAGCGCTGGAACCGAGCCACCCTCGCGAAAGGGCATGACATACCGAGTGGCACGGACGCTGCGAAGCATCGGACGTTCCAAGGTCTCCGAGGTGCTTACCGAGTCGCGGTGAATTTGTCTTTGGCCAACGCTTCTTCGAGCGCGCGCAAGCTGTCGTCGCATGCCGCCGTCAAGACCGGTTTCTCGCGGAGCGACAGCGCCAGTGAGCGAACGTTGCTGTTACGCCGTGAGAGCGCCACGATCTGAGCGGAGACATCCTTGAACCGATCGAGCGAGGCCAGGGCGACGGCGAGCTCGGGGCGTGCCTTGGGCTCGAGAAGCCCAGACAGTGCGCTCACCGCGTCTCTGGCGGCGGCCTCGAGGCCGTCCATCTGCGCCTCGATGCGCGTCATCGCCGCATCATCGGCCTCGGCGATGTGCGGCGCCTGCAGCACCTGGGCGTCGCGCACGGCCAGCACCGCTTTCGCGACCAGCGATTCGGCTCGACAGTGATCCTTCGACGCGACGGAGAGTCGTTGCAGGGCGTCCCGAAACGCGTCGGCGGCTTCCCGCGCGGGACCGAACGACAAGCGCTGCGCCTTGAGGTTGGTGTTCTCGACGGCCAGCTCGAGGATGCTGCGGTCCAGCGTGAGGTACTCCGCGAGGTGCTTGGCAAAGTCATCGAGGGCCTGAGACGCGTTCGGATCCCCGAGGTTGCGAAGGCGTGGACCCAGATCCGAGACGTCGCTCTGGACGGTCTTGGTCGCCTCCTCCGCTTGGTGCGCAAACGAGACGGAGGCTTCGTCGGTGTCGGCCATGACCGCGCGATCCGAGCCATCGGAGGCCTTGTTGAATTGCACGCGGAGATCGGCCGCGAGCCGGCGCGCTTCGGTCACATCCGTGAAGACCGCGTTCGGTGCTCCGTTGCAGCCCGTCAAGAGAGCCCAGGTGAGGGCGGCGAGAAGCGCTAACGCTCGCGAGGCGTTCCTGCGTCCTTCCTGAGTGGCCCGATGAATTTTGCGTCCTGCCGGTGGCTCTCTCGGGTCGGCCATGCGTCTCCCAGTCGTGCTCGGTGACTTAGCACGATTGGCACTCGGTTCAGCCGCCGAGCTGCACGGCGTGACCCACCCATGTGGGCACCTCACACGCCTCCACGAGAAAGGCCGCGACATCGGCGCGAGAGATGGCGTTGGGCACCGACACGAGAGCCGTCTTTTTCTGGTATTGCCCGCGCGCCGGGCCATTGGTGAGGCGACTCGGGCGCGCGATGACCCAGTCAAGGCCGCTACTGCGCACCTGCTGCTCTTGGCGCTCGTGATCTTCGTAGGGGCTTTTGAGTAGGAAGCTGATGAGGAGCTTACGCGTGACGAAGTTGGTCAACGGTTGGCTGTCGCCGACCCCGTAGGCGCTGAGCACGACGAGTCGCTTCACCCCAGCCCTCTTCATGGCTTCGATGACGTAGCCCGTCCCTTGCGAGAAATAGTGCGGGTTTTCTTTGAAGGCGCTGAATTTCGTCGCCGACGCCGTCACGATCACCGCGTCATGCCCGGGTATCGCCCCTTCGATGGAGGGGGCTTGATGGAAATCGCCGACGAGCTTGCGCAATTGCGGGTGCTCGAGGGCGAGCTTCTGTGGGCTGCGGGCGAAGGCCGTCACCTGGTGTCCCTTGTCGAGCGCGGCGCGCACCGCGAGCGCGCCCGTGCCCTGCGACGCACCAACAATCAGGATGTGCATTCTCGGTCTCCCGCGTTGCGCCCACTCGGCGCGGTTCGGAGTTTTTCGATGCTCTCACGACTACGGACGTTGTGTATCGCGAATGTTGCATCCGGCTCACGAGGGCACGGCTCCGGCCCTCGCCTGGCGCGACGAGGCACCTCCGCCTTCCGGAAAGCGCGAAGCGAGGTCTTCGCCGATTCGCTCGAGCTCGACCTGGTCGACCTCGCTAAACGCCGCCTGGAGATCGGAATCGACGTCGAGAACGGCCAGCAGCGAGCCTTTCGGCGATAGGACGGGCACGACGATCTCCGAGCGAGTCGAGCTCGAGCACGCGATGTGGTCGGGAAATAGACTCACGTCGTCGACCCTTTGGGTGCGAAGCGTGCGCGCTGCGGCCCCGCAAACGCCCCGCGAAAAAGGGATGCGCAAACAACCATGTCCTCCCTGATAGGGACCGACGACGAGAAGACCGGGTTGCGTGACGCGGTAAAACCCCGTCCAGTCGTAGTAGTCGAACGCCGAGTGCAGCTCGCATACGATGGTTGCGAGCGCTGCAACCCAGTCGTCCTCGCCCGCGAGCAAGGCTTGCAGCCGCACGCGCACCTGGGCGTAGGTCTCTTGACGTCCCAACGGGTCACCCATGGCTAGGGACATAGACCGATCGTCGGCGCATTCAATAACTCATGCACTCATGCGGCAAAGAGCGCGGGTAGGACATCGCCCGCAGTGCCCAGTCGGCATTCGTCGAAGGCGTCGGCGTTGTCAGGGCGCTCGGGGCCGACGTAGACCGTGCGGGCGCGACGCTTGACCGAGGCGACGAACCCGGCCGCAGGGTAGACGGCCCCGCTACTGCCCACGGTGATGAAGAGCGAGCATCGGCCGAGGGCATCGGCGATTGAATCCATGCCGAGCGGCACCTCGCCGAACCAGACGATGTGCGGGCGGATGCGGGCCCCGCACGGGCAGAGCGGAATGGTCGGGTGCGCGACGCGGTCTTCGAAAGGCGGTCGCCCGCACGTCTCGCAGCGGCTTCGAAAGAGCTCCCCGTGCATGTGGTGCACGCGCGAAGAGCCAGCCTTCTCGTGCAGGTCGTCCACGTTCTGAGTGCAAAGAAAAAGGCGATCCCCGATCGCGCTCTCCAAAGCCGCGAGCGCTCGGTGCGCGTCGTTCGGCTTGCAGCCAAGGGCCTGCGCTCGGCGCTCGCCGTAGAAGCGCCAAACCACCTGCGGGTGGGCCGCCCAGCCCTCGGGCGACGCGACTTCCTCGAAGCGGTATTTCTCCCAAAGCCCGCCGGCGTCGCGGAACGTGCGGATGCCGCTTTCGGCGCTGATGCCGGCCCCGGTCAGGACAAATACGCGATCGGACGGGCCGACTCTCAAAGCGGGGCGCACGTCCGGGAGCACGAGCAAAGTTCTACGCTTTTGCGTTCGCCGTCGCCACGGAGTACTCCCGACTCATGCTGAAGGCGACCTCGTGCGCCGCGACTCTCGCGCTCCTGATGGCTACCGCGTGCGCCGCGCCGACGAGCCAGGAGCGCCGCGCGGCCAGTCCCGCGGCTTCGACCACCGCGGCTTCGACGACCGCGGCGGCGCCTGCGACGAGCGCGCCGCCGCAGTCGTCCAGCTTGGCGGTGGGATCCGAAGCGGGGCGATCGGCCGCCGACGAGCTCCATCGAGCCGCCATCGTCGTCGACACGCACAACGACGTGACGCAGCGCCTCGTGCTCGAAGATGCCGACCTTTCCCGTCCGCTACCCGACGCGCAGACCGACATCCCGCGGATGCAGGCGGGCGGGCTCGACGCCGAGTTCTTGTCGGTCTGGGTGCCGCCCGAGCTCTATCCCGGCGACAAGGCGTATGCGTACTCGGTCGCGCAGCTCGATGCGATCGACCGCCTCGTCTCGAGGAATGCGGGCGTCGCCGTTCTGGCGCGCTCGGTCGCCGAGGTTCGAAGCGCCGCGGCCGCGCACCGGATCGCGTTCTTGATCGGTATCGAGGGGGCGCATGGCCTCGGCGACCCGCCCGACGAGCGCCTCATCACCCGGCTGCGCGAATTCTATGCTCGTGGGGCGCGCTACATGACGCTCACGTGGTCGGTCTCCAATCGGCTCGGCGGTAGCTCCGGCGACGCCGGCAAGACCCGGGGCCTCACGCCGCTTGGCGTACGCGTCATCAAAGTCATGAACGAGCTCGGGATGGTCGTCGACATCTCCCACGTCTCCGACGCGACGTTCTTCGACGCGGTGAAGGTGTCGACGAAGCCCGTGCTCGCTTCGCATTCGTCGTCGCGTGCGCTCTGCGATCACCCGAGGAACATGACCGACGACATGCTCCGCGCCGTGCGCGACAACGGCGGCGCCGTGTGTGTTAACTTCGGCCAGGAGTTTCTCGACTCCACCTGGTACGAAAAGTGGGCCGTGTTGCGAAAATCCCTCGGTCCCGAGATGAGCGAAATCGTCAAGGCGCACCCCGGCGACCCGAAGGCCGTGCAGCTCGCGTTCTGGCCCAAATACCGAGCCCTCGCCGCAGAGCTCCCGCGTGTCCCCGCGTCTCGCGTCGTCGATCACATCGAGCACATCGCCAACGTTGCAGGCGTCGATCACGTGTGTCTCGGGAGCGACTTCGACGGCATCCCGCTCGGCCCCGCAGGTCTCGACGACGTGTCGAAGTTTCCGTTCATCACCGAGGAGCTGTCTCGTCGGGGCTTTAACGCGGACGACATCCGAAAAATCCTTGGAGAAAACGTGCTTCGGGTGCTCGCGGCGAACGAAGTGGCACACCCGTGATAGCCGTGATCGCGCTCGAGTCGTAGGGCCTGGCGGTTGCGTCGCCGGCTTCCTGCCCTCGTCGTTGCCGTTGTCCTACTCGGCCTCGGGTACCACTACGTCTACGTGCCCCGTGCGCGGGCTCCTCGGCTGACCGGCGCTCTGTCTCGCGAAACGTTGCGCGTCGGCGACCTGGAGCGGACCTTCGCCTACTACGCTCCCGCCTCGCTACCGCCGCATCCGCCGCTTCTCATCGCCTTTCATGGCTCGGGCGAGACCGGGGAGACCTTCCGCGCCCACGCGGGCTATGCCTTCGATCGGGTCGCCGACGCCAGCGGGTTCGTACTTGCCTACCCCGACGGCTACGAGCACCACTGGAACGACTGCCGCAGGGCGGCCTCTTTCTCGGCGCGCGCGCTACGCATCGACGACGTCGGCTTTGTCCGCGCGATGGTCGCGCGCCTCACGTCCAAGCTCGGCGTCGAGCCCGGACGCGTGTTCGTGACCGGCCACTCGAACGGCGGGTCGATGTGCTACCGGGTCGCCCAGGAGATGGCGGGCGATATCGCCGGCGCGGCGCCCATCAGCGCGAGCATGCCCGTGTCCGAGAACAACGACTGCCATGACAACGGCCAGGCGATTCCGGTGCTGGTCATGAACGGCACCGACGACCCCATCGTTCCCTATGGTGGCGGTCACGAGACCATTTTCGGATTCGGCGATCGCGGCTACGTGCTGTCTGCCATAGACACGGCGCGCTACTTCGCGAGAAAAAGCGGTTTCGCGGCGACCCCCGTCGTCGAGCGGCTCCCGGGCGACGACGCGTCGCTCTGGGTGGAGCGATCCACCTGGGGCGCGCCCGGCGCGGGGCAAGTGGTGCTCGATACGATTCACGGCGGCGGCCACGCCGTGCCGCAACCCTACGCCCTGTACCCGCGCATTCTAGGCCGGACCGATCGGGACTTCGACGCCGCGGCCGAGATCTGGCGCTTCTTCGCGCAGCAGATGCGCTGAGAGCTGCTTCCACCAGCCTTACAGAGGTCCCGACATTCCCAACGATCGAGTCTCGCCGTCGGCCAAAGCCGACATCACGCCGGACAGACACAGTTCGCAAGCCGCCTGAGCCCCTCACTCGCCCAGTGGCGCGCATTGCACGCCGGCCCATTCGTGTTCGCAAGCGAACCAAGCGATCTCGCCGCGATACCACGAGCGTCTCCGCGCGGCCTAACGCACACGCAAGCCGCGCGAGCGGGATCAGCGGGCCGCCAGTCGCCTTAGCCCGGCCGCCTACGCACGCCATCGAGCCGACTAACGTCTCCCTCCGACGAGCAAACCCGTTTCTCCGGCACACCCTCGAGCTCGCAGCGCGGGCTAACGCGTTTGGCCGCGCTGCGGAGCGCGACCTCCGGCGAACAGTCCGCGTGGTCGGCCGGCGAACCTGCCTAGGAGCGCGGCGAATCCACGAGGTCTGCCCTGCGAAGCGCGCAGGCCGCGTGCGAACCTCATTTGTGTCGCCTGGGACCTCACGGGTGTCGAATCCAGTCGACCCACTCCGCCTGGACGTCCGCGGGGGCCGCGCCGACAGCCCGTTTGAAGGCGTGCGAACCCGTCGGGTCGGCCGCCCAATCGTCGCGCCACGCGCGGTAGAAGGGCCAGAGCGCTCCGCGATCGTCGAGCTATTGGCGGAGCTCGCGTGAGGCCGCGTCGTGGAGGTCTTGGTCGGGCCCGCGGAAGTCTTGGTCGGGCATGAGAAGCAAAGTCTCGAGGCTTGCTTGCTCGTCGCTTAACCTTTGCAACGGTTCGCGCGGTCATCGGCCATTGGTCCTCCACCTTGAACCTCTTCAGCCTGTTCCGCATGAAACGCGCTTCGTGCTTACTTGTCATCGCCGAGGGCCTCAGCACGCTTTCCGTCGCGCAAAGTGCATCGGCGCTTGGCCCCGTCGACGTTGAGGTCGCGACCAGAGTGGGCGGCGGCACGAGTCCCCAGAGCACCCAATGGGCTCCGTGCGCCCGCTGCAACGTTGCCGACCTCCCCAACGCGCTCGGTTTCGGGCTGGGCGCACGAGCGGGCGCATCATTCATGGGATTCTACGGAGGCCTGTCGTTCATGGACTACCTTGGAAGCCAGGCAACCGACGCTGGCCCGTTGACAGAGTCCTTGAGGTCGGTCCTGTACGGGGTCGAGGTCGGCTACAACATCGGCGCGCCGCTTGTCACGCTGCGGCCGCAGCTCGGCATCGGCAACTATACGGTGAGCGGCGGCTATTCTGGGACGCCACCCATCCGCCCAGGAGGGCCCGCGTACGGGTATCCAGCCCACTTCGGCACCAGCAACTTCTATCTCGAGCCCGGAGTCACGGGCCTTCTCTCATTCGGTATATGGATTGTCGGGGCCGACGCCAATGTGCTCTTTCTTCCAGGAATGAGCGGCTCGCAGCCCGCGTTCACCGCCCACGGCCAAGTCGGCGTCAAGTTCTGAGGGCGCCTTTCGAGCTCGCGACAATGCGGCGAAGGTCGCCAGGCTGTCGCACGAGAAAAAGCGCTGCGAAAGATGAACACGATGGGGCACCTTCTGTGACTACCCTGATGGGGCTGTGCCATTCTCTCCGAACCGTTGGCCCGTTCGAGGGGCGCGGACATGGCTCTTGGGGCTGGGACTCGCTCTCAGTGCGTGCGGAGGCAAGTCGTCGGCGTCGACGACCGAGGCGGGCGCTTCTGGTGCAGGCGGCGGCCAACCGGACTCTGCAAGCAGCGGCTTCGGCGAAGCGAGCGTGACCTCAAGCGGGGGCCGCGATTCGTCGGGCGCATCCTCGGGCGTCGCGTCCTCCGTGGACGCCTCTGACGCAGCCCCGGTGGCTCCGTCTCCTTTCTCCTGCTCCCCGCCGTGCGTTGCACCCCTCGCCTGCATCCAGCTGCCCGGCAGCAGGACGGGACAGTGCGGGCCGGCCTGCCAGGCGGATAGCGACTGCCCGCCGTGGCTCACTTGCGACGCTGGCGCCTGCGTCGCCTGCTCGTCGTGCCCGACTGGTCAAGTTTGCACGCCCGTCGTGGGAGCGATGGGGGCCTGCACGTCAAACACCGACTGCCCAGGGGGAAGCTATTGCTCCTCGGCCGACAACGGCGCGTGCCAACCCTACATGGCCTGCATGGCAGCGTGCCACGAGGTCGGCTGTGAGGGATGCACCGCGAACAGTCAGTGCCAGGCTGGTCAAGTCTGCATTCTGGGGTCCTGTGGCGTCTGCTCGTCGAACAGTCAATGCGGTCCAAACGCCCAGTGCAGTGGCACTCACACGACGTTTCAATGTACTTGCTCCGTCGACGCCGACTGTGCGTCCGGCGACGCGTGCGTGTCCGGCATCTGCACTGCCGCGTGCAAGTCGAATACCAACTGTCAGCCGGGCGAGGTGTGCGGCGGTCTCGAAGACGCAGGCTCAGAGGAGCAGGAAGCGGGGTTGCCACCCGGCGTATGCGGCCCCTGCTCCTCGAACAGTGAATGCGGCCCGGGTTCCGGTGCCTCCTGCCAATCAGGCAGCTGCATTTGTCTCACCGGAGCCGACTGTCAGCCAGGGCAACGCTGCCGGATGGGACTCTGCTTCGACTGCCGCTCGGCCGCCGAGTGCGGGAACGGGAAGGCTTGCATCGCTCACGTGTGCGGTGAGTGCTCGTCGTACGCCGACTGTAACCAGGGGACGTCGGACCTTCCAAGCGGAGTTGCCCAGGGACTAGCCTGCGTCAACGGCGCCTGTGGCCCCTGCTCGTCGAACAGCCAGTGCGGCGGCGGGCAGGCCTGCGTTCAAAGCACGTGCGGCACCTGCGTCGCCAATGCCCAGTGCGGCCCGAACGGGCAGTGCACGGACGGATTTTGCACGTGTTCGACGAATCAGCATTGCGCGTCGGGACAACGCTGTGGGGGCGGCGTTTGCGTCTCGATGTGACCTCCACATCGGCAGCCGCCCTCGGTACCGAACGAGATCGATCGTGTCGAATTCCGTAGCTTGATCGCGGCTCGAACGGGATTTGTAGCCAGACGGGTTGAGCTTCACGGTTTGCAGGCGTTCGCGAGCTCGCGCTGAACGCTCTCGGGTACCGGAGCGTCCGTGTCGTCGATGCTCACGGCGAGGTGGCCCGTGGCGCGTTGGACCGTGTAGTCGACGCGTCCCTCGAACCGTTCCGGCGTCTGGGCGCCGATGCTCGCAGAGAACGTTCCGTCACCGTTGTCCTGCGGTCCGATGCCGCCCATGGCGTGACCTTCGGTGGACGCGGCCGTGAGCTCGTCCACGACCTTCTTAACGCGGGGCATCGCGTTGACGACGCGGGACGCCGCATCCTCGCACCGCTCCTGGGTGAGAGCGGACCAGGCCAGTCGCGCGCACGCGTCCGCCGTCGAGTCTCCGACCGGGTCGCTGTCGTCGGCTTCTTCGAGAATGCGGAGCTCGTCGCTGTCGGCGTCTCGCCGGAGCACGATGCGCGCCTGCGTATTGCGGAGTCGCGCGGCCAGTCCCGATCGCTTCGTGAAGCGGGTGACGAGGAACCCGCCTTCCGACTGCAGGGACCTCACGTCTCCGACGATTTGCTGCTGAAACGCACTTGCAGCGCCGAGCGCGTCCTTCTTTTGCTCGAGCACCTTGTCGAGCGCGACGACCCGCCCGTAGTAGCAGACGTGTTTGAAGTAGAGCGGTCCGAGGGCGGCGACGTTGTGCGAATCCAGAGCGTCATTCCACGCTTTTACTTTGGCCAAAACCTGGAGCGCCTCGCTGAGGGGTGACGGATTCGTGGCGGGCGATGGGTTTGCGGCGGCCGCGGACTTCGCAGGGGCCGCCGATGTGGCAGGGGATGCGGTCGCCCCCGGCCCCGACACAGAGCTCGAACTGTGAGAGCACGCCGCGAGGGCCGCGGCCACAAGAAGGCAAGCCCGAGTCGTCATGCGCAGGCGGCCTCGTTCGCCGTATAGTAGAAGATCCATGCCCGACAGGCTGTCTTCGAGCGGCCGACCCGTTCCGGCTCGGATGTACGCCATACCGTGGGGACAGCGGGGGTCGTCTGCGGGCAGCGGGTATCGCGGCCGCTCGACGCTTCGATACACGTGGACACCATAACCCAACCCCGACAAAACGAGGATCACCCCTGCGGGGACGAGGCCGCGTTGCAACCACGAGCGCGTCTGGCTATCGCGCGTCATCGGCGACGGTCACCGCCTGTACCGGCCGTCGCGCCTACTTGCAGGCAATCGTCGATAGGTCGACCTGATAGATATGCGCGTCGTTGGCGGCGTACGCGTCGGTAAAAACCCCCGCCGCAATGGAGACCGTTCGGTTCTCGCCCACGACCGTGGCCGACCCGCTGCCGGAGAGCCCGCAGTAGCTGCGCACGCCCAGGTCACGGGCAAGCGCAGGGTGGCCGGCGACCTCCGGGGAGACTAGATTTAGGACCGATGCAAGCGCTCAAGGCCCACGATCACAACGGCCGTCTCGTGCTCGACGAGCCCACGGATCTGCCCGAAGGCGAAGTAGTCGAGCTGGTTCCGCTCGACGAGGTGCTCGCCCGTGGGGGTGACTACTTGGACGACGAAGAGCGCGCCGCCCTACATCGAGAGCTGGAAGCCTCGATTGCCGAGGCCAAGGCGGGACAGCTCGTTGATGCGGACGAAGTGTTGGCCGAACTCCGAGCCGCACGTTGAAGGTCCGTTTCACGCCGAGAGCCCGGCGTCGGGCTTTCGCCGTCGCCAACTGGTGGCGGGCGAATCGTCCGGCATCTCCCGACCTTTTCGAGCGGGAGCTGGATGAGGTCAAGCGAAGGCTCGCAGAGCAACCCGAACTGGGCCTCTTTTATGAGAAGGTCGGGGATGTGGCCACAACCTTCTGGCGTTATGGCGAGAAACGCGCGTGCCCTCGGCTTGACCTCGCTACCAGAATGAGCGAGAAAAGAAGCGCGCAAGGGGAGTAGTTCGCACCGCACCCAGCGGCAAGGGGGAGATCGACACGCTGGCCTCACGGCCCGGTCCCCCACCTCGGAAACCCTAGGAGAACGAGACCTTCGACCAGGAACAAGTCCTGGCCGAGGTCTCGTGTGAGCGCGCCGCACGGCATCTCGGCCCAAGCCAGGAGATGCCGATGCAAGGTTGGACGCTTTTCTTCTCGGTCTTCGGAGTCGCCCCTTCTCGCAGGCGTGCTGTGAAGCTGACGACGACTGCGGTCCCTGCGCTCATCCCTCTCGCGTTGGCGCGCACAGCGGCAGCGGCCGAACCGCCAAACGACGAGACGAAGTCCTTGCCGTGCCGGCCGACAATTGCCTGCACCGCGGATATCGTCGTTCCCGGTGCAATCGAAATAGAGACGGGCGCGCTGTTCCGGCGCCTCGATGCCACCGGCCGCCAGTGGACTTTCCCGGTTCTCGCGAAGCTGACGGTCGCAAACTGGCTCCAAGTGCAGGCCGGCGGCAACGGCTACACCGTTTTGCGAGGCAACGTTCCGGCGCAGTTTCTCGACGACGTGCAGCTCGGAGCCAAGTTCCATGTCCTCGACCAAGGGCCTGCAGCTCCGTCGATCTCGTTCTCGGCATTGGCGAGCATTCCCACCTTTCGGGCGCAGGGCTATCTGCGGACCTACGACACGCTCTTGACCGCCTACGTGACGAAGGACCTGGGGCCATTGCACGCGGACCTCAATGTTGGCGAAAACGTGTGGCGGGTGCAGGCACCGCTGCCCCAGGAGTGGATCGCGCTGGCGATCTCCGTCAACTTGCCGCCGCCCTTCGGGGTCATGGCCGAGAGCTACTACTTCACGGACGCGAGGCCCGTTGCGCTGCGCGACGGCGGGTTTCTGTTCGCGGTCAGCCATAGCCCAAAACCATGGCTGGTCTTCGACTTCGGCGGCGATGTCGGCATGTTTCCCTCAACACGTAGCTACAGTCTCTTTATCGGGATGACGATCGTTCCCGTCCTGCTTTGGGTTCCGCACAGCCAGGGAGAATAGTTGCCCCTCCCGCGTAAACGCCTACGTGCGGCCGATGACGTCGGCTGAACCGAGTGGTGCGATCAGCGGGCCTGGACGTATACCGTAGGGGGGTGAGAGACCACGGCACGAGAGATGTGCCCGTCCGCGGCCGTACCTAACGTCGGCGGCCGACCGAGGAGAGCACGGCACCATGACCACCATCTCGAAGGACACCAAGCTCGTCACGTTCATCAACGTCTTCACCGTCGAGCCGGCGAATCAGAAGCGGCTCGTGGAATTGCTCGCGCGCGTGACCGAGACCTCGGTGCGGTGTGCGCCAGGGTTCGTCTTCTGCGCCCTTCATCGCAGCCTCGACGGCACCAAGGTCACGATGTACTCGCACTGGCGGACGATCGAGGACTACGAAGCGATGCGCAGAGACCCGGCTCCCCTCCCGTACTTGCAGGAGGTCCTCACGATCGCGACCTTCGAGCCCGGGAGGTACGAGATCGTGGAGACCTTCGCGCCCATGGTTCCGGCTGACGAGCGCTGAACGAGCTCAGCCTCAAAACGGCATCCCGCTCAGCGCCGATATCCCGTCCCAGGACACCCAGCGACGAGTCCCCGACACCCGCAGGGCGCACGCTAACCGCCGATAGAGCGTCCATCCCGCCCGGCACGCTCTTCGCTCTTGTGTGGCCTGCCCATGCTCGCCACCGCCCTCAGCGCCACATTGGTCGGCCTCCAAGCGCACCCCGTTCGCGTCGAGGTCGAAGCGATGCGCGGCCCACCTTTTTTCGAGCTCGTGGGGCTTGCCGAGGCCGCCGTTCGCGAAAGCCGTGTGCGCGTAAAGAGCGCGCTCGGCCAGGTCGGGGTCTACATCAACGAGTGCGGGATCATCGTCAACCTCGCGCCCGCCGATGTCCGAAAAACGGGCAGCGGGTTCGACCTCGCTATCGCAGCGGCCGTCATGGGCGCTCTGGGCGCTGCGCCGCGCGATGCGCTCAAAGGAGTCCTGTTCGTGGGCGAGCTGTCGCTCGAAGGCACGGTGCAGCCGCTACGCGGTGTGCTCGCACAGCTGCTCGGTGCGAGAGCACGCCGAGTCAAGCGCGCGATCGTGCCGCGGGCCAACGCGGGTGAAGCCGCCCTGGTCGACGGCATCGAAGTCCGAACCGTCGGCTCTCTGGGCGAGCTCGTCGATGCGCTTCGTGGCCGGTCCGAGCTCCCGCTCGCCGAACGAGCGCCGGATGCTCCCCGGGTCGCGAGCGACGACGACTTGTCCGACGTTCGCGGTCAACCCGGAGCACGCCGCGCTCTCGAGGTGGCCGCAGCAGGCGGCCACAACCTTCTCATGATTGGGCCCCCCGGGGCCGGCAAGACGATGTTGGCACGCAGGCTTCCGGGGCTTCTGCCCGTCCTGTCCACCGAAGAGGCTCTCGAGGTGACGGCGATCCATAGCGTGGCCGGGCTTCTGTCGGCCTCGCGGGGTCTGTCGCGCGCACGTCCCTTTCGCGCGCCGCACCATACTGTGAGCGAGATCGGTTTGGTCGGCGGAGGCGACGGGCCGCGACCGGGCGAGGTCAGCCTCGCGCACAACGGGGTTCTCTTTCTCGACGAGCTTGCCGAGTTTCGTCGCTCCGCGCTCGAGGCTCTTCGGCAGCCGCTCGAGGACGGAGTGGTCACGATCTCGCGGGCCTACGGGAAAGCCACGTTCCCATCTCGGATGCTGCTTGTCTGCGCGATGAACCCTTGCGCGTGCGGGTGGCTGGGCGACGGCAGCGGGCGATGCGGCTGCTCGCCAGAGCGGGTGCGCGCCTACCGCTCGAAGATGAGCGGCCCGCTCCTCGATCGCATCGATGTTCACGTCATCTTGCCACCTGTACCGGTCGAGCACCTTCAAGGGGCCGCGTCCGGCGAGAGCAGCCAAGCCGTGCGGTCACGCGTCGAGCGAGCCCGCGACATTCAGCGCGAACGGCTTTGCCGTGGCGAAGTCGCTGCGGCGACCAATGCCGCGCTCCCCCCGCGCGACGTCGAGCGCGTCGCCAAGCCGTGCGTGGCGGGTGCGCGCATGCTCTCGGTAGCCTCCGAGCGGCTTGCCCTTTCGGCGCGCGCCTACGGCAAGGTGCTGCGTGTTGCCCGCACGATTGCGGATCTCGACGGGTCGGCGAGCGTGCGGCCCGCTCACGTCGCGGAGGCCATCGGCCTTCGGGTGCTCGATCGCGGCGCGGTCGCGGTGGCGGCTTGAGAGACGTTTTCACACGCGCGCGAAAGTCGCCCCGCGCGCGCGATGAACAAGCCAACCGGGCGGCGAGACACGAAAGGACGGACGATCATGCTCGAGCAAATCGTGGACAAGATGCGCGCCCTCAAAGTGGTGATGGTTGCGCTCGAAAAGCAGTTCGGCAAGGGAGCCGTCATGACGCTCGGGGACGACGAAGACCCCGAGCCCATCGCCACGATTCCAACGGGCTCGCTCGCGCTCGACCTGGCGACGGGGGTGGGCGGGTACCCGCGCGGCCGGGTGGTCGAGATCTACGGGCCCGAGTCGAGCGGCAAGACGACGCTGGCCCTACACGCGATCGCCGAAGCTCAGAAGGCCAACGGCGTGGCGGCGTTCATCGACGCCGAGCACGCCCTCGACGTGGGCTACGCGCGGTCTCTGGGTGTGGCCACTGAGAAGCTTCTCATCTCACAGCCGGACACCGGCGAGCAGGCGCTCGACATCACCGAGATGCTCGTGCGGTCCGAGGCGATCGATCTGGTCGTCATCGACTCGGTGGCCGCGTTGACTCCGAAGGCCGAGCTCGAAGGCGAAATGGGTGATTCGCACATGGGCCTTCAGGCGCGATTGATGAGTCAGGCGCTGCGCAAGCTCACGGCGGCGGCCTATCGAAACAACACCACTCTCATGTTCCTCAATCAGCTGCGCCAGAAAATCGGGGTGACTTTTGGATCCCCCGAGACCACAACGGGTGGCAACGCCCTCAAGTTCTACGCGTCCATGCGCTTCGACGTGCGGCGTATCGGCCAGGTCAAGGTCGGCGAAGAGCCCGTCGGCGGGCGCACGCGCGTCAAGATAGCCAAAAACAAATGTGCACCTCCATTTACCGAAGCGGAGTTCGAAATCCGTTGGGGGCAAGGGGTCGACTCGGTCGCCGAGCTCATCGACCTCGGCGTCGCGCGAGGGCTGGTCGATCGGGCAGGGAACCACATGTCATTTGCGGGGACGCCCCTTGGCAACGGAAGAGAGAGATCGCGAGAGACGCTGGGGGCCAGCGTCGATCTACAACACACACTCAGGCAAGCCATCGTGGCTTGTGGTCCTGTGCGTCCGGGGCGCCGCGTCGAAGCTGACGCGTGATGCCGTGTTGCGGCCGGTGGGAGGAGGGGACCACCGGTCGCTCGGCTTCGCGGGCGCTTTGGAGAGCCACCACAGGTTCCGGCGGGTCCGGTGGCTTTGGTGGCTTTGCCGGACGCGTCAGTCAACGCCAGACCAAGAGACGATGTCGTCCGCGCCATAGGCGAAGCGTCCTCGGAAGAGATCGGGGTGGATGGCCATGGCGGCCAGCTCGGCGCTGTCCACCAGCCGTGGGCCGGATCGGTTGAAGAACGCGCTTCCGTCGATGAGGCTCACGCGACCTTCGCGAACCGCGGGCAGCGACGCGAAGGCCGGGTTCTTGGCGAGCTCGCGCATCTCGCGGCGCGTCTGATCGATACGGAAGCCGCAGGGAGCGATGATGACGACCTCGGGCGCGCTCTCTGCGATACGCTCCCAGGTCTCGGGCACGGAGGGTTTGGCGTCGCGCGCGAGCACCGGGTTACCGCCGGCAATTCGCAGAATCTCCGGCGTCCAGTGGGCCCCGAGAAACGGCGGGGAGAGCCATTCTAGAAACAGCACTCTGGGCCGCGGCAGCCCCGAGGTTTCAGCGCGCAACCGATCGAGTCGGTCGCGAAGGGTCGCGACCACGATGCTGCCGCGGTCGGGGAGCCCTGCCGCCTTGCCGATGCGCTCGATGTCGTCGAGGGCCTCGGCGAGCGTGGTTGGCGACAGCGACATCACCCGCGCGCCGGGCGCGGCTCGAAGCGCCGCGTCGCGGACTTCTTCGAACGACACCGCACAGACCTTGCAGACGCCCTGGGTGAGGACCAGGTCGGGCGCGAGCGCTGCGAGCTCGCGCTCGTCGATGCGATAAATGCTCTGCCCACCTGCAACGAGCGCGTTCACCTGTCGATCGATCTCGGCGGAGGGGGCGGCTGGGTCGATCTTCGGCTCGGTGAGGATGGGGCGGCCTCGAACCTCGGGCGGGAAGTCGCACTCGTGGCTCACCCCGACGACGTGCTCGCCGAGGCCCAGCGCGAAGCAGGCTTCTGTCGAGCTGGGGAGCAGGGAGACGATGCGCATCGGCTCGTTCACGTGAGGGGCCTCCAGTGTAGCCTGTTCCGGCGACGGCCCCGCAACGCTGAACCTCCTCGAGATGCTCCAATGACCGAACCGAAAAAGAAGGCTCTACTCTCGTGGAGCAGCGGGAAAGACAGCGCCTGGACGCTGCACGTGCTGCGACAGAGAGGCGACCTCGACGTTGTCGGGCTTCTTACGACCATTAACGAGGTGCATGCGCGCGTCGCGATGCACGCCGTTCGCTTGGAGCTCTTGCGGCTTCAAGCCGCGGCCGCCGGCCTACCGGTCTGGGAGATCCCGATTCCGAGCCCGTGCACCAACGAGCAGTACGAGGCCAAAATGGGCGAGGCCCTGTCGCGAGCGCGCGACGTAGGGGTCGAGGTCATCGCGTTTGGCGATCTGTTCCTCGAGGACATCCGGCGATACCGCGAAGACCGCATGCGCGGTACGGGGATCGAGCCCATCTTTCCGATCTGGGGGATACCGACAGGCGAGCTGGCGCGCACCATGATTGCGGGAGGGCTGCGGGCGCGCATCACGTGCGTTGACCCCAAGCAGATCTCGCCCCATCTCGCCGGGCGCGAATTCGACGAGACTCTCCTCGCCGAGCTGCCCCCCACGGCGGACCCGTGCGGCGAACGCGGCGAGTTTCACACCTTCGCGCATGCCGGCCCGATGTTCGAACGACCGCTTGCGGTCACGGTCGGCGAGGTCGTCGAGAGGGATGGCTTCGTCTTCGCCGACGTGCTGAGCGAGGGGTCATCCGCTCAGCATCCATAAAATAGGTGAGCAGGTTTGGGTGCGCGCGGCGACTAGACTAGCGGAGTGGGGCATGAGAGCGGGGCGGAGGGGCATGAGAGCGGGGCGGAGGGGCATGAGAGCGGGGCGGAGGGGCATGAGAGCGGGGCGGAGGGGCATGAGAGCGGGGCGGAGTGGGGCATGAGACCGCGGTCCTTCGGGTGCATGGTGCTCCTGCTGACGGCGTCGGCATGCGGCGACCTGGCACATCAGAGTGTGGGCGGCGGCAGCAGCGGCGAAAGCGCTAGCAGCGGGGCGGGCGGATCCGGTTATGGCCTGGGAGACGCAAGCGGACCGATCGGTCAACCCGATGCCGCGCAAATACAGGTTTCCACCATCCCACCCGTCAGCCCCGGCGCAGTGGTCAGCCAGACAGTCACTAGGCTCACCGCTGTCGAATACGCGAATACAGTCAACGATCTCTTGGGTGTTCCACCCAGCGCCCAAAGCGTACCGCTAGGTGCCGATTCGAACGCGGGAGGGTTCAATGTCGGCGGAGCTTCGACCGACGACACGGCGCAGGCCTACCACGACTCGGCCGTCGCTCTTGCGACCCTGGTCACCTCGGCCGCAAGCCTGCCCACGTTGCTTCTGGGTGCCAACTGCACCGCCCCCGCTGCCGACACCACCGGTGTTGGCGCTGCGTGTGCGACGGCGTTCATCGGGCAGTTCGCGCCGCTGGCATTTCGGCACGGGCCCGTGGACGCCGCGACCGTGGCGGGCTTGAACGGCGTCTACGCCGCGGTGGCCATGACGCAGGGCGCCGGATTTTCGGGCGGTATGGCCGCCGTGCTCGAAGAGATGTTGCAGTCGCCCTACTTTCTCTATCACCTGGAGACCGAGCAGCAGGCTCTCGGGATGTATGGAACGCCGATAGCGGTCACCGGGTACTCCATGGCCAACCGGCTGTCTTACTTGCTCTGGTCGTCGATGCCGGACGCCGCGCTCTTCGCCGCCGCGGCGAACAATCAGCTCTCGACGGCCGCGCAGGTGGCCGAGCAAGCCGAACGAATGCTGCAAGATCCGAAAGCGCACGTTGGCCTTCGAAACTTCTATCAGCAGTGGCTAACGGCACTCTCGCTGCCCAGCGGCAAGGTCGGCAATTCGACTCAGCTTCTTCCGAACGGGACGCTTTCAGCCACGTCTCTTTTTGGGACCACGAACGGCCTGTCGCTGATGGCCGAGTTTAGCCCTGCTCTTCAGCAGGCGATCGTCGAGTCGTTCGATATGCAGGCCGAGGCCGCCTTATGGGCGCCCACCAATGCGATGAAGGCGCTTCTCACGAGCACTACGATGTACGCCAACTCGCTCCTGGCGCCGGTCCTCGGCGTCACGGTTCCTGCGGGGACGGCGGCACTTGCGCCGGTTTTAGTCGATGGGACCAAGCGGGCGGGCATCCTTTCTCACCCCCTTCTCATGGCCACGTACGCAACGACCAGCACGAGCCACCCGATCCACCGCGGCGTATTCGTTTGGGACCAGATCGTCTGCCAGCCGCTCCCGTACCCGCCCGCCGGCGAGCCGGCCTTCACACCACCGCCCCCTGGCATGGGCCTCCGGCAGGACTACGAGCTCATGACCCTTACGGGACGCTATCTGGGGCAGGTTCCACCGGCCACCGCCGGTGGCGGGCCCGGGGCCGGGGGCATTCCGTGTCCGTCGTGTCACACCCGCTTGGACCCCGTCGGGTTTCTCTTCGAGCCGTTCGACACGGTAGGGCAATACCGAACTATCGACGACTACGGCGTGCCGGTCGACCTGACGAACATCACCGTCAACGGCTTCACGGGCAGCGATGCCTATCTCAACGTCACGATGAGCTCGTCGGTGCAGCTCGCAACGGCGTTGGCCAATTCGGACCTACCCGACGCCTGCTTGACGGAAAACCTCTATCGCTACATGGCTCGACGCGCCGACAGCGCTGCGGACTTCCCCGTGGAGGCATGGCTCGACGAAACGTTCGTCGCCGCAGGCGAGAATCTAACGCCAGCGCTCGTAGGGCTGACTCGGACCGATGTGTTTCTCGAGCGGGTGAACGCGCAGTGATCGGGCGATTGTGGCGGCGACGCCAGAAGCGCCCTCATCTGTTGGGAGATCACCGGTGTGTAAAGCGAGATACACCACGATGGGAATGACGGTTTTGATCGTCGACGAAAACGGATCGCTTGTCGAACAAACTGGGGATCCGCAAAACCATTTACATCGGATCTTGGCAAACGTCGGCGCCGACGATTTCTTATTATTGAAGGACGTCGATTGGTACGGAGACACGATCTTCAATCGATTGCAGATGACACGATTCATCTCCGAGTGGCGCATGCTGCGCAACCTGGCAGTAGCGTATGGTGCCGAGGCCATTCACACAAAGATCGAGGGGATGGCCAGCAGGTGTGCACAGGAGGTACACGTCTATCTGAAATTTCAGGGCGACTAACCCCACGCCGCTGGTCCTTTCTCAAGCATATTGCCCAGCGGCTGCCCCGCGACGCTCGGATGACACGACGCTTGAGCTAGCGTCGGTGCCTGCCGCAGTTGACGATCGGCTGTCGCCCAGCGTACGTGGATTCCTAGCCCGGCTCGATCCCCGCCTCTCTTCACTCACACCCAATCCGCCCCGAGCCCACCGCGAGATCATCAATCCACCAATTGGTCACTACAGTGAGCCCCTGGTACATATAAATCCCCGTCTCGAGCTCGATGAAGTTGGTAACAGGCTCGCGCACCGGGGCTTGCGCGTTCGAGGGGTAGATGAACGTCGTGGGCCACGAGAGCTCGGCTCCGTTGAGCCACATGCGCGGCTCGGCGGCCTCACCGGCATCATTGCTTGCACCGTCGAATAGCCATTCCAAACAGGCCCAGTCGTTTGCGACGCCGCCCGCGTCCGAGATCCTCACGTCTTCCGGCTGGCCGGGTGGCTCGGGCGGATGCCATATCGCCATGTAGTCGCCCGGAGTCGTCCCCGTGGGAGAGTCGGTGGCGACTTCGTACCAATCGAGCACGCTCATGGCCGTCGCGTTCGAGCCGGGCACGGGATAGCGCGCATTGAATATCCCCGCGTGCGATTCCGGCGCGGCCGGGCTCGTGTAGACGAAGGCCCGACCCCAAAGCACGGGACCGAAGCCCGCGGGCAGGCTGTAGATGATCGTGTACTTCGGCCCTCCCTGCTCGGTCGGCGAGCCGCCCTGATAGTCTTTTGCGTGCAATGAATAGTTGCCGCGATGCGGCCTCGTGCTGTCGACGAGAAGCTGTCCAGGAAAGCCGTCGCCCAATCGATAGCGCATCCATCCCGGGGGGAAAGCTCCCTCCTCGAAACCCCAGCACAGAGAGCCGGGAGGCGAGCAGGCGGTTTCCGTACCCCCGTCGCTGGACGCATCCGAAGGCTCGGCCTCCGTCCCCATGCCTGCATCCGTACTTGGGCGTGATGTACCGCCGGCATCGGCTGTGCTCTGTCCGGACGAAGAAGATTGGCCAGCGGTCGATTGCCCGCATGCCGCCGCTGCCGCTCCAGTCAGCAGCCATGTCCAAAGGCGTGATCCCATCAGTCGCCGGAGGACTCTGGCGCGGACAAGCAGGCCCGGCAAGCGCCGAGATCCAAACGACAATAGGCGACGTCCAAGCCTCCCAGGCTGGCCTGGGAGCTATTGTCAGCTGGGATCGCTCGGGTCGCTCGCGTGCGTGCACAGGCTCGATCGCCAGCCAGGTTCGCTCGTCTCGTTGGCGATTCTGGGCACGTACGTCGGATGAATCGGTTCACCACTTTGGGTGAATGGGTCCACCACGCTGGATGAATGGGTCCACCACGTTGGGTGAATAAGTCCGCCAAGCGTGCATGCCTCGACGGGCAAGCCTGCCAACCCAGGGATGCGAGGGGTGATCGCCCGGTTACACCGCGATCCAACCTCGTTCACCCGCCGGGCCGACTCCATCAGGCAAGCGTGCTAACCCGAGTAGGCCCGCGTACCAACCTGAGTAGGCAAGCGTACTAACCCGAGTAGGCACGCGTACCAGGCCGAGCAGGAAACCGCGCCAGCCGGAGTAAGCCAGCCTATCAACCCGGGCAGGCCAGCATGCCAACCCGAGTAGATCAGCCTACGGACCCGACTAAGCAAGCGTGCCGACACAAGTCGGCAAGCGTACCGACCCAAGTAGGCAAGCCCGCCACCCCGAGTAGGCGGGCGTATCAATCCGAGCATGCCCGGGCACCAACCCGAGCATGCCCGCGTACCAACCGGAGCATGCCGATGTGTGAACCCAAGTACCCACGTCGGCCACATCGGGCTGGCACGCGGCATACCCTCGTCACCCCCGCGTACCAACCCGACGCTTCCTGCGATCAAGATCGATCAGGCACGCGGGGCACGTGAGGAATGCAAGGGTAACCTCTCAAGCTCGGACCGCGGGCGGATCGGGTTGGCAGATGTGCCCACGTCGCGACCCACGCTTACAAATACGATCAGCCGCCCCCTGTAAACAGCGCGATCGCGGCCCCGGTCGGGTCTGAAAGGACGCTGAAGCGCCCGATCTTGGGGATGTCTTGCGGCGGCACGAGGATCTGCGCGCCAAGCTCTTTGGCCCCGCGCGTGGAGCCGTCAACATCCTTGACCGCGATGTACGCGAGCCAGTGCGAGTGCGGCACCTTCTCGGGCATCTTCATGATGCCGGCGGTTTGTCTCTCACCGCGCTTGAGGATTCGGTACGTCCCCATCGGACCCATGTCCGAAGTCTGGATGCCGTAGCCAAAGAGGTCTGCATAGAACTTCGCCGCGGATTCGGCGTCGCCCGTCATGAGCTCTTCCCAGCAGAACGTGCCCACGGGAGGCACGGCCGGCTCCTCCGGATAGGTGCCCTTCGCGTCTCTGTAGAGCGCGAACACGGCGCCTTGCGGGTCCGAGACGACGGCAAATCGACCCACGTTCGGAATGTCCATCGGCGGATTGAGCAATCGGGCGCCAAGCTCGGTGGCTTTGGCCGCAAACGGATCTACTTCTTCGACCGCGAGATAGGGAAGCCAGTGCGAAGGCACGCTGGGGGGCGCTTTGGATTTCGTGACGCCGGCGAAGTCTTTCCCGTCGCGAAGAAGCAGCGAGTAAGGCTCGCCCGGTCCCATGGGAACGTCCTTGCTCTCCCATCCGAGGAGCTGCGAGTAGAACTTGACCGCTTTCGGGCGGTCGGTCGTATGAAGCTCGTGCCAAACGAACCGACCCGTGGTGAGTCCAGCCATATTCCTACCTTCGCCTTTCCCGTTTCGCCGCGCCAACCTGCGTACCGGAGGCCCCGGCTGGCTGCAAGAGACAGCTGGCTACGTGCGATGGCGGCCGACGACGTGGTCGACCCTATGACGACGTGGACGACGTTATTGTGGCGACTCGCCGACGCTATGGTGGCGCCCAGCCGACGAATGTGGCGTCTATGTTCGGCACCGGTCAGTGGCACCTACCTTTGGCGCCTAAGTATTTGGCGCGTCACAGAAATTCTTGGAGCGACCCGCGCGCGCAACAAAGCCTCACGCATCGAGCGCGCCGAGCGGGTACCATCTTCGACATGAGGCTAAAGACGATCGTTCCGGGCGCTTGCTTCTTGCTTCTCGTAGGAGCCGCGGGCTGTAGCGCGTCGGTAACGCCGCCTCCTCCATCCGGGTCCAGCTGCGCGCCGGATGACACGGTCCCCTGCGCCGGAGGCTCCGGTTATTCGTGCACCGGCGGCGACACCCCCGACGAGGCCGATTCAACCTTGCTCTGTAGCGATGGCGTCGACGGGCCCGACGGGACGCAGTACTGCTGCGCAAGCTTCGGCACAGCGACGACCACGTGCCAGCAGGACCCCACCGTCGACAGTTGCGAGCCCCCGTCGATCGGCTTTTCGTGCACGGGCACGGACTCGCCCGACGAGGCAGACTCCTCGCTCACTTGCAGCACCGGGGTGCCCGGCAACGCCGGCTCGACGCTTTATTGCTGCCAGTGAGCCAAGCCGGCCGCTAGGAGAAGAGAATTTACAGGAGGTCAGGAGACCAGGAGTTTTGGGGGGTTGGTTCCAGCTCTGGACTCTGACCCAAGAAAACTCCTGATCTCCTGTTAATCTTCTCACCGGGCGCGTTTGGTGCCCAGCGCGCGGATCATCGCTAGGTCGGCCGCGCGAAGCTCGCCCGTCACCACGAGGATGCCGAGGTACGCGAGGGCGACCAGGGCGGCGACCGCGGGGGTCGCGAGCCGACCGGCTCGGGGCATGACGAATCCGAGGACGAGGCAAAGACCGATGGCGAGTAGGACGCGCGCAGCCGTAACGAGCGGCACGAACACACCCGCTCTCGCGTGAACGATGGCGCCTGCGACGATGAGCGTGACCGCGAGGGCGAGCCCGGTCGCCTGCGCGGATCGGACGAGCTGCGCGGCGCCAACCGAAGCGCCAGGCACAAATAGCGTGCAGGCGCATGCCACGGCGATCACCGCCGCCAGCGTCACCAGCGCGGCCATGCGCTCTCGGCCCGTGCTCGTCAGCACGGTCGTCGCAATGCCGAGCATCGTGAAGGCGCCCTGCGCAAGCGCCATCGGGCGGAGCACCGACGCTCCGCGGGCGGCGTCCGCTGTGCCGTAGGCAAACGCAAGCATCGACTCGGGCATGGCGACGATCACGCCCACGAGCAGGCCCGCCAGGATGGCGGCGAGCCGCGCTCCTCGTGCGACGTAGGCGCGCACGGCCTCCTTGTCGCCGCGCGCATGGACGTGCGCGAGCATCGGAAAGAGAACGAGGGTGACGCTGAAGAGCAGCTGGTAGGGCAAGAACGCGAAGGTCTGGCACTCCTTGTAGACGGCGACCCACGGCGTGACGGCCGCACGGCGGGCGCCGTCCGCGAGACCCGCGGCTGCTGCCCCGTCGCTCAAGAAGCGCCCGAGCAGGAAGATGTCGACTTGCAAGAGCAAGTTGGTGCAGAGCTGGGCTCCCGCGATCGGAAGCAGCATCGTGAGGTACGCCCGCGAAGAGATCACGGGGGCACCTTGCGACGCCCCGAGAGCACGCCGATCGCCTGCGATCGACTGAAACGCGAGCGGCACGATGACAAAGGCCGCCGCGACCCAACCTATCGTCGTGCCGAGCGCACCGGACAGCCCGCGCACGACGAACAGATGCCCGAAGGCCACGAGCCCCACCGTGCGCAGGGTGGCGAAGACGACGTCGAGCGCAGCCTGGCGCCCGAAGCGCCTTCGCCCGTTGAGATATCCGATGAGCGGCGCGTAGATGCCGTAGAGAAGGGCGACGAGCGCGAGCACGAGCAGGGGCGCGACGACGTCGGTCGCGCGCTCGAATCGGCCATAGAGGGGCGCCGCCGCAGCCATGGCCCCCGCGATGACGAAGGCCGCCACGGCGTGAACGCGAAATACGGCGCGCAAGGCTTGAGGCTCGCGTCCCGGGGAGCTCGCGACGACCCGGCTCACCCCCTGCGTACCGGTCGAGACGACGACGTTGTTGACCGTGTTGGCAAACGCGAGCGCTTGGGCGAGCGCGCCAAAATCGTTCAAGCCGACCGCGAGGCGCAGCAGCGGTTGCTGCACGAAGCCGGTGACCAAGAAAAAGACTTTGGCTCCGAGCACGGCGATGCCGCCGCGCCCTGCGGCCCGGGCACCGTCCTCCGTTCTTGCCGAGACCTGAGATGAGGCGATCACGTCGCGGAGCCTACCTCAGTCGAGATGGGTCGGTTCGAGCAGGCGACCCTGAGGCGTGAGCCCCACGTTCCTCCAGCGCGCCGCCTCGTCGGGGAGGTCGGGAGCGGGGGGCCGAGTCGAGTCGCGAATCTCGACACGCACCCCGTGGATGGACGGGCCGATGTGAATGTGAAAGTCGCGGCCGGTCGCGCCCGGGATGCGCACGCGATCGAACGTCGCCGCCGAGTCGTTCTCCTCGAGGCTGCCGCCTTCGAGCCGAGCGCGAAAATACTTGGTCATGGGATGAATCGAGCCCTCGCCGCTCGCATAGATCACGTCCGCGAAAGTCGCATCGACATGCAGATCGCGAGGCAGCGTCAGCCCGAAGGCGCGCGCGGTTCCTTCGAGGAGCTCTCCCGGGGCCAGGTGATCGACGGGGGGTGGGGCGAGCTCCGCCTGGGGCGCGATCGCGGACGTGGGCCGACTCTCGTCGGGCGGCGTTCGTGCGCACGAGATGAGCCCAGCCGCCGCCACCACGGCGGCCACGCGTATCATTCGACCACCGACGCCCACGAGTCGACCACGGTCGGCGAAGCCGGGGTGGGCAAGGCCATCGATACCGACTGACCCCCCGTCACCCCAGAACCGCCGACGTTGGCCACGAGCGAAAAGCCGCCGGCGGCGACGCTGGAGAGCGAGTGGTGAACGCCGGCGCCGCCGAAAGCTCCTGTGCCCGCCTGCGCGCACGCGGGCGTCGCCAGAACGGCCACCCCCGGAACGACCGACGATTGAATCACGCCGCAGGCCACGCCGGGATCCGTCCAATCTTGCGTGCTGCTGCAAGCCGTCGTTGGGTTCGATCCGCTCGTCGGCGCGGGACGGAGCCCGCCCTGACTGAGGTTGCTCGTGTTTTGCGGAGTGTTGAAGTTGAAGCCCCAAAGCTTCGCGCGCCCCGGATTGCAACCCGTCGACGGCGTCCCCGCATAGTAGGTCGCGAAATAGAGCGTGCCGTTGAACACGGTCATCGGCCCGGCCACGCGTTCGCCCTGCTGGAGCAAGGACGGGGTCGACGTCTGCGCAGGGTTCGTCGGGATCCAGTACCAGTTGACCGACGCGCGGAGCCTCGTAGGGCTGCCGCCTACCTTCTCACTCACGGAATAAAGATACTCGATCCCGGTCGTGTCGAATGTCTGCGTCGTGCCGCTGGCGATGTTGAGAACCAAGCTCCCCGTCGAGTCGAGCGAGGCGACCATGGGGACGTCGAAAGGCTGACCGTCGTTCCAGCTCGTCGCCGACGTATCCACCGTCTGGTTGTACAGATCGATGAACGCGTCTCCGAACCACTTGGTGGGGTCCGGGTTCGACACGTCGAAACGCCACACCGTCCCGTCCGCGTCGCCCACGAAAATCTTCGTGGCATCAGCTCCCACGTCGCTCGGGTAGACCACCGGAGTCCCCGTCATGGGCGAGTCGAGCTGCGTGTCGGTGACGACGCCGGTCGTATTGGCGGTGAGGAGAGGGTCGGCCGCGTTGGTCGTGCTGATGTCGTTTTTGCGGGCGAAGACCCGCACGATCTCGCCCGTGTCGAGCCGCACGATCGAGAGCGAACGCCCGGGAACGGGCGACGCCGCCAGGGGCGGGGTGCCCCAGCAGCGAACATTCGTGCGCTCAGCGAAGCCCGAGGCCGGCTCGGAATCGGTACCCGTGCCCGAGCTTACATGGATGCGCTGGCAAGAGGCCGTGGTGCTGGTCGGGCCGCCGGCGTTGACACCTCCGGGAAGAATGGCCACGCCCACTTCGTGCGGAGCCCCGCTCGCATCGTTCAACGTGATCGTCGTTATCGCAGGGGTGGCCGAGTGCGAACCGAAGATCGAAAAGTTCGGGCTGACCATCTTGGTGAGCTGCCATTCGAAGACCGGGCTTGTCGGGTTGGTCACGTCCACGGAATAGTAGCCTTGCTGGCTTCCGCCGTAGCCGGCCACGAGCGAGGTGTGCCACGGGCACCCGGTCTCACCAGAATCCGGCGGCGGCCTGGTGACCGTCTGCCCGCTCGCGCACATGCTCGCGTTGATGGCCGTGCGATCCCACACCACGTCTTTGACGACGGGCGCCCCGTCGAGGAGAAACTGATCGGTCGCCGGGTAGGTCGACAGCAGCAGCGGCTCGGGCGCCGGCAGAAGCATGGCCCAGAGCTCGTTGTTGGCGTTCAAGCTCTCATTCGTAGCGAACGCATGAAGGAGCCCGTCGTTGGTCGCCGCGTACACCACGGGCGCCCGCGGTGCGCTGCTCGTTCCCCCGTCGCCTCCTCCCGCGGTGGTCGTGATGTACGTTCGAAAACCGGAATACGAGATGTCGTCCAAGAGTGAGTCGGGCGGCCCGACGACGACGGGTGTCGCGTGGTAGATGTCGCCGAACGAGCTTGTTGCGGGCGCGCCCGTGTTGCCCGCTCCGCACGGGATACAGCGCGAGACCCACCCGAAATCGGTAGGCAGGCCGGGCTCCGCTTGTCCGAAGATAAAGTCGAGGATCATATTCCGCGTCTGCGTTTGCGTAAGGTACTCTTGTACCCCCGTCCCCGTGACTGGCGTGTACGGCTGTCCTGCCACGGGGATCCCGAGCGCGTCGTACGTGAGGTCCGGGATGACGGTCGTGGCCACCCCGCCAAACTGCGTGGACGTTTCGAAAGTTTCTCCGTCGTAGGCGGACGCAGGCGCGTACGGGCGAATGCTCTGCGAGCCGTCATGCACCGTATTGGCGGCGTTGGCGGGCTGCACGACGTAGAACTGGCGCTGCCCCGCAGGGCCCTTGTTGAGGTTGGAGGCAAAATCGTCCCCGTTGGCGACGCTGGGCGCGTTCATCACGGCAGGCAAGCCGGCGCCCGACGGACACGAATAGGTGGTCCGCGTGATGTCCCCCGACCATGGAGCGCCGACGTTGGGATAAAGCCATGCATTGAACATCGACGCGCTGCCCGCGGTGAGGACCGGCGAGAACGTGGGCACGGTGCGCGAGGTGGAGGTGCTTCCGATGGTCGCGAGAATGTTGCCGAGGGCGTTTTGCAGGTCTTGCGGGGTGGCTGCGAAATATGCATGGCCACTGCCTCCCGCCTGAGCGATCTGCTCGAGAGCGCAGCAGGCGGTGTACGTAGGATCCGCTGGCGGCGAGCCGGCCGGGGCGCCCGCCACTGGCGCGCAACTGGAGGCGAGCGTGCCGCTGGTGACCAGGCCCGGGCAATTGACCAGGGTGCCGCCGTCGTTGTTGAAGGACGAGGTTGCGAATCCGATGACGAACGTCGTCACGAACTGCTGGGTGCCATTCGCGACGCCGCCGTTGTAGAGCGACGTAGCGATGGACGACGGAAGATTGAACGGACAAGTGCCGTTCGGCCCGGCTCCCGCGTCGCCGACCGACGAGTCGCACGCCGTGCGCAGATCAAGGTTGGGCGAGCCATCGGTCAAGAGAATGATGAACTCTTTCCGGCATGGCGTCCCGCTCGTGGGCGCCACGAACGGGTCGGTCTGCGGGCCCGTCGGGTCGCCTTGAAAGTAGTATTGCGCCCCCGTGAACATTCCGGCGATCGGTGTCGGGCCGTAGGGCCGGGTTGCCAGGATCACCTGCGAGACCTCTGCGTTGGACTGGGCCTGGGTGAGGCCCGACGGAGTGGGAAGGGGCACCATCCGCCCTTCCCAGGGAGGGGCGCCGGGGTTGCGCGCGCCGACGGCCATGAGCGACAACGTCGAGCAATCGACAGGGTTGCCCGAGCAGTTTGAAACCGGCGCGTACGGGGGGGGAAAGCTGCAGGTAGCGCCCGTGTTCCAGCTCGGAAAATAACTCCACATTCCCGTAAAGGCATTCGGAGACGTCACCTGGTTGGCCGTCGTGACGCCGGTGCCCGCGCTCGGATCCGAATCGAACGTCATGAGGCCAAAGCGCATAAGCTGCGTCATGCTGGGAATGGCGCCGTTCGTAAGCTGGGTGAAATTGCACTCCGTGGTGGGCACCGTAAACGTGCTGTACTTCCGGGTGACCGTCGCCCCCGGCACATAGTCCGTGGCATGGGTGGTGCTGCCGCCGTAGAGCGCGGGAGTGGGGCCGACACCGGTCGCGGCCGACGTCGCCCCCGGCAGCGGTCCCGGCGCGACGACGCACGGCGTCGCGGAGGAGCCGAGGCCCGTCGACGTATCTTCGGCAACCATGCGGTGAAAGTTGAGGTAGTAGTTCTGGTCGTAGGGCGCGACGCCGCCGATCTGGTACTCGGTCGCGAACGTGCCGCCCGGAGTGCGAGGCATCGCGACGCAGTTGAAGCCGCTGTTCGCGCCGGTTTGCGTCGCGAGATAGCCGGTGAGCGCCTGCTGCACGGTGTTCCAGCGATTGGGCACCGGCGACGCCTTCGTGGGATTGGTGCTGTCGGGAAACACGCAAGTCGGCGCGACGTTCGGGCCATTGTCGGTGCAGTTGCAAGCGTTTGCCGCGTTGGCCTCGGGAATCGAGCCGTCGATCATGCGTTCCATCGACCCGGAGTTGTCGAGAAGAATGAGAACGTTCGGTATGGGAGGATTGGTATCGGTCTGTTGAGCCGCCGCCGTCCCCGACCAAAGCGCGAGGCTCGCTCCCCAAAATAGCGCCAACCGCGATACGACCCGCGCCCTCATGTTCGAATCTCCCCTCACGTCCGCCTTCATCCCGCTCGCTATTGGCATATGGCACCCATCACCGGACCCGCGAGAATGCGTGCCCGCTGCGTCTCGAGGCCCTCGCCGAAGTTATTCCCCAGCCCGGCCGCCGTGGGCGGCAACGTCGTCCCGTAGGCCGACGCCGTCATCTCCGCGAAACACACGTGCAAGTCGAGCGCGTAGCCCGGGGGGGTGCTGGCCTTGTTGAGGCCCGTGAACTCCACCGAGAAGTCGGGCGTCGAAGTGGGCGCCCCGGCATCCGGGAAAAGGCTGCTCTGGCTCCAAGTGAGGACGCCCGCAATCTCCGAGTCCTGCACGTGAGTGCAGGCGCGGTAGACGGGGTCGGGCATCGTCGTCGCCGTGACGTTCGGCAGCGACCAGCAATTGGTATCGGGGGTCGCGAGCATCGTGCTGAGGTAACTCTGCGCCCGGGTCGCCGTCATGAGCTGGGTGCCGGCCACTACCCCGTACTCGGCCAGGTAGTGCGTTTGCGCCGCCTGGCGCTCACTACCGCTCGTGGTGACCTCGTTGGTCGCGGCCGCGAGCGCGTAGATGCCCACCGACGCAAGCACGGTGAGGATCATCGTGACGATGAACATCACGGCGCCGCTCTCTTGGGAGCGATGCGCAGCGCGGGCTTTGGCCAAAAGGAGTGCGGCCATCAGTAGAAATTCCTCGATTGGTTGGGCAGCGCGACTTCGGTAGTGACCGTTCGCACTCGCGCGTAGGTCGGTGTGGCCGTGGAGATGTAGTAGCGATACATGAACTGTTGCGACGGCGGCGTCGTGTACTCCGCGGGCGAAAGAGTGATTGTCCCCTTGCGATCGGTCTGCTGCGTACGCGTCATGATCCGCGCTCGTATGCTGCGGATGCGTTGCGGGCCTTGGCCGGCCGCGAAGACCGAGGACACCCGCTGGGCCCAAGCGGTGTTGCAGAGAATGTCGTCGAAGGCGCACGACGTGATCTTCGTGGGGACGGCCGGCACGAGATTGGTCCCGCTGTCGCCCGTGAACGCAAACGCAAGATCGACCGCATATTCGGCCACGATCTCGCTCGTCGACGGGATGAGGTTTCCCGTAGCGTCGAGCAGAGTCCGCATGAGGTCGTACTTGGTCGGGTCGGTGGTCTGGGTCAGGCTCTGGAAGTCGAGGTTGCCGACGTACGCCGCGGGCTCGTAGTCGGGGGCGCCGACCTGCGTGATCTCCCACTGCACGACCTGCACGGGATTGATCTGGCATCCCGAGCAAAACCCGCCGACACCGCCGATGGTGCTGAGGTTGGTGGTGCCCCCCCCCGTGGCGGATGAGAACAGCACGGGGGTGTTGGTGCCATCCACGCGCACGTAGGGCACATTGCTCGCATCGACGCCGGCCGTGGGGTACGCCGAAGTCCACGGGCACGTGGCCAGGTATTGCGTATGCGCTGTCCTGTCGATGAGCCGGACCAAGAATCTCGCCGTGGAGCCAATGGCGGGCGCGGTGGGCATGGGCGAGAAGATGTTGTTCAGGATCTGGCCGTTCGCCAAAGCGTTGCCGGCAGTGATGGGCACGTTGCCCCCGAGGGTGCGCACCATGGCCGGCGAATTGGCCGAAAGGCTGATGATGTTGCCCCCGGAGCCGCAAGTCGTATTGGTGCGCGGCATCGACTGGACGTCGAACTGTTCGGATGTCGACAGGTTGCCAGCAATCTGGATGAGGTCTGGCGTGAGCGCCGGGGTTTGGCTCGCGGAAAGAGTGAGGCCGTTGGCCGTGGTCGACCCGCTGTCGACCCAGAAGACCGAGGCGAGGTTCTGGATGCCGGACATCCCGGTCTGGGGGGGGACAGTGACTATCGGTTTGTACGTCGGGGTGTTGCCTGCGCCCGCGAGCCCTCCCGGAACGAGCGCGAGGGCAGGGTCGAGCAGGATGTTGCCGGTGCTCATGTAGCCGGCTCGCTCCAAATCGGCTCGGAGTCGATCGATGGCGCCGCGAAGGGCTGCCTCCGAGGCCCCGCTCCGCGCCTCGTCGTTGAAGGTCTGCGTCGCCTCGCGCGAGAGGCCGACGATGCCCATCGCGACGATGAGGCCCGAGAGCAGGGCTACCGTGAGCTCGATCATCGTAAACCCGGCTTGGGCGCGTCTTCGGAGGCGCGCCGCAGCCGGAACGGGGAGACCCGGGCGAGGGCTCATGGTGCCGCATTCTCCGCGAACGCCGTCGTCACGATGACGGCGTGAAATAGCGTGTAGTCGAGTGGATCGGGGAACAATGCGCCGCCGGCGATACAGGGAAAAAAGTTGGTAAAGTTGCTCGCCGTGGCGGCGCTGGGGACCGTTTGGGTGCCCCGCGGCCAGATGACGCGCACGTCGACTCGATACGCGGCGCCGGCGAGCAGCGGGGTAATCCGCGCTTCGGTGCAGAATTCGACGTTGATTGGAGCTGTGCTGTTGATATCGGTCTGCGCCAGATCGCGACCGAGAATGTCGAACCCGTAGCTCGCGGTCTCGACGGCGCTCGGATTGGACTCGCCTCCCCCGATCATGTCACTCGTGGGTCGAAACCAAGCGCCGAGCGTTGGCGGATTCAGCCCGGTAACGGCGGCTAGATTCGACGTCGCGCTCGAGGCGCTCGGCTGAGTCCAGCGCATGGACTCGCGCCGGATGCGCTCGACCCAGGCGCGCGCGATCGACGTCGCGACGTCGGCCCTTCGCGCGTCGAGATTGCCCTGGATGCTCGTCTTCTGCATCGTCATGACGGCCGCCGCGCCGATGAACATGATCGTCATGGCGATGAGCACCTCGACGGCGGTGAAACCGCGGGCGAGCTTGAGGCCAAGATCTCGCCCGCTGCCCTCAGGGCGACGCGGCGACCGATTCACGGGGTGGGGCTCGGGCTTCATCGGCTACCAGAGGTGAGAAAACACGCGCGCGGTGCCGTTCGGAAGCACATATACGCTGCGGTTGATGGAGCCCGCGGAGCTCAGTCGTTGCACCTTGGCTTCGAGCGGAAAGACGTTGGCCGTCATGGCGTCGAACTGACCCGCCGCCGAGGAGGACGCGATGGTGACAAACGAGCGCCCCAGAGGCGTAAAGCACATGTATCCTGGGGTGCTCGTGAAGGGCGCGTGCGTGCCGTCGTAGTAGTAGAGGATCGTCTCGATGTTGGCGTCGTGCTCGACCGTGCCTGCCCCGCTGTTGAGATTGACGAAGTCGACGGCGGTCAAGTTGGTGTTGGTAACGGGCGACGACGGCAAGGGCGTCCATGCGAACGGCGACTTGCACGAGACGACGGTGTTGTTGGTCACCGGGTTATTCGCGATGTATGTCGTGAACGTGCCCCGATCGCTCGCGCCGTTGGCCGACATGGCCACGAGCACAGGGATGCTGTACGCGAGGGCTCTCCCGTGCGCGTGCCGAAAGAGCTGCATGATGGCGCCGGCGTCGTTGTACGTATGGCGATCGTAGTTGGTGAGGCGCATGGAGGGGGCCGCGGCTACCGCCAGCACGCCGATGATCACGATGACCACCATGAGCTCGATGAGCGTGAAGCCCCGCTGCCCTGGCGCCCGGCCTCGGCCCGCAGTGCGAGCTTGGGCCGCGACACGGCTCCCACACCGAGCCCGACGTGCGGCATGCGCGGTGGAGTAGGCCAAAGAACGACGAAAAAGAGAGAGAGCCACCTCACAGGGACGAGCAAGGGATGTGCCCCGATGGCGACGACGAATTTGTTTCATGATATTGATGCTTTGAAAGCCACCTCCAACACCCGGGTCAAGAAACAATTTCAGTGCCTCGCAAAAAGGTACGAGCGAGCGAGCCCGGAGCGCGCCGAGCGTCGGTGCGGTGCGCACATTGGGGGCGCTCGATGAAGGTCGTATTCGCCGTCTCCTTCTTCACCGCCGCCCTTCTTGGGCCGCTTGCCTCGGGCTGCAGGAAGGCCGACGAGAAAACGAGCGCCCCGCCGCCCCCACCTCCGGCCGCCGTGAGCTCGGCCGGAGCCAGCCTCTGCGCGAGCGGTGGGGGGCAGGACACCGATCCCATCAGCGCGCCCCTCGTTCCGCGGATGGTGGGCGGCTTCTGTCTCGACCCGCAGAGCGAGCCCAAGACCTACGGCGACCAGGGCAAGCTCTCGATGGACGATGTCTGCACGACCGCATTCGACGGCGAGTGTGAAGTCTACAAGCGCTTCGGTCTCGATCGCGTGGTGGTTTTGCGATACCTCGACGCAAGCGGAGCGCCGAGCAGCGTCGAAGTGAACCTCTCGCGGTTCAAGACGCTGGATGGCGCCTACGGCATGTTTACCAAGCGCGTCGTCGCGGACGGCGATCCCGCGCGCGCCTCGGTCAAACCGCTCTCGGCCGGCGCGGCGGCGGCGATGAGCAGCAGCAACGGGTACGTCTGGCGCGGCGCGTACCTCGTCGAGCTCACGTTCGTGACCGAAGACGCCAAGATGACGCCGGAAGAAATGGCACGAGAAAACGAGCGCTCGACGGGCGCTATCGCTCAGGCCATCGGCCGCGCGCTGCCTGCGGCGCCTTCTCTGCCCGCTTCTGCGCGCTGGCTTCCCGCGCCGTCGCGCCTTGCGCTGGGCATCGCCTACTACCCGAAGGACACGCCCGTGCTCGCGGGGATCGGGCCGGCTGCGGTCGGCTACTACAAGGATGGCGACAAGCGTTGGCGCGACCTCGCCGCGGCGGCCGCGGACCTCGAGGCGGCCAAGGAGACGTTTCGTGCGTTCAAGCTCAAGCCGGGAAGCGCGCCGGTCAAGGGGCTCGGAGATGAGGCGGTTCACGTCCTTCTCCAGGAGGGCGCGGACCGACCGAAGGCTGAATACGTGGTCGCTCGCAAGGCGGCGATCGTCTTTGCGGTCAGCGACGAAGAGCTCGTGCTCGACCCGACGGCGCCTGCCGAAAAGACGGCGCCTCTCAAGCTCACGAAGGAAGAGAAAATCCAGAAGCTAGCGGCGTGGCTAGCCGCGCCCTCGCCCGACTGAAGTGGGCCCGTTCTCCCCTTTCTGATCTTCTGACCTTTTTGTTCCCTCCTCTCTTCGGGGTGTTCCAGGATCGTGACCGGTTGTGACCGGTGATTTTAGGGATCGTCTTTCGCCCCCACCGCTCGCCGCTCGAAGCAGTCGTCCGGCAGTCCGCGCTTTTCGCGCGAGAGGCGAGAGGCCGCAATGAAACGCGCGGTCACCGGGTCGTGATATCCGCTGGCCTCGGTCAGCTCCGGATCGACCGCCCGGTGATAGCGAACGACGCGCGCCATGAGCACCTCGCGCACCCACTTGCCGACGAGCGAAGCCATGCATACGAGCAGATGGCTCTCGTCGGCGTCGCGTACGAACGCGATGCGGCCGAGGCCGGGCACGGCGTACTCGCTTCGCGCCCGGCCTTCGACCGAGACCGCGTGCAGCCAGCCGCGCATGGGCCCGAAAGCCGGAGGGTAGTAGTCGAACCCGCCGACTTTCCCGCAGGTGGCCACGACATCGCAACCGACGCGATCTCGGGCGAAGAGAGCGAGCCGTTCCATGGCGTGAAGGTCCAAATCGAAGCGGCTGAGGCCCGCGGCCGCGGCGTCGTTCAGGCGCTTTGCGCAGACCAGCACGCAAGCGGCCTGGAGAACGCGGATGCCTTGGGCTTCGAGCTTTGCGAGATCGCGCTCGACCTCGGTCACGAGCTCGGGATCGGCGGCGAATTTCTCGTCCGCGGTGCTCCAGCACTGCTCGGCGTGCTGCTCGGGGCAGGGCGAGCGAAGCACCTCGCCCGCGTCGAGCGAAAGGGCTCGGATGAGCGGCTCCGGCGCGGCAGGGGGGGCGTCGCCCATCCGGGCGGCGATGGCTCTGGCCCAGGCTTCGCCCAGCGTCGCGTCGCCAAAATGAGCCAGCTTCTTCGAATCCCCGAGGCGAAGGCGCAGCCCCCCGCGGGGTCTGCGCGCGGCTCGCTGCTCGCCCGCGCCCCAGGTTTGGGCCCAAACTGCCGTGACGACGAGTGGCCCGAGCCGCGGGCCCAGGCCATTTTCGTCGATGCCGACGCGGACGGACTTCGAAGCGTCATTGACGCCCGAGGTCGCGATGTTTAACGTACCTGGCCCTCGTCGGGGATAGGACATTCCAAGACGGCCTGTGAACCGACGACGATTCGAGGTCAACTGTGAACAAGGCGACCCTCAAGAAATTCCGAACGCTCCTTACGGACAAGCGCGACGAGATTCTCAAGAAGGCCAAGCAGACGTTAGAGCAAGATATGGCGCTCGATACCGACGACTTGCCCGACGAAATGGATCTGGCGTCGAGCGAGTACCTTCAATCCTTCACATTTCGCCTGCGAGGGCGTGAGAAGAGCTTTCTCGACAAGATCGAGAAGGCGCTTCGCAAGATCGACGAAGGCACGTTTGGCATCTGCGAAGAGTGCGGAGAAGAAATCTCCGTCAAGCGGCTCGAAGCCCGTCCCGAAACCACGCTCTGCATCCGCTGCAAGGAGGACCAAGAGCGCATGGAAAAGGATTACAGCTGAAGAGAAACCGCCAGGACGCCAGGGTCGCCAAGAGAGAATCTTCGGGGCGGATTCTACAGCACTGTCCTGGCGCCCCTAGCGTCCTGGCGGTAAATCTCTCGCCGTCAGCGCCGGAGCATCACGTAAACGGCGCCGGGGCCTCCGTCGCCGTCCCGAGCGGTCGCGAACGCCGCGACGTGCTCGCTCGATGCCCCTTGCGATAGCCACGCAGAGATCTCGCCTCGGAGCACGCCGACGCCCATCGGCGAGTGCTCGCCCTTGCCGTGGATGACGAGCACGACGCGCTCGCGGCGCTCTCGCATCGCCCGTAAGAAGCTCTCCACGCGGGCGCGCGCCTCTTGCGCGACCATTCCGTGCAAGTCGAGCCGGGCGTCGATGGGAAAGTGCCCGCGACGCAGACGCCGCAGGACCTCGAGCGGCACGTCCGTCCGCCGACCCTCGACGCGGTCGCCTTCGTCGGAGACCTCGAAGGGGGTGCTCCCGAGCGCCAGAGTGCGGAGCCGCTCGTGCACGGCCGCGTCGTCGGCCGGCGCTGTCGATGCGCCTTGGGTCGACCTTTTCGTAGCGGAGGAGGCCGGCTCTAGGGGGTGGCGCGGGCGCCGGCCTTTGGAGCGGTCGAGGGGCTCGACGCCTGCGTACGCTCGGCGCAGGAGCCGCGCGTCGTCTTCAGCGCGCTTGGGGGGGCGCGGCCTTACGGCAGGAGGCGGCGGAGCCTTGGGGGCAGGGGCCGCCTCTCCCTCGCGCTTGAGCGCGTCGCGCAGGTCTCTCAGGGCCTCGAACGCGCTCCCGGTCGATGCGCTCTTCTTCTTGCCGCTCAAGGGTCACTCCGGCCTTCGCGCCGGCGTAGCCGGAGGGCGGCAGCGACACTTTGGATGCCCGTCAGCATTCCGTCCTCGAACTGCCAGTCGGGGTCGCCCAGCTCGGGGAAGTCGTGCGGGTTGAGGATGTCGTCGAGCGTCAGCCCTGGCCTCAGGCGTCGAGCGAGCTCGAGCACCTTGCCCGTTTGGTGCTCTTCGAGGCCGCGAACGACCTGCTCGACTTCGTCCCACGTCGTCATCGCAGGCCGCGCTTGCGATAGTACGCCTCGAGCGCGCTCTGGACGAGCGCGTGCGTGACCTGCCCGCCGTCGAGCAAGTCGCCCAGGCGGGCCGCCGGCACGAGCACAGTCTCGAGCTCTTCTTGCGGGTCGAAGCTCGGATTCTGCACCCGCCGAGCCGCGCGCGAGACGAACGTGAAGCAGCGATTGTTCTGGATGGCGGGGTTTGGCTCGACGACAAGAAGCGGGACGAGCGCTTCGCCCTCGTAGCCCGTCTCTTCGCGAAGCTCGCGCTGGGCAGCGTGGGCGGGCTCCTCGCCGGCGTCGACGATACCGCCCGGGATCTCGAGCGACAGCGCATCGGTCCCGAAGCGGTATTGCCACACGAGCACGACTTCGTCCGAGGGCGTGACGGCCACGACGTTGCACCAGTCGCGGCAGCGCATCGTAAACGCGTCGCCGCGCGCGCGCCCGGCGCCGTCTTGCAGCTCCACGCGGCAGACGTCGAAAATACGGAAGGAGCCGACTGGCTCGCGGCGAAGCTGCGTCCATTTTCGGAGCGCGGGAGGATCGAGCGTCAGACCAGCCATGGGACGCTAGGCTAGCCCACGCGCCTGCGATGCTAAGCTCGTTTCCACGTAATGCTTGGCTGGGTCGACACGATCAAACGCTCCGCGGAGCTAGCCCTCGAAGACATTCACGCCGTTTGCCGGAGCGATCCGGCAGCCCGCACCCCGCTCGACGTCGCGCTCGTCTATCCGGGGTTGCATGCGCTTTGGCTGCACCGCGCCGCGCACTCGCTCTGGGGTCGCGACGTCAAGCTCGGGGCGAGGCTATTGGCGCACGCCAATCGCTTCTTGACCGGTATCGAGATCCATCCCGCGGCGAAGATCGGGCGGCGCGTGGTGATCGATCACGGCATGGGCGTCGTCATCGGTGAGACGGCCACCGTGGGAGACGGTTGCGTGCTCTACAAGGGGGTGGTGCTCGGAGGAACGTCGCTCGACCGGCGTACCCGCCACCCTCAGGTCGGCCGCGACGTGGTCATTGGGTCCAATGCCTGCATCTTGGGCGCCATCCAGATTGGTGACGGCGCTCGCGTGGGCTCGGGTAGCGTCGTCATCAAGGAGATCCCGCCCGGGGCCACGGTGGTGGGCGTTCCGGCGCGAATCATCGTCCCCAAGCGCGCGCGGTTCGAGGCTGCCCTCGACCACGCGGCGCTGCCGGATCCGGTCGCGGACATGATTCGCGGCTTGGCCGAACATGCCGAAAGGCTGCAGCTTCGAATCTCCGCTCTCGAAAGCCGTCTCGGCATCGAATCGGACGACCCGCCGTTTCACGCGACACTCGACGACGGCGCCGAGATGCCGCCGGCCGATGGCGGTTAGTCGCCGATGTCCAAGCCGGCGCCGACGGGCGAGCAGCTCATCGTCAAGAATCGCAGAGCGCTCTTCGACTATTCGATCGAGGAGCGCTTCGAGGCCGGGATTGCCCTGGTCGGCAGCGAGGTCAAGTCGATGCGCGCGGGCAAGGTCGATGTCTCCGACGCGTACGTGGCGGTCGAGCGCGGCGAGGCCTGGTTGCGCCAGATGTTCATCGCCCCCTTCGAGCAGGCATCGGCGTTTCCTCACGAGCCCCGACGAGCGCGCAAGTTGCTGCTTCACGGGCGAGAGATTGCGGAAATCGACAGGGCCGTCGCTCGAGGTGGCTACGCGGTCATCCCGCTTCGCCTCTACTTCAAGGGCGGCCGCGTGAAGGTCGAGCTCGCGAAGGCCCTCGGGAGAAAAAAATACGACAAGCGAGCGCACATCGCCAAGCGCGATGCCGAGCGCGAAACGCTCGCGGCGACCCGGGGCGGGCACCGTTGAACGGGCCGCATGTTCGATGGGTCGCCGGGGGGACGGCCGAGATTCTCTCGATGAGCGTCGACAAGATTGCGCTCCGCTCGACGTCTCCTTCACCGCCGGGCTCTCGCATCGAAGGCGCCGTCGCGGGTGAGCGCCCCGTGCGGCTTCGGGTCAAGGTTCACGCGTGCCGCAGAGAGCCGGACGGAGCGTTCGTTCTGGAGGGTCGAGCGCTCGACATGACGCGCGAGGAGCGCGAGGCGTTGGCGCTCTTTCACGCGCCATGAGCCTCAGCGTCGCTTGACGCTTCGTATCGCGACGAGCGTGCAGAGAGCGGCGAGACCGAGGAGCATCAGGGCGCTCGAGCGCTCTGAAACGTTCATGGGCGATGCGCCGCCAAGCAAGCTTCGCAGATGGCCTCGGGGCGTTGCGAGCGCTGCCCGCCCGCCGGCTCCGTCGAGCAGCCAGTCGGCGGCGAGAAAGAGGATGCGTCCCCCTCCTCGACGGCCGATGGTCGTGCCGAGCGCAAACCAGGCGGCGTACGCGGCTCCCCCGAGGCCGCCGGCATAGGCGCTCACGATCGCGTCGCGTCCCGCGGGTGGGTCGGCGCTTCCGTGCGCGATGAGGGCCACGACGGCTGCAAGGCAGCCCCCAAGAAGCGCTGTCGCGAGCGCCGCCACCCCGATGGACGCGAGCGCCGCCCTCCACGGAGGGGCGCCGAACGCGACCATGGATGCGGTCGAAGAGATCATCGAGCGCCCCCCGAAGGCTGCCCGAGCCAACGCGTAGGCGATGAACGGAAGCGCGAGAGCTCCGTAGACCGAGGAAAGGACCCTGTCGGCGCCGTGCGCCCAACCGTCCACTCGCGCGAATATCGCGAAGGCCACCGCAAGCGAGCACCAAGCTCCCAGACTGACCCACAGCCTCGGCGAACGTGCCAGGCGTGCGGCCGAGAGGCGACCGAGCGCGGCGATCATATCGCCCCGCCGAGCGAGGAAGGCTCGTTGCGGATCTCGACGACGTCGACGTTGGCCGCAACCGCCGCCCGCCCCGCGGCGCGGGCGAGCGCCACCGGATCGGTGCCCCGGACCGTCACGATGTTCGCGTCGACCTCGACGCCGGTGACGTCCGATTCGCCGGCGAATGCCGGAAGAAGCGCCCTCGCGTCGATGCCGTGGCGCGCGATGACGACCAGACGCGCGTCTCCCGGAGCGAGGGGGGCAAGCGCGTGCAACGCCGTGGTCTTGCCGACCACGGCGCCGCCGCGTACGAGCGCGTAGTCGTCGGCAAGGTCTTCGGCGTCACGAAGAGAAGCGGTCGCGAAAACGATCGCGCATCCGCTTCGGCTCTTGCCTCGCAAGCTCTCCGCGATCCGACCCGCCGCCCTGGCGTCGCTCGACGCAAATGGCTCTTCCAACACCAAGACGCGCACTCGCGAAGACGTGAGGCCCTCCACCAGCGCCACACCTCGGGCCTCGCCGCGCGAGAGCGAATGGACGCGACGGCCCGCCAGGGCTTCGAGCCCGAGGACGGAGAGTCGCTCGGTGGCCGCTTGCGGCGGGTCCCCCCGGATGACGGAAGCAAGGCTCAGAGCTTCGTCGACGCGGAGCGCTTCGGGGAGCGACGGGTCGATCCCCACGCGAGCCACCTGCGTGCGAGCCTTCGGGTCGGTCGGGGCTCGGTCAAGAACGCGAACGCGCCCGCTTTGGGCCTTCGCGGCTCCCACGATCACCGCCAGAAGAAGGCCGCAGCCGTCGGCGAATGTGCCAACCAAGGCATGAATGCCCGGCCCCCATTCGATCGTCACGTTCGTGATCGACACGGGTTTGCGCCGCGCGCTCACAGCCTCGAGCACGATCACGATGGGGCTCCGGCCTCCGCGCGCGCCAGCCGCGCCCAGACGACGGCCAGCGACGCCGCGACGACCGCCGCGAGCCCCGTCAGCGCGCGCGTCATGTGCCAGAGAGAGGCTCCGCCGCGGATTCCGACGGCGACCGCGGCAAGGGCCGACGGGATGCTCGTCAGCTCGTGCCAACCGGGGGGCAGCAGCGGCGTCGTCCAGCTCCCGAGCAGCTCGGGCACGCCGATGACGACCACCAGTGAAACGTATCCGACCCCGCGCGTGCCGGTACCGAGGGCCGCCATCGCGAGCGGTCCCAAGGTCACGGAAAACGCGAGGGCATAGGCGAACGCGGCCAGCCCCTCTCGGGCCCCCGCGACCCTGTCTGCCGAGGCGAGAGCCGTCACGAGGCCGACCGGCAGGGTCGCGCCCCCGACTGCGAAAGCGATGAGCGCCGTCAATCCCCATACCCGCCCGCGAACGTACGACGCGAGATCCACGCCTCGCATTCTGGCGAGGGCCACGACGCCCTGCTCGACGTCGCTCCTTAGAGCGAGCAGCGCTCCGCCGAACGCCAAGGAGACTCCGGCGCTCCAGGCGATGGCCATCGATGCGAGCGTAGGCAAGCGCGAAGCGAACGGGCCGGCATGGCCATTGGCCAAGACGGCCGCCACGACCGCACCGGCTCCCGCGAGCGCCAACGCCGTCCGAGCGAGGCCTCCTCGCGCCGCCAGCCATATCCCGAGCGCCAGAGTCCGGGGCCGCTGCTCAGACCCGCGCATGACGCCACGAGACCACACCGGGCAGCGATGCGCCAGCCAACGTGCGATAGACTCCGCCCCACACCATGCCGGACGCGCCCACGACCCGCCCGGCTGCCCATTGGCAGCGAAGGGTCGGGGCCATCCTGAGTGTGGCCTACGTGGGTGCGCTCGCGCTCTGGACCGTGGGTGGACGAGAGCCAGAGGGCTGGCTCTCGACGGCTGCGGCCGTGGGCATCGCGGTCTTCGCCAGTCGGCGCTCGGACACGCTCGGCGTCGTGGGCTGGGGGCTTGCGATCGTGCTCGCGTCGCTTGGAGGAACGTCGGCCAGCGCGTCGCTCGGAGCGGCCGGCGCCATTGGAACATTCGCGTGCGCAGCTGCCGCGTGCGTGGCGATCGCGCGAGTGCCTGCCGACGGAGGAGTGACGACCGCGAGACGGGTATCGGCCACTTTACCCTTGGCCATTCTGGGCGCGGTTTGCTTCGCGACCCTGGCGCCGTCGCTCTATCCTGCGATGCCCGTCGCCGCTTGGGCGCTCGCGCATCCTGACGTCTGGGAGTGCGCGGCCGCGGTCGCGAGCGCAGGCGTGGTCTTCGGGTGGACTGAATGGGCGCGACGCTCGCGGCACTTGGAGATCGGCGCGGTCGAGCGTCTGCTCGCCGCTCGCGTGCTTCAGGGGTTGGTCTTTTCGTTCGGGTCGCTCCTGGCGGTTCTTGCTCCGTCGCAAGCTCGCTCGATGGCTCGACTGGGCCTGAGCCTGTCTGCGGCATGCGTCGTGGGCGCGTGCGTCGCCTCCGACGTGGTCCGCGTCGTTCGGGCGGCGCGCCGAGCCACCGCGCTCGCCCTCGCGGGCGGGGGCGTGGCCCTGCTCGGGGCGTTGGCGGCGCAGGGTTCGTCGGGAGGGTGGGTTACCGGGGTTACCGCGGGCATCGCTCTTGCCATCGGGTCTGGCGCGGCCTTCCTCGAGCGCCCTTTGATGCCGGCCGAAGGCAAGTGGCTCGACGCCTTTGCGCGCGCGAGAGACGACGCTGCCCGAGCGGAGCCGGACGACGCGATACGCGCGGTCCTCTTGGCTCTGCGAGCTCCGAACGGGCCGGGCGACGCATCTCCGGAGCTATGGCTCCTCGCCCCGCCCACGCAGACGACAGTCGACGCCGCGGGATATCTTCGCGAGCGAACGGCTGCATTGCCCGAGGGCTTGCTCGCGGTCGTCACCGCCGAGCCCGAAGGTACCCTGCGGGCCGACGTGCTCGATGCGCTCGAAGTTCGTCGCCCCGATCTGCGCCCGCTTTGCGCGTGGATGACCGCTCGCGGGGCGCTGCTCGCCGCGCTGGTCGCCTGGGAGGGTGAGCCCGAAGGCATCCTCATCCTCGCGCGCGCCGGTCGGCGGGAGCGTGTGACCGTGGAAGAGCTTCGTGCCATGCGAACCGTGGCCGATCGTCTGGCCGGCGCTTGTCGGGCGCGGGCCGCGTCCTCACGAATGCGCGCGAGCGTGCAGCAAGCGGTCCAGCTCGCAAAGGCTGCGCAGGAGCGAGCGGAGCAGGAGGCTGGAGAGCAAGGCATCGCAGCGGCCCGTAGCGACCATGTGCAGCAGCGTCTGGCGCGCGCGGCTGAAATGGGAATCTACTCGGCCGCGGCTCGCATGGCCGTCGAGATGCTCGAACGCCGGGTGGCGTCCGGTGCGCCCGTGGTGGTGGTCGGGCCGAGCGGGCTGGATCCCGTGGCCTTCGTGGCTCGGGCCCATCTCGGCTCCGCCCGCTCGAGCGCGCCGCTCGTCGTGGTCGACGGTACCGATCCCCGCGAGCAGGAGCTCGCTCGGTGGCAACATCCCGCGACTTCGCCGCTGCGCTTGGCCGAGGGCGGGATCCTGGCGCTCATCGATGTGGCGGCGATGAAGGCCGACGTTCAGAGCGCGATCGGGCGAGCATGCGCAGAGCGCCGAGCCCCGTGGGACGAAGGTGGGCCTCTCAGCGTTCAGCTGGTGGCGACGACGGTCGGTGGCCCCGACGATCGCATCAAGCTCGCACCCTCCCTCGTCGGCGCTCTCGCCCAGGGCTTGGCCGATCCCGTCGTGCTGCCTCGCTTGAGTGAGCGGTCGGACGATCTTCGCTCTCTCGTGATCGAGGGGCTCGCGCGCGAGGGTATGCGGACCGCGGGTAGACCCTTTGGGATTGAGCCGGCCGCCTACGCGCAGCTCGCCGACTACGAGTTTCCTGGCGACGTGGCCGAGCTCTCGGTGCTCATCGAACGGCTGGTCGGAGGCTGTCGCGGCGATACCGTGCGCGTGGCCGACGTCGAGCTTCTGCGTTTGGGTGGCCCCCCACGTCGATCCGGCGTCTCAGGTGGCCATGTGCGGAAAGATCCGATATCGGCGTGAGCGGCAAAAAGCGCCCTTGTCCCGAACGTTTCGGGCGTGTTACTCGTGCTGCGCGGCCGCGCTTCGAGTCCTAGGAGGCCAGGGTGATCATGGACAGTTTCGATAGATTTGCGCTGCGCGTGGTGTCCACGGTCGTACTCGCCAGTGCACCCCTCGTGGTGGGGTGTGGGGGCGAAGAGAACCCTTACAAGCCTCAGCCGGCCTGGTCGGGCAAGCCGGCCAACCTTCCGGCGCCGGTCTCGCTCCCAGCCACGCCGATCAAGCAGGGCGACGCCTACACGATTTATGGGGCCGTCCACCAGCTGCGAAGCTTGATGCACGGCAAAGACGTCACCGCTCAACCCATCTCCATCGTGGGTTACATCGTCGATTCGAACATCGTGCGAGCGCCCGAGTGTGCCATCCACAAAACCGGGAAAAAGGACCCCGACAATTGCCCGCCCCCCGGGCCCGGTGGAGAGGCACGCACGATTGAAGTGCCGAGCTTCTGGATCGCCGACGACAAGGGCAGCACGACAGGTCTGAAGGTGCGCGTCGTGGGCTGGGCTCGTAACTTCGCGGTGATTTACGACGCCATGAAGGCCTACAAGGACGTCAGACCGGGCGAAGAGCCGAAGAAGCCCGTGACCGACGACATGCTCAACGTCGAGGTTCCGTTTCCGCTGCCGGCCGTGGGCGCGAAAGTCAAAGTCACCGGCGCCTACAATGTCTCCAAAGTCGTCGTCTCCGACATGGTGAGTGAGCCCATCGGTGGTGTGCTCGCCCTGCAGAAGGTCGAAACCATCGAGCCGGCTCCCGAGCCCGCCAAGTTCGCGAAGCCAATTTTGTAGGGCTCGCGGAGGTGAAGCGGTCGGCTTCGCCTGCGGCCGTCGCGGGCGTCGCCGCTTACTGCGTCGCGCTCGTTCTCCGAATCGTGTTCGTGGCCGAGGAGCGGCACAACCCGTTCTTTCTCCACAGGCTCATCGACGAGATCGACTACCACGTGATGGCCGAGCGCTTCCTCGCGGGGGCGTGGCCTGGCCACGAGGCGTTCTTCCGTCCCCCGCTCTACCCGCTGCTGCTCGGCGGACAGTACAGGCTTTTCGGCGACGACCTCGTCACGACAAAGCTCGTCCAGGCGGCCGTCGGATCGAGCGCGGCGCCGCTGACGGTCTGGTTGGCGTTTCGCAGCCTGGGGTCGGTCGCGCTGTCGCTGACGGCGGGCTTGATCGTCGCCGCCTGCGGGACGCTCATCTACTACGACGCGCAGCTGCTCGCCGCGAGTCTCGACGTGCTTCTCACGGTCGCGACGGTCGCGCTCGTCCTTCGAGCGGATCGCAGTCGACACATCGCGGCATGGGCTCTCGCGGGGGCGGTCCTCGGCCTCGCGGCGACGAACCGTGGCGGCATGCTCCTCTTCGCGCCGGTCGTCGCTGCCTGGGCCTGCGCGACGCGCGACCGGGGTCAGACGCTTCGCTCGCTCGCTCGGCCGCTCGGGGCCTTCTTGCTCGCCGTCGTGGCGGCCATCGGGCCCGTCGCGTGGTGGAACGCGCGCTACGACGATCGACCGGAAGGCGCGTACGCGATTGGCGCGCCTGCGCCTCCCGCCGCGACGGCTTCGGTCTCGACCACGATCGAGCGGATCGTCACGCACCGGTTCTGCGCTCTCGGGTGGGCGGGGGGGGTGAACCTCTACCTCGGCAACATCCCGGAGCTCGTCGACGTCAACAGCAACGACAATCTCGCGCACTTCGCAAGGTTTCTCGAGATCAACGCTGAGCCGTGGCACGCCGGTGTGTCCACCGCGTCCGGTCATTCGGCATGGTTCGAGGCAAAGACGTTCGCCTACGTGCGCGCTCATCGCCTCGCCTGGCTCAGGCTCGCTGGGCGAAAGCTCCTCGACCTCGTGAACGGCTACGAGATCCCGCGGGGCACCACGCTCTATGCCGATCGGCGGTCGTCGTACATCCTGTCGCTGCTGCTCTGGGAGGGACCGGTTCGCTTCCCGTCGGGCCTACTGCTCCCGCTGGGGCTCGCCGGTGCGTGGCGGCTTCGGCACGACCGACGCGTCCTGCTCGTCGCGCTCGCGATGACGACGCAGCTGCTCTTCGTCGGCGCCTTCTTCGTCACCGCGCGCTACAGGCTGCCGGCGTTACCACTCGCCGCGGTGCTCGGGACCGCATTCGTGGCGTCGGTCGCGGAACGATTGCGCGCTCGGTCCCTTCTGCCGGGTCGTGCGATGGCGGGCGCGGCGGCCTTGGTCGTGCTCGTCGTGGTGGCCAACCTGCATCTCGACCGTCAACCCACCACCCGCGGTGCCATCGAGCAGTACGATCTCGCCAACGATCTCGCCAACGAGGGGCGCATCCCCGAGGCCATCGAGGGCTACCGGGCCATGCTGGCGCTCGAGCCCGAGTACAGCCCAGCGCACAACAACCTCGGACGTCTGCTCCAAGACCAGGGGCGGCTCGACGAGGCGGGGGCGGAGTATCGCGAGGCCCTGGTCATCGATGGACGTAACGCGCGGGCTCACAATAACTTGGGAACGCTGCTGCTCGAGCGGGGAGACGCGGCCGGGGCCGCGGTCGAGTTTCGTGCGTCGCTCGCCATCGAGCCGGGCTATCGGCATGCCAAAGAGAACCTGGAGCTCGCGGAAAAGCTCGCGCGCTGACGGTTCCCGCCGATTTGGCCGCGAGTCCCCGGCCAGGCTCCCCCCATGCAAGCCTTAGGCTTGCGCGGCTTGCCCGCTCCGTTATGTTTGGGGGGCTCACGGACGTTTCCCCGGCAACGACTGCTCTCTCGATTCATGGGACGCGGCTCGCGATCGACGGTAACGAAACGTGTGGACGCGGCGGACTGTGCCACCGCGGCCTGCCTCCTGATTCCGCGGCCGATAGGGTGACAGGTTTTTGAGTGAGCGCTTTCGCGAGCGCGATTCCGGGGCCGCCAGGCACAAGAGAGAGACACATGGGAACGCGTCTGTATGTCGGCAACCTTTCATTTTCGTCCACCAACGAAACCGTGCGCGAGGCGTTTGCCCGCGTCGGAGAAGTCACGGACGTACATATCGTGACGGACCGAACCTCGGGCCAGTCGCGAGGCTTTGGCTTCGTTACGATGGGGACGCCGGCAGAGGCCCAGAAGGCAATCGAAGCCATGAACGGCGCGACGCTCGACGGACGGCCCTTGCGGGTCAATGAGGCCGAAGAGCGGCCCCAGCGAGGCGGCTTCGGCGGAGGTGGCGGAGGTGGTGGTGGTGGCGGTGGCGGCGGTGGCCGTCGCGGCGGTGGTGGCGGCGGCGGCGGCGGTGGCGGCGGAGATCGTCGCAATCGTTGGTAAATTGAGCTTCATGCCTAGCGCGCGCGATCCCCAATTGGGGCGTCGTTGGGCGCGCGGGGTAGTCCCGGAAACTAACGAAAACGGCGTGCATGCGGCCTGAGCCGCAGGGCGACGTCTACGTACGAGGTGGTTGATGAGCAATCCGAGCATCCAGAAGCGTCAAAAGGAACGCGACCGCCAAGAATATCAGCGCATAAAGGCCGAAAAGCGCAAACAGCGGCGCGAAGACCGGCCTGAGCGACCCCCGGGCGCCGACCCCGGCGAAGACCCAGACATCGCGGGCATCGTGCCCGGGCCTCAGCCCGTGGTCGAGGAGTAGGAAGGCCTTCTCGGTCGCGCGGTGTCGCCCCATGCCGACGGCCAACCCATTTCGCGTCGGCTTGGAGGCCGAGCGGGCGCCTGCGCCGTGCGTCTTCGTCATTTTCGGCGCGTCGGGTGATCTCACCCGTCGCAAGCTTCTTCCCGCGCTCTACAACCTGGCCGTGTCGCGGCTTCTGCCGCCCGGCATGTCGATCGTCGGCTACGCACTGCAAGAGCTGAGCGACGCGCAATTTCGCGCGAACATGCACGAGGCGGTCGCCGCGTTCTCGCGACGCAAGCCGATCGACGAGGCTGTGTGGGAGGACTTTGCCAGCCGCCTGCACTACGTGTCAGGACGGTTCGAAGACGAAACGAGGTTCGAACGCTTGCGAGAGACGCTCGAGCTATTGGACCGGACGAATGGCTCGAGCGGCAACCGCATCTACTATCTCGCCATACCCCCGAGCGCCTTCAGCACGGTCAATGCCAACCTCGCGAAGGCCGGCCTCGTCGTCGACGCTTTGGACGCGACAAGGTACACGCGCATCATCGTCGAGAAGCCTTTCGGACGAGACCTGTCGAGTGGAGACGCTCTGAACGCCGAGCTTCATCGCGTGTTCGCCGAGCGCCAGATTTTTCGCATCGACCACTACCTTGGCAAAGAAACGGTCCAGAACCTCATCGCGCTTCGCTTCGGCAACGCGATCTTCGAGCCGCTTTGGAACCGTAACCATATCGACCACGTCCAGGTCACGGTGGCCGAAGACATCGGGGTCGAACAGCGCGGCAAGTTCTACGAAGAGGCCGGCGCCACCCGCGACATCGTACAAAACCACCTCTTGCAGCTGCTCATGGTGGCGGCCATGGAGCCGCCGGTAGCCTTCACCGCCGACGAAGTGCGAGACGAGAAGGTCAAGGTCTTGCGCGCGCTCAAGCCGATCGTCGGCTCGGACGTCGACCGCTTCGTCGTCCGCGGTCAGTATGGCCCGGGCAACTTCGCCGGCCAAGGGGTCGCGGGTTACCGGCAAGAGGCCAACGTCGCTCCGAGCTCCAAGGTCGAAACGTTCGTCGCGATGCGGCTCGAGCTCAATAATTGGCGTTTCGCCGGGGTCCCGATCTATATCCGCGCCGGCAAGCGTCTGACGCGCCGCGTGACCGAGATCAGCGTTCATTTCAAAGACGTGCCGCACGCGCTTCTCGCCCCGCGCGAGTCGAGCGTGGAGAGTCGCGATCTTGCGGCTCCGTCGCGAATCGATCCGGACGTGCTCGCCATTCGGATTCAGCCGGACGAAGGTATCGGGTTACGCTTCGTCGCCAAGGTCCCCGGGCCCGCGATGACCCTCCGGCCGGTCACCATGGATTTCCGATACGGGTCGGTTTTTGGAGGCAGCGGCCCGGAGGCCTACGAACGGCTCATCCTCGACGCGATGCTCGGAGATCCCACTCTCTTTGCTCGCGCCGACGAAGTGAGCGCGGCCTGGCGATTCATCACGCCCATTCTCGAGCACTGGACGAAGGAGCCGCAGATGGAGCCATCGACATATGCCGCCGGGACGTGGGGGCCACAACAGGCGGTCGACCTCATCGAAGCCGATGGCCGCGAATGGAGGCGACCATGAAGGTCGCGCTCGACGCGGTCGAGGGAGAGATCGCGCGCCTCTGGCGGGAGGAAGCCGAACGGTCTCGTGCGACGCGTGTCGAGCTGATGACTTTGGTCGCCTTCGTGAGCGAACCATCGCTGCTCGCGCGCACACAGGAGGTCGTGTCGGAGTTCGTTCGCGCGCAGCCGTCGCGGACGATCGTAGCCATTGCGCGCGAAGGCGACCCGGCGGCGATCCTGGCGGACGTCGCCCTTCACCGCGCCTCTCCGGGCGAGCCCCCTTTCGGCGACGCGCTGACTCTCGAAGCTACCGGCGGTGGCCGCGACTGGTTGCCTGAGAACGTCGATCGCCTCGTGCTGTCGGGATTGCCTGTCTGCCTGTGGTGGGTGGGCGACCTGCCGGATTTCGACCGTCTGTTCGATCGGATGCTTCTTTCGGCCGATATCGTCGTCGTCAATTCCGGGGAAACGGACCTGTCCGACCTCCAGAAGCTCTCGGAGATCGCGATGCGCTCGCGAGACCGCTACGCGCTCAACGATCTCACGTGGATTCGCCTGCGACCGATCCAAAAGCTCATCGCGCGCTTCTTCGACGACGAACTCGCGGGGGCATGCCTTACGACGCTTCGGCGCATACGCATCGAGTTTTCTCCGCGAACCGAGCGTGATCTCGACGTCACGAGCACCGAGGCTGCGCTGCTCTTCGGCTGGATGGCGCACGCCCTTGGCGTGCGCCCGGAGGGCGTGCGGTGGAAGCGCGGCGATGGGTGGGCGGAAGCCGTGCTGGGCACGGTCACGGCCCGGTTCGACCGCAAAGTGCGGGCCGATGTACCCGGTGGAACCATCCTCAGCGTTGCGCTCGAGTGCGACGGCGCGCGATTCGAAGTCGAGAGGCAGGACGACCCGCAAGTCTTCCGCTGGTCGCGCGAGATTCCGGACGCGCCCATGCCCCAGGAGGCGTTGCGCTCGGCGATTCACGGCGAGGCCGCGCTTCTCGTGCGCTGTCTCGAACGTCCAAAGCGCGATCTGCTGTTCGAGGCGAGCCTGCACCTGGCCAGTCGCGTCGTACGTCCCGTCGCACCGAGGCTGTCTCGTCTCCCGGCAGCATTGGACTAGTGGGTCCGTCCGGAGTGGGACGCCGCAGTGGCTAGTCGCAAATAGCCACAGAACTAGTCGCAAATGCCACAGACCGATTACTGAAAAACTTCGCGCCAAGCGGAAATTGCGCGAAACTTTGGGGATATCCAGATCTCATGACTACCATCGCGGCCGCACCGAGGAGGTGGGACCATGGTAGGCAAGAATGCAGCAGTGATTGGCACCGTCGCGTCGATTCTTTTCGCGTCGGTAATCGCGAACGCGCAACAGGCGGCGCCCGCGCCACCGCCACCCGCGCCACCGTCGTCGCCGGCGTTCAAGACCGCTCCTCCGCCCGGCGGTGGAGACACGGATCACGACGGCGTCGTGAGTCACCTCGGCGCGACGCTGTTTCCTACGCAAGCCATCCCGTTTCCGGTGGCGGGAGCCAACGTGGCGGCTCCGGTCATCGGGGTCCGGTATTGGCTCATGCCCATGCTCGGCATCGACGGCGGGCTCGGGGTTGGCTGGACGACGGGCTCGGGGCCTAGCCCGTTTGCGATGGCGTTTCACGTGGGCGTCCCCATCGCTCTGGCGAGCAGCAAGCACTTCACGTTCCTCGTCCTGCCGGAGGCCAATCTTGCCTTCGCGCACATGAACACGCCGGCGGGGATGGGCAACGCCACAGCGGACGGCTTTCTATTCGATATGGGCGCGCGGGTGGGTGCGGAGATTCAGTTCGGCTTCATCGGCATTCCGCAGCTCGCGCTTCAGGGCACCGTCGGCCTCTTGTTCACGCACGCCGAGACCAACACGAACGCTCCAGGGGCAATGCCGGTGTCGGCCCATGCGAACGATCTCCAGACGACGGTCGGTGCAACTCCGTGGGCCATCTTCGCCAACGCGATCGAAGCGACGTACTATCTTTGACCTAAAAAGAGCGCGATCACTCGGCCGCTGCGTCGCCGCTGTCGCTCATGGTGCCGTCGATTGCGGGGCCATCCAGGGTCGGCGCAGCGTCGGCGCCATCACCGCTCGGCGCATCGGCGCTGTCCGGGACGCTCGTCTCGGCACTGTCCGAGCTGCTGGCGTCGGCGCCGATGGCACCCTCGCATTGCGGCCCGCCTTGCGTCGTACACTCGGGTGGCAGAGGCAGCGAATAGACGTTGCAAACGTTTGCCACCTGCCACGCCACGCAAGCCATGAAGTCTTGGACGGTAAGCGGGCAGTCGCGGCCCCAGTGGCTGAATCGATACACGTCCACACAATCTTGCAGGCTCACCGGCGCTCCGAGCCCTGGGTTGCCCGAATCGTCGAGGCAGGGGAGGCTTCCACCGTAACCGCCGAGCTCGCGCGCGTTCCAGTTGCAAAGCAATATCTGCTCGCTCGTCGACAAGTCGACGATGCGCTTGGTCGGTGCGGAAACGTCGATCGGCGCGAGTTCTTCGATGGGCGAGCTCACGTCCCAGGTCGAGGCATCGCCGCCAGTGTTGCCGTCGCCCGACCCCGACGCTCCACAGCCAAGCGTGACGAGGATGGATGCCATCGCGCATGCGAAACCGGAGGAGGGTTGCCACTTCATGGAGCGTTGCCTGCCCCGCGAAGGACGGCGAGCGATGGGAAGACTGCCACTCTTGGGCTCCCCCGTCCCGCTGTTTCTCCCGTGCTAGTGTGCAAACCGCCGTCGATGCATGGAAAAGACTTGTTAGCGAGCCTCTTGAGGCAAAAGCCGATTGTGCTGGCGCCCATGGAGGATGTGACCGATGCGGTCTTTCGCCGGCTCTGTCGCAAGCACGGGGCAACGCTGGCGATGACCGAATTCGTGAACGTCGAGGGTCTGCTGCGGGGCTGTCGAAACGCGCGCCGCAAGGTTGAGCTTGCGCCCGATGACGAGCTTACCGGGGTGCAGATCTACGGTTCGGATCCGGAGCGCTTGGCCCAGGCCGCCGCCGTCGCAGAGCAAGCCCGGCCCCTTTTCGTCGACATCAACTGCGGCTGCTGGGTACCGAAGATCGCGGGGCGTGGCGCGGGGGCCGGTTGGCTTCGCGACCCGGCGGCAATGGTCGCGATGACGCGGCTTGTGGTCTCTCGCGTGTCGATGCCGGTCACGGTCAAGACGCGCATCGGCCTTGGCCCCGAGTCGCACATGCCGATAGTCGACTTGGCTCGGCGCTTGGAGGACTGTGGCATCGCGGCCCTCACCATCCATTGTCGGACGGCTCAGATGGGGCACTCCGGCGCGGCCGATTGGTCATGGGCGGCGCGAGCCCGCGAGGTCGTGCGCATTCCCGTTCTGGTCAATGGGGACGTGCGGTCCGCCGAGGACGCCGTCCGCGCCATCGAGGAGACCGGGTGCGCCGGAGTCATGGTCGGACGGCGAGCCATCGAACATCCATGGATCTTCCGAGAGGCGCGCGCCCTGATCGATCGAGGCCAAGTCCTCGATCCCCCCACCGCCGATGAGCGTCTCGAGCTTTGCCGCGAGCACTTGATCGCCAACGTCGGCCAGCGCGGGCAGCCGTTCGGGGTGCATTGCACGCGCAGGCATCTCGCGGGGTACTTGAAGGGGCTCGCCGGCGCGGCCTCGCTCCGCCAACAGCTCAACGCGTGCGACTCTCTCGAAGGTTGTCTCGAAATCCTCAAGCCAAGAGGGCAAAAAGCTCGGTGGCTCCCTACAGGAGAGGCGACACCAGCCTGGACGCCCCCTCCTTCATCCGGAGCGTAAAGGGTCGGCCTTGCCATTGGCTCGGGTCGATGCGACGGCTGTTGGCCAAAGCCCCCGCGAAGCTTTCCCGTAACGCTTTCGCGCTCGAGGCGTCGTGTACGAGCGCGTGAACCTCGAAGTTTAGCCGAAAGCTGCGAAGATCCATGTTGGCGCTTCCGACGAGCGCGACCTGCTCGTCGATGACGAGAGTCTTGGCGTGCACCATGCCGGGCTCGTATTCTCGAATGTCGACGCCGGCATCCAGAAGCTGCGAGTAAAAGCTGCGCCCGGCTTGAAAGGTGACCGAGTGATTCGAGCGCGCGGGCAGCAGGATCTTGATGTCGACGCCGCGCATCGCGGCGAGCTCCATGGCGACGAGGATCGATTCGGTGGGAACGAAATACGGCGTCGTGATGGATACCTCGCGCTCGCCGCCGACGATGGCTCCGAAGAACATCCGGTGGATGGCTTCGTTGCGTGTGTCGGGTCCGCTCGGGATGATCGCGACCGTCGCGTCGCCGCACCGCGTCGCCGGCGTCGGATAATAGCCACGTGGGTCGATGGGCTCTTTGGAAGCGAAAGCCCAGTCTTGAAAGAAAACGCGCTGGAGCTCGCCCGCCGCGGGCCCCTCGATACGAAGGTGCACGTCGCGCCATTCGCCGACGCCCGGCATGCGCCCCCTGTACTCGTCGCCGATGTTGTATCCGCCGGTAAACGCCGTCGCACCGTCCACTACGAGTATCTTTCGGTGGTTTCTGAGGTTCACGGGCTGCAGCAAGACGTTGCGCATCGGCAGAAAGCTCGCGACTCGCGCTCCCGCGTCGACAAGGGGCTTTCGCCATGACGCTCCCAGCGGGAAGCATCCATAGCCGTCCATCAGCAGCCTTACGGCGACCCCGCGCTTGGCGGCGGCGACGAGTCGCTCGCGAAACCAGCGGCCGGTCGAGTCGTCGCGAATGAGATAGTACTGCGCGTGCACGTGATGGCGCGCGCCGTCGACGGCTGCACCGATCGCATCGTAAGTAATCCCGCCGTCGGTCAAGACATCTACTTTGTTTCCATGAGTGGCTCGCGAGTGAGATAGCCGCTCCCCGACCCGAAAGAGCGATCGCTCGAGCGGGCTGAGAGGCGCCGACGTCGGCGGAGCCCCGGTAGGCTCGGGCTCGCCCACGGATACGGCGACTTGCTCGCGCACGATTCTGTCGAGATCGCGCTTGCGCTTTGCGGGCCAGCGGACCCGGTCACGCCCGAACATGAGAAACAGGATGGCCCCCACGGCGGGAAGAAAGACGAGCGTGAGAATCCAGGCCGCCGTCGACGCAGGCTCCTTGCGCCGCAAAAGGACAAGCGGCACGAGCGCCAAACTGACCAAGACGAAGAAAACGTGAAGGGCGTGCTCAGCGGTCGCAAAGTCGTGGTGCCATTGCATGCGCCGGCGAAGCATACTCGCGTCGTGCTCGGCTCGAACCTACTTCGGCGCATGGCGGCAACCGCCTTTCTTTCGCTGCCCGAGCCGACGCTCCGTCGCATCGCCGGGCCCCCCGTGCGCTCTCCTGAGGGCTGGACGCTGGACGCGCAGTCTCATGCGCTGCTCTGGCTGATGCGCGCCGTGCGTGAATCGGTCGAATATTCCGACGTCGTTGGCGCTCGAAGAACGCTCGAACGCTCCGCCCGGGTGCTGGCTCCGCGCGAGAAGCAACGCCTCCGTATCGATGACCGCGATTTACCGGGAGGCGATGGGCCTCGACGGGCGCGCATCTATTCGGGCGCCGCAGCCGGCGATCTCGCTCCGGGTCTCCTTTGGTTTCACGGCGGAGGATTCGTGCTCGGTTCGATCGAATCACACGACGGGATTTGCCGCGCTCTGGCGGCCCGGGCCGCTGTAACCGTCGTGTCGGTCGACTATCGTCTCGCCCCAGAGCACCGCTTTCCCGCGAGTGTCGACGACGCCGTCGCCGCCGCGACCTGGGTGCTCGAAAACGGTCATCGGATCGGAATCGATCGGGACGCGGTCGCCGTCGGCGGCGATAGCGCCGGAGGCAACCTCGCCGCGGTCGTGGCGCAATCTCTTCGGGCGGCGCCCCGTCGCCCTGTCTTCCAGGTCCTCGCCTATCCGGCCACGGACGCCACGTGTCGCCAACCGTCTCACGTTTTTTTTGCCGAGGGGCTCATCTTGACCGAGCGCACCGTCCAATGGTTTCTAAACCACTACATCGCGGACCGAAGCCTCGAGACCGAGCCTCGGGTGTCGCCCCTTCTCGCCAGTGACTTGCAGGGTCTGCCTCCCGCCTTCGTAGCCACGGCCGGATTCGATCCGCTCCGCGACGAGGGCCGGGCCTATGCCGACCGTATGCGTGCCGCCGGCGTGCCCGTCGAGCACGTCTGCGCGCAAGGGTCGCTCCACGGCTTTTTCAGCACCGCGGGCGGGTTGCGAGAATCGGCGCGAGTGCTCTCGCTTACGGCAGACGCCGTGCGGCGCGCGCTGCACCCGTGAGCGGCGATCGCGGGCCTCGGACCTTCATGCGGGGGCGACCACGTGCATCAGGAATCTGAGCGAATCGGGCTCAATTTCGATGAAGCGAAGGCCCACGTCGAAGCGCGCGGGAGCATCCTCCTCGAGCGCCGTGATCCACATCACCTGGGCCCGATACGCCGCTGGCGGACCATCCGGCCGAAATATTTCTAGATTGATGTTGGCGCCGAGCGCCAGTCTCTTGTGGCTGTAAATGCGAACGCCGCCGAGGCTGATGTCGAGGGCGTCGCCGACGAGCGGGGAGTCGATGGGCCTATAGTGCAGCGGCGCGCGGATTCGCCGATACTTTCGGCGATCGCTTTCCGGCGCGTCCGCTTCGTGCCTACCCCCCATTGACCATGGGCTCCATGTGTACTCACCACCCCAAATCTCAGCAAGTTTGAAAGTAGCATGGGCAGTTAGGGCCTCGAGCCGTGTCCGGCGTCTGAGTGGGCTGCGCCTTTTTGAAGCGATGCAGCGCCGCGGTAAAGAGACATCCCCCCAATCATGGCCGAGACGAACACGAGCGGTCCGAGCTCGCCGGTTGCCAGAGAGGTGATCGCGGGGCCGGGGCATAACCCGCTCAGGCCCCACCCCACGCCGAAGAGCGCCGACCCAGCCACGAGCCGCGGCGCGATCCGCTCATGGGCCGCGGGGACACGAAAGCGGCCGCCGAAGAGCGGTCGCTGCCCGCCTCGCGCGCTGACGCGAAAGGCCAACGCCGACACGGCGATCGCTCCCACCATGACGAAGGCCAAGCTCGGATCCCAGTGACCGAAGAAATCGAGAAACGAGAGCACTCTGTTCGGTTGAGTCATGCCCGATATGCACAAACCGGCCGAGAAGACCGCGCCGGAAGCGAAAGCCGCGATCTCGCGCTTCATGGCAGCCCCGCGTGACGAACCGAGAAGACAACGGCGGCGCCGACGGCGATGAACGTCGCGGTCGCCAATATCGAACGGGCTGAAAGCCGACTCACGCCGCACACCCCGTGCCCGCTCGTGCAGCCGCCAGCCATCTGCGTGCCGAACCCGACGAGCAGTCCCGAAAGCGTGAGCAACGGGAGCGACGCGTTCCAACCGCCCAAGGCCCGAGGCGCCACGAGTCGTGCGAGAAAGCCGCCGGTGACGAGGCCCGCGAGGAAGAGGGCGCGCCACGCCGATTCTCCCGGTTCGGGAGCGACCAGTCCCCCGAGGATGCCACTCACTCCAGCGATTCGACCATCGAGCAGCAAGAGGGCCGCGACCGCGAGCCCGATGAGAACGCCGCCAAGCAGTGGCGCCACGAACGGGGTGAGATGAAGCATGCGTGGAATGTCTATTATAATGGACTTGGCCGTCCTGCCAGTCGGAGGCCCTCAGTCGGGGCAAGCTCCAGGCTCTCGCAGAATGGCCCCCGTGAAACGCGCTCGCAGATAGAATCCCCGTGGAACGGTCTGCACGATCTCACCGTCGGCTCCGGGTGCCCCAGTCCGCACCCTTCCGTGGGCAGCCTTGGGTCGCAGCTGCAACCATCGTCCTGTCCGCGCCGTGAGCCCCTCGATAGCTCCCGCCCCCACCCGTCCGACGATCTCCTCGAAGTCGTCGGCCAGGCCGCGCTCCTGCTCGGCGGAGGGCGACCAAAGAAGCGGTTGCCCGAACCGGCGGGCCCCGCCAGGGTCGACCTGGATCGGCACCCAGAGCACGCGCGAGAGCTTCGCGCGCACCCAGGAGGTGGCCCAATCGGCTCGATCCGCGTCGATGAGCGAAACGCTGCAGACGAACGTCGATTCGCGCGGCATCGCTCGAGCGCCCATCGGCACCGTCTTGAGCTCGACGCGGAGCTCGGGAAAATCGAGCATCCGATGGGGACCTCCCGTGGCGCCGAGCGCGCGTTCGACCAGCTCGCCGACCTTTCCCTTCGAGCGCGTAGGGTCTCCTTCGATCTCGGTCTTCCAGTCGCGCGCGAGCGATTCGATCGAGCGCCCCGCGAGCGCCCGAGCTCGGACCATGAGGTCGGCTTCGTCCCTCGGAGCGCTCACGATGCGGGTCATGATGCGCCGAGTGGGATGCTGTTTACGTAACGACCGGCAAATAGTCCAATGCCCCCCTAGGTCCGGGCTGCAAGGCGAAGAATCCGAATGAGCCACGCGAAAGCCGACGGACCGAGCGTGCCTCTCGACGAGGCGCGGCGTCTGCAAGAGGACGAAAGCCGAACGAAGAACTGGAAACGCTGGGGACCGTATCTGGCCGAACGGCAGTGGGGGACCGTGCGCGAGGATTACTCCTCCGAGGGCGACGGCTGGGACGCCTTCCCTCACGACCACGCCCGGAGTCGCGCCTACAGATGGGGCGAAGATGGCCTGTTGGGGTTTTCCGACAGACAGGCCCGCTTGTGCTTCGCCGTGGCGCTCTGGAACGAGCGCGATCCGATCCTCAAGGAGCGTCTTTTCGGCTTGACCAACCACGAGGGCAACCACGGGGAGGACGTGAAGGAGTGTTACTACTACCTCGATGCGACGCCGACGTACTCGTATGCCAAGGCGCTCTACAAATATCCGCAGGCTCCATTTCCGTATGTCGATCTGATCGACGAAAACCGTCGTCGTGGTCGGGATCAGCCCGAGTATGAGCTCGAGGACACGGGCGTTTTCGACGGCGACCGGTACTTCGATATCGTGGTCGAATATGCGAAGGCTGGTCCGGACGACGTTCTCATTCGCATCACGGCGGCCAATCGTGGTCCCAAGGCGGCCGCCTTGCACCTTTTGCCGACCCTATGGTTTCGCAATACATGGGCGTGGGGACGGCAGGGCGAATCCTACCCGGCGAAGCCGGTGCTACGTCGCTCCACACCGAGCTGCGTCGTCGCCGAGCACGAGGCCCTCCCGACGATGGTTCTTCGTGCCGACCCGCGCCATGAGCCGTCCGAGTGGCTCTTCACCGACAACGAGACGAACACCGAGCGTCTCTACGGTGTGGCGTCTTCCGCGCGGCCCGTCAAAGATGCCTTTCACGACTGGGTCGTGCGGGGCGCGCGCGGCGCCCTTCGCGGCGACGAAAGGGGCACCAAGTGTGCAGCCCACCATCGCTTCGAGGTCCCCGCGCACGGCGAGGTCGTGGTCCGGCTCCGACTCTCGGCCGAGAGCGGCTGCGAGGGGATGGATTTCGAGGATGACTTCGAACGCGTGTTCTCGCGGCGTGTGGCCGAGGCGGACGCGTTCTACCGTGACCGAGCCTCGGTGGGGTCGAGCGCGGAGGAGAGGGCGGTCGCGCGTCAGGCCTACGCGGGGCTTCTGTGGAGCAAGCAATTTTATCACTACATCGTGAGCCATTGGCTCGAAGGCGATCCCAAGCTCCCGTCGCCGCCGCAAGATCAGCCCGGTCGCAGAAACCGGGATTGGAGCCATGTCTATTGCCGCGACGTCATCTCGATGCCGGACAAATGGGAGTACCCATGGTTTGCGGCGTGGGATCTCGCTTTCCACATGGTGCCACTGGCCCGAATCGACTCGGCGTTCGCGAAGGAGCAAATCCTTCTCTTTCTTCGTGAGTGGTACATGCATCCCAATGGGCAGATCCCGGCGTATGAGTTTGCGTTCGGGGACGTCAACCCGCCTGTTCACGCGTGGGCGGCCTGGAGGGTTTACAAGATTGCCGCGAAGCGAGGGGAGCGTGACCTGGATTTCTTGAAGCGAGTCTTTCACAAGCTCCTTCTCAATTTCACCTGGTGGGTGAATCGCAAGGACGAAGACGGAAACAACCTCTTCGCAGGGGGCTTTTTGGGGCTCGACAACATCGGGCTCTTCGACCGCTCCAAGCCGCTTCCCACCGGTGGGAAGCTCGAGCAGGCCGACGGCACGGCGTGGATGGCCTTCTACGCTTCCACCATGCTCGCCATGGCGCTCGAGATTGCGTGTCACGACAAATCCTACGAAGACGTGGCTTCCAAGTTCTTCGAGCACTTCGTGGGCATCGTCGACGCGATGAACGCGCTCGGCGGCACGGGGCTTTGGGACGAGCAAGACGGATTTTACTACGACCAGATTCACGTCGACGGGCGCACCATCACCCTGCGCACGCGATCCATGGTTGGCATCGTCCCACTCTTCGCGGTCGAAGTCCTCGATAGCGCGGCTCTCGATAGGCTCCCGGGCTTCAAGAAGCGCATGGAATGGTTTCTGGCCAATCGCGTCGACCTCGCGCGTCATATTTCGTATCTCGAGCCTTCGGGTAGAGGCGGCCACGGGCAGCGTCTTCTCGCCGTGCCCTCGCGCGAGCGGCTTCTACGAGTTCTTCGCTACGTGCTCGACGAAAACGAGTTTCTCTCTCCCTATGGCGTGCGCGGGCTCAGCCGAGTCCACAAGGACCATCCCTACAAGCTCGACGCGAACGGGAGCGAGTACCGCGTGGAGTACGTGCCCGGTGACTCGACGTCGGGTCTCTTCGGGGGAAACTCGAACTGGCGTGGGCCGATATGGTTTCCGCTAAACTACTTGCTGGTCGAGTCGCTCCAGCGCTACCACCACTTCTACGGCGACGACCTGCGCGTCGAGTACCCCACGAGGTCGGGTCGCTGGCTCGCGCTGTCGGAGGTCGCGGTCGACTTGGCGCGAAGGCTTTCTTCCCTATTCCTGGACCGGGGGGACGGGGGACGGCCCTGCCACGGAGACCATGAGCGCTACGCGCGCGATCCCCACTGGCGAAGCCTTCTCCTTTTTCACGAGTACTTCCACGGCGACAGCGGGCGAGGGGTGGGCGCCAACCATCAGACCGGCTGGACCGCGCTCGTGGTTCGATGTCTCGAAGAGGTCGCTTCGGCGCGCGCGAGAGAGTCGCGGCGCTCCTGACCCGAGCTCGACTATGGCACTCTCGGTTGCGGGAAGCCTCGAGTCCTCACGAGAATGCCATGGTGGGGCAAAACGCGCCGGATGTGTCGTCTACGTCGCTGTGGCGCCTCTTCAGACCGTCCGGCCGGTAAAAAGGCGAATGCACACCGCAACGACGGCGAGCAGAAGAAGCAAATGGATGAACCCCGTCGTCACATGGAACGCCAGGAAACCAAACATCCAGAGCACGACCAATACTACTGCGAGAGTCCAAAGCATTTTCGCATCCTCGCTTCCGGTGGTTGAGCTTGCGGCCGACCTGGCAACGCCGGATCGACTCCAAGCTGCCTCGACGCGGGGTATGAGCACGACGCGTGCCAGTGACTTTTCTGGCCTTGGTGTTCACTCCGCACTATCGGGGGGGCCGATGCAGCGGGCGCAACCGGGCCAGACTCTCGACGGGCGCTTTTTGCTTACGGACGTGATTGGTCGGGGGGGGATGGCCACGATCTTCAAAGCTCAGGATCTCGAGAACGGCGGAGCTCCGGTCGTGGTCAAGGTGCCCTTGCCCATATTTTCGAGCGGCGCCGGCTCGTGGTCGATCTTTCAGCGCGAGGAAGAAATTGGTCGCAGCCTCGACCATCCCAACATTCTCAAGTTCGTGGCCTTGCCGCCGAACAAGCGGCGGTCGTACGTCGTTACGGAGTTCGTGGCCGGCGGCTCCTTGGCGAATCGCCTAAAGGCGCAGCCATGTCTGGCAGAGCGCGAAGCCTTGTCGATCGCAAGCCAGATCTGCGCGGCCTTGGACTACGTGCACGAACATGGCGTTGTCCACTACGACCTCAAGCCCGACAACGTCATGTTGTGTCCAGATGGGACGATCCGCCTCATCGATTTCGGATTGGCCCACGCTGCGGTGACGACGCGGTTCGTGCTCGCGGGAGGCCCGGCGGCACTTGGCTCGGCGGATTACGTCGCTCCCGAGCAGATCGCGCGCAAGCGCGGCCGCAAGAGCGTCGATATCTACGGCCTCGGCGCCGTGCTCTACGAGATGCTGACGGGCCGGCCTCCATTTCCGGGCGATGAGCCTTTCGTCGTGGCCAGCGCCCGCGTCCTTGGCGACCCACCCGCGCCTCGCAGTCTGAACCCGAGCATCTCGAGGCAGACCGAGGACATCGTGTTGAAGGCGCTGCGCCGCGACCCGGCAGAACGCTATTCGAGCGCGGCTGCCATGAAAGTGGATCTCGATCACCCCGAACGAGTCATCGTCGCGGGCTTCTGCGACAGGCTGGAGCCGGTGACTCGCGGGCGGCGCTGGCGGCGGATGGCGCGCTATGTCGTCACGGTCGCGGTGCTGCCCCTCTTGGTGCAGGTCGTGCTCTTCGGCCTTCTCTGGTATCGCTTCGCGCACAAGCGATAGCTCGCGAGTCTCAAGCCGGCGCCCTGGCCCACCTGCCCATGAGTGGTTGGGCGACGACGGCCACGACGATGATCGCCACGCCGGCGTAAAACGAGGCGCCGAGTTGGCGCTGTTCTCCGAGAAGGAGGATCGCGAGCACGATGGCGTAGGCAGGCTCGAGATTCACCGCGAGCTGCGCGCTGAACGCGGTCAGGTGCTCGAGCGCCATCAGCGCAAGCGTAAACGGGAGCAGCGTGCAGGCCCCCGAGAGCATGACGAGCCACATCGCGTCGCGTGCGCTGGGAATCGGCAACAGCGGCCCTGCGTGGGGAAGCCATGGCGCGAGCAAGAAGAGAAAGATGACGCCAGCTCCGATTTCGATGTGCGTCACCGTCAGCGGGTCGGCTCGGCCGGCCAGACGCTTGTTGCAGGCGTTGAACACGGCGGCGAGAAGGGCCGAGATCGTCCCGGAAATGAACCCCAGCCGCATGCCCGTCGGTGTCGCGCCGACCACCAGGATCACCCCGGGCACGACTCCGGCGCCCACGAGCAACTCGCGCGGGTCGAAGCGGCGACGCCCGACGAAGGGCTCGATGAGAGCGAGAAACACGGGCGCAAGCGCGAGGCATGTGGCCGCGACGGAAGCGTTGGCGAGCTTGATGGCCGCGTAAAACGTCAGCCAATGAATCGAGACCAGCGCTCCCGTGAGAGCATAGGAGACGAGCAAGCGTGGGGACATCCGCCGCCACCCCCGCCAAACGCGCGGCAGCAGCGACAGCGTTCCAGCCACGAGCGACATCCGCCAAAGGACGAGGGCGGCGGCCGGAAGCGTGATGACCTTGCCGAGGATCGGGGTGAATCCCCAGAGCACGACGCAGATGTGGATTCGGAGGTGGGCTTTGGCGACGGGCTGCATCGAGGAGCCGAAAAGGGGCTCGGTGCGTCGCCGCGCGAGGGCGACGCCGTGCTTGGCTAGGCCCGCACCGCGGGCGCGCGAGGCCTTGCGGAGGGCCGCTTTCCGCTGCCGGGACGAGGCCAAACGACCGGTGGAAGTGGAAAGGCCGGGCGCGCGAAGAGGTAACCCTGGCCCAAGTCCGCCCCGCTGTCGCAGACGGCAAGATACTCGTCGGTCGTCTCGATCCCCTCGGCAACCACCAGGGCTCCAAGCTCGTGGCATAGCCGGACCGTGGCCGACACTAGCTTTCGCTGGCGGGGCTTGCGGTCGAGACCGTCCACGAGCGTCCGATCGAGCTTGACCACTTTGGGCTCGAGATCCGAAATGTGCTTGAGGTTCGAGTAGCCGGCGCCGAAGTCGTCGACGACCAGGTGCGCGCCGGTTCGGCTGCACACCTCGCGAAGGACGCTCAGGCACAAGTCGAAATGCGTCAGAGGGGCCGACTCGGTTATCTCGAGGTAAATATCGTGATCGTGCGAGGCGATGGGGTCATCGGGGCGGACGAGCCAGCCCTCTTCGAGCTCGGACGGATGCAGATTGACGAAGAGAGGCATCCCGCCACACATAGGGACTGCGATTTCGCGAATGATCCGGCCGAGTCTCCCCGTGGAGCGCTCCTTCGCGGCACGCTCGAAGAGCTCCAACGGCGTGAGCTTCGGAGAGACGCACCGCACGAGAGCCTCGTACGCAAAGAGCTTCTCGCTGTCCAAGCGGACGATCGGCTGGAAGACGACCGAGAGGTCGCAGGGCCTCACCAGCCCGTCGAAGAAGCGCGCCTCGTTCTCGGCAAATCTCCCGTTGGCGCTCGGAGCATCGGACAGGCGGTTGGAGCGGGGCGGGAGCGTGGACGGCTCGGCAAGGGCGATCTCTGTTGGCGAGACGCCCGATTCACGGCTGGACGGAGGTGGGAGCGTGATCGGTTCGGTCATGGAGCGTGGCGCGGCGATGGTCGCACTTGATGCAGAGCGGACGGAAAAGTGCAAATTCCAGCCTAGCACCCAACGCGCGAAAACCAACTTCGCTGCGGCGCCATTTGCGCGCGGCTTTTCGACGAACGTAGGTCTTTTTTCGATTCGGCGACTTTTCGGTGCAAGTAGCCCTTTCTTAGAGGCCTTTCTTTCGCCCGAGCTTGAGGACCTCGCCAAACTCCTCTTTGGTCACCGGAACGACCGATAGCCTCTGCCTCCGAAAGATCATCATGCCCGCGAGCCCACGATGGGCGCGCATCTCGCCCAGCCCAACCGGTCTTTCTAGCGGCTTTACGGGCTCGATGTCCACCGCGCTCCAGTCGCCCTTGGTGGTGGGGTCCGGATAGGCTTCGCGCAAGACACGGGCGACTCCCACGACCGCTTTGTCCTCGTTCGAATGGTAGAAGAGGCAGGCGTCGCCCTTTTTCATCGACCGGATATTGTTCCGCGCCTCGAAGTTTCGCACGCCGTCCCAGGTTGTTTTGCCGTCGCGCACTAGATCCGAAAACGAATACTTGTACGGTTCGCTCTTGATCAGGAAATGTTGCTTCGCCATGGGTGCGTTCAGCATAGACGAGGACCGGCAGCCCCGATGACGATGCAACGCATTCTTCTTTTCACGCTTCTCGGCAGCGCGGCTTGCGCTGGAGGCGCGCCGATCCCGGTGGCTGCTCCCGCGGCTGTGGCGGCTGAGCCCTCGAGTGATGGGTCTGCGCCGCCGCTGACCGGGCCCCAAGACGCCTCACCGAGCGCTCGAGAGATGACGACCAAGGTGCCGGAGGCTTTGGCGTCAGCCGCGCTCGAGACGAGCGACGCCGCGGCTTCTACCCTCGCCTCCGCATCTTCGAGCGCATGCAGCGAGCAATCCCCGCAGGACTTTCTCGTCCGCGGCCACTTCCTCAAGGAGGGCCCGGGTGGAAACTTGCGAGCCATCCAATACCGGACCGAGGAGTACGGGTACTTCAAGGGATTCGGCCATCCGGGGTCGGGCGCTCTGCCCCCGAGCGCGTTCGTCGAAGACACCGTGTTCATGGGGCTCCACGTCAAGATGCATCGCAAGGTCGTTCCGGCGCTTGCGTGCGTCGAAGAAGAGATTGCCCGGTCGTGCGGAGAAGCTCCGTATCGGCCGCACGCGCTCGCGGGAATTCGTTACAGGAACACCTATCGGGGGGGCGAGGTCACGAATCACGCCTACGGGATCGCGATCGACGTCGATCCGGCGCAGAACACCTGTTGCGGCTGCGTAAAGCCGTGGAATGACGCGCCCGCCTGCAAGCGCCCCGCGAAGACCGAGTACGATCGCATGGCCATGCCGGAGTGCTGGGTTCACGCGTTCGAGCGCTACGGCTTTTACTGGCTTGGCCACGATGTTCTTCGCGACACGATGCACTTCGAGTTTCTTGGCGACCCCGACAAGATCCGGCGAAGCGCCGCCGACAGCGGGCCCGTGTCACCGGCTCCCGACGGGGGGATACACGGAGGGGGGCGACGCTAGACGGCGGGCGAAGAAGGTCACGAGCTCATCGTGCCGAGCGCGCGCATCGCTGCGGCCGATTTCGATGAGCTGCCCCGCAAAGGCCCCATCGAAGAGGATGTACGAAAGAAGGTCGGCTTCTCGTTCACCCTCGGCGATTCGGCGCAGGGCACGACCCATCAGGCCGCGCACTCTTTTGGAAAACTCGGGCGATCGAACGTAGTCCGCCGCGAGCACGCCGATATCGGCCGACGCCCGGATGTAGACGACGTCCATCGGACGCAGCGCGCTCTCTCCGCTCCGCCCGAGCTCCTCGTTGAGCGCCTCGGGGAAGCCCTCGCCGAATCGCCGAGTCCCGGCCGAAAGCACGGCGTTGAGCTTCTGCAAACGCCGAATGTCGTTCTCGATTCGGTCGAGCATGAGCGCGTTGAGGGCCTTGCCCACGACAAACAGCGGATCGGGGAAGTGCCGCTCGCGGGCCTCGGTCACCGCGGGCGTGGGCGAGACTTCTCGGATGTAGCGCGGGTTGACGACGACCAGCCCGTCTGCCCCCAAGCGACGTGCGGGCGACAAGGGAACGTTTTGCCTCAAGCCGCCGTCGCAATAAAAGTGCCCATCGATCGCGACCGCAGGAAACAAAAGGGGCACGGAAGCCGAGGCGAGAGCGTGCTCGGCCTGGATGGTCGCCGGCCGCAACACCATGGTCGGATCGGTTCCCCACGGGGGCGCACCTCCCTCCCGCCGCTGAACGAAGACCACGGTGCGACCGCTTGCCACATGGGTGGTCGAAATCGAAAGGGCCGAGAGATGGCCTTCTCGCATGTGCTGGGCAATCGAGGCGAAGGGCACCGAGTCACGCACGATGCGCTCGATGCCGGCGGGGTCGAACACGCCGCCGCCACGCGCAGGCCCCGTCTCTTTGCGCGCTCCGCGCCCGAACATTCGTCCGAACATGCGCAAGACCTCTCGTCCCGAAGGCCGCACGACGTCTTCGAGCTCGAGACGGGTCCAAGCGTTCGCGAGCCGGGCGCCGCGCTCGGCCGGCTCGCCTGCGAAAGCTGCGAGCATGACGGCGTTGATACTGCCGGCCGAAGTGCCGGATATGACGTCCAACGGGGAGGGCCTGCCGAGGGCGCGAGCCACCTCTTCGACGACATAACGTACGACGCCCACTTCGTAGGCGCCCCGAGCCGAGCCGCCAGCAAGGACGAGCCCCACCTTCGAGCGCGGCGTGCTCGTCGCGGGTTGCTGCATTGGCGGTGACTCTATCGCGGACTCGCAGGGTCATGGCGCGTCTTTGAAGAGGCTGCGCGCGTGCTCGCATGTTCGGTTGTTCGGTCAGGGAGGGTGTCCTACGCGCACCTACCGATCGCGCGCGAGTAGAGGTCCGTGGCGAAAAAGATGGTTCCCAAGCCGGTGGCTATCGGGCTACTGCTTGATCTTTGGGCCGGTGGGGCAGGCTCGGAAGCAAAGGACAAGCATGAGGGTGCTTCCGATCGTCGTGGTGTCGCTTGTCGTTTCCATTAGCCACGACTCGCCGGGGGCCTTGGGTCGCGTGTCGCCTCTCGCGGTTTCCATGGCCGCGCTTTCAGCAGCGAATTCCGACCCAACGTCCGAGCCGGCAGCGCTCGGCGCGGCGACGCCGAGGCGAAAGTCCCCATGTCCCCAGGGGATGGCCTCTGTCGCCGGCTCGTACTGCATCGATGCCTATGAAGCGTCCCTGGTGCGCGTGAAGGTGGATGGCAGCGAGGAGCCTTGGCCGTACTACGAGAGCGTGCCTGCGAGCGTCGACGTGCGCGCGGTCAGTCGCCCTGGAGTTTTCCCGCAGGGATACATCAGCGGCCTTCGGGCCAAGGCCGCCTGCGCGCGCAGCGGGAAACGGCTGTGCAAGCCTGCCGAGTGGACGGCTGCGTGCATGGGCCCCGAGAAAACCGTGTTCCCATACGGCAATACGCGTCGCCCGGGCACGTGCAACGACAATGGGCGAAGCGCGATGCGGTTTTTCAACCCGGGCCTCGATGGCAAGCCCGAGCACCGCTGGATGTGGGGACACGACGGGAACATGAACGACCCGCGATTGAACCAGCTGGCGGGCACCGTGACGCACACCGGGGAGCGAAGTGACTGCACGAACGCGTACGGCGTCTTCGACATGGTGGGCAACCTTCACGAATGGGTCGACGACCCGGAGGGCACCTTCCAGGGGGGCTACTATCTCGACACGCATCTGAACGGTGACGGCTGCCACTACCGGACGACGGCTCACCCGATAACGCACTCGGACTACTCGACCGGGTTCCGCTGCTGCGAAGACATCGACTCCAGCGTCGACCCAGGATAGGCAAGCCCCCTCGCACCGTGCGGAGGGCGCCGCTTCGCGCTATGGCGGCCCCCTTGGCCTCTGCGCAGGAAATGACGGTCGAGGTCGTCAGAACCGTCGACGGTCTGTATAGCCTCGGGCCCGAATGGCGTAGCTTGCAGGAGGCCGCCGGCACGCTTCCGTTTACGAGCTGGGAGTGGAACGTCTCCTGGTGGCGCCACCTGTCGCGACAGCGCCTGCTCTCCGCCGACCACCTCTTCGTATTGACAATGCGCCGTCAGGGCGAGCTCGTGGGCGTGGCGCCGTTGATGCTGACAGAACGTCCCGCCCGGGGCCCTCGATTCCGTAGCCTGCGCTACTTCGGAACCGACCAAAATATCACCGAAGTAACTGGCCCTCTTTGTGAGCGCGATCAGGATGCGCAGTTTCACCAGACTCTTCTCGACTTCGTTTTCGAGCATCGCTCCGAGTGGGATTGCTTCTTGCTGGATGGCCTTCGATCGGACGGAGAAGGTCCCGCGATCGTGGCGCGCTACGCGCGGCCGTTGTGGGCGCAAGACGTGCCGGACTTCGTCCTCACTCTGCCGGCGACCTGGCAATCGTTCAAAGCCTCCCGGTCGCGCAACATCAAGGAGTCGCTGAGAAAATGCGTCAATTCCCTCAAGCGCGATGGTCTCTCGCCCGTGTTTCGCGTGATGAGCGAGCCCCGTGAGACAAGGCAAGCGCTCGACGTTTTCCTCCGGCTCCACGCTGCGCGCGCCGCGCTCAGACAGACAGTGGTTCACGACAACGTGTTTGTCACCCCTTCCGCCAGGAGCTTTCTCTACGACTTGGCCGAGCGATGCACCGCGGCCGGCAAGATCCGTATCTTTTCGATGGAAATCGACGGGCGTATCGTGGCCATCCGCATTGCCCTGGTCGCCGGCCGTTCCCTCTATCTCTATTATTCAGGATACGAGCCCGCGTACTCGAAATATGGCGTGATGACCCACGTCGTCGCTCAAGCGATACGATACGCCATTGAGAATGGCTTTCAGACGGTCAACTTGTCGACGGGAAGCGACGTCTCCAAGACTCGCTGGGCACCCACCAAGACCACTTTTCGGCGTGCCGTCCTCGGCTCGCAGACGCACTATGCCGCTCATGCCGCCATGCTCTCCACGCGAGTCAGCGAGGTCTGGCGTTCGCGCTCGTCTCGGAGCCTGCTTTTCCCCTGGCAGCGCGCTCGCCCCAGCTGAGAAGCTGGCTGGAGACGGCGAAGCCGCGCGCCGAGAGCTAAGAATCGCGTCATGACGGCCGCGCCCTCCCTCCGCGAACGCCTCTCGATGGCCGCTGAGCATTTCGTCTCTCAAGCGGTTGGCGATCGAGGAGGAGTCGACCCCGTGGCCGCGCTCTACGCCGAGCGACGCGCCGAATACTCTCTCTTTTCTCTCGACCTCAGCGATGCCGAGTGCGAGGTCTTGCGGCCCTATCTCTTCGGGCGCGCGATCCCGAGCAGCCCGGGTGAGCCCCCAGTCACCTGTCTGAACCTCGTGGAGGGGCAGTGGCGGCCCGCGACAGAGCTCGTCACGATGCGGTCGCCCGCGGATCGCCGCGTCAACCTTCTCAGGCTGGCTCGCTCGCTCGAAGACGATTGCCGATTCGCGATCGACCGCGCTCACGCATTCTGGACATCGCTCGAGTGGGCCTCCGAGGGCCTGGCCTACCGCAAGCACGTCGTTCGAAGCTTCTCGCGCCTCCTTCGACATTTCTACGAAGACTGCCTCCACGAGCTCAGGCAACAAACCCCCAAGACGCGGCTCGAGGCGGACAAGGACTTCTGGGAGGCCAAGCGGGCTGCCGATCACTTGGAGGGCAACGCGGAGAAGGCCATGCGCGGCGAGCTCGTGCCCAGCATGCTGCCAGGGCAGGTCTACTGGAAGGACGCCTACCTTCCCGCCGGGGTCTGCACCGTCATTACGCCCATGAATTTCATCTACGGGATCTCAGGGATCCAGATCATCGGATGCTACCTGAGCGGTTCACCGATGATCTTCAAGGGCCACCCGATGAGCGCGATCACCTCCACGACGATCGTCAAGATGCTCATCGCCGCGGGTGCCGATCCGCGTGCAGTCCACAAGCTCGAGGGGTTTGGTGGCGACGTGGCACCGCTCGTCGCCGACGAGCGAATCGCCGTCGTCAGCCTGACCGGGAGCGTCGAGACGGCCAAGAAGCTTCAGGCGGCGCGAGGTGTCCGGCCCGTGCGCTTCGAAGGCGGCGGATGCAATTGGGCGTGGATCGACGACGGCTTTTCCGACGAAGAGCTCGAGAAAATTGCCATCCGATTGGCCTACTCGAAGCTCGGCCTCGGGTCGCACAAGTGCACGACCTTGCACGGCATTGCGGCCACCCCCAAAGTGCTCGACCGCGTCGAGCCGCGAGTGGTCGCGCAAATGGCCACCTGGAAGCTTGCCGATCCGCGCACCGCCACGGATCGAGAAACCCGAGTCCTCAGCCCGCTCATGGTGCACAAGGCCGAGACCGTGACGAGCATCCGCCAAGCCGCGGCGGCCGCCGGAGTGAGCGTGCTGCTCGAGGGGGGCAGGGTTAGCGGCAGCGATTATGCCGACCACGCCGAGGTCGCGTCCCCCCTCGTGCTCGGGCGCATTCAGCCCGATCTCAGGCTCGTCGTCGATTGGGATGGAACAAACAAAGAGATCGCGCTCGCGACCACCGAGCTCTTCATGCCCATCCTCGTGACGATGCAGGTCGGGTCGCTCGACGAATTCGTTCGCTTCTCGCTGACGGTCAATCCGCACGACTTGGCGACGAGCTTATGGACGCGCGACGACGCCAAGATCCAGCGAGCTCGCCGCACACTGGCGGGAATGCTCAAAGAGAACGACGGCACCGACAGCGCGCTCGAATGGGAGGAGTTCGGCGCCAGTGGGATCGGGGAGAGCGGAAACACGGGCGTCGGCGACGCCGAAACGACAATCGCGATGTTCTGCCGGCGTCAGAAGGGGCGCCATTTCGTTCTCTGAGTCGTCAGCGCTTGAAAAACGCGAGAACTGAGCCTAAGACTCGGCCCACCCCCCATGTCCATTTCGGCGGAAGAGACCGCGCAAAAGCGGTTTGATGCGGACGACAAGCGGTGGAACGGCCCCAAGCTCATTGGGCTCGGCGTGGTCGTCCTCTTTATTTCGATTACTTCGATTTTCCTGATGTCCTACACGGCCGGTTGCACGCTCCAGATCGTGCCCTAGAGCGAGTCGAAAACTACGTCGTCGACGCTTACGTGGCAGCCCGCGGACTCACCCGCCTGGTTTTTGATCTCCGCGCCAACACCCATCGTCGTCGAGGCCGGCAGCGCCAGCGGTGGCTCCAACGAAAGGAGCTGGCCGCTCAGCACAGCGTTGCCTGAGATGGTGACGCTCGCCGTTCGCCTCGACAGGTTGACGTCCATCATGAGCCTCTCCCAGACGCCATTCGAGACAGGAGAGGCGAGCGGGTGCGCCGCCGAGGCGCCGAGCCCTCCGTCGGGCGCGTAGTCCAGCTCCACGAGGTCGGACGTTCCAGACGCTGCGACGAGCGCCACCGAATAGCCATCGAACGTCAGCGTGGCCAGGGTTACGCCGTCCGCGTTCACGGTGCATTCGGGGGCGACCTGGAAATCGGCCTGCAGCTCGAAGTGGGAGCCGGTCGTGACGAAAGACGCGAACGCGCCTCCGGCGGCGTGCGGACCGACGAGGGCTGGAATCGACGCCCACATGGACTCGGGTGCAGAGACGTAATCACTGACGTCGGCGGCGACGATACCGCCTCCGTAGGTCGTCGAAGTGAGCTTGCCCGGTACGCCCTCATCGAAATCCTCGCACAGAGCGTGAGCCGTGCCTTGCGACGCGCACCAGTCGGCGCCCGCTTCGCCCCCTCCGCCGTCGGCGCCGTCGGCCGCGCGAGCGCCGTCGGGCGAAGTCGCATCGAGCTCGTTTTCGGACGCCGGCCCCATCGAGCCCATGGACGCGTCCGCTCGATATCCGCTCGCCATGCTCTCCGGGCCGGAGCAGCCGCCGCAGGCGACGCCGGTGAGCACCACACGGGCGCTAGCGCGGACGAGCACCCCGCTCATTCCGAGCTTGCATAGCACTCTCGAGCCGCCCCGGGCACGCGCCGAGGGGGCGCGTGAGGGGCGCCGGCCAGGCCTCTCGACGCGCGCGCCGTGGGCATGTCACAATGGCTGTCAGAATGGCCGACCAAGAGCAGAAGAGCGGTCCGGACGCTTCCAAGAGCGACAAGCGCAAGCAGAGCCTTTATTTTCCCGAGGCCATGCTCGATGAGATTCAAAAGGAAGCGCAGCGCTTACAGCGCTCCATGTCTTGGGTGGTGCAGCGCGCTTGGAAGCACGCGCGAAAAGAGATCAAGGGTATCCCCGGCTCCAACGAGCCCGGCGGCTGAGTCGCGACTCTCAGGCCGGTGCCCGGCCGTGCGCGATCCACCAAGTTGCCATCGTCACGAGCAGCAGCGTCGCGATGACGAGTAGCGTGACGGCGAGCGGGTCGGGACGGGTTCGATCGAAGAGGATTCGTGCGGCCTTGCGAACTCCCTCGTCGGTGGTCGATTGCTCGAGCCGCTTCGCTCCGGCGCGCACGCTCGCATAGTCTCCGCGCGCGAAAGATCCGACGACGGCGTCGAGATCGGGCGTCCGAGGAAAGTCTTCGGTGAACGCGGGGCGCCGGGGCTCCTGCATTCCGTCTACCCTAACGATACCCGCCATGAAGTCATCCCCAGACGCGTTGCCTGGCATACAAGCTAGCCCTCGCGTCGTCACCGAGGCCCGCGTTGGCGATCCGCTCGTCATCGTGGGGGCAGGCTTCGGGGGCCTCTGCATGGCCATTCGCCTCAAGCAGTCTGGCATCGAGGATTTCACCATCCTCGAGCAGGCCGACGAGGTCGGGGGCACTTGGCGCGATAACCGGTATCCGGGCGCGGCGTGCGACGTCGAGTCGCACCTTTACTCGTTTTCTTTCGAGCCCAACCCTGGTTGGACGCGCAGGTTCGCGACGCAGCCCGAGATTCTCCGATACCTCCTGCACTGCACGGAGAAGTTCGGCCTGCGTCGGCACATTCGGTTCGGCACGCCCGTGAGACGCGCAGAGTTCGACGAGGGCGAGAGGTTCTGGACTCTCGAGACGGGCCGTGGCGAAACATTGCGCGCCCGCGCCATCGTGCTCGCCTGCGGGGGGCTGAGTCGGCCCGCGCACCCCGAGATCGCGGGCCTGGCCGCGTTCGAAGGCCAGGTCGTTCATTCGGCGCGCTGGGATGCCGCCTCGGCGCTCGAGGGCAAGCGGGTCGCCGTCATCGGAACCGGCGCGAGCGCCATCCAGATCGTTCCGTCCGTGGCCTCGCAGGTAAAGCAGCTCTACGTGTACCAGCGAACTGCTCCGTGGATTCTGCCCAAGCACGACCGTCCGATTCAGAGAGTCAGCCAGGCCATCTTTCGGGGCACGCCTTTCTTGCAGCGCCTCTTGCGCCTCGCCATCTATTGGAAGCGCGAAGCCCTCGCGCTCGGATTCGTCTTTTGGCCTGCGCTGCTCCGAGCGGGGCAGGTCGTGGCCCGCTTCTACCTCGCCCGCGGCGTCCGGGATCGCGCGCTCCGGGCCAAGCTTGTCCCGCGCTACACCATGGGGTGCAAGCGCATCCTGCCGAGCGACGACTACTTTCAGGCGATCGAGCGAGGCAACGTCGAAGTGGTCACGGAGCCCATCGAGGTCGTCCGCAGCCACTCCATCGTCACGCGAGACGGAATCGAGCGAGCGATCGATGTCATCGTTCTGGCCACCGGCTTTCGGGCGTCCGAATCGGTCGCCCCATTCGAAATCGTGGGGCGGGGAGGCGAGCGGCTCGACGAGGTCTGGAAAGACGGCGCCGAAGCCTATCTGGGCACGACGGTCTCGGGCTTCCCGAATCTGTTCTTCATCGTCGGGCCCAACACGGCGCTCGGCCACAGCTCGATGGTTTTCATGATCGAGGCGCAGGTCCGCTACATCTTGAGCTCTGTAGTCGAGATGCGGGCCCGAAACCTCGAGGTCATCGAGGTCCGCTCCGAAGTGCAGCGTCGTTACAACGACACGCTGCGCGCGCGTTTCCGCAAGAGCGTGTGGGCCACGGGCTGCAAGAGCTGGTATCTGACGCGAGAAGGCAAGAACACCACGCTTTGGCCGGGTTTCACGTTCGAGTTTCGCATGAAGACTCGGCGTTTTCGCGCGAGCGACTACGAGGTTCTGTCCAAGGAGCAGGGCGCCCGGCTGGCTCGCGCGTCAGAAACGTCGTGACCTCGCGAGTCTGGGTGGGTTGCCTGGCGCTCGCGCTATGGGCGCCCTCGGTCTCTCTCGCCCAAGCTCCTCCGTCCGCCGAGCGGGCCCAAGTTTTTTCCGCCTACGAGCTCGAGACCATCGACGAGGTCTTGTCGTCGCGGCGCATGGTTCGCGAGCCCAAGCCCGAAGGAAAGACGATCGAGCGCATCGACGTCGCTCCACTCGACGTGTTCGAGCGTCGCGACCCGCTTCCGGCCTGGCTCAACGTCTTTCACGTCACGACGCGCCCGGCGGTCATCTTCCGCGAAATGCTGCTTCGCCGAGGCGAGCGCTATCAGCAGACGCTGGTCGACGAGACGCTACGCAACTTGCGTGCGCTCCCTCAGCTGTCGCTCGTGCTGGTCGTGGCGACCGTCGGCACCGCTCCGGATCGGATTGGCGTCGTCATCATCACCAAAGACGTGTGGAGCTTGCGAGCGAGCTGGGACGTCGTCGCAACCCCTGGAGGTATCGAAGAGCTCGACCTCACGCCGACGGAGACCAATCTCTTCGGGACCCATCAAACCGCGCAGGCGTCGTTCATTTACGAGCCCTCGGCTTACACGTTCGGCGTCGGCTACACGGTGCCGCGCCTCGCTGCCTCGCGCGTCGCCATGCTCGCGGACGCCGAGGTGATGGTCAATCGTGCGACGGGCTCGCCGGAGGGGACGTACGGGTCTTTGACCGCCGGTCAACCTCTCTACTCGGGCCTAGCGCATTGGTCGTGGGACTCGGTCGTGCAGTGGGAAGACGTCGTCACGCGTCGCTACGTGAACGCGCAGCTGAGTAGCTACGTCGATCCCACCACCGGTCAGTTCGTTCCCTATCAATACCGCACCGATCTTTACGCGGCGCAGTACGAGCTGACTCGCTCGTTCGGCTGGGACACGAAGCAAGACGTTACGGTTGCAGCTGGCATCAATCGTGTGGTCTACCGCGTGCCCAGCGCGGGCCTCAATCCGACCGCCGTTGCGGACTTCATTCGCGACCGCGTCCCCACGAGCGACACGAGCGTCGGCCCGACGATACGCTACCGCACCTACGCCAGACGTTACGTTCGGGTCATCGATTTCGATTCGCTCGCGCTGCAAGAGGACTACGGCCTCGGCCACGACATCACGCTGCGCGCTTCGCCGAGCTTCCGAGCGCTCGGCGGCTCACGCAACGTCGTCGACCTTTACGCGGCGGCCCAGTACACGTTCGCGCTGCGCGACGGCCTCTTTCGCGTTTCGCTCGTCTCCGACAACGGTGTCGAGCCGACCCAGATCTCCGACGCCGTGGTGACCCCGTGGGCGCATTTGGTCACGCCCACGATCGGCAAGCTCGGGCGTATCGTCTTGGACGGCGGGGTGGAGTACCGCTGGAGAAACTATTTGAGAAATTACGAGATCGTCGGAGGAGACGATCGCATTCGCGGCTTTCCCACGAACTTTTTCGTGGGCAAAGACATGGTCGCCTACTCGGTCGAGCTCCGGTCGCGGCCCGTCGAGATCTTGAGCTGTCAGCTCGGGGCGGTCGCCTTCTACGACGTCGCGGACGCGTTCAACGGGTTTAGCCAGCTCGAGCCCTATCAGTCGACGGGGGTTGGGTTTCGTGCGCTCTTTCCCTGGCTCGACCGGGTCGTCTTCCGGGGCGATATCGGCTTCCCCCTGAAACGTCCCATCGACCCGACCACGGGCGCGCTCATTCCACCCTACGGATTCATCGTTTCCTTCGGACAGGCCTTCTCAGTGCCGAGTGTCGCCCCCGCTCAGGTGCTGCCGACCGAGCAGTCCGAGCAGCTTCAGTGAGGGCCTCTTCATTCTTCGCATAGGATCATCGCGCCGTAGAGCTCGTCATCGGTGGGAGGCTCGAATCGAATCTCGAGGCGCTCGAACAGCGCCTCGGTCATGTCGAGCCGGCCCAACTGCTTTCGGCCGAGAACGCGCGTTCGACGTATTTCGCGACTCACGTCGAGATAGTGAAGCTTGCTCTCGGCGATCGTCCCAGCCACGTGAGCTCGCCAGCGATCCCGGTCGTCTGCGCGAGGAAGGCCGATATCCAAGACCACGCTCGCGCCGGCCGTCAGTATCTGCGTGACGGCGCCCTCGATTTGCTTTTCGCACCGATCGATTCGCTCGAGGGTCCATTCCAGGCTCGGGGCCTCGGGCGCATCGGCGGCGAACAGCGCGGCCAACCACTGTTCTGTCGAAAAGATCACGGCACGCGCGCGCGCGGCGAGCGCGATCGCGTAACTGGTCTTGCCGGCCCCGGTCGGACCGCAAATCAGGTGGGCCGTGGGCATCTTCGTATTTTACACGATGAGGCGCGTCGCCGCGCGCGGTCTTCACCGAGCTGCGGGATACTTCGACAACTTTCTCTGAAGGCTTCGGCGATGGACGCCCAGCAGGCGTGCCGCCTGCGAGATGTTCCCACCGCAGTCGGTGAGAACGCGGTGGATGTGCTCCCATTCTGCGCGGGCGAGGGAAGCCACCTCATGATCGCGATTGGCCGAAGAGCCCGAAGCGGCCGTCGACCTGTCGAAAGAAGCGAGGATCTCGTCGACGTCCGCGGGCTTGGTCAAGTAGTGGGCGGCGCCAAGGCGCACGGCTTCGAGGGCCGTCGCGATGCTCCCGTATCCCGTAAGGACGACGACGGTCGTGGCCGTGTCGATGGCTTTGAGCCCGCGCACGAGCTCGAGGCCCGAGGCCCCCGGCATGCGCAGATCGACGACCGCTAGCTCGGGGCTCTCGCCCCGCGCCGCGGCCAGTGCGGAATCCGCGTCTCCGGCACCGCGCGCTTCGAAGCCGCGCGCCTGCAGCGCAAGCACGAGCCGGTCGCGAAACACCGCGTCGTCGTCGACGACCAAAATGCTTCGACGAGCGTCTCCCGGCGCGAGAGCTGCGCCCATCTCATGCCTTCCCGACCGGCAGCTCGATGACGGCGCGTGTGCCGAGACCAGGCTCGGAGGTAAGCGCGACGCTCCCGCCCAGGCGATCGGCGAAGGCTCGGGCCAGGAACACTCCAAGCCCCATTCCCCCTCCCGGCACCTTCGTCGTGTAAAACGGTTCCCCCACGTGACGTAGCTCTTCCGGCGCGATGCCATGCCCGTGGTCAATGACCGAAAATCGCGCATGGCGGGGCGAGGCCTCGACGGCGAGCAGGACGCGAGCCGCGGGCCCGTCGCTCGCGTCAAACGCATTCTTGACGAGAGATCCGAGGGCTTGCGCGAGGCCGCGCCATGGCACGTGGATCGGCTCGGCCGCCTCGACCTGGACATCGAGCTGACGGTTTTGGGCGTCGTCCATCTTTCGCCGGAGCTCGCCGATGACTTGGCCTATCTCGACCAGCTCCGGAGCCTCTCCCAGTGCGCCTCCGGACCGCGCACCCAATCGCTGGACGATGTCGCGACAACGGTCGACCTGCTCTCGAATGAGCCTCGCGTCGTCGTGCAGCGCTTCGGCGCCCACCATCTTTCGTGCCGCGCGTTGAAGCTCGGTGGACGCGACCGCGATGGTCGCGAGCGGCGTCCCGAGCTCGTGTGCGGCCCCGGCCGCCAAGGTGCTCAGCGACGCGAGTCGCTCGTTGGTGGCCGCGAGCGCCTGCGCTCGGACGAGCTGCGAGTCGCGCTCGTGCAGCGCCCCGGAAACGCGGGTGACGAAATAGGCGATGAGGATGGCCGCGAGGGTGAGCGCGAAAAACATGCCTTGCAGGTGCAAGTTGAAAGCGCTGCTGCCCGCGTGATGCATGTGCTCGGTGCCCGCCAAGGGAACATTGTCGAAAAACAGAAGCGCGTAGACGGCGACCGACAGGGCGACGATCGCCGCCGCGTAGCGCATTCCGAGCACGAGCGCGGCGATGGTGACTTGGACTAGAAAGAGCACGCTGAAGGGATTGGAAGGCCCTCCCGTGAAACGCAGCAGGCCCCCCAAGGACAACGTATCGAGCGCGAGCACGGCAGCCACCAACCTCGGCGGGATCGACCGAGGTGCCCGCATCCACCCGACGAGCGCGGCGTTGCTCAGCGCGGTGGCGCCGACGATTGACGTCAGCGCCGTCATCGGAAGCGCCACGTGGAACACAAGACTCGTGCCCGCGATGGTCGCGAGCTGCCCGAGGACCGCCCACCAGCGCAAGCGCAGCACCCACCGCAGGGTGATCGCGGGCGTGGAGAGAAACGAAGGCAAGGGCTCTTTGGATTGGCCTTTCACGCAGCGCCGGAAGATAGCAAGCCCCTACGGTCTCGCAGTCTCACCCTTGGGCGGGCCGCCCGCGAGCTACACTTTCCCGCCATGGCACACAAGGTCGAGTCCGCGCCGTCCGGGCGCGCCACGTGTCGTGGGTGCAAAGAGGTCATCGTCAAAGGGGCGCTTCGCTTTGGCGAGGAATTCCTGAATCCGTATTCGGAAGACGGCAGTCTCGCTTTTCGTTACTGGCACCTGCCGTGCGCGGCGGAGAAGCTCGCGAACGAGCTCGGTGCGGCGCTAAAAACCTACGACGGGCCTGTCGAAGATCGCGAATCGATCGAGGCTACGATTGCCGCTCACTTTCGTCCCGACATGCCTTACGCCGAGAGAGCCGGGTCGGGGCGCGCGCGTTGCCGCGCTTGCGACGTCACGGTCAAGAAAGGAGAGCTTCGGGTGGCCTTCGAGAGAACCTACGACTCTCCGATGGGGCCCCAAAAAGGCGCTGCCTATGCTCACGTCGAGTGCGTCCCGCGCTACCTCGAGCGGGAGAAAGAACGCGGTCGTGAGGCCCTCGCGCTCGGCGAGGTAGCCCGGCTCGTCCTCGCCCACTCGAAGCTCGCCCCGGCCGACCTGGCGATCGTCGCGAGAGCGCTCGCTGCCGCGTGACGGTGCCACTCGGCGTGGCGCGAGCTCGAGTTTTCGCGGCAGAGCCGTCGGCGGCCCTCACGCCGAGCTTTTCTTGAAACTCTCGTAGGTCCGCCGAAGACCCTCGCGGATATCGACCTTGGGCTCGTAGTCGACGAGCTCGCGCGCGGCGCCGATGTCGGCCAGCGAATCGCGGACGTCGCCCAAGCGCCCGGGGCGATATTCAGGCTCCAGCGGCGCTCCCGCAAGCTCTCCGATGTAGCGCAAAAGCTGATTGAGCGAGGTACGCTCGCCGCACGCGACATTGATCACTTGTCCCTCGAGCTTGCGCGAGGTGCCCGCGGCCAGCAGGTTGGCTCGCACGGTGTTGTCGATATGGCAAAAGTCCCTCGTCTGCTCGCCATCGCCAAAGACGATCGGGCGCTTTTTCGCGAGCGCCGCGGCCATGAAATTCGGGATCACGGCCGCATACTCGCTCTTCGGATCCTGGCGCGGTCCGAAGACGTTGAAGTAGCGCAGGCTCAGCGTCTCGAGGCCGTAGAGAAGCGAGAAGATTCGGAGCAAGTGCTCTCCGGCAAGCTTGCTCGCCGCGTAGGGAGAGAGCGGTCGCGGTTGCATGGTCTCGACCTTGGGTAGCGTGGGCGTGTCGCCGTAGGCCGCCGAGCTAGCGGCGAAGATGACGCGACGCACGCCCGCGTGTCGCGCCACGTCGAGGACGACCGTCGTTCCCTGGACGCCCGCGGCCATCGTGGCTTGAGGGTTTTCGACCGAGCGCATGACGCTGGGAATGGCCCCCTCGTGAAAGACCACTTCTACCCCTCGCATCGCGCGAGCCACGATCGCCGGGTCGACGATGCTGCCTTCGACGAGCTCGAAGGAGCCCGGGAGGCTTTGCAGGTTTTCGCGACGCCCACTCGAAAAGTCGTCGAGGATGACCACGCTCTCGCCGCTCGAAAGCAGCGCCTCGGCGATGGACGAGCCGATGAAGCCCGCCCCACCGGTTATCAAGTAACGAGGCATCCGATCCTCCATGGCCGCCGCTTGGCGGGGGGGCAGGTGTATATCACGCGGCGAGCTGACGCGGCCCGGCGCACGCGAGCACGCGCTAGGCGCGGCGTCGCTGCGGTCCGCGCTTCTCGCTGCCGAATGCGGCGGCGAGGGCGGCACCAAGCTCGTCTCCATCGTGGCGCCGATCGTCTCGACCGCGCCGATCGCCCAGGCTTGCGCGAAGCTCGGGCACCGTGCGCTGACCCTGCCCCGAGCGGCGGTGCATCAAGGCATGCGAGCCGCAGAGGGTGGTGGCGCTGCCGCCGATGAGCAAGACTTGCACGAGCGCTCGCTCGTCACGCGCACTGCACACGGCGCACCGACGTCCCGACTCTTCCATCATCGCCGCCTTTCTAGCCGACAGGGTCCTATTCGGGGCAACTTTTCGGGGGCATAACTACCCTCCGATGGAGGTGAGCGGCGGCGTCGTCGTGGGCACTGTTGCGACCGCGCTGGGCATAGCCGTCGCCGCGGCAAGGCTTCTCGGCGCCACCTATGCCCACGACGTCGCGACCGTCTGCAATGCGGAGTCGGCGTCAGGCTTCGCCGCGAGCCGGAATGCCGCTCGGGTCTCCCAGTGGACCCGGGATCACTTGAGGACACCCGAAGGCGGCCGACTTCTCGCCGCGCTCCGCGACCTGCCTCTCGACGAGCGTGCCCGATGGCTGGAGGAGCGCTCGCGCGCGGCGGGCCTCACGAATTGCCCGATGGCAAAGGTCTACGACGAGCTGTCTCGCGAGTGGGACGCGAGGCGCGAGCTGCAGCGCCTGTGCTCGACGGCCACCTTCCCCGACCTCGACACGCTCGATGAGGCCGGGCGACGCCAGGTCATCGACGAATGGTTCGAGCTCCACGCCGTGACCGCTCAAGCTCGGTCGCTCCGGGCGCGCTTGCGCGGGACGCAGAAGCCGGCAGGGCGTGCCGAGGTGCTGCGCGACGCGGCCGACGGCTTGGGAGTCCTGACCTGCGACGTCGCGAAGATTCTCGCGACGCCACTCTCCCCATCGTGCAGCCCTTGAGCTCAGCGAGGGGAGATCTGCGCGAACCCCGCGGCCTCGAGCAGGGCTCGTAGATAGGCTTTCGGCAAGTCGGCGTGGGCGCGGCGGACGCGCTTGAATACGACCGGGGCGGTCAGGTCTTCGCCGTCGAGCTCGGAGTCGCCGTCGTCGTCACGGACCGAGCGGACGAGCCCGACCGGCCCCAGAATGTCACTGACCCGCCCGACCATCGAGCGCGACGATCCCAGGGTCCCGCCGCAACACGTGTAGAGATCGACGAAGCGCAGGGGGCTCATGATGCGCGCATCGAAGCGCATCGCATCTTCGGCGATCCAGCGAGCGAAAATGTTTTGGCCACCATAGAGCGCGTCGAGCAGGTCGACTTCGGTGATGCGGGGCAGGTCGCCGCCCTCCACGACGCCCGCCGCGGCCTGATAGCCACCCGAGTGCGCCACGACCACGATGCGGTCAAGGCCGTCGGGGTCCAGCGTGCACCCGAGGGGTGCTGCCAGCTTCTCCGAGAAAAGCTCTCGCAGCAGCCCGTGCGCTCCTCCCGGCATTGCCATCTGTCCGGGCTCCCCCGTCGGAGCGTCCGGGCGCACCTCGACGGCCACCAGGATGGCGTTGACACGCGAGGCGTCGACTTGCGCGATGAGGCCTCCCCCCGGCCGAGGCGAGCCTTCGTCGGCGCACGGCACGTCGGTCGTCGAGAGGGCGGCCTCGACACAGCTTTGCCAGCCATGAAAGTACAGCACCAGGCCCGGGCGCCGGGTCGCGTCGAATCCCGGCGGCACGTGCACGGCCACGTCGGCCCGCCCTGAGCCTGGGAAAGCGCCCCAGCGCAGCGTGTAGCTGAGAGTCTCGGACAAGGGCGCTCTCGCCCCTTCGCACGCGCTCCGGGAATTGCCAGGGATGGCGAGGCGCATGCGCTCGCCCATGCCCGACGAGGTTGCCTGGTCGCTCAGAAAGAGCGCAGCCACAGCCGTGGCCACGCACAGCGCGCGGGTGAGCATCCGCGCTCGTCGCTACGAAGCCTTGCTCTTTGCCGGCTCGGCCGCGGGTGCAGTCACGGCGGGTTGCTCACCGCTCAACGAGCGCGGCCGGCGCAGGTCGGGCGCTCGTCCAAGCTTTCTGTAAAGCGTGCGGCGGTCAAAGCCCAGGATCTGCGCCGCGAGCGTCTTGTTGCCGCCCACCGCTTCGAGCACACGGTGGATGTGGCGGCGCTCGACCTCCTCCATCGTCAAGAGCTCCGACGGATCGCTGGCGCCGACGGCCGCACCGGCCCCTCTGCAGTCCTCGATCTTGTCGGGCAGGTCCGCCACCCCGATGCGATCGGACTGGGCGAGGGCCACGGCCCGCTCGATGCAATTCTGAAGCTCGCGTACGTTTCCTGGCCAGTTATAAAAAGCCAGCCGGTCGGCAGCTTCGTGCGTCATTCCCACGACCGGCCGACGGCTCTGAGCCGCGTAGCGCTCCAAGAAGTGCTGGGCGAGCAGGAGGACGTCGCTGCCGCGAGCCCGCAATGGGGGGACTTCGATGCGAACGACGTTGATGCGATAAAAGAGGTCTTCGCGGAAGCGCCTTTCCTCGACCTCGACTTCGAGGTCGCGGTTGGTGGCGGCGATGATCCGCGCAGAAAACGATTGCTCTTCATCGCCGCCGACGGGGCGCACGGTCCGTTCTTGAAGGGCCCGGAGCAGCTTGGCCTGCATGCCTGCGGGCATTTCGGCAATTTCATCCAGAAACAGGGTGCCACGGCTCGCCCTGACCAGCAGCCCGAGCCGGGCGGTTCGCGCGTCGGTGAAGGCTCCGCGAACGTGACCGAAAAGCTCGCTCTCGAGCAGACTTTCGGGCATCGCGGCGCAATTGATCGCCACGAAGGGGCCGTCGCGGCGCTCGCTCGCCGAGTGCAGCGCCTTGGCCACGAGCTCCTTGCCCGTCCCGCTTTCGCCGGTGATAAGGACGGTGGTTTCGGTGGCGGCCACCCGCGCGACGAGCTCGCCCACCTTCAGCATCGGGGCGCTGGTGCCGACGATTTCGTCCAACGCGCGGCTTGGCTCCGTAGGGGACTCGGCGGGCGCTTCGTTCCCGCTCGCGTCCTCGACGATCTGGATACGCCGCTCCATGCTTCGCGCGCCTGTGGGAGACTGTATGGCCGATGACACGAGTGCGCCACCCCCCAATTGGGGGAGCGCGCCCCGGGCCTCGCCCCTCGGCGTCGTTGCGAGCGCGCCGCGAGCGCGCCGACGGGCGATCGCGATCTGCCGATCGCCGATAGCGGCAGGGCCCCGATGCGCTAGACGGTAGCCCCACACATGACCGGCGTACGCATCGAGTCCGACAGCATGGGCCAAATCGAGGTGCCTGGGGACAAGTACTGGGGAGCGCAGACTCAGCGCAGCCTTCAGAACTTCAAGATCGGGGGCCATCGTTTCGGGCGGCCCGTCATTCGCGCGTTTGGCATCGTCAAGAAGGCTGCTGCCATGACCAACGCGGATCTCGGCAAGCTCGAAGTCAGCAAGCGTGACCTCATCGTGCGGGCCGCCGACGAAGTGATTGCGGGAACGCTCGACGCGCATTTCCCGCTGGTCGTCTGGCAGACCGGCAGCGGGACTCAGTCGAACATGAACGCGAACGAGGTCATCTCCAACCGCGCGATCGAGCTCGCCGGCGGCACGATGGGGTCCAAAAAGCCCGTTCATCCGAACGACGACGTGAACCGATCCCAGTCGTCGAACGACGTATTTCCTACGGTGATGCACGTGGCGACGGCGCTCGAGATTCGCGAGCGCCTCCTCCCGGCGGTCGCGGCGCTGCGTGCGACGATCGAAAAGAAGGCCTCGACGTTCGCGGACATCGTCAAGGTAGGCCGGACGCACCTGATGGACGCGACGCCGCTCACGCTGGGCCAGGAGATGAGCGGATGGGCGGCGCAGCTAGCTTTTTGCGAGCGCGGCCTGGAGGTGAGCCTCGACGGTCTCTATGATCTCGCCCTCGGCGGCAGCGCGGTCGGCACGGGACTCAACACCCACCCGCGATGGGCCGCGACGGTCGCGGCGCGAATCGCGGAGCTTTCGCGAACGCCGTTTCGCACGGCCCCGAACAAGTACGCCGCCCTTGCCGGACACGAGGCGATGGTGGCGGCCAGCGGCGCGATACGTGTGCTCGCGGTGGCTTGTTTCAAGATCGCCAGCGACGTCCGCCTTCTCGGGAGCGGTCCGCGTTGCGGCCTCGGCGAGCTGAGCCTGCCCGAGAATGAGCCCGGAAGCAGCATCATGCCCGGCAAGGTCAACCCCACCCAGGCCGAGGCGATGACGATGGTATGCGTGCACGTCATGGGGAGCGACGCGGCCGTTGCATTCGCGGCCGCGTGCGGCCAGCTCGAGCTCAACGTGTTCAAACCCGTGATTGTGCACAACGTCCTCGAGAGTTGCGCGCTGCTCGCCGATGCCTGCCATAGCTTCAACGACAACTGCCTCGTAGGCGTGGAGCCCAATCGCGACGTCATCGCCCGTCATGTCGAGAACACGTTGATGCTGGTCACGGCGCTCAACGAAGTCATCGGGTACGACAACGCCGCCAAGGTTGCGAAGCTCGCCCACACCAAGAAGATGACGCTGCGAGAGGCGGCTGCAGAGCTCGGGCTCGTCAGCGCCGAGGACTTCGACAAGTACGTGCGGCCCGAGAAAATGGTGTCGCCAGGGGTGTAGAGGTAGGGCAAAATTGAGGAGCTTTCTGGCGCCCTTATCGGATCTGTCGGGCGTGTCGTTAGCTGGATCGCGGCATGTTATCCATTGCAGAACGCGGCCTGGCCGGGCCGCCGGAGTCCCAAAAGGACGGCGACGCGGCAGGTTGCGATAGCGGCATTCTCGAAACGTCGCGTGCGGCAACACATGGAGTGATTGCAGAGGCGCGCCTAGCTCGACTCTGCGCGGGCATCGTGCCCCCGCGCCAGTACGACATGTGCATCCAGGTGCTCCGTTGTCTGTCGGAGCCCTGGTCGGCTTGGCCCATGGGCGATGTGCCGGCGTGGCCGACCGACATCTGCGACGACGGTACCCCTTTCGAGTTCTCGTTCGCATTCGACCGACGCGGTGCGAGCGTCCGCATTCTGGTTGAATCGCAACAAGCTCCGATCGGTCCGTTTTCCTCCTGGAATGCGGGGTTGCGTCTCAACGACAAGCTGGCCGCTTGGCCAGGAGTCGATTTGCGTTCCTTCGAGAAGGTTCGCGACCTCTTCGCCCCCCAGGAGGGGCTGCCGATCCGGTTCTCCTTGTGGCACGCCGCAGGCGTGTCACCCGAGGGCAACACCTCGTTCAAGATCTACCTCAATCCACAGGTTCGCGGCCCCGGAGCCGCGATGGGGCTCCTGCGGACGGCTCTGCAGCGGCTCGGGCTCCCGGACGCGGCGGAGTTCATCGAAAAGCGCGTGCGGGCTGCGCCAGGCGTCGTCCCTCTCTACTTCTCTCTCGACCTGTCGACGCAACCGGGGGCGCGGGTAAAGGTCTACTTGGCCCACGAAGGCGCCGGGGCCCAAGGCCTGGAACGGGCGCTCGAGGGTTGCCGCGACTACTTGCCGGGAGACGCCGAGCGCTGGATCCGCGGAATCACGGGGATGGGCGGCCCCTTCGAGCGGCGGCCCCTGCTGACGTGCTTCGCGTTCTCGTCGGAGGCGGCGGCGCCGCGGGCCACGGTCCATGTTCCGGTGCGCTGCTATTCGAGCAGCGATGCCGCGAGCCTGGAGCGCGCACTTCGCTTTCTGGATCGCCGGCAGGGTGAATTGCTCGAGTCGGCGCTCGCTCGAATGGCTCCCCGACCCCTCGAAGCGGGGCCAGGGCTGCTCTCGTACGTTTCTTTTCGACGGGAGGGCGACGATCTACGCTTCACGACCTACTTTGCTCCTGAGGCCTACGGGATGATCGCAAACGCGCCCTCGGAACCGACCCTCGGTGTCGACGATCCGCCGTCGAGCCCGTCGACGGAGCAGCCCCCCCCGTGCTTGGCGGACGTGGAGCGTGCCATCCAGGCGTTGATGCTGCGGATGGTCGAGCATCCCTTTCTCCAGCGTCTCGGGGGTTCGGGCACTCTCGACGAAATTCGCATTGCGGCGTCTCGGCTCACCTTCTTCGTCATGTGCTTTCAAGACGTGCTGCGCCTGGTCACCGAGAACATGAGCGATCCCACGCTCGTGTCCGTCGCGCGCACCCACGAGCTCGAGGACAAGGGCCACGACCACTGGTTTCTGCACGACTTGCGGCACCTTGGCGTCGTCACGAACGTGGAGGGGTTGTTCGGTCCTGACCACCAGGTTGCGCGCGACATTTCGTACGAGCTCACAGCCGAAGTGCTTCGCGCGAAGAGTGACTGGAGCCGCCTCGCCGTCGTGCTCTCACTCGAGGCCATCGGTGGAGAGTTCTTCCAGCGGATCGTCGGCTTTCTCGCGCGCATCGGGAGCGGTGAGGGATTGAAATATTTCGCGCGAGGCCACTTGCAGGTCGAGCAAGCCCACGACCTCTTCCGCGCAAAGGGCGCGGCTCCCGTCCTCTCGGCGGTCCTCGACGAGGCCGAGCGTACGGCCGCGATCGCGACCGCGGGTCGCGTGTTTGGCGCCATGACCCGATTCGCCGACTCTTTGAACCAAGCGATGGCGCGAAGGAGGACCGTCCCCCCGCTCGTTGCGGCGCGTCCATGACGACGGGGGCGGTTACTTCCGAGGCGCTCGCCGCGCTTCATGACGAAGCGCTCGTCGCGGTGGACACCTCGGACGAGGCCATCGCGGCGGCCAGTCGAGACTTCGGTCGGCTTTGCCGCGGAGTGGCTCGAGGCTCGATTCGTCCGACTACCGCCGAGCAAACGCAGCGCATCGTGAGATTCGCAAACGAGCGGTCCATCCGGCTTACCCTCCGCGGCCGGGGGATGAGCCAGAGTGGTCAATCGATCCCCCGCGATGGACTCACGCTCGATGTCACCGGCCTGGCGCACATCGGGGAGCCTGACCTCACGCGAATGTCCGTGACGACGGGCCCGGGCGCCACATGGCGCGCGCTCCTCGAAAGGCTCTCGCCCCTCGGCTTGGCCCCGTCGGTCGTTCCGCTGTGTCTCGATTTGAGCGTGGGGGGGACGCTGTCGGCGGGTGGGTTCGGAAGCACGAGTCACCGACTGGGCCCGGCCGTTTCCCACGTTCTGTCGGCGAACGTCGTCACCGGAGACGGCGTCCTGCGCGTCTGCGGCCCGGATCGCGAGCGAGAGACGTTCGACGCTGTCTTCGGGGGGCTGGGTTGTTACGGGGCCATCACGAGCGTCGAGCTCGGGCTCCGCCGGGTTCCACCTCGGGTTCGCACGCACTTCCTCGTCTACGACGACATGGAGACGATGCTGCAAGATCAGCTGGCCCTTTCGCGTGTCGAAGGCGCGGCGCACCTCGAAGGCTTCTGTGCCGGCACGGTGCAAGGGCTGCGCAAGAATGCGTCAGGCCGCAGGCAACCACTCGTAAAGTGGACGTTCGGCTTGCACGTCTCCGAGGAGATCGACGGAGCAACCGATGCCCGCGACCCTGCCGTGCTCTCGGACCTGCACCATGCCGCGTGCGTTCACGTCGAGGAAGATACGTCGGCCGAATTTGCGAGCCGCTACGACGTTCGTTTCGCGGCGATGCGCGTCACGGGCGCGTGGGATCTTCCCCATCCCTGGCTCGAGTGCATTCTGTCGTTGCCCGCTGCCCTCGAGACCCTGCCGCGCGTGCTCGAAATGCTACCGGCGTTTCTGGGCGACGGTCATCGCCTCACCCTGCTCGCGGACACACCCCGTCCTGCGTCATTGGCGTTTCCTAGCCGAGGCCCGTACGTTTCATTCGCCATCTTGCCGATGGGTGTTCCCGAGCCGCTGTTGCGACCCGCGCTCGAAGCCATGCAAGCGGTTCACGCGCTCCTGGTCGCGGCCGGTGGGAAGCGATACCTCTCCGGGTGGCTGTTCGAACCTGATGACAACGATTGGCGGCGCCATCATAATGATGCCCATGTGGCGCTCTGCGCGGCGAAGGCCGCCCTCGACCCTCGGCGCGTGTTCGAGTCCTGTCTCATCGCCTCCTAAGCGCGGCGTGTCCTAGGTAGGCCCGAGTGGCTCGCTTCGCCTCGTTTATCGGGAAAGAGGCCCCGCTCTGCGAGAAGGTCAGTAAGTATTTTCTGGCCGGGACCTGGCGCAACGTCGTGATTGTCCTTTGGCGTTTCGACACGCTCCCCGAAGACGTCAAGTTTGCGTCGGAGCTACTCGAGCGCCTCGCGAAAATGCATCCCGAGGGAGTGGGGCTCTTTCAGTCGCTCGAGGACACCTGCCTGAAAACGCCCTCGGGCCCGGCGAAAGAGGCGATTGCCAAGCTTCTCCTCGATGGGCGGTCGTACGTCAGGGCATCGACGATCCTCTTCAACGGGCAGGGATTTCGAGCCGCAATCGTGCGGGCTGTGGCGACGGGCCTCATCTCGATGACCCGGCCGGGCTTTCCGCATCAGGCCCACTCCCATATCGAGAAGGCAGCGCTGGTCCACGCCGAGCACCTCGTGCCCCTCTCCCTGCAGGAGGCCTTCGCGGCGGGGTTGGTGCAGGCCGTTCAACGCCTGCGGGAAATACACCCCGACTGAGGCTCGACTCGCGCGCGCCTGGTCGAGCCCGGCGCGCGGTGGCCCCACGCGCTCAGAATATCGCGGGACCCGGCGTCAGAATGTTGGCCGGGTCGAATATCGCTTTCGCGATCTTGAGGGCGGGATACACAAAGCCGTACTGGCGAACCCAGTCCGCCTTCGACATCGTCAGGGGGATGCTGCCGATGGGGTAGAGGGTGCCGCCGATGTCGCGGGCGCCGTCGAGAAGGGCTCTCGCCTTCCCCAGCTCGGTGGGCACATAAGCCGGGTCCGCGGGCGACCCGGAGGTGAGCACGTCGAAGAGAAAGACGGTGTCTTCTTCCGGCAATCGAAACGCGAGCTCGCGTGAAAACGCATTGCGAATCGGAAAGAGAAGAATAAACCCTTCGGGACCCAAGTCGGCCGCGCTGAGCGTGGCGAGCGTCGCTTGGACGAAGCTCTCGGTCTGCGACGCGGGGACGAAGACGTCGCCCCAAACATGGGGGAGGGCGTTGAGGCCCAGCGACCCGAGGAACGCGATCTCCGCATCGACCAGGGTGTCGTAGGTATACGTGTCGGTGGTGGTGGCTGTCAGGGCGGGGGGCGGGAAGTGGAGGCCCGCGAGGATCGCCGCGTCGTCCGGGGGGCTGGACGCCTCGAAGTACTTGACCGCGTTGACTTGATAGACCCAGCCGCCGCTCGGGTTCGGCGCGATGAGCGCGTAGACGCCATCGATCTTGCCAGCCCGGGTGAGCAGGTTCATGTCGCCGAAGAACGTGGGGGCGTCCGTATAGTCGATGACGTAGCTCCGGGCCTCTGGCGCCACGCTGACGAGGGGGATCTTCGCCCTCACCACGATCCCGTATTGACCGACGCCCCCGAGCACGGCGTTGTAGAGCAAGGGAAGCTCGCTACGCGAGCACGTGACGAGCACGCCTTCGCCGGTCACCACGTCGAGCTCGATGACGTTGTCGACCTGGGCCCCGACCCGGAAGCTCGTCGCCCCAATGCCACCCATCGAGAGGGTGCCCCCGACCGAAAGCCCGGTGAAACCAGTGAGCAGGGGGGGAGTGAGACCCAGCGGAATGGTCTTGGCGATGAGGTCGATCCACCGCAAGCCCGCCTGCACCTCGATGTAGTCGGGGCCGATGTGCTCGATCGCGTTGAGCGTGGCCGAGTCGATGACGAGGCCGCCGAGGACCTGAGATTGGCCCCCGGTGCTGTGGCCCTGCCCGCGCATCGCCACTTGGATGCGGTGCTCGAGGCAAAACCGGACAGCCCGCACGACGTCCTCGACCGAGCCCGGTTGGAGCACGGCGATCGGCGTGTGATGAACTACGTGACCAAAGTCGTCCGCGAAGGCGGCCAGAGTTGCCGGATCGGTCAGCAGAACGCCGTCGAGATGTGGAATGCTAATCGTCGTCGTGTCGGCGAGCGCCGAGGTGACCCAAGACCGGCGCACCGGGTCGAACCCGAGGACGAGAACGCTCGTCCCGGCGACCAGCCCTTTGACGAAACTGCGACGCGATGATGTGACCAAGGTTTCCTCCAGGTGAAGTGCCGCCGCATCCAGGACTTAGGGCAGCATCGAGCACATTACTCGGACCTTTCGCCGGGCGACAAGACGAATTCGACCGGGAAAAGAGGCTTGCCAGCGAAAGCGAGCCCACCTAACGTCGATCGTCTTCGCTCACGGAGCGCATGGGATGGGGCAGCGATGAAAATGGGAGCGCGGCTAGTTGCCGTCGGTGACCTGCACGTCGGAGTGTGGCTTCACGCGGGTAGCGATCCGCCTGCCGACGAGTGGTCGGCGAGCTGCCGGAACGTGTCTGACTTCGCGAAGGAAAGCGGGGGCGACTTCACACGCTTTCGCGCGTTCATGGTCACCGATGGCGGGACGCCGGACGCCCTTCAGCGCAAGGAGCTCTTTCGAGACGCGCTCCGTGAATATCCGGTGAGAATGTCGGTCATCACCGAGGCGGTCGCGACGAGCGCGCTCAAGAGGGGGATCGCCACCGCGTTCGCTTGGATGAACCCGAATTTTCGCGCGTTCGGGCCGGGCGACCTGGGTCTCGCGCTCGACCACATCGGGCTCGACGTGGCTCGATTCGATCCGATTTGGGAGTGCCTCGCGTCGCTGCAGTCGTCGCTCGAGGCCAATGCCACGATGCGGCTCATCGGCGTGCGCAACCGCATGGCGCCCTCGATCCCGGTGCCCCGCGCGATGAGCGAGAGGCCGCGGTCTTCGGGCGTTCTCAAGGCGGCGAAGGCCGCCCGGCCGGACGCCGGTGTGCCCGAGAGCGCGGGCCGACAACGCGTGACCGAGGTCAGCCAATCGAATCGCGCTCGAAAAGGCTAGATGCGCGTCGTGCTGCGGATGAGGGCCGCAGAAAGTAGGCCCATGACCAGCATCATCGCACCGTGGCCCACGAGCACGTGAAGCGCTCCGCCGTCCGGACACACGAGGGCGATGGTGGAGGCCGCGAGCGCTCCCGACGCGATGCCGATGGCCGCCGTTCGCCATCCCGCTGCCGCCGCGAACGTGTTTCGTAACGCGAACGCGGCGAGCGCCAGCGGGCCCAAACCCAGCAGCGCGGTCACGAGAAAACACGTCTGGGTGCGAGACCAGAAAGCGCCGTCCGCGACCTCATGCGGGAAGGCCGCGAGCGTCACGAGGGCAAAGAGCAAGGGCGCACCCGTGACCCACGCCGCGAGCTTGGCCGCTGGCTCGCCCAGGCCGAGCCTGCCCGACTTCGCCGCGCCGGCCAGCGCGAGCGCTGCGACCCCGAGCGGCACGGCGAGCTCGAGAGCCACGAGCGCGGTCGACGTCGTCCCGAGGTCTGGCCGCGTCTTGAAAAACGCCAGGATGACGGCCTCGTAGAAGACCGCGCCGCACGCGGCGGCCAGCGCGAGGGCACGACGGCGCGATCGTGAGGGCGATGCGGGCCTCGCGAGGGCGACCGAGGGCGGGAGGGCCGCGCCGGCTTCCCGAGCGAAGGGATCGGGAATGCGAGCAAGCTCGATGTCGAAGTCACTCGTCACGGCCCTTGCCGCCTTCCTTGATCGAGCGCTGCCCGCAAGGCTTCGGAGGCGCGAAACGCGCGCACCTTCACGGCTCCCTCGGTCGTTCCGAGCACTTGCGCCGCCTCGCTCACGCTCAGCCCCTCGAAGCGAAGAAGGACGAAGGCCTCTCGCTGAAGCGCCGGGAGCTCTTGCAAGACGTTGCGAACGACTCGGAGCATTTCCTGGCCGGCCAAAACCTCGTCGCCGCGTGCGTCGGGCGGAGCCTCGCGCTGCGCGGCTTCCCCCGCGCTGCGATCGGCGGTGCGCGTGCTCGGTCGCACCTGGGCGCGGCGCGCGTGGTCGCGCAAGGCGTTGCGAGCGATGGCGAGCATCCACGGGAGCGCGGCCGCTCCCATCGCGAAGCTGCCGCGGCCGCGATGCACGCGGATGAACGTCTCTTGCATCAAGTCGTCGGCAAGGGCGAGATCGCCGCAGAGCCTCAGGAGAAAGCCGCGGACGCGCGGCGCGCCGAGCCTATAGAGCTCGTCGAACGCCGGGTCTTCGCCCCGCGCGTATCGGTCCATCACCGCGCTGAGCGAGTCCGAGTGCAACGGACCGGAACGCGTCGACTCGGCCAGAGAGGCCGGGTACGCGCGTGCGGCATCTTCGCGGAGCTCGCTCATCGAGGTCGTGGTCCAGAGGGGTGCACTCTGGACGATGCTCGCCCGGACCGTCAACTCGCCTCGCGGCCAGAGCCGCGCGGCGGCCGTCACGCGAACTCCACGCTGGAAAAGAGCCCGCTCGCGACCCAATCCCGAAACCAGGCCGTCACTCGCGCCGCGGCTTCGCGCTCATCCACCCCGGAGAGTGCCCCGTTCGCCTCGTCGAGCGATGCCGCGAGCGTTCGTCCCGAGGTCAGCGCGTGCAGAAGATCAAAGGCCGCCTCGCCGAGATCCATCCGCCAGATCGTCGGACCGCTCCTGTAGACGACGACGGCGGACCTCTGGGGTGGCGGAACCTCGGGCTCCCGGTCTTCTCGAAAGGCCTGAAAGTAGGCGTTCACGGGATAGGCGAAGCGCAGCAGCCGAAACGCCGGCGTGGCCACCAGCCGCGCATCGGCCCACTTTTCCGCCGGGATCGTCGCCAGCCCGGTCATCGTCAACGGGTCGGCGCTCGCGGCGTGAATGACCTCGACGATCGCCCATTCGAGCGCCGCCAGATCGGCCACGAAGGCGCCGAGCTCGCGCGAAGCGATGACGGCCGGTTCCGCGGCCTCGGCGCGACAGAGGGCCTCCATGTGGGCGCCGAAGCCGTTGAGGTTGGATCCGGTCGAAGGATAAGTCGCGATGTACTTTCGACAGAGCTCGTCGAAGTCGGCTTCGCCCAGGGTGGCGGCGACGGCCGGGTAGTCGTCGAGAAGACACTCGATGAGGCGCGCGTGGTACGCGTGCCTGTAAATCTCGAGCCGACCGAGTGGATCGAGCTTTGGCCCCGCGGTGAGGATCGACGCCGCCTGGGAGGCCCCCACGGGCGCCGCCTCGGATTCCGGCGTCATCACGGCGCGCGCGAACCACTCTTGCTGCGCCGCGAGCGAAGTTGGGCGCACGCTCCGATCGTCGGCGACGCGGGTCTCCGCGGGGTGGCGTACCGGCCGCTCGGGGCGGAGCGGAGTGGCGCTCGCGCGCTCGCGAAGGGCGATGGGCTCCGCCGTGCTCCGACCACTCTCCGCCGTCACGTGCCGTCTCCGATGAAGTCCTTGGCCCGCAGCGCTTCGGCGTGGGTCTCTTCGAAAGAAGGGATTTCGGCGTCCCACTCGAGAAGGACCGGGGCCCCTCGCGCTCGCCGGTGAGCCTCGCCCAAGAGCTTCCACACGTCGTCGACCACCGGGCCAATGTGCGAATCGATGATGTGCGTGCCGTGATCCGTGTGCCCGGCGACGTGCAGCTGCACCACGCGATCGAAGGGGATGGCGTCGAGGTAGACTTTCGGGTCGAAGCCGTGGTTTCTGGCGGACACGTAGACGTTATTGACGTCGAGCAGGATGGCGCAGTCCGCTTGCTCGGCCATGCGAGCCAAAAACTCCCATTCGCGCATGGGCGAGGCCGCGAACTCCGCGTAGGTCGACGGATTCTCGAGAGCCAGCGGTGCGCCGAGCACGTCTTGCACCTCTTTCACTCGCGCCACGACGTGCGCGAGAGCTTCTTCTGTGTACGGCATCGGCAAAAGGTCGTGCGTGTTTTTGCCGAGCACGCCCGTCCAGCACAAGTGGTCGGACACCCAGCGAGCCCTCGTGCGGTCTCGAAGCGCGCGAAGGTTGGCGAGATAGCCCCGATCGAGCGGGTCACTCGAGCCGATCGAGAGAGCGACACCATGCATCACGATGGGATACCGCTCGGCGATCGCATCGAGGTAGTAGAGCGGCCGGCCGGCCGTCTCCATGTAGTTGTCGCTGATGATCTCGAACCAATCGACTGCCGGCTCGGCCTCGAGAATCTGCGAGTAGTGGACGGTCCGTAGACCGAGCCCGACTCCGAGATTGGGCAGATTGAAACGGTTCGCCACGGCCGCCTCTCGGCGCGCCGGCGTGGTTGCCGCCGGCGCGCCGCGGAGTGGACTTATCGTGTCGATTTTCAGGTGCTCTTACAGCCGCCTTGGCCCTTGCAGTCGTTCTTGCCCTTGCAGCCGTTTTTGCCGGTCTTGCAATTTCCCTGGCCCTTGCAGGCGTTTTTGCCGGCACAGTCATGCTTGGCCGGCGCGGCGGCGGCTGAATCGGTCGGCGCGGGCGCTGCGGCCGACGGAGAAGCCGCGGGGGGGGTGTCGCCACCGCCACACCCAGTGGCTCCAATGAGAATTCCACCGACAGCTGCTGCGAACAATGAATGCGAAACTTTCATGATGACCTCGTGTTATTGACGTGTACGGCGCGGCCCGCGTGTCGAGGACTGCCATCCCAGTACGCAGCCGAAGCGACTCCGTTTCAGGTGCCCTCGCATGTGAGCGGCGGGGAGGGTCTCGCTTCGGGGCGGGCTAGTCAATCCTTGAGTTCAGGGTGGGCCAGCGCCCGGCGGATGGTGGCGAGCTCGGCACGGTCGTCGAATGTGACCTTTCCGCCCCGGTCTACCGCCACACCGAGCCGCTTCCAGAGCGCTCCGAGGTCGACGCTTCCCGGAGCCAGGCCCATCTCGCGATAGAGCTCGCGGAGCACGGGCACCGTCGCCCCGCGGTCGCCTTCGTCGAGAAACCGGTCGAGCGACCAGTGCGACTGCACGTTGGCGCCGGTCGCGATTACGGCTCGAAGGGCATCATCCAGCGAGCGGGCGCCGCCGGTTCGCTCGCGGATGCGCACGTCGGCGAGCAGACAAAAGAGCGCTCCTCCCCAATAGGTGCGCCCCCAGGTGTGCGTCCGCTCGAGGCCTTCGTCTCCGGCTTGGGGAAGCCCTTGGGGCAGCCCCGCGACGAGCTCGGACCAGAAACGCTCGACGGACACGACCCCTGCTCGAGCGCGAATGATGGGCTCGACGTACGTCGCGATCCCCTCCGAAAGCCAGTCCTCTTGGCGATTGAGTGACGGAAGCGTGACGTGAACGAGCTCGTGGATCATGACCCAGTCGTCGGCCGCCCTCGATGCGGTGAGCCCGGGCGCGGCTCGAACGAGCACCGAAGGGCCGCCGTCGCCCAGCGTTTCACCCTCAGTGGCTCTTTCCGTTCCGGGCACGACGACGACGAGCGTTCGCGGGACGGCAAAGTGGCCGTAGTATCGGGCGATGCCTGCGACTGAGCGCTGCACCCACGCCTTGATCTCGCTCGGCGCCATCGCGAGCCCCGCCGGGGCGATGGCGACCTCCACACGTGCAGCGCCGCTCTCCACCGTCTCTCGGAACGCAGGCCCGAAGGCCGCGAAAGTCGCCGCGTCGATGTCGGACGTCTCCGCCTCGAAGACCTCCGGCTCGCTTGCGGACCGAGCCATCCCGATGTCGAAAGAGGCGCCGGTCACGCGGAGACGCAATCGGCTGCCACTTGCGACCGCAGCCGGCGCTGGACGAAGGAGCCATGTCGACGGGGGAGCGACGATGAGGCCTCCGGCCATCGTCGCGGTCTCCACTCCCGCGAGCGTGGTCGCGGCTTTTCCCAGCGCGAACACGTAACGAGCTCGGCACCCGGAGGGTAGACACGGCGCGCTCCACGAACCGTCTTGCACCGTCGCGGGCGCCCAATGACCGGCAGAGGGGTCGAAGAATTCAACGGCCGACACGAACGGCGCGCCATCGTCGTCGGTCGCCAGCGACGTGGCCGAAGTCGCCGTAAACGTCGCTTCGATGCTCAGATTCGCGCCCACAGGCGGCTCCGCGTGGACCTCGTAGGTCCAGAGGACCGGGGCGGGGGCAGGCGCGCTGCGCGGGGCCGAGGCCTTTCGCGTGCCGCACGCCGAGAGGGCCACGACGGCCGCGAAAATGTACCCTCGGTTTCTCCGGGCAGCGGGCGCGTGTAACTTGCGCTGCCGCGGCCCGTAGGACGATGCAGCGCCCGTTCGAGAAAGGTCCGTCTCATGGAAAGCTTGGTCGATCGGCTTCAGAGGCTCGCCGAGCGCGTGCTCGACTTTCTCGAGCGCCTGCGATGGCTCGCCCCGCTGCTCGCGCGTCTGGCGGTCGGCCTGCTCTTCATGTCGACCGGTTGGGGCAAGGTTCACAGCATCTCCAAGGTCACCGAGTTCTTCGAGAGCCTCCACATCCCCGCCCCGGGCTTCAACGCGGTGCTTGTCGGCTACAGCGAGCTCATTGGCGGCACGCTCCTCGTGCTCGGCTTGGTGACGCGCCTCGCGGCGATTCCGCTCATCGCGAGCATGGTCATCGCCATCCTGACCGCAAAGCTCGGTGACCTTCATAACGTGTTCGACCTCGTCGGTTTCGACGAGTTTACATACCTGGTCGTGCTCATCATGATTGTCCTTATCGGGCCCGGAAGCGTGGCGCTCGACGCCGTGGTCTTCGCGCGCCTGCGCAAGGGGCCGCCGCGGTAACCGCGCATCACCTTTTTGGGGGCGGCTGGAGCGAGAGAACCGCAGAGCGAGAGAACCGCCAGGACGCCAGGGACGCCAAGGAGAAATTCTTCGGCGGTCTGAATTCTCTTTTCCTGGCGCCCCTCGCGTCCTGGCGGTTGCTTCTCTCTCCTGACGCGCGCCTCGTTCGGGCCTCGGAGATCCTAAGCCAAGTCGAAGACGAGCACTTCGCCGGCATCGACGCCTTCGACGCGCACCGCGGGCTCGTCCGAGAGCGCCGCGCCGTCACCGGTCTTGAGCTCGTGGCCGTTGACGCGCACTTGGCCGCGCGTCACTTGCACCCACGCGTGCCGACCGGGGGCGAGCGTCACCTCGGCCGATTCGCCCTTGTCGAAAGACCCCGCGTAAAGGACCGCATCGGCGTGAATCGTCACGCTTCCGTCGCGGCCGTCAGGCGTCACGACGGTCTGCAGGCGACCTTTCTGCGCCGCCCGCGTGAACGTCTTTTGCTCGTAGCCGGGCGCGATTCCGCGCTCGCTCGGCACGAGCCAGATCTGCAGAAAATGAACCGGATCGCTCTTCGAGGCGTTGTACTCGCTGTGCGTGACGCCGGTGCCGGCGCTCATTCGCTGCACGTCGCCCGGCTGGATGACCGAGCCCGTGCCCATCGAGTCGCGATGCTGCAGCCCTCCTTCGAGCACGTACGAGACGATCTCCATGTCCCGGTGCGGATGGGTTCCGAAACCCTGACCGGGTTTTACCCGGTCTTCGTTGATGACGCGGAGCGACCGGAAGCCCATTTGGGCCGGGTCGTGATAGTCGGCGAACGAGAACGTGTGACGCGAGTCGAGCCACCCGTGATGGGCGTGTCCGCGTTGTTCTGCGGGTCGAATCTTCAGCATGGGGATCCTCGCCTGCAAGACTACGATGCCAGCGCGTGGGACACGATACGCACTTCCTCCAGCGACTCGACCGAGTCGACCACGAGCACGTCGAGCTCGCGCTCGGCCTCTACCGTGACCATGAGCTGGCCCGGTTCATTTTAGCGCAAACGCGGTTTGAGGGAGCCGAGCGCGTCGCCATCGCGCTCGAAGAGTCCGACGATCCGCCGCACCTGGTGCTGGCGCGCAGCGGCGCGTTCGTCACGTGTCTGGCGAGAGGCATGAGCATCGGGGATCTGCCGGTCGTGTCACGCGCGCAGCTCGACGCGCTCGCGGGCAAGTTTCAGCGGATTCGCGAGGGGCTTGAGCTGGCGAGAAAACGAGGCTTCGACGAGGCGCGTCTGCTCGCTCGCATCGAGTCGGCAGGGCCAGCTGTCGCGCGCGAGGACTTCGTGGCGGCGTGCGCGATGCTCGGGCCGGCCGCTCCACTTCTCTTTGGCGTCTACGCGTCCTGGGTCAAAACCATCGAGGAGCTGCACCCCATCCTGCAGGTGACGCGGCGCAAGGCCGCTCCGATAAAGGCCCGCGCCGAGCGCGAGCTTGCGCGCGGAGCCTGGGCCCTCTCGCACTCGGCCACGATCATGGTCGAGTCGGCCTCGCGCGAGTGGGTGCACGAATGGGCCAGCGCCCCCCAGCACGTGATGGCGTCGCCCTGGAGCGTGCTGACGGCTCAATGCGCGGTCCCGTTCGTTTTGCGCGCGGCGTGGCTCGCGGGTCGCCTGGGCAAGCCGATGCTCGGTTCGTACAAGGCGCGCTTTGCCAGGGCGGCGCACCCGATCGAATTGCGAGAAGCGGGCTGGGGGCTCATCGCGATGGCGCTGCGGCATTCGGCGCTCCGCAGCGAGGCGCTCAAGCTCTTGCGGTCGCCCCCGCCGCGGCCGGGGCCTTCCGAGCCGGCGATCGATTCGTCTTACGTGATGTTCGCGGAGCTGTCGCGCATCCTCGACGAGAAGCAGGAGTCGCTCCGCGAAGAGGGGATGGCGTTTGGACGAAAGATCATCGTCGAGCACACGCGCGACATCGAGGTCGCGTCGCCCTATCGGTTTACCGACCCCGCGCTCGTTCCCGACGAGCTGGCGATGCCGGGGGTTCTCGGGACGTGGTACGACGCGCACAACGCCGAGCGAAGCGGCGACGTGATGCTCATCGCGATGGCGGTCGCGGCGAGCGCGCGAGCCGAGGACTTCTACTATCCGGCCGCGATGCTGCGCGCTGTCCCGCCGGACGACTTGGAGCCGATGGGCGAATCGCTGGTCGAGATGCAGCGCGGGCTGCTCGGGGTGCCCAAGACGGTGCGCGGCAATGCGCGTCCTCCGGGGCGTAACGACCTCTGCCCCTGCGGGAGCGGCAAGAAGTACAAGAAGTGTCACGGGGCCTGACAGGGTGCGGTGCGCTCGGCGGGCGGCGTTCGGTGCTCGCGCCCGGATGGGTGACGTCCCAGAGCCGCAATCGGGTGACCTGGGTGCTGGGTCACCTGGGTGAGGCTCGTGGCTCGGGTTACTTAAGGCGGCTCCGGGCCCCTCCCCATTCCGGGCGCTCCGCGCCGAACGCCCCCCGCCGAGCTTCGAGGGTGGGGGATTGATCGGTGCGCTTCCAAGCCGTTGACCTTGCGATGGATTGGCGGCCTTCGACGTTCTCCGGCACCGGGTCGCTGAGTCGCCCCGTCGACCCCGCGCGCGAAGGGCGCGACTTGCGGACAGACCGCGATCGCTCGAGCCTCGACCGCGCCGATCGCGGGAGCCAACACGTTCGCTCCCCGGGTCAGCCCTATGACCGGCCGAGGGATGCAGACGACTCCGGCCGTGATCGCGATCGTCCTTCCACGGAGCGAGATCACTCAGCGAGCTAGCGGCCGGCAGCGGCGTGTGCTTGGGATCATTCGCGCAGGGGTCGAGTCGACCCGAGCCGCGATCACGTTGACGCGAGCAGCGATCGCGTTGACCCACGCAGTGATCGCGTTGACCCACGCAGCGATCGCGATCGGCGTTCGGATCGACGCGATCGCAATAGGTCCCAACGCGATCGCAGCTTGGGTCAACGCGATGACCCCGCGGGTCGTCGCGATCGTTGCGACTCCCAACGCGATCGCTCTTTGGGTCAACGCGATGACCCGAGCTCCCAACGCGATCGCTCCTTGGGTCAAGGCGATGACCCGAGCTCCCAACGCGATCGCTCTTTGGGTCAAGGCGATGACCCGGGCACGGATCGCGATCGCTCTTTGGGTCGAGGCGATGACCCCGTGGGTCGTCGCGATCGTTGCGCCTCCCAACGCGATCGCTCCTTGGGTCAAGGCGATGACCCGAGCTCCCAACGCGATCGCTCGTTGGGTCAAGGCGATGACCCCGTGGGTCAGCGGGTCCCCCGCGAAAATTTATTCACCCGTAACCCCTCGATATCGCTCACTTCCCAAAAATAGTTGGGCGTGCGGCGGCGAATTCGCCGTCGAGCCCGGACTTAGGGTTGAAGGCCACGAAGGCGAGGCAATGGGGCCACGCCGGGACCGGGCCTTCACGATGCAACGAAAGTGAGAACCATCATGGCAACTCAGAACAACAGACTGAGCACCCTCAATCAGGATCAGAAGATGATTGCGGGCGTTCAGGGTCACCTCGCGGACAAGTCTTTCATCGTCGGCGACAAATCCTATGCAGCAAAGGATGTCATCGCCGTCTATCAAGGACGCGTCACCACCGGTCAGGCCGTCGTTACGGCCCATGCCGCGTGGCTCGCTGCCGTCAAAGCGGACCGGGACGAACGGGCGCAGACGGCGGTGTTCGCGGGGGCTTTCCGAACCATCGTGCTGGGGATGTATCAAGACCCCGGCACGCTGGCGGACTTCGGGCTCGCGCCGCGCAAGAGCACGAAGAAAACCGTGGAGACCAAGTCCACGGCTGTGGCCAAGACCCTGGCCACGAGAAAGGCGCGCGGCACGATGGGCAAAAAGCAGAAATCGAAGATCAAAGGCGACCTAACCGCCCTGCCGTCTCAAGACGGCTCGTCGGCGAAAGCGCCGGTGGCTTCGACTGCGATAGCGCCCGCAGCCCCGGTCGTATCCAAACCGACCAGCTGACATCGTGGTGACGACAATCAGGACGGGAGGCGCTTCCGGGACCCGCCGGGACCGCCTCCCGTCCGCTTTTTTGTCTCACTGCGAGGCGATTGCCAACGCGCTGCCGATCGGGGTATCGACAAAGGCTGGGTGCCCGGGTGAATCTTCCGCGGAGAGCCAACGGTTGGGGGACGCGAACGATGAAGGGGATCACGGCTCTTCTCGTGGCGCTCGCCGTTCCGGCCTGCTCGACTTCGACGACCCCGGCGGTCACGTCGTGCTCGCTCAACAGCGACTGCGCGACAGGGCTCATCTGTGCGCTCGGCAAGTGCCGGCCACAGTGCGTCAACGCCGCCGATTGCCCCGTGACGGGAAGCTCGTGCGTCGACGACGGGCGAAACGCCGTTTGCGAGACCCCCACCGAGAAAAATACGCCTTGCGAGAACGAGCACGACTGCCCCGTGCCGCTCGCCTGCGCCTCGGACTATCGCTGTCGAAATCTATGTTTGAGCGCCGCCGACTGCAACGTGCTGGGCATCACAGGCCGGCTTTGCGCGAAGGACATGAACGGCGTCTACTATTGCGCCGACCCGGGCGAGGTCAGAAACGGCACGATCACCATCGCGCCCCCACCGGGCGCGCCCACGTCGACGCCCGTCGTAGAGCCGGACGGCGGCTTGAGCGCCATCGCGGCCGCGCTGGCTCAAGGCGCTCTCATTGCCACGAACATTGGGGCCAGTGGTGGCGTAGTCGGGGCGGATGGCGTCACCGTCTCGATTCCTGCCGGCGCGCTGACCGCCGATGTATCCATCACGATCCAACTTAGCGCCGCGCCCGGTCCGGACGGCACGGTCAGTCAGGTCTTCGAGATTGGGCCGACCGGAACCCAGTTTGCGGAGCCCATCACCATCGCTTTCGATTACACGGACAGCGAGCTTGGCGACCTTCCGCCGAGCGACTTCGCCGTGGAGACGGCGGCCGATTCAGGGGCTTCGTGGACGCCGCTCTCGCAGATCGTCGTGGACATCTACGCGCACACGATCGCGGGCCAGACGACGCATCTGTCGCCCTACGCCCTGGTCGCGCAACTGGGCGGGGCTCCTATGGATTCGGGCACGGGTAGCTCCGTCGACGCTTCCGCGGGCGACGCGACCGTGGGCAGCTCTGTGCTCATGCCGGCCGCGGGAAAGTGCGTTGCGACCGGGAGTCTCACGACGCCTCGCGGGAGTCCGATCGTGGCCGTCCTCGACAGCGGGAAGGTGCTCGTGGCGGGCGGGGGTACGGGAGACAGTAACCTCGCGACCGCCGAGCTCTACGATCCTTCGACGGGGACTTTCGCTCCGACCGGCTCGATGTCGATCTCGCGTGGCTGGGGTGGGCCGGGTACCGGGCTCGTCTCCGGCGTTGCCAAGCTTGCCGATGGGCGCGTCCTTGTCGCCGGAGGCGTCGATGCCACAGCGGTGACGGCGCTGGCGACCGCGGAGATCTACGATCCCGTGTCCGGCACGTGGTCGCCGACGGGGAGCATGGCCTCTCCGCGTACCAATGCGACGTACGTGACTCTCGGCAATGGGCAAGTGCTCGCGCTCGGCGGGTGGAGCCAGATCAGCGCGCTGACCCCGACCAGCGTCTTTCTGGTCGGAAACCCCCTGTCGAGCGCGGAAATCTACGATCCGGACACTGGCACATGGTCGCCGACGGGGAGCCTGACGACCGCGCGCGGATATGCCGCCGCCAGCCTCCTCGCGAACGGAGAGGTTCTGGTCGCCGCGGGCTCTGGTTCGACGGGGCACGACCCCCTCTACAGCGCCGAGGTCTTTTCGTTGTCGTCGGACGGTGGGCCGGGGGGGACTTTCACGGCCGTCGGAATGCTCCCTACCTCGGTCCCCATCGACTATTTCTATGTACGCTCGTTCTCGCTTCCCAACGGGCAAGCTCTCATCACCGCGCCGTCTACGGATACGACCACGTTCTCGGGCGGGCCTTTGGCCGTCTTCAACCCGGTGAGCGGTATGTTTGCCGCGGCGCCCGCCGATCTGATTTCGGCGACGCAAGGGCTATCGCTCAAGACGGGGGATATCTTTCTCATCGCCGCAGGCGACTCGGCAACACCCACCTCTCAGACTGAGGTCTACCAGGCGACCACGGGCACGTGGAAACAGGATGGGGACATGACGGAACCGCATCCGTATAGCGGCCTTGCCGAGCTGGCCGACGGCAACGTGCTCGTCATCGGTGGAAGCGATGCGGTGGTGGACCTCTGCCAACCCTGATCAGGCGGCCGATGATTCGCGTTGCCACCGCTTCCGACGTCCCCGCGCTCCACGCGCTCATCGGCGGGCTCGCGCGCTACGAGCGGCTCGAGCACGAGTTCGTCGGGACCGAAGAGCACCTTCGCGCCCACCTCTTCGGCGCGCGCCCGTATGCCGAGGCGCTCGTGAGCGCGCAGGGCAGCGTCATCTTCGCGTTTGCGCTCTTCTTTCACACGTACTCGACGTTTCTCTGCCGGCCGGGCCTCTATCTGGAGGACTTGTTCGTGACGCCTCAATATCGTCGTAAGGGCCACGGCCGAGCGCTCATTCGCGAGGTGGCTCGCATCGCGGTCGACAGGGGATGCGGGCGCTTCGAGTGGTCGGTGCTCGACTGGAACGAGCCCGCGCTCGCGTTTTATCGGTCGCTGGGCGCGACGATCATGAGCGAGTGGCGCATCTGCCGGATGACCGGACAAGCGCTGGCCGAGCTAGGACGGCGAGACCGCTAGTTGTTGTTCGCGCCGCACGCGATCCAACCGAGGAGAAGGGCGCGGTCCGAGCTCGAGAGGGGAGGCGTGCCGCCGTCGGCCGGAGGCATCTTGCACCCGTCGACGTCCAAGAGAATCGAATAGGCCCAGTCGCTGACGTTTTGGTATCCGACGAGCGGCCACAGAGTCGACCCGGGCGTGTGACAGGTATTGCAATCGCGATTGAGAAGCGGGGCGATGTCTTTCGCGAAGCTCGGGCCGGGTTGCGGGCAACTCGTCGATGCTTCCGAGGACGCGTCGATCGGGGTGCAGCTCTCGAGCGACTCATGGGTCGATGCGCTTACGGCGTTGTCGGGCTCCCCCGTGCCGCCGCAACCGACGAGCCCCCACGGGATCGCCCCTGCGGCAAGCCAATGTGAAAGTCGCCGTCGCACCATGGCCCACCGAAACTAGCACCGAGGGCCGCGCGCGCACTTGCCGCGTGCGCAACAATGCGGGCTTCGATGGCGAAGGATTGCCATTTGAACGGGCTAGAGCCAGTTGGATGAGTTATGTTGAACACTCGTCCCTGCCCACTTTACTCGGTGGACGTGAGGTCATTTATGCGACCGTGTACGATAGCGCGGCTTACGGGAAGCCTCGTTCTTATGAGCTACGTTGGCGTCGCGTTCATCGGCGCTTGCGCCACGGGTGATTCGACCGATGCCCCTACGACGGGCGACGGCTCTGCGGTCAACGTGAGCGGGAGCACGGGGCAGTCGGCGAATTCGGGCAACCCCGGGAGCGCCGGCGCGAGCGGCAGCGTCGCGGGCAGCGGCAACGTGGGCACGAGCGGGGCCTCGGCCGGAAGCGGCAGCGTCGGCGGCAGTGGCAACGTGGGCGCAAGTGGCAGCAGCGGCAGCGTTGGCGGCAGCGGTGCGGTGGGCGCGAGTGGCACGAGCAGCGGCACCACCGGCGCTTCGGGCGCAACGAGCAGCGGGACAGCCTCGGGCACGAGCACGACCGGGAGCGCCTCGGGGACCGCGAGCGGGACGGCTTCGGGGACCTCCACCGGGAGCAGCACGGGCAGCAGCACCGGCAGCGCCAGCGGCACGAGCAGCGGCACGGCGGCGAGCGGCACGGCGAGCGGCACGAGCAGCGGCACGGCGAGTGGCGCGAGCAGCGGCACGGCTACGGGCCCCGCGTGCGTCACGACCACCGCTCTTCCCTTGATGAACGCGGTTGCGTCCTCGGTCGAGGGCGAGAACGACGCCGGGGCCGGGGGCATCAACGTCGCCGCAGGCGCAACGGACGGCAACTTGGCTACCCGCTGGGGAAGCTTGTTCATGTTGGACCCCCAGTGGGTCTACGCCGATTTCGGGGCCACGGTCTTCGTCTCCGAAGTCGACATCCTCTGGCAGTCCGCTTGCGCCACGGCCTACGACATCCAAGTCTCGAACGATGCGATGACGTGGACGACCATCAAGGCCGTCACCGGGACTCCGCCCGTCTGGCAGAATCCGCCCACAGGCTGGACGATGGACGATGTGCAAAAGGGGCTATCGGGCAAAGGTCGCTACTTGCGCATGAACGGGACCGCTCGCTGCCTCGGGATGTACGGTTATTCCCTCTGGGAGATGCGCGCGTTCGGCGACACCAACGCCAACTGCACGCCCTGAGCAAAGGGGCGCGCGCGCACCTCGGGGCGGGAGGTCGGCCGTTGGCACCTTGCGCGCGCTCGAGCCATGTTTAAAGTCATAGGGTGACTGCGAGACTCGCAGTCGCGTCACCCGGGCTCGAATTTCCCGGGGAAACCCACGCGCGGCAGGAAGGCCTGCATCGACGCGTACTAATAGGAAATAACGACCATGCTCGGCAATGACAGCCATCAGAGCCACGTATCGATCCTCGCAGGCGGGGCTTCGGCGCCGGAAAGCGGACAGGAGCTCGTACCCGATAGCCCGCCTCGCCCGGCCGATAGCCGCCCGGACAGGCCCCGCCGGCCTCGCGGGTTTGCAGCCATGGACAGGGCGCTCGTGAGTGAGATCGCCAGAAAGGGCGGCAAAGCCGCTCACACCGCGGGCACCGCGCACGAGTTTACCGCGGAAGAAGCGCGCGAAGCCGGCCGCAAGGGCGGCAAAGCCACGCACGCAAAAAGGCGTGGCTCGGAGGTCGCGCCAGCCTCTAAGGCACCGGAATCCGGCGGCACTTAGGGCGGGCGGTAGCTCGTCTCTCGGGTCGTCTCGTCGCCTCTAGCCAATCTGGCGGGCGGTGAATTGACAGTGGCTCGTGGCCCGTGCGACGGCCGCGGGCATGGCGAGCACCTGGACAGCGTTGCCCCATGGCCCGATCGAGAAGCTGGAGGACAACCTGTGGCGCGTGGAAGGGACGCTGCCGAAGAATCCGCCCTTCAAGCGCGTGATGACTGTGGTGAGGCTCGGAGACGGCCGACTGGTCGTCCACAACGCGATATGTCTCGCCGTCATGAACGTGCGGCCGGCGAGCGGATTCATGGGCTTCATCATGGGGCTCGTCGGCTTCACTGGCGATGGTCCGAAGGTGAGTGGGCCGGCCAAGTTTTTCATCGTCAAAGACAAGGCGGCTCTGCGGGCGAACTTGGAGAGGCTTGCCGCCCTGCCGAATCTGTCGCGGGTGGTCGTTTCGCATGGTGCGCCGTTTGGCGCGGACGGTTTGCGGACCGCGGCGGCAACGCTCTAGCGAAACGGGTTGTCGCGCGAAAGCCCGGTCTCGTCCATGCGCGCCTTCTGGGTGGCCGCGGGAGGGGTTGACGACGCGGACACCACCGCATGGGCGCTTGGCGCGACGGGCGCCGCCTGGCCTGCGTTCGCTTGGAGCGCGACATGGCGCTGGGGATCGGCGCTCGCGGAAGGCGGCGCCGAGCTTGCCGGGGCTCTAGGGGTTGGAGCTTCGACGGGCAGAGCGCCGGGCTGAGGCGCTGCGCCGGGCGGAGGCGCCGCGCCGGGCGGAGGCGCCGCGCCGAGCAGAGGCGCTGCGCCGGGCTGAAGCGCCGCGCCGGGCTGAGGCGCCGCGCCGGGCAGAGGCTCGGCTGCGATCGGGGCAGATGAAGCGGGCGTGCTGCTGGCGGCCTGCATTCGCGACGAGCGTGTGAAGGCCACGGTGACGGCGCCGGCCACGAGCGCCAACCCCACCGCCGATGCGCCGAGGACGCGCGAGCGGTTACCGCTCGACCGCGCCTTGGGGCCCATGGTCGCCGCCAGAGCGGCGTCGGTGGAGGGCATCGGGCCCGATGGTCGTGACGAAGTGATGCGCGGCGCCCCGGTCGCCGTGGGCTCGACCACCACGCGCGATGCCGCCATCTCCATGATGCGCGTGCTGGGCGCTCCGCTAATCCGGGTGCGCAAGGGGGCGAGCGCCTGGGCCAGCGCCCTCGCGCTTTCGAAGCGCTGATCACGATCGGCAGCCATGGCGCGGTTCACGATCTCGTAAAATGCCGGCGGGAGCGCGGCCCGGCGCTGCACCAAAGGCACCGGTTTGCCTTCGTGGATGAGGACCGCGAGATGTTGAACGGTTGCCGCCTCGAAGGGGCGCGCGCCCGTCACGCACTCGTAGAGGATGACGCCGAGGGCATAGATGTCGGTGCGGGCGTCGATCGTCGATGACCCGCGGACCTGCTCGGGTGACATGTAATACGGCGTCCCCATCACCAGACCTTCGGTGGTGAGCTTGAGCGACCCCGTCCGCTCCGCGTCGAACTTCGAAATGCCGAAATCGAGAATCTTGACGAACGGCGCCCCGCTCCGCGTCACGACCATCAGGTTCTCGGGCTTGAGGTCCCGATGAATGATCCCCGCGTCGTGGGCCGCCTGCACGCCCTCGCAGGCTTGATGAATGAGGTCTGCGAGATGGCCCGGATCGAGCGGACCCTTTCGCTGCAACAGTTGATCGAGCGTCTCGCCGTCCAGCAGCTCCATGAGGAGATAGGGCTCACCGCTGTCGAGCTGGCCCGCGTCGAAGGTCTCCGCGACGTGCGCGCTACCCACTCGCCCCGCAGCAGAAGCTTCGCGCAGAAACCGCTCCACGACGCCGGGCTGCTCGGCGGCATAGGCGTGCAAGACCTTGAGCGCCCGGTGGTGCTTGGTGATCTCGTGCTCGACTTCGTAGACGACGCCCATGCCGCCGGCGCCGAGCATGCGTATCAGGCGCAGCTTTCCGGCGATGAGCGTTCCGGGCGGTAGCGTGGGGAATTCGTCCAACTCGAGACTCTCCAGCCTCACTACTATAGACCCCGAGGGTTTGCCCGGCGAGAGAACAGGAGATAGGGAGACAAGGAGGATTTTCGGGTGTTAGGCCAAAGTTTGGCCCCCCCCAATCATCTCCTTGCTTCATCTCCTAGCCTCCTAGCCTCCTGTAAACTCTCTCTCAGTAGGGGTCGTTGGGAGAGCGGGTGGCTGGTGCGGGCGCCGCGGCGGGCGCCTGTGGGGCGTAGGGCGCATAGGGCAACATGAAACCGTTCTGCAACGACGGCACGCGCGGGAAAAGAAAGTTTGGAACGTGGGCCCAATCCCCCAAGACGATCGTGGTTCCGGTGCCTCCCAGGTGACCGAGCGCGTCGTAGGCGTGCTCCATCACCTCCATCGGCGTCACCCCGGCAGTCTCGGCGCGCCTCTCTTCGGCGTGAGCTCTGGCCATTTGCCGAATGGCATCGGCGTCGGCCTTCGCTTCGATGACTTTCTTTTCAGCGGCCATCTGGGCGCGCATGCGCTCGATTTCGGCTTCGGCGCGCGTCACCTTCTTCTGGGTCTCGAGCGCGGCGATTTCTTGTTCGGCCTTGAAGCGCGCCGTTTCGCCTTGCTTGGCCAGCTCGAGCTGCTGCTGCGCGGCGGAAGTCACCGCTTCTAGCTTTTTCTGTTCGGCTTCCGCGGAAAGCATCTGTTTCTTCTTCTCGGCCTCCCAAGCGATCGACGCCTTTTGGCGTGCGGCCTCTTGTTCGCCTGCGATCTTCTGACGAATCTTGTCGGCGATCTCGGGCGCATAGTCGATGCTCTCGAGGGTGATGCTGTTTATCTCGATGTGCTTGCCCGCCGTTCGCCGACGGACTTCGGCCTCGATTTCGTCCTCCACCGCCTCGCTGTTTTTCTGGAGGTCTGCGTACGAGTGACGGGCGAAGATGCCCCGGCAGGCGCTGCGAAACTCCGGGCTCACGACCTCGTCGTAGTAGTTCGGGCCGATTTCGGTATCGAGCTGATAGAGCTCCGAGACGATGGGTCGGTAGATGATGCTGAGCTTGAGGCCGAGCTCGAGGCCCTCGACGCTCTTGGTGTGAACGTCTTCGGTCCGCGTCGAGTAGGTGACGTCGAAATCGTCGATCCGGTTGGACGTGCAATAGAGAAAACACCAACCGAGCGGGTACTTGCCCGGCGGGAGGACCTCGCGGTGGAGGCCGCCCGCATTGGGGGCGAAGTAAAGGCCCCGATGCCCCGGCTCGACGAGCGTCGTGGCGCATCCCGCCGTGCCGACCATCGCCATCGTGAGCGTGACGCACCCAATCGCTACTCTTTTCATGGGGACAGCCCTCGCAGGTTTCAGATACGGAAAAACCGAGCGCGCAAAGACGCGCCCGCGATCACGAGTCGGGCGGCGGCTCGAGGCGCACGCCGCCCGCGAGCCAGCCCGCCAAGTCACGCGCGATGCGCGTCATGCATCGGTCGATGACCGGAGCCCCCTCATGCTCCGAAGCCAGGCCGCCCTCGCGGCAACCGAGCTGCGTCTGGCCGAGGTATACGTTGCCGCTTCGCGCGAGCAGCGTCGCACGCACATCGAGGCTCACGACCAAGCGCCCTGCCGTCTCGAGCTGCGCGTCGGCGCCCGTAAGCTCGAGGAGCAACTTCCAGCCGCCTTTTTTTGCGACGATGTCGTCCCGGTGGCTCGCGGTCCATGGGGCAACCGCGGTCTCGACGGCGACGGCGATCGCCGTCTCGAGATCGCCGTACGCGACGTTCGAACCGCGAACGGGCAACGGATCGGGCACCGCCGCGCTCCGGCTGACGACTTCGAGGGGCGCCCCCGCGGCCGGCGTCGAGGCGAGCGGGCTGCCACCCGGACCTACGAGCGCCACGACGCGCGGCGCACTGCACCCTGCAATCCATATTGCGATGGCGGCGTTCGCGGTCGCTATGCGTCGCATGATGAGTAGTGACAGCAAGCTTCGCGCCAGCGACCCCAATAGCGACTTGTGCCGAATCCTGACTAGTCGACGGGACGGGCAGCCCCGGCTGCGCGCGCGAGCGAGGCATCGTAGACGCCCCACGGCGCGTGTTTGCGCCTCCAAAGCGTTTCGAGTAGCACCGGAGGGCTCGCGCCGATGAAACTTCGCTTGGCCGCCGATTCGCCGCACCGACGATGGGCAATCGCGCTCGCCCTGTATGTCGGTTGCTGCGCCGTATTCGCCGGGGTCGCGGGCTCGGAGCGGCTGACCGAGCACACCCCCTACAACCACTACGCGCTCATGGCGAATGCCTGGCTGCACGGCCGGCTCGACCTGGCCTCCGGCCCGCCCGCCTATTCGCAGAATAACGACTTTGCCGAGTTCCAGGGGAAAACATACATCTCCTTTCCTCCATTCCCGGCCGTCTTGATGCTGCCCTTCGTCAAGCTCGCGGGCTCGCCCGAGAACTTTCGAGACGGGCAATTCGTCATCTGGCTCGCCGGTCTCGGGCCGATGCTTCTCTTTCTGATTCTGGAGAAACTTCGGCACGCGGGCGAGACGCGTCGATCCGAAGGCGAGAACACGATTCTCGCGCTGCTCTTTGCCTTCGGCACCGTGTACTTCTTCACGGCCGTCCAAGGCACCGTGTGGTTTGCCGCCCTCGTCGTGGGCGTCGCGCTCCAGGCGGCGTACGTGCTGTTTTCACTCGGAGCCGCGAGACCCGTGCTCGCGGGCGCCGCGCTGGCCTGCGCCTACATGACGCGCCCGCCGATGCTCCTGGCGGCGCCGCTTTTTGCCCTCGAGGCGCTGCGCGTGTGTAGCCGCGCCGGACAAAGCCCGCCGGAGGCGACGTTCGGCAAACGGTTGGCTTCGACGTGGCGAGAGGTCGACAAGCGGCAGCTCGCCGGAAAGTACGTGGCGTTCGCGATCCCGATATTGGTCGCCTTCGCCATCAACTCTCTATTGAACCATGCGCGCTATCGAAATTGGAGCCCGTTCGACCCTGGCCACGAATATCTCACGGTCGCGTGGCGCGCCCGAATGATGAAGTGGGGAGTGCTCAGTTACCACTTTCTTTCGAAAAACCTCGGCGTCATGCTCACCATTCTGCCCTGGGTGGGCCCGCGGCCCCTTGGTCGGGCCGCGCTCGCCGTGCCGTTTCAAATCAACGAGCACGGGCTTGCGCTCTGGTTTACGACGCCTCTTTACTTTTGGCTCTTTTACCCGCGCCGCGCCGGTCGCCTCTCGGCGACCCTTCTCGCGAGCGCGCTGCTTCCGATCGCGATGGACCTTCTCTACCAGAACAGCGGCTGGCGCCAATTCGGCTATCGGTTCTCATGTGATTACGCGATTCTCCTATTCGTTCTCCTCGCGCTCGGAGATCGCCGCATGGGCGGCTGGTTCAAGCTCGCTGCGCTGTGGTCGGTCGGCTGGAACCTTTTCGGCGCCGTCACCTTCGACAAGGCCGCGTTCGACCGCTTCTACTTCCGCGAGCCCACCCAGACCGTGCTCTATCAGCCCGACTGACCCTCGCGACCTAGAAATGTCCGGTGTGTCGCGCGCGGTAGATGAAGTAGCCGATCGCGGCCGCCACCAGCGCCAGCAGCACGGCGACCATCGACGTTCCCGCCGCTGGCTCGACGGGCTTCGGAGCCGCGTGGCGGCCACGGCGGACGAGCGGGATGGGGTCGGCGGGCACCGATTTGCGTTCCGGGCTGCGCACGGATGTGGGAGCGCGATCGGGGGCCGGAGCGGAAGCCTTGGCGACGGCGGCGTCAGAGGGCTCTCGCTCGGGTGCGGGTTGTCGCTCGGGTGAAGGTGCCGACGCCGCGACGGGCGCCGGTACCGACGCCGCGACGGGCGCCGGTGCCGGGGCGGGCGGGACCGGCGTGAGGACCGGCGCGGGCCCGGCCGCCGTGACAGGCGCCGGTACCGGCTGCCGCGTGGCGACGGGCGCGGGCCGGGGGCTCGGGTCGACGATGACCTGCGTCGGCGCCGGAGTCAGAGCGACACCGGCGTCGAACACGGCCGCAGGCCGCAGTGCCGCCGCCGGTCGGTCGACCGCGGGGGGCGACGGGCTGGCGGCCCGCGCAGGGGGGTCGGACACTTTCGGACGCGGCGCCGGCGCCCTCTCCACGGCGACCGGAGGAGCCGTCGTTCGCTCTGCGGCGACCGGAGTAGCGGGCGTTCGCTCCGCGGCGACCGGAGGAGCGGGCGTTCGCTCTGCGGCGACCGGAGGAGGCGGCGTTCGCTCCGCGGCGGGAGGAGCCGTCGTTCTCTCCACGGCAGCTGGAGGAGCGGTCGTTCTCTCAATCACTACGGGAATTGGCGGCGTGGCTCCGAGCCCGGCCACGTTTTCGCGCGGGGTCCCTGTCACCGTCCAGAAGGTCTGCGCGGCCAGCTGCAACGTCTTGGCGCCGACCTTGAGGCGCAAGGCGGCCCGCGACTCGCGTCGGGCTTCTCCGTAAAGGGCGACCGGCGCTAGCACGCTCTGGCCACGTCGCGTGCCCTCCGCCAGAGCCGCGACGAGCTCGCGCGCCGCGGAATCGAGGTGCGCCGACTCCAGGCTGAGGTTTCGCGCGCTTCTGTCGAAGGCTTCGATGTCGGTTTCCTCGAGGCCGGTGCCGTCCTTCGAAAAGCGCGGAAGGGCGTTCGCCAGCTCCACGTCGAGCTCCGAGACGACGCCGCCCGAGAGCTCGCGGAGCAGGCGATCGATGAGGCTGTCGAGCAGGGCTTGGATTTCGGCGTTGGTGCTCGATGGGGTGAGCGAGGGCGCGAGCATGTCGATGAGGTTGCCTTGCGCGCGCACGGGCGTGCCCGTGCCACCCTCGCCGAAGTAATAGAAGCCCGCCGACACGCGATCGACGCCGATGGTGTGGACGCGCACCCCGCGATCGCGCGCTTCGGACGCCAGGCTGGTCGACACGGCCAAGAGCGGGCTCACGTCGGCCGCTCGCTTGGCCATGGGGAACTTTTTCGGCGCGATCTGCTCGTGAGGCTGCGTAGCCTTCAGCGCCCCGGCGAGAAGCGGCGCGTCCGAGCGAGCGATGCATGCGAGCTCGTGAGCCCAGGCCATGATGCCGCGCGGCACCATCCAGCCTGCGGACGCGCCGGCATAGACGAGCTTGCGGCCGGAGGCCATCGGGGTCACACAGACGACGCCCGGGACGGCCAACGTCTCGTCGTCATTGGGGGTCAGGTCGGAGGGAACGCTCATCGCTTAGTCACACTTACGCACGGTGGTCGAGATCTGCGCCAGTAAACAGCACACTCTTTTCCCACAGCTCGCGCGCGAGATCGACCCCGTCGGCGACGGGGCTCGGCGCCTTTTCCTTGCAGGCGTCGTAGTAGCGTCCGTTGTCGTGTGCAACCTCGCGCGAGGTGGCGCAGTAGAGGCTCGTCTTGGCGCCCTCTTCGTTCGAGATCATGCGAAGTTTCATGAGCGGCCTTATAGGCCAGGGTACGCGCCGCCATCCGTCGGAGGCCACGACGCCGGGGTGAAGCGCATAACTGTGGATGCCGAGAGACCCGACGCGCCGTGAGAGCTCTCGCGAGAACAGCACGTTGGCGAGCTTGGACACCTCGTATTCCCGTAGGCCGGTAATCGAACGCGTCGGTCGCCGAACCGCGTCGAAGTCGATCCCCTTGGCCGCATAGTGGGCCTGGCTCGACACGTTCACGACGCGCGCGCGACCGGACGCTAGGAGCCTGGGCACGAGCAGCACGGTCAGGAGAAAATGACCGAGATGATTGGTCCCGAACCCGAGCTCGAAACCGTCTTTCGTGATCCCGCCGTGAGGCGGGGCCAGGCCCGCGTTGTTGATGAGAACGTCGATCGATCCGGCGAGCGCCGAAATGCGCCGTGCGCCTTCGCGGACCGAGGCGAAGTCGGCGAGGTCGAGCGGGACGAAGCTCGCCACGCCTCCGAGGGTCCGGATCGCGTCGAGAACGTGAGCGGCTCGTTCTGCAGAGCGACAGGCCAGCACCGTCGTCGCGCCACGTCGCGCGAGCTCGAGGGCCGTGGCCTGGCCGATGCCCGTATTGGCCCCGGTGATGACGAAGAGGCGTCCGGCGAGGTTCTGACCGTCGGTGCCCATGGCCAAGAACGTAACCGATCAACGCGCTTGAAGATCGGCGACCACGCAGTGATGGTCCGACGCGGCCGACTTGCCCACTTGGAACCCCACGAACCTCAAGGCGCTGCTGGCCATCACGCGGTCGATTCGCATCCACGCCCTGCCCGTAGGAAACGTGTAGCCGAACCCCTGGCCGACCGCGGCGAACCCGTCTTGAAAGCGCGAGAGGTTCTCGTTCAGGATCCGGCTCAACCCAGGCAGATTCGTGTCGCCGGCGACCACGACCGGGAGCGTCTCACGCCCCGCCGCCTGCGCAAAGGCCTGAACCTGCGTCGCGCGAAGGCCCGCATCCGCCATGAGGATGGTCGAATCGAAGGCCGTGAGCCAATGGGTTGGGGCAAGCAGCTTGTGGCGCAGTCCGCCGCTACGCAGAGCATAGAGCCCGACTCTCGGCGATATCGGGTGAACGTTGTAGAACGCGACCGGTCCGAGCGGCGTCTCGATGAGATACTGGACGAATCGCGGCGAGCGCGAGCGCCCTTGGTGGACGACCTTGTCCGGGTCCACCTCCGAAACGACGTTGTATCGGGTCGCGAGCACGAACTGCCCACTCACATGCACCGTCGTAAAGTGCTCCTTGAGGCGCGCCACGATCTCGTCGACCGACCCAATCTCCTGGAGAAAGACGATGTCCGGAGAGTAGCGCTCGACTTCCTCGACGATGTTGGCGTAGCCGGAGTAGCCGGAATTCACGTTGTAGCTGAGAAGCCGCACGACCGGCGCCTCGCGCTTTGGGGAGGTGGGCCACGAGAGGATCCCGCCCATCAGCGGAAACAGCACCAAGAGCGCGGCGAGAACCTGGGTCCAGAGATACCGGCGCAGCTTGAACGCCCAGAGCGCCAGGGCAACGAGCGGGAGCGGGACCGCGAGCACGAAGCGGGGGAGATACAGCGCGGCGGCGGTGACCCACCAGCCCTCGCCGACGAAGCGCAGCCCGACGACCGCGGCGACTAGCGCCGCTACGTAAAGGCCCGCGGTCAGCAGCACCAGCACGCGCAGGAGCCTCGCCAAGCCGGCGGCAGGCGCAGGGCCGGGCGCCGCGGTTACGCGGGGCGGACTAGATGCGCGCATCGGCGCCCCCCGGATAGCACCTGTAGCGCTGCAATCCCGTAGCGGGACGCGAATAATCCGAGCTGACTCTTCGAGGGCCGTTTGTGGTAGACGGGGCCGCGAGGAGTGACCCCCATGCTGCGTTCAGCTTCCGCTCTTTCGTTGGCCCTTGCGTTCGTGCTGCCCGCTTGTGGGGGCGAAGCTCCGCCTCCCGCCGCACCTCCGCCCACTTCGGCGGCCCCCTCCGCGACGGCGGCCCCCGCCCCTTCCGCCGCGCCTGCCGCGTCGGCGAGCGCGGCCCCGGCCGAGCCCGCCAAGCCGCCTGGGCCGGCTTCCGTCGCGAAGTACACCGGCTTCGCCGAGCCCGAGAGCGCTCTCTACGACGCCGACAACGATCGGTATCTGGTCTCGAACATCAACGGCAAGCCAGGCGACAAGGACAATAACGGGTTTATCTCGGCGCTCGCGCCCGACGGCACCGTGACGGCCTTGAAGTGGATCGAAGGCGGCAAAAACAAGGTCAAGCTCAATGCGCCCAAGGGTCTCGCGATCGTGGGGGGCACTCTCTATGCGGCCGACATCGACGTCGTCCGAAAATTCGACCTCAAGACCGGCGCTTCAAAAGGCGACATCGCGTTCCCCGGGGCGACCTTTTTGAACGATCTCGCCTCCGGCCCCGACGGCAAAGTCTACGTGTCCGACTCGGGCATCAAGCTGACCGACAAGGGCGCGGAACCGACGAAGACCGATGCCGTCTACGTGATCGAGAAAGGCAAGACGAAGGCTCTCGCCAAGAGCACCGATCTCGGCGCACCCAACGGCCTCGTGATGACCGACAAGGGGCTGGTCGTCGTCACGTTCGGCTCGAGCGAAGTGTACCGGCTCGACGAAAAGGGCAAAAAGCAAGACGTGAGCAAGCCTCCGGCGGGAGCGCTCGACGGCGTCGTGGCCCTCGGCGATTCGCTGCTCGTCACGAGCTGGCAGGCGTCCGCGGTCTTCAAGGGAACGCTCGGGGGCACGTTCGAGATCGTCCTTGCCGATCAGAAATCGCCGGCCGACATCGGTTACGACACCAAGCGGGGTCGCTTGCTCGTGCCGCGCATGCAGGAAGACACCGTCGAGGCCTTCGATCTCAAATAGGGCAAGGCGCGAAAGACGCTGCACATGTGGCGTTTCTGCCTGCTGAGTTTGCTGCAATCAAGGCGGCGATCTCATTTCCGCAATTTCGGAGTCCCACATTTGACCATGGCCCTCATGGAGCGTAGTGTGCGCCCACAATTTCCGGGTTTCCTTAGACATTGAGGGTATAAAAATGAACGTCCTAAGCAGATTGAGTTTGGGCATTAGCGTGGGGCTCTTGGCCGCGGCATGCAGCAGCAACAACAGTCCCGCATCTTCGGGCAGCACCGCCGCAGCCGGCACCTCGTCGGGCAGCGGTACTGGCGCCAGCGCAGGCACGAGCGGCGCAACGGCAGGCACGAGCGGAACGACTTCCGGTGCAGCAACCGGTAGCGCTTCTGGCACTACCAGCGGCTCGAGCTCCGGCACGACCGAGGCCGGCACCCCCGAGGCCAGCACGCCTGAGGCGAGCACGCCCGAGGCCAGCACGGTTGAAGAGGCGAGCGCTCCCGAGACAAGCACCAGCTCCCCCGACGCAGCCACCAGCGCGACCGCGCTCGCTGGCGCGTGCATGGCCGCAGGCTCCCCGTACCATACGAGTACGACGGGCGCGGCCTTCATCCCGCAGGACTTCTGCACGCTCTTTATTGCCACCTGCTCGCCCACGTACCTCATTGCAGCCGAGGCTGCGCTTGGCGTGCAGGCCACCTGTGAGACGACCTACGCCGGGTGGACCGCGGGACAGCAGAGCTGCCGTACCGACCACCTTTGCAACGCGACCGAGGCGGGATCGGCAATGCTGCACTGCCCGCACGCGCAGGGCTGGTCCTCGCAAACGGTTCAGGCGGGCGGCCCCTGTCCGTGAGGTCGGCGGCGCTGACGAGCTGCCCCTAAGGTCAGCGGCGTCGGAGAAACATGGAGGGGTGCCTGAGCGCCCCTCGATGTGTCAGCAAGCGCGAGAGAGGCGAGCCAACGCTCCGACTCCCTCGCGTTTGCGTTTTGTGCCCGGTGGCGCTCGCTACGGCGCGGGTGGCGGCCGCGAGGTCAAGGATGGCCTCTCGCCCTCCTCGGTGCCGCCGAGCTGCAAGAACTGGGCGGTGATCGGGTCGTAGTCGAAGACTTCGCCGGTTGCGATCTTGAAGACCCACCCGCTCATCTTTAGAGCGCCCGAGTCGAATCGGCGCGCCACGAAGTCGAACGACCGCAGGTTCTCGAGCTGGACGAGCACGTTCTCTTGCACGGCGGCCGCCATCCGCGCCTCGCCGTCGAGGTGGCCGTAGCGCTCCTCGATAAGCTGCGGGATACTCGACGAAGCCGCAAGCCACCGCGAAACGAATGGCAAATGCGCCACCCGCTCCGGGTGAAGGATCGCGTCGATCGCGCCGCAGCCGGTGTGGCCGCATACGATGACGTGGCCCACCTTGAGCACTTCGACGGCATACTCGATCGCCGCCGAGACGCCTCCCACGAACCCTCGCTCGAGCGGGGGCACGATGTTGCCGACGTTGCGCACGATGAAAAGCTCGCCGGGAGCGGCGCTGGTGATGAGGGTGGGCACGACGCGCGAGTCGCTGCACGTCATGAAGAGCGTCTCGGGGCGCTGCCCTGTTTCCGCGAGCTCTTCGAAGAGCCCTCGGTGAGACGCGAAGTAGTTCGCCTGAAATTGGTGGATCCCTGCTTCGAGCTTCTGCACGTCGGGGACTCTAGCCAGGATCCCCGGGTCCGACGAAGCCCCTTTTCACGGCGCCAGCCGAACGCTCGTCCAACCGGCGGCAATCCGTTCGTACCGAATGCGATCGTGGAGACGGTCGGGCCCTTTCGTCCAGAGCTCGACGGCGCTTGGCCGGAGCAGATAGCCGCCCCAATAGGGGGGTCGAGGAACTCCGCGCCCTTCATACTCGGTCGCGATCTCCGCGGCCTTTTGCTTTAGCGCTTCGAGCGTCGAGAGCGAGCGACTCTGCGCCGACGCCCACGCGGAGATCTGGTGACCGCGCGGGCGATGGTCGAAATAGGCGTCCGAGTCTGCCGCGGGCAGCCGCTCGGCCCGCCCTTCGATGCGCGCTTGGCGGTCGAGCACCGGCCAGTGGAAAGTGGCCGCCGCCGCCGGATTGGCGTCGAGCTCGCGGCCTTTGCGGCTCTCGTAATTGGTGAAAAACCTCAGACCTCGAGCATCGAGGCCTCGGCACAGGACGATGCGGACCGATGGCGCGCCCGTGCTCGTTGCGGTTGCCAGAGCCATGGCCTCGGGCTCCGGCATCCCGCCCCGGCGCGCCTCCTCCAGCCACTCGGCGACCGTATCGAGCGGATCCGCGCCGGCCATTTCAGCTTGCCGGGGCCTCGTGAGCTTCGGGCGCACGGGGGATTTGCGCGTTGCCGAGGTCGATGATTCCGAGCGCCGAGAGCACGCGAATGACCTGGTAGGTCGGATCGATCTCGAACCAGCGCACCGCGAAGTTCGGGCTCATGCCGTACTTGTGGTGGTTGTTCTGAAAGAGCTCGCCCGCGGTCAGAAAGTCGACAGCGAGGGTGTTGCGCGAGAGGTCGCCGTTGTCGAACGTCTTGTATCCGTAGCGGTGGCCGCACCAGTTCACGATCGCCCCGTGAATGGGGCCCATGACGTACTGAAGAGGCAAAAGCGCGAACAGCCAAAGATGCGGCGGGGCAAAACGGAGATAAATGAGCGCATAGCCCGCGCACCAAGCGATTCGGGCGGGCCACGCCTGTGAAAGGCGATCGATGGCGGGCCACGTCGGCAGACCGCCGTCGAAGCGCGCTTCGGGCTGGACGTGGCCGTAGGCATACCCGTCGTATGTCTTTTTGGTCGCCAGCATCATCGACATCGCGTTGCCGTAGTTGGCGGGCGAGTGCGGGTCCTTGGGGGTGTCGCTGAACGCGTGGTGCATACGGTGCAAGATCCCGTAGCCGCGGGGCGATAGAAAGCTCGGCCCCTGGGTGGCGTAAGTCAGAAGGTAGAAGAAACGCTCCCATCCCTTGCTCATCGTGAACATTCGATGCGCGCCGTATCGGTGCAAGAAAAAGCTCTGGCAAAAAACCGAGCACTGCCAGTGCATTACAAAGAAGATCGCTATGACGAGCACGTGTCCTCCGGTGTGCGATTTCGAGCGAATACCGAGCGAATACGGTACCGGTTTCTAGCCTCTCCTGCCTGCCGAGGCCGTCATCCTTCTGTCATCGGTGGCCCCGAGTAGTGTTTCATTCCGATGTCGTGCGATTTCGGGCTAGCTCTTGGAGGCGAGGTGGCTATCCTTGCTCTGCTTCGCTTCAACGGGTGCCAAGGTGGTCCCGCGGGAGCGCGCGACTGTAGTGGAGGTGGCGATGAACCTCGAGCTGACGGAACGCGAAGCGCGCCTCATGCGCGCGCAGCTCGTTAGGCACATTGTCGAGCTCGAGGACGAGCTATCGCGCAGCGGGCCGAGCGCGGTCGGGCGCACCCTAGCCGTGGAGATTCGCACGCTCCGCGAGATCTACACCAGACTGACGGGCATGCTCGACTCCGAGGGGCACCGCTCCGTCTTTCCGGTCGCGAAAGTAGCGCCTTAATTACGTGGATGGCGCAGGAGATCACCTGAGCGTTCATGACGTTTGGATCGCAGGAGATCACCTGAGCCTCACTCCGCCTTCGCCTCTCGGCTCGGCTCCGTTCCGGCATCAGGGATTCTCATTAGACCCCGGGGGTAGCGGCGCCGCTCCCCCCGAAAACCCCCCAGCGGGAGTTGGGCCTCGGGATTCTTTGGACCCTGCGATAGACCCGGGGTAGCGCGCCGAAAAACCCCCCAGCGGGAGTTGGGCTTTGGGATTCTTTGGACCCTGAGATAGACCCCGGGGTAGCGCGCCGAAAACCCAGCGGGAGTTGGGCCTCGGGATTCTTTGGACCCTGCGATAGACCCCGGGGTAGCGCGCCGAAAACCCCCCAGCGGGAGTTGGGCCTCGGGATTCTTTGGACCGGCTCGAGTCGGACTCGGGGGGTCGGCTGAATCTGGTCGACCGGGCCCGGTATCGAGATAAAACGCGAGTCCGAGGTCCCCGCGCCGAAGGGGTGAACCACCCGAGAGCCCTGGGTGGCGCCGACCCGAGTACGCTTCCGGCTGGGGGGCCCACGGGGGGAGCGGCGCTCCCACCGTGCCCGCAGTGGGTCAAATTGACGCCGTAACGGAGCCGAGCCGAGAGGCGAAGGCGGAGTGAGGCTCAGGTGATCCCGGGTGTACTATCTCAATAGTGAGGCTCGGGATTGACCTGGGGACGACGCGGACGGTCGTTGCGTATGCCGACCGCGGCAACTTTCCGATCGTCGACTTTCTGGACGAAGCAGGCGATTCGCGCGGCTTCATTCCTTCGATCGTCGCCGAGCGCGGCGGTGAGCTGAGGTTCGGGTTCGAGGCCGCCGCGGTAGCGGGCGATCCCTCGTTTACGCCGCTGCGATCGTTCAAGCGGCTGCTCTCGGGCGCCGGCGCGAGCCCGACGCAGACCGTGACGATCGGCAGCCTCGAGCTCGGGCTCACGGACTTGCTCGGGCGATTTCTGTCGCACGTTCGTGAGGCTCTCCGGACGCGATCGAATCTGAAACGAAAAATGGACCACGCCCGCGAAGTCAGCGTGGCGATCGGCGTTCCGGCCAACGCCTACGCGACCCAGCGGCTCATCACGCTCGAAGCCTTTCGTCGCGCGGGCTTCGTCGTTCGCGCCATCGTCAATGAGCCATCGGCCGCTGGGTTCGAATATACGCACAGGCACGCGAGCACGCTGACGGCGCGGCGGGACTCGGTCGTGGTCTACGATCTGGGTGGCGGCACGTTCGATGCGTCGCTCGTTCGCGTGGCCGGGCATCATCACGAAGTGCTCGGCACAGCCGGGATCAACCGCCTCGGGGGCGACGACTTCGACTCGGTCTTGTCTCGGGTTGCCTTGGGCACTGTCGGGCTGGCCGGCCAGGACCTTCCCCTGGCGGTCGCGGAGCGATGGATCGAGCAGTGTCGCGTCGCGAAAGAGGCTCTCAATCCGAGCTCGCGCAAAGTGACGCTCGACCTCGAGGCCGTCTTGGGCCCGCGCGCACCCAAGCCGGAGGTCAGCCTGCCGGTCTCGACTTACTACGACGCGTGCATGCCGCTGGTCGAGACGACGCTGGACGCGATGGCGCCGCTCATCTCTCGCGCGGAGGGCGACTCGGAGCTCGACGATCTTGCCGGGGTCTATGTCGTCGGGGGAGCCAGCGAGCTGCCGATCGTCGGGCGGGCGCTGCGCGACCGTTTCGGGCGACGCGTGCACCGCTCACCGTATCCGTCCGCGGCCGTGGCCATCGGGCTCGCGATCGCGTCCGACGACAGCGGAGCCTTTCAGCTCGTGGACCGAACGGCTCGAACGTTCTCGGTGTTTCGCGAGGGCGACATGGGGCGCGAGGTCGTTCTGGATCCCATCTTCGCGCGCGAGGCGGTTCTGCCTGCCGTGGGCGAGCCGATGGAGCGCACGCGCGCCTATCATGCCGCTCACAACATCGGCCACTACCGGTTTTTCGAATGCAGCTCTGTCGACGACGGCGGCAAGCCGCGAGGTGACATTGCGCTTTGCGGCGATGCTCTCTTCCCGTTCGATCCCGCGTTGCTTGGCGAGCGCGACCTGGCCAAAATTCCCGTCGATCGCCTCGCCGAGCGCGGCCCGCGGATCGAGGAGCACTACCTGCTCGATCACAACGGGATCGTCCGTGTGCGAATCGTCAACGCCGACGCGGGATACGAACGCTCGTTCGAGGTGGGCCGCCGGTGAACCTGGTTACGTAACCCCGGGCGCTTCGTGGCCGGTTCGCTCGACGTACTCCGCGTATCCTCCGCCGTACGCGTGGGAGCCCTCGGCCGTGAGCTCGATGACGCGGGTCGAGAGGCTGCGAAGAAATTGACGATCGTGAGAGACGAAGAGCATCGTCCCTTCGAATCCAGAGAGTGCTTTGAGGAGCATCTCTTTGGTCGCCATGTCGAGATGGTTGGTGGGCTCGTCGAGGACGAGAAAGTTTGGCGGGTCGTAGAGCATCGTGGCAAGCACGAGTCGCGCTTTTTCGCCCCCGGACAGCACCCGGCACGATTTTTCCACGTCGTCCCCGGAGAAGCCAAAGGCTCCCGCCAGTGAGCGCATCGATCCCACGGTGGCCAAGGGGAACGCGGACTGAAGCGTCTCCATCACGCTCTTGTCGGGGTCGAGCAGGTCCATCGCGTGCTGCGCGAAGTAACCGAGCTTGACGCTCGCTCCGAGACTGACTCGGCCCGTGTCGGGCTCCGCCTCGCCCGCGACGAGCTTGAGCAGGGTCGATTTGCCGGCGCCGTTGACGCCCATGACGCACCAGCGCTCGCGACGTCGCACGAGCAGGTCCAGGCGCGCGTGGACGATGCGAGCCCCGTATGCCTTGGAGACGGCCTCGAGGCGAGCGACGTCGTCGCCCGAGCGCGGGGCGGGGCGGAAATCGAACTCGAGAGCCTTGCGTTGCTTTGGAGGTTCGACGCGCTCGATCTTCTCGAGCTTTTTCACGCGCGACTGCACCTGGGCCGCGTGGCTCGCCCGCGCTTTGAACTTGTCGATGAACGCCTTCTCTTTGGCCAACATGGCTTGCTGGCGGGCGTATTGCGCCTCTTGCTGCGTCTCGGCGATCTCGCGCTGCCGCTCGTAAAAGTCGTAGTTGCCCGAGTAGGTCGTCATCTCGCCGCCGTCGATCTCGACGATCTTGGTGACGAGCCGATTCAAAAACTCGCGGTCGTGCGAGGTCATCACGAGAGCGCCGGGAAAATCGCGCAGGAAGCGCTCGAGCCAGATGATCGATTCGATGTCGAGGTGGTTGGTCGGCTCGTCGAGCAATAGGGCGTCCGGACGCATCAGGAGGATGCGCGCGAGCGCGACGCGCATCTTCCAGCCCCCCGAAAGTTTGCCGACGTCGTCTTCGACCACATCGACCGGAAAGGAAAGCCCGGCCAAGATCTCTCTGGCGCGCGACTCGAGCGCGTAGCCTCCGAGCTCGTCGAAGCGCGCTTGCGCCTTGCCGAAGCGCTCGACAAGCTCCTCGATCTCGTCGAGGCGCGAGGGGTCGGCCATGGCGTGCTCGAGCGCGTGAAGCTCACGCCCCGCTTCGGACACTTCACCGGCGCCGGCCACGGTCTCTTCGAGGACCGTGCGCCCCCGCATGTCGCCCACGTCCTGGCTGAAGTAGCCGACGACCACCCCGCGATCCACGGCGACCTGACCGCTGTCGGGGGGCTCCTCGCCCACGATCATTCGGAAGACGGTGGACTTGCCCGAGCCGTTGGGACCGACCAGCCCGACCTTTTCTCCTCGAAAGACGCTCATCGAAGCGTCGAGAAAGAGAATTTGTCGGCCGTGCTGCTTGGAGACGGAATCGACGCGAATCAAGGGGCCGCCGTCACGGCCTGACGCGCCAATGGCCCGCGTAGGTCTTGCCGATCTCGTCGCACGTCGGATCCGTGACGATGACCTCGGGGCGGCCGTTCTGGCAGAGCAGCACCGCGTTCTGCCGAAACACGCGCCCGAACGCGATGGCCTCCTCGCGGTCCATGGCGTGCACGAGCCAAGACGGTTCGCGCCAAGTCCCCTCGGGGTCTTCGTCGTAACCGACGCAAGCCTCGACGCGGTAAACCCCGAGCACCAGCAAGTCGCGCATCACGAGGTTGCGCTGCTCGTTGACTTTGCGCGGCATGAGCATCGACCGCGGGTTGTAGGCCGTCACGACGGCGAACGGCTTTTGCAAGAGCTCGGGCAACGCCGTCCCGCTCCGAGCCGCGTCGCCGTCGAGCGACGCTCGCACCGCGCCCGACGCCGTGGGAAGCTCGTAGACGGTCGACAGGTAGCTGCGGAGCAGGTTCGGGTCCATGCGCGCCCACCCGATAGCACGCCGGCTTCAGCCGTCGAAGCGGTAGCCGATGCCGCGAACCGTCAAAAGGTGGCGTGGCTTTTGGGGGTCGCGCTCGAGCTTGGCGCGAAGCTGTTGAATGAAGTTGTCGATCGTCCTCGGGGTTCCGTGATGGTTGGGCCCCCACACGCGCGAGAAGATCTCGTCTCGCCCCAGGGCGACGCCGCGAGCTTGAAGGAGACACTGCAAGACGTCGAACTCCGTGGCCGTGATCTCGAGGGGCTCTCCGCCGCGGGTCACGGTACGCGCCGCCACGTCGACGCGCACGTCGCCGAAGACCCGGACCGCGGGAGCCGGAGCGTCGACGGCGCGCGGGCCGCGCCGGAGCGCGGCGCGAACACGAGCCAGAAGCTCCGCGAGGCTGAAGGGCTTGGCCACGTAGTCCTCCGCACCGAGCTCGAGCCCCGCGACCTTGTCCATTTCGCCGGTTCGCGCGCTCAGCATGATGATGGGCATCGGCAGCCCGCGTTCGCGGATGGCTTGGAGAACGTGCAGACCGTTCATTTTGGGCAGCATCACGTCGAGCAGAATGACGTCCGGGATGCGCTCGACAGCGAGCGAAAGGCCGCGCTCGCCGTCTTCGGCCGACAAGACCTCGTAGCCCTCGCCTTCGAGATTGATCCGCAGCCCGAGCGCGATGCTGGCGTCGTCCTCGACGACGAGGACCGAACGCCGGGGTCCTTGAGCGTTCTTGCCCATGGCTCAACCAGCCTTGGCGTCGCTCGAGACGGGGAGCACGATGCGAAACGTCGACCCTTTTCCTCGCAGACTGTCGAGCTGCACCCGGCCGCGGTGCGCGCGCACGATGTGTTTGACGATCGCCAAGCCAAGCCCGCTTCCTTCGCGCTCTCGAGAGAGCCTATCGTCGATGCGGTAGAACTTTTCGAAGATGCGCCTGTGCTCGCCGTGCTCGATACCGTCGCCGTTGTCGATCACCTCGAAGGCGACGCCGTCAGGCACGCGCGAGGCGCGCAGCTGCACCGTCGGCGGCGTGCCCCCGTACTTGAGCGCGTTGGCCAGAAGGTTGCCTACGGCGTCGACCATTGCCTCGCGGTCGGCATGCACGAGCGGTAGACCGGGTTCGACCACGATCGAGAACTCCAGCTCTGGATGGCGCTCGCGAAGCGGCGCGAAGGCCTCGGTCGCCTTCTCGACGATGCTGGCGGCCTGCGTTTCGTAGAGCTCGAACTGCTTGCGGCCCGCCTCCATTCGGCCCCAATCGAGCAGCCTCTCGATGAGCTCTGTCAACCGATCGGTCTCGCGTCCAAGCGCTTCGAGGCACTTGTCTTCCGTGCCTCGGTCGCCGCGTGCCCGGGCCATGGTGTCGACGAAGAGGCGGATGCTCGTGAGGGGCGTTCGGAGCTCGTGGCTCACTTTCGAAACGAAGTCGGCCTGCAGCTCGTTGAGATGGGCCTCGCGCCGCAGGAAGACGAGAACGAGCGTGACGCCCGTGACCACGACGAGCACGAAGCTGACGGTCAAGACGCCGAAGAGAAGGTTGAACAAGTTGCCGATGAACATGAGCACGATGCCCACGAGCAAAATCAGCACGGTCGGCACGATCACGAGGTAGACGAGAAGCTGAACGATTCGGCGATAGCCCAGCCGCTGCAAGTTTCGGGGTGCAGGGGTCGATCGCCTGCGCGGCAGCGGCGCCACTGGGGTATTGGATTCGGCGGAGCTCACGGCGGAATAACTATGCCACAGGGCTCCTTCGCGCAGCGCGCGGGCCTTCATCTAGTCGAGCGCCGCCCGCATTTCTGAAAGGGGAGCCGGCACTCCCAACCATAGCTCCAGCGCGAGAGCTCCCTGGCGCGCGAGCATGCCGAGGCCGTCGTCACACCTCAGGCCCCGGGCGCGGGCGGCCTGAAGCCAGGGCGTCTCTCGGGGCGCATAGACGACGTCGAGTGCGACGGCGTCGCGGGGAACGCGGTCCCATGCGACGACCCGTGCCACGGCTTCGCCGTCGCCGCCGCCGCGCATGCCCGCGCTGGTCGCCTGGACGAGGGCGAAGGTGCGCCCTTCGCTTTCGGGCGAGGCACGCCAGGCCTGCGTCGAAATCGGGCACGGAGCGCTCTGCCCGAAGGTGCGCCCTTGCGCCTCGTCGTCGAATCGGCGGGCACGAACCGCGACGTCCGAGACTCGCAGCGATCGACCGAGCGCCGCGGTCGCCGCGCGGGCAGCGCCCCCCGATCCGAGCACGAGCGCTCGAATCTCGCTCCAGGGGAAAGGCGACCCGGCCAGGCGCGCGAGCTCGGCGGCGAGCGCAGGGGCGTCGGTGTTGTAGGCCACGAGGTGGCCACTGGCCTCGCGGACAATGGTATTGGCAGCGCCAGCCACGCGCGCGCTGTCGTCGAGCCTGTCGACGAGCGAGAGGACGTTCTCCTTGTGCGGGACCGTGACGTTGATGCCGTCGAGCGCGCCGCTCCGCAGCGCGGCGACCACCGCGCCGAGCCCGTCGGCTGTGGCGTGAATGGCCTCGTAAGTGTGCGGGAGCCCGAGCGATCGATAGGCAGCCTGGTGCATCACGGGGCTCTTCGAGTGAGCGACCGGGTCGCCCACGACCGCGAAGCGCAAGGGTTTCATGGTTTGGTGAGCGGCTCGATGTGGATGACGGTGGCGTCCAGTCGCGCCTCGGACGCGCGTATGTGGATGACGTCGCCGGGGCTCGCGTCGCCGACCGAGCGCACCGCGCGTCCGTCCTCGCGCGTCGCCACGGCGTAGCCGCGCGCGAGGACCCTGAGGGGGCTCAAGGCGTCGAGCCTCGCCGCGGTGCGCTGCAACCCGGAGATTCGGCGTTCGAACGCGGCCGTGTACGCCCCGTGCAGCCGCGATCGCCATTGAGCCAGCTCCGCCTTTTCGCGCGAGATGACGGCCCGCGGGTGCCGATAGGCGAGTCGCTGACGTGCGCGTGACAGGCGCTCTCGGCGGCTCGAGAGGGCGCCTCGGGCACAGGCGGCCAGGCGCGCCCGTCGGTCATCGAGCGTCTGCTGGTGACCCGCGATGGCGAGACGCGGGTCGGCCACGCGCACCGCCGCGCGTCCGAGCGCCACGCGGCCTTGGGCCAGGTGCCCGTGCATGGCGCGTGTAAGATGCAACGTCGTGCGCGCGAGCAGATCGCGCCGAGCTCGCCGGTCCGGCACGACCATCTCCGCGGCTTGCGAGGGCGTGGCCGCGCGCGCGTCGGCGGCAAAATCGACCAACGTGACGTCGACGTCGTGCCCGACCGCGCTGACGACGGGCACTCGGCACGCGGCGACCGCGCGCACGACACTCTCCTCGTTGAAGGCCCCGAGATCGTCCGCGGAGCCCCCACCGCGACCGACGATGATGACGTCGACATTCGCGATGCGCTGCAACTGCCCGAGGGCCATGCAGATTGACTCGGCGGCACCGGCTCCCTGCACCTGGGCCCCCGCGAGCAGCAGGCTTGCTCCGCCGCGGCGGAACGCGACCCGGCAGACGTCGTGAATGACCGCCCCCGTCCGGCTCGTGACCACGCCGACCACGCGCGGCTCGGCGGGCAGATTCCGCTTTCGTTCGGGCGCGAAGAGCCCCTCGGCGGCGAGCGAGGCCTTGAGACGCTCGATGGCCTCGAGAAGGGCTCCGCGTCCCGCGGCCTGCGCTCGATCGGCGACGAATTGGAGACGCCCCCGTGGCGCCCAGAACATCGGCTTGCCGCGAAGGCGCGCGCGCGCGCCGTTGACGCAGAGCGCGCGCATCCGAGGCGTGACGTTGGATCGATAGAGAACCACGTCGATCAAGGCATCCTCGCGCTCGTCCTTGAGGCTGAAATAGAGGTGTCCGCTCGGCGCAGGTCGGGCATCGGTCACCTCGCCCTCGACCCAGACCGCCACGTCGAACGCGCCATCGAGGGCCCCTTTGATCGCTCGGTCGAGCTCGGCCACCGTGAGCGGGGGCGGAGGTTCGTCGACGGGGGGGGGCGTCTTCGGGGTGAAATCGAACGACAGGCTGCGATCCTCGGACACGCAGTTATGGTAACTCAATCGCGGTGCGCAAAGTCCTCGTCGCCAATCGTGGCGAGATCGCCGTCCGCATCATCCGAACTCTGCGCGAGATGGGCATCGGCGCGGTGGCGGTGTACTCGGACGTCGATCGCACGTCTTTGCACGTGCGGATGGCCGACGAAGCGTATCCCATAGGGCCGGCGCCCGCGGCGCAGAGCTACCTACGAGTCGACCAGATCGTCGACACGGCGCGAAAGGCCGGGTGCGAAGGCATTCACCCTGGTTACGGGTTTCTCAGCGAGAACCCGGCGCTCGCCGAGGAATGCGCGCGCGCGGGCATCACTTTCATCGGCCCCCCCCCGAGCGCGATGCGGGCCATGGGAAACAAGAACGCGGCGCGCGACGCGATGGCGGCCGCGGGGGTGCCCATCGTTCCGGGCGCGCGTTGCGACACGCTCGAGCGAGCCGCGGCCGCCGCGGGGGTGCTTGGCTTTCCGGTCATGCTCAAGGCAGCCGCAGGCGGGGGAGGCAAGGGCATGCGCCTGGTCGCCAGCGCCGCCGATTTGCCCGCGGCTTGGGAGCGCGCGCGCAGCGAAGCGAAGAAGTTTTTCGCCGACGACACGGTGTATCTCGAAAAGGCCATCGTCCGTCCCCGCCACGTCGAGATCCAAGTGCTCGGCGATCGCGACGGCAACCTCGTTCACGTCTTCGAGCGAGATTGTTCGATTCAGCGCCGCAATCAGAAAGTGGTCGAGGAGACGCCGAGCCCGGGCGCACCTCGCGAGCTCGTGCAGCGTATGGGAGCGATCGCGGTGCAAGGTGCCAAGAGCGTGGGTTACTTCAGCGCCGGCACTTTCGAGTTCTTGTTGGCCGAGGACGGCGCCTTTTACTTTCTCGAGATGAACACCAGGCTTCAGGTCGAACATCCGGTGACGGAGCTGGTGACCGGGCTCGATCTCGTTCGCGAGATGGTTCGTGTGGCGCGCGGCGAGCCCCTCGGGTTCGCGCAAGACGACCTCGTCGCGCGGGGCTCGGCGATCGAGTGCCGCGTTTACGCGGAGGACCCGGCGACGTTTCTCCCATCGCCGGGCGTCATCGAGACGCTCGTCGTGCCTTCGGGGCCCGGCGTCCGCGACGACGGCGGAGCCTACGCGGGCTGCGCGATCTCGAGCTACTACGACCCGCTCATTTCCAAGCTGAGCGTGTGGGCCGACACGCGCGAGCACGCGCTCGCCCGGATGCAAAGGGCTCTCTCCGAGTACGTCATCACGGGCATTCGCACGAATCTGGCGCTTCACGACGCGATCTTGCGGCACCCCGAGTTCGTCGCGGGGCGCTACGACACCGGGTTCATCGAGCGATACCGGAGCGATCTCGGTGCGCAGGCTCCCCTGGCGCCCGAGAGAGCCGACGCCCTCGCTGTGGCCGCGGCCGTGGCCGCGTTTCAGCTCGAGCGCGCAAGCGCCGCGAGCGCGAGCGCCTCCGGGGCCGGACTTTCTCCGTGGGTGGCCCAGCATCGGTCGCGCCTCGAACGCAAACGGTGACGCCTGCGGACGGAGGCCGATGTGCTACTCCGTCCTGCCGCTCTGATGAGTCGATACTACGTCACAACGCCCATCTACTACGTCAACGACGTCCCCCACCTCGGCACGTCTTATACGACCATCGCCGCGGATGCGGTTCGCCGTTACTGGCAGCTTCGCGGCGTGGAGACGCGCATGTTGACGGGGACCGACGAGCATGGGCTGAAGCTCGAGCGCGAGGCGCGCGACCGCGGCGTCGAGCCCGCCAAGTTCGTCGACGACATGAGCGCCCGCTTCCGTGCGGCTTGGCCCCTGCTCGAGATCGAGCCCGACGACTTCATCCGAACCACCGAGGAGCGGCACACCCGCGGGGCCGCCGCCTTCTGGCAGAGGATCGTCGAGCGCAATCCCGAGGACATCTATCTCGGCCACTACGAAGGCTGGTACTGCGTAGGTTGCGAAGAGCTCAAAACGGAAAAGGAGCTCGAGCAGCCCGGCAACGTGTGCCCGCTTCACAAGCGGCCGGTCGAGCGAGTCAAAGAGCCCTCCTATTTCTTCAAGCTGAGCGCGTATGAGCAGCGTCTGCTCGAGCATTACAAGGAGCATCCGAGCTTCATTTTGCCCGAGACCCGGCGTAACGAGGTCACGAGCTTCGTCGAGGGAGGGCTTCGGGATCTGTCGATATCCCGGACGAGCTTCAACTGGGGCATCCCCGTCCCCGGCGATCCGAAACACGTGATGTACGTGTGGTTCGACGCGCTCACGAACTATTGGACAGCGCTTCAAGACACCGAAGCGCACCAAAAGTTCTGGAGCGACGATACCGAGATCGTTCATCTGATGGGCAAGGACATCCTTCGCTTTCACGCCGTGTATTGGCCGGCAATCTTGATGAGCGCTCGTCTCCCGCTGCCGAAGACGATCTTCGCCCACGGGTTTCTCACGTACGGCGGGCAGAAGATGAGCAAGTCTCTGCGCAATGCCGTCGATCCGCTGGCGATTGCGCGCGAGTTTGGCTCGGCCATTCGAGGCGATGCGAAGGCGGGCGCCGAGATCGTCCGGTATCAGCTTCTTCGGGCGATCTCCTTCGGCCAAGACGGGGACTTCGACCTGGCAGCGATGATCGAGCGCTACAACGCCGATCTCGGAAAGAATCTGGGCAATCTCCTCGCGCGAACCCTGGGCCTCTGCACGAAGCTCTCCGGTGGCAAGGTGCCGGACGAGCCGCTCGATGCCGAGTTCTCTCGGGACGCGGTCCCGGGGATGCCGATCTGGGAAGCCGACGTGGCGTGGCAGCGGCTCGAACCGCATCGGGCTCTGGCCGAGACGCTTTCGCTCTGCACCGCAGCCAATGTGTACGTCGATCGCACCGCGCCGTGGGCCGAGGCAAAGGCCGGCCACGGCGCACGCGTGGGTACGATTTTGAGGACGCTTCTCGCCGTTCTGGAGCGCATCAGCGTCATGATTTGGCCCGTGCTCCCCAGCAAGAGCGCGGAGATGCGTCGGCAGCTCGGGCTCGGCCCGGTCGAGCCGAGAGTGGGCACGGAAACGTGGCCGTTTTCGGCGGTCGAGCCGACGCCTGGACGGGTCTTGGCTCCAGGGGCATCGCTCTTTCCGACCATCGACGACGATGGGGCTCGGGCGCTCCTCGCGAAGCTCACCCCCCGTGTCGAGGAGGGAGCGCCAGCCGCGCCGCCGACGACTCCGTCGATGTCATCTCGGGCGGCGCCCTCCGCGTCCGTGCCGCCGCCCTCGTCCGGGTCCGCACCGCCTTCGTCCGGATCCGCACAGGACATCGCCTACGAGGCGTTTGCGGCCGTCGATTTGCGGGTTGGCCGCATCGTTCGGTGTGAAAAGGTGCCCAAGAAAGACAAGTTGCTCAAGCTCGCCGTCGATCTCGGAGAGCCTGAGCCGAGGACGATCGTCGCCGGGTTGGCGCTCTCGTTTCAGCCCGAGACGCTGGTGGGCCGGAAGGTCATCGTCGTCGCCAACCTTGCCCCGCGAGAGTTTGGCAAAGGGCTTGTCTCGCACGGGATGCTGCTCGCCACAGGCGAGGCCGAGAAGCTCGTGCTCGCGAGCGTCGAGGGCGACGTGCCTGTCGGCGCGAAGCTCAAGTAGGCGGGCCGAGCTAGAAGTACGCGATCATGCCGAGCGTGGCGGCCACATAGACCACGTCGGCGGTTCCGTTGATGGTCGTGCCGACTTGGACGTCTTGGTGAGAGTAGCCGCCCAGGAAGGACGGAGCGAAGTCAGCGTCGAGCGCGGCCGTGAAGCCTATGTGCGGAATCGGCGTGAAAACGACTTGAGGTTCGAGATCGAGAGCCAACTGATGCTGGCTGTCGGTCTGCGTCGTTCCGGTCGAGACGCCGGTCGTCACCGTTCCGTTGTAAAACGACAGCCCTCCGCGCAGCCAGAGCGAGAACGAGTCCGAGAGCTTGACGATGTAGCCGGCTCGGGGCGCGATTCCGAAAAGGGTCAGCGATTGAGACTGCTCTGCGCTCGACACGCTCGTTCCATTCCCCAAATCGGTCTGCGTCGAACGGCCACCTCCAAGCGTGAAGAACACCACGAGATCTCCGCCGATCGTGACGTTCGGAGCGATGACGTAGTCCAGACCGACGCGGGGAACGGCGAAAAAGGCGCTGCTCGGAAAGTCGGTGACGTCGTTGCCGTTGTTGTTCAGGTCGAGGGTCGAGCCATAAAACAGACCCAGGGTGGTGTTGTCTCCGCTCTGCGAGGCCCCCGTCGCTCCCCCCGGCGCTGGCAAGCCGCGCGAGAAGTGCGAGTACGCCAGAAGCGGCATGAGCCGATCGGCGTCGAGGATAAACTCGCCCTTGTCACCGAAGTGCTCGACGGCCTGCGCCCGAGCGAGCGGGCCGGCGAGCAGGGTGCTCGCCATCACTGCGACTGCAATCAGGGACCGCGTCATGAGTCGAACCTCCTTGAGCTTGAGCCCGGCGAATCTACTCGGACCGCTACGGCGGCGTCGAGCGCGGTTCGATGCGAGCCAGCAGCAGCGAACGGGGCGCCGGCGGAGCCTCGGTGATGACGAAGGCCGAGCGCACGCGCTCGGCGACGAGCCCGGAGCTCGAGCGCGAGCGAACGCGCAAGCGCGCCAGAGGCTCACCCTGGGCCACGCGCGCCCCCGGCTTCTTGTCCACGAAGATCCCCACCCCGTGATCCACCGCTTGGTCGGCGCGCGTGCGCCCCGCCCCCATCGCGACCGCGGCGAGCCCGATCGTCAGCGCATCGACCGCTGCAACATACCCCTCGCGAGCCGACGCGATCACGATCTCTTCTGCGGCGACCGAGAGTCGAGTCCGATCGGCGACCACGCGTGGATCGCCGCCTTGCGCCTCGATCATGCGCTCCGCGGTTCGAGCCGCCTTTCCGCTCGCGATAGCGCCTGTCAGCGAGCCCATGGCCTGCGCCTCGCTCGATGCGACGCCGGCCAACCGGAGCATCTCCGCTCCGAGCCTCAGCGTGCACTCGACGAGGTCGGCCGGACCGCCTCCCGCCAGGACGTCGAGCGCTTCCCGCGTCTCTATCGCGTTGCCCACGGCAACGCCGAGGGGCGCATCCATATCCGTCAGCAGCGCCACCACGCGTTTGCCGGCAAGCGTTCCGACGCGAACGAGCGCGTCGGCGAGCGCGCGGCCCGCGTGCAGGTCTTTCATGAAAGCCCCCCGCCCCACTTTCACGTCGAGCACCAGGGCGTCGATGCCCTCCGCGAGCTTCTTCGACAAAATCGAAGCGACGATGAGGGGAATGCACTCGACGGTCGCCGTGACGTCGCGCAAGGCGTAGATGCGCTTGTCGGCGGGCGCGATCTCGGCGGTTTGCCCGATCATGCAACATCCCACGTCGCGCACGACTCGCGCGAACTCGGCGGCCGACAAGTCCGTGCGAAATCCGGATATCGCCTCGAGCTTGTCGAGGGTGCCCCCGGTGTGTCCCAGGCCGCGCCCGCTCACCATCGGTACCGGTACGCTGCACGCGGCCACGAGCGGAGCGAGCGCGATGGACACCTTGTCGCCGACCCCCCCCGTAGAATGCTTGTCGACTTTGACGCCGGGCACGCCGGAGAGATCCAACACCCGTCCGCTGCCCAGCATGGCCTCGGTCAGGGCGACGGTTTCTTCGTCGTCCAGGCCTCGGAAGAAGACCGCCATCAGCCAGGCGGCCATCTGGTAGTCGGCCAGCTCGCCGCTCATCAGAGCTCGGACGAGATGCTGGATTTCGGCAGACTCGAGCTTCGCCCCATCTCGCTTTGCCGCGATGAGCTCCACCAGCGTCCGCGCCTGCATGCGACGCACCCATAGCACCGTGGCGCGCGACGTTGCTATCGTGGGTCGGGATGTCTCGGGTGATCTCGGTGAGCGTCCTCGGTTTGTTGTTGGCGTCTTGCTCGAAGGACGAACCGGTTGCGAGTCTCGAGACGATGGCGAGCGCGGACGCGGTGGCGACGAACGCGGGCGCGGGCGCGGGCGCGGGCGCGGGCGCGGGCGCGGGTGCGGGCGCGGGCGCGGGCGCGGGCGCGGGTGCGGGCGCGGGCGCGGGCGCGGGCGCGGGTGCGGGTGCGGGCGCGGGCGCGGGCGCGGGTGCGGGCGCGGATCACCCGCTCAAGGCGTGGATGAAAGCCAACGCGGCCGCGGCGGTGAATGCTCACGACTTCGAGGGGCTCGCGATCGCTCTCGAGAAGGTCGCTGGTTTTGGGCCGCCGGGCTACCCGTTCTGGACTTCCATCGCGAGAGACGGGGCCGACGCGGCGCGCGCTCAAGACATCGATGCCGTTCGTGGATCATGCCGCGGCTGTCACTCGCAGTACCGCGATCGGTACAAGCGCGAGCTGCGCGACCGCCCTATCGGGACCTGACGGCGCGCGATGCGCCCGCGTCCCGTTTCACGCCCCAAGGGTCCACGCGTCGGCCGGCCCACCGGTCGCTTCACGCAGCACCGTCGAATCGACCTTCTCCGAGAGAAGCTCGAAGCGCACACGGCGGGGCTAACACTCCACGATCTCGCGCTCATGCTTCGTATTACGACGCGGTCGGTGCGCCGCTACCTCCGCGAGCTCGCGCTCGTCACCGAGCTCGAATCGATCGCCGTGCGGCCGGGTGCTGCCCACCTTTGGCGCATCAAGCCGAGCGAACGAGGACGCGTCGTCGCGCTGCGGCGCACGCAAGCCTACGCGCTGCTCGCCGCGCGGCGCGTCTTCGATGTCCTCAAGGGGTCCGCTTTGTTCGACGAGATCGACGTGCTGCTTCGGGAGGTGGAGCAAGTGGCGCATCGGCCGGCCGTGCGACCTGGCGTTCGCGGAGAGGCTCCGAGCCAACGCTTGGAAGACCGATTTGCCTTCGTGCCTCCGGTCGCTTGCGCCTACACGAATCGAACCGAAGACGTCGACGAAGTGTTCCGGGCGGTGGCCGACCTGCGCGTTTTGCACTTTCGCTACCGAGATGCGGGCGCCCCTGCGAGCGCGGGGCAAGGCGGCAAAGACGCCAAGGAAGCCAAGGGACCTCGGTTTACGGCGCACCCCTACGCCCTGGTGATCCATGCCGGCGCGCTCGCGTGCGTCGCTCACCACCCCGCGGGCAATGCTCCGCGCGTTTTTGCCTTCGAGCGAATGAGCGACGTCGAAGCGAGCGAATCGGAGCGCTACGAGCTGCCCGACGAATTTGCGGTTGCCGACTGGCTTCAAGGCGATTTCGGCGTCGCGCAGGCACCGCGCACCCTAAAGGTGCTGGTCGAGTTCGACGCGCGCGTGGCGGAGGGCGTGCGTGCCCGGCGCGTGCATCCGTCGCAAAAGCTCGCCGTAGCCCAGGACGGACGTGTCCGGGCGTCGCTCGCCGTCCCCGATTGCGTCGAAGTGACCGATCGGGTGCGAGCCTGGCTCCTCGGCTTCGGGGCGGCCGCTCGCGTTCTCGAGCCGCGTGAGCTGGCGGATGAGATCGCGGGGGAGCTCAAGCGGGCCGCCGATCGTTACGCCATGTAGCGGCGCTTTGTTGCAACGCGAGTGGCCTCGTGGGACAAAAAGAGAGAAGCCGCCGATGTCGACGTCACCCTTGCCTATCTTGCCCACCCCTGCGCCTTCTGCCCCAAGAAAGCCTGCCGTCTCGCCGTCGACGCTGGCCCACCGAGACTTGCGTCGCGGCCCTTGGTGGCAGCGGATTCCCGCGTATGCCGCGGTCGACGAGGGCACGTTTCTCGATCACGCCTGGCAGGCCAAGAGCTCGATCACGCGCGTGGCCAAGCTCGTCGAGACGATCCGTGAGCTCGTGCCCGGCGGGTTCACCGACGACCTCGAGAGAGGGATGAGCCGCGCGCCCATGAGCGTGCGTGTGAGCCCGTACATCGTTTCGCTCATCGACTGGGAGCGTGCGTACCAAGACCCACTCCGCGCCCAGTTCTTTCCGGTCGCCTCGAGGCTTCTCCCAGACCATCCGAAGCTCGGTCTCGATTCGTTGGCCGAGCAAGCTGACGCGCCCGTTCCCGGGCTCACCCACCGCTATCCAGACAAGGCGCTTTTTCTACCGCTCGACACCTGCCCCGTCTATTGCCGCTTCTGCACGCGCTCGTACGCGATTGGTCTCGACACGGACGAAGTCGAAAAGGTGCATCTTGGCCCGAGCGACGAGCGGTGGAAGCGCGCATACCGCTACATCGCGTCACGTCCCGAGCTCGAGGACGTCGTGATCAGCGGCGGCGACGCCTATCAGCTCCGCGCGCAGCAGATCGAAGAGATCGGCACGGCCCTTCTCGCCATCCCGAACGTGCGTCGCATGCGCTTCGCGACCAAGGGGCTGGCCGTGATGCCGATGAAGATTCTCACCGACGCCGCTTGGCTCGACGCGTTGACGCGCGTCGTCGAAAAGGGGCGCGCGCTCCACAAGGATGTCGTCCTGCACACCCATTTCAACCACCCGACGGAGATTACGGGCGTCACCGAAGCGGCGATGGGGCGCCTTTTCGAGCGCGGCATCGTCGTGCGAAACCAGACGGTTCTCATGCGAGGCGTGAACGACGACGCCGAGACGATGACGCTGCTCATCAAGCGGCTGTCGTACGTCAACGTGCACCCCTACTACGTCTACGTGCACGACATGGTCAAAGGCGTGGAAGACCTCCGAACCAGCGTCGACGCCGCGATCGCTCTCGAGAAGGACGTGCGTGGGGTGACCGCCGGCTTCAACACGCCCGCGTTCATGCTCGATGCGCCGGGCGGCGGCGGAAAGCGCGACGTGCACTCGTACGAGCACTACGACCGCACCTCCGGCATCAGCGTGTTTTCGGCGCCAAGCGTCAAACCCGGTCAGCTCTTTACCTACTTCGACCCGATCCATCTGCTTCCGGCCCACGCGCAACGGCGCTGGAGCCATCCCTCGGAGTCGCAGGCGATGATTCAAGAAGCGCTGGCGAAAGCGCGCGCGAGACAACGGTGACTATCGCGCCAGCGCGGACTCTGGATACTGCGCTTTCAAGTCGGCCTCGACCGCGTCGGCCTGCTCGATCCGGCCGAGCCTCCGCAGGGCCTGCTGCTGCACGGTGAGCTCTTCGGGCAACAGTTGCCCGCGGGGGAGGTCTCGCGCGGCTCGAACCGCCCGGAGCGCCGCGCGAGCATCCCCGCGCGATAGCGCGCTCCGCGCTTGGTCCAAAAGCGCCGCCTCGCGCGCGAGAGCATCCTCGGGAATCGACCTCCGAACACGAGCAGCCGCGCCCGCGCCCGCCCCCGCGCCTGCGCCCGCGCCCGCGCCTGCGCCTGCGCCCGCGCCCGCGCCCGCGCCCGCGCCCGCGCCTGCGCCCGCGCCCGCGCCCGCGCCTGCGCCCGCACCTCTGCCCGCGCCCGCGCTCGTCGACGCGCTCACCGTGACCGCATGGGTCGCGACCTCAGGCGAGCCTCCTGCCGCTTTCGCCGTACGAACGGCCGCGCCCATGTAAATCATCGTCGCGGCGAGGCCCACCGTTGCGGCAGCTCCGAGCAGCGTCCCGCCGACCAGCATCTTTGTTGCTCCCGCAGTGCCGAGCCCGGCGCTCACGCCCGCCCCACTCGCGCTCGAGACGGCGCCCCAGATCTTGGTGCGCGCCCCCGCGCTCGGTCCGTCCGCTTTCGCGGCCTCGAGCCACGCTCGCATTCCCGTTCCTGAGCTCAGATTACTCATCGCCCTTCTCCTTGGCGCAGAAGCGCTTGCTCGAGCTCTCCTCTTGCAACACGCAGTCTCGAATAAACCGTGTTGAGCGGGATCCCGAGCACGTGCGCGATCTCGGGTGCCGTCATCTCCTCGATCTCGTGAAGGACGAGCACGGCTCGCCGCCCCAGATCGATTGTGGCGAGCGCCGCGTCGAGCTGCGCCAACCTCTGGAGTCGCTCGAGGGCCTCGGCTTGCGGCGGAGGGACAGCGCCTTGAGCGGCCACCAGGCCTCCGTCCGGAATCTCGGGGTGCCGGCGCCTGTGACGCCGCGCTCCACTCGCCACGCGCAGCACAATCTGGAAGAGCCACGCGCGAGGACCGTGTCCGCGCTCTTCGAACTCCTGGAACCGGCGGTGGGCTACGACGAAGACCTCTTGAGCGCGATCGTCGGCTTCGGCCTCGGGCACCCCGAGCCTGCGCAGGTTGCGCCAAACGAAAGCGACGTGAGCGTCGTAGAGCTCGCGAAACCCGAGGGCGCGGTTTTCATCGGTGGTCGGGACAGCGATCGGGCGCAGGGAAGGCCGCGACTCTCGCGGCGGCTCGAACGCCACGTCGATCGGCTCGGACTCATGCGCGTCGATCAAGGCGTCCTCCACGAAAGAGCAAGCTCGAAGCGCCCGGACCATCCCTGCGGCGCGATCTCGGCACCCCCCACACCTCGCAAGACAGCCGACACGTTCTCCACGATATCGCCCCGCAAGTCTACGCCCGGACCGACCGCAAGATAACCCTTGTTGGGCGCGCCCGCCGCCCCGGCATCGTGCGTGAGCCCCCCTTCGGCGCCTCCACAGACCGTGAGCTCGAGGCCATGCCCTTTCGTGTAGAGACCCTGCCAGCGCGAGCACGCGTCGATTCGACCGGCGAACCATTGCGCGCCAGGGCCGGCCTGCGGGAGCGATTCGCCGACGGCCGCGGCGGGGCGAAGAAAGAGGCCGTGCCCCACGTCGACATAAAGATACGGGGTGACGCCGGCAAACGGCCTGCCCGCGGTCTGCGCCATGACGAATCCGCCGACGCCGACTTCGAGGGGCCGCGGCTCTTCGCGCGCGGGGGCGTTGTCATGCTCGGGGACGGACGGCTCGACCAGCGTCGCGGCGGGCATCGGGCTCGGGGCCGGAAGGGGCGGGGACGTGGCCCCGGACGGCGGCGCCGAAGCGCGAGCCACCTCGGCATCGAGCACGAGCGACGCCCAAACCCCGAGCGCGCGGGCGAGCGCCGTGCAGCTCGAGGAAGAGCCGGATAAAAAACGGTGCGCCACGTTGACGCCCTCGGCATCGGTGATGTCGCCCTGCGCGCTCAGCGACCGGCCGCGACCCGGGGTCGAGTCGACGTGCATCGTCACGAGCCAACCGCGCCCCGGTGCGTGCGCACGCGCTAGGCCACGACGCAGCGTGTCTTCGGCGAGCCCCGGGTCGGCGCAGCGCTCCGGATTCGCGACGACGATGTGGGGAGGCTCGCCCGCGTCCACGTTTCTTACTCCTTCTATTGCCGCCGCGGCCGCAAACCGTCGACCGAAATTCGCAACGCTTGGCCGCAATGATACGTGCGTGCTACCCGGCTCGCGCGCATGGAACGCTTGCTCGCTCGGCTCGAGCGTCGGTTCGGCCGTCACGCAATCCCTAACCTTATCATGTACATTGTCGGTGGTATGGCGATGGTGTGGGTGCTGTCGACCCTGCGCCCGGCGTTCATGGGCCGTCTCGGGCTCGACATGCGCGCCGTTCGCCATGGAGAGGTGTGGCGGCTGGTCACCTTTCTTTTCATCCCGACCCAATCGAAGCCGATCTGGATCCTCGTCAACCTCTATTTCACCTGGTGGGTCGGCTCGAGCCTTGAGGACAAGTGGGGCTCGTTCAAGTTCAACGCCTACTATTTCACGGGCGCCCTGAGCACGATCGCGTCGTCGATGCTCGCGGGCCCGACGACGAACGTGTGGCTCGATGCGTCGCTCTTTCTCGCGTTTGCGACCGTTTTTCCGGATGTCATGATCGCGCTCTTTTTCATCTTGCCCGTGCGCGTCAAGTGGCTCGGGATACTGGCCGCCGTCGCCATGGCGTACAAGGCCGCCACCGGCGACTGGAGCGTTCGGGCTCCGATCGCGGCAGCTCTCGCGAACTACGCGCTTTTTTTCGGCGAGCACTGGTACGGCCTTTGGAGGGGCCGCGGCGTCATCACACGCCAGCAGGCCCGACGCGCCGAAATGGAGTCGACTGTGGCGCCGATCACGTTCGGGCAGCGTACCTGCGCCATTTGCGGAGCCCGTGAGGCCGACGGTGCCGACATTCGAGTGTGCTCCTGCGACAAGTGCGGGGGGACTCAGAGGACGCTCTGTCTCGAGCATGCCAGAAACCATTGATCGTCCGGGAAGACGCGACCTCTCCTAGGCGTTGAGAATCCACCATAAGTCTGCTTCCGGGGGGCCCCGCTTCGTGGCCGAGGGGGAGACTGTTCGCTAAGAAGCACGGGCCGCTCATGGTCGATACCTCCGTCGTAACCGCAGAGCTGAAGACGGCGTTGGCCGCCCAAGAAGGCACACGGCGCTGGGTCGGTCGGATTGCGCTCGCCGGCGCGGTAGCGATCGCGGTCGCCGGAGGGGCCGTGTGGAATTCGAAGCATAGGCCCCCCGCGGCGCCTCGGTTTCTCATGGCGGAAGCGACCCTGGGCGACGTGGTCGAGCGCGTGCAGGCTACAGGTACGGTGCAGCCCCTTCTGCAGGTGAACGTCGGCGCACAGGTCAACGGGCGCGTGACGCAGGTGCTGGTCGACTTCAACTCGGTCGTAAAGAAGGGTGACGTGCTCGCGGAGATTGACCCGCTCATTTACGGCACCCAGGTCAACGCGCAGGCGGCCAACCTCGCCGCCCAGCGAGCGCAGCTCGAGCAAGCGAAGGCTTCGGCTGCGAGCGCCCGGGCGCAGGCGATGACGGCTCGCGTGGCCTACGAGCGCACGCAGAGGCTCTTCGAGCAGAACCTCGCCAGCCATGCCGATCTCGACACCGCCAAGGGAAACTACGACGCCGTCGCCGCGCAATCCGAGGCTGCGGCCGCGAACGTCGACGCTCAGACAGCGTCGATTGGCGCCCAAAGGGCGCAGCTTAGCCAGCTGACCGCCAACCTCGGCTACACCAAAATCTATTCTCCGGTCGACGGGGTCGTGGTGACGCGCGGGATCGACCCCGGGGCGACCGTGGTCGCGAGCTTTCAGGCGCCGGTTCTTTTCGTCATCGCGAAGGACCTGAGAAAGATGCGCGTTCTGGCCGACGTGGACGAAGCCGACGTCGGCAAGGTTCAGGACGGCATGCCGGCCGATTGCGTCGTCGATGCGTTCCCGGGCGACGTCTTTCGCGGACAGGTTTGGCAGATTCGATACAGTCCGAACAACGTTTCGGGTGTGGTCACGTATTCGGCGGTCGTCGACGTCGACAATCCGGAAGAGCAGCTCCGGCCGGGGATGACGACGACGATCACCGTTCGGACCCACGAGGCCCACGGCGTGCCGCGCATTCCCAACGCCGCTTTGCGCTACAAGCCATCGCCCCCGGTCGGGCCGGACGGCAAGCCCACTCCGCTGCCTCCGGAGCCTGCGCTCGCGAAGGGGCGGGCTCGCGTCTGGGTCATCACTGCCGAAAAGCCGGGCGACGAGAAAGACGAGATGCGCACGATCTCGGTCGGCATCACCGATGGCATCTTTACGGAAGTGACAGAGGGGTCGCTCGCGCTCGGCACCAAGGTGGTCACCGACGAAACCGACGCCGAAGAGTCCAAGAAGAAGAAGAAGGGGTTCTGATGCCCGTCGCGCTTGCCTCGCCGCAAGCTCGGCTCATCGAGCTGACGCACGTCTCCAAGGAGTACGACACCGGCGGAAGCCTGGTGCGCGCGATGCGCGACGTGAGCGTGGGGATCGCGCAAGGCGAATTCGTCGCCGTTGTCGGCGCAAGCGGGTCGGGCAAGTCGACGATGATGAACATTCTCGGGTGCCTCGATCGGCCTACGCACGGATCGTATGCCCTGGCGGGCATCGACGTCGGTTCCCGTCCCGGAGACTCGCGCGCGATCGTTCGCAATCGCGTCATTGGCTTCGTATTCCAAGGGTTCAACTTGCTCCCGCGCACGACCGCGCGCGACAACGTCGAGCTGCCGCTTCAATACCGCGGGGTCGGCTTGCGCGAGCGGCGGCGGCGCGCGCGCGCAGCCCTCGCGGCGGTGGGCCTCGCCGATCGGATGGACCACACGCCCAATCAGCTGTCCGGCGGCCAGCAGCAGCGAGTCGCGATCGCCCGCGCGCTCGTCACCGATCCTCCTCTGCTCCTGGCCGACGAGCCGACGGGCAATCTCGACACCCGTACGAGCCTGGAAGTCCTCGCGCTGCTTCAGAAGCTCAATCGCGAGCGTGGCATCACCGTCGTTCTGGTCACGCACGAGCAAGACATCGCCGCGTGCGCTTCGCGGGTCATCACGATGCGCGACGGCCGGATCCTCAGCGACGTCGTGCAGACCGATGCGCTCGACGCGCAAGCCGAGCTCGCCCGCTTGCCTCCGCTCGACGACACCTCGGGCGCGCCTGCTCACTCGGGGGACGGGCATGTGGAGGAGACTGGCAAAAGTCGCCCCCTGCCAATCAGCGTGTACGCGATGATGTTTCTCGGCGAGCTTGGAGGCGACGTCGCCACTGCGCTCTACGTGGGGTGGGTCGCGAGCCTCAGCGCGTGGAAGCTTTTCTGGCTGAGGCGCCTCGTCGGCGAGCTCACCAAGGCGTGGGCGGGGGCGCGCTGGTCGCGGCGCGTTCTCGGCCGACCGGCGACGCGCGATCAACGTGTGCGCATGGCGCTTTGGTACACCGTCGTGGTGACTTGCGGTCTGGGCAGCGCGATGCTCGCGGCGTTGCTCTGGCTTCCGCTGAAAGCCCCGTGGGTCGCCCGCGCGGTCGATCTCGTCGCACGGGCGCTCGCGCGTGGGCCAGTCGAGATCGGCGCGATCGCTCTCGGAGCGATGGGCGGGACGGTGCTGCTTCGGTATCTGCTTCTCACCCTTTTTGGTCCAAGGCGCTGACGTGCTCGCCACGCTGCTCAGTGCTCTGCCGCTCGCGCTCGGCGCCATTGCGCGCAACAAGCTTCGGGCGGCGCTCACGGTGCTCGGGGTCTTCATCGGGATTACCGCCGTCGTCGTCGTCACGGCGGCTGGCACGAGCGCGACGGCGGCTGTGGGGGGCGAGATCGACAGCTTGGCCGCGAGCGCTCTCTTCGTATTCCCTCAGCCCGTCCAAGCCTCCGGAGCGAAGAGCCGGGCGCTGGGTCGAATCACCGAGAGCGACGGTCGGGCGATCGGGCGCGACGCCGTCAGCGTTTCCGGGGTCGCCCCCTGGTTGTCGACGAGCGGGCAAGTCGTCTACGGAGACAAGAACTGGGCTACGACGCTCGCCGGCACCACGCTCTCGTATTTCCCGATTCGCCGCTTTTCGGTCGCAAGAGGCGCGATGTGGACCGAGGGCGACGAGACACTCAAAACCAAGGTGTGTCTGGTCGGGCAAACGGTGGCCACCAATCTGTTCGGCACCGAAGACCCTGTGGGTCGCAGTGTTCGCATCGGCCGCTCGCCGTACACGATCGTCGGCGTGCTCGCGCCGCGCGGGACATCGCTCGTCGGCGACGATCAGGACGACCGCGTGATGATGCCGATCGGCAGTTTTCGGGCTCGCGTGATGCACACGTCTCCTGGGAGGGCCGATCAGCTGATCGTGAGCGCCACGAGCGACCAAACGGTGCTGCGAGCGAAGTCCGAGATCGAGAGCATCCTTCGCGAACGTCACCACCTCGCGCCCGGACGCGACGACTTTGCCGTGAGCACGCAGGCCGAGTTTCGCGAGACGACGGACTCGGTGCTCGGAGCTCTGGCCTCGCTCCTTCTCGGCATCGCGGCCATCAGCCTGCTGGTCGGCGGGATTGGCGTCATGAACATCATGCTCGTCAGCGTCGCCGAGCGGACCCACGAGATCGGAATCCGGATGTCGATCGGCGCGCGCGAGAGAGACATTTTCGTTCAGTTCCTCGTCGAAGCGGTGAGCCTCACCATGGTTGGAGGCGTGCTCGGAATCGTGGTCGGCAGCGCGATCACGGTCGGCGCGGGGCGCCTTCTTGGATGGCCCATGGCGCCGAGCGGCCGCGCGCTGGGGATAGCCGTGGCCACGAGCGCGGCGATCGGCACGGTCTTCGGCCTTCTGCCCGCCTTGCGAGCCGCAAAGCTCGACCCCATCGCCGCGCTGAGAGTGGAGTAGTCATGCGCATCCTCTCGAGCGCCGCGCTCGCCTTTCGAGCGATCGTGCAAAACCCGCTGCGCGCGTCGCTGACGGTGCTCGGCATTCTCATCGCCGTGTCTGCCGTCGTGACCGTCGACGCTCTCGGGGCGGGCGGACGAGAGCACGTGTCCAAGCAGATCGACGGGCTCGGCTCGAACTTCATCCTCGTCTTCCCGCAGGCATCGCAAGCTTCGGGCGCGCACGGCGCGCAGGGGACGGGCATGAGGCTCACCGAGGACGACGGCCGCGCCATCCTGCGCGAGTCGACGAGCGTCGCGGCCGTGGCCCCCGCCCTGCGCGCGACCGCGCAGGTCGTTTATGGAGACCAGAACTGGCTCACCCAAGCCTTTGGAACGCGTCTCGGGTATCTCGAAGTTCGCAACTGGGCCATCGAGCGCGGCCTGCCGTGGGACGCGCACGACGAAGCGACGAAGGCCAAGGTGATCGTTCTCGGACAGACGGTGGCCCAAAACCTCTTCGGTGCCGACGACCCGGTGGGGCAAACGGTGAGGATCGGACGCTATCCGTACCGAGTGACCGGTGTTCTCGCGGTCAAGGGAGAGACGCCCTTTGGTGCCGATCAGGACGACGTCGTGCTGATGCCGTCGACGAGCTTTCGATCGCGGGTCGTGCGCACGACGCCCGGGTTTGCCGGTGCGCTCATGGCCTCGGCGACCTCTTCGACGACGACCGACCGAGCGGTGGCACAGATCGACTCGATATTGCGCCAACGTCACCGCATCGAAGGCGACCGGGAGCCGGACTTTATCATTCGGACGCAAAAGGAGTTCGCGGCCATGAAGGACCGGATCTCCGAGGCCCTCTCGGTGCTTCTCGTATTCGTGGCGGCGGTGAGCCTGCTGGTCGGCGGCATCGGCGTCATGAACATCATGCTGGTGAGCGTCACCGAGCGAACGCGAGAGATCGGCATTCGCATGGCCATTGGCGCGCGTCCGCGCGACATTCGCGCTCAGTTTCTCGTCGAAGCCGTGACACTGGCCTTGCTCGGCGGTGTGGCCGGCGTTCTCGTCGGCGGCGTGGCCGTTTCCGGGCTGCGGGCCCTGCTCGGTTGGGACATGTCGCTTCGGCCCATAGCGGTCGCTGTCGCGGTCGGCGTCAGCGGGGCCACCGGCGTCGTCTTCGGCTTTCTACCGGCGCGCCGCGCCGCCGGGCTCGATCCGATGGACGCGCTTCGCCACGAGTGATCGCCGGGCCCGCGCGGCGCCCGCATGGCACGCGCAAAGCGCGCGCGCTAATGGGCGCACGTCATGGGACGGGTCCTGGCTGTCGACCCGCTTCGCCCCTCGCCTGCGGCCCTTGCGGAAGCTGTGGGCATTCTACGCGCTGGAGGCCTGGTCGCGTTTCCGACCGAAACGGTCTACGGGCTCGGAGCCGACGCGCTCGACTCGAGCGCCGTGCTTCGAGTGTTTGCCGCCAAGGGTCGACCGCTTGGCCACCCGCTCATCGCCCACGTCGAGAGCGAGGCGCACGCGCGGACCTTGGCGCGCGTCTGGCCCGAGCTGGCATCGCGTCTCTCGGCGGCTTTCTGGCCTGGCCCGCTCACTCTCGTCGTCGAGGGTGCGCCTCACGTGCCGCCAGCAATCTCTGGAGGGGGTGGCTCGATCGCCGTGCGCGCGCCGGCCCATCGGGTGGCGCTCGCGCTCATCGAGGCCTTTGGCGGCCCGCTGGCCGCGCCCAGCGCGAACCGTCACCAAGAGCTCTCGCCCACCCTGGCGTCACACGTCGTCGGCCAGCTGGGCGATGCCGTGGATTTGGTGCTGGACGCTGGACCCTGCGCCACCGGAATCGAATCCACGGTCGTGGACGTGCGGGGAAGGACGGCGCGGGTGCTGCGCCCTGGCGCGCTGTCTCTGGGGCAGCTTCGCGAGGTCGTTCCCGATCTCGAGGCATGCGTTGAAGTCGCCCCGGCCGAAGGCGAGCGCGCATCGCCGGGCATGGGGGCGCGACACTATGCGCCACGCGCCCCCTTGAGGATCGCCGACACCCTCGAGGCCGCGCAGGTCATCGCGCGAGAGCTTTCGTCCGACGGGGTCCGCGTGGGCCTGATCGCGGACCGAGGGTCCTCGTTCGCGTGGCCGGACGGAGTCGTCGTCCGCATCCTCGGGCCATCGCCCGCGGACTACGCGCGACTTCTCTACGCGACGTTGCACGAGCTCGACGAATCGGGTGTTCGGGCGATTGTCGTCGTTCGGGTCCCCGAGGATGACGCGTGGGCGGCGATTGCCGATCGGTTGCGGCGCGGCGCGGCCCTGTAGACGCCGCGAGGAGTTCACGGGAAAAACACATCGCTTTGAGCTAGGCTCTCGCGCCTCCGATCCATGAACACCCCTGAACTGCCCTCGCAAGCCCCGGCGGACGCCGCTTCCGTCTCGCCCGGGACGGACATGCCGCTAGCGGTATCGGACGCGAGCGCGAACGGTCACGCGAGCTCGGCCGAGGCAAGCGACACGGTCGCAGGCCCTGCCACGCCGGCGATCGCATCGGAGGCCGATGCGCCGGCCGACGGGGGTGCGGAAGCTTCCGAGGAGTCGCCGTCCGATTCGGACGACGACGGCGAGGCTCCGGCGCAGGGCGGCAGCGATGCGCCGGCCGACGCCGCCGCGCAACCCGGCCAAGAAAAGAAGCGTCGCCGTCGCCGTCGCAGGAAAAAGCCTGGCGCGCAGGCGCAAGGGGCAGAGGGCGCTCCGGGTGAGGTCCACGAGCCCGAATCCTCCGAGGCTTCACCGGAAGGTGCGGTCGCGGTCGATGGAGAGCAGGCACCCGCCGAAAAGAGGCCGAAGAAAAAGGAAAGGCGGCCGGGCCCCCCCCGCGAGCGGCCGCCCGTCAATGCGGGCGACATCGTCTTCGGCAAGATCCTCGAGATCACGGACGACGCCATCCTCATCGACATCCCTGGGAAGGCTCGCGCCATCTTCGACCGGCGAGAGATGCTCCTTCCGGACGATGACGAGCCGGCTCGCCCGTCGCGCACGCCGCCGGCGCGGCCCGCTCCCGAAGGCGATTCGGTCGCCACCGGGGCCACGGCCACCGGAGAGGCTGCGACAGACGGCGCGGCCGCCGAGGCGGCGGCAGATGCCGCGAGCTCGGCCGCCGAGGCGGTGGCAGACGCCGCGAGCGGCGCGGCCGAGATCGCAACGGACGCCGGTGGGTCCGCCCGCGAGGTCGGGACCGACGCTTCGAGCTCAATCGCCGAGGTCGCGACAGACGCTGCGCCTTCCGCCGACTCCGCGGCCGCCGCGCCGTTGGCACAAGCTCCCGAGGCCGTCGCTGAAGCTGCGCTCGCGCCGCTCGAGGCCCCACAGGTCGCGCCGGAGTTGCCCAAGGAGCCCAAGGTTCCACGTGTGATTCTCGAAGTAGGCACCGACTTCATCGGCGTGGTCTATGGCGATGGCTCGCGCGGCGGGCTTGTCGTGCTGACGCACCATCCGCATCGGGCCGAGCGAACGAAGCCCATTGTCGAGAAGGCGTGCGCTGACGCGACGATCATCGAAGGTCTCGTCACGGGAGTCATCAAGGGAGGCATCGAAGTCGACGTGGACGGGCTTCGCGCCTTCGCTCCCGGCTCGCACGTCGATCTCCGTCTCGGAGCCGATCTGTCTCATCTGGTGGGCAAGCGCCTGCCGTTTCTCGTCACCCAATATGCCAAGCGCGGTCGCGACGTCGTTCTGTCGCGCCGATCGATGCTCGAAGACGAGGCGCGAAAGGCGCGCGCCGAGGCCCTCTCGAAGCTCAAAGTCGGCGAAGAGCTCGATGGCGTCGTGCGCAGTGTCGTCGGGTTCGGGGCGTTCATCGATGTCGGCGGCATCGAAGGCCTGGTCCCACTTCAGGAGATGAGCCACAACCGCGCCGACGGTCCGAGCGACGTCTTCAAGGCCGGCGAGGCGACTCGAGTCAAGGTTCTCAAGATCGATGATCGTGGAAAGGTGTGGCTCTCGCGCAAGGCCACCATTGCCGATCCCTGGCAACAGGTGGCTCAGAAATACGCGCTTGGGACGCGGCATCAGGCCAAAGTCGCGCGGCTACACCCCTTCGGGGCCTTCGTCGAGCTCGAGCCCGGCGTCGATGGCCTGATTCACACACAAGACCTCTCCATCAAGAGAATCGAGCTCCCGGAAGAAGTGACCAAGGTGGGCGACACGATCGAAGTCGTCGTGGCCCACGTCGATCCCGGTCAGCACAAGATTGGGCTCCATCCGGCTCCGCAGGGCGACGCCGCCAACGAGGCCGCGCAGCGTGTCATCCCGCACAAACCGATCAAAGCCAAGGTCGTCCTCGTCGAGTCCGGCGGCGTCCTCGTGCGCATCCTGGGAGTCACCGGCCGCAGCGCGCGCGGCTACGTTACGGCGGCCGGGACCGGGACGCCGCGCGGCACCGAGCTTCGCAAAGTGTTTACGGTCGGCCAAGAGATCGAGGCGAAAGTCATCGAGATCGATCCTCGTCGGGGCGAGGCCAAGCTTTCCATCAAGGCCCTCAGCGAAGACCAGGAACGCTCCGCCTACCAGCAGTATCGTCAGCAGCTCAAAGCCGAGGCGCGCTTCACGTTCGGCGACTTGCTGGCAAAAAAGGGCAACCCGCCTCGCTAATCGACTCGCGTAAAACCCGCGCAAGGGGGGAACGTATTGAGCGCGAGGGAGCAGGGCCACCAAGGGCATCGAGACTTGCGAAGGTGAGAGAAGAGATCGACCGCCAGGGGAGCGAGGATCGCCAGGGTCGCCAAGAGAGTGGAGGGGATTGGACTCCCCTGCGAACTCTCCGCCTCCTGGCGCGCCTGGCGTCCTGGCGGTTTCTCTCGGCTCGCGCGCAAGGGGGGAACGTTTTGAGCGCGAGGGAGCAGGGCCACCAAGCGCGCCTGGCGTCCTGGCGGTTTCTCTTAGGGCGACGCCGTCAAGAACGAGGCTCGTGATGCACGTGGCTCTCGAGCCATTTCGCGAAGTGAACCCCCGTGATGACGCCGATGGCGACGAGCGCGACGCCCATAGTCCGAATCACCCATCGAAACGCTCGCACCGGTAGCTTTCTTCCGAAGACGCTGAGGATCTTGACGAGGCATGCGAACCAGGCGGCCACTCCGACGCCCGCGCTCGCGCCAAACGGGATCGCGAAGATCGCCGAACGAGGCTCGACACCTCGGGCGTACAGAAACGCAACGACCGCCGTCCAGGTCACGAGCAGAGTCGGGTTGAGCGCCGAAATCGAGAAGCCCAAAAGCGCGGTGCCGGCCTTGTTCTCGCGAGGGTCGGCCTTTTCGGCCGGAGCGCGCCAAAACACGAACCTGACCCCGAGCGCTACGAGCAGCACGCTCGTGGCGGCTTGCGAAATCGGGACGACGAGCGTGTGCTTCGGCAGAAACGTCGCGAAGCCCCAGAAGGCGACCCCCGCATAGATCCCTTCGGCGACGGCCGCGCCGAGGCCAATTCGAAGGGCCTCGGCGAAGCGTCCGCTGGCGGCGCGCGACAAGGTGAGGACAGCGATGGGGCCGGCCAGCGGCATGGATCCAAGAAACGCGAAGGCGAACGCGACGACGCAGATGCCCAAGGCGCCCATCGATCAGCGCCCGACTCCGAGCTCGGGGTCTGCCGGGGCGAGACGCGATGAAGCGCCGATGGCGTCGAGCTCCAGCCCACCCAAGATGCGGGTACGCGCATAGGCGAGGCGTGAGGAGAGCGCGGGCTCGTCCGCGAGCCCCGCGACCTCCGTCGAGAAGTCGAAGACGTAGCACTTGCGCAGGTAGCCACCGAACGCCAAGACGTGGCCTACGAGCGGGGCGCCCTCGTGCTCGGGCGACGCCAGCGCTACGCGGATGCGCGTGTCGAACGTTCGCTGCGTCGTGGCGACCTCGTCGTCGACGGTTTGCAGCGGTCGGTCCGAGACGAGCTTCGCGGCGACGGCGAGCTCCTCACACTGCGACCGGCCCACCACGGCGTCCGCGCGAAGAACTGCGACCACGATGCGAGAGCGCGTGGGCAAGTGGATGGCTTCGAGCTCGGGACGCGAATGGTCGTCGATTCGCCAGCCCGGCCCGCCGGGCAGCGGGAGCCAGAGCGCCAAGCGTTTGGAGTGGTAGCGCGGCAGTGGCGCGGGATCATCGGGAAACGAGGGCGTCGGCGCTCTCGCAAACCCCGGACTCGCAGGTGGCGACGCCGGCGCCGCGCAGGAAAGCGCAGCTCCACACAGCAGGACGAGGCACCGTCCGCATCCTCCTGTCGTCATTGGCTCCGAATTCGTGCGTAACCTACACGCGCGTCAGCCACTCGGGGTGAGACCCGTCGCTACCGCGCACGATGTCGAAGAACCGGGCCTGCAGCTTCTTCGTGATCGGGCCCACGGTTCCGTCGCCCACGGTCCGATTGTCGATCTCCCGGACGGGCGTCACCTCGGCAGCCGTGCCCGTGAAGAAGACTTCGTCGGCGAGCCAGATTTGGTCACGCGTCAGGCGCCCCTCGACGACCGGGATCCCCATCTCACGGGCCAGCGTGAGAATCGCATCGCGCGTAATCCCCTCGAGAATCGAGCACGACAAATCGGGGGTGTGGAGGACGCCTCTTCGTACGGCGAAGATGTTTTCGCCCGAGCCTTCGCTGACGTACCCGTTGGCGTCGAGCAGAATCGCTTCGTCGTAGCCGGCGGCCTTGGCCTCGCGCTTGGCGAGGACGCTGTTGGTGTATTGGCCCGTCATCTTCGCCTTGGCCAGGCTCACGTTGATGTGGTGGCGCGCGAAGGAGCTAATCTTCGTACGAATCCCGTTCTTCAGGGCTTCTTCGCCGAGGTAAGCGCCCCAGGTCCACGCCAGCACGCTCGTCCGAATGGGGTTCTGCGGTGCGTAGATCCCCATGGCGCCTTCGCCCACGAAGACCATCGGGCGAATGTAACCGTCGACCATGCCGTTGACCTTCAACGCCTCGACGCACACGCCCATGATCTGCTCGCGCGTGTACTTCGGTTGGAGCAGGCACATCTTGCAAGAGTCGAACAATCGGTCGACGTGCTCACGCAAGCGGAAGATGTAGGTTCCGCCGTCCGAGCGCTTGTAGGCGCGCATCCCGTCGAACACCGCGAGCCCGTAGTGCAGCGAGTGAGTCAGGATGTGGACGGTTGCGCTGTCCCAATCGATGAACTCACCGTCGAGCCATATCTTCTTAACTTTGTCGACCATCGGCCACCTTGCCACGCTGCCGGGCACACTCGACAAGTTAGTCGGGCAGCAAGCGGGTTGCCAGTCACAACGGCGGCGCGCTCACCGCCGCCAAAAGGCTGGCGCGCGCCGGCCCATAAGGGGCCAGGAGCCCGACGATTCCAAGGGCCACCTGCTCGCTTTGCGCGGTCGCGCCTGCCTGAGTCTCGGCGGGGACTTCTACGGCAAAGCCTCGCTGAAGCGCGTCGGTGGCGGTGGCCAGGAGCCCCAGCTCGGTGAGACACCCCGTCAAAACGAGGGTATCGACACGGAGCTCGGTCAAGACATCGGCCAAGCTCGAGCGGGTGAAGGCGCTGTAGGTTGGCTTCGCGACGACGTAATCGCCCGGCTTGGGAGCCAGAACCGGCCAAACCTCTGCCCCCTCGCTGCCCTTGATGTTGTGAGCTCCCCAGACGTCGAGGTCGGAGTCGCCTGCCTCGTGCTGGTCGACCACGTAGACAACCGGCATCTTTTCGCTCCGAGCCGCCTCGAGGCGCACCGCGATCGCCGGCACGATCTCCCGAGCTCGGGGCACCTCGAGCGGGCGGCCCGGCGTGAGATGATCGTTCTGCATGTCGACGACCAGAAGCGCTCGCCGCGCAGGCTTGCTCCGCGCGGCGACCGACCGCAAGACTCGGTCGCGAAGGGCAGGGGTCGGCGCCAGCGGGGCCTCGGCCAGTCCCACCGCAGCCACCGCTTCACGGACCTCTCGCATCGCCGCATGAGTCGCCGCATCGGCGCCTGCGAGCCCTACGTCGACAAGCGGGTCGGGCCGCCCGGAAACGACGACGGCTAGAAGCTCCGCCAGGGTCTCGTCGTTAACGCCCACGTCAGCCTCCTAGCAGATTAACGCGCGAGCGCGGTCTTCGGACGCAAACGCAAAGCTGCGGGGTCGTGCCCCGGGGTTGACGCGGGATGCGCGCAGCGTAACGTTCGGGACTCGCACTCTTGCTCACGGAGTGTCAGGCACGACCATGACGGCGACCCTGGCGGATGAGCACCTCATAGCGCAAGTCGCGTCAGGCGATTCCGAGGCCATCGGCGGGCTCTACGATCGTTATGCGGCCGTGCTTCTGCCCGTGGCGCTTCGAATCCTGGGAAACCGGGCCGACGCCGAAGACGTGGTTCACGACGCCTTTGCCACGCTCCCCGAGCGCTCGCGGCACTATGCCGCCGAGCGTGGCAGCGTCGCCGCGTGGCTGATTATCCTCGTGCGCAACCTCAGTCTCGACCGTATCCGAAGAAAGGGTGTTCGCGCGGCGCTGGTGCGCGAGAGCCCGGAGGTGTTGCTCCCCAAGGCCGCGGGCGATCCCGAGGGCGCTGTCGACATCGGGCGCCAAGCCCAGCGCCTGCGTCTCGCGCTCGAGTCGTTGCCGCTCGTCCAGCAGGTCACGCTCCGCACGGCCTTCTTCGAGGGCCTCAGCTATTCGGAAATCGCGGCTCGGGAAGGCATTTCGCTAGGCACCGTCAAGTCTCGCGCGGCGCGAGCCATCGCTGCGCTCCGCGAAGCCCTTTCCCTAGACGCCCCCCGACCCCCGTCACGCTGAGCTGCCGTGTGGGTCAAGCGCGTGCTAATTCCAATGCAGGGCGAGCGAGGCGCCGCCGCGCGATGAGAGGGGCCGTAACGTGGCGGGCAGTCCGCGCATAGAGTTTGTGCTCGAAGCGATTCAGGCCGCCTTCGGCATCATGCGGGCGCAGCCCGCGTCGCAGGAATCCGAACGGCTCATGCGCGAGGCCACGTCGCTGCGCCAGGCCGTTGAAGGCTGGAGGCGCTCTCCGCCAAGCCGTGCGCTCCGCGAAGAGACCATGAAGCGTGTGCTTCGCTTGCACGTGGGCGCGGCGACCTTGGCTCGTCTGGGGCCGGACTCTCCGCTGGGAGGTGGTGCGGCGGCGTCGCGACCCGAGTTCGCCGACGAAAACGATCGCCCCACCGCCCCACCGCCCTTCGACATCGAGGCCTTTGCTCGGGAGACCACAGCACCCGATTTGGCGACCCGGATGGCCTCCGAGCCTCCGACGCAGCGCTGGCAAGGCAGCACGGAGGCAGAGGGTCAGACTGCGAGAGCGCCCGCGTCGATCGATCACGAGGTCGACCGCGCGATCGCCACGCTCGCCGAGACCGAGCACCCGCAGGTCGAGCCGGTCACCGCCCGCCGTCCCAGTCTGTCGCTCGACACCAACATCGCGCCGGCGGGGCGAACGTTCTCTCCTTCGAGCATCGAGCGGGCTCTTCTCGGCGCGGTGGACGGTCCGGTGGTCACCCAGCGCGACATCCAAGACCCGACCGCCGAGATGCTCGAGTGCTACGGGCTCGGCGACTACGCGGGCGCAATCACGCTGGCGGACCTCGTTCTGGCCGAAGTCCCCGAAAGTCTCGTGGCGCTCGAATGTCGCTCCAAGAGCAGCACCGCGCTCGAAGGCATCTACGCGTCGCGGCTCGGTCCGATGAGCCGGTTGCCGATGGTCATCATGGCGCGCACGGAGATCGATTGCCTGACCATCGATCACCGGGCCGGGTTTCTTCTCTCACTTGTCGACGGAGCGTCCACGCTCGAAGCGATCCTCGACGTGTGCGGGATGCCGAGGCTCGACGCTCTGCGAATCTTGCAGGAGCTCGTCCAGCGCGGCGCCGTCGGATTCTCGTGACCCGACCAGGCTCATGATGGGCTCGGGACGAAACGCCGCCTCATCGAACGCGAGCCCTTCGCCCCGGAATCTTTCACGCGAAAGGCTCTCCGCTCCCGAGCGCATTCTATCCCACACGGCCGAAGCGACGTCCGCCGCGTGCCGGTTGGCCCAGAGCCAGGCGAGCGCCGAGATGTCGCACTGAAGCTCCGTCCAGGCGCGCTGCTGAAAGGCCCCGTGGCTATGAAAATGCGCCCAGTCGTGTAGCCCCCAAAAGAGAGAGTTGATGTTGTCGGCAGCGAGCCAGAAGCATTCTCCGGGGCAGGCTCGCCGCTCGTAGAGAAGGTCGGTCGCGTCGTCGATCGCCCAGGGTGCGAGCGCCTCCTCGCTCTCCAGACCCAGACCGAACGCGTGCAGACGCGCGAGCTCTCGAGGGAGAAATTCGCAGGGCTCGCGCATGACGAACACCATGCCCGCCGGATTGGAGCCGTCGAGGCTCGGCTCGCACTCCCATCGTGTGGTTGGGCGCCGCCACTCGAGCGCATCGCTCGCACACCATCCGAAGGCGTCGAAGACCCCCGGCGGGACCACGCATGAAACGGGCGGCGTTCGAAGGTGGACGGTGCGCACCCGCCCCTTCGCTGCGCCCCGCATCGAGCCGTAGTAGCATGGGAGGAGAGACGATAGCGGCCCCGCCCTTTGCGCCACCGCGAGCGGCGCGCTAAAGCCTGGCCGACGAAGGACACGCGATGTCGCCGACGCAACCGCCGCCGCCGAAGAAAGACGTCGCGCTTGCCCTGCTGGAGCGCTCGAGTCTGTCGGTGCACCTCGACCCGCGTCCGACCGCGGTCGTCGTTCCCCCACGGTTCAAGGACCAGCCGCAGCTCGTGCTCCAGGTCGGTCTCAACATGCCGGTGCCGATTCTCGATCTTCGGCTGGATGACGACGGGATGAGTTGCACCCTGAGCTTCAACCGGACCCCGTTTTTCTGCGTGGTTCCTTGGTCGAGCGTTTTTGCGATGGTTGGGGAGGACACGCGCGGCATGGTGTGGCCCGAAGACGTCCCCGTCGAGGTGACGCGCAGCGCTCAGGATCGGGCCCCCGAGGGCGTCGTGCGCCGAACCCCGCCCAAGGCGGCCGCGATACGCGAGGCAAAGGCGGAGGGGTCGAAGCCGAAGCGCACGCGAAAGCGCCCGGCCCTCGCAGCGGTCCCGAACGGAGCCGACGTCCCACCGAGCGAGCCCGGCCCTTCAGCCGAGCGTCGCGCCGCCCTCCAGCGCACCCCCGTGCTGGCTCCCGCGCCCATCGCCGAGCGCGCGGCCGGCGCGACGCGAAAGAGGCGCGAGCTTCCCCCGTATCTACGCGTGGTGAAGTAGCTCGGGGGCTAACCCGGAGGCGGGAAGCTTTGTCGCATCGCCTGACGTCGCGACCGGCGCATGAGCGTGAGCACGCTCTCCACCAAGCCAATCAGGACGTAGCAAGACAGCAGCCAAACCAGGACGAAGGCCGGCCGCGTCTGCAGGCTCACGATGGCGCTCGAGCCCACCGCGAAAGCGACGAGCGCGAATGTCCGAGCGTTCAGGCGGAGGTCTTTGAAGCTCCGGAACTTGATGGTCGAAACCATCAGAAAGCTCAGGAAGATGGTGAGCACGCTCATGGCCCAGACGTACTTGGGGCCGCGAAGCATGAGCTCCTCGCCCATCGCGTGATTGGCGAGCACGAGCGATATCAGAATGCCCGCGGCGCCGGGCACCGGCAGGCCGACGATGTATTTGCCCGGTTTGACGGGGGTGCCCTTGTCGCCCATCGAGAGGACATTGAAGCGTGCCAAGCGCGCGGTTCCGGCCGCGGTGAACAGAAACGAGGCCACGAGCCCCAGCATCGGCCGCTGGAAGAGCGACCACTTGAAGACCAGTAACGCGGGTGCGACGCCGAACGAGATGGCGTCGGCGAGCGAGTCGATCTGCAAGCCGAAGGCGCTCTGGGTCTTGGTGAGGCGCGCCACCCGACCGTCGAGGGTGTCGAAGAAAAGCGCGAATACGAGCAGCAGCGACGCCCGGTAATAGTCGTCGTCGTTCTGCGCGGTCGCGCTCATCCGAATGGAATCGAAGCCGCAGAACACGCTGGATAGCGTGATGATGTTCGGCAAGAGAAACAGGGTCTTGCGGAGATCGAGCTTGCGGGCGGGGTTGGGCACGGACTTTGGCGTTTGCCGGCTGGAGAGAGACGTCCGGGTCGGACATCGGCCGGGGGACCCGAATCCTCCCGCAGAACGGCCTTCGGGTAAAGTCTGCGGGAAATTGGCCTGCTGTGCGCGCGCGTCTTACCCTTCGGCTCGGATGAGACTCCGGACGCCCATCATCGTCACGGCCCTTTTCTTGGGTACACACCTGGGGTGTGCGCGATCGGCCGAGGAGCGGCAGCTCGACTCGATGCGTGCCGACATCGAGCGCATCCAGAGCGAGCGCGATATCGAGGCGCAGCCGTCCGGAGACCTGGAGCCGGCCCGGGCACGGTCGAGCGCGGCCCCTGCGCCAGCCCCCGTTGCGCCGCCCATCTCTCTCTCGCCTCCCGATGTCGCCCCCGGCCAAGCAAGCGACATGGGCGAGGCCGACGACTACGCGGATCCCGAAGACACCTCGCCACGGCCGAAGATTCGAGTTTTCGGGTCGCCACGGGCGCGTGGTCGCGGCGGCGAAGACCAGATTGAGCAGGTCGGTTCCGACGACGGGGCAGGCTCAGTGCTCGATCCTGAAGCCAAGCGAGCGTACGACGCGGCGCTGGCCCTGGTGAACGCGAAGCAATATGGCCCGGGCTTGGACGCGCTCACCGCGTTTCTCGTCAAATGGCCGGACCATCCTTACGCCGACCACGCCATGTACTGGCGGGGCGAGTGCTACTTCGCGCAGGCCGACTACGCGCGAGCCTCCGAGCAGTTCGAGGGCGTGCTCGCGCGCTTTCCGGCTGGGATGAAAGCTCCCGACGCTCTCCTCAAGCTGGGGATGTGTCATCAGAAACTCGGGCACTCCGCGCAGGCCCGAGCCTGCTTCGACCGTTTGGCGCAAGACTACCCGCAGTCGGACGCCGCGCGCCGCGCGCCCGCGCCAATCGCCGAGGATCGCCGATGACATCTCTAGCTCGAAGGGGCCTCGCTTTTGGCGCGACGCTCCTGGTTCTTGGTGCAAGCTCGATGGGGGCCTCGCGGGCTCTTTGGGCGCAGGCCGGGCCGCCCGTTGCCCCCGGCCCGATCACGGTTTCCGACCAGGTTCCGTCGGCGCCGAACCAGCCCGGCTCCACGTACGTGCCTCCTCCCCAAGTGAACGGTTTCGGCTCTCCGCAGCAGCCCAACGGCACCATCGGCGGGGGAAATGCCACCGAGTCGAGCTCTCACCCGGTCACGGGCGAAGAGGAGGATGCCTTCGATTTCGGCAAGAGCACGTCGGCTGATCCCGTCTCTCGAGGGGGCGACAACGCTCCCATCTTCACGACCCACCAGCGTCACCTCACTTCCACCGCGGCGCCGCCGGAAACGCACGTCGTCCAGCGGGGCGACACGCTTTGGAGCGTCTGCGATCGCTACTTCAACAATCCGTACCAGTGGCCGCGGATCTGGTCTTACAACCCGCAAATCAAGAATCCCAATTGGATATACCCGGGCGACGAGCTCCGTCTGCACGGCGCCGGGGCCGTGGCCGCGGAGCCCAAGCCGGCCGCCAGCGGGAAAGGGATGTCGATCGTCGATCGGCGCCGCAAAGTCCCGCACGACAGCGTGTTTCTGCGCGACCAGGGTTGGATTGAGGACGAGTCCGACCAGGTCTGGGGGGAAGTCACCGGGTCCGCCGCCGAAACGATGTTTCTCTCCGACCTGAATGAAGTGTACCTGACCCTCAAGTCCGGGCACGACGCGCGAGTCGGGCAAGAGCTGACGGTTTTCCGCACGCGGCAGACCGCTCGCGCGGGCGCCATCGTGCAGCTTCTCGGCACCGTCCGCATCAACGAGTGGAATCCGAAAGAGCACGTCGCGCGCGCCCAAATCATCGAGACGCTCGACACCATCGAGCGGGGGGCGAAAGTCGGCCCCGTCGTGCGAAACTTCATCGTCGTGCCTCCGGTGACCAACGAAGCCGAGGTGACCGCGCACGTGCTTGCCAGCCTTCGTCCGAACGAGATTTTCGGACAGAACCAGATCGTCTTCATCGACAAAGGCGAGGCCGCCGGCCTTCAGCCGGGCAATCGCCTGGTCATCCGTCGCCAGGGCGACGCGTGGCGTCACACACTGGTCACCGAGGGAGCCGGCTACCGTATTTCGACGGACAACGAGCATCCGATGCCGCCCATGGAAATGACTCCGGGCTCGACCGCGGACGATTCGAAGTACCCCCAAGAAATCGTGGCCGAGCTTCGCGTCTTGACGACCAAGCCAGAGTCGGCGGCGTGCCTGGTGACGCAATCGCACGTCGAGATCGACACCCAGGATATCGCGTACGCCCGCAAGGGCTATTGAGCTCGGCTCAGCTCTCGCACGATTGGCCGGCGGTGGCTCCGGAGTGCGCTATAGAGCGCAACCCGTGCGCTCCGCAGCCCGTTTTTTCGCTCCAATATTCCTGCTTTTCGCGCTGACCGCGTTTGGCGCACCCTCGTCGCGCCCGGGCCCCGATGAGGCCCGCTCGCCGACCGAGCCGCGGCTCGAAGGCCAGGGCTCCGCGGGCGCGGGCGATGAGGACGAAAACGTGGGCAACCCGGGCGATCCGGGCGACCAAGGGGACGACGAAAGGGGCGACCAAGGCGACGACGAAAGGGGCGACCAAGGGGACCACGAAGGGCAGTCCGCAGACCAAGACGACGTCGCCCCCGCGGCCGCGGGCGACGCGGGCAAGCACCGTTCGCCGCACGGAGGGTGCCCGTCGACGATGGTGCGCGTTCAGGAGTTCTGTGTCGATCGCTACGAAGCTCCCAACCGTCGCGGGGCCAAGCCCCTCGTCATGCAGTCGGCCAACGATGCCGTCAGCTGGTGCGCGGACCACCGCAAGCGTCTTTGCACCGAGGATGAATGGATATCGGCGTGCGAGGGCGACGAGCACCGCGAGTATCCCTACGGCGAGACGCACGTGGACGGGCGCTGCAACGACGACAAGCCATGGCGCAAAGTCGACGAAGCCACGCTCGCAAAATGGCCCACCTCCGAGGCGCGCGATCTGGCCAAAGAACTTTACCAGGCGACGCCGAGCGGCTGGAAGCGCAAGTGCGTGTCGGGCGCGGGCGCGCACGACATGACCGGCAACATCGAGGAGTGGGTCGTTCGCACGCGCGATCACGACAATGACTGGCCCTACTTGCTCGTCGGTTGCTACTGGTCTGGTTGTTACGGCGGCGGCAAGCCGACATGCCACTCCACGAATGACGCCCACGGGCCCGAGTTTCGCTTTTACGAGACGGGGTTTCGATGTTGCCGGGACGCCAAGGTGAAGTAGAGGGCGCGGGGAAGAGACTCTGTTACGTGTGATCGGGACTCGAGCGCATTCGTGTCACATCGGGGCGCCGAGATTGTGACACGCGGGGCGAGTGGTGAGGGTCGCGGGGGCTATGATACGACACGCGGGGCGAGTGGTGAGGGGCGCGGGGGCTAGGATGTGACATGCGGGGCGAGCGGTGAGGGCCGCGGGCTCTATAATGTGACAGGTGGGGCGAGCGGTGAGGGTCGCAGGGACTAGAATGTGACAAGCGGGGCGAGCGGTGAGGGTCGCAGGGACTAGAATGTGACAGGTGAGCCGAAGGGACTTGATGGCCGGCGCGACAGTGTGACAAGCGGGCCGAAGGGCCTCGAACGCTGGCGGGGGAATGTGACAAGCGGGCCGGGCGCAGTCGATCCTCGGAGCTAGATTGCGACAAGTCGGCCGAGTGGTGTCGATCGTCCGAGCGAAAGTGTGACAAGCGCGCCGAGTGGTGTCGATCGTCCGAGCGAAAGTGTGACAAGCGGACCGAGTGGTCTCGATGGCTGGCGCGACAGTGTGACTGGCGGGCCGAGCGGCGACGATCGGTCGAGCGAAGGTATGACAAGCGGGCCGAGCGGTGTCGATGGCTGGCGCGACAGTTTGACTAGCGGGCCGAGCGGCGGGAGGTCGTCGGTCACTTGCTTCCTGTTTTCCGCACGAGGGTCCGGACATGGCGCATATTCCGGCATTGCACCTCGCGTTTGCCCTCTTTGACGTCGGCGGCGAGCCGCAATCCCCATCTGATGTCAGTGGTGCAACCGCGAAGCGAGCAGCCCGCCAAGACAGACGACAAGCCAGAAAACGCCATCGATCAAGTTCACGATGTCGAGTATTCGCGCAATTGCCTTCCAGGTGTCGCGATCCACACCCGGAGTCTAGCTCCCGTTCACGAAGGGTGACCACTGCGCCCCGTGTGACTCCGGCACATGTCGGGCCACCGGTTGCCGGCTATCTTCCAATTGGAGAGGGTCCGAGTCCCCGTCCTTCTCGCTTATGGGCGCCCCATGTCCCTCTCACAAGCCTTCCTTTGCGCCTCGATCCTGATCATCGGGTGCGGAGGCTCCAGCGTCGGCGCAGGATCGGGTTCGTTCGCGAGCGGCGGAAGCTCCGGAACGACGATGGATTCGGGCGTGCACGCCGTCGTCGAGCTGGTCGTCCCACCTCAGAGCTGTCTCGCTGAAGGGCCGGGTCTCAGCGATTGCGGATCCGCCAAAGAGAGCTGCTGCACCAGCCTGAGCGTTACCGGCGGCACCTTCTACCGCACGTACGCCAATGGTGGCGGCTCCGTGACCGAAGAGGCCGATCCCGCGACGGTCAGCAGCTTCCGTCTCGACAAATACGCCGTGACGGTGGGACGTTTCCGGCAGTTCGTCGTCGCCTGGAACAACGGGTGGATGCCCGTCGCGGGCTCCGGCAAGCACATTCACTTGAACGGCGGACTTGGCCTGGCGAACGTTATGGGTGGTTACGAGCCGGGCTGGGTAACATCTGACAGCAATTTTATGACGTCCGATGCCCTCAACGTCTCGCCGACGAACGCGAACCTCACCTCGTGCACGGGAGGCGGCGACATCCCCGGCTTCCTCAACTACAGCACATGGACTGAAACGGCAGGCACACATGAGAATCTACCTATCGACTGCGTGAACTGGTTCGAGGCTTATGCCTTTTGCATCTGGGACGGCACGGCCAGCGCATCGACGGCCATTCGGCTCCAGCTATCGGGCGATGCACTCGACAGCGCTGGCGCGTTCCTTCCGAGCGATGCTGAATGGGCATATGCCGCGGCCGGGGGTAGCGAGCAGCGCGAGTACCCGTGGGGCCAGACGGATCCGGGCTCGACGAGCCAATACGCAATCTACAACTGCGATTTCCCCGTTCCCGGGATGTGCCTCGGCGTGTCGAACATTGCGCCCGTGGGTAGCGCGGCACGGGGAGCGGGGCGCTGGGGTCAGCTCGACCTCGCAGGGAACGTTTGGCAGTGGAATTTGGACGGGTATTTCGGGTACTCGCCTTGCGTAGCCAAAGGCTTCCGCCGTTTGCAAACACGCGAGTGTCTCTCGCGCGGACCCGAGTGCTGTGCGGTAACGCACGGTGCGCACTCTCCCGAATGACCCACTCCCCTCAGCCAGATTGAGCACCACGCTACTGGCCGCGCGTCTGAGCTGCCGCGCCAAGTCCGCATCTCGTTTATCGATGGCCCCGAGCGCCCCACGCATCGACCGGATCACATCGAGCATGTCATCGTGAATTCTCAGCATCGCATCCTCCTTGGTTCGCTCTCGCGCGTCGTGCGCGAAGCGGCCCCCGGCTCGCCACGGAGCGGAGCGCAAGGTCAAGGCTGCGGAGCAGGCGCAGCCTGCGGAGCATCGTCGCGCGAAGCGCGGCGACGCGAAGCGGCCTTGAGCTGCGCGAGCCCCGTGGCAGACTCAGGGAGCCGAGCGACCGGTTCACCCCGGGTATTCAGGCGGTGGCTCTGGTTCAGAAAGGGTGAACCAGGGCGCGGGCGCGGGCGCGGGCGCGGGCGCGGGCGCGGGCGCGGGCGCGGGCGCGGGCGCGGGCGCGGGCGCGAAGTTCACTCGCGGTAACCGCGAGTGCCTCAGACACCAATTTCCCCTCTCTGCTCGGCCTCTCGAGTGTGCCGGCGATGCTCGGGCGCGTGCAACCCCGCTCCGCTTCGCTGCGCGCCGCCTTCGGCGGTGCTGCGCG